>BNJU01002954.1_pt1 | contig 501471 bp, 602 predicted proteins | sample 8539281 | NCBI WGS metagenome assembly BNJU01 (sample SAMD00202456, study PRJDB9452) | human saliva metagenome | isolation source: human saliva | place: Japan
GCTGGCGACGTTAAATAATTGTCACTATTTCAGTTGACTCATAAATCCACGCAGTTGAGATAAAGTCCGCTCTATTCTTTCATTAGTCCAATATTTATCTGGCGTGATATTATCGTCGCCAGTTGATTCCTCTTTGTAGCGGCCGATAATCTTGCCGTTCTTGACAATCGATACATCAGGCACAAATATTCGAGGATTGCCATTTTTATCTTTTTCCAAATACGGTTCTAATTTCTTGACCAATTTTCGGTAAACTTCGTTGTTGCTAGCGCGAGCATCGCGAATATTCAAATAGTATATTTTATCAACACCTTCAGCCCGAGCTGCCCGATCAACGTGTTCGCTCAAATGCTGGCACCACGGACATTGCGGAAAGCCCAAGAAAACCACGCCGCTGCCGTTATCAAAGATATCAAGGATTTCTTTATCGCTGGCATAAACGAAGCGATTATTCGCCGCCACTCGCGGATATTCTGACTTGAATTTGGCGGCGTCGGACACGTTAGTAGACGGAGTCTTTGGCTGCTCGGCAGAATGCTGGCGGTTATACCACAGCCCAGCCGCAGCGCCGCACAAGATGATTATGACGGAAATAATCGCAATAAGTTTTTTTATTCATACCAAACCTCTTTTTTTCATAACGTCGTATCCTTCTTATAATTTTTCTTAGCTTCCAGCGACAATGATATCGCCAAACCGCGCGAATCATTCGTCTTATCCCACTTCCGCGCGCGAATATGACTCATCACTAGCTCTTGCGCTTCTTCAAATGTCATAATTCCCCCTTCTGGTGTAGCTTCACTATAGCTGATCTAATTATAATGCAGCGTTAGCATTATGGAAAACGGTAAAAATCGCACAAAATAGAAAGGCATTTTTCCAAAACATAAAAGCTGTTTTCGAAAACAGAAAGAATGTTTTAAGCGACAGATACGACTATTCGATAAAAAGCAAGCGAAAACAGGCAAACTACCGATATATTTTAATAAAACCGCCAGACGATTAGAGTTTTGCTCCCCATTTCCACCTGAAAAGCTTAATCACTAGACGAGTTTCTACTTGACTAGTCGCAATCGCTCAATCAACCAATCCCGCGGCAAAATCGATAAGAACCAGCCAGCGCGCGGCCCGGAATCTTTGCCAATGAGCACGCGGTAGATGGTGGTGAAGAGCTCCCGCGGCGGCAGCAAACCGCTTTCCTTGTAGGCGTAAATTGCTTGATGAAACCAGTTACCATCAGCCCCAGCCGGCGCCTCGGCGATATCGTCAGCTAATCGCCTCAAGTATTCTTTTTGCTCTGGCGAGAACTCATCGGGATTTACCTCGTCCGCCAGACGAAACTTCAATGACTCGGGCGCCCACTTTTCCAGCCACCGACTGACATAGCCTAGTTCTGTGATGATCACTGCTTCTTCCTCGTCGACGATGCGGGCGTATTCCGAACTGCGCCGCAAAATCTCTACTGTTTTTACCATGTCGCACAGCGCCGCTTGGTATGAAATAACCAGATGCGAGAATGGAATTGAGCTGACCGCTGGCTGATCTAGCCCGTCAGTACACAAGAATAATAGCTGTTTATCAAGCTCATTTTGCGGATGCTGCTTCATCGCCGCGAAGTCGTCAACCAGCCGCACCAGGCTATCGGTCTCGTCAAAATACAACCGCTTGGCTGGCGAATATCGAAGGATAAAGTAGCGCACTACCTCAGGCGGCAGCATATCGACAACGTCATGCGCGTTCACGCCAGTACCCTTGCTGGCGCTCATCTTTTTCGTATCACCGGTGCGATTAATAAATTCATATGGCACTGGTACTGGCGCATCAATGTCATAGACTTCACGAGCGATCCGTTTGCCGGTATCATACGAACCGCCCTTCGTCGCGTGATCACGACCAAACGGCTCGATATCAACGCCGAGCAGCCACCACCGCCCCGGCCAGTCCAACCGCCAGTCCAGCTTTACCTGCCCGTCATCGTACCGAACCGTGTGCTCCGAGTCATCGTGACTACGATAGGTAATCGTTTTAGCATCGCTATCCATTCTGACGAAACTGGCGATTTTTTAGCCGACCATGTTCCATAATCTGAATCGGCGACCACTGATCATCCAGCTGCCGACCCGACACCTCCTGGATGGCTGACTTAGCTTTGTCAATGCGGCTCAGCGAGCGCTCGATAGCCGACACAAAAAAGCCCGCTCCGATATTTATCGCTGGCATAGATCACGTCCATGGTGACGCCAATTTTATCAGCACTATCGAGGAAATGGCTTCAAGCAAAAATCCGCCCACGAATCATATCGATCATCTGGTGATGGCACCATACAGAGCGGCATACCTAAATACCGCTCATAACTATCTGGCAAATTAACCGGCACTTTACGAAAGGCGTCGAGGTTGTCTGAAACGTGAACGTGGCGCGCCCGAATGCCTGCTTGCTTCAGCGCCCGCACTACGGCATCAGCGATGACAATTTCACGCAGATGACCCACATGATACACACCTGACGGCGATGCGCCCGAGGCAACCAAAATATCTTTATTAGCATCCTGAAACGTATTTACTATATCATCGAGCCACTTCATGTGCTATATTATACACTAGTGAGCGATCATTCCGGTGATATCATAGACGTAGTCCCATTTTCTACCTATCATGAGAGTCAAAAAAGCAATTAAAGTATTTGAAAAGATTCGCGACTTACCCTACGGAACAAGTGGCAGTGATGAAGTGTGGTCGTGTTACCAAAAATGCGTACTATTGAAACAAGAACTGCAGCACATCGGCATTACCAGTCAATTGCTAATTGGTGTTTTTGACTGGCAAGACCTGCAGATCCCCGAACACATCCTCAAAATTCGCCGCCAACAATATGAGAGGCATGTGATACTACGCGTGTTTATTGATGAATTTGCGTACGATGTCGACCCATCAATAGATATTGGGCTTACACCAACGTTACCTATGGCTTGCTGGGATGGCAAGTCAAGCACAACAACCATGGTGCCACTGCGACGTCTGCGCGTCTACCGGCCACATTCCTTACATGAGCGTATTTTATCACAACTACGACGTAAGATATTTCGAAGTAACCCCGAGAGTTTTTATACTGCAATCGACATATGGTTAGCAACCATACGAGTAAGTTGATATTTTTTATTTTAGTGTACTATATAACAATATATAGCTTTTACTCAGAGCTGCAGAGGGTGAAAATCACCTTCTCTTTGAGTAGGCTTGAGAGGAACTACTACTTGTTTATCGGATTGAAAGATCCGCATTCAGCTTGAGCTCGTTCGGCGGGCTATTTTCATTGATATTATATTATTCCCACCTAAATAATTTAATAGCCATAAGGTAAATTACGAAAGTCCAGGCTGCGATAATCCCAACTTGTGGCAAGACTTCCATAAAACTTGCGTGCTCGGTCATAATTAGCCGAAAACCATCCGTGATTGGAGTTATGGGGAACAAATTGAGCAACGCTTCGCAGCCATTCTGGGAAATAGATAAAGCGGGATAAACGTACCGGACAAGAACATCATCGGGAAAGAAATTAAATTACTTAACGCGGAAGACTGATCTTCGTTTTTCGACCAGCCAGCAATCAATAGCCCTATTCCCACCATCATGAATGCCGATAATATAGATATAACCACAAACAACGCCCAATCGCCTCGCATATTAAAGTGAAATATCAAAGCGCCAGCGACAACCATCATGATCAAGCTAAGCAAGGAAATAATCGTATAGTGAATTGCTGTAGAGATAATCAACTGACCAGAAGTAAACGGCGCTGCACGTAAGCGTCGGTACGAGCCACGCTTCTTTTCAGCCGGCATTTGATTAGCTAGGCCAAAAATACCCATACTTATCAAGCTGAAAGTTAATAGCCCCGTAAATATGTAATCAAACGATTTCAGCTGTTCATCACCAAGCGCTTTACCAACAGCTTTAAGCGGAGCTTCAGGTTGACCCATCTGACTATTGATACTATTGGTAATTTGATTCATCACTGCCACCAACGCGCCGCCTGTTTGCTCAGAACCTTTGGAGTAAATAACATTCATCGTGCCTGTTGGAATAGGATGATTGCCATTATTTTTTATCGCGCCAAAATCACTTGGAAGCTCAATAATACCGTTAAGCTCCGACCGCTTCATTTTTTCGCGCGCGTCATTCATATCTTTAACGTCTTTAATTTTTAGAATCGAATCCTTCGAATTTTCTTTGGCATTTTTAACGAAACTTTTGGCAAATTCCGTCTGCGAATTGTTAACGATTGCAATATTAAAACTGGTCGAATCATTACTAAAAACCGACCCGAACACTAATAGAAAAATCAGCGGAAAAAGAAAGGTGAAAAATAGCGCCATTTTATCTCGAACGAAACGCTTTTGCTGAGCGCGAACTTGCCCGAATATTCCAATCCAATATTTTTTCATGTTAATCCCGAATTGCCTTTCCTGTTAAATCAATAAACACGTCCTCTAAGTTGGCCTGTTCGACAACTTGCTCTTTCTTAAAACCGCGCGCCAATAATTGCTGGATAAGATTATGTGGCGTATCAATTGTGATAATCTTACCGCTATCCATAATTGCCAGACGGTCACATAATAATTCCGCCTCGTCCATATAATGCGTCGTCAAAAGAATCGTAATTCCCTCGTCACGAATTTCCTCAATCAAGTCCCACAAATTTCGGCGCGCCTGCGGATCAAGTCCTGTGGTCGGCTCGTCCAGAAACAATACTTTTGGATTATTTACCAATGTTGAAGCAATTGCAAAACGCTGTTTTTGACCACCAGAAAGCTGCTCGACGTAATTCTTAGCCTTTTCCGTCAACTGAACCTTAGCAAGCAGCGCCTCGGTATCAACTGTCCGACCATATAAACTACCAAACATTTTCAATTGTTCGCGCAAAGTTAGTTTGTCATAAAAAGCCGTCGACTGAAGCTGAATACCGATTATATTCTTAATGTCCTTAGGTTTCTTAGCGACATCTATGCCGTCAATTGTAGCCGTACCGCCGTCGATTGGTCTGAGCGCTTCCAGCATTTCCAACGTTGTTGTTTTGCCCGCACCGTTAGGACCAAGAATCCCAAATATCTCGCCCTTTTTAACTTCAAACGACACGCCGTCGACCACGTTATTTCCGTCATAAGTCTTAACGAGTTTATCGACTTTTATAATTGGCTCAAGTTCCACTCCGTAAATTCCTCTCTGTTGTAATTTTTGATCAAGCTAGTCTCTACTTATCATCAATAATAACAAAACCAAAATACTAGTGCTATACTTATAGTATGCGCATTCAGAGAAAAAAAGCAAAACCAAAATCGAAAAAACTATTTATTATCATACCGTTTTTGATATTGCTATTTTCGGCAGGGCTATTTGGGATATATTTCCTCAATCAATCACACTCACGACAAACGACTGCGCCATCTGACGAAAAGTATTATTTTGCCGACTCGAAATATTCTGGCATTCGCTCAAAATTTGTCACCAGAGATAACAAACGGGAAAAAGTTTCAATTGAATATCCGATCACGGAAAATGAAAAAATTAATCGCTTAATTAGCGAGTCGATTGATAAAATTGATCGCGATTTTCAAAATACGGTTTTACTGGCGACAGTTTTTGATAAGCCAATGACCGAAACAATTGGCTATCAAGTCACGCACAACACTTCAGAAGCGCTGTCAATTGTCATCAATATTAAGCAAGATATGAACGGCGCACATCCAGCATCAATGACGCAGTTTTGGACTTTCGACAAAAAATCTGACGAAGTTGTCGGCTTAGCTGATTTTACAGAACAGTCCGATGAAGCCGCCGAAGCAATCATATCTGCTGCCAAAGATAATATTTCTCAGATCATCAAGCAACGCCAGCAGCCAGAAATTGACCTGAATGAAATCATAAATAAAGAAGCTTTGTCTAATTTCATCATCACTAACGACGGCAATTCATTGGCTTGGCCGCTCGGTCAGGCGTCGCTACTGCCATCATCTTACGGTGAATTGACAATTACTGTGCCAATTTCCTCCGTCTCTAAATATCTGCAAAACCCAACGGCGAGAAAATTCGCCAACATTCCCAAATCTGCAGAAAAACCAAAACCGGCACCTGCTAGCTCCAACACCTACCGTCGCAAATAAAACAATTGCTCTAACTTTTGATGACGGACCCTGGACCATACACCGAAAAACTGTTGGACATATTGGATAAGTACGACGCCAAGGCGACATTTTTCCTAATCGGCAGCAAAGTTTCAGCACGTGCCAATACATTACGCCGTATGCAGTCGCGCGGACATCAACTAGGCAATCATTCTTGGTCGCATCCAGAGTTAAATAAGGTTTCAGCAGAGCAACTCGCTGGTGAAATTGACCAGACGAATAACGCTATAAAACAAGCCGTCGGCACCAAGCCTAATATCATACGTCCACCATACGGCGCGTTTAATCGGGCGGTTTTGGAACAATTCCGTCAGCGCGGAATGTCGGCAGTTGTTTGGTCTGTCGATACGCGCGACTGGGCTGATCGTAATAGCGAAATCGTCTGCTCAAGGGCTGTCGCTGGCGCTCGCAACGGAGCTGTGATTTTAATGCACGACATTCATCCGACATCCGTGAATGCCGTTCCTTGCATTCTTGACTCACTCAAACAGCAGGGCTATTCATTCGTAACGGTACAAAATTTAATCGGCGATATGACACCGGGCGCCGTTTATCCGTAAACTTAATCAATCTCAAATATCTTATACTTTGAAGTTGCACCGCGTACTAATTTAACTTTGGACGGCGCAACCTTAAAATGTTTTGCCAATAATTTTATAGCCGCCGCGTTGGCTCGACCTTCAATTGCTGGAGCTTTGATATAAACCGTCAATGTGTCGTCATCATTTTTCACGACTTCCTCACGATGGCGAGAGTTTGGTTTAATGTGTACGGAGATTTTCATAATTATTTTATCAATCCAGCAAACTCGCTCCGCCGCCAGCGTCATACGCCGCGCGTTTTTGACTCCACTCGTTACCATAACGCTTAGCTTGCTCCAATACCATATCAGTTGCCAATGTCTGTTGATCTGGCGGGTAGCCATATTTTGCCAACGTCTTTTTGACGTTAACTTTCAGTTTTGCCTGAACATTCCTGCGCTCTGCCCAGTCAATCGTCGCATCACGACGCACCTGCTCTAACAATACTTTTGCGATATCACGCAGCTGCGCATCACCCAGCACTTCACGAGCACTGCCATTTTCAACCAGCGCATCGTAAAAGATAATCTCATCCTCACTGAGGCCATCAACCGCTCCGTTCTCAACAGTTTGGCGAATTTTCTGTCCGATATTAATTAATTCCTCAATCACCTGCGCTGCCTCAATTGTCCCATTTCTATACCGCGTCAAGGCTTGATTGAGCAAGTCAGAGAACTTGGTATCCTTGGCATAATTTCTCGAAATCGTAGTTTGATTTCATCAGCCAGCAGTTTTTGCAAAGCCTCCACCGCCAAATTCTTGCGCTCCATGTTACGAATTTCCGCCAAAAACTCATCACTCAAAATCGACAGTTCCGGCTTTTCTAATCCTGCCGCCTCAAACACATCAACCACACCAACTGGCGCAATTGCTTTATCGACAATTTGTTTCAGCGCACTGCGATACTCAGCATCAGTCACCACTGCCGAGCTGGACACTTTCTCCAGCCGAGCTTTCACCGCCTGAAACAGCGCCACTTCTTCGCGAATTTTCAGTGCCTCAGGCCTCGGCATCACCAATGCAAATGCTTTACTCAGTTCCAAAACATGCTGCGTCAACCGCTTCTCACCGTCTTCCAACCCCAAAATATATTCCTCGGCATCCAAGATAATTTGTAGCTGTTGGTCGGTTGGTGCAGTAAAATATCGCTGGTAGTCAAAGTTGCCAAACAAATCGCGTACTACCTCATAGCGCATCTGCATCTGCGCCACCGCCTCAGTGATATCAAGTTGCGGTGCGCCTTGCCTACCACTTTGCGTATAGTCAGAGATAGCATCGCGCAGCGCCCCTGCCACACCCAGATAGTCAACCACCAAACCACCAGTTTTTCCAGGGAACACTCGATTTACCCTGGCAATCGCTTGCATCAAATTATGCCCTTTGAGCGGTTTATCCAGATACATGGTGTGCATGCTTGGCACATCAAATCCCGTCAGCCACATGTCGCACACAATCACCAACTCAAGCGGATCATTTGGATCTTTGATGCGCTTTTCGATTGCCTTTACCCGTTGTTTATTACGAATATGCGGCTGCAAATGGTCAGGGTCGCTAGCACTACCGGTAATAATCACCTTTATCACGCCGCGCGCGTCATCGTCACTGTGCCAATCCGGCCGATACGCCACGATTTTTTCGTACAAATCCGCTGCAATACCGCGACTCATCGTCACAATCATACCTTTGCCACCCAGGACACTTTGCCGGGCCTCAAAGTGCTCAATGATATCCAAAGCGATAGTATTCAGCCGCTCGCTATTACCAACGATGGCTTCCTTTTGCGCATACTCGGCCTTCAACGCATCCTGACGACTCAACTCTTCGCCCTCCAGCAAATCATCAACTTCCTTATCCAGCCACTGCCGCGTCGCCTCGTCCATATTTAAATCAACCAGCCGACTCTCATAATAAATCGGCACCGTTGCACCATCTTTCACCGCCTGCTCGACATCATAAATATCGATATAGTCGCCAAACACTGCTGGCGTTGACTTATCATCCGTTTCAATCGGCGTACCAGTAAAGCCAATGTAGCTCGCGCCCGGCAAGGCATCGCGCATATACTTGGCATAGCCATACACCAGCTGGGCGTCACTAGCTCGGACATGTGCCTTCAAACCATATTGGCTACGATGCGCCTCATCTGCCATCACGATAACATTGCGTCGATCGGTCAAAATTGGCAATTTATCCTCGTCATCCTCAGGCGAGAATTTTTGGATTGTTGTAAAGATAATCCCACCTGCTTCGCGCTGCAACAGCTTCCTGAGTTCACTCCGTGAATCAGCTTGCTTCGGATCTTCCCCCAGGAGCTCGCGACAAGCGCTAAACGTACCGAATAATTGACCATCAAGATCATTGCGATCCGTCACCACCACGATGGTCGGGTTGTGCAAATCGCGTGACTTCATCAGTTTGCCAGTATAGAACACCATGCTCAAGCTCTTACCCGACCCTTGCGTATGCCAAACTACGCCAGCCCGCTGATCGCCGCATTCACTACTGGCTGCCAGCGTCCGATCAAGTGCTTTATTCACCACCCAATATTGATGGTAAAGCAGCAACTTTCTTGATCAATTTGTCACCATCACTCCGCTCAAATACGATAAAATTCTGCACCATATCCAGCAAGCGTTCAGACGTGCACGCACCACGCAGCAACACTTCTAGCATTGGCACATTGCCAACTTCTTTTTCACCATCAACCGTTTTCCACGGCATCATTCGCTCCAACGGGCTAGTGATCGTACCCATCTCCGCCTCTAGTCCATCACTGGTCACACATAACTCATTGAACCGAAACAAGTCGCTAATCTCGCGCTTATACGTCTGGATTTGCTGATACGCCGCTACCAAATCCGCCTTCGTATCAGCCACATTTTTTAGTTCAATCACCACTAGCGGCAGCCCATTTACGAACAGCACGATATCCGGCCGGCGATTATAGTCACCCTGCAGAACCGTCAGCTGATTGACCGCCGCAAAATCATTGTTTTTTGGCGAGATAAAATCAACCACCCGCACGATATCGTGTTTTACTTCGCCGCTCGATGTGCGATATTGCACCGGCACACCCGCCACCAGCAGTTGATGAAACTCGTGATTATTCTCAATCAAGCTTGGTTTACTAATCTGCGTCAAACGCCGCATCGCTTCATTCAAGGCCGGCTCTGGAATGTGTGGATTGAGCCGCACCAAAGCATTGTATAGCCGCCCAGGCAACACCACCTGCCGTAGCTCACGCTCAGCCATAGCACCATCCGGACCAATATCCGGTCCGTGCAAAATCTGCCAATCGAGATTAGCCAGGATATCAAGCGCGTATTGTTCGATTTGAGATTCGGTCATACCCTCCTTTATTATACGCTACAGTGAAAATATTTTTGCAATATGCTTATATTGTGCCTTAATAATCTGCTTCCATTTAGCCGTTTCGTTTGGCGGACCAATATCATTTTTTGAATAAGCAATCAATATCTGTACGTGACGTAATTCCTCATCTACAAACAGTAGACAACGATTGCCAGATTTTTTAGGAGAAATGCGTGTGCCAGCTACTGCAAAATCAAGTTTCACTAACTTATAATATTCTACCGAATAAATCAAATCTGCGCGGTCGAAATCCAGCATCCTATCTATACGCTTACATACTTCGTCAATATTATCACGCGTCTCTAGCCAGCTATTTTTATACTTTTTGGCAAAAGTTTTAGCATAGTGACGCTCGGCAAACGACATCCATTCATAACTATAGTTTGGCGACATCGGCAGTTCCATACACTTTCTCGGGATTCTCTTGCGTAATTAAACCGTATGGAATCACTTCTCCTTCGCGACAAATACTCCACGGTAATTGTTCGTGCGTAAAGTTGACAATCTCATGCGTCTGCTTACCTTGCCACGATTCACTAATTTTACGAATCATTTGACGCTCTTCTGGTGATAATTTACCGCTAGGTGCAGCACCGCTTTCTGTCATAGACAGCATGAACGCCCTGCCCTTTTCCTCCAGGCACAACACGCCACTTTCTACCAGCTCATCAATCGCCCGAAAATATGTTTCTGGCACAGGTCCTTGGGGTAAACGGCGATAAGACATACCAGACATTGGCACTAAATGGTTATAATACCACGTAAAATCTGCTAAATACACCAGCTTAGCTAATTTTGTCTTGGTGATTTTTCCATCTTTATCAGCTCCAGCCTCAAGCGCATTAAGAATCATTTGTTTATATTTTTCCATTGACGTTTCAGTGTTAAAAACAGGAATACCCACACCACGCAGTTCATCAACACTAGTACGCAATAGCGCCGCCAGCGTTTCTGCCTGCGACAAGGTTACATCTCGCTTTCCAGACTCTATCAAAGCATATGTTGGCCTGGTTAAGCCAATAGCCTGAGCAACTTGATCTTGCGTCAGCCCCCTAGATGTTCGTGCGGATTTGAGATTATCTGCGAGATTATTCATATAATAGCTCCTTGCATTTTCCTTAAGTTATTTCATTGTATCATACTCATATCGCTTATGTCAAGTCTTTTTGTAAAAATATTTTTACATTTTTTTATGATTATATATTGACATAAAAAAATATTAGCCTGTTATACTAGTATTCAGGAAATCATACTAGGTGGGAAGTGTGAAATCTCCAGGAGGGTAACGTCCTGATGATATACGAAAAAATCCGCTTTCGCGGATAAATCGTGCATAATTTTTAGCCCATGCACCTTTTAGTATAGCGTAAACCGACCAAAATACAATATCAACGCTATATGAAAGGAGAGTTTATATGGCAAAAAATAAGCAAATCCACACCGTCCCTCGTCCGGGCGGTTGGGGAAATAAGAGTTCTGGCGCATCAAGGGTAGCAAAAGTCTACTCGACTAAAGCCGAGGCTCAAGCAGCTGGTCGCAAGACTGCCATCAGTCAAAAGGCTGAGCATATTATTCATAATAAAAACGGCAAGATCGGAGCGCGGAATAGCTATGGCAACGACCCGCATCCGCCGAAAGGATAATAATTATAAAATGAGGCGTTCTCGTACGCCTCATTTTATTCACAATCTGTTACTAATCCTCTAAGCACCATTTATCAAAACACGTATCTAGTATATTCAATATATCATGTCGATAGCTTTCTAGCTCGGTTAGTCCAACCTTCTCTGCAGGCAAGCCTTTTTTACTCGGGTGTGATATCGGGTTAAAATTTCTCCTATCATAGAATTTACGCAAAAGCAGTTCTTGGCGAGGACTTAAAAACGTTAATTTATTAGCTATATCAGAGATGGTTGCACCGTCACCAAGCCCGTATTTTAACTTCATGATTTCATGAAAGATGCTCTGCAGCTGATTAAACGCAACATCCCAGCGACCTTGACACATCTCATAATTATACAGCTTAATGGCTTGGATTAGCGGACCGCTGCACATATTGCTGTGCATTATCTTATCTATAACTCTATTATATTCTGCCGTAGTATTGATATAACGTTTAAACTTATGTCCGCGAAATTCATGTTCTATCCTTCTAGAGATAGAGCTATTTCTAGTTTGGATCGATCACATTCCACCGCTATAGCCAAATATTGCCCATATGAATCACTTTTAACGGTGTCGTTCTTATCAATATTCTTTGCTAAGCTCCTAGGAGCCGAAAAATAGGCGAGCATAGTAAGTATAATATGGACCGCCCTTCTATCGCGAAGATCAATGTAATTATTCTTTCTAAAAATATCGTCTATTACAAGTTTCTTGAAGCGGGCATCCCCATCCTGTACGAATAATTGCGAAATGATATTAATGTCATCCACTGCCACTTCTATATCGATAGACTTTAGAGCCTCGTAGATTTCATCTCTCTTACTCTTTTTTCTCATAAGCTTCTTGAATCTCGGAGAGAATACAAATTTTAGACTCTCCTTTTGGTCGCGCGATAGTATATTCGTCTCAAAACGATTATCGTCCGTAAAACAGAGCTTGCTCAGTGCTTCTTTTAAATCATTAAACCCTGCTTCTTTACCATCCCTAAGAACCACAGCCTTATTATCGCTTTGTGAGACACTTTTACTCGTATCTCGAATAAATTCTGTCTTCTCAGCTTCTGTCGTAATAATAATTCTTCGGGTCTTCGCGGGATTTAGTGTTAGCCCCAATTCATCAAACAGCCAGCTTGAAACTCTTTGCTCAATACTGAGCAGCTCTCTGTTAACTTCTTTATTTCCGATCGTTTCGTCTGTCTTCTTTAGTACTACATATGTATCGTCAACATAGCGAATTGAAGCCTTAAACGCTAAATGCTGTGAGACACATAGCTCGCTAATTTGATTATCAAACGGAATTAAATAAAAATAACCAAAAAGTCAGACGCAAAGTTCTTTCGCCCCTGAGGAATTCCTATTTTTCCTTGCATCAAGTTATCAATGTAAAATTCCAGCGAGTCATAAGTATCTTCCCTAATGTTATGAAGTCTTAAAGAAGACATGAAAGAAAATTCGTCAAGCAGTGTAAGAAGCTTCCTATGATTAATCCTTTCAAAGTATGCTGATATATCTGTTTTAATTATCACATCCCCAGGCTCAATGATCAACTCCAGCTTTTTTATGAAGTTCGAATATTCTTCTCTGTATTTATTTTTAACAACCCATTCCTTTTTACCGCTACCCCTTTTTATGAACCTTGTTGGAAAATACGGAAAGATACCGCGTTCCTTAAAGTTGAGTGTATCAATCAACGGACTTGTACATTCAACAAATACCAGTCCGAAGGCCGTGTAGAGGATATGTGCAAAAGAGCTCATATATCTGTACTCTCTGACACCAGTCATACTCTTTGGTATTGTAACTATTTCAGACATACAAAGCTCTGGAATTGCATATACCTTTTCGTCTTGTATATACATTTTATAAAACTTCTTTACAGTTCTATCATTCAACCTATTAAAATAGGGTCTTATTAGTCTAAGGTTGGTATCGATAAGAGAACTACCCTGATTGCTCATGTATTCTTGAAGTATGTGAAATGCGTTCAAAAATATATCTTCAGAAATCACGTCATTGAGTTTACTCATAAAATAATCTCTCCAGAAATTAGTTTTAGCAAAAGTGAGTCGCGAATATTCATCAATGTCTCATTTTCTTGCAAATTATTTTCCATTTGTAAAAACAAATGATTTACTCTAGCGTCAAACTCCTTGAGTAATTCTCTATCAGGTATGACTACTGTGATATTACTAAAATGCCCCATATTTAGGTTGGGAGTTGCTGAACCGCTACTGGCTAAGGTTTTTATGTAATCAGACTTGTGTCGCATTAAAAAGTAATTAAAGAATTTGAAACAAGACTCTCTAGGTATTATTGAGTTTATCTGCTGGTTGGTTTGCATGTTTTTTTCCCAGCTAGCGACACAACGCCAACAGTGGCTATACAACTAACACATGTAGACCACCTAGATATATATTTAGATTTTTGGCTCTCTGCGCCCATTAATGAGAGGTTATCGGATGTTTTTATAACTATGGATGTTTTATGCATGTCGGGAACTTTAAGAAAAGCCACTTCATCTCCAAAGAATTTTTGGTTTTTCTTACTAGGAGTTTTTCCGGTAACGACCTCACCCAAATCAGAGATCACTCCTCTCTTCCAGTTTTTAGCCTCAGGATTGTCAACAAAATAATAGCGAAAGAGAGCTTGACCGAGCTGTTCGAGGGTTTCGTTCATGCGGCGATTGAGCTCGATTTTTTCATCAAGACTGCTGAGAATATCGGCAATTTTCTTTTGAGACTCAAGTGGCGGTAGCTTCACAGGATAATTCATTATCTGAACTTTATCACCGCGTGGCATTTTTGACCCACTCGCAGATGCCGTTGAAAAAGCAAAGAATCTGTCATCGGCCAAAATATAGTACAAATACTTTTCATAAATCTCATCATTTAGTTTTCGAAAAACCAGCACATCATTCGAAGCACCGCCGGACCTATCGGCTAACCAAATCTTTTTGAAGTAAGGACGAATGTTCGATACTAGTACATCCCCAGCTTGGAATGCAGTTACTTTTCCAGAGGGCAACTTGTTAGCAACTGATAATCCGCCCTTGTTTTGTAATAAGTTTTCAGTAGACACATAGTCAGCCAGCTGTACTTGTTTTACTGGTATTTTGTCGCTAACGTAATAACAGATATCGCTTAAAACTTTCTGCATAGTTCCACTCTCATCACAATTTCATTCCACCAGCTATAATAGCAATGAGTAAGTCCAACGATTTATCTCCGATATATCCGAGCGTCTTTATTATAGTGTCTTTATCTTTCTTTTTTATTGATTCATTAAGATCCTTCAATAATTCTTGTGTTTTATCATCTTGTTCGTTGATGATTTGACTAACATATCTACTATCAATATTGATATTACTTCCAGTAATGTTTCCAAAGTTGCTTTGACGAGCATCAATATTTATTGAAAATAATCTTCCGAATTCATCAGGATCTTCAACTAAATCTATACCCCATGCAGTTATAGCAACAGCACTATAGTTCAAATATGGCTTACCCATAAACCTACCTTTAGTAGTCACTAAATTCTTCTGCTCCAAATAGATAATCTCCTGATGGAGAGTCTTCTCGTCAACATTTTTAAGTATACTTTCAAGCTGTCTTGTTTCAATACCAAAATCATCATGTCTATGTTCGTATGTAGTCTCCAAAATTTTGCGTCTTATTTCTTTTGGCTTCACAGTTCTACTCCTCCTATTTCATCAGAAAATTCATCCAACGCTTTTAAATAAGTATACAGGGCTACAGATACGCGAAATTCCAACTCTCCATAAATTTCTCTGGCAGTTTTTTCATTGGCAAATTTATTTTGCGCCCATTCATTTAACGGCATTAAGAAAGCATTGGCATCTAAATTAAAGGTAAAATCCAGCTCTTGAAAAGCATTATGCATTGTTAAAAGCCGCCCAAGCTGCTCTGATTCAATGATACCCTGATATAAAACTATATATTCTAGTGCAACTGAGCGTAACCTCGATAGACTATCTGCAACATGATGCCACTCATCCTTTGTTAGAGTTTGTGCAATATCTTTAGGTTCATGTTGTAATAAAATTCCTTTTAGCGCTTAGTATACCTTCTTCTTTTATCATTCGTTAGATCTATGGTATACACTTCTGGCTCGCCAGCTGCAATATAGTACCTGAAAGACGTTAGAGCAAGCCTAAGATGATGGTCTCGTAGTTGTTTCATGGCATGATGAGCAGCCTCTGTAGCATATCGCAAACGATACTTACGATGTCGCTCAACCAACTTATCAATAAAAATGACGGTGGGTATTACTGCCAAAAAACTAGCCGAAAGATTAATTAAAACTTCTCGGGCTAGGTCATCTGACCGCAACAAAGATGACAACCACCACATAATACCAGCAAGTAAAACCATAAATATAAATATCGATATATATGGCCATTTCCTAATACTAATCATAATTCTATTCATCAATCAACTCTCTATTTTGGCAAGGTTCTCTTTTATCTTTGCCTCCAGCTCGCGGCTTTTCGCAAACTGCCCCTCAAGCTCCGCCGTCAACCGGGCAAATTTCTCGGCGAACGGCTCATCATCTTCCTCAGTTTCCTCAACGCCCACATAGCGACCGGGTGTCAGCATATAATCGTGCTGCTTGATTTCTTCTAGATTAGCGACTTTACAGAAACCCGGCTGATCAACATACTCCGCACTGGCAGTTTTATAATCATGATACGTCTTCGCCACCCGAGCAATATCTTCTTCAGCCAGCTCGCGGTTGCGGCGGGTTACCATTTTACCCAAATTACGCCCATCGATGAACAGCACTTTGCCGTGACGATTAGTACGATCACGTGACACAAACCACAGACAGCACGGTATGGCTACGTTAAAAAACAGTTGGCTTGGCAGTGTGACAATAGCGTCAACCATATCATTGAGCACTAGCTGCTTACGAATATCACCTTCGCCGCCAGTTTGACTGCTCATACTCCCGTTTGCCAACACAAAACCTGCCGTACCGCGCGGGCTCAAATGGTGAATCATGTGTTGAATCCAGGCAAAGTTAGCATTACCCTTTGGCGGCAGACCATATTTCCAGCGTAGGTCAGTCTGCAAATGTTCTTGACCCCAATCGCTAATATTAAATGGCGGATTGGCCAAGATATAATCGGCTTTTAGGTCGGGAAGCTGGTCGTCCATCAGTGTGTCGCCGCGTTTGATATTCGCGTCAATTCCCCGAATTGCCATGTTCATTTTAGCGAGTCGCCAAGTGGTTTCGTTCAGCTCCTGACCATACACCGCGATATCGCTAACGCGGCCTGCATGCTCCTCGACAAACTTCTCACTCCAGACGAACATACCGCCACTACCGCAACACGGGTCGTACACGCGCCCACTGTATGGCTCAAGCATTTCTACTAGCAATTTCACGATGGAGCGCGGCGTGTAGAATTCACCGCCGTGTTTGCCCTCACTGTCAGCAAACATACCCATAAAATATTCATAGACTTGACCAAGCAAGTCTTTGGAGCTGGCAGTATCAAATTTGATATTGGTAAATAAATCGATAAGCTCACCTAGACGGCGTTTATCCAGAGCTTCACGAGCATAATTTTTCGGCAAGACACCCTTCAAACTTGGATTGTCGCGTTCAATTGCCTCCATGGCGCTATCAACTAACACGCCAATTTCTGGCTGCTTGGCGCTCGCTACCAAGTATTCCCAGCGAGCCTCCTTGGGAATCCAAAAAACATTCTCCGCCAAATACCAATCCCTGTCTTCTGGATCATAATTCTCATCAACTGCCGCCTGGTACCGCGCCGAAAACGCATCCGAAACATATTTTAGAAAAATCAGTCCCAGCACGACATATTTATAATCCGACGAACTGATATTACCACGTAGTTTATCCGCCGCAGCCCATAACTGCTTTTCAAGCTCCCTCGTATTCATAGATAGATTATATCAGATTTGGGGGTCGTTTACTCTGGGTGTAGCAGGCTTTTGTAGTCAGTTTTCGTAACGATAATATGATCATTAAGCGTAATGCCAAGTAGTTTTCCCGCTTCCATTAGCCTGTTCGTTACTTCTTTATCAGCCCGACTGGCCTCCAAGCTCCCGCTCGGATGATTATGCGCCACGATGATTGAGGCCGCGCGGTCGGCGATGGAGTCAGCGAAGACCTCACGCGGGTGCACCAGACTAGCAGTCAGCGTGCCGATGGTCACCACCCGCTTGGCAATCAAACGATTCGCACCGTCCAGTGTCAGGCAGACAAAATATTCCTGCTTTTTGTCGCGAATATCGATCAGCAGCTCAACCGCTTTCTCTGGACTATCAATAATTGGCTGGTCGCTATCCAGTAAGTACCGCCGCGCCAGTTCCAAACTCGCCAGAATCACCGGTATTTTCGCTTCGCCCAAACCAACCACGCTACGTAAATCATCATACGAAACATCACCGCCTTTTTGACGCAAAATTTTCAGCACTTCGCGCGCAATTTTACCAACATCGGCCCGAGCATTGCCGCTGCCAATAATCGCCATCAGCAGCTCCAAATCGCTCAGCCGCGCCGTACCGTAACGCGCCAATTTCTCGCGGGGACGGTCCATTTTCGGCTTGTCGAGCACTTTCATAGTTTCATTATATCAGGCTTTAACCATTCATCAGCTGCCAATCTTCGCGCTATCATTTCGTGCAGCCCTATTTATCGCTTACACCACGCAAAGATCATCAGCTATTCGGAATCGCTCTAGCTTGTCGGCCGCGCGCCACGCACATCGCCACCACCAACACACCAACCAGCCGCGACACCAATGATGAGTCATCCGCAGCCAATTGAGTCATTGTCACCAACCCCTCTTCTGGATTTAGCGGACTATCGTCTGACCATAAACCAGATGATGGATGGATATTCATCAGCAAATCATCACCATTCGCGACACTTTCTTCGCCATTATAGGCACAATCATCCAGAATATCGTTAAGTTCTGCTTGCTCTACGGACAGGTTGATGCCTGATTTTATGTCACTAACATCCATAATTACACTTTCAATTTCATCATCACTGCGCAGCAAATCGCTTTTTTTCCGATATTTTCACAAACTCCTCACGAGGCACGAGACATTCCTCTGGAATTTTCGTTGCCACCTCGTCCGACTCAACATCAAGTGTTGGCTCAATAATCGGTGAGGTGGAAATAATTACTTGTTCCACTGGCTCAGAGTCATCAGTTTCTTCACGCACTGTAATCGTTTCTACCGGCAGCGCAATCGTCACTGCTTCAGCAGAAGACGCTTCCGACTCTACTACTGGGGACTCCTGCCGTTCGATAAAGAAAACCGCATCTTCTTCAGCCCAAAAATCATTATCCTTACCATGACTACGCTCTATCGCCGTACCACTATAGTCAAGTTGCTCAATTGACAAGACCTGTGTATCAGTGAAAATTTGATCCGCCGCCAATATGTCAATCTCCTCGTTTGGAGGATCAACCTTAGCTTCATCAACTATTGCGGTATCAACCAGCCGCTCATTATCAACAATGTCAGTCGATTCGACAAAATTATTATAATCCGGCGTCGCATCTATATTAATTTCGCTAGATTGAGTGTATACTGGTGCTTTCGTGCCAGAATTGTCAATTGGTCCCGTAATCGCAGATTTATCCGCCCCTACTGCATCAAATTGCACTGTCATGTGCTGTTGCTCGGAAATTGACGTAAAGCACTTTCATCATTTTCTGCTGCTCGGCTCGGCTCAGACTCTACAGCCTTAGCAGCAATCTTATTATCGCTAGCCGCAGGGTAAACAGTTTCATGTTCCAGCGAATTGCTATTATCATCAACGGTTTGGGTGTTCTTATCTATCACTACCGATACCGGCGCATTTTCCGTCTTTGTCGGCGCATCTAAGGACTCTGGTGCCGGCTTCTTGCTGTCATTATGCACTGCGTCAGAAATAGAATCAATAATGTGCGGCTTCATCTCCACCGAAGGGCTGACCACCCCTATCTTCTCAATGCCCACATCCTCGCCCGAAGCTTCAACCGCCTGGTTAGTCGAAGTTTTATCTTCTCGTTCCTGCGGTATGAGTTTCTCAGTTGACTTATTTGTTTTAGTTGTCAAATCTATGGGCTTCGCCTCTGATACCACTGGCTCAGGTGCTTTTTTAATAATAGGCTCTTGATAATCGGTAGACTCTGAATATCCCGCCAACACCAATTCTCCGCGTCCATTTTCATCCAGACTATCGAAATCATCTGGAGCCAATAGTCTATCCAAATAGCTTTGTTTTGGTGTCATTTCCAACAAATTAGGAGTCGCCTCTTCATCCGCAGAATTCATATCATCAGATACATTCTCCTGTCTTTCCGACTCCTGTTTCATGACTAACGCCTGAGGTTTTACGCACTGACTAAGAAATGAACAGCCAACACATGTCGCACATGCCGTTTGACCAATTGACGCTGATACTTTCTCGGTAGAAGGTAACTCTGCTTCACCGCTAGCTACCGCCACCAAATCAAATCGACCTACACCATCAGTCACTTCTTCACCAACACTAGACGAAATCCTCGCTAATATTGCCATCTCTCAGCGACAAAAACACATCAAAATCATCACCATCAATTACTGTCGATGATAATTCTACTGTAGTCGTCACCCCAATCATTGCTCAAAAAACGTCTCCGTTGAAATTTTCAATTCATTCACGCCGGCGGCGGATAATTTTTGCCAAACATCTCTAACAAACGGTAAACTTCCACAGACCAAAAAATGCGCATCTTCTGGCGTTTCATGAACAATTTTTTCCACATTAAATCGACCGTTAAACCAACCATCTTTTTCTTCAACTTGCTGGCGAGTACTGAACTTCTTCACTTTAATATTTGACGCCGCTAGCTCATTTTCAAAAACCATATATTCTGGCGATTTTTGGCTAAAATATAAAAACGTCGACTGGCTAGAACTTGCCATAACGCTCCAAATTGGACTAAGTCCGCAGCCCGCAGCAATTCCGACCAAAGGACTTTCTGTTTGCGGATTAAAATCGCCATAAGCGTGGCTAATTTGTAATTTATCGCCAACATTCCGTGAACATAAATAGCTAGAAAATTCACCACCAACATTCTTCACGGTAATTGACATTAGCTCATCGTCAGGAGTAGAAGAAATGCTATAAGCCTTCCCTTCACGCACACTACTACCATCAATAAAAACCGTAATATATTGTCCGGCAGTAAAGTCGAACGGACGTGCAAAATATAACGTTTTAACTTCAGGATTTTCCTGACGGACACGCACAATTTCAACCTCTAATGAATCACGCATTCTCCAACGTACCTTTCCATTATTTTCTGAGCTTCTCTAAATTCTTCGTCAGTAAAAGTGTGGTAATTCGCAAACTTTGGACTAATTGTCGTGCCAGTGCGAAAATGTTGCAAAGCAAATCTCTTCGCACCCTTAACCAGCTCGCCAATCTTCTCAAAATCGCTAACTTCCAATTGCTCGCGGACAATCGTCGTACGGAATTCGTGATCAATTCCCGAATCGATCATCAACCGAACATTCTCCTTGATCGCTTCCAAATCAATCGGTCGCGCCGCAATTTCAACATATTTTTCCAGCGGACCTTTTACATCCATCGCAATAAAGTCAATCAGCCCTTCTTCGACCATTCCGCGAACTATATCTGGATGCGTGCCGTTGGTATCCAACTTAATATCAAAACCAAGTTTCTTAATCATCCGACATAACTCCGGCAAATCTTCATTTACCGTTGGCTCACCGCCAGAAATCACCACGCCGTCCAGTCGACCAACTCGCGATTTTAGAAATATCATCACTTCATCAACTGGAATACTCGGCGCTAACCGTTCAGGTAAAACTAATTCAGGATTATGACAATAGCCGCACCGCATATTGCAACCAGAGAGAAACAGAGCTGCCGCCACGTGCCCTGGATAATCCACGAGCGACAGCTTCTGAATTCCACCGATTGACACCTTAAGCTGCCGCGACGGCGCTAAGTCGCTGGTGTTCGGCGGCATCGTCATAATGCTCCCTCATTTCAAATTCCGCTTGCTTACCCTTATTCCATTGAGAAACTGGACGCAAGAAACCAACCACACGTGAATAAACTTCTGTCGATTCGCCACAATTTGGACATTCTGGATGCTCGCCAACAATATAGCCGTGATTCTTACAAATTGAGAAGCTTGGACTGAACGTAAAGTATGGCAATTTGTAATTTTCGCAAATCGTTTTCACCAATTTTTTCAAAGTTTGCGGATCGTCCATACGCTCACCTAAGAAGAAGTGAATCACCGTGCCGCCCGTGTACTTGGTTTGCAAATTGTCCTGAAGATCCATCAACTCAAACAAATCGTCCGTGTAATTAACTGGCAAGTGGCTAGAGTTGGTATAGAACGGACATTTAACTTCCGCGCCAATTCCGTTAGCAAAATGCGCTCGATCTGGGAAGCTGGCTTTATCAAGTTGTGCCAATCGATAAGTTGTGCCTTCAGCTGGTGTTGCCTCAAGATTGTAATTATTGCCGGTTTCCTTCTGATATTCCACCAAACGATCGCGCATAAAATCAAGCGTTTTCTCAGCAAAAACCTTGCCCTTTTCCGTGCCAATATCAACGCCCAGCAAATTAAGCGCCGCCTCGTTCGTGCCAATCAAACCGATAGTTGAAAAATGGTTCTTCCAATATTGATTGAAACGCTGTTTAATGTTTCGCAAATAAAACTTGGTGTACGGATACAAATTAGCGTCGGTCAATTGCTCCAAAACTTTACGCTTGGTCTCCAAACTGTCCTTTGCCATATCCATAAGTTCAGCCAACCCCTTAAAGAACTCTTTTTCGTTCTTAGATTTTAGCGCCAGTCGTGGCAAGTTTATCGTTACCACACCGACAGAACCAGTCATTGGATTTGAACCAAACAAGCCACCACCACGATATTCCAATTGACGATTATCAATGCGCAATCGACAGCACATCGAGCGCGCATCTTCTGGATCCATGTCAGAATTGATGAAGTTTGAGAAGTACGGAATGCCGTATTTAGCGCTGGCTTCCCACAAACTTTCAATCACTGGATTATCCCAATTGAAATCCTTGGTGATATTAACCGTTGGAATTGGGAACGTAAAGACTCGACCATTAGCGTCGCCCTCAGAAAGAACCTCCAACAGCGCCTTGTTTAGCATATTCATTTCTTCTTGATATTCGCCATAAGTCGTGTCCTGCATTTCGCCACCAATAATCACTGGATTATCTGCCATGTGTTTTGGACATTCAAGGTCAAGTGTGATGTTGGTAAACGGCGTCTGGAAACCAACACGAGTTGGCACGTTGACATTAAAGACGAATTCTTGAATAGCCTGTTTTACTTCCTCGTAGCTCAATTTGTCGGCACGAATAAACGGCGCTAATAGCGTATCAAAATCAGAGAAAGCCTGCGCGCCAGCCGCTTCGCCCTGTAATGTATAAAAGAAGTTTACAACTTGACCAAGCGCTGATCGGAAATGCTTAGCTGGCTTAGAGGCAACCTTACCAGCAACGCCAGTAAATCCTTCTTGTAATAAGTCAGTCAAATCCCAACCAACACAATAAACACTTAGTAAGTTAAGGTCGTGAATATGCAAGTCGCCTTCTTTGTGAGCTTGCCCAATCTTCGATGTATAAATTTTATCCAGCCAGTAAGTCTTCGTAATCTCCGCTGAAACATAGTTATTCAAACCCTGAAGACTGTAGCCCATATTAGAGTTTTCATTAACTTTCCAGTCCAAATTTCCAGATATTTATCAATCAAATCAACGTGTATATTAGAGGTAATTTCGCGCAATTTTTTATGCTGATCGCGGTAAATAATGTACGCCTTTGCAGTCTTCTTAAACTTAGAGTCAATCAACGCATCCTCAACAATGTCCTGAATATCTTCAACGCTTGGTAGACGCTTTTGGTTACGAGTTTCTAAAACACCCAAAACCTTGTCGGTCAATTCAACTGCCTGAGCGGCGTCAAATTCACCAGTTTCCAGTCCCGCCTTTTCAATTGCTTTTTCAATTTTTTTTCGATCAAATTTAGCAGTTCGACCGTCGCGTTTTTTAATTGATTTATACATTCCCCCTCCTTGTTTATAAAAATAGCAAACCAGCCCAACCTCTCCAGTGGGTACATGTTGCAAAAAACGTTATTTATTTTCTAAAACACCATATGTAGTGCTTAATATTGAATATACACGCGATATATAGCGTCTGTCAATGAAAGTACATTGTATTATTTACATTTATGATTTCTTTACATAGATTGCAATAAATCATAAGCAACAGCCGCTGATAGCGCCTGCATTTGACGAAGATTATCACCCGGCTTAAGCGGCGGTTTTAGGCTGCGAATAAGATAAAAGCCGACAAATGACGCCAGCATTTCCACGTTCAACTCACCCAGCCACGGCGTTACGTCATGACCATGGCGCGCCATATCAACCAGAAATTCTGTCGCACCAGATCCCTGGGACGCACAGGAAGCCCAGTTCCAGTCAACCAACTTCAACTCGCCAGTTTGCGGATTAAATGCCAAATTGTCACTACGAACATCCGAATGATTAAAGCAATCTTCCGTCTGCTTGGCAAATTCTTTAGCGCGCACCGAAATATCAATCAACTCATCGCGCTTTTCTAACAGTTCAATTATAACCTGACAACGCCGCTGATTAATCTCCAACTGATTTGGCAATAGTTTTTGATAGTTATTAATCAATCGACGACGAATATCAGCGTCAGCAATAATCTGATCAATTCCATCATCTAAGCCAAGCTCTCTCGCCACAAACGGTTGCAATTGCAATTCTTCAATTAGCTCCTGCGGCAATTTTATTTTTCCAACTCGCGAACCGTGGTTATTACCGTCGAAATATAACGTTCCGCGACAGAGTTATCCGTCGGAGGTTGCCACAACCACCCATCTGACGAAGCGTAACTGCTCGTCATCAGCACGTGACCATCATCAGCCAATTTAGTCCAATCAGCAACATATTGCGGATAAGTTTTCTGTAACAAACGCGTTACTGCATAATCTTTTTTTAGCCAGCCCAGTTCCCGCTCGCCCTCATCCGATAATAAATTAGCATCAACTTCTTTAACGAAAATCGTTCGACCACCAGACGACACTAACGCTCGGCGATTAAGCGAAAAGCCACCACTTACTGGCGTGATCCGTAATTCAGACGAATCAACGTTTAGCTCCGTCGCCGCACATTGCAAGGCTCTGTCGGTTAATAATTTATCGTGATCTGGCAATGTTTCCATGTGTAAATTATAACATCAGACAACTTAAATCCGCTTAGTAAATATCATTACTCTATTATTACGAGTTTGGGAATTTTTATCCATTCCCCTGCGCACGTCATCAAATTCAGACCCTCAGATACACCATCAGCTGGCCGAATAAAACTATTCATATCCACATCAGATAATTTGACCGTCTGTTTCTTTATCACCTGATAACGTAGTATTTTACCGTCGCCACGCTCGACACTAATCGTATCACCAGTATTTAGAGACTCTAGTTTATTAAAAATCCCGCCCAATGTTGTACCGGACGCATGCCCAATAATTATTGATGCGCCTAACTGACCTGGCTTAACACTGCCGGTATACCATCCAGCATCAAAGATGTTAACAGGAGACTGCATTGAACCATCCGAATTGACGCTCATTTGCAAAACCCTAGCCTTAATCCCCAACTTCTCAATGGTGATGACTCGCGGCAAATCTGCAGCAACCCTATATTTGGCAATAGCATCATTAGACACTTTAGTTTCATCTTTACCTTCACTACTTCTACGGTCATTAGAATCATCGCTGCGTGCTGTTACTGGCGCCCCATTAACGGCGTTCTTTATTCGACTATTCAACAGCCAGGAGTCAACAAACGAATATATCGAGATTGTCAAAAGAATAACTGCAATTACGCCAGGAAGCTTTTTACGAAAATTACCACCTAAAATATTTCGCAAAGATTGCTTAATATATCTATGCTTACTACCCCGAAAATCACCGGCAAACACAGACTCTCCATAGATATCTAGCAAGCGGGCTGCTCGAGTCAGTTTTTTATTAATTAGCGTAGGTTTCTTTGATTTTATACACTGCCGAGGCTGTTTTGTCTTAGTCGACACAGAATGATTAGCAATATTCGCAGTATGCTTCATATTCGCACTATCAGTCACATTTACAACAATATCACTCATCAGCCTGCGTCGCGGTACGACCACTCGACCCCTAGCCCTTGGCGGTGTCTGTAAATTGCGTATATTTCGTTCTCCCCGTACCATGTCTACCTCATTGTAGCCAACAGGCACGCTCTGCGTCAAACCGCTTATGGCGTGCCTGTCGATTTTTTTAAGCCTTTACTTCGGCTCTTTACTTCTTACTAAGACTCTTTCGCTTTGTTACGAATAGTAGAGCGGCTGCTGAAGCTACTCCAGCTATAGCCCCAATCAAATTAACAGACAATTTTTCACCACCCGTATTTGGAGCTTTTGGAGCTTTTGAGTCATTCTGCGCCGTCAGTACAACATCATTACCGTCACCGCCAACATAACTAATCTTGAAGGTTGCACCGCTTACAGTTACCTCTGCACCTTCAGGTAAGTCCTTAAATGTTCCTTGAACAGGGTTAGTGCCGTTGTTGCTGATGATCGTAAAGGTATCACCCTTCTTAATGACACCACCAGCCAAGTATGTCAAATCAAGCTTCGACTGAGCGTCAATATAAACATCATGTGCAACAATCTGATCATAGTGATCCTTGTTTAAGATTTCAGCCTTATAAACACCGGTATTCCGTAAAGCGAAGGTCTCCAATACGGTAATTTTACCTGGTGAATTACCCGGAGCAACAACACCTGATACATCAAGACTCTTTACCGTAGCGTCACCGCCGAACACACCGCCTCCATTAACAAATACCTCAGAACGACTGCCATTTAGTAAAACTGTTTCACCTTTTTTAACAATCACAGATTCATCAGGCTTATTGCCGTCTAATTGTATTGTTTTAGCTTCATGAGCATTACCAATCTGACCATTCGGCGTGCCACTGGTGTTAGTTGAAGACTCAACCAGTACTGTACCTTCATTATCTTTATGCGCAACCAGCTTACCTGGACCACTAAGTTTACCGGTAATCTTCAATGTGACATTTGATGCCAGCCAATACTCAACATCACCATTAAGCGTAATGTCGCCAGACAGAACAGTCGTTACGTTCGAACCAGAACCTCCAGCGAATTGACAACGTATTCCATGAGAAATCATCGAGCCATTTTCAAAAGTGATTTTGCTAGAACTTGTCTCGTTGTCATAATAATCAATATCTAACTGGCCTTTATTTTTAACCAAGATACTATTAGCGCCAGCTAGCGACACACTAGCATTTTCTCCGACAATTTTTTCTGCAGCTTTTATATAACCATCTATATAATTACATCCAGCATTAGTAACCTCAAAACGGCTTATTGTCGGTTTGCCATCAAATCTACCATCAAATCCATTCGATTTCAGGCTTGACAGGCCAGTGACAGCGCCAGTAACATGAACAAGAGGTGTTTTGCGACTGTCTTTATTATCGACACTAGTCCGGTCACCAGTAAATTCAGCATCTGGCGTAAATCGCATCGTATCAATACGATAGTAGGCGCACGACTTATCATCAGGAAGATTGTCCAGTTTTTTAACCTCTAATCCTGACAGGGCTACCGTTAAATCGTTCTGAATGTTTTCACTAGGACCTTCAACACACTTAAATACCAACTTAGAACCTTCTGTTGGTACTTGACCTTCTTTCCAGTTGCCTGCCGTTGACATTTTATGGTCACCAGCTGAGCCAGTCCACGTAAATGAAGCTGGCGCAGCACTTACCGGCGAATGAAGCGCCACTATGCCAACAATAGCCGCCACCGACGCGGCGCCGATTATTTTAGTATAAGAAACACCCATTTTGTTTCCCTCCCGTACACGTTTGTGTTTTTATTTAATTTGTGACCTCACAATATCATTACTAAATGAGCTTTACAAGCATAATTGTATAAAATACAACAAAAAACTATATATTCTATCTGTTCTTAATTTGGAATGGCTAGTATAAATTCCGCGCCAGTTGACGGCTTGCTTTTGATGCGAATAATATAACCACAGCGATCCGCCAGAGTTTTAGCAATTGCCAGCCCCAAACCATAGCCCGACGCGTCGGTTCGAGTCCGCGCCGCGTCTGCACGATAAAATCTCTCGAAAATGTGTTTTTGATCATTTGACGAAATGCCTGGCCCATTATCTTTAACTATAAATTCCACAGAATTTTTATTCAAATCAACCTGGATCTTCACTTCGCCGACTTTTTGCGGCGCGTACTTAATAGCATTGTCCACCAAAATTGATAAAATCTGACGAACCGCATTTGCCCGTAAAACTACTTTTTGGCCATCTGGAATATTATGAAAAATCTTAACTTGCTTTGCTTTTGCAACCTGAAAATACTGCCCCATAACCTCTTTAATAATTTCAGAAATATCAATTAGCTCTGGATCATTCAAAGCATTTTCTGATTTCGCCAAATCCAGCAGCGAATTGCTAAGGTTAGCCAGTTTTTTAATTTCATCAACGTTTTGGCTCAAAACCTGACGAGCTTTTTCGTCGGTCAACACACGCTTACGCATCGCTATTTCATTACTCAAAAGCAACGCCGCCAACGGAGTTCTTAGCTCGTGGCTAGCATTAGATACAAATTGGGCTTGCTGCTCAATTGACCGTTCAATTGGCGCCAGCGTTCTTCGCGCCAACACTAGACTCAGCCAATATCCAAATATCAACATCGCACCATTTAACGCAATTAAAGATATTACCACCATTTCGCGCGTTTCATTGTCACGTCGCTCCAGCCGATGATGAAATTGATCTTCAATATCCGCAGATTGCTTAATATGGTCATCAGGCGGCAATTCTCGGTTAAGTTGCGTCGAGGTAACGGCATAAATAATCACGCTAAACACCAGTGACAACGTCATAATTACAGCTAAATAGCTCAGTGCTAGTCGCTTGATGCGTTGCTGTTTCATGATTTTTCCTCTAATTTATAGCCAAAACCAGAAACCGTGTGAATTAATTTCGACTTAAATGGCTTATCAATTTTTCGGCGCAAAAACATAATAAATAACTCAACATTATTCGGTAATACATCCGCGTCAAAATCCCAAACGTGCGATATAATCTGTTCTTTTGATAAAACTTTACCTTTATTTCGCATCAAATATTCCAGAACGCCATATTCCTTAGCGGTCAAGTTAATTTCCTGCGAGGCTCGCGTTACTTTTTTCGAGCTTGGGTCAAGTTTCAAATCGCCCACCTGAAGAATTTCCTCCAATTTCTCATTCGGCCTACGAAGTAACGCCCTTATACGAGCCAATAGCACGTCAAAGCTGAACGGCTTAGCTAAATAGTCGTCCGCCCCCGTATCCAAACCTTCAACAATATCACGCTCCGCATCACGTGCAGTCAACATCAAAATCGGCGTTTTATTGCCATCATTTCTCAGGGTTCGACAAACTTCATAACCGTTCATTTCTGGCAACATTATGTCCAAAATAATAACATCATACTCATCAGCCGCAGCAGTCTGATAGCCTTCGCCGCCATCGTGCGCCACATCAACTGCATATGACTCGTCTTCTAACCCTTCTTTTAATAGTCGAGCAATTGTAACATCATCTTCAATCAGTAAAACTCTCACAGATATATTATACCTTTATATTTCAACAATTTCACACAACTACCTAAAGCTGCGAAGTCATCGTCGCTATAGGTTTGTTGTTAAATTAACTTGTTCTCATTTATACCTTTTTTTCATGGTAATTATTCCTCTAATTAATGCTATTTATATAGTAAATAATGGTTCTTTAATTTTGCTGTAAAATTGACTATTCTTCTTTTTATTTTTTTATTATGCTTGTTGTTATAATTGGTGTCTAACATAAATTTAAGGGGAGTGTATGTTAATAAGAAAACGCTTTTTAAATACAAAAGTTAAAATATTAACCGGCATAATGATAGCTGGATTAGTTGTCAGTGGATCACTACTTACCTTGCCGACTGGACAAGCTAAGGGTGTCGTCAGCGATGATTATCCACTAAATGATAGCGCCAACTGGAATCAAGAGCCTGTTTGGCGTGATGAATTTAATGGCACGTCATTAGACGCAGAATCTTGGAATGTGCGCAGTGGCGGATGGGGTGCAAACCACGTTCAAAGTTGCTATAGAAATAGAGAAGAAAATGTGAATGTTAAAGATGGCAGTCTAAATCTGGTTGGATTATACAAGCCAGGTGAAAAGTGTAGTGGCAATGAAAAAAGCGGCAACTTCACCTCTGGATTCGTAGAAACAAAGGGCAAAAAATTTTGGACTTACGGCTATATTGAAGCTCGCATAAAAATGCCAAATAATAAGAGTACTTGGCCAGCATTCTGGATGAGCCCTAACGAATCTGCATATGGTAGTTGGCCTCGCAGTGGTGAAATTGATATCGTAGAAACTAAAGGCTCTAACTTAGATTACGCGGCAGCAGATGCTCACTGGGGAATCTCACCAGGATACAAGAAGCATGCCCAAGGTAAAAAATTGCCAGCTGGATTTAAAGACACTACTCAGTGGCACACTTACGGCGTAAAATGGACTGAAGGAAAATTGGAATATTACATTGACGGCGTAAAATTCCATACAGTCAGTAGTTTTGGATGGCCAAACGCAGCAAACACACCTTACGGCCCATTCGACAAGCCGTTCTTTCTACGACTTAACTTAGCAATCGGCGGTGATTACATTGACGGCAATGGTAGTAAGTGGTCAAACGCCTACAACGCTCTAGCTGAATATCCAAAGTCATTCCCTGCAACTATGTCAGTCGACTACGTTCGCGTATACGAAAGGCGAACAGCTAAAGAAGTCAACGTACCAGACAATAACTTGCGCGCTCAACTTAATAAAAAATTGTCGACAGCACTTAGTACTAATCGTAAAGACGATCAAAAAATTACTGACGTAGAGTTGGAAAAATTGACAGATCTTAACCTAGATGCAGCCGACAACGCATCAGAAGCAGAAAAGATTCATGATTTAACAGGATTAGAGGCAGCTAAAAACCTCAAGTCCTTATCTCTTAAGAACAACTCTGTCTTCGACCTAAGAGCGGTTTCCAACATCAAATCTCTAAAATCAGTAAACCTAACTATTAATCGCTAATTAGCTTAGGCATTTACAGAAAAATTGTCATCTCATTATGGGGTGGCAATTTTTTTATTTCAACCCGAAACTCCAGTAACCAACACCTCTGTAATCATGTTGTTAAAATAGCTACATACTAAACTTTACTTTTATTCCGCTTATTGTTATAGTGGTGTTAAATATCAAAATATTGGGAGAGATAAAAAATGTTAATAAAAAAACGTTTTTTAAATAAAAAATTTAAGGCGATAACTGGATTAATGGTCGCTGCATTTATTATTGGCGGGGCGTTGTTTACTATGCCTATAGATAATGCCAAAAGTGCAGGAAGTCCATATCCGCCAACAGATAGTGAATATGAGAAAGTCTGGTCAGATGAATTTAATGGAGATTCATTAGATACGGATGTATGGTCTCCATACACAGGAGGCTGGAACGCTAGTGAGGTTCAGGGGTGCTATACAGAATCCGCGGAAAATATAAACGTCAGTGGAGGCAGTCTAAATCTGATCGGTCTATATAAACCAGGCGTAACCTGTAATAAGGGTAAAAATAAAGATTTTACTTCTGGATTCGTAGAAACAAAAGAGAAACAAGCTTGGACTTACGGATATTTTGAGGCTCGAATAAAAATGCCAAATAATAAGAGCACCTGGCCAGCATTCTGGATGAGCCCTAATGAAAAAAGATACGGCGACGGGTGGCCTATGAATGGCGAAATCGACATCGTAGAAACAAAGGGTTCTGATTTGGACTATGCTGCCGCGGATGCACACTGGGGAAATCCATAACCAATAAGACACACAAGAACAGCCACAAATCGGACCTACCGGCAGGCTTTTCAAATACTACTGACTGGCATACGTATGGAGTAAAATGGACCGAAGGAAAGCTAGAATACTTCATTGATGGAAAAAGCTATCACACAGTTGAAGGATTTGGTCAACCAAATGCCGCAAACACACCGCACGGACCATTCGACGTACCATTCTTCCTGCGTCTTAACATGGCAATTGGCGGTACTTATATCGACGGCCCTGGTGGTAAATGGTCGAATGCCTACAATGTCGTAACAGAAGAACCAGGCACATTCCCTGCAACTATGTCAGTCGACTACGTTCGTGTATATCAAAAGCGAGAACCTAAAGAGGTTGAAGTCAAAGACACAGAACTACGCAAGCTACTCAATGAAAAACTAGGAGAAAAACTTGGTACAGCTCGTGCAGAAAATCAAAAAATTACTGACGTAGAGTTGGAAAAATTGACAGATCTTAACCTAGACAACTCAAATATTACCAACCTAACTGGAATAGAAGCCGCCAAGAATCTTAAGAATTTGTCGTTAAATCACAATTCAATCTCAAACCTAAGCCCACTATCTAGCCTAACTTCCCTAAGGACTCTATCTCTAAAAGAGAACGCCATCACCGACATAAGTCCGCTAGCTGGATTAACATCCCTGACTTCTCTACATCTTGAAGATCAGCGGGCTAATGTTAAGCCTAACGACAAATCATTTGTTTCACCAATGAGAGATATCACGGGAAGTCCATTTTATATATATCACTCAGAAGATGTCATCAACGATACAGAAACTATTGGAAAAGTTCATATACTATCGCTACCAGCCAACGGAGCATCCCCTATTTTGAATGTTTCTTGGGTAAACGGGATAACCGTCATAGGAAGACTTCAAGCTGTGTTTAGCGGTACTCTGGCTATTGACACATCAGCGATCCCTAGGGCAGTACAACCGCAGCCTCAGCCTGGAAATCCGTCAGCTGCCGCTCATAATCCAGCTAATAAGCCTCAGAATGCCGTAAGCGGCCTACTCGCAAACACAGGATTTAATGTCTTCTTAGGTGTTATCGCCATCCTAGCATTAGTTGCCGCAGGACTATTCATTCTGCGCTAACCTGCAACTACATAAAATTACCACCCCGTGATGAGGTGGTAATTTTTTATTGAGAACTAGGTTTTTATTGTCGAGAGGATTGAGAAGTTGGTTGCGGTGCCGCGCCAGAATGTGAAGCGTCTGATGGCGGCGTGTTAGTTGTGTTATTTTGAGCTGACGGAGTTTGTCTAGCCGAAGATGAATCTGATTGCCCTGATTGACCGGGTTGTCCAGGTTGAGCTTGAGACGTGCTGCTATTTCCGCCTGATTGCTGCCTAGATCCGCCAGGACCGCCTTGAGATTGGCTCATTCCTGGAGGGCCGCCAGCTTGCCCGCCCATTTGGCTTCCGCTCGAGCCGCCAACTTGCATACCCGCAACAAATCCCAGTCCACACAAAACCACGCCACCAATTGCTATTCCCTATTGCCGCACCGACGCTAATTGAGCGTTTTTCGTTCGAAGTGTTTTCTGAATTGTTAAAGATATTTTCTGGCGTTGTTTGAGATTCTTGATCTAATTTTCTCATAATATTTCTCCTTTGGTTAAATTTATTTCTTATGCAGATAGTTCGTATAATGTTACATCACTACCTCCATAATTAACGACTTTACCGTTTTTCTTAATCCAATTTGTGATTTCGCTATTTCCACCGTTTGGACCGCCACCATGACCGTGCGAGCTAGCGGCGTAATATTTCAATTTGCCATCCGCCACCAATTGCTTAAATTGTTCAAGCGTGAGTGGCGTGTCGCTGCCGTTAAAGCCACCAATTGCCATGACCGGTTGACCGCTGGTTAGCTGAATTGCCGCCGATTCATTGGCGCTATCCACTGCCACTAACCAAGTTGCACCATTTTGGTTTTGTAAAAGATACTGAACCAACGTGCTGTCTGCCTGAGATTTTTCATTATTACTTCCCTGCATCGCTGTTGAGTTCGGACCAGCCGTCGGAATGCTGCCCGTATGCGTGACGTTGATGGTCGACAGCGTGTAGGCAGCCGGGGCGGTCATACACGCAGCCACAGAGGTGATAATTGCCAAGTTCTGAAGCCAACGTTTCGGCGTATACAGATTGACCAATAGCCCAATCATACCGATAGCCCCCAAAGCACCAACCGTCCACATTAGCCAAGTCATCGTACCAGCGTAGCTAAGGATAATTATCGCAATCACCGCCGTTACGCCGACCAGCATAGGCAAAATCCAAGCATACGACTTTCGTCTGACGTACGCGCCCCACAGAAACGGCACGCCAATCCCAACCAGAGCCGCGACAGCCGGTGCCATAACCACCACGTAGTACGGGTGAATCACGCCGCTAGTCATGCTAAATATTACGATATGAATGATCAGCCAAAGTATCCAGAATATTACTGCCGCTCGTCCGCGATTAGTCCGCGGAGTCTTGCGTAAAATCCATAAGAGTAGTCCGCCGCTCGTTAATGCTAAAATTAGTAGCCATGCGATGTTCGGTCCGAAATCATTATTGAATATCCTAAACACTCCCGTTTGCCCACCGAATCCAGTACCACCAGGACCATGACCGCCACTGGGAGCGCCGCCGCCCATTCCGCCAGGGCTTGCTATTGCTATTCCACTACTTGAAGGAGTTCTGCCGCCTCCGCCGCCGTGGTTTCCTAATAGCCGACCAAATCCGTTATAGCCAAAAATCAAACTCCAAATACTATTGTCGTTCGTACTACCAACCCACGGTCGATTGCCAGACGGCGTCAGCCAAACAAGCACGCTCCACCATAAAGTCGACACCGTCGTAATTACGCCCGCAAACATCAAATGTAGAAATCGCGTAATAATTGGCGGCTTGGCGAACGCTAGATAGACAATTACCATCGCGGGCAAAACCATCAAGCCCTGAAGCATTTTCGTATTAAACGCTAATCCCGTAAATAGTCCCGCCAGACCGAGCCATAAAAGCGGACGCCTACCCTCTAATGACCTGAGAAATGCGTAACCGCTGGCGGTGAGCATAAATGTCAAGATAGCATCTGGATTATTAAATCCGAACATCAACGCCGCAACAGGAGTTAACATCAGTGTGACTGCGGAAATCATCGCGCTAGTAAAGCCGAATTGTCGTTTCACCGCCGAATATAATAACCAGACCGAACCAACACCCGCCAATACGCTTGGTAGTAACATTGAAAAGCTGAAAAAACCAAACAGTCGAGCGCTAAGTCCCATTATCATCGTCGCCAGCGGAGGCTTGTCGATTGAAACATAATTCGCCGCGTCCAAACTACCAAACAGCCACGCCGTCCAACTTTGGCTTGCTGCCTGCACCGCCGCCGCGTAATAACTGTTCGCCATGCCATTATGCATCGCGCCAAACATATACAACGCACCCGTCGCAATCAACAGAATCGGAAGCGCCATTTTCTCAAGCCACGAACGATTGTCCAATTCCTTATTAACTCGATGCAGTCCTTTTAAGTCATCGACCGCAGTTTTCACAATCTCCACGCGACTATCAGTATCTTCAATCCAAGTAACGGGCTGCTCGTGAATCGGCACGCCCGCGCGCTCCGTTTTAATCAAAAGCTCAGTGTCGAAAAACCATTCATTGTCCTTAATTTTTGGCAAAAATCTCTTCGCCACGTCGCGACGAATTGCCTTAAACCCGCACTGCGCATCGCTAAATTTGGTTCGCGACGTCAATTTGATAATCTTGTTATAACACCGTGAAATAAACTCTCGCTTAAAACCGCGGCTGGTCTTTGATTTTTTTGTCAATCGAGAACCAATCGCCACGCCAGCTTCGCCCGCCACAAGCGGCTGAATCATCGGTAGAAAATCATCCAAACTGGTGGATAAATCGACATCCATATATGTCAGGATATCCGCCTGACTGCTTTGCCAGACTTGCTTTAATGCTCGTCCGCGACCGCGTTCAGCCAACCGCACGACACGAACTGATTGATGATTTTGTGCCAAACTTTTTGCGATTTTTAAGGTGTTATCTTGGCTGCCATTATCTACAATTGTTATCTGATAACGATATGGCAAATTTTCCATCATGTATTCGTCAAGCGTTTCAATGCTGCTTTGAAGAATTTTTTCCTCGTTCAGTACCGGCACGACTATGTCGACAAATGGATTAACTATCGCCCGAAACGGCGACGAACTAGAATCGGACGTAATAAGTCGCGACCTAGCTAATGGTTGGGGTGTGGTTATTGCTCTCATGCAAACCACTATAAACAAGCGTTCTGTAAAAATGCTTTAAGACGTATGCAAATATCTCAAAATGCCTACATGCCATCAAAGACCAATAAAACTACATCGCCATCTACGTTATTGATGCCCAGCTCTATAAACCTCATCAAATCATCTATTTGCTTAACAATACCAGCCTCTCGCCTCTCTTCCGCTAACTTTCGTATCTCTGGCAATTCATTTTTTACCAGCCGAACATATGAGTAGCCGTCTACAGCGGTATGTCCATAAAGATCAATATGCGCAATCACTGGAAATCGCTGCTCAAAATCATTGACGTTCTCCGCCGAACTACTGACAAAGTTAAAAATATCCTTTAAATCATTACTCTTTGGACCGCTCTTAAAATCATCCCGTAAACATTGACTAGAAAGAAATCTAGCCCACATACCATCGCAATAAGTGTTATTCATAGTCATTATTATCTCATCTATTCCGCGTTATTAGAAATATATAACTGCAAAAACAATAAAAAGACCTCAACTATACTTGTTGGGTCTTAAAATTCGATTTGGCTCCGGCAGCTGGGCTCGAACCAGCGACCTATTGGTTAACAGCCAACCGCTCTACCACTGAGCTATGCCGGAATATGTCTTGTATTATAGCGAGTTTTTGAATAGTTGTAAAGTTACTGACGGACAATTTCCAATGCTTTTTTTAAAATCTCCACTTCCGAGCGTGATTTTTCGTCGTCTTCAGTTTCTCTCTTCTTAATTTCTTTCGCTAAATTTTGCCACCAAACTTCTTTTTTCTCACTACTCAGCGTCAAAGATCTAACTTCGCCATCCTGCTTCTCTAAAAATCCCGCAGCCACCAAATTATCAACGTGTTTTGCTACCGTCGATACCGATTTATAGCCCAAAGCGCGCATAATTTCCCGAAGCGTCGGACTATAGCCATTGCCCTTTATAAATCCATCGATAAAATCCAACATTATTTTTTGCTTTTTCGTCAGTTTCATATCTAAAGTATACACCATACGCTATACTTAAAATATGGCAAAAAAATACATTAACGACGTTCGATTCTGGCTATTGGCTATTGTTATTTTTGGTGGCGGCTTTGCCCTGCATCCCAGCGTCGGCTTATCAATTCTGAATTTCCCGTCACTGCGCGTAGGATTATATCAAATCGTTGCCGTAAGCCTATTGTTATTTTCCTTGCCCTTACTACCTAAAAAACGCCAAGAATTGTTGAAAAATCGATGGCTAATCGGTGGATTTTCGGCAATTTTTATCGCCATCACCGTCGGCATATTTTTCGCAGAAGCACACCTGCGCACCGCGTTATATTCATTATCGCTATTATTCCTACTCGCCGTCGGATTATCCTCTGGCTTAATTTACGGCGAATTGTCAAAATCAGAAAAACGCAAACTCATCAATATCGGACTATGGAGCGGGCTGGTTTTTGGGATTTTAGCAATCACTCAGCTCATCGTCGCCACCTTTGAGCCAACAGGATTTGGTACACTTTGCGCTGGCTGTAAAGCCGACGTTTTTGGATTTCCACGAATCAATTTATTCGCCGCCGAACCACAGTTCTTCGCCAATTCTCTACTTCCAGCATTCTTCCTTGCACTCTTTCAATCAAAATCTCGCCTAGCCAAATTTAGCCTATTTTTCACAACTCTTGCCATATCTTTAACATTTTCCCGTGGCGGATTTTTGGCAATTTTTATCGCCCTAATAACCTTATTTATAATCGCTTTCGTAAAACGAATTGGCACATCTTTTGTGTGTAAAAAACTTCCAACCATCTTCACTGGATTGCTATTCGGATTCATCTTATTATTCTCATCAGCCAACATTAGATACGCCAATACGCCCTTCATCGCACACAATACCTTCGTCAGTATGGTTGATCAATTATCTCTCGGGAAAATTAAGATTCCACAAAAATCCATCGCCAAAAATCCGTCACCAAAATCCGCCGAAAACATTCCACCAAGCAACAATTCTTTCCAACCTGCCGGTTTTGTTGAAGCTTCCGCCAATGACAGGCTCAGCGCCAGTGACTTAGCCATAAAATCTTGGCTATCATCGCCACAAACATTCTTCTTTGGCGTTGGACTCGGCAACCTCGGTAATTTCATACGAAAACACCTTCATATAAACGTCCCAGCGGACCAAACGGTCTACGTTTTTTACATATTATTACTCAGCGGCTTAGGAATCATCGGGATATTCGCCCTTCTAATTGTCCCGTTGACAATCATATTTTTCGCCATAAAAAATATCCGTAAAATTAAAGCTCAATTTATCTTGTCGCTGACCATCGCGATGTTCGTGCATTTCTGGTTTTTTGGCAGTTTAATAAATACGATTCATTGTTTTGCTATAATCGGCATATTTTTGTATAATTACCCCAGAGATTATGCGGAAAAAGTCTGATTTTTACTTCAAAATTGCTCTGGTCGTTCTTGATATCTTAGCTTTGTTAAGTGCATTTACTATTGCCTATATTTTGCGAATTTCCCTGGATCCTAGACCATTCCATATCAGCATCAATGCCATGGATTTTATCACTTCTATCTTTATGACGTTGCCGTTGTGGATTGTGATGTTCTATTTCTTTGGTTTATACGACCGAGAGATTTACACGCACCCATTACGAAACTTCGGACGAATACTTTGGCGTCAATAACTGGAATTATGATTATGATTTCCGTGACGTTCTTCACCAATACTCCGTTATTCCCAGCCAAACTCGTCGCTGGTTATGCCACTGGAATTGGCTTCATCTTACTAATGATTTTCCGCAGCGCCGCCAATATTGTTCGTCTGAAGCTATTAAAACGCGGTTTAGGAGCTCGCCGTGTTGTATTAATTGGCAATTGTGATTTAACTCACGTTCTGGCTGATTTCATAGAAACTAATCCGCTGACCGGCTTTAAGATTAGCGGAATTGTCGCACAAACCCAGTTCATTCCTATTGAATTAAAAAAGCTTCGACGCTCGTCATTAGAATCGGCGCTCACCATGGATAAAATTGATGTTATTATCCAAACCGACTCAAAAAACGTTAGCGAACATTATCAAATTGCCCAGAAACATTATCTGGATTTTTATCAAGCGCCGGAATTCGACGGAATTATGACCACCAAACACACTATTGATATCATCGACTCCGTGCCGCTAATTCACACTCATCCAACACCGCTAATGGGCTATGGACGAATTGTTAAGCGAATTATGGACATTATCGGTGGGACAATTGGGATTATCATCGCCTCGCCAATTATGCTTTTGGTGGCAATTGCCGTAAAAATCAGCGATCCAGCAGGACCGATTTTAATGCACGGCAAACAGCAAAAACGTCTCACTCGCTACAATCGACCGTTTAAGGTCTATAAGTTCCGCTCGCATTACGCAAAGTTTGACGGCAAAACCGACGAAGAAGTCTTTCGAATGGTCGGTAAGCCTGAACTAATTGAAGAATACCGTAAAAACGGCGACAAACTTGATTATGATTTTCGCGTGACACCAGTTGGCCGGTTTATCCGCCGCTTTAGCCTTGATGAATTGCCGCAATTATTCAACGTCGTTAAAGGAGACATCAGCCTAGTTGGACCGCGAGCGCTGGTGCCACACGAATTAAGCGCCTACGACAAAAAACACGTTTTATTGGCAGTCAAATCAGGACTCACTGGACTGGCTGTAGTGTCTGGCCGACGCAGCATCAGCTTTGAAGAACGACGACGAATTGACTTATACTACGTCCAGAACTGGAGTCTCTGGATGGACATCACGATTTTATTAAAAACCTGCTTGGTTATTTTCCAGAAAGATAATTAATGAATAAGCCAAAAATTGCCATAGTTCACGATTGGATTTACGGCGGCGGAGCCGAAAAAGTCGTTTTGGAAATTCACAAATTGTACCCAGATGCGCCAATTTACACTTCTTTTTGTAGCGATGAATGGCGAGAAAGATTAGACAACAAAGTCATTACTGGTTATTTGCAGCGATGGCCGTTTTCAAAAATCCGACGATTGCTGCCGCTTCTTAGACAGTGGTGGTTTGCTAAGCTTGATCTTAGCGAATTTGACATTATCATCTCAAGCTCTGGAAATGGCGAGGCAAAATTCGTTCGCAAATCCAGACCAGATCAACTTCATATTTGTTATTGTCACACGCCGACGCATTTTTATTGGCGACATTACGACGAATATATCAAACGACCAAGTTTTCGTCCACAATGGCTAGCGCGTTTGGGCTTAAAAACCTTAGTCCGACCACTGAAAAAACGAGATTTTAACGCCGCTCAGCAAGTCGATGTTTTTATCGCCAACTCTACGGGAATTCAGGCTGACATTGAAGAGTTTTACCAGCGAAAAAGTACGGTTATTTTTCCGCCAATTGACGTGTCAAGCTTTTCGCCACTTGCTAAGAATCGCGAGCAAACGTCCATCCCAAAGAATCCTCGCTGTCTGATTTGGGGGCGAATTGTACCGATGAAACGGCTTGATATTGCTATTAAAAGCTTGTCAGAAACTTGGCTGGCGATTAGATATTATCGGAAAAGGACCTGACGTTGACAGCCTGAAGAATATCGCTGATAAACACACTACTTTCTTAGGATTCGTCGATAATGCCACGCGAGAAAAATATATTAAAAAAGCAGATTTATTTATTTTTTGTTCGCACGAAGATTTCGGAATTGCGCCAGTTGAAGCGTTGGCATCTGGCATCCCGGTGGTTGCGTACGAAGCTGGCGGCGCACTTGATTATATAAAACCTGAAAAAAACGGCTGGTTCTTTTCTGAGCAAACAGATTCTTCATTGATAGAAACCTTAGAGAAACTTCCCGGAAAAAAAGTTTCACCAACAAAAATCTCAGCCACAGCCAACGAATTTTCAGCTGCAATTTTCCATAAAGCGATAAAAAATATAGTTGATAAATCATGGAAGGAACATTATCGTGAAAATCGTAATTGACGCCCGAACATTAAGGACTAGCACTGGTCGGTACATCGAACGGCTAATTCATTATTTGCAGAAAATTGATAATAAAAACGATTATGTTATTCTGCTCAAGCCAAAGGATTTTGATAGTTGGCAGCCAAGCAATCCAAGATTTCAGAAAGTTATTTGCCCATATAAAGAATACACTTTCGCCGAGCAAATCGGCTTTAAAAAACAACTTGAAAGCCTCCATCCAGACTTAGTTCATTTTGCGATGGTTCAGCAGCCTGTTTGGTATAATTCCAGTCCAGTTGTTACTACGATGCAAGATTTGACCACTGTCAGATTTAGGAATCCAGATAAAAATCCTGTCGTTTTCTGGATTAAGCAGCAAATTTATAAATGGGTCAATAAAAAAGTTGCGAAAAAATCTTCGCATATCATTACAATTTCTAACTTCGTAAAAAATGATTTGATTAAATTCACCGGCGTAAACCCAGAGAAAATTACTGTAACTTTGGAGTCTGCAGACGAACTGCCAAAAGGCAATGAACCTGTTGATGAGCTGATTGGTAAAAAATTCATTATGTATATCGGTAGACCAACACCACATAAAAACCTTCAACGACTAATTGACGCGTTTGCCTTGTTGCAGAAAAAATATCCAGATTTAACGCTGGCTTTGGCGGGTAAAAAAGATAGTAATTACGCTCACCACGAGACATATGTAAATGAGCACGGAATTAAACGTTGTGTTTACAGGCTTTATATCAGACGAGCAATTGCGCTGGATGTATGAAAATACGGCAGTTTATTGCTTCCCTTCGCTCAGTGAAGGATTTGGTTTGCCAGGGCTAGAGGCAATGCTACACGGCGCGCCAGTCGCTTCGAGTACGGCTACTTGCTTGCCAGAAACCCACGGTGATGCCGCTCACTATTTTGATCCTTTCAGTGTCGAGGATATAGCAAAATCAATCGACGACATCTTATCCGACGATAAATTGCGCAATGAACTCGTTAAAAAAGGCAAGAAACACGTTAAGACATTTTCATGGCAGCGCATGGCCGAGCAGACTTTGGCTGTATATGAAAAATATGGTCGAAAAAGCTGAGATTAGCTTTCCTGTCCAGTAGCTTGATTAATTCGAGTAGACGAGTCTGCTTTATTTGAGCCGCCAACTCCATAGACCATTTCAATATTGTACTTTTCGCAAACATCACGCTCTGGAACAACTTCCGGCGCCGATCTATCGCCACCATTTGCAAACACCAATTGACATCCCGGATATTGCCGAGCAATCATTTCTAAGGTTTCCGTAACCGGAGGGTTCTCATCAATAGAAAGCATCACCTGATCCACGCCTTTTAATGCTCGCATTAAGCGTAGTCGATTTTCTTCATTAAGGATAATTTTTCCTTTTTTTAGCAATTGCTGTTTGTCATTATTCACCACTACAATCAAATAATCACCCATTTTGCAGCTGCCTCAATCATATCTAAATGTCCACCGTGTAATGGATTAAAATAGCCGCTAACAATTACAACTTTCATAATATCCTCCTCTATAACTTCTCTATTATACCTGATATACTATACTTATGACAAAGATGCTAGTCACGGGAGGCGCGGGATTCATTGGCTCGAATTTTGTGCATTACACCGTAAAACACAAGCCAGAATATGAAGTCACTGTTATTGACAAATTAACCTACGCCGGAAATCGTGCTAATTTGGAAACTGTAGCTGACCAAATTACATTCGTAGAAGGCGATATTTGTGACGCCGAATTAATAGACAAACTAGTCGCTGAAAATGACATAGTTGTACACTTCGCAGCCGAAAGTCACAATGATAATTCTTTACGTAATCCATGGCCATTTGTTGAGACAAATATAATTGGTACGTATACCATCCTAGAGGCTATTCGAAAATATAATAAGAGACTACATCACATCTCAACTGATGAGGTTTTTGGTGATCTAGAACTCGATGATCCAAATCGCTTCACAGAAGACACTCCATACAAGCCTTCCAGCCCCTACTCTAGCACTAAAGCTTCCAGCGACATGCTAGTTCGTGCCTGGATTCGCAGTTTTGGTATTAAAGCAACTATCTCAAACTGCTCTAACAATTACGGACCATACCAACACATTGAAAAATTTATTCCGCGTCAAATTACCAATATTTTAAGTGATATCAAGCCAAAACTTTATGGCACCGGCGAGCAAGTTCGCGACTGGATTCATGTCGATGATCATAACTCAGCAGTTCATTTAATCCTAGAAAAAGGCGTTCTAGGAGAAACCTACATCATTGGCGCAGATAATGATCACGTTAATAATAAGATGGTGATTGAATTGATTTGTGAGCTAATGGGCAAAGGCAAAGATTGGTACGAACATGTCAACGATCGTCCAGGTCATGATATGCGCTACGCAATGGATTCCAGCAAGTTACGCCGCGAGTTAGGATGGCAACCGCAATACACAGATAATAAAACCGGTATGCACGATGGATTAATGCAAACTATTAACTGGTATCGCGAACACGAAGACTGGTGGCGCGCCCAAAAAGACGCCGTTGAAGCAGCTTATGCAAAACAAGGACAATAATTATGTTTGACCCAACTAACTACAATGAACTTACGGTCACTGAATCGTCAATTCCAGGGTTATTTGTTATTAAATTACCCGTACATGGCGACAATCGCGGCTGGTTCAAAGAGAATTATCAAAAAGAAAAATGGAAACCTTAGGCTTACCGTCGTTCGATATCGTGCAAAACAATATCAGTTTCAATGACAAAACTGGCGCCACTCGTGGACTTCATGCTGAGCCTTGGAACAAATTCATTTCAACAGCCAATGGACGTGTTTTTGGAGCTTGGTGTGACCTTCGTAAAGGAGATAGTTTCGGCCGAGTTTTCACGCACGAGATTAATCCGGGTACGGCAATTTTCGTTCCTAAAGGCGTAGCTAACGGCTATCAAACACTTGATGATAATGTCGCCTACACATATCTAGTTGACGCTCATTGGTTCCCAGATGCTAAATATACTTTTGTTAATTTATTTGATCCAGAACTAAAAATCAACTGGCCAATCAATAAGGATCAAGCAATTATTTCCGAAAAAGACGCTGCGCATCCACTATTAAGTAATGTAATTCCTATGGAGGTATAAAATTATGGACGATAGTAAGCTTTTCATAACTGGCGCCAACGGACAGCTCGGTACAGCATTGCGAGAGCAATATCCCAATGCTAAGTTTGCCGACCAAGCAGAACTGGACATAACCAATCGCCAGTCGGTCGAGTCCTTTGGTTGGTCAGGAGTGTCAATTATTTTAAACGCAGCAGCCTTTACTAATGTTGACGGCGCGGAAACACCAGAAGGCCGTCTAGCAGCCTGGAAGGTTAATGCCTCAGCGATCGCAAACCTAACTCGAGTTTGCCGCACTCACAATATAACTTTAGTGCATATTTCTAGCGATTATGTATTTGACGGGACGAAAGAACCTCATTCTGAAAATGAGGACTTCAGCCCACTGAGTGTTTATGGCGCATCAAAAGCGGCCGGAGATCTGCTCGTTGAGCAGCTCGATAAGTTTTATTTACTGCGCACCACTTGGGTGATTGGTGAAGGTAAAAACTTCGTCCGCACTATGCTGGGATTGGCGGAAAAAAACGTTTCACCGACAGTTGTTCATGATCAAGTGGGCCGATTGACATTCACTAGCGAATTAGTGAGAATTATTGATCATCTGTTAATAACTAAAGCCCCGTTCGGAACTTACAATGCAACAAATGACGGACCACTCGCTTCTTGGGCAGACATTACTAGAAAAATATTTGAATTATCTAATCATAAAGACTTAATCGTTTCTAATACAACTACCGCAGAATATTTTGCCAACAAGCCGGAAGTTGCGCCACGACCGCTCAATAGTGATATGAGTCTAGATAAATTACACTCTACGGGATTTCAAAGCCGTAACTGGGAGGAAGACTTAAAGCAATATGTCTCGAACAACGCCTAAAAAATACAACCTCCATTAATATCAAAACCGTTTAACCTTGATACTGTCGAATCATAGATATATAATCATACAACACAAAGGAGAATATGATGAAGGGAATAATTTTAGCGGGTGGCTCGGGTACGCGTCTATGGCCAATTACAAAAGCCATAAGTAAACAGTTGATGCCCATTTATGATAAACCGATGATTTACTATCCGCTAACCACGTTAATGCAAGCAGGAATTCGTGATATTTTAATAATCACTACTCCAGACGATCAAAACGGCTTCAAGAAACTTCTTGGTGATGGCGCGCAGTGGGGTATAAATTTAGAATACGCTGTTCAACCTACACCAGACGGTCTAGCACAAGCTTTTATTATTGGTGAAGATTTTATTGGTGACGATAAAGTAGCTCTGGTACTGGGAGATAATATATTTTATGGAGAGCGTCTAGATGAGTCTCTGCGGGAATGCACAAATCCCGACGGGGGCACAGTTTTTGCCTACAAAGTATCTGACCCAGAAAGGTATGGTGTCGTTGAATTTGACGATCAAAATCAGGCAATATCAATTGAAGAAAAACCAACTTCCCCAAAATCCCACTTCGCAGTTGTCGGCTTATATTTTTATGATAATGACGTAGTAGAGATTGCTAAAAACGTAAAGCCGTCAGCTCGAGGAGAATTAGAAATTACATCCATTAATGCAGAATACTTACGTCGCGGTAAATTGCAAGTTCAAACCTTAGACAATGGAGATGTTTGGCTAGACACAGGGACGATCGACAGCTTAACTGATGCATCAGACTTTGTTAGAGTTATCCAAAAACGAACCGGTAGGATTATTGGCAGTCCTGAAAAAATCGCCTTTTATAACGGTTGGATCTCTAAAGATCAGCTAAAAAATCTATCCGAACCACTTGCTAAATCTGGATATGGTAGTTATTTTACAAGGTTAATTAATAAATAATATGAAAAAAAGTTTGTATTATCATTCCTGCCTACAATGAAGCTCCTGTTATAAAAAAATGTTATTAAAAAAATCTAAGAAAATATTTTCAGAGGCTAAAAAAAGAATATTCTATTGACGTTATACTAATTAACGATGGGTCCAAAGACGACACTCTTGAGCAAGCTAAAAAAGGCGGCGCAATAGTTATTGATCATATATTGAATTCCGGAGCTGGAGGCGCCACATTAACCGGCCTCGCATACGCTCGACAAAATAATTATGACATTGCCGCCACTATGGATGCTGATGGTCAACATGACCCAGAAGATGTTTTAGCTGGAATTAAAAAAATCTCCACCTCTAATGCAGATCTATTAATTGGTAGTCGACTAATTAATAGTGATGGCATGTCAAAAACAAAAATTTTAGGAAATAAAGGATTAAGCTTCATTACTCATGTTTTATTCGGGACTAACGTTACAGACTCACAATCTGGTCTACGAATCTATTCACGAAAAGCAATCGATAATCTTGACTGGAAATCTACTGGATATGAATTTTGCTCTGAAATGATCTGGCGCGCCAAACAGTCTGGAATGAATATTGCCGAGTACCCAATCAAAGCTATTTACACCGACTATTCCCGCTCCAAAGGACAAAACAACTGGAATGCTATTAATATTGTCAAGCGATTATTTAAACAACGTTTAACGGAGTTATTTGAATGAGATATATTATCCTCATACTACTCAATGTGCCGATTATTCTGGCGGCACTAATCAATATAATCACTCAATACAAACTGCGTAAAGTCAGCCCGGCACGCTTTCGTCATCAACTCATTATTTGGCTAGTCATCATGGTTTCCTTGATGGGGTCGTTCCCGATATACAACATCTCACTTAGGGCATCCGCCACTTGATTCATCAGAATTAAGCTTATTTGATATTTTACAAACTACGACGATTATTTTTCTATTCTATATCGCCAACAACCAGCGCCAGCGTATCGACCAAAACGAGCGCAGACTACGCGACCTACATCAAGAATTATCAATTAGGCTATCTGTTAAAAAGATAATTTTTATTAATACTTCCCTATATCCTATTCTATTTATTAGTCGTAGCAATCATCAAAAACACCAACTAATATTAATATACAGCCGATAGTTTTTAATTATAGTAAAGCTTTCGTTAAAAAAATTACTACAGCCGTTAGCATAAGCAACAGGTAGACTAGTCCTATCGTTAGCGGTGAAATAAATGATAGCTCAAACCTGTTTAATAAAATTATATATAAAAAGAAACTTACCCCGTAAAACAATATACCAAACAGGCTCATTATAGGAAGATGTAAATTAGTATAAGGAATTGTAAGTAAATGAGCTGAACCCGCTGACAATCCTCCTAATTTTATTAATGTTGATCCACTAACCGCCGCTACAACATACGCAATTATCAGAAATATATTCATCTATCGCTTATTGACCTTATCAATTATAGAATTGGCAGCAACTACATTTATCTTACCATTTTCAGCTGTCAAAAACTTATCAACATTGCCGTCGACAATTGCAGACGTGAAACTACTTAATACCTTATCGTGACCATACAACAAATCTCCTATCACCCTGCGTATACCGTTAGCTATAAATTGCCCCCAATATTGAGTCGTATACTTTATCGAGCTACGCAACACATCTTTACCAAGATGTTCTCCGTCTGTTGGCAGGTGAATTAGGATATCTTTAAAGAAATCGTAGATGTAAATATCTTTCTTGAAGGATACCATATAATACCACTCACACACTGGTGAGCGGAAATTTAAGAACATTGTTAATGGAACTTTACCCGCCATAGCATTGACCGAAAGAGTTACTGGAGTGGTCTCCTTCTTAGCGTTACCATACACCGCATGTGCATGCTGTATTTGCAACTTGCCAACATGTCTCTCTGGAAGATACAAGAAATGAGCAGCCTCATCATAAAACAGACCCAGAGGTAAGTCATTATACCACTCTGGCAGTCGACGGTCATGATTAGTAAACTGTACTTCAGTAATAGACACCACTTCACCATGTTTTTTAGACTCAATAATATCATTTAGTTTTAGCATCTTATTTGCATACTGGAAGTTATGCATAACATAGAACACTTTATTCTTACTCTTAGCCAGTTTTATCAACTCGTTGCATTCATCTTCATTCATCATCATTGGCTTCTCTACGAGTACATGCTTATCAAGAGATAGACCCAATTTAACCAATGGATAATGAAGGTGTGGGGGAGCACCTATCACCCAGGCATCAGCATCATTCATCCAATCAGCATTAACCACAACTAAACCGTCAGAAGATTCTTTTATTTGAGACACGTGAGGAATATTGTGTTTTTTAGCTGTCTTTCTGGCTCGCTCTATTTTATTACTTATAACACCAAATATCTCAGCATTCTTGATTTTCTTGAGTGCTGGGATATGTCTTGTATTTGATATATTTCCAGCACCAACTATTACGAACTTTACCGCTTTAGACACTATATACTCTCCTTGATTTTATTATCAACACATTTCGCCACCGACTGCCAACTAAAAACACTCTCTATTCTCTTCTTTACATTATCTGCACTTTTTTTGCGCATAAGCTCATTCTGTACCATTTCCATTAGAGCAATCTTTAAACTATCCACACTACCGTCAACTATTATACCATGGCGCTTGTCAATAATCACCTCTTCCGTACCCCCTCTAGGAGTGGCAATAATAGCCGTTCGCATCAATCCAGCCTCTAATATGGCCGTAGGTAGCCCTTCAGGATAGAGTGACGGGTGAACAAATATATCAGTACGCTTAAAGAGAGATAGGATATCACTAAAATTTATTTTACCTAAAAATTGTATAGAACTATCATCTAAATATCTAGACTCAAGCTCATCTTTTAAAGGACCATCACCGGCAATAACTAGCCGAATTTTTTTGATTTGACATCTCGCTTCTGACCTTATCAAATGCCTTAAGTAGATTTGATGATTCCTTTTTTCTTTTTATAATACGCCCAGCATATGTAACTATGATTTCTCGCTTATCAAAATAATCATATTTATTAGTCGCCAGCAACTTATCCTTCGAGTCAATTGCATTGTACCAAACACCTTCTGCAGATATGCCAAAATGTTTCAACCACTTATTACAATTTTGCGATACGCCATAGTAGTAGTCAACATACTGCTTAATAATTGCAGTCAAAAACATGTTCGTATATTAACCCAAAAAAATCAAGAAGTTTATTCCCAACCGAAAAATGAGCAGTTCCATGTTCTATAAGAGCAACCTTTATCCCATGCTTTTTTGCCAACCTGGCACCCAGAAGACTTGTTAGATGAAATCTGGTATTAACTATACAAAAAGCTAAAACTATTAAAATCAATATCTGAAATAATACTAGCACTCTTACGTTTATTAATGATTGGGTATCTCTGTTTAAAAATATTATGCGTAGGTAATCGATATATAGTTCTGCTGCCTATCGTCTCTTTGGAGGGTAGGCTATTATCGTGTGCAGTAGTTACTATTGTGCATTGATACCCTATCTTCTCCAAAGCACTTGTTAATTTATCTACATATCTTTCCACGCCACCCAGGTGCGGAATAAAATACCCTGTATATATTAATATCTTCTTAGTCATAAACCCCCATTTACTTAATCATATAATATCATATTTTGATAATTTTTACATAAATAGTCCCTCATTGTCATTAGTTATATGATCAACTATTACTACTCGTTTAGTTCCCTTACAGTTAAGTAACCCGTACATTATAGTAAATCGTTTGAACAGTATAAAAAAAGCTAACATAAAGCACATAAAAAAACAAAAATTAAAAAAACTACAAAAATATTTATTGCTTGTATCTACTTTTTATATTTTTCGTAACCTAATAAATAATGGATATAGCAGCATTAGAAAAGGCATAAAATACCTCCCTTGCAAAACCAATATTTAGCCCAGCTTTCTTCAAGCTCAGCGACTTTTGAGCCCTGAGCCAGCATACCTGACTCTATAACTTCATTTACCGCCCGACGCTCCTCTTCCTCTATAACGGGTGATGCGATGTTTATCATTACGTAGCCTCCTTACATTCTTACTATCTTTAACAAAGATAGCGCATCACTCATTTTTTTATTTTTTTCGTTTTTTAGACTTGTTCTCAAAAAAACACAATCTTTTATACTTGCTATTTTTTACTGTATACTAATAAATGTTATGCAAGCTCTACGTTCTATTTTTACAAAATTAAAAGACGATTCGTATAAAAAATGGATTTTCCCGTCTACTATTATCTTTTGTCTAATTTTTGCGACAGGATTTAAGATATCTGGATCTTCATTTGGCTTATATTATGACTCTTTCCTTAATGGCAGATCATCTAATCTCATATCAGGCGAGGCTCGACCTATTCGCAGCGACGAGTGGCTAGTCGTTACACAATTCACAATTGCACAAAAAGAAGCTGGATATCCACTAACAAATAAGAACTTTGGCAATTCTGGCAAGAATATGAGCCTTATATCCGATGCACCATACAAAGAATGGTCAACCATATTCCGACCTCAAAATCTTGCCTTTTTAATAGTTCCTTTCGAGTTTGCTTTTGCCTTTAAATGGTGGCTATTATTAGCATCATTGCTATTAAGCATATACTTTCTATCGTTAAAATTTCTTCCCAATAAATACGTGCTGGCGGGATCTATCGCCATCATAGGCTCTTTCACTCCTTTTATATTCTGGTGGTATCAAACCATTACTATAATGAGTATCGTCTGGGGAATTGTCATACTGCTATTAATAATGAAATTAATAGAAAATAAATCTTTGTCTTTTTTAAAGAGATATAAACATGGTGATATAATATCGAATCTCACACTATCACTTTTATTAACCTATTCAATGGTAAGCTTCGCCCTACTATTGTACCCGGCCTTTCAAGTGCCTGTTGTCATCACTGTATTTCTAGTGGCAATTGGCTATTATATAAATACTTGGAAAAAAGCACCCAAAAAAGTACGAAAAATACTATATGTAAATACAGCATTCATAGTAGGATCTGCTCTAGCAGCGATCAGCATAGTTGGTATATTTTTAATCACCAGAATAGATGCCGTACAAGCCATTTCTGGTACAGATTATCCCGGGGCACGATTCGTACATTCGGGAGCTCCATCGCAGGCTGATCTAATCGGTCTCACTGGCTATAGTCAATACCGACTTATGGATGACGCATCCATTTCATCGATAGATCCAAGTAAAGGATCCATTAATCAAAGTGAAATGTCTGCATTTATCATTACGCCTTTTGCATTTATCATTCCTATACTGTTTATTTTATATAGCAAATGGCGTAAAAATAAAACTATAGATTGGGTTGGAGTTGCTATTTTTGTCTCCTGCTTAATATTCATATCTCATTTATTTATTCCAGGATTCTCTTCAATAGCAAAACCTTTCATGATGCATCTTGTAGCCGATAACAAGATTGCAGCTTGGATTAGGTTTTATAGGAATCTTTTCATTAATATACACGCTTGCCAATACTATAAAATTTTCATCACAATATCGCTATTTACCATATCTATATTCAACAATGGTGATTATTATTTACGTCTGCACCATCGTATATGTCGTAAAGTTCAATCGTAACTTTGCCGGAGATCTTCGCGTATTATTATTAGCCGCAATAAGCCTTTCTGGTGGACTAGCCCTTATATTTATAAAAAAGGAAAAACTTGGACTGTTAGTGCTTTCTTCTTTATGTATTATGTCGACAATAACTATACAGCCGTTATATAGAGGTCTAGGAAGCGGATATAACGATAATATTATAATCAAAAAGATTATCTCTACCTCGTCTAGTGACGACACATGGGGACTGTCTGGCACAAGCGTGCTAGAAAATTTCCCTCAAATGGCAAATAGAAAATCAATTACGGGAGTCAATACTTACCCTGATAAAGATTTCTGGTCAAAAGTATCAAAAGATAAGACAATTTATAACAGGTATGCACATATACTTCTATCTGACACCATAGATAAAGATCTCGTACTTATTCAGCCGGATGTATTTATTGCAAAATTGAGTTGTAGTAATCATATAGGAAAATCTGTTACTCGTGTGTTATCTACGACGCCACTACAGCTACCTTGCTATGAACTAATCGATAAAGTCACTGTACATAATGGAGATATTTTATTCTATAAAAGAACTTTTTAAAGCTTTACCGTTTTATCTATATCTGCTATAGTAGTGTTGATTAGGTAACAATTATGAAAATACAGAAAAAAACAAAATAAAAATAAAGTATTGATTCTGATAGCTGTCATACTATTGTCTATAACAGGCTATGGCTTAATTTCCTATAAATTTAAGTTCTGGCCCTTCATCCAGAATCAATTTAACACGGTCACCGAGGAACAGAAAACAGCTGGTCAAGACATAAAAAAAAGATCATTAAATGATGCATCCAATAAGTCAGGAAAAAGAGTCATCAGGTCAAAAATCTAAAACACTACAAGGAAGCGATCCTTCGCCAGAACCAACTCCATCATCCAACGGAAAAAAACCAACAGTTGGAGTAAGTATAACAACTACAACAGTCGATAAAGATTCAAACACTCTTTATATCCGTAGTTTGATCCAAACTATATCATCAAGCGGAAGATGTACGTTATCAATGCACAATACTAGCGGACAAACGTATTCCAATAGCGTAGAGCTGCAGGCTGGGTCCAAGTACGTCTAGCTGTAAAGGATTTAACGTTCCGTTATCTCAATTGTCACCTGGAAAATGGACAATAAACATTCATTATGAAGACAACAACGTGACTGGAGATACTGAAGGAGAAATAACTATATGAAGAAATTAATATTAAAATTAGGCATACTTACGTCAATATGCTTAGGGGTGATATTATCTTCTACGCCAGCATCTGCAGTATTAAATGATTTTGACCCAGGCAATATTATGGATGATGCCGTAGCAACAAATTACGGATCCATGAGTGCTAGCCAAATTCAGTCATTTTTAAATAGTAAAGTTCCCCAATGTGATACAAATGGCGCCAAACCAGCCAGTGAGTTTGGAAGACCTGATATAACTCGCGCTCAGTATGCCGCATCGAAAGGGTGGCATAGCCCTCCATATACCTGTCTCCGTGATTATAAAACAAAAGACGGGAGAAGCGCCGCTCAATTAATCTTTGATATCTCTCAAAAATATCATGTAAACCCACAGCTTTTAATAGTTTTACTCCAAAAAGAGCAAGCCCTAGTTACCGACACGTGGCCAACTCGTGGGCAATTCAAAAGCGCAACTGGCTATGGATGTCCAGACACCGCCGCGTGTGATAGTAAATATTTTGGTCTAGAAAACCAGCTAGAATGGGCAGCGAAACACTTTCACTACATAATAACACGTAGTCCTAATTGGTTTTCACCATATACAACAGGCATAAATTTCGTTCAATGGAGCCCAAATGCTGCTTGCGGAGGATCAAATATAAATATTCAGAATTGGACAACCGCCGCTCTTTATAGTTATACACCATATCAACCAAATGCCGCTGCTATGTCATCTGGGTATGGCGTAGGTGATGGGTGTAGCGCCTATGGTAATCGTAACTTTTATAATTACTTTACAGACTGGTTTGGAGATACTAGATCAAGCAGTTCATTCTCTTGCAAAAACGGACAGAATATACCTAACGTAGAAACTGGCGCTAGAATTATACCAACTAGGATAAATGGAAATAATGACACCTTAACCATATCCGTTCCTAATAATACCGGCAGTAAATGCGCCGAAATGCATACATGGGCCAATAGTAACTTACAGGCATGGTCTCAGCATACAGCGACAAACTCATACACCTTTAATCAGCAGTACAGCAAGGTTATATCAAGGAAGGTTAATAGCAAAAATACCGTATTAACAAAGGTTGATTACAATGGAACCGCAAGTGGTAGAGTAGAGTTTCATACGTGGACTCAAGATGGATTGCGTTGGCTAGCCCACACTGCAACATCTGCCGGACCTATTGATCCGCTATTTCTGAAGTTATAACAGCAGATACCGATGGCGATGGTAATGACGAATATTATCTGATTAATTATGAGCAGACTAATTCTGGTATGATTGAAGTGCATGGTTGGAATAATAATGGAACTAGTTGGTTTAGGCACACAGCAACAAGCCACCCTTCAGCTAGTATGAACACAGGAAGAGTTATTGCGGCAGATCTTGATGGAGATAAAAAAGATGAATTTATATATGTTAAATTCGATAATACTACGAGCGGTCTTATCGAATTTCACGTGTGGGATTCTTCATTAAAAAACTGGGTGCGTCACACCGCAAGCAATTACCCAGAATCTGGCTATGTTATAGGATCAAATGACATAGTAGCAGCCGACCTACAAGGAAGAGGAAAAGACACCATCTATTATGTCAAATACAGAGGTACAACCAATAACACTGTCGAAGTACACGGATGGGGCGACGGTCAACAATCATGGGCTAGCCACATATCTACATCATCAGGAATATACTAAGTATAATAACTTGTATATCTTTACATCGTAAATAATATAAATAACCGCGATAGTAAGTTGTACTATCGCGGTTATTTAATAATTAATAGTTAACGTTATTCGGGTAACCTATAGCCCGGACCAAATTGCTCAAAATTATCATTATAGAATGGATCCCTCTTCAAGTATTTACCCCATCTCTTACGCATCTCTTTTTGAGCACTCTCTAGTTCACTAGTGTCTCTCTCACTCGTGTTTATGCGACCAACACTCTTAGACTCATAATGGAATAACTCCGCGTATGGAGTGTAGACATTATAATAGCCTTCTTTGCGTAATTTAAGGTTAAGATCTACATCGTTATACGTTATACGAAGTTTATTATCAAACCCGCCCACCTTGTTAAACTTATCACGGCTAATCATACAACAAGCACCAGTTACTGCCGATACGTTACGAATATTGGCGGTATAAATATACGTAAATATATCTGTACGCTCATCCTGACCATAAAACGGATGGAATGCGATATCTCTTTCAGATAAGACTATTCCAGCATGCTGTATTGTCTTATCTTCAAATATAAGCTTAGGTCCAACCATCCCTATTTCTGGACGCTGAGCATGCTCAAGCAATGACTGGATCCAGTCGTGGGTAATAACCTCCGTGTCATTATTAAGGAATAGTAGATATTCTCCACTAGAATTATTTACACCATAGTTACATGCATCTGAAAAAGTTGAATTTCTTCTTGTATTTAATAACATGCACATTGCCATTATTATCTATCAATTTTTTTCATAAAAATCATTTACTCGAGAATCTGTAGATCCCGTATCTACAATTATTATTTCAAAATATGGATACGAAGTATTTTCAATAATTGAATCTATGCATTTTTTTATATATCTAAAATTATCCTTGGTTGGTATGATAATTGACACCAACGGGTTTGTCGGAATTACATATTTTTTACGCCAAAATCCTAATGCAACATGAGAATCTATATAAGCATTTTTCTCCTCTTTGTCTCACACTACTACGAAGGACATTCTTTTGATTTATATAAGCATATGGTTTACTATCAGCATTCATAGCCGTAGATGTCTCAGATTTACGCCAATGATATAAAATTTTCGGAATATGATAAATATTATTAGTTTTAGCAGAAATCTTCAAAAATAAATCCCAATCTTGCGCGCCATGTGTTCCGACAGTAAATCCATTAACATCTCTAATTATACCTGCCTTTATGGTAGCAAAATGCGTTACCATGTTGCATGAATTCATAAAATCAGGACTCCAGTCAGGTTTAAAAAATGGTTCTATATGAATACCGTCACTATCGATCTTGTCTTCATCCGTATAAATAAGATCTACGTCAGGATTTTTATTTATAACATCAACCACTTCAAACAAGGCATTGGGAGGTAAAATGTCATCATGATCGAGTAATGATATATAGTCACCTTTCGCCATCGAAAGAGCTGTATTAGATGACTTTGATATATGACCATTTTCTTTACGAAATGTAGCCTTAATATTATTATACTTTTTCTACATATTCATTTATAACACTCTTTGTTTGATCGCTAGTAGAATTATCATCAGAAATACACAACTCCCAGTTGTCATAACTCTGAGATAAGACAGAGTCAATACAGCTACGCAGATATACTGGATTTGTATTATATGTCGGCAACAAAATACTAATCAATGGACGCTGCTTAAACTCCTTGGAGTATTTTTCTTTTGCAATTCAAGTTGCTCATCGGTGACTTTATGCTTATCAAACCATTTAATATAATCTTCATATCGTTTCTTGTTAATAGATCTACGATCGCGAAACAACTTTACTTGTTCACTGCCGTACGACGGATGCAATGTTGCTCTAATAACAAATTTTGTACTCTTTATAATCTTATTTTTCATCTGATTTTATCTCCTCTTCTTTACGCTCCACTTTTCCCATTATTCTCATTGGACCATCACGAAAATCATCATTTACCTGTAATAATAAACGAAAATGCTCGTGGCAAATGTTTAATTATGCCATCATCAGCCCTACGGTGTAATGACATATGAATATCATATTTGCCAGGATTAAAGCCATCCAAACTCTGATTGAAATTAATCCCTCCTATTGTTTTGTATAAAGTCACTAGGAGTGTCTCTACAGTTGCGATCAGCAAATACAAACCCTCCGTACACAAAGGATATATTCACAAAAACATCTTCAGTAATACCATCTACAGTCACGCCAATATCAATCGAGTCTTCTTGCGTAAAATTTTTTTTACTAGGTATATCAACAGACATACTAACTGAATCGTCATGAGATTCTTCTTCTGCACTAGTAACCGCGTCCATATTAACCTCCGTATATATATCGGCAATTTCCTGAGGAGATCCAATATGTTTTATCGTTCCATTTTCTATATACATAGCTCTCGAGCAAAATCTGCGTACAGCATTCATATCATGCGTCACAAAAACCACAGTCTGATTACTACGTTTAACTTTTTCAAAATAATCAAAACACTTCTGCTGAAAAGCCGCGTCCCCGACAGCCAACACTTCATCAAGCATTAAAATATCGCCACGAGCTTTAATAGCTACAGAGAAAGCTAATCTAACCTGCATCCCTGATGAGTAATTCTTAAGCTTCTCTTCCATAAAATCTGCCAACTCAGAGAATTCAACAATATCATCATACATCAGCTCCATCTCTTTATGGCTAAATCCCAGTAAAGCTCCATTTAAAAATACATTTTCTCTACCTGTTAATTCTGGATTAAAACCAACACCCAGCTCGATAAACGGGACAAGAGATCCATTTACTCGTACTGAACCCTTCGTCGGAGAATAGATTTGAGCTATAGACTTCAATAAAGTACTCTTACCTGAACCATTTTTACCCACTATTCCAAAAAATTCACCTTTTTTAATATCAAAAGATATATTTTTTAATGGCGTAAATTTCCTGTAGCCTTTTTTGCCTTTAATATAATTAATAGTCTTCTGTTTAATCCCGTTGCTAGACTCTGTTGGTATCTTAAAAGTCTTAGTAAGAGAATTAACTTCTATAACTACGTCCTTCATATATCCTAAATCTCCTCCGCAAATGTCTTTGACTGCTTCTTAAAATACCAAACAGCAAATAGAACCACTATAGCTATAGCTAAAAACGGCACAGACATCATTAGCGGGCTTAATCTATTCCACATAATCATCGTATCTTTAGTTATAAGCACATATCTACTATCTTGAATAATTTGTGCAACAGGATTAAGAAACAACAGATCAACAGCAAAATTGCTCTTCTGTGAAACCATCTGCATTGGATAAATAACAGGTGTGGCGTAAAATGCAGCCTGAGTAAATACCTCCCATAGATATCCAGTATCTCGCGACTTAACATTAAGAGCGGACAAGAAAAAAGCCACCCCTAAAGCAAATATATACAGTTCAATTATTAGTGGTATGATTAATAGCGACATCCATGATAATTGAACTCCATTTACTAACACAAATAGAAAGCACCACCGTCATATTAAATAGCAAATTTATCAATGAGGATACAGTTCCAGAAATTACAACAATATACTTAGGAAAATTAATCTTTCTGAGTAGGTCACCTCGACCTACTATAGAGTTTAGGCCTTGATTAGTTGCTTCTACGAAGAAGTTCCATAAAATTATCCCCAGCAATAAATACACTGGAAAATGTTCTATATTCCTTCCTACTCCTAAAAATTTATCAAAAACTACATACAATATCGAAAATAGAAAAAGCGGCTTAAGAACACTCCATACATATCCGAGAGCAGAACCCTGATATCTCAATTTAAAATCCGTAATAACTAACTCTCTTAAGAGAATCCTGTTTTTTCTATTAAAAAAACCTCTAGCCACTTCATAATACACACCACCTATTATACAATACAAAAAGAACATTATGAATAGACTTGCAATTATAGTTCTTAACTGGAACGGATCCGACGACGCCATAGAGTGCGTTGATTCATTAATAAAACAAACCTTAAAACCTACTATTGTTATAGTAGATAATAATAGTAGCGACAATTCTGTTGCCGTATTTGAAGAATATATATCGTCGCATAAAAAAGAAAAGATTATTTTGCTCAAAAACTCAGACAATCTAGGATTTGCGGGAGGAATTAATACAGGATTAATCTATGCTCTAAAAAACAACTTTGAATATATTGGAGTACTTAATCCGGATGCGATAGCTGATAGAAAACTGGTGCGAAGCTCTCATTTATCAATTATCAAAATACCCAGAATGCGGAATTGCGACTGGAATCTTACAAAGACGTAATAGCAAGACTCTCGACACAACTGGAGATTTTTACACAACGTGGGGACTTCCTGGACCAAGAAACCGTGATGAGCTCATAAAAAATGCGCCAACTAAGCCAGGGGAAATATTTGGTGCGACTGGTGGCGGTGCTATTTATCGTGCAAAAATCTTTGATGATATAGATATGTTTGATGAAGATTTCTTCATGTATTATGAGGATGTCGACTTTAAGCTTCCGAGCACAATTAGCCGGCTGGAAAGTTCGCTTCACGCCCAAGGCTATCGCTTATCATAAAGTTGGCGCTAGTAGTAAAAAAGTTCCCGGATTAGCTGTCTACAATACTTTTAAAAACTTGCCGTTAGTCTTCATTAAAAACGTTCCGGGTAAGCTATTTTGGTATATTGGTATACGATTTTTACTGACATATTGGTTGATTTTTGCCAGCGCAATCCGTCACGGCAACGGTTGGCCCGCATTCAAGGGTGCTTTAGCATCAATTATTCACAAACCAGCAGCTTATAAAAAACGTTTTTATATCCAAAAAAATCGTAAGGTTTCCGTCGACTATATTCGTAATATTATCCACGATGGACCGCTGCCAAATCAAACTGGATTATTAAAATTTAAGCAATTTTTCAGAATAAAATAATATATTTAATACCATGAAAACCATCACTCTTCTCGTCCCTGTCTACAATGAAGAATCTGTTTTACCGCAATTATTTAAGCGCTTGGACGAATTTATAAAAAACACACCCAATTATCAATTCGAATTTCTCTTCATCAATGATGGCAGCACCGATAAATCCTTTTCAATCATAGCCGAGCAATCGAAAAAAGATTCTCGAATTAGCTATATAAATCTATCGCGAAACTTCGGTAAGGAAATTGCGATGATAGCTGGAATTGACCACGTAAAAAGTGACGCTCTGGTGATTATCGATGCAGATTTACAAGACCCGCCAGAGCTCATCCAGGAAATGATTTCGTATTGGGAAGACGGTTACGATGACGTTTATGCTCGCCGCAACAATCGACAAGGCGAAACCTGGCTGAAGAAAAAAACCAGCCAATGGTATTACAGAATATTGCAGAAAATCGACCAACATCCCCTATTCAGGTCGATACTGGAGATTTTCGCTTGCTGGATCGCCGATGCATTGAGGCTTTGCAAAAATTCCGCGAATCTCAGCGCAATACAAAAGCAATTTTTAGCTGGATTGGCTATAAGAAAAAAGAGATATTTTATGATCGCGATCCCAGATTAGCTGGTCAAACTAAGTGGAATTACCGGAAACTACTCAACTTGGCAATCGACGGAATTACCAGCTTTACTACCGCGCCGCTACGAATGGCAACTATTTTCGGCTTCATTATTTCGCTTATTGCTTTCATTTGGATTATATATCTTTTAGTTCGTCCCTTTGTTCGGAGTTTCCACCGGAGCTGGCTATTCTTCCTTAATGGCAGTCATCCTATTCCTCGGAGGAGTTCAGTTACTGTCTCTGGGCATAATTGGCGAATACGTAGGACGGATATTTATTGAGACAAAAAACAGACCATTATATTTAATAGAGGAGTATCATGCAGGAAATATTAAAAACACGCCGATAAATTCAGATTTCTTATCGTTGGCAGTACTAATACAGTACTAGACTTTTGGCATACTTTTTTTAGCCTAACAATCTTCTTAAATATCCCAAAAGAGTTTGCTAATTTTCATATCAACATTCGTTGCCTTTTTTTGTTCTCGTTTTTTTGCAAATAAAAAAATATACTTTCAAGTCAACATCCCAAAACTTGAAAAAACAATTTCTTTTATTCGCGGCAGTTACATTGTTTGGTTTATGGGTAATTCAAACAATTATTATCGCTATTATTACACCGATATTTATAAACTTCGGATTAAATAATTCACTTGCCCTATTGATTAGCAAGCTAGCCGCCACGGTAGTCAGCCTCGTTTGGAATTACGTTCTATACTCCAGAATAGTCTTTAAAGACACTAAGAACTCTTCTGACTAATAATCAGACGTCGTTCGCGACCTTCACCTTCAGAATGCGTATCAATATCGCTATATTCACCAGCCAAGTGATGCACCGTCCAGCGATCAGCGGCGTTCAAATCCACCACCTTTGATTCACCAGTTCGACGGACTTCCTCAATCCAGCCGCGCGCCTTTTCGGCAATTTTTTCAGCGTGCTGCTTTTTATAGTCCGCAATGTCCAAATTCACCCGAACAGTTGACGCTTCTTTATGATGAAGAGCTGTCGACAAAAGGTTCTGAATACTACGCAATGTTTCCGCATTTCTACCGATTAAAATACTGCTTCGCTCGCTATGTGGAATTGAAGCTACAACAATTCCATCTTCGATTTTTACTGAAACTTCCAGATTCAAGTCAAAGAACGTTAGCAAATCCTCTAAATATTTTTTTACAAATTCAACCGTTTCAATTTGGTCCATAAATCCTCCTTAATCCTTAGCCTTGATCCGAGTTATCTTAGCCTCTGTAGCTTTTTTAACACGTTTATCGATTTTTGTCGATGCTTTAGATTTTTGGGATGATTTTTTATCTGCAATTTCTTGCATTTCTTTAGAGTCTTGCTTGAAGATGATATAGTTCTGGAGATATCCCACAGCGCTAGCTGTCGTCAAATAAAGCGCCAAAGCTGCCGGCAAATATACAATCACGAAGAACATCATTACTGGCATAAATTTCATCATTTTTCGCGTCATAATGGCATTTACTTCTGCCTGATCCGCCTCTTTTCCATCGCCAGCCTCAGCTAGAATATCTCGCAATTTACGATTGCTGTCAGATTGGGGTGACAATTGTTTTGAAGTTAAATATTGCAAATATGCCGCAACTGCCGCCAAAATAACCAAGCCAACAACAATTCCATTCTTTGATACCGCGTGTTGTGTCAAATCTATAATTCCCAGGAAATTCTGATTAAATTGATCCGGATTATTCACTAAATTATTAGCAACCGGCAGATTTTTCATAAAATCATAAACATATTTTCCTAAGTCGGCGCGGCTAGAAACGAAAATCTGCACCACTCGATACATCGCAATCAAGATTGGCAGCTGAATAATCATAACGCCAATTGAGCCAAAGGCACTGACGTTGTGTTTTTTATAAAGCTCCACCATCGCTAGGTTACGCATTTGTGGATTTTTTGCGTACTGTTTTTTGATCTTCACTAGTTCTGGCTGCATTTTACGCATTGCCTTTGCTTGATGAAGCTGCTTCTAATTAGCGGCCAAAGTAAAAGTCTTACAATAATCGTAAAGATAATGACGCTAACACCAAAATCCGGAATCAGACTATAAATAGCCATTAGCAAATTTAAAATCGGTCGAACAATAAACTCATCAAAAAAACTCATGTCTTAATTATAGCAAAAAAGCGCCTATTTATACAGTTGAGCTTGAGAGAAAAGATTCTTTATTGTCTGTTTTAGATCTTTATATGGCATCGATAAAACTTCCGCCGAAAATATAATAACAGCCACATCTTGGTCATTTTTCATATTAGGCAGCTCCAGGCGAATAATTTCATAAACACGTCGACGTATACGATTCCGGCGCACCGCTGATTTTAGGACTTTTTTACTAACAACAACCGCAAATCTGCTGTGATTTCGATATGGGTTCTTCACGTATTTTATCGTGGCTATAGACGAACGAACCGCTTGTCCGTTTTTATAGACAAACTTAAGGCTGCCATGACCATGAAACCGATTACATTGTTGTAACATATTTTACAATTATATCAAAAAATCCCGCCTTCATCGACGGGATAATTTTTAGCTATCAATTAAATAGCAATTTTAGCGCGGCCCTTTAGGCGGCGGCGCTTCAAAACCATCCTACCAGCCTTGGTAGAAACTCGTGCCCTAAAACCATGCGTCTTTGCGCGGTGTCGGGTGTGTGGTTGAAATGTTCGCTTTGGCATATCAACAAATAGTATATATTCTTTCAGTACTTTTTGCAAGTCGACAATGACTTTTCCACTATCGACGTATATTTTTCCACAGTTTTAACAGATGAGAATTTTAATTGTGGAAAACTCCACCCCTGTTTTGGATGGTAACATTTCTACTACGTTTATACTTGTGGAAAACTTCCCTTATTTGCTATAGTAAAGATAGTTAACAGAATTTGAGGGAGTAATTTTCGTGGATAGTCATGCGGTTTGGCAGGGTGTTTTAGGTGAGATTGAAGTAACTGTATCGTCTTCGTCATTTACTGCGTGGTTCAAAAATACCAAATTGGAAATAATCTCCGACAAAGAAGTTCTTATAATTGCGCCGAATATTTTTGCTAGAACTCAACTTGAAAAGCGATTTCATCCGCAAATATTAGAAGCCTTGGCTCATAACGGCATTAACGCCCCATCCATTTCTTATAACGTCGAATCCAGCAATAAAAAACCGCGCGTTAATCGTGAGGTTGATAAAAGTGGACAACAAGAACCAGCGAAGCCGCTGATTTTACCATCGAGGAAATCTCATTCTAGTAATCTTAATCCCAGGTACACTTTTGATAACTTCATCGTCGGTTCAAGTAATGATTTGGCCTATGCTGCTTGCCAAGCAGTCGCCGCACATCCGGGAGAAAAATATAATCCGCTCTATCTTTACGGAGGTTCTGGACTTGGTAAAACTCACTTAATGCAGGCTGTTGGTAACGAGATAATTAAAAAACAACCTTCGGCGCGAGTGCTTTACATCACTACGGAAACGTTTGTTAATGAGTTTCTGGATTCTATTCGTTTCAAGAAAAAAGGTTTTTCCGATAAATATCGCAATGTCGATGTATTGATTGTCGATGATATGCAATTTATCGCCGGGAAAGAAAAAACTCAGGACGAATTTTTCCACACATTTAACGATCTTCATCAGAACAATAAGCAAATTATCATTAGCTCAGACAAACCGCCAAAAAGTATTCCTACTCTAACCGATCGTTTGCGCAGTCGATTTGAATGGGGTATGGCGATTGATATTCAGATGCCCGATTATGAAACTCGTTGCGCTATCGTTAAAGCAAAAGCCGAACTCAGCAACACTGAACTAGATTCCGATGTCGTAGAATATCTGGCGACCAACTTTAAGACGAACATTCGCGAACTGGAAGGCGCTTTGAATCGACTGCTTGCTTATGCGGAAATGCAGAATTTCACTCCTGATTTAGCGGCGGCTGAAGGAATTTTTGGGAGATATCAAACGCAATAGACCGCAACATATAACCGCCAAACAGATAATTGATAAGACGGCGCGATATTATAATATTGACGTAAAAAGATATGTGCTCATCCAGACGAGATAAATTTATCGCGATGCCAAGACAAATTGCGATGTTTCCTTCTGCGTAGTGAGCTGAAGATGAGTTTTCCTAAAATTGCTCAAGAACTTGGACGAAAAGACCACACAACAGCTATGCATTCAATTGAAAAAATCACTAAAGAAAGTCTTACAAATGTCAGTATTCGCGAGCAAATTAACGACATTAAGGATAAATTATATGTTCATTAATTGTGGAAAAAGCTGTGCAGATGTTGTGTTTTTTTGCGGCGACTTACCAACACGCAGATCTGTGGAAAGAAAACGACAAGTCAGCAGACGGTGGAATAATACACAAATATCCACTATAAAGTCCACAAATAGCACACAGAGTTTTTCCACCCTATTTTATCGCCACTTTCACCCCTGTTTGAACACATTTTTTTACCCAGTTTCCACAACACCTATTACTATTAAGACTAATTAAAAAAATTAAGGAAAGTATAATGAAAGTATCAGTCACCCAAGAAAAACTTGCAAAAGCACTTAATCTAATCAAAGATATCGCATCAAGTCGCAATGAACTGCCGATATTGAATAATATTTTACTTCGCACTGATGGAGGAAGATTATTGATTGCTGGAACAAATTTGGAAATTGCTTCTACTCAATACATTGGTGCGAAAATTGAAGATCATGGATCTATTACAATCCCTGCCCGACTGGTGTCAGAATTCATCACAAACCTACCAAGCGGTCCAGTGCAACTTGAAACTAAAAACGAGCATTTATATATAACTTCAGGAAAATTCTCATCAGTTATCAATGGCGTGGTGGCTGATGAATATCCTGAGCTGCCTACAATTGACGAAAAAACCGCTATGCAATATGAAATTGACGTTGAGGATCTTAAGAAAGCTATAATCCAAACAAAGCTGGCTGTTAGCTCTGACGTCACGCGAGCAGTTCTTACGGGAGTTTATTGGCATAATTATGAAGGATCGCTATACTTGGCTGCTACTGATGGCTACAGGTTGGCAGAAAAGCGTCTAATAAAGTCAGACAATGAAGTGTCGGCTATTATTCCCGCTTCTACTCTGGCGGAAGTCAGTAAGAGCGTCGGCGATGAGAAGAAAATTATGGTTCTTTTTGACGATTCTCAAGTTTGTTTTAAGACGGGAGATATGGAAATTGTTAGCCGATTAATTGACGGGAAATTCCCTGATTATCGTCAATTGATTCCAGCAACCGCGGAAACTGAGATTGTTATTAAGAAGTCTGATTTTAGTCGAGTTACGAAAATCGCGGCGTTATTTGCGCGTGAATCTGGTGGTGGAATTACAATTACCGCATCAGAGGAAAATTCTCTGCTTTCTATTCATTCGATTGCGTCTGAACTTGGCGAGAACACCTCAGAGGCAACAGCTAAGATATCCGCAGACGGTCAAGTAACGCTTAATTCACGCTACCTAACTGAGGTTTTTGAATATTATTGACGCGGATGAAATCGTATTTTTCGTTCAATGGTAAATTGTCGCCGTGCGTAATTCGCGAGCAGGTAAAAAAATCCTGATTATACGCACATTATTATGCCGCTTAAGAGCTAAATATCTCTGTAGGTGTAGCACCAGTCAGGATTTGAGCCTCTACATTGAACTGCAACTCCTGTAGACTTCTCTTTCTCTGTTGGCCAGATGTGATTATTGACTTTGATGTCATAGTCTTCTTGATTTATTCCCTTTTCTTTTAGCTTGGCAAACGCCTCGTCAATTTGAGAGCGGTTAAAATAGTCCGTTACTGTTATGCATATTCCTATAGTCTTATCTCCTCCAGATCGATATCTGTCGCATGGAAATATATAGAAATCTCTGCCGTGGATAGGTAAAGATTTGATAGCAGGATTTTTATTTTCCAATTGACTAGTAGCTTCTTTACCTTTTTTACCAGCTATGCCCTCCTTGATATCAGTGTATTTGTCTTTTGCGTATTCTTTTTTAGCTTCATCTGTAATAGGTTCTAAGGCGAATATGATGTTTTTCTTCTCCTTTGTGTTAATATTTATTTCTGTAGTATAACTTTCAAATCCGCTAGCCGAGAAAGTAAATTTATGGTTGCCGTGTTTTACTTTTAATATCTTTCCTGGATGAAATTCGCTGGCTTTTTTACGTCACCATAAGACATCGTCAAATTATCAGGTATGGAATATACATATATCGTGGCATCGAATTGCAGTAGATAAACTGCGTATATGATCAGTGAGATGGATAACCCTACGAATGAGACGATAGCTATTTTGACTCTGCGATCTAATTGCATAAAAATATTGAACATAATTATTTATTTAACCTCGCTACTACATTAGTTGAATATCCTAGCTGCGTTTGAACGCGACCAATATTAGCATACCTAGGCGGATGGTCTCCAAGTGATGCTTCTACCGCAACGTTACCATCTCCTTGATCTCCGATATATATCATTGTGTGCCCGTAAGATCCCGAACCGCTGTAGACTAATATATCGCCAGGCTGAAGGTCACTAGGAGATTTAGTATTTATGATGGTATATTTTGATGAATTCATTACATAATCTCTTTGGATGCTGGTGCCTGCTGGTGGGTAGTCTGGGTCAGCTCCACTGGCACGCATAACAGTAGATACAAACTTTCCACAGTCATTCATATCGCCACCGGCTTCAGGGTTGTATTTAGCACGAGCATCTATATATGCCTGTGAGGGTGTGTCTGGGTTGTCTTTATTTATCAGTCCTTTTGCCGTTCTACTATACTTCCGGCATGTACGCCGCCACTATTTGCGCAATTTGACACATTAGCTGAGCTATTTTCACTACCACCTTCTCCTGAAGGTGCCGGATCCTTGTAGTTCGGGTGACCTGATTTTGTAAAGTCGCTGTTAAATAGTTCGTAGATATTTTTAAGATAGTTTTGAGTTTCCGTTGGAGCATCAGTTAAAGGACTAGAATCTGATGTGTTATTTTGGATACTACCACCACCCCAGTTGTAAGCTCCTGCTGCATATAGAATTGTCATAGGTTCCCGCTTCCATGGGCTGCCAATATCTCCTAGGGGAGTATTTTTGTCGGTACCCATACTTTTGATTAGATCTGCAGCTGCGAAAACTGCATCGTAAGGGTTCATGATATCAGCCTTGCCGTCTCCGTCTCCGTCTTGAGCATGACTAGCCCACGTTCCTGGCATAAATTGCATAGGACCACTAGCGCCGACTGGTGAATATGCCCATTGAGAATTTAATGGTTTCCAAGTATTCCCCTGTTCTGTTAGATATAATGCTGCCAGGAAGTTAGGATTAACGTTACTCTTTTCTGCTGCTGCAGAAAAAATCTTTCCCCAGTCCGATGGGATGTTTTTAGATAATTCGGCTGACACGGAACCTGCAGCGTTAGCACAATCTGCCTCTCCGCTTTTATACCAGAGAATATCATTTGTAACATATGAGTCTGGATATCCTGTAGCTATTGCTATTGGCTGTGTCGCAATAGAGACGGATGCAATGAAATATATGAGAATAGATAATTTCTTGCGCGTGAAATAGTTTGCCTTGTATCTAATATTATGACTCATTTTAAACCTTCCTTGCATACTCCCAGTGCCAAGCTTCTGGCTTTTCAGTTCCTGGTTCAGCCCAGGCGGGATGTACATATCCATATTTATGAGCGTTAGCCTTTAACCATGTATATACAGAAGAATCAAATCCTCCAACGTTAATGTCTGCGGCTAGCCCCCAACCGTGTTTTGATTTACATGGAGGATAGTCGGCTGCACGACCACCTTGGTATAGAGGGTCTCCAGGAGTCGCATAAGCAGCCTGCGTTGCACAATCTCGATACGCTTCATTAATGGTTAAGTCAGATCCATTATCGGCTTTGTATGCTTTATTCATTTCTTCCATGGCCGCCGCAGCTTTCTTGTTCATCTTATTTTCTGGTGAAAAAGATAGAGCTTGTAATTCTGAGTCTGGAATTTCACCGTTGCTATAGCCTCCCCATCCGTCTTGTTGTGCTTCTTCTAATTGCGGTTCACCAACTGCCTCACTATTGTCTGGAGCTTTAGCTGTGGTTGAAGGAGCGTCTTCTTCGTCGTCTTCACCATTGATTGATTGCGCGATTTGGAAGTCAATCAGTAATACGGACATTGCGGAAAGCTTCTTGTCGTCGTATTGCTTAGCTGAATTTTCAGCTCCGAAAGATTCGCTAGTAACATCTTTACCTTCTGCATCTTTGAAAGTAGTACTTGTAGTAGTTGCCGCCGCTTGTTTGAATTTGTCGGTGCTACACATCCGCCACTATTAAACCAGTAATTTCCGCTACTCGCGTCACTACAATCTTCAATGAAATCATAAAGAGGTGTATCTTTAACTATATATCCATTATTCATGAGATCGGATATATCTGCGCCATCTGGAATGTCCATATCTTTCTGTATCCATCCTTCATCTTCGGCAATCTGTATAGCTTCCTCTACTGACATATTATCCTGACTTTTAGTTATGCCTGTACATGGTAGTCCTGCTAAATTTATAGCCGGATCTTCGGATGATCCACTCCCCATATAAAAGTCCTTTGCGTATCCACAGTATTTGTCAGAATACATACCGCTTGCTGCTTTTGCAGTGGATGAATAAGACAACGCCATAGAAGGTAGTCTGAGAATATTAGACAGCATTGCTACTGGAGTTTTACTATAAGTTCCATTAGCTATCATCATATTGCCCATATTATGGAATATACTACCTAGGAATGTATACCTACTTGATGTATCAAATGGACTTAAGGAGGCGATGTCCATTTCTTTTTGGAACTCTTCATTCGCTATTTGGATTCCATTGAATTCTGCTAATTGGCTCATTTTAAGCCCTGGTAACATCTGTCCCATAGATCCGCTTGCAAAAAACGCCGCCGCTCCAACACCAAGTGAGTCACCCAAATCCTTATATTGAGCATTATTTGGTACAAGAAATTTCTTTGCTAGTTCTTCAAGAATCGTTTTAACTTGGTCGCCTACCGCTACCTCTGCTACCTTTGTGACTATTGCACCGAGAGTTTGGCTTCCTGCCCAAGTTAACAATTTAGTCCATCCACCGGTGGCAGCGGTAGCTATACCCTCCATTAACATAAAAGTGTACATTGTAACTGGGCTAAGTATAAAATCACACGCCCCTTGAGTAGCGCCTTTAAGGTCATTGATTTTGCGAATTATGGGATTTGTAACTATTGAATATCCTGGCACATAATTTTTAGCAATTCCCGGCTTGTCATTATTGACACCCATTGCTGCAAGGAGAAATGGAGAGTCCAGAGCTGACCCTTCGGTGTTTTCAGAATCTTTCATTTTACCCCTTTGAGTAAGCATGTCGCCTATAGTTTCCATCGTTTCTTGAGAGAACCCACTGCCTGTAGATTCGGCAGCTGAAGCCTTCTGACCTAATAATAATGCTGCGGCAGGTTGACTGTCTAACCCAGAAGCTTTAGCCTGCGATCCGGGAGATAGTATTACATCCATAACTAAGCCAAGTAGAGGAGCTAGCTGAACTGCAGTAACTCCTGCTGCGATAATATTTGGAATTTTTACAGCTAAGCAATAACCGGCAGCAATAGTGTAGGCTAGTGCTCCTTTTTTTAATTTGCCTCCCATCTTATTAATTCCGGTCTTAACGTTATTGATGGCTGTGCTGTTATTAAACTTTGGCATCCTCTCTCGGAATTTTTTTACCCTCTCTGTTACTTTAAGTTTTTTATCGATTTTTGACATCGCATTATTTCTTTTAAGGCTGAACTTATTGTAGAGCTTACTCATATGCTTTCCTGTCCAGGCACGGAAACGCATTTTCAACAGACCTGTTCTTCCGTAGACTTTACTGGCAATTTTACGATTCTCTTTTTTGAGCAATTCGTCCTTTAATTTTGATGCCTCAATAGGCTTTCCGCCGTTTACTCCTTCTATCTTCCAATGGGTTGGATTTTTTTCTGGGTAACCAGTTCTCTTTAGTTTCATTTCGTTTCCATTGGCGTCAACCGGAGTTAGACCAGATTTCTTAAGTTTATTGAGAGCTCTATTAGAGAATCGCCCTGTTTTACAGCGTATCTTTTTGTTTTTGCAGATTCCTGCATCACCACTAGCTTCGATCATGTTATTCATGACTTTTTTTGCGCGGGATTCTTTAACAATTGTGGCGGAGTCATTTTTCCAGGTGAAATTCTCCATAATATTTTGTATCATCGTAGCTGAACTGGCAATCATTCCCAGTATTGCGCTTATTATACTTAATATAATAGAAATTATTGCAATTGGTCCGCGTTTTTTCAGTAAAGACTTAAATGTTACTGGACTTTTCTTTTTCCCGGCAGATGGCTGATAAAAACCGTTGCCTGGAACGGAAGATTCTTGATCATTAACAGCAGTGCTGGCGGAATCGTTTTGGCTAGGATTCAAGTCCGAATCTTTATTATCAAACTGAGATTCAAGATCATTAATGGCGTCTCTTTTCCCGATTGCTTAGTTCCGATCCGCTCTCGACGTCGGCTGCGATTTGATCAAATTGAGCCTGCTCAGCAGGATTTAATCTGCTGTCAGTTTCGGAATCCGTCGTGTAATCAACTCGTGCCATATTTTCTCGCTATTTTTCTACACCGCTCCGTAGCCGCCGATTGGTGAATCTGACGGTTTTATTTGTTGCGATACGGGATTTGTATTGATCAAATTATATTCGGTATCGCTAGCCTGAATCTGAATGTGAACGTGATTTTGTCCAGCAAAGAATAATCCTTGCCCAACTGGGAAATTGGCTAGTCGCTTCTGCTCTTCATCTGTCAATTTGAACACTTGCGCCAAAACATCAACGGCGCTGGCGGACTGTTTCAAAAGTAGCTGCATTGAGGAGTTGGAAACGATTGCTCGCCCCATTTTACTTCCGACGAAGTCTTCCACGTCCTGTGTGATAGTCGTCAGACCTAATTGATATTTGCGGGCGCGCTTGGCTAATGAGAATAAGAAATTGGCAGAATCGTCATATTTCATCAATTGCCAAGCCTCATCAACAATCAACATACGTTTCCTCTGGTCGGTGCGCGTAATATTCCAGATGTGGTTCAGAACAATATACATCGCCGTTGGTCGCAGTTCGTCTTCCAAGTCGCGAATGTTAAAGACAACCATATTATTATTAATGTCAATATTACTCTGTTGCGAGAATATTCCAGCAAACGTTCCAGAGGTAAATTTGCGGAGTCGTTGAGCCAGACTTGGGCCAGTTCCGCCCATATGAAGCAAAGTGTCGTATAAGTCGGAAATCGTCGGTGGCGTAGAATTGTGTGTTAGTGGATCCGAAAGTAATACCGACGCGCGCGTAAGTGTCTATTAATGCTTGATCAATATCAGCTTCTTCCGCTGGTGATAGTCCTGCTACGACTTGCCCACCAGCCCCTACTCCTGCACCGCCCAGCATTTGCCTGAGTAGTCCATGTAGTGTAACTAAGTTAGCGCGCAGTGCGTCATCTGCCTCATCAGTATCAATAACACGCGGCAAATCGAACGGATTAATCCTCGTGTCGCTACTTAAGCTCAATCTAATATAGCTACCACCAACTGCGTCGCATAGTTTTTGGTACTCATTTTCTGGGTCAATAATCACAATATCAGCCCCGACCATCATACTTCTTAAAGCTTCCAATTTAACAGTAAATGATTTACCAGCACCAGACTTAGCAAACACGACCATATTGGCGTTTTCCAGAGAGAATCTGTCAAAAATCACCAAGCCATTATTATGCATATTAATTCCGTAAAGCACACCCTTATTGTCCGTTAAATCGGCTGAAGTGAATGGAAAGCTGGTTGAAATTGCGCCAGTGTTCATGTTGCGGCGAATCTGTAGTTCATCGGTCAATTGTGGAATAGAGCTATTCAATCCCTGCTCCTGCTGACTGGAAGCCACTTTTGAGAACACCAATTGCTGGCCAAAAATAGTTTCAATTTTATGCTGGATGAAGTTTAGCTCGTCCAAGCTGTCGGCGTAAAGCGTAATATATAAGCCATAGCGGAAGAACTTTTCGGCGCCAATCTGCAATTGATCGCGCAATTCTTCGGCGTCTTGCAAAGCCGCTTCCAAGCCTGGGTCGCGCACCTTTCCCTTTTCCATGTTTATATTCATGGTTGCTTCCAACTGAGTAACTTTTTTACGCAAGTTATTCAGGACAATTTGCGTATCAACTGGATAGATAAACATACTGATATCCAGCACTTCATCGATGTTAATTATCGAGCTAAGCCAGCCGGTGTAAATTTGGCGAGGATAGCCATAAACATACATTGTGCGGCCGTATTTTGAGCCAAGTCGGAAATGGTCGGAGTGAAGCTCAATACTACTTGGCGCGATAAAATCACGCAACGTTCGAACACCAGTTAAGAAGGCCTGTTCGACTTCGGCTTGCTCTCGTGCTCGTTGTTGAGCAGCAATATCAACGGCATCTAATTTCTTCTTTGCCATTATGACCTTCCTCCTCTCGGTGATGGACCAGTTCCCTTAGTTACGTAAGTGGTCGTAAGCTCGCTTGGATCAATGTCCTCTAGCGATTCACGTGACGACGTGTCGGGATTATATGAAGTGTAGAACAGCTCACCCAATTGCCTGGTATTTAATTGCCAGCTTTTTACGCCCATTTGGAATAGTCCGTTCATAACCGAATCAATGCGGTTTTTAATTTCATCTTTGGCTTTGGTGTAAGTAACTTGGTCAATTTTTGTTACGGTTGCCTCTTTTTTTCCACTAAAGAAGCTATTGAATAGTCCCTTAGTCTGTTGTTTGAAAGCATTTTCCTCGCCAGCTGGATAATATGGAACGACAACATAAAAACTCTTATCCATAATGTTTGCTTCTTGCGCCAGAATATCAATAAAATCCATATAATCGTCCATTAAGACATTGAGAAGCATATTGTCTTGATTGCGGCGAATTTCAGCCAATCTGTCCAGATACGGACCAATGTCCACGCGGCGTGAACGGATAAGAACTTGAATTGGGAAATACAGAGAGTTGATGAAGTTTTGATAGCTGAACTCAATCCCCTCTCTTTCGCGTGAACTCATCAGGTCAAAGTTAATTGATTCACATTCCACTACCGCCCGAAAACTGCCATCGCTCATGATGATCATATTTTCGCGCATTTCAGAGAAAAGCAGCGTATTCTGGGTGCTAATTGGTCCTTTTTGCTTCTTGTCGTCAGGGGTTTATCTGGAGATGGTGTGTTTGGATTTGGTCCCGAACCAATTGCCCCTGATGGCTGCTGAGGGACATTAGGAAGAGCCGCATTGGTTTGCGGAACCTGCTGATAAGATTGTTGATTTTGTAACTCTGGTTGCATAAACCCCACCTAACGTAGTGAAATCACCACTTCCTCATCTGATAATTTATTTTCTTGCTGAATTCGATTTGCCTCACGCGCAATCGTTTCAATCGAGAGGTCGCGGTTATTTGCCAGTTCTATTATAGCAGGTGGCACCCCGTTTACGCTAGTTTGCGGCGTGGTTGTCGGCTGAGTTTGAGCTGGAGCGTTTGCGGCAGGTCGTTCGAACACTGGATTTAATACAGATTGACGCATTGTTGGGTATGGATTCATTTGTAGTGGTGTGGCTGGAGTAGGATTATCTGGTTGAGATGATTGAGGTGGTTGTGCGGGAGGCGGCGTAGCAGGTTGTCCTGTTTGCATCTTTTGGATAACTTCTTGTCGCCTACGAACATCTGACTGATTTATTAAGTGATTGATATTTTGCGCTGTAGCACTATTTTCATCCAATATGTCGTTAGCCGCTTGTCCTTCGTTGAATAAATCGGCACGCATTGAACTATTCGGATTATTGACGCCACGAATTGACCAGCCCTGACTATCCACCAAATTTGCCAAATACGACAATCTTCGCTGGACTTCGGCTTGATCGTAATTATTACCGTAAGTCTTCTCCTCGACTTTTGGCGCGATAACTTCGACTAATCTTTCAATTCCATCAGGCTGCCATAGACGCTTTTTTGGTTTTAGCATAAAAGAAATGACTGCTGCCAAATAAACTTCCATTGGCTGATCTTTTTTAAGCGGTAAAGCCAGCGCTCCAAAGAATAAAATTATCGGCACAGGAATTATTGCCAAAGGTAGTAAAATTGTACTCAAACCGTACGCAATAGCGATTCCGATAACAGCTATAATTAAGAACACAAACTGTCGGAAACTAAACGGCCCGAGCAGTTTGTCCTCCGCCTCGACATCTTGAGGGACTTTATACACCGACATACTGCTTATATTATATCAAAATCACAGCTATTATAGTATGTTTCGGAAATTCTCAAATTGCTCTTTGGCGGCATCTGTTACGTTTGCAGATAACCTCCTGTCGGTAAGAATTGTATTGATAACATCCTTGATATCTTGACGTTTCTTGTCTGTAATAACAGAAGTGGTATTTACAGCCTCTATTAACAGCTTAACGGCATCAGCATCCGTAGACGCTAAGGTTTCAGGTTTATATTTACCACCTTGTAGCCATTCAGCGAAGTAGTTCATGAGGTCACCTCTATTTCTAATCTCTCTCCCTTACCCACATCATCGATAAGCTTACCACCCATGAAGGATGCTCTGTTCTTTATGCCAGATTCCGCTAACGATGAAGCTAAGACAGAGCGGAATTCAAGTGGTAATTCGCTAAGAAGTTCAGCTACTTCTGCCGCAGTGCCATATTTAACCTGTTCTTTGATTGAGGCTTCACGTACAAATATACTGTCTCCACCCAATATTACTCCGCCAGTAAGAGGTATGGTTTTTCTACCTAAAGCTAAATCTTGTCTTTGCTCCGAGCTTAGTCCGTAGTGTTCTATGATTTGACGAGCCTCATCGACTGACTTGGCATATTCGCTACGGCTGGTTGCTATAGCTGACGCCAGTGCCGCGTCTGCTCCGATTAATTTACCGTTCTTATCCTTGAATACGTGACCGCCAGCTTTTTCTCGAAGTTCCTTGCTGTTTATCAATTGCTCTGCAAATTCACTGTGCTGCTGACGTTGAGCATTATTCTTAATCAGACCTGCTGTTGCAATTTCGGTTTCTAGGTCTTTAATATCATTCATGAATGCAGTTTGCTGCTGATGAGCTTTCAAATCTCGTCGAGTTGCATAGGTAGCTGACACGGTTCGTAGAGCACGATCGTACAGAGGTCTATTCCCATACGTATCAGTTGGTGCATGACCCAGCGTAGCTTCGGTGTAGCGATTATCATCTTGTGCGGATAACAGATCTGCACGCCTGGAAGCCTGTCTGGCTTCTAAGTCTAACTTCTTATACCTGGCTGTATCTCTAAATGAATTCTCGGCATTTCTGTGAAGTTTCCAGATCTTTTTTGAGTGCTCTACCTTTATGATCTGCCCAACGGCGTAAACGATTTGGGTTGAATCGCGCCATATTGGGGTTAGCCAACTTCTTGTTTTTAATGGTCTCACGACGATCTTTAGACCAGTTCTTAGACCTGTCGTATAAGCCTTTATTCTTGTCATTAACAAACCCAGCGAATTTACCCAATACTCCGCCACTGAGCTTCATAATTAGAGGAGTTATAGCCAAAGGTATTATTTGAACCAACATTCCTAGTACGTGCATTATTGCACCATTTGGACCAGAGGCATTTTGTATAATTATTATTCCCGCCAGTTGAGCTCCACCGAATACTACAGCGAATGCTGGGAAAAATACTAGCATTGTTAAGAATAAGTCTCGCCATTTTTTAAACCACTTTTCTGTTCCGGGCAATAAGTAGCAAACAAATGCTAGTGGTGAAACTATAATTAATATAATAATAAGTGCTTGACGAGCCGCCATAATTAGGAGTATGAAGAGTAAAGTTAAGCCAGCTAATGTCGCGGCAGGTACTAACATTGGTAATATTTCAGTAGTAAGTGCTAGTGATACGGCGTATCCTGCTCCTACTGCCAGTGCTCCATTCGACAGCGCTGTACTGATAACCTCCGACCACGTCCATGTACTTGTATTTTCTCCTACGGTGGATATTGTGTTTTTAATTCCCATAAAAGCGTCCTGGAAAGCGTAGCCGGCTATGTTTGACAGATCCAGTAAAATAGCACAAATCGTAAATGATAAGTTGACCAACACCGCCGCAATTACTAATCTAGGGAGCATTTTCTTAACGCCGTAATTGCTAATTCCTACAGAGGTTAATTGTGAGTAGATAATCACCAAAAACGCCACGATAAACGCCACGTTGCTGATGTTGCGCATAATGACCCACGCCAGATAAATTCCGCTATTTTGGTTGGTTGTTTCTAACGGCTTAGTTTTTAAGAATTCCTGAAGCGCACTGTACATATAGTCTATGCCATCAGCCAGCCAGTTGGAGAGTGGACAGATAATCCACCCTATTCCCTGCACATCACAGGAAGTACCTGTTGAATTTTCTGAGGGAGATTCAATTGAAATAGTTGAGTTACTGGTTTGTTCATAGGTGTTCGGTGGCGTAAATGAATAAACTGCGTAAGTTGCGGAACTTAACGAAGATATTTCGTTTGCTGGGAAATAAATAACCTTGGTTTCTTTTTTATTCTTATCTTCATTAACATAAACAAGCGAATTATCAGGTAGGTTAAATTGTTTGATCTTTTTATCATCGCTTACCTTTGTATATTTTTCTTTATTATAGGTTAAATTATGACCACTCCATTCTGCATCTACAGCATAAACAGAGGTTGAGTGCGTTAGGGTATTAAGAAATGCCCACCAGCATCCCTGCTATCAGCAATACAAACCACTGCAGCCACTTGTTAAGAAGCTGCTTACGGGAAATTAACCACTCCATCTGGGTTTATATTAGCATTTTTGATGGAAAAAGTCAAGAGAAGGGGTCAAGCGCCAACTTTACGGAATGTGTCATCTAATTTTCCGTTTATATTCTTTGCGGTGTTCGGGTTAAATCTGGCTTTAATAGCGCTACTTTTAATGTTTGATTCAGCAGCTTCAGCAGCTTTATAGTTTGCATTGGTTTTCTTGCTCCCCGCATTTATAGTTGCTTCAACCAGCCAGTCAGTGCCCGCTGCATTTTGCACGAGATGTTCTGCTTGTAAATTGCCATCTGCGGCGTTATCTATGGCCAGATTCTCTAGATCAGTCATATTTCCAACTTTATCTTCGAGGATAGCATCTCCGAATCTGTTACCTAGTATATTATTATCTCCTTTAGCAAATCCAGCTTTGATGACGCGATTCTTTATAGCGGCGTCTTTCCCTGCTAAGCTACTGTATACATCAACACGATCGTTAAAGCTTCCATTAGCCATAGTATGGTCTATTGTAGCTGCATGCATACTTCGTGAGACTTCTTTACCCGTAGAGGTTTTACCCGTTTTGGCAATAGTAGCTATTTCACTCGATGTCATACCTCTTAGGGCTAGAGCTTGACCCTTAACTTCATTCTCGAATAATTCGTCAGATATAGCTTGACTGCGGGCGGCACCCTCAGATAATCCCGTAGCTCGTCCGAGCCAACTATTGTCCAGTGCTCTCCTAGGATTGAGCATAATTCCTGCCCCTTTAGCTAATCTACTATTACTGCCTCTGAGTGCGTCAGCTTTTCTTCCGAGCCAAGTGTTGCCAGATCTACGATTAGCCTGTCTTTTAGCAGAGTTTTTTTGCCAGCCTTTTTTAAGGTCATTTAATCTAGAATTACCAATAGAATTACCAATAGCTCCACCCAGCTTCTTATTAGCCAAACCGCTCAATCCGCCAAGTTTTCCTGCAAAACTACCTAGTGAGTTTAATGAACTCTTTAGCACGAAAGGTGTGGCGCCTAATGGCAAAATAGACGCCGCCAAGGCTGCAAGTTGCATGGTTTCTTTTGGATTGTTTGGGTCGTCTGTGGCTGATACTGCTAATATAGTTCCTGCTAACTTTCCGGCTCCGTACAGAAGAGATATTACGGGAAATACGATTAACAGACCTCTGAACATAGACACCCATTTTTTGAATAAGTTTTCAGTATTTGGCAGAAGCCATGCTGCAAATGCTAATGGAGATATCGCTATTAATAATATGACAGCAGCCTGTCGAACGATTAATATGACCAGCACTACAATCAATGCTAGGAGTAGGGCTAAAAGAGTAGGTATGCTTACGGCAAGAAATATAAATAGACCCACTCCGACTAATACTAACCCACCCGTTACTAAGGCGCTGAAAGTACCAGTTGCTGTTGCTTGAGTACCAACTTTTGATGCTGCCCCCTCCAGAGCCTCTTTAAGAGAAAAACCGAGGATATTAGACAAGTCTACTGCTATTTGACAGAGATAGAAAGATAAGTTTACGAGCAAAGCTCCTATTATTAACCTTGGTAGAATTTTCTTAATTCCATAATTACTGACGCCGACATTACTTATTTGGGAAAATATTACCCACAGGAATATTACGGCAAATACGGCGTTTGCAACATCTCGGAAGAACTTCCAAGCTTGTGCTAATCCTCCATTTTCTTGGTCCTTAAAGATTTCGTTATCGATAGACAGAAAATACGATATTGCAGAGTAGGAGGCATCTCCCAAACTTCCGGCAAAACTCATCAAAGGACAAACAAACCACCCTACAGCGCTTAGGCCGCATGAATTTTTTCCCTCTTCTTCTCCGCCGTCACCTTCCGATGGGGTTTCTATTTCAGCAGACTGACCTTGTTTACAGGCGTTTAACTCGCCTCCTGAGTAATTATCTTCACAGTATGTAGAATCACCCTTATGTTCTATTCCGGCTTTACAGGCATCAAGCTCTTTTCCTGTAAATGTTGAGCAGGCGTTTTTGTTGCAGTGTCTTTTAAGGAATTAGCATATTTATTAGCTGCTTCTTTAAGTTTGAGGGTGATTGCGTCACATTTAAACTGAGGATCACCTTTATAGTTATCGCCAACACTCCACATATAGTCGCCACTACCTTTTGATCTATAAACCTCTGAGACTTTACCATCTTTCACAACGGAAAGTGTCCGTGTGTTATTAGAGGATGCGCTTAGCTCATTGCCATCAACACAACCCATAGACCAATCCAAATACTTGCGATACTTGATGAAGGGGACTTGCTCCTCTGCGTTATTTGGATACCCTGTTAATGTGGTGAGGGCGTTTATAAAATTAACGTCACCAGGAGGGGCAGGTAAATCCTGAGTTTCGAAATCATTAGTTTTACCTAAGTTAATACATTCTTCGACGCTTGCGTTTTTATGCCCTTTTTTCTTATACCCCATCTGACATAGCAGTTCGTTTGGTTCTATTTGAAATATTTTAAAGGCTTCTTTTTGAAAATCTTTATTCATGCAGGAGACAACACCACCTTCATATCCTGCTATTGGATCTCCATCGTATGCCTCCGACATTGTGCCAATGTATACAGAGTCATATGTAGGATGAGCGGCGTAATTGAAAACTATACCCTTAGACAGACTACCGTCAACGTTTCTATGGACTTTGAAATTCAGACTACTCCCATGGTCTTTGTGAGATTTGCCACTAAAACAATATGACATCGCTGTGGCATACTGGAAAAATTTGTATTTATCTCCGTCTGATAGGCTTTCGAAGTATCCTGGATTTTTAGCAGCCAGAGCTGGGTTAACTGACAGGATATTGGCAATTGGCATTATAAAAAATGCCAATAAGCATAAAAACATTACAGAATTCTTAAACCACCCTGTCTGATTAGACGATTGTTTTTTGATAAACATAAACACCTTCATTTAATCACATACGAAGGTGTTTATGCAAGGGTTGTTAAGTCTGGAGTTTAGTTTTCTTTGATATTTTCCCAAGCATTCCGTATCTCAGGGATTTCGTATGCTGGTACGTCTTCACCATTTATAGTGAATGGCATCGGGCTTCCCTGTTCATAAGTACTACTAGGTCCGTTGACTTTTCGGACGCTAACTATCACAGGAGCTACTCGAATCTCTACTGTGCGGTAGTATGACTTATCAAGAGCTTGCTTCTTTGACGGGTCAAAGTTTAGACCTTCGGCACCTACTACTGCGTCGATAGAATTAATAACGGTCGTTATTTCCATAACCCCGCCTCCTGTTCGATAAGCTGCTTGATATTTAGGAATATGACCACCGTAAGGTAGGCCGTTACATTGTGTAAGATCTCCTGTATCTGTATAGGTACAAGAATCTGTATTAAAGTTGTTTCGGACTAGCTCTGGATAAAGGCCGTCTTTTCCTGTAGACTCAAATATTTTATTTGGCTGTCCATCTAGTGAAAATAGGTCGAAATAGTCATATTGACGATATTTTGTCTCAGGGTATTTTTTATACCCTTCACAAAACCTACGTAGTGTGTCTTGAGCATCTCCTGCAACCATGCTGCTTAGGTAGGCGTCGAGCATCTTGTCTGCTTCTTCCACCCTGCCTTCGTCGACTAGTTTAAAGTAGGATTTGGCTATCAAATTAATACTGTAGACGCTGTGCTCTCCGATATTTTTCATGACTTCAGTGAGTTCTTCGTCTGTTGTGGTCATCTGACCAAACTTATCAATTTTTAATTTTGCAGATTCGCTGTTAACATGCTCATTTGTATAATTAATGAATCTCACTCTCTTGTCGTTCGTGTCTTTTGCATTATCCAAAGAGTTTAGAAGATCATCCAGCCCCTCAATTTCTGGGATTTCTCTAGCCTCTGGTGATGGAGAACTTGTCTCTTCTACTGAAGGTGTAGGATCTTGAGTTTCCTGCGACGTAGACGTTGTAGTATCTGGAGTCGGCTCACTGTGAATCTCACCGCACGCTGACATTGGTAACATGCTGGCAGCAGCAATAGTGATCGTAGCTACAGCTTTTCTTAGCAGAGGGTTTGTTTCTTTTGAACCGCTTGGGCTATTGAGGTTATCAGGGTTATAAACCATAACGCTTGGGGTCCTTTCTCTGACATTGTCAGGTATTTTATTGTAAAACTCCTTAGACTTTACAGTCCAATTGGCGATATCATAACATAAATTGCACATAAATGCAATAAAAATGGTATATTTTCCATAAAAAAACACCCTGTCGAGGGGTGAATTATCTGTGGCGCGCTCGACCGGATTCGAACCGGCGATCTCCTCCGTGACAGGGAGGCGTGATAGGCCAACTTCACTACGAGCGCATATCAATATTCCTTATATTATCAGATTACTTCTGTCTTTTCAAGGAAAATGTTTGCTTTTTTCGCTTGACTATTTTACAATTTAGGTATAAGAGAAAATTTTATGACAAAAAGAAATATTGTAATCAGTATATTCATCGCAACAGTAATCGCAGGAAGTGTTTTTATACCCAGAATAGCTTTGGCTATCAGCTGTGGTGGCGCGGAAACTTCTGTTATTTCTTGTGAAGGCGAAGGTAGCACGGCAATTATCAACATAATCAAACAAGTTATTAAAATCTTAACCGCTGGAGTTTTTGGTCGCGGCGGTTGGTGCTGTTATATATGGCGCATTCTTATATACCACTTCTGAAGGTAGTCCAGATAAGATAAAAAAAGCACGTGAAGTCTGGACGAATACTGTTATTGGGATAATAATGTTTGCGTTTATGGTGGCAATTACTAACTTTATTATTCCAGGAGGAGTTTTCGATTAATGAAGAAGATTATAATAGCGATGTCTTTAATGATTATAGGGTCGTTTGGGGCGAGCGTAACTTTCCCGAATACTTCTTTTGCGGAAGGTGAAATTAATGAATGTGATAAAAAAGGTAAAATTTTAACATTAAAGCCGTGGTATTATGGATTGACGAAAGGTGACTGTTCTATTAAAGATATTGGTTCAGACGCTGATTCACAGGCAAAATTTATCTGGAAAATCGCGCTTAATATCGTTGATGATTTGCTGCAACTTATTGGTTATACGACCGTTGGATATATTATATACGGTGGTTTCTTGATGATGACCAGTAACGGGGCTCCAGATAAGGCTGCGCACGGGCGAAAGACTATTATGAGTGCCGCGATTGGCTTGGTTATCGCTTAGCTTCTGTTGCGTTGGTTAACTTTATATCATCAAATATAGGAGTATAAAATGAGATATATGGAATTTTTTGCTGGATTGTTGGGGAGTGCTGATAGTCTTGGTGTGCCGCAGAATAATGATGTAGATATTATGAGGTTTGTTAATTTGGCATTTTGGGTGGCTGGTGTCATAGCTGTTATAATTGTTATTATTGCTGGGATAAATTATTCCCTATCTGCCGGCGATCCAGCTAAGACGGCTAGCGCAAAGAATACTATTCTATATGCAGTCATCGGTTTGGTAATTATTGCTAACGCGATTGCTATAACAGGTTATATTATAGGAAAGGTTTAAAATGAAGATTTTTACGAAAATTCTGACAGCTGGAATGTTGATGGTTAGTCTCCTTGGTGTGTTTACTCCAGTGGTATCTGCAGCTAACGGTATTAATATTTGCTCAGAGGAAAATGAAAACTCTGTCTATTGTAAAAATAAAGATAGCGGCGGAGATCAAGTGGGCGGTATTATAAAAACTATCGTTGAAGTTCTACTTATGGCTGTCGGTGCTATTTCGATTATTATGATAGTTATTGGTGGTATTTTGTTTGCACTTTCCAGTGGTGATGCTCAGAAGGCTGCAAAAGCCAGAAGTACCATTTTATATGCTGTCGTTGGCTTAATAGTCTCTATATTCGCTTCAGCGATTGTCAATTTTGTGTTTGATGGGTTTAATAAGCCCGTCAAACATGATGAATCTAGTAATCATAATAAGGAGTAAAAATGAAAAAAATGATATTATCGGCGTTAATTGTAGCTTGTTCGGTGTTTGGATTTTCAGCCATATCAGTAGCTTCTCTTCCGACAAACGTTTCCGCGCAAGCTGCTAATAGCGTCGTAAAGAAAGGTATAACAACTGCTACTACGGCGGATATGGAAAATAAAAGCATTGCAGGTGAAGGTGGATTAATAAGTATATTGATTAATTTTCTACTGTGGGCTGTGGGTATTTTATCTGTTGCTATGATTATCTTTAGCGGATTTCGCTATATCACCTCAGCTGGAGATGCCGCAAAAACGAAGTCTGCTCAAACTGCTCTCACTTATTCGATAGTTGGTCTAATTGTGGCTGTTCTTGCATGGGTTATAGTTAAGATGATTTTGAGACAATTCGGAATTGAGGTAAAGACTAATTAGTTTTGCAAATAACAGATAAAAAAATGTATAATAGTAATATCATTAAACAAGGAGAAAATAACAATGAATAAATTAAAATTAATCTTGGCGGGACTACTGGTAGTACCAACTGTTGCTTTGGCTGTAGCTCCAGCTGCAAGCGCTGAAAGTGATTTTACCTTAACTAATGGTGTAAGCAGTGCAAGAGGAGAAGGTGTGAGTGAAACCGCTTCAGATCCTCAAACTTTGGTTAAGCAATTTGTAAATATATTCTTGTTTGCCGTTGGTGCATTGAGTGTTATTATGCTTATCTGGGGTGGTATCCGCTACACTACTTCAGCTGGTGATAGTAATAAGGTTCAGGCGGCTAAGAACACAGTTTGTACGCAATTGTCGGTTTGGTGATCGCTATTTTGGCATATGCAATCGTCAATATGGTTATCGATAAGTTTAAGGGTTAATCTACCCTACCGGTAAAAAAGAGCCTCGCTGACGAGGTTCTTTTTTTGTGGCTAAAAAAATACCGCCAACTTGTGACGGTATTTTCTGTGAAATGATTTTTTACAGAACTTGAATCTTCTTTGCTTTTTCTTGCTTTATCTTTTCAAAAGTAATTGTCAAAACACCATCTTTTAATTCTGCCTTAACGCCTTCTTCATTTACAGCGGTTGGCAATGCTAATGTACGACTGAATTCGCCCCAGTAGCACTCTTGGATGTGCCATTGGCGAACATCTGCTTCGTCACCGCTAGACAGTGTACCGCTAATTGTTAAGATACCGTCAGAAATGCTTACGTCTAGGTCGTTTCGGTCTACGCCGGCAGTACGAGCTTTAATAACCAGGTTATTTTCTGTCTCAAAAACGTCAACAGCCAATTGGCCCATTGCATCATCAGCTTCATCTTCCCAATTGTCGTCGGATCGTGCTGTTGGTGTACTGTTGCTTCTACTATTGTCGTCGTTAAAACCAGGTAACAGATCGTCGTTATCATCATCAATAAACGCCGCTGCCAATTCCTGTTCTGTTAGTAATGTATCATCTTGCTTCGGGCCATAATTTCCTCCACTTTTATAATAGGCTCATTGACAAAGTCTCTATTAGTATAACTGTAATGTGCGTTATAATCAACAGAGAAAGGCTTAAAACGTAAAAATTACAATGTTTGACACGCTATTATCAATCATCGCTCCTCACCACTGTTATAAGTGTGGTAAAACGGGTGATATTTTATGCTTAGATTGTAAAAAATACATCATCAGTCGGAAGTATGATATGTGTGTATTATGTGGTGATTTATTGGAGAATGGCAATTTATGTAAAAAGCATAAGCTCCCCTGTGATATGATCTGGTGTTTTTCACGGCGTACAGGTGTTGTCACAAAGATTATTGATGATTATAAGTTTAACCGTGTTCAGGCGGCGGCTGGATTGCTAAGTGAGTTCTTAGACGAAGCTCTGCCTGAATTGCCGCCAGATACAGTAATCGTACCAATTCCTACAATTTCTAAGAATATTCGTCGACGTGGATTTGATCATGTCCGAAAAATTGCTATTAAACTATCTCGACGTAGAAAAATAGAGTGTCGTTCCCTGCTCCGGCGCAGAAATAACGTCACCCAGCACTTTACGAAGTCTTCTGCCCAGAGAAAACGTCAAGCAAAGGAGTTTTTTGAAATTGCGGGTAAAGTTGATAAAAATAAGCGGTATATTATTATTGATGATATATTTACGACTGGCTCAACTGTGTTGGCGGCGGCGGAATGTTTGAAGAAAAATGGCGCCAAACACGTGGAAATTGCGGTTATTGCCAGACATGGGCGTCCGAAATTATGAGTGATGATAATGACTGCCGCGATGGATTTCTTGGGCGCGATACAATTGCTCGGCTAAATAAGACGAACTAATTGGTGTGGAAACACTAAGTTCGATAGCGACCAAACGATGTTGGATTTTTGGCGCAAGTCGCTAGTAACTCCGTAAGCGCCACCGATAATGAAGACAATATGCTTGTTGGTATGTTCGGTTATTAGGTCAGATAATTCTGGTGATGATAAGTTTTTACCGCGCTCATCGAGCAAAATAACGAAGTCGTCCGAGTTGAGGCGTGAAAAAATACGCTCAGACTCTTCCTGGCGCGCCCTGTCGCCCTCAAAGCTTGAATGCGGTAGAATAATCATTTCCGCAGCAAAAGGTGCTCGTAGACGCTCTAAAAAACGAAAAATGCCTGGCTGAACCCAGGCTTCGTGCTTTTTTCCGATTGTTATAATGGTGATCTTCATAATATCTATGGCGGAGAGAGAGGGATTCGAACCCTCGATGAGTTGCCCCATACCGCTTTTCGAGAGCGGCCAGTTCAACCACTCCTGCACCTCTCCGTATCTAACTAATTCGGGAAATTATTTTTTATCAGTTTTCTTTGAGTCTTTGGCTACTATAGTGCCGATAATACTCCAGACGATGCATAACGCTAGACCGACGCCACCTAGTTGACAAAATTTAATCATCCACTTACTAGCTTCATTCCAAGTTATCAATTCAAAGAACTCTGCGCCAGCTAAAATTGCTATAGCAGTCGAACAGATTGCTATAATTCCCAATCCTGAATATTTTACGTACTTAATAAAATTCATACCCCTCCTTAGGTTAATTGGTACACCCGGCAAGATTCGAACTTACGACCTCTGGCTCCGCAAGCCAGCGCTCTATCCAGCTGAGCTACGGGTGCATACAGCCTTTCGAAAAGGCCGCAACAAAAAATATAAGGTACCTTCATTGCTATAAAGCATTGAACTTTTGTATTCTACCACATAAAATATAGTCAATCAAGCTATAGCTTTATCAGTCGAATAAACTTCTCTAAGGCGTCTGGCTTAATTTCTTGCATTGGTAGGCGCGCTCCGAGCATATCGACGATTCTTTCGCCCTCTGCTTCGGAAAAGTAAATAGTCAAACCTGGTGAGAATCGCTTTACTGGCAATAATAGAATCGAATGTTGGTTGTTCTCATGGATTAATCCAAATGCGCGAAATTCGCTAAAATCGTGTAAAACATCGGCGATGTAAATACCTTTGGGGCTAATCGCGTAGTTTATTACTTGTGGGGTTTTGTTCGATAATACAAACAAGGCGACGGCCATAATCGGCAATAAAACAGCGAAAGTCCAGTTCTTAAACACTAAAATTGCTAAAGCCATTAATCCTATCAACACAATGACAAAAAACACGTACCACAATTTACCGCGTTGAACCTGTACGCCTTCTGGTGCGTTCCAGGCTATTGGCTCGGTTAAATCAATCCTGTCAGGTGATGGCGTTTCAAAGTCTTGGTTTTCTGGACTATCGTTCATGACGTTAGTATATCACGGTGAGAATTAACGGACAATTAAACGTTAGTGGTTGATCCGCCGCTTAAAGCTGCGCCAAGGATGAAGTTGATTATGGCGTAAGCAAAGACAGCGACTAATAGACCGATGATTGCATATAAAATTGTGTTTTTGGCGTTTGTGACAGATTCTTTTTTACCGCCAGATATTACGTAGCGGAAACCGCCGAAGATTAACATAACGACGCTTAAGACGCCGACGCCGAATAGCATAATGTTGATGGCTCGTCTTACGATTGATGAATCACCATTAGCTAAGTTGGCTGGCGTATTGTCGCCGCGTGCTGCGTTGATTCCGGCTGGAGCACCGCCTTCGCCTAATGCAGAAACTGGAGCGGTTACTAAAGCTACGCCGAATCCGATTGTAAGTAATCCTGTTATAATTTTAGAAATATATCCTTTTACCATAATTCTATTATACCCTATTTGCAATAAAGCTATTAATAATTACACTTCTATGGTACACTAAATAGTGAATTTGGAGGAGTACCCAAGTGGCTGAAGGGGACGGTTTGCTAAATCGTTAGTATGGAGAGATCTGTAGCGGGGGTTCGAATCCCCCCTCCTCCGCCAAAATTCAGAGATAGTACGGAAGGGTGACCGAGTGGTTGAAGGTACCGGTCTTGAAAACCGGCGTGCGGTAAAACGTACCGAGGGTTCGAATCCCTCCCCTTCCGCCAAAATAGAATGTTCGCCAAAATAAAGGCGAATATTTTTATGCAGCGAAATATACTTGACAAAAAACAAAGCTTATGCTAACATTATAATCAGTATTCTAAAAATAGATACAAAAAGAAAGAATAAAAATGAATTTAGTACAACAGTTTTTCACCGTTACAACTATGTTTGTCAGTTTGAATGTAGCGTTTGGTGTGCTGCTGCACGATACCAACGTCGATAAAGCGTTTTTTTGTCATCCTGGAAAACGTATAGCGTTCAAAGTGACGTTGAGGGTGAAAATAAAAATGCCAGAAACAAAGCCCCATACTCATCCAGAACATGCTCAATTGTCAAATGTGTTGAAAGAAGGTTCAGCGCGACCGCGAACTACGCCTCGTAACAACGATAAGAAGCGATTACGCCAAAAATATGCCGCCCGTGGTCAACATACTTTTGACGGATATCACCTTGATTTTGAAGGTATGAGTTAGGCTATTTTAAGCTAATTACTTCCAGTTCCGAAACAAGCCGAGTAATGATTTTTTCTTGCTCGGCTAATTGCTTGCGAGTTTCCTCGACAAGGTGGGCTGGCGCCTTCTCAACATAAGTTGGATTTTCCAGGCGCTTCTTTAATCCCGCCAATTTCTGACGTGCTTCTGCTAGGCGCATTTCCAGATTTTCCTGATGTTGATACAGAGTTTCACTATCAATATCTAGCCACGCTTCCCTGTTTGCTGCTGCTAATCTCAGTCCTCGCGGTTGGTCGGTGTGCTCAATTGCCTCAAGCCGCATCAGATGCTTAATCGTGTCTTGATTGTCGGCGATAAGACTATCGTTGCCGTATAGTAATCGATATTTCTTATTCCCTGGCAGTTCAGCAATCACCCAGCGACCTTCGGCAACCAAGAGTTTAAGTTGCTCGAATTGTTCGGCAGCAATCGGATCGAACTTTTCTGGAGTCGGCCAAGCTTCACGCATCAAAATGCCGTCGGTGTAATTAAGTGTTTGCCAAATTGTTTCCGTAACAAACGGCGCAAATGGATGAGCGATTTCAAAGAAGTCGCCAAAACCCAAGATAATAATGGACGATTGATCGCAGTTTTAGATGATTCAATGTACCAGTCAGCTACGTCGTCCCAAATGGTGTGATAAACAGCTTCTGATGCCTCTGAGAAGCGATATTGCTCTAATCGAACGGCGATATTGTTGGCGGCATCGTTCAATTGGCGAATAATCCAGTGATCAGCCGGAGTTTGCGGCTCTAAGTCGACAATTTGGTGATTATCGCCAATCTGAGCTTCGACAAATCGGGCAATATTCCATAGCTTATTGCAGAAGTTGCGAGCAGCGATAACAGAGCCGCGGTTGAAGGCCTGACTTTGAGCCGGCGCCCGTCCAGCGATAATTCCCATGCGTGTGGCGTCAGATCCAAATTCTGCGACCAACTCCATAGGATTGATAACGTTACCTTTAGATTTGGACATTTTTTGGTTGTGCTCATCATTAACCATTCCGTGCAGATAAACTTCTTTGAACGGCAACTTCCCTGTTCGATATAGACTAAGCATGATCATTCGTGAAACCCATGCGCGCATAATATCCATACCGGTTTCCATCATGTCGGTCGGGAAATAATTGGCCAATTCGCCGCCAGTTAAGTAGTCTGTAACAATATATGGCCATTGACCAGATGAGAACCAGGTGTCAAAGGTATCCTCTTCCCTAATATATGTTGTGCCATTTACAACAATGCTCTGCTCGTTGGTACGAGTGTCGAATATCCAATCCTTAGGGTCGTTTTCATTTACAAACGCAGGAATTGGTATTCCCCATGGAATCTGTCGTGAAATATTCCAGTCTTTCAATTGCTCAAGATATGCGATAAGTTCTTTGCGCTTGGATGCTGGATAAAAAGTGATTTCTTCTTTTTTGAGTGCATCAATTGCTGGCTGTGCGAGTGATTGTGTTTTAATAAACCACTGCTCTTTAATCATTGGCTCAATTACGCTGCCACACTTATAACAATGTCCAACGGCGTGTTCAATTTCAGTCTCACCGCGGCGTAGCTCTAATGCTTCCAGTGCTTCCAAAACTCGAGCGCGAGCTTCTACTGGTGTTAATCCTAAGAACTGCGCTGGTACATTTATCATCTTCCCTTCTGGGCTGATAATTGACTCTAGCGGTAAATCATGACGTTTTGCAATTTCAAAGTCGTTCGGGTCGTGCGCTGGCGTAATCTTAACCGCACCGGTACCATAGCTCATGTCGACATATTCGTCCGCGATGATAGGAATTTCCTTATCGACAATCGGCAGTAAAATGCGAGTTCCAACCAATTTTTGTATCGCTCATCATCTGGATGAACTGCCACAGCGACGTCGCCGAGCATAGTTTCTGGGCGCGTAGTAGCAATGATAATCTCGCCAATTTTATCTAGCGTAGGGTAAGCTATTTTCCACAACTTCCCTTTTTCGTTCTTATGTTCTACTTCGATGTCGGCAAAGCTGGTTTGGTGTTTGGTGCAATAATTAACAATCCTTTCACCTCTGTAAACCAAATTGTCATCCCACATTTTCTTAAATGTGTCGTATACGGTGTTGATAACTTTGTCGTCCAGAGTGAATGTCAAATGCTTCCATGATGCACTAACACCTAACGCGCGCAATTGCAGCTCCATATTGCCGCGTTTTTCTTGTACAAAATTCCAAACTTGACTATACAATTGGTCACGTGAAAAATCGAAGCGACTCTTCCCTTGCTTTGTTAATTCTCTTTCATACACAACCCAAGTTTCAAACCCAGCATGGTCGGCGCCTGGAATAAATACGGCGTCGTCACCCTTCATTCGGTGATAGCGAATCAGAATATCCTTCAGATTCATATCGAGTGCATGCCCAATGTGAAGGTTACCGTTAGCGTTGGGTGGCGGCATAATGATTGAATATGGCTTGCCTACCCCTGTTGGTTCTAAAGCTCCACTAGTTTCCCACAGGGCGTAAATATTTGGTTCGTAATCGTTTGGTATGTATTGTTTAGCTAGCTGCATAAGTTATTCCATGGTTTTTTCATGTGAAAAAAGACAAAAGAAAACAAAGTAGCTTTTCACGTGCAAAAGCCCTTAAATATGTAATCCTCTAATTTCTCCACATGTTTATATTACATCTTAATTATACCACAAATTTATGTGGTGCGATGGATGAAATTAAGGTTATTTTCTGATCGTTTGATATGCTCGATATAGCCAATATTGAAGTGGCTTTAGGGGAAGTTCCCAGGTTGACCCAGAGTAGACATCTTCGCCGCCGAACGATCGCTTAAACTTCGTAAATCCAGCCCACGGGTGATTTTTTGGTGCGTTTTCAGGAGCAATTCCGTATAAATCGACTTTTTCCATTTGGCGATGTTTTGCATCGATTATCGCTTCGGCGAGCAGGGCAGTTCCAGCGTTAAGTTTGCGATATTCTGGTGCAGAATTTGCTGCTGCATGCGCGTAAATTCGAGTTGTTTTTGAGTCGAAAAATAGGGCAGTAGCGATTACTTTATTGTCGTATGTTGCGTACCAAAATGAAGCGTCTTTTGGCGGCAGCAGGGAACCAGCTTGCTTATGAAAATATGAATCTGGGTGCGGCGACATGCCAGTCCGTTTGGCGACTTCATGTATCAATTCTAGGAAATATTTAATATCGTCCGGGTTTTGAGATTGATGAACTGTTACGCCTTTTTTGTGATAATTTCTATAGCAATTTCTTACGGGTTGCGCCATGCTTGCTATAATTTCTTCCTCTGGCTGCTGGAGATTGATAATATGTGTATGTTCTGGCTGCAAATGGACGTAAGTGGCTTTCTTCCAACGCTCATCAGATAACACCTTAGAAAAGGTGGGTTTAATTGGTCCGACTCTAAGGAAGGTAACACCAAGTTTTTTGCCGAGCTCTGCTAGGTCTTTTAGTACCAATCGTAATACTTCTTCGTTAGTGGCGGTTGGGCCAAAAGGGCAATATAGGCGAGAATTGCCCGTGCCGTGCTCTAATATTGCGAAATATTCCCATCCTTCACCTCTGTTGTGAAAGACTTTTCGACCGAGCGATTGTTGGAATTTTTCCCAGGCTGATGATTGTAGAAAATGTTGATTCATGTTGTAATCCTCACAACGCTATATTGCTGTCATTGATAAACTTGGCTGAACTTCTAAATCGTATGGATCTGTAGGCTCGTCAATTTGAGATCTGAAATAACCGAGAGTGGCAATCATCGCGGCGTTATCTGTACAGAGTTGGATAGGGGCGTATTCGATGTCAATTGGCAAAGCTTCGCGTAATTGACGGCGCAACTCTTGATTAGCTGCAACTCCGCCAGCGATTACCACGGAGGCTGGCTGGAAATTGTCAAACGCCTTTTTGGTTTTATTTACGAGAGTTTTTATGGCTGTATACTGGAAACTCGCTGCCATATTACGTCGTAATTCGTCATCTACGAGCGCTGGAAGCTCATGAGAGGGAAAAGTGAAGTCTTTACCGACTTCGTGCTGAACGGCTCTCAGAACAGCTGTCTTAAGCCCAGAGAAGGAAAAATCGTATTCGCCGGATAGTTTGGCGATAGGCAAGTGAAACGCGTGTGGATCACCAAGTTCAGCGACTTTAGCAATGGCTGGGCCGCCAGGATATGGCAAGCCGATGATTTTAGCGACTTTATCAAACGCTTCGCCAACCGCGTCGTCTTGGGTTTGTCCGATAAGTTGATAATCACCGTGATTTTTGAATAGGACAAGTTGTGAGTGTCCGCCTGAAACGATTAACGAAAGCATAGGGAATGACGGCTGTTGTTTCGGCAACGTCAAAGATAAATTGTCGGCTTGCTTATTGATAAAATTGGCGTACACGTGAGCTTCTACGTGATGAATCTTAAAGAGCGGCTTATTGTGAATAATAGCGAGAGTTCTAGCGGCGAGAGTGCCGATTAATAGCGAGCCAATAAGTCCTGGCGCGTAAGTAACGGCGATGGCGTCAATATCATCCCAAGTGCAATTTGCGTCAGATAAAGCTTTTTTAATGACGGGATTTACAACTTCCAAATGACTACGAGCGGCAATTTCTGGAATAACCCCGCCGTATTCTGCATGAATATCAATTTGAGAATTGACGACATTCGAAAGCAAGCGTTCGCCATCTTCAACTATTGACGCCGCTGTTTCGTCGCAACTGGATTCAATTCCCAAAATCCTCATTTGTTTTTATTATAGCAAATATAAGTGGTAAAATGGGTATTATGAAAAACGAGTTGGTAAAAATTGCTAGAAAAAAACGCTACCTCAAGGAGCTTTGGAAAAACCGAAAAACGCCTATAGAGTTGCGCGCACGAAGATGATTAGCCTAAGATATGGCAATCCAGCTCGTGGCTTGAGAATTATTGCAGTAACAGGGACGAACGGGAAAACTACGACCGCTTGTTATATCAATGAAATCTTGAAAGAAGCTGGCTTTAAGACTGCATTATTTACGACGGCGGTGATTGAAATTGCTGGCAAGGAAAAGATAAATGATTTGAATGCGACGGTTCCGACTGTGGCGAGGTTATTCAGCTTTTTCCAGACGGCTCAGCGTGAAGGCGTGGAATATGTGATTTTAGAGGCGACAAGTCACGCTTTATCGCAACACAAGTTTGACGGCGTGCCAATTGAGGCGGCGGTGATGACTAATTTGACTCAAGACCATTTGGATTATCATAAAACGATGGAAGCTTACGCGGCGGCTAAGGCTAAATTGTTTGAGAAAAAGCCAAAGTATATCGTGCTGAATCGTGATGACGAGTGGTTTGAATATTTTGACAAGTTTACGACTTCTGGCGAGAAAATGACTTACGGAACGAATCCGGATGCTGAAGCTCACTTAACGCACGTTAAGTTATATAAAAAGGGAACAGAGGCGAGTTTACTGATTGATCATCAAACTCATTTGGAGTTGGCGACTAATTTGCCTGGCGAATTTAACGTGATGAATATGTCGGCTGCGGTGTCGTTGGCATATTTGTTGGGGATAAAGTTGGAAGATATCCAAGAGGGCGTGGCGAACTTGGAAGCGATTCCTGGACGATTCGAGCGAGTAGAAAATAAGCTTGGAATTGATATTATTGTGGATTATGCGCACACGCCAGACGCGTTGGAAATTGCTAAAAACTACTCATAAAATTACCAAGGGGCGATTAACTTTGGTGTTTGGTGCGTGTGGTGACAGAGATAAGACAAAGCGTCCGATTATGGGCGAACTGGCGGCTAATTTAGCTGATAGGATTTCCTAACTGACGAGGAAAGTTATAACGAAAATCCAGATGAAATTCGGGCTATGATTCGTCAAGGAATTGAACGAGCGAAAAAGGCTCATAAGATGACGGAAATTGCTGATCGAAAACAGGCGATTTATCAAGCTCTGAGGTCGGCTGTTCGTGGCGATACGGTTCTGATTACGGGTATGGGTCATGAGCAGTACCGAATTGTGAATGGTAAGCGAATTCCGTGGAATGACAAGAATGTCGTTCAGGAAATTATTTCTGAGACTGAGAAAAAGAGTCGTAAAATTTCGCTTTAATCTGTTTCCAGCTTTGTGATTGGCGAACTAATTTTTCTGCATCATTTGGGTCGAGCAGCAATTCTTTCACGGCGTCTTCAAGGTAAATGCCTCCCTGTGAGCCTTTGAATAGAATTGTCGTATCTTTAATGTCGCTATTTTTCAGGAATTCTCCAGCTTCAAGCGCCGTGTCAAAAGAAATTACTTTACAGCCATTTTTTTCAGCGATTGGTGCGAGGTATTTTTTTGACATTTTGCCAACAGTAATAAGCAGCTCTAATTGGCTAGGGTCGCAAATTTCACCGATTTTTTTATGCTCCGATTCAGATGTTTCGCCTAGTTCATTCATATCGCCCAATACGGCAATTTTGTGATCGGCAGAGATGGAATAGAGAGTTTTTAGTGAATTTTCCATGGCAATAGGACTGGCGTTATAAGTGTCGTCCAGTAATGTACAGCCGCGTATGCCGCGTAAAATATTCATTCTTCCTGAAACTGGTTTGATTTTTGTTAAAGCCGCCGCAACTTCTTCAATACTCATTCCGCAAGCTAATCCCGCAGCCGCCGCGCCAGTGATTGAGCGGATGTTGTGTTTGCCCAATACAGAAATATTTATATCCTGAGAAGTTTTTTCGGAATGTTTTAAATTGACTATACAGCCGGTATCTGTAGTTTCTTTAACCCGCAGGAAAACGTCGGCGGATTCGTCGCCGTAACTTACGCGATTTCCAACTATGAGATTATGATATTTTTCATCGATATCGTGAAGGTTGAAGATGGTTTTTTTAGCGACTTGACTAATGGACAATTCCTCATGAGCTACCGTATCCATATTTTTGAAAAACTCCATATGTTCAGGTGCAGCAGAGGTAATTATGGCAATGTCGGGCTGAATATAGCGCATAAAAGTAGCCATTTCACCAGGGCAATCAATACCACATTCTTGAATGATTATATCTGGCGATTCGGGGTTTTTTATGCTGGCGTGTGTTGCGGAGAAGACTTTTAGCCAGGCTAGGGGAGATTTGGCGTTTTTTGGTCCGTCCACGCCTAAGATTTCCAGCGGCGCACTTAAGGTTGTATTCAAATTGCCACGACTATGGCGCACGGTGAATTTTTCTGATAGAACAGTGGCGGTTGCTGATTTTACGCTAGTTTTACCAACGCTGCCGACTACGGCAATTAGTTTGGTGTCGGGATGAGATTTAAGATATTTTTTTACGTAAGAGCCGAGAATTGTTTCTAAGAGATGTTTGAATAATTGCATGGAGTTATTATAACAGATTGAGGAATAGTAGGGAGAAGGGTTTGAGGTTGCATTTTTAATGATTTTATGGTATTATAGCAATTATGAATACAGGCAGATCCAATAGAGAGCGAATGAGATTGAGTGAGACTGCTGCTGAGGTCATGAGATCTTCTGAGTATATGGAAGCACAAGATCATATACGCTCAAAGATACGCCAAAAGTTAGGCGAGACGGCATTAGAAATGGTATGGGCAAAGCGGTTTGCTGTGTCTGAAGCTATAGATATTCAGCGTAGTAAACAAGAAAGTCGATATGAAACAGACGAAGACAGAACTCGGAAATTCCTACAAATTATGCCGCATTGGCTTAATGCTCAGTATAAGCTTGATAAGCATAATAGTGATATGTCTCGCGAAGAGATAAAAAAGTGTAAAAAAACAGTTACGACATTCAATAAAATCATACGCACTATGATAGATGAAGAGCAGTGTAGTAGTATGAAGGAAACTATGGATTCCATCAATGAGGTTATGTTAATGCTTAATTATACTCGCTCGGAGATTGAGTACGCTAGACAGTCGTTTTATGCTGTGATTCAGGGAATGCGCCATGAAATTGCTGCTGAAAGTGCCTTAAACTGGACTCCGGGAGTTGAACTTGCTGAAATGACTAGTACTGAAGATGATCTTAATGGAGGAGATATTCATGTTTACTATGTTGATGATCAAGGCGAAAGGTTTGAATTTTACATTGATATAAAAGCGACTAAAATTTCTGCCTATAAGGCAAATGAAAGGAATCGTAGGCCGGGTTATTATGTAAGCTGGTCGGGATTTGATGATGATGATTTTTGCGGCAGAGTGCTTCCTGAAAACAGAACTATCAAGAGTAAATGTCCGTACTATGAGGAAAAAATTAAGGAAATAGTTGCCGCTGAAAGGCAAAGGCGTAGCAAAGCTCAAAGAACGCTGAGAAGGGCAGTCTAGGTAGGGTATGAAAGCTTATAAAGTTATTGACCCAGATACTCTTCCGAAGCTTGATGCTAAATTGCGTGCTAATCCGTTTGGCTCAGGATTTCCAATGACGATTGAGGAGGACTTTGGTGGTAATGATATTGCAAAAAGAAGAGGTATTGCTCCTAAGAAAGAGGAAGTTACCTTTTTACCTATTTCTATTGATGTCGGAAAGAGCAGTGAAAATACCAGAATTATTATGATAATGGGGGAAGTTGCTATTAATGGGGTTGCTTTTACGGGAAGAATCTCTGCATCGGAAAAAGGTGATAATGGTGATGATAATTTCCCTGAGCTACTAATCGTATAATGCTGAATAGTATCTAGATAATTAGCACTCACACTTGACGAGTGCTAATTTGTTGCGTTACAATAGATACGTTGTTAACGAAATGGAGGATAACGTGAGTACACCTATTAAGCCTCTTGGCGACCGTGTTGTAGCGGTGCGTGAAGAAGCAAAGACTCAGACAGCGAGCGGAATTTACTTGCCTGATAACGCTAAAGAAAGCCAGTAGTTGCGGAAGTTAAAGCCGTTGGCGGCGATGTGAAGAACGTCAAAGTCGGTGATCGGATTGTCTATAAGGAATATTCGACTACAGATTTGAAAATTGACGGCACGGAATATTTGGTTGTTCGCGAAGAAGATATTTTAGCAACGGTTGTTGGATAAAAAGGGGAGTTTAATTATGGCAAAAAAAGTTTTTTATGATGACGATGCGCGAAATCGCGTGCTTGGCGGAGCTAAATCGCTATACGACGCAGTTAAGGTAACTTACGGTCCAAAGGGTCGCAATGTTGTGATTGCAAAGGGTTTTGGTGGTCCAACGGTTACTCATGACGGCGTAACTGTGGCTGAAGGAATTGAATTGCCAGAAAACGATGACGAAACGCTGGGCTATAAAGTCGGTGCCGATTTAATCAAGCAGGCCGCTAAGAACTTGAACAAGCAAGCAGGCGACGGCACAACGACTGTAACGGTGTTGACGTACTCGATTTTGAAAGAGGCGAATCGATTGATCGCGGCTGGACATAATCCGATGGAACTTAGGAAAGGTATCGAGCAAGCTGGCGCGGAAATTGTTAAAGAATTGAACAAATTGGCTGAGCCGATTGAAGGCAAGTCTGACCGCGTGGCTGAAGTCGCTACGATTTCGGCGGGAGATGCGGAAATCGGAAAGTTGATTGCTGGCGTAATCGAGAAAGTCGGTAAAGACGGCGTAGTTACTGTTGAGGCTGGTCAAGGTTTGGAACTAGAAGCTGAAGTTGTCGAAGGCTTTAGCCTGGACAAGGGTTGGGTGAGTCCGTTCTTTGTTACTGACGCGGGTCGCCAGGAGGCTGTGTACGAAAAGCCAGCAATTTTGATTACCGATAAGAAGATTTCTAGCGTACAAGAATTCTTGCCAATGTTGGAAAAATTGGCACAAAGCGGCAAGAAAGACGTGGTTTTGATTGCTGACGAAGTTGAAGGCGAAGCTTTGAGTATTTTGGTCTTGAACAAATTGAAGGGCGTATTTAATACCGTAGCAGTTAAGGCGCCAAGTTTCGGTGATCGTCGTAAAGATGTTCTTCGTGACATCGCCGTACTAACTGGCGCGACTGTGATTTCTGAAGATCACGGATTGACATTTGAAAACGCAGGCTTGGAAGTTTTGGGTTCGGCGCGCAAGGTGATCGTTGGTAAAGACGAAACGACAATTATTGAAGGCGCAGGCAAACCTTCAGGTGTAAAGAGCGAATAGCTGAAATTAAATCGCTTTCAGAAAATGCTTCTAGCGAATATGAAAAAGAACAATTCGACAAGCGTGCCGCAGCATTGTCTGGCAAGGTTGCGGTTATTAAGGTTGGTGGCGCGACTGAGACGGAAATTGACGAGAAGAAGTTCCGCGTTGATGATGCGGTGGCGGCTACTAAGGCGGCTTTGGCTGAGGGAATTGTCGCTGGTGGTGGCGTAACTTTGGTCAATTTGGCTGGCAATCTGAAAGTTAGCGGCGCAGACAGTTTGTCGGTTGGTCGACAAATCCTAAAAGACGCTCTGAAGCAACCGTTCTTGCAGATTATGAAAAACGCTGGGTTGAATGCCGACGCGTTGCTTGCTCAAGTTGAATCTGGCAAACCTGGATTCGGCGTTAACGTTATGAAGCCAGAAGATGGTCTGATTGACGTGAAGAAGGCTGGTGTGATTGATCCAGCTCGCGTAACTAAAGAAGCTGTTCAAAATGCAGTGTCAATTGCGTCAACTGCGGCAACTATGGGCGCTTTGGTGGTTGATATTCCAGAGGCTGAAGTTACAGCTGCTCCTGGCGGCATGCCGGGAATGGGTATGATGTAAATCTGCCCCGAGCAATAAAAATCCCGCCGAAAATGGCGGGTTTTTATTTTGGAGAAATGACTTAACGAGGATTTGAGAAATAGTCGATTTCTTTAATGATATCCAACAAGGCTTGAGCACGGCGAGCTTCGTCAACAATAGCCACAGCAGCGTCGTGTGCCGGTGCGATCAGAGTTTTATCGTCCGTAGAACGAAGAAGTAGCAGGTAAGTGTCAAACTTTTCTTCTGGAGAAACGTCTAGCTTGTCGACTAATGGACGCAACTCGTTCAAGGCAGTTTGCTTAATCGTATCAAGCGCAGGATCTGCGGCTGGAGTTGGAGCTGGTGTGCTAACTGCCGGAGTTGGCGTAACTGGCTCTGGAGCGGCAGGCTTCGTTATGTCAGTAGCAGGCTCATCGTTCTGGTCTGTAGCGACAGGATCCGGTGAGATGGTTGCAGGATTAATTACAGGTGAAGCTGTAGCATTTGTTTCTTCGAATTGTAAATTATTGTCTGTATCTTGTGACACGCCAGCTAATACCTTAGCCAGTTCTTGATCGTCACTGAATGATTGATTAGCTTGAGAATCCATTATAACCCACCTTATATATTAAATTGTTTAAGCTTATATATGTTACACTATAACATGAGTTAATCAAGGAGCGCAAGATGTTAGATGATATGAATGTGATAAAACAATACGACCCAGGCGACGTTTTAAGCGGCGTTTTGAATATTCCAGAACAAGCTCGATATGAAGTGTCGATTCACGAAGGTGCGAATCAGCGTCGAGATTTAAGAATATTGTGATCGCGGGAATGGGCGGTTCGGCTTTGGCGGCTGATATGGTTCGAGTTTTGACCGCGGGCTGGTTGCATATTCCGCTTGAAGTGGTGAAGGGTTATGATTTGCCTGGATTTGTGGGCGAGGAAACGTTGGTTATTGCGGTTAGTCATTCGGGCAATACCGAGGAAACTCTGAGTTGTTATCAGCAAGCACTAGAGAAGAAGGCGTGTTTGGCGGCTATGTCGACTGGCGGGGCGTTGATTGAGCGAGCGAAAAATGACAATGTTACTTATGCTCAAGTTCCAGCTGGCGCGCAGCCGCGAATGTCGACGGTTTACCATTTGCGAGGATTATTGAAACTATTGCAACATTTTTGGGTGATTGATAATGATTTGTACGATCAGGTGAAAAATAGTGCTGATTGGTTGGCGGGCGAGATATCTAATTGGACGGCTAAAACGCCAGAAACTGATAATTTGGCGAAGCAGATTGCGAAATTAACAATTGGCAAGACGTTGGTTGTTTTTGGCGGTGAATTGACTTGGCCGCTGGCGTATAAGTGGAAAATTAGCTGGAATGAATCGGCGAAGAATTTGGCATTCTCGAATCAATATCCAGAATTTAATCATAACGAGTTCATCGGTTGGTCGTCGCATCCTGTGGAGAAGCCGTTTACGATTTTTGATATTCGTAGCAATTTGGAACGCGACAGGATTCGTGAGCGAATGGAGCTGAGTGATCGTTTGTTGAGCGGCAAGCGACCAAAGGCGCACGTACTGGAACTTCGAGGAAATACACTTATGGAGCAGTTACTGTGGGGCTTGGTGCTGGCTGATGCGGCTAGTATTTACACAGCCATTCTTAATGGAGTCAATCCTGGTCCAGTTCAGTTGGTTGAAAAATTGAAAGCGGAACTTAGTTAATTTAATATCGTAGAGATTCAATTGGGTCGCGTCTGGTGGCGCGGGCTGCTGGATATACGCCAGAAATTACGCCGATAATTATTGATAGTCCAATTGATAAGACGGCTGTTTGCCAATAAATATAAGGTGTGAGCGGCAAGTATAAGCTGGCAATATAAGCTCCCGCCAAGCCTAACCCGTAGCCTAATATTCCGCCAAGGAATCCGATGATTGCTGCCTCGATTAAGAACTGATTGATGATGTCCCAGCCCGTGGCGCCGACGGCTCGTCTGACGCCGACTTCACGCTGGCGCTCGGCGACATTGACAAGCATCACGTTCATAACGCCTATTCCACCAATTAACAGAGAAATAATGCCGATGACAGTTAAGATTATCGAGAGAAACCTCGCGACATTAGACTTCTTTTCGTTTATCTCTTCGCCAGAAACGATTCGATAATTCTTATCGCTATCATGATTCTTCTTCAAAATATCGTCAGCCGATTTTATGACTGAATTGAGATTTTTATGATCTTTGGTAGTTACGATGATTTGCTGAATTTGCGGCGTTCCTTGAGTGAATTTTTTAATCACGGACAATGGAATAATGGCGGCGTTATTAAAATTCACGTCCAAATAACTGGCTGGATTTTCAATATTTTTCAACACGCCAACAACGGTCAATGGTTGATTTCGGATGTAAATAACGTTTCCGATAGACCTTTCGGTGCCAAACAAATCGACCGACAATTGCTGACCGACGACAACTCCGCCGATGTCGTTAATAAATTGTCCAGTAGCAATTTGCAAATTGGCGACGTCTTTTAGTGATTCCGTACTGCCGATTAACGCGGCGTTTTGGATATCGACTTTACCTTCGCGGGCGCGCAGTTCGGCGTGCAAGAAAGCAATTGGCGCGGCTTTCGTATTGGCAATTTTTCCTATATCCCTGGCGTCCGTTTCGGTCAATGTGTTGACCGTCGTCGTGTTGTCGGATTCGGTCAGTAGATTCGGGACGGCTTTTTGATTGCCAGACTTAACGATGGCGACAGGAGTGTCTGATTGGTTGGAATTGTCGCCGAATAGGTGATTAAATCCGCCAGTTAGAGATAGAACCATGGTGATACTGGCAATTCCAATAGCTACGCCTACAATTGTCAAAAATGTTCGTCCACGATTAGCTCGTAGCGCCTGAGTAGCGTTCTCAAAATGATTTTTTACTAATATTTTCACGATTTTTTCGCCCTCGATTTCTTTGAAGATTTTTGCTTCTTAGGTTTTTCTTCTTTTTCGTCGTCTACAATTAACTTCTTAGTGAACTTGCGCTTTTCCTTATGCTCGTCAGTGTCGATTTTTCCGTCCAACATAGTGATGACGCGACTGGCATAATGAGTCAATTCTGGGTTGTGAGTAACCATAATTATGGTGTTACCGCGACGGTGTAGGTCGGATAATTCTTCCATAATGAGATGACTCGATTTGCTGTCCAAATTTCCTGTTGGCTCGTCTGCTAAGATAATTGACGGACTATTAACCAACGCTCTGGCAATTGCTACGCGCTGAACCTGACCGCCAGATAATTGATGTGGCATATAATATTCACGCTGTCCCAGATGAAAAGTTTCAGAATGTGGCTAGCTTCCTGGAGTCGTTTAACTTTCCCAAGCCCTTTATACGTTAACGGCAACGCTACGTTTTCAATTACAGTCAGGCGAGGAATAAGATTGAAATTCTGGAAAACGAAGCCGATGTGTTTGGAGCGGATTTTAGCGCGTCGTCGCGAGCTGAGATTGTCGACAGCGACATCATCCAGATAGTATTCGCCCTCTGATGGCTGATCTAATAGTCCAAGGGTGTTTAATAAAGTAGTTTTTCCGCAACCGCTTGGTCCCATAATAGCAATAAACTCGCCCTTTTTAACGGTTAAATCGACGTTATCTAAGGCGCGAATCTCAGCATCACCAAAGCCAAATTTTTTGGTGACATTAACAAGCCTAATGCGTGGTGGAATAGTTTCTTTCATCTTTGACTTATTATAGAGAATGAACGTCAGTAAGTGCAACCATAAGGGGCAATAAAGTTGTGGTATAATTATCAACAAGGAAGGGTGCAGGAGTGGTTGAACTGGCACGCCTGGAACGCGTGTAACGGAGCAATCTGTTCGAGGGTTCGAATCCCCCTCTCCTTCCGCCAAGTGTGTTTTTGGAATTACACTAGTCGAGAATGGTATTAAAAACCTTACAAAGTCTAACCTTAATTGACTCTGAGATAAATTTAGTCTGTTCGTTAGATTATATTGGCAAGGACTTGGATTACTATTGTTTCAGGGATAATTCCGAATAAAAGTTGACTATAGTTATTGCGGCATCTACCGCCAGCCTTGCTTCGATAGCTGTCGGTTTTGGTATTTTGCTAGTATGGGAATGTCCACTGCCTTTATTATTTCGTAGTTCCGCGATTCCGTTCACGATTTGAGATAGACCGCTGATAATAGCTCTAATTTCTTTTAACTCTGACCTATTTAATTTGAAGTAGTCTCTAGCTTTTGACATCAATTGTATTATTGATAATTTGTTAACATCCTCTTCTATCTTGCTGTCTAGTATACCCTGAAGACAGGTCTCAATATATTCTTTTGCCATTCCGATGGCTTTTACTGCATCTGTTTTTATCATAGCTAGCATTAGTTCCGATTGGTCCTTCTGATATTGACTTGAAAAGGTTACTTCCGTATTTTTGAGTCGTTTTTCCGTAACTACATCTTTTATCAAGAGAACTGGCTCATATTTTTCTATTTCCGGTAGTTCAAGCTCTTCTGGAATATAGCTACCACCGCTATCCCGTAGAAATTCAAGACATCGAGACATCCAGTTTGCATAATCTTTTCTTATTTCTACGCCTACGCCCACTTCATCCAGATTCTTTTCCAAGGAAAAAACACTTTTAATAAGCAAAGATAATTCCCGACTTTGTGCGGCATTGAAATGACGATTTTTGCGTACTTTTTCATGCATAAAATCGAGTAGTTTGTTTAGTCGATCGTGAATACACGCAAAAATTACTTTGCAATCATTCGGTGTGTCTTCGTATATTTCGATTATTGTAGAGCTTGGTTGATATGGCTCTATATTAAAACCACTATTGCCTAGATACAGATTTTCAAAAATTTCTGCTCTTTCCACTAGGCAATTACTTTGGTAGTAGTCATTTAAAATAAGCTTTCTTTTATCGACCGCCATAGTTTGCCTTTTCAAAAACAAATAAATATTCGTGCGCCAACAGAAGAAAATTATATTTTATGCTATTCGTTTTCCAGTAACCGGTTGCTCGGCAGTTGTGTTGTTCTTTCATGACGATTTCTTTTAGTGTAAAGCCGGCTTCTTCGAATACTCGCATTGTTTTAAAACTTAGCGGAATCACGTGACCTTTTTGGCGCGTGTCGCCCATTAGAATTGCACAGAATTTACCAAACTTTAATACACGGTAGCTTTCTGATGCTACACTTTTCATTTGTTCTAGAAATTCATTAACTTTAAAGTTTGACAAATCTTGTGGAATATCTTGGTCTTTGCTGTAGTGGATGATATTTGCATATGGCGGATGTGTGCATATTAGGTCGATGCTTTCGTCAGGAAGTGGTTTTAAGTTTCGTGCATCACATTTCAACACCTTAACTATGCCGTCTGCGCCCTCATGTTTGAATTTAACTTTTTCACGACATCTTTGAAGTGCGACTGGATTAACGTCCATTCCAATAATGTTACGGTTTAATAATTTTGCCTCCACTAATGTGGTGCCGCCACCGGCGAATTGGTCTAATACCCAGTCATCCTCTTTTGAATAGCGAAGCAGAATATTTCTTGGAACGTACGGTGACCAATTTCCTCTCCATTTTGCATCGTGGGTAGCCCAGTTACCGCGATTAGGAAAACTCCAGACGCTGGTCATTTCTAGCTCAAATCGTCTGGCTCCCATTTTTTTATCTCTTTCTTTTTGTCGGACATATAAACTAAAATCTCTCTATCACACCGCTTTCAAGGTCGTTGATATTATAAATGTCATCCAATATATCAAATGTTTCTTTTAGGTTGTTTCTAGCACTATTCCAGCCTTTTCCATCGGTAAACCATACGAATTTAAAGCCATCTATCATCTTAGCTTCAAGTGCAAGCGTTTTATAGCTACGAGCCGTCTCGTTAAGCTTGGAGCCACGACTACCATAAAAATTAGTCTCGATTCCATAGATGCTATTATTGGTTTTAATTACAAAATCAAAACGTTTTTCGGTACTGCCTTGGTTGGAAATGGCAGAAAGATCAATGCGCCACTTATTCTCAATTTTACTAAGGTTCATTTCCTTGAAATAGTCTTTGTCTTTGACGTAGCCAGCTTTCTGGATAAATCCTTCTACGAGATTTTCCATTAAATGACCGCCGCGGTTCTTGCGACCGTTGGAATCTAGTCCGGTTTCTATACCAGTAGCATAATCTACTAAGTTGTTGATAATATGATTCGTGATAAGGTCGAATAGACCAGTCTTTCGCATAAAGATTTTATATTGTTCGGCGGAATAATTCATTTTACTGAAGTTATAGTTATATTCACCGTCTTCATCTATAGCATAAATCTCGTTAGAACGAATCGCTAGCAAGATAGGAATACATTTTAATGTTTCTGGATATTTCGCGATAAGATTGTCGAACTCTTGCTCTATATTCTGTGAGCCGACAAGCGTGTTCAAGATATTTAGTTCTATCTTGATAGCATCTACGTTTTTATAAATCTTTGGAAAGTCGATATAGTAGCCATAGTCGGCAATGCTTTCTCGAAATCCCCCTAGCCATTCATTAAAATTCCTTTTCATTTTGTTCCTCTCTTTAAAAGTTTGATATTAATAATTCGTTAATTTTTCCGCGTTTGTCGCTATTTCGATTTATCATACGCGTTGCGGATACGCGCCTTATATTCTGTTTTGCGTAAGCTTTATCGAAGAAGTTGTCATCTTTGTTAGTGTTCTTCGGATCGGAATTACTTGCGACTATCTTGGCGCCTTTTTTGTCTAGTTCTTGAATGAATTTCGCAAGTTCTAATTGGTTTTTATCGTCAAACATACCTTCTGTGTAGGAAGTGAAGCTTGCGGTCGGAGTTAGTGGACGATATGGCGGATCGAAATAGACAAACGTTTTGTTATCTATGAAGTCGCCGGATTTCTTGTAATCACCGCATACTATATTTACGTTTTGTAGTTTTTTGGATACTATCTTTAAATTATGCTCGTTGCAAATAATCGGTTTTTTGTACGCACCCATCGGTACGTTATACTCACCCTTACGATTTACACGATATAAGCCGTTAAAGCAGGTTTTATTAAGGAATATCATTAAGGCAGCTAGCTCAATTCTGTTTTCTTTTTTGGACTTAAGTTCGTTAAAACGTGCGCGCTTGGCTAGATAGACTTCTTTGCGATCATCGTTGTCTAATGCTAAATAATTATTCTCAAAGTGTCTTAAGACTCCTAATAGTGCGTCAATGTCGTCACGGATGACAGTATATGTGTTTATTAGTTCGGCATTGATGTCGCTAATATAGACTTCCTGAAGTTTGAACTTATTCAAAATATCAAAAAGAACCGCGCCACCACCAACAAACGGTTCTGCGTATTTTGTAATAGTAGTGTCTTTGGAGAATGGGTAATATTGTTCGATCTCCTTGAGTAATTGTCCTTTACCTCCAGCCCATTTTAAGAAAGGTTTTGCTCTGGTGCTGGTTAATGACGCTTCTTTTGTCCGAGCGTCTAGTGGCTTAATGGCATTATGTGGAATTATCCATGTATTCCCGGCGAATACAGCACCAATAACTCGTCCTTCAGAACATAGAGCAGCTACTCTCCTTTGAGAAATAGCCCATTTTACAGCCGTTTCTTTTGCCGAAATATAATCCATTTTACCTCGCTTTATTCTACTTATTATTATATTCTAAAACTAGAATAACGCTAGATCTAAAAATAGGCTATTTTATTTCGGTAGTTTTATAGATTGTTTTGTTGAAAAATCATAGACAGGGGCGGCTCATCTGGTCGTGAAATAAATAGGTTGTAATTTTTACTAAATAGCTTGCAAAACACTAGATATAGCGGCTATAGTTATTATTGTACGCTATATATATAGCGAGCCCATAAATAAACAAAAACACAAGCTACAAAGATAAGCCACCAGATGAGGTGTTGGTGGTTTGTTTTTAAGAGGGGAAATTAAGGAGGGTATGTGAAAGAAATTAACGTAGTCAAACGCGACGGAACGAAAGAACCGTTTGATGCTAATAAAATTAATACGGCCATCTTAAAGGCATGTGAGGGCTTACCTGATCAAATCTCTAAAGTTGTTCAGGTGGCGACCGAATTGCAATTGACACTATTTGATGGAATTACGACCGAGCAATTGGACGAGGCGGTTATTCAAACGGTGCTCCAAAACGTTAAAGACGATCCAGATTACGATAAAATCGCGGCACGATTATTACTGAAAACTGTCTATAAGCAGATTTTGGGCGATTATGAAACGGCGGAAGAATTGAAAAAGCTTCATGCGCGCGAATTTCCGAAGTTCGTTAAGGCGGCAGTAAAAGAAGGACTGTTGGATAAGCGCATGGCTGACGGTCGATTTGACTTGAAAAAGCTGGCGGCGGAACTTGATCCAGCGCGTGATGATTTGAGTAAATATTTGGGCGTGGTGACTAATAAAAATCGCTACGCTCTTCGCAAGCAAAATGGTTCACCAATTGAAACGCCGCAATTCACTCACATGCGTATTGCTATGGGGCTTAGCTATAATGAATCTGACCCAACGACTGCAGCGATTGAGTTTTATAATCACATGAGTAATTTGGAGTACGTTCCTGGCGGCTCAACGCGAGTTAATGCTGGCGGCTCGTTCCCGCAGCTCAGTAACTGTTTCTTGCTTAATGTCGATGATGATATGGAATCAATTGCTAAGGCTGTTCGCGACACGATGTGGATCGCTAAAGGTACGGGCGGAATTGGCATTGGCTTTACGAAGCTACGTGCAGCGGGCAGTCCAGTTAAAACCACCAACACTGAATCGACTGGACCAATTCCATTTATGAAGATGATTGATACGGCGCTTTTTGCGGTTTCTCGTAAGGGTAAAAAGGCTGGTGCAGCTGCAATTTACATGGAAAACTGGCACCTTAATTTTGATCAATTTGTTGATCTTCGTCAAAACTCTGGCGACCCATATCTAAGAACCAGATTTGCGAATACTGCGGTATTTATCTCTGACGAATTTATGAAGCGAGTAGAAAAAGACCAAGATTGGTATTTGTTTGATCCAGCAGAAACTCCAGATTTGACGGAATTATATGGTGAAGCGTTTTCGGCGCGATATAAAGAATATATCAAGATGGCAGAAGCTGGAAAATTGCGAACATTCGATAAAGTTCCAGCTCGTCAGCAGTTTAAGCGCATTTTGACTAGCTTACAGGCGACATCTCATCCGTGGCTAACTTGGAAAGATACAATTAACGTGCGAGCATTAAATAATAATACGGGTACGATTCACCTCAGTAACTTGTGTACGGAAATTACGTTGCCGCAGGATAAAAACAACATTGCGACGTGTAATTTGGTGAGTATCAATTTGTCGGCGTTCCTTAGTGAGGATAAGACTTGGGATTGGGATAGATTGAAAGAAGCGGCTCGTGCGGCGGTGCGACAATTGGACAATTTGTGCGACATCACTCAAACGCCAATTCCAGAAGCGATGCATTCTAACCAGCAAACTCGAGCGATTGGCCTTGGGATTATGGGTCTTTCTGACGTGCTGGAAAAGTTGGGCTATTGCTACGAATCGAAAGAAGCGTATGATTTGGTTGATCAATTGACAGAGTTTATCAGTTATCACGCCATTGATCAATCGGCTGACTTGGCGAAGGAATTAGGCAGTTATCCAACATTTGCGGGAAGCGGTTGGAGCAAGGGAATTCTTCCAATTGATACGGTTGATAAATTGTCAAAAGATCGCGGCGTGAAGGTAAAAATAGACCAAAAGACACGACTGGACTGGGATAGCTTGCGAAAGAAAGTGAAGAAGGGAATGCGAAATGCGACTCTTATGGCAATTGCGCCGACGGCTAACATTGGTCACGTGGCGGGAACGACTCCTGGAATTGATCCACAATTTGCGCAGATTTTCAGTCGCTCGACTTTGAACGGTAAGTTTCTGGAAGTGAACCATAATTTAGTTCGCGATTTGAAGAAGCTTGGTTTGTGGGATAGCTGAAAGATGAGATTTTTGCGGCGCAGGGCGATATTCAAGATATTGACGGTATTCCGCAAAACATCAAGGATGTTTATAAAACAAGCTTCCAGCTTAGTCCGTATGCGTTTATTGAGGTGGCGGCTAGGGCTCAGAAGTGGGTTGATCAAGCGATTTCTCGAAATATGTACCTGGAGACGCGAGATATTGATGAATATGTGAAGATTTATTCGGAAGCGTGGAAACGTGGCTTGAAGACGACATATTATCTGCACGTTAAGCCGCGTCATCAGTCGGAGCAGACAACAGTTTCAGTTGATAAAATTGCAGAACAAAAAGTCCGCACAAATAGTAAAGTGCGCGGATTTGGATTTGCGAAAATTAATAAATAAAGGAGGAAATTAAGATGGGAATTTTAGGTTCAGGATTACGCGATGGATTGTCACTTCACCCAATTCGTTACCCTTGGGCGTATGATCTTTATAATCAAGCAGTGGCTAACACGTGGTTTCCAAATGAAGTTCAATTAGTGCAAGATTTGGCGGATTTTGAAAAATTGTCAGACGATGAAAAACACGCATTGAAAACAGTTATTAGCTATTTGAATCCAAACGAGCTATTGATCAATAAATCGTTAGCGTTCGGTATTTATCCATACGTGAACGCGGCGGAAGCTCAACTATATTTGTCAAAACAGATGTGGGAAGAAGCCAACCACTTCATGACGTTTGAATACATTATTGAGACATTTCCGTTTGATCGTGAGGAAATTTATGCTGCGGGATTTGGCAAAAAGTCATTGGCGGATAAGGCTGACTTCCAGAATAAGCACCTGGATGTAATGCTTGATCCGAATTTGGATATTTATTCGCTGGAAGGTAAGAAAGATTTTGTTCGTTCATTGGTGGCATATAACATCGTGCTGGAGGGAATTTGGTTCTATTCAGGCTTTATGGTTGGTATGAGTTTCCGTCAGCGTAATTTGTTGCGCAATGTTGGCTCGCTGCTGGACTGGATTACTCGCGACGAGAATCTTCACTTGACGTTTGGTATCAATTTGCTTTGACAATTTTGGACGAGAACCCAGAATTACAAACACAGGAATTCGCAGAAGAAATCCGTGGCTTGATTTTGCAAGCGGTAGAACTTGAGAAGGCTTACAATAAGGATATGCTACCAAAGGGAATTTTGGGATTGAATGCTGATTATGTCAATCAGTATGTTATGCATATGACCGACCGACGCTTGCAAGAATTAGGTTTTGAACCTGAATATAACGTGCCAAATCCAGCCAAATGGATGGCAGCTGCCAATGATACGCTGGAATTGGTGAATTTCTTTGAAAGCACGAACACTAGTTACGAAGTTAATACCACGAAGTAATGGGAGTTGATGATATGAACGAATTAGCGAAAGAAATATTAGATACAGTCGAAGTTGGTGCGTTGGCGACGGTGAATGTTGATAGAACTCCTTTGGTGACGCCGCTGCACTTTGCACGTTTTGGCAATTCTATAATTTGGATATCAGAGCCGACTGCGCGCCATTCAGAAAATGCGTTTCGAAACGGTAAGGCGGAATTTGTGGTTTGGGATGATAAAAAGCGAGCAGTTTTTTTAAAAACTAACGTGACTGAACTTCCAGAATCTGAGAAAGGGGCGGCAATGGCAGCTTATAAAGAGAAGTTGGCTGATTTTATGCCACGTTGCCAAAATCCGCAAATATACGTTGCGCCAATTGGTGAACTTGATGAAAAAACTACAACGGGCAATTGGCTGCATTTTATTGCATAAGCACTATATCTAGCGTAAAATTAGTTAAGTAACTACTAAATATAGGGGAAAATGAAAATGAACGCAAATCAGATTATTACTGATGACATGACTTTGGAAGAAAAATTGAGTGCCATTGACGCAGCTCTTAAAGCGGCGCAAGAAGCGGCTGATGATCAAGCAAAGTCGAACGGCACTGTTGCGGCACCAGTTGACCCAGCAAGTTTGACTATTTGTGACGGTTGCGAATAAGGTCCACCGGCAGATCTGATTATTGACAATATAGTGCTTTATATTGTATAATTAAGAGTATCATGAAAACAATTGAGACTTTTTCAGGATCTGAGGCTATGAAAGAAATTGAGCCACAGAGAGAGGGTTTTTCTCTGTCGGTTGCGCTTGGTTCTCTTAAGAAATGGGTGTGTGGTAGACGAGAAAAGCACGGCAAACCTTTTGGATTAACTAACAATTCAGCGGTAGAAAAACTTGAGGCAGCTGGAGAAGAGTTGGGATTGCCAGAAACAGACGTTCGGCTTTCCTCTGGACTTAAGCTGTTGATGGGCTTAATGCATGGCAAAAAGGAAGTTGAAATAATTGGCGAAGATATCTTAATTGAAGCCGCTAAAAGGGTTAAAGAAGAAGGTAAGGGAAGTGTTATAGCGCCAACACATTTCAATGGAGAAGATGTTCCTACGGCTAGTTATTTGGCGTCTTTGTTGAATAAAATTAATATTGGCGTAGCATCGACTAATAGAGATTGGATTAAGAAGGGCGTTGGCGGAATCAACCTAGAGGCTATACAGTATCTTGCGTTTGGCGCTAAAAACTTTTTTGGTGTGCCATATGAATGGGTAGATAAAAAGAGTAAAAAACCAGTTCACTTTTCAACAGACCATTACGAAGAAGCGGTTAAATTTGTTGAGGATGGTGGGTCTTTGGTTTTGGCTGGATATTCAGCGGATGACTCAGTAGGTCGAAAGCCTCGCAGTGAAATGGGCTCTGCAGCGATTCATACGGCATTGAAATCTGGCGCAGACTTGATATTTGTTTACGTATCGTCAGAGGACAAGAAACTTACTATTAGGGTCATGGAAGATGAGGATGGTATGTTTGCGGCGTTTAGCAATTCATACAGGAAGGCGCTAAAGATGAAGGATTCTGATGTATCCAAGCGTTTATTATTATCATGTAAAGAGTACTTAAAAGACAGCGAAATAGGTAGGGTTATAGCAGAAGAATATAAGCGCCGATCGGACAAAAATAAAGCCAAGTAAGTGGTCGCAAGGTTCTAGTCGTTGACAAAATAAAAATAATGTGATATCATTTTACTGTATAAAAAATTAAAACAAAAAGGAATAAAATGGCTGAAGAAAAAGATATTCACGGACTTACCGAAGGCATATTGAGTCGAGACGATATGTCGGCGTTGACATATGTATTACAACACGTTAAGGGTGCCAGTCCAAGTTCGGCGACGAAATTAAGTCTGGAACTGGAAGAGCTTGACGAAACTGCGTAGAGATTTAGCTAGATAATAGTCCACCTCTGTTGTATACTAGACAGTATGGAACAGATTATTTCTCAGGTAGTGAAGCAACTTTTTGATCAGGATATATCGGTACAATTGACGCGTCCTGATCCGAAGTTTGGTGACTTTGCTACAAATGTGGCGTTGCAATTGGCTAAGCCGCTAGGGAAGAATCCGCGTGAAATTGCGGAGATGATTGCTGAAAATCTGCGCAAGGAAGAGGAGTTTAGCGAAGTAAGCGTGGCTGGTCCAGGTTTTATCAATGTAAAACTGAGCGATCAATCCGTTCTAAATTCTTTGAAAAAAGAGCCAACGACGAAGCGCGCTGGTCAGACGGTTGTAATTGAAACCAATTGTCCGAATCCATTTAAGGCTATGCACATCGGACACGCTTTGAATGCGATTTTGGCGGACACGATGGCTAATCTGTTGGCGGTTGATGGCGCAATTGTACATCGAGTGAGTTATCACGGTGATGTCGGAACGCATGTTGGTAAAAGTATGTGGGCGATTTTGCGTGAGATTGACGGCGATGTGAATAAATTGAACGAAATCCCAGATGATAAGCAAAATGAATTTATGAGTCGCATGTACGTTGAAGGTGCGCGTGCGGCGAAAGAATCTCCAGAGGCGAAGGCAGAAATTGATGAACTAGCTAAGCAATCATTCGTCCTGGATGATCCACTATATAAACAAGTTTACGAAATCTGTAAAAGTTGGAGTTTTGACGAAATTGACTCTAATGTTGGGCGACTTGGAAACGTGCCGATTGAGCGACGTTACGTTGAGAGTGAAACTGAAGAATTAGGCAAATCTCTGATTAAAGAAAAAACTCCAGAGGTGTTCACCAAATCTGACAGCGCGTATGTTTTTAAGGGTAGCAAATACGGCGCGTTTGACAATGTGTTCATCGGATCTCATGGCAATGGTCTTTATGGCGCGCATGATATGGGATTGATTCAGTTGAAGTATAAGGATTACCCAGATTTGGACTTATCGATTACAGTAAACGCCGAGGAGCAAGCAGCATACTTCCGTGGCGTGATTGCGGCTAGTGAATTGTCGATTCCGGCTTTGAAGGGAAAATTGTTCAATTACGCGACTGGCTTTGTTAAATTGGCAACTGGAAAAATGAGTTCGCGAACGGGTGAGGTTGTTACAATTGGCTGGCTGTTTGATGAGTTTAAGAAAGCAATTGAAAAAGCTGGCGGCGAACCAACTGACGATGTGATTGCTGGCGCACTTCGTTATCAATTTCTGAAAGTGAAAATTGGCGGCGACGTCATATTTGACGTTAATGACGCAGTGAGCTTGACTGGTAATACGGGTAGCTATTTGCAGTATGCGCATGCTCGAGCGCGGGGAATTTTAGCTAAATCCGATAAAGAAATTGCCTTTCCGACAGAGTTGTTTGACGAGGATAAAATGCTGGTCAGAAAATTGAGTGAGTACGTGGACGTGGTTGATCGCGCCAAAGAAAGTCTGGAGCCTCATCACATCTGTACATATTTGTTTGAATTGGCGCAAGAATTTAATCGATATTACGAGAAAAATCAGGTTATTGGTAGTGACAAAGAGGCGCATCGTGTAGGAATCGTGGCAATTTATGCCGACATTCTTAAGGCTGGACTGGCTATTTTTGGGAATCGTAGCGCCAAATAAGATATAATAAATAATAAAAAGGAGAATTTATTATGACAAAACCTAGTGTTGATAAATCGGCTAAAAAATTGACCCCTAAGAGCATTAAAGCTGCTAAAAAAATTGCCGCCATTAAGGAAAAGAAAATTGTAAGTGCAGCTATAAAAGACACTCATATGGCTGGATTTGTTAATTTTATTCGCGAACAGGGCGTTGTCGGTATGGCGGTTGGTTTGGCAATCGGTACCGCAGCTGGCGATACGGTTAAAAAGTTGGTGACGGCATTTATTGACCCGTTAGTGCAGTTGATCGTTGGCTCTCAACAAGGTTTACAATCAGCTTCATTTACGGTTGAAGTTGCTGGACGTAAAGGTGAGTTTTTATACGGCGCGTTCGTTAGCTCGTTAATTACGTTGATAGCCGTTGCATTTGTTGTATATGCAATCGTTCACTTCTTGAAACTCGATAAATTAGACAAGAAAAAGGACTAAACCTTAACTAATAAGTGTGCCTACTGACTCTCCGCGGGTTGCGCGGAGAATATTTCCGTCTGTAAGCAAATCACAAATCACAACTGGAATGTGCTCGTCCATAGCTAGCCCAATTGCTGCCTTATCCATAACAGCAATGTTAGGATTTGTCAGGGCTTCTTGGTAAGATAAATGATCAATTTTTACGGCGTCAGGGAATTTCATAGGGTCTTTATCGTAAACTCCGTCGACTTTCGTTGTTTTAACCACGGCGTCACACTGCATTTCCAGTGCTAGATTTAATGCTGCAGTATCAGTAGTCAGAAACGGTCTGCCAGTGCCGCAGGCCACGATTACAATGCGGTTTTTCTTAATATGGCTAATGGCGCGTCGGAAAGTGTAGTGGTCAATAAATTGATTCACTTCAACTGTAGATAATGCGCGAGTTGGCAGTCCTGCGTCGTTTAATACGTCAGCCAGTGCAATAGCATTCATTAGCGTAGAAAGCATGCCGATATTATGTGCGGAAACAGGTTGAATTCCTTGACCGATGATTTGATTGCCGCGAACGTAATTGCCGCCGCCAACCATAATTACAATCTCAGCTCCGTCGTCCAGTGCTGGTCGAATTTGTTCGGCAATCCAGCGAGCGCGTTTGGGTCAAAGCCGCTAGCGAATTCGCCTTGAAGTTGTTCACCTGATAATTTGAGTAGAATGCGTTTTATCATGACACCAGTGTATCATAGCGCGCTTGAAAAATAACATAAATGCAAAAGGGAGGCGGCAGTGTAATACGAATTGCGATTTGCTATACAAATATTCGTTTTTTAAGTTAGACAAACTAGACAAGAAAAAGCTAAGACGCTTACGTTTGCTATTTTACTTTCTCCTATCTACAATGTGAGTATAAAGGAGAGAGTAGTGTGAAAGATGGAGTTCGGCGTCCGAGCTATTTACGTAGATCGCAAGAACCTAGCAGTAGTCATTTATTGAGTCGAAATATTGAAAAACCCAGTCAATCGTCGTATAGTTATGGTGAACCGCCCGAACAGAGGCGACAGCGTTTAAAAGAATTGCGGGAACGGTACAGTAAACTACCGGAAACTCCTTTTGCTGACTATGATCTTGGTGACAAAAAACTACCTGCATATAAGCACAAAGCAGAGATATTAGACACATTATCGGAAAGTAAAATATCCTGGCTGTGCGGACCGACGGGTAGTGGTAAAACGACACAAACCGCTCAGTATGCACTGGAGCGGTTTGATCGTGTCGTGGTGTTGATGCCGCGGCGGGTTATCGTCGATAATGTTACTGAATATGTCGAGAAGAGTTTGCGTGAACAGCTTGGCGAACAATATCCTAATCACTTGGTGGGCAAGATTCACGGACGTGCCACTGAAGCGACGCCGGACACTAGGCTCTGTTTCATGACTCCAGCAACGTTTACGAAAAAGCTGGAACAATTTTCTAGCGACTGGCAGGACGAGAAGACGCTTATCCTGGTTGATGAAATACATGAAGCCAATTTGGAGATGGAATTTGCTACCGCTCTGGCGGCAAAATCGATAGAGAATACCGGCAAATGGCATATGGCTTTTTCTAGTGCCACGCCTGATACAGAAGTTTCTCAGGCGATGTACGAAGATATTAATGGGTCAGAACTACCAGTCGTAACCATTGACGGTCGGCCGCATGATATCGACATTACAGAAGATAAGGTGAATACGATATCTGAAGCGTATCTCGAATATGGTAAGGACTCGAAAAAATCACTGGTCTTTGTTGAAGGTGTGAGAAGTATCGAGGAGACTATTGCGTCAATCAAATGTCACACTCGCCATCAATCCGGGAAAATACGATTTCAAACTACATTCTGGCATATCAGAAGCTGCGCGCCGAGAGATTTTTACTGCCAAACCAGCAGAAGATGAGTCGTTTGTCATCGTTTCGACCTCGGCTGGACAGTCTGGTATTACCATCCCCGAGGTTGATTTGGTGCTGTCAAATGGACTGACGAAGAGTAAAGAAATTGGTGAAGAGGGCACGGAGGGGTTGCCACCTCGATTGTGTACTCAAGCAGAGCTGATGCAACAGGCGGGGCGGGGCGGTCGTGATATTGATGGCGCTAAGTTTGTATTGGCTCGTCCGATATCTTACGATAAGATTTATTTGCCAGATGAACTGAAAGGATTTTATGATATTGCGTCCCGTGAACAGCATATTCCACCGGAGATATATCACACGAATATTGTGCGCAACGTTTTGTCGGCTATCCATCTGAATGGTGATTTTGAGGATCTGAACCGATACCTGATGCATCCTGTTGCTAGTAAAAAAGTTATTCAAGAGTCGTACGATTTGCTGGAAACCCTGGAAGCAATTGATGGAGAGGGGCAGATCACAAAAATTGGTGAGTTTATGGATAGTTTACCATTGTCGCCAGAACTTTCTCGGTCATTAGCAGAAATGATTAAGAATGGGGGAAGCTTACGTGAAGTGTTGGCATTATCGGCCATGGCAGCCTCCGTCTCGGGTGGTGGCTTTGCCGCCTGGCATCAACCAAAGGAATTGTTCCAGGAATTTGTCAGCCCCGATACAACAGATGACTTTTTGCCGAATACGATGCTTTTTTGAAAACCAGAGAGATTTATGACGGCTGTCGTACTGACAATGACGTCTACCTGACTAATGGTATTGATCCCAATAAGGCGGATAATATTCACTATCAATTTAGTAAAATATGTCGGCGCCTGTCGGTTAATCCAAACGATATCGACATGGGTAAACTAAACAGCGAGGAAAAACACAATATATCGGTGGCTTTGGTGCGCGGGTTTCAGGAATTATTGTATGCCAAAGCTGGTAGTCGGCGCATTGGACGAACAACAGTCAACCAATACACGAACATTCACACCGGCGAACATGGTATTTCTGAGTATGAAATTAGTTCGCACAGCTTAGTGCGACGTATGGGCTCGGAGGCGTTGACGTTAGTGCTGGCTTTACCGTGGTGGTATGATACGCGTGATGGTCGTCGATACGCACTCAACACAATTTTACCAGTAACCAAGAATCAAGTTGCTCAAGCCTTGAGCAGCAGCGCTGTGTCTGAATCCCTTGGTGATAGAGTTGCTCCTAATGGTGACTTGGTTCGTGTGACGCGGCCGAAAGTCGGCTCGCTGATACTCGGTCCAGAGCGGCAGCAAAAATCCCCGCCACAACAGATGAGCAAATCGCGCTGATAGTGGACGCAATGAAAAACAAGGCTAATAAACAAGTAAGAGTATTGTTTGATTTACGACATCAGCGAGTTATCACCAAGGGTCAATTGCATCAGGTCCTAGATGGGTCTGCGGTAAATAGTCACAATGTCCATGAGGCGGAGGCTAAGGTTTGGGCTGAAGTGCAGAATGTGTTAACGAGCGAGCAGCAAGAAGCTTTTTATGGTCAGATAAACAGATAACGAGTGTATAATAGATAGTATGAGTAAGGCGAAAAAATATTATGGATCGACCTGGAGATGACTGGACTAGATCCAGTGCGTGATGAGAGGACTTCTTTGATTGACTTTTTAAATCGTTTATGCTATAATAGCGAGCATGGAAAAATTAAGCCCGACTCCGAGTGATATAGAGGCGAAGATGTATCAGCCTCGCGCTTTGCAAGTTCTTGATAGCGGCGAGCGCTGCGTAGAATTTGAGGGAATTAGCTGCCAGCTGAAAGATTATGATTGCGAGCAGCCTGGCAACCCGGAAGCTCGCTGCAATGAAATATATGAATATAAATTACCTGCCGATGCTATTGAGCGGGCTAATTTGGGTTTTGATCTAGACGAACTACCGTCATTTATTGGTGTAAAGGGTGGGGCGGCTCGTCAGGTTTTGGAGTCTCTAGTTCATAGCGACCGTCAGTTACCGCCTCCTCGCGATGTCGATTTGGTAATTTTAGAAGAAGTTATTGCTAGTGGCGATTATGATCCAGATGAGATTCGGGCGGTAGCGAGTGATCTTTCAATGCGTTTTTCGCCACGTGATGCAATGAATGGCTATGGCGCGGAGTCTGTACAATCTACTGCCGAGTTTATGAGGCGGCATGATTTTACAATCAATCAAGTGCTCATACACAAGAACAACGGTGCTTGGAGGCTATTGGCTAGCACTCAAGCAGTGTTGGATACTGCTGAGCATATTATTAGACCGACAGTTTTTGAACACGACATTGATTATGACCATCGAATTGGCAATAAATTAGCCCTCAAGGCAGTGAGGCTTCTGTCTGATATGCAAGTTCAGGGGATTGACTATGCAACTATCAAGAGTGTTCAATTGCCAGATGATATTTATGGTGATCCAAGGGATAATTATTTCATGCAAGCTCTACAGCTAGATAAGGCGTTAGAAGTCAGCGACGAATTGGCCGAACGCTATGTGGAAAATCTAAAGTTTTATGGAATGATACCGTATGGTTGTGAAGATATGAGTGCTATTGAGATGTATTATTATCTAGTGAATGAGACGGATTTTGTCCCGTCTGATGGCGTGCTTGAATCCCTTCGGATTGAAAGAGAAAATGGTCTGAAGCTTGGTGGTGCGGCAAAGTTTGATGACGTTGTTGAAAGGCTATTAAGACAGGTGCCAGAGCGGTTTTCTCGAGATTACTACGATGCCAAAAAGTAGTATAATAAAGATATGAAAGCAAGTTTTAAGCCAAAAAAGATTTTGTGGGTGGATTTGGAGATGACTGGACTGGATCCAGTACGTGATGAGATTTTGGAAGTGGCGGCAATTGCGACGGATTGGAATTTTAAGGAAATTGCGACGTACGAAGGAATTGTGCGCCACGATTCAGAAAAGCTGGCTAAGTTGTTGGACCGAAATGCTGGTTTTTGGAATGAGCATCCGGAAGCACGACGTGGGCTGGAGGAGCAGAATGAATCGGGCAAGCCTTTGGCGGAAATAGAACGCGAATTGTTGGCGTTTTGTGATGAGCATTTTGCGGGTGAGACGAAGATTCTATTAGCAGGCAATTCAATTCATCAGGATCGTCGATTCATTGATCAATGGTGGCCGACGTTGTCAAAAAAACTACATTATCGTGTGTTGGATGTGAGCGCGTGGAAGGTGGTGTTTGAAGGTAAATACGGTAAGAAATTTGCTAAGCCAGAAGATCATCGAGCGCTGGAAGACATCCGCGGCAGTATTATGGAGCTTGAATATTATTTAAAAAAGGTAAAGGTATGACACATAAACAATTTGAAGAATTTATCCTGAGTTTGCCGGGCGTATGGCTGGATTATCCATTTGGCGAGGACGTTGCGGTATATAAATTTGGTAGAGATAATGACGGTGCGGGGAAATGGTGGCATTGGTGACGGAAGGTTCAAAGCCGCTCAGAGTAAGCCTAAAATGCGATCCGTTGTTGGCGCAGAATTTACGAGAAAAGTACGAAACGGTTTTACCGGGCTATCACTTAAACAAGAAACATTGGAATACAATTATTTGTTCAGGTCAATTAACTGACGAAGAGGTCTTTGATTTGGCGAGGCTGAGCTATCGATTAGTCTCGGAGGCTTAATCTGCTTTAATGATTTGATTGATCTGCTTCTGGATATTCTCTAAGTCGCCAGCAGTTTTTACTAGCCATTCGCGCATCTTTTTTGACTTGGTGGATTTGTACACCTTTTTCATCATGTTGATTGTATCTGTTATTTGCACATTCATCTCATGAGCATAGGTAATATCCAATTGCGTATTCAGAAGGGCTTCGTCCAATTTTTTCTCTAATTTTTCTGATGGATCTAGAGCGAGAATGTCCTTCTGTTTCTCCTTATAATTGACGCCGGTTGCTTGAAGCGCTTCGCCCATTGAGGCATTCGCAGTGGTCAGCACTGCAACCAGAGAACTATTGGTGGTCTGTAAACTGGTTGAGCGGAACTTATTATTATATTTTTTGGAAATAGTGAGTAGCTTATTAACGCGTGATGCAACTTGTGACGGATTAGCGTTTGGCATAGAATCTTGTGAGAAAACGAATATCGCGATTAGGGTTATTAGACCGATAAAGCTCAAAATAGCGATGATGATTTTGGTTTTTTTATCAAAACCTTCCGCTGGCGGAGGTGTAGCAATTTGATTCAGATAATCGATACCTTGAGGTTGGTTATTCAAATTGTCAGGATACATATTTCTATTTAACCACAAACAATAACAGAGGTAAAGAGTGATATAATAAAAATATGAATGATGCCAAAGAAGAAGTGCGGGCGCGACTGAACATCGAGGATGTGATTGGTGAGTATGTTCAGTTGAAGCGAGCGGGGCGCAACTTGAAGGGTTTGAGTCCGTTTACCGATGAACGAACCCCAAGCTTTATGGTCAGTCCAGAAAAGCAGATTTGGCACGATTTTTCTTCTGGAAAAGGTGGCGATATTTTTACGTTTGTGATGATGGTGGAAGGAATGGATTTTCGTCAATCGCTGGAGCATTTGGCTCGGAAGGCGGGCGTTGATCTAACTTTGTTTTCTAATGGCGACGGACGAACAGCCAAGCGTCGCGCTAGAGCCAGAGAAGCGTTGAAGCTGGCTGCCAATTTTTATCAGCAGAATTTGGTAAAAAATTCGACAGCGTTAAATTATGTGGTTAAAAAAACGGCGATTAAATCGTCAAACAATTGGTGATTTTTTGATTGGCTATGCGCCGGAGAATGGTGACACATTGACGAAAGCATTGGAAAAAAGAGGATTTTCTAGGCAGGAATTGGCGGACGCTGGCTTGTCGAATAGGTTTGGTGGCGATTTGTTTCGTGGGCGAATGATGGTGGCGTTGAGTGACGGCAATGGCGAGGTTGTGGGATTTACGGGCAGAATTATTCGTGATGATCCGCGCGCGCCAAAATACTTGAACACGCCGCAAACGCTGTTATTCGATAAGTCACGACATATTTTTGGTTTGCATCAAGCCAAGGAAGCGATTCGAAAAAGCGATGTAGCGGTGATTGTTGAGGGCAATCTGGACGTAATTAGCAGTCACCAAGCGGGCGTCAAAAACGTGGTTGCTACTTCTGGAACAGCGATGACAACGCAACATTTGAAGTCACTTAGTCGATTGGCGGGGCGGATTCGCTTGGCGTTTGATGGCGATCGAGCGGGAGTTAACGCGACGGAACGCGCTATCAACTTGGCGCAGGAAGTCGGCGTGGAGTTGGAAGTGGTGAGCTTGCCTGATGGCGTTAAAGATCCAGACGAATTGATCCAAAAAGATTCAGCGCTTTGGCAAGCGGCGATTGACCAATCCCAGCCAGCGGTGGATTGGGTGATTGCTAGATATGCGGAAATGGAGAATTTGAAGTCGGCGGAAGGCAAGCGAAGATTTTCGACCATTGCGCTGAGAATTGTCCGAGGCTTGAAAGATCCGGTGGAACAAGAGCATTATTTGTCGGTGATTTCTGAAAAAACTGGCGCGTCAATTACCGCGCTGAAGGCAAAATTGTCGAATGAAAAAGTCGCTGAACATCAATTGAAAAAGGCGAAAATTGAGAAAGAAAAACCGACTCCGGTTCAGGATGAAACTGAGGATATGCTGGCGGGGCTGGCGGCGAGTGAAAAATCTGTGCGGCGTTGGTTAGCGGCGGTTTCTGGAGAAATGCTGGATGATGACAACGCGCGGCAGCTGATTGGCTATTTGCGAAAGAATCCAGACGCGGATTTGGGCGAGGTTCCGCTGGACTTGCAAAAAATCGAACAGTATGTGAAAATAGTACAGTTGAAAAGTGAAAGTCGTTACGCCAATTGGGAGCAAAAAAGCTTGGATGAAGAGATGGCTCGGCTAGTCAGACAGATAACAATCAAACATCGCGAAAACAAAAAGAATCAATTATTAACGCAGCTTAGAGAGGCCGAGGCGTCGGGTGATGAGGCTTTGTCTCAGAATTTACGCCAGAGCTTAAATAATCTGATTAAGGAGAAAATGTGAGCGACGATATCACGACGAAGCCAGTAAACTTAAATGAAGATGATGATTTTGATCTAACACTTATAGACGAAGAAGAATCGGAAGATTTGGATTCGTTGACAACTGGGCAATATTTGGACGACGTGTCGGACGACTCGGTCAGGCTGTATCTGCGTGAAATCGGTAAAATTCCACTACTTAGCGCTGAAGAAGAAATGGATTTGGCGCGCCGAATTGTTGAAGGCGATAAAAAGGCTAAGGATAAGATGGCTGAGGCGAATATGCGTTTGGTGGTGTCAATTGCTAAGCGTTATTCTGGTCGTGGTTTGGACTTTTTGGATCTGATTCAAGAAGGAAATACTGGACTTTTGCGTGCGGTTGAGAAGTTTGATCCAGATAAAGGGATTTAAGTTTTCGACTTATGCAACCTGGTGGATTCGTCAAGCGATTACGCGTGCGATTGCTGATCAGGCGCGAACGATTCGTATTCCAGTTCACATGGTGGAAACGATCAATAAATTGCTGCGTACTCAGCGACGAATGACGCAGGAATTGAACCGTGAGCCGACAATTGAAGAACTGTCTAAAGAGCTGGATATGGAACCAGAGAAAATTGAATATGTCATTAAGATCAAGCAAGACATTTCTTCTTTGGACGCTGGCGTTGGTCGTGATGGTGAAGATGATGATTCTGTGTTGCAAGATTTTTATCGTTGACGAAGATACGGTTTCGCCAGAAGATTCCGCTTCAAATCAATTATTAAAAGAGCAAGTTCAGGAAATTCTATCAAGTTTGAGCGATCGTGAGCAGAAAATTGTTCGAATGCGTTTTGGTTTGGATAATGGAAAAAACCACACTTTGGAAGAAGTTGGTCAGGAATTTGCAGTTACGCGTGAGCGAATCCGCCAGATTGAAGCTAAGGCGTTAGCAAAACTTCGCAAGCACAAAGACGCGAAAAAACTTTACGAATATCTGGATTAATTAACACTGTTCGGGCGATTTACAAAAATGGGCGTCGTGAGTTGCGGCGTCTATTTTTTGGTGTAATTGCTCGAGGCTGCCGTCGTTAATGATGAAATAATCAGCAATAGCAATTGGTCCACCTTTTTCCAAATTCTCGATTTCTGACCAGTCGCGCTGATCGACTTCGTGCGGTTGCATTGGGCGTTCTATGCGTTTAGCCATTCGTTGATAACGGAGGTATTTTGGTGTAACAATAGCAATAACGACAACTTGCCCAGGAAATTCGTGCTTAAGGAATTTATATTCACTCCAAGTGTATAATCCGTCCAAAACGATTTTATTTTGCCCAGCGTTTATTAAATCGTGGATGTTTTTTATGACGCGTTTGATTACGAAATCTTTGCCTTCACGGCGACGAATTTCTTCGCGGAATTGTTGTTGATTGTCCCAAGTTTTTTCAATTCCAGCCTCGTCCATGGCTTTATAAATAACGCCACCGAAGTAAATTTTTGGAAATCCTTTTTCTGTCAAATATTCGACAGCCGAACTTTTGCCGCTGCCCGCCAATCCAACCAGGGCGATAATTTTTGCGTATGGTTGTGTCATGTACTAATTTTAACAATTTGTTGACATTCTTCCAAATAGAGAGTATGTTTGTGATAAGTATTATGGAAACACTTCATGGATATACTGGAGAGTTACCTCAGGATCCACTTTCTGATTTTAGTATCTGGCGCCGTTTTATAGAATATCGTAAAGAAGTTCAATGGGGCGATATATTAGCCCAAGTTGAGGAGCTAGAATCAAATTTTGATCGTAATAAAGCATGGGAAAGATTTGTTAACGAACCTGTTATTGATCAGTATGGTCAGGTATGGATGATTTGGAAGAATCCTGACACTTCGTCACCTAATCCGAAAGATCAATATCAGATGTATAAGATGCCATACGATAAAGATAAGTTTGATTATGTTTTTATAGATGATCTTTCTATAGTTGATTTTGTGCCTACTTCTATTTCTATATTACAGGGATCGATTTATACATTTTCTGTCGGATTTGATAATTTTGGTGAGGCAGAATTATTGCATATAATAACGAGCGATAAGACAGATATAAATAAGACAAGTGAATACTGTCACCTCTTCAATTACGAAAGGGAAAAGTGGGAGATTCATAGGCGTAGGACGAAACACGATAATGACTCCTACAATTCTATGGAAGAACTTAGAGAAATCTATAAGAGATACGAGAAATGGCTGAAAAAACAGGGCAATGATTCTTTCAATGCTGAAAAAATATTTGGGGAGATTTATGATAATTATGGGGGAATACAACAAAAACTTGCCGAAGCGTCAATAATCAACTCTCTAACGACACTCGCTTAAATGCTACAATAGAAGTATGAAGCGTCTAGTGGTTATTGATGGAAAATCGGTGTTTTACCGAGGTTATTATGCTATGCCGGGCTTGTCGATGGCTGACGGAACTCCGACTGGCGGAGTGTATGGATTTGTAAGTTTGGCAATTGAGCTAATTAAGAAATTAGAGCCGGATTACGTGGCGGTAGCTTGGGATAGCGCGGTACGAATATTCGCAAGCGGCGGGAATTATATCCAGAATATAAAGCTGGTCGCAAGCCAGCGCCAGATGACTTTTACCAGCAAATCCCGATTTTGCACGAGCTGCTTGATGCATTTGGTTGGCCGCTTTATGAAATTGATGATTACGAGGCGGACGATATTATGGGCGCGTTTGCCAGACAAGCGGAATCTCGCGGAATTGAAACATGCTTGATAACATCGGATTTGGACGCATTGCAATTGATATCACCGATGACCAAAGTTTACGCTATGAAAAATGGCTTGAGAAATATCGAGGAATTCACGGCGGAATATTTTGAACAAAAATATGGAATTCGGACGGAACAATTCTTAGATTTGAAAGCGCTGAAGGGCGATTCAAGTGATAATTTGCCAGGAGTGCCGGGAATTGGCGAAAAAACGGCGGTGAAATTATTGCAAGAATATGAAACATTAGACGGAGTTTACAAGCATCTGGACGAGCAAAAAGGCGCTTTGCGAACGAAGTTGGAAAATGGTCGTGAGTCGGCATATTTGACCAAGCAAGTGGCGGAAATTTGGACGGATGCGCCGATTGAACTGGATTGGGATGTGGCGGATGTTAACGATTGCGATTTTGCGCGAGTAACGGAAATTCTGCAGAAGTTGGAGTTTAATTCGCTAATTGGACGACTGCCGCGAACGATGCAGGCGGCGGAAAATGAGAAAAAAGAAGAACCGAAGTTGGATATTCCACGAATTGAAAAATTACCCGATATGCCGATGTTTGAGGCGGAAAATATAATATATATCGATTCGTCGGAGCCTGATGTAATTTACATAAGCTCAAATCCTGAGTCGGCGTGGACGGCGAAAATTGATGAAATTAGTCAATCTATGTGGCAATTATTGGCACAGGGAGTTGTGATCGCGGCGGACGTTAAGCAGTTGTATCATGCGCTGGATAATCATGGCGTGGCGGTGCGTTTTCACGAAGTTTGGGATGTTGGGCAGGCGGCGTTTAATTGATCCGCTGAAGCGCGATCGTAGTTTGAATGCGCTGTCTGGTGATTTTTCTGACGACAATTCCGCGCCTTATCAATTAGCTCGCTTGTATAAAATTTATCGTGAACAAAAAGTTTACATGTCGAACAATTTGCAAATTGCGCGTGTGGCTTACGAGTTTGATTTTCCAGTAATTTGGGCGCTATTCCAGATGGAAAAACGCGGGATGAAGTTGGACGATACGCTATTAAAACAGATGGGCGATGAGCTGGCGGCGGAAGTTGGTGAGCTTGAACAACAAATGTATTCCATGGCTGGATATGAGTTTAACGCGTCTAGTCCAGCGCAACTTTCTGAGGTTTTGTTTACCAAATTGCAATTATCAACCGCGGGCATAAAAAAGGGAAAAACTGGATATTCAACAGGTCAAAAAGAGTTGGACAAATTACGAGGGCAGCATCCGATTATTGAATTGATTGAGCGATATCGAGAATTGACCAAATTGATCAGCACGTACATTGAGGCGCTACCAAAATTGATGGCGACTGATGGGCGAATTCACACCACGTTTAATCAGGATGTAACCAGCACGGGGCGACTGAGCAGCACAAATCCGAATTTGCAGAATATTCCGGTGCGGACTGAATTGGGCAGGAAAATTCGCCAGGCGTTTGTTCCGAGCGATGGCAAGGTTTTTGTCGGCGCGGATTATTCGCAATTTGAGCTGAGGCTGGCTGCCGTGTTGGCAGGTGACGAGAAGTTGATCGAAGACTTTAATAGCGATGTTGATATTCACGCAAAAACGGCGGCGGAAACGTACGGAATATCAATTGACGAAGTGAGCAAATCTCAGCGTCGAGCAGCGAAAGTGATCAATTTTGGCGTACTTTACGGAATGAGTCCGCACGGTTTGGCGGCGGCTACAGGAATGTCATTTACAGAGGCGAAAAAGTTTATTGATCATTATTTTGAGGTGCGAAAACCGATTCGTCAGTATTTGGATAAAATTTTAACTCAAGCGCGAGAACAGGGTTTTGTTGAAACTTATTTTGGCAGGCGACGACCAACGCCTGATATAAAATCGAGCAATTTTTATGGTGCGATCTTCGGCGGAAAGGGCTGCGATGAATATGCCAATTCAAGGCACGGAAGCGGATTTGATGAAATTAGCGATGATTCGGCTGGAGGATAAATTGTCAGGCTTGGCTGATGCGATTTTACAGGTTCATGATTCGATTTTGGTGGAATGTAAACCTGAAGACGTCCAGAAAGTCAGCGAGATTATGAAAGCGGAAATGGAAGGCGTTTGTCCAGAATTGCCAATTAAGTTGAAGGTTGATGTCGGCACGGGCACAAATTGGGGTGAAGTGTAGGAAATATGGTATAATTACGCCATGAAATACACTCAACGACGAAATTCATTTTCTCGATTTGTACCAATTTTTGCTGGTTATTGTTATCACGGTTGTGGCGGTAGCAGCGGTTATTGCGATTGGTCGAGCATTATTTGGCAAAAATGATTCAGGTCAAAACAACAGATCAGAATGTTAACGTAGGGCGAGTTGCTTTGTTGTCGACGGACGTGGGAAGTGCGGTTCGATTGACAGTACGCGGACCAATTGTAGCGAATGAGAATTTTCGCTCATATAGCATCACTATTTCGCCAGAATCTCGTGAAATGACGACGTACGAGGGGTATTTGGATAAGCCGATTGCAGAGAAAAAATTGGACAATAACAGCAGGGCTTATACGGAGCTAGTTTATGCGCTTGATAAGCGAAAAATGATGGAAGGCACGCCGCTAACTGAGCAGCAAAACGATTTGCGGGGAATTTGTGCTAGCGGTAAAATTTACAAATTCGAAACTTTGAAGGACAATTCCGTTGTGAAGAGTTTGTGGACGTCGGATTGTAGCGGCTCTAAGGGTTCGGCGCAAGCTAACGTAAACGAGATTTTGGATATGTTTTTGAAGCAAATTCCTGACGGCAAGAAAATGGCGGCTGGAATTGGTCTAAGTCAAGAAGAAGCTTTGTTTAAGCTGTAGGACTTACCGAATGCCAGAACTACCCGAAGTTGAGACAGTTCGTCGCGGTTTGGCGGATTTGCTGCCAGGTCAGGCTGTTGTGCGAGCGACGGTATTTGATTCGCCAAAGAGCTTTCCGAATTCACCCACAGACGTTCATCAATTTTTATACGGTGCGCATGTAACGGCGGTGCGACGTCGCGCAAAAGTGCTGATGATTGATCTTGATACGCGTTATTCGCTGGTGATACATCTTAAGATGACTGGGCAATTAATCTTTCGTGGGGCTAATAGTTTTGCTGGTGGTCATCCGAATGATAGTTTGATTGGTGAATTGCCGGACAGATCGACACGAGTGCAAATTGATTTTACGGATGGTTCGCGCCTGTTTTTTAATGATCAGCGTAAGTTTGGCTGGATGAAATTGATGCCGACTGATGAGATAGAAAATTTGCCATTTATGCAGAAAGTTGGGCCGGAACCGCTCGATAAAAAAACCGAGGCGGGTGACTTTATTAAGCGAATTCGTCGTCGGCAAAATTCGATGATAAAGCCGGCGTTTCTTGATCAGTCGGTGATCGCTGGGGTTGGTAATATTTATGCCGATGAAGCTCTGTGGGCTGCGAAAATTCACCCTCAGACGCGCGTTAGAAATGTTAGTGATGGCCAATTGGAAGATTTGTTTAACGAACTGCGTCAGATTTTACAATTGAGCATTGATCAGGGCGGCTCGACGGATAAAAATTATGTTGACGCTGAAGGCAGGAAGGGTAATTATCTATCATTTGCGCATGTATTTCGTCGGGAAGGCCAGCCGTGTCATCGACATCCTGATCAAGAGATTGTAAAGATGAAGGTTTCTGGACGCGGTACGCATATTTGTCCAGTCTGTCAGGCGGAAATCAAATGATTTACCTTTTTTACGGCGAAAATGAATTCGAGAAACGGCGGGCAATTGCCAAGCTGATCGGCAACGAAAAAGCGGCACGACATGATGGCGAAGATTTGACGCTGGCTGGAATGCAGGAAATAGCAATTGGGCAGACGCTGTTTATGAACTCGTCGGTGTATTTGATTTCAAAATTGAGCGAAAATTCTGAGGTCTGGTCGCAGCTTCCAGATGCGAAGTTTGATGATGATAGGACGATTATTTTGGTGGAAGATAAAATTGATAAGCGAACGAAAACGTATAAGTGGCTGCAGAAAAATGCCAAAGTTCAGGAATTTTCACCGCTTAGTGATCGCCAAAAACCGCAGCTTTTAAAGTGGTGTGTGGCGGAGGCGAAGGTTCGCGAGTGTGAATTAACGAATCGTCAAGCAGAGATAATTGTTGATCGTTTGGGATTTGATCAGTTGCGACTGAGTAATTTTTTAGATCAATTGTCGCTGGCGGAGAATGTGACGGATGATTTAATTGACAACTTTATACCTTTGGCGAGGACGGAAAATGTGTTTGATTTGTTTGTTTCGGCGCTGGCGGGTGATTATGATAAGGTTCACGATATAATTAGCTATTTGGAGTCGGAAAGTGGCGTTGATGGCGCTTATCAGACAATGGGATTGCTTGCCTCGCAGGCAACTAACTTGACGGCGTTGGTTTTGGCTGACGGTGACAGTAAGTTGGTGGCTTCAGATTTTTCGGCTAGTCCGTATGTTTTACGAAAATTGGCGTCTTCAACAAAAGGTGTTGATAAGGAAAAATTGAAGAAGATAAATGACGCACTACTCCGGGCGGACTTGCAAATGAAAACAACTTCTGTAAATCCGTGGCTGCTTGTGGAGGCGGCGCTGGTTGGGAATTGGAAAATAAAAATATCCTGGTAATTTCCAGGATATTTTCTTAATAATTCTTTTACAGATTATTTTTCAGCTTTCTTAGCAGCTGGCTTCTTTGCTGGAGCTTTTTTAGCGGCAGTTTTCTTAGCTGCTGCTGGCTTTGCGGCTGGTTTCTTAGCAGCTTCTAATGTAACACCTGCTTTTTTAGCAATTTTGCTCAATGCGCTCTTTCGTCGAGCAGCGGTGTTTTTCTTAATCAAGCCTTTTTTAACAGCGGTGTCGATTTCGCTTTGTGCTGCAGCAAGAGTTTTTGCGCTTGGTTCTGCAGAGAAAGCTTTAACAGCAGTCTTAATGTCTTTTTTAATGCTGATGTTTCGCTCGCGGCGCTTTAGGGTTTGTTTAGCACGCTTGATGGCGGATTTGATGATTGGCATGTTTCTCCTTTACCTCTATAGATTTGTATCGCTAATCAGGAAGAATTATACAGAAAATAGCATAAATTGTAAAGAGGTGGCTTAGATATTGACTTTATGGTACTGCTTATGGTATAGTGATGCCAAGCGTAATTACAAAAAACAAACATAGGAAAAATCATGTCAAACGGATCAGCAAAGCAAAAAGTAATCCAGAGCATCAAGGATGTAACTAATATTTTAGTGACGGTGAGTTCTAGCCCGTCAGTCGACGAATTGTCGGCAGCATTAGGATTGACGATTTTCCTCAATAAGCTAGGGAAGCACGCTACAGCTGTGTTTAGTGGCGACATTCCGCCAGCAATTACGTTCTTGAATCCTGATAAGACGTTTGAGCAGACCGCAGATTCTTTACGTGATTTTATTATTGCCTTGGATAAAGAGAAGGCTGACCATTTGCGCTATAAAGTTGTTGACGACGCCGTAAAGATTTTTATTACGCCATATCGTACGACGATTACCGATAAAGACTTGGAATTTTCACAGGGCGATTATAACGTTGAGCTGGTTCTGGCGCTAAATGTTGAAAATAGTGAAAGTATTGACACGGCTTTGACTGCGCACGGTAAGATTTTGCATGACGCTACAGTTGTGTCTATAACAGCGGGCGACGTAAAGAGTGGTCTGGGTTCTGTTGATTGGCACGAATCTAATGCTAGCGGCGTGAGCGAAATGGTTGTTGAGCTTCTTGATGATCTGAAGACGCCGAAGGTAACTCTGGACGAACAGATGGCGACGGCTTTGCTTACGGGAATTGTGGCGGTAACTGAGAGGTTTAGTAATAACAATACGTCATCAAAGGTTATGACTACAGCCGCAGAACTTATGGCAGCTGGCGCGAATCAGCAATTGGTGGTTTCAAAGATTGCAGAGAGCGAAGTAGAGGACGAGCCGCAGAAGATTGAAAAGATCGAAGAAAAATCTCCAGAAAAAGAAGAAGCTTCAGAGGATAAAACTGAAGAAGCGGAGAAAGATGAGGAAACTGTACACGCGGACGGAACTTTGTCGATTAGTCACGAAAAGAAGGGCGATGTTGATGAAGTAGCCGAACAAACAGCAAAGGAAAAGCAAGAAGAGTCTGCTAGGATTGCCGAAGAGAAATTGGCTAAAATTGAGCCAATAAAAGAGGAGCCGCAAGCCGAGGAAGAAAAGCCGAGTGAAAAAATAGTTTCAAAGGGCGAACTTTCTTTTGAGGAAACTCCGCTGATGGGTGGCACTCTGAACGCAACGACTACACAGGCTGCCGAGGATAAGATTAGGGAATTGGCTAGCGATCAAAATAAAACCATCTTAACGCACGGTAAATATGTGGGTGATAATACGCCGTCGTTTGGTGATACTCCGTTAAATGCAGCTATGGGCGCGTCTGATGAACCACCAAAGATTGATCCGTTTGCTACAACTAACGCCGCTGAGCAAAAATTGTCGACGATACCTGTTGCGCCGCAATCTGAAGAGTCGATTATTTCGGCAATTACCAACGACACGAATCAATTGAATAATCCAGTAGCGCCAGCTCCGAGTCAGCCGATTGCGCCAATTGAGCCAGCAATAACAAATCCTGAAAATAGTATTCCAGGTTTCGATTTGCCAATGCCACCAGCGATGCCGGATTTCGGCGCTTTGCCACCAATGCCGCCAGCGCCTACGGGTGTTGATGTAAGTGGATTGCCACAGATTGCACCGCTAGGAGTGGCCCCTGAACCAGTAGCCGCTCCGCAAGCTCCAGCGCCTGCGCCGATCACTGCGATGCCAACTCAGCCAGCTCAAAATGCAGACTTCAATCCAGCGCAATTCCACATTCCAGGACAATAGTTGATGGACGAAGTGATTCTCATAGACAAACCTCAGGGAATGACTAGCTTTGGGGTGGTGGCGCGCTTGCGACGAGTTCTATCTAATCAGGCGGGAAAGAAGGTGAAGGTTGGCCACACGGGTACGCTTGATCCGTTCGCTACGGGGCTAATGATTATTGTGACTGGAAAGAAATGTCGCGAAGCTGAAACTTTTACTAAGTTAGATAAGTGGTACGAGGCGGAAATTATTCTGGGCAAGAATAGTTCGACAGGTGATCCGGAAGGCGAAATTACTGATGTGTCTGATTATGAGCCGAGTTTGGAAGAAGTTCAGTGGGTAATCGGTCAATTTGTGGGAAAAATTGAGCAAACACCGCCAATTTTTAGCGCGATAAAGATTAATGGTGAAAGAGCGTATAAATTGGCGCGCGAAGGTAAACAAGTTGAGATTCCTAAGCGTGTGATAGAAATTTACTCATTGGAGTTATTGGCATACGAATATCCCAAATTAAAGATCAGAACTCACGTTTCAAGCGGAACTTATATCCGAACGTTAGCGGTGGATATTGGCGAGAAATTGGGGACGGGTGCGTATTGTGAGAATTTGCGTCGTACGAAAATTGCTGACTATTCTATTGACGCAGCAAAGACTCTGGCGGACTTCGGGATTACTAGTTAATTGCAAAAAACAGAGAAGCTTGGTATAATTACAGAGCTATGATTAGCAAAGAGAATAAAGCGAAAGCAATTGCTTTGACTCAGGTCAATAAAAACGACGTCGGTAGTCCACAAGCTCAGGTGTCAGTTTTGACGGCTCGTATCAAAGAAGTCACAGAGCATTTGAAGGCGAATAAGCACGACTTCATGGCTCGTCGCGGCTTGATCCAAATGGTTGGTAAGCGCAAGCGTTTGCTGAAATATTTGGAGCGAACTGATTTTGAGTCTTACAAAGCAGTTGTTGCCAAATTAGGTTTGCGTAAATAATTTACGTTGAAAACTGCTTAAATCCCCTTTGACGAGAAGGGGATTTTTGTTGTTCTGGCTATTTTTTCAATTTGGCGATAATCACATCTCGTCCGTCGTTTGCGCCGCCCAAAGTGCAGGAATAAAGAGTTAATTGCGGCTGATCTGTACGCTGTTCGATTTCTACGGCATCCGGTTTAACGCTTTGTTTTTCGCTGATGACGTAATTGTAACGTACGCCGTTATAGTCAATGATAATTTCATCGCCGACAGTCAATTTATCAATATTATAAAAAGGCGATTTTCTGAGCGTCTGCTGAGGAGTTAGGCCCATAATAAAACGGTGTGCAGATAAGACAAAATTGCCACCATCTTTGGATTGCCGTTTTCTGGTTTACGCCACCACGCACCATGCTCCATTGTCTCGGCGCCACCAGTACTATAAGGCAAATTTATGTCGATTTTCGGTATATAAAGTCGATTTTCGGTAATTTTATTCTCAGTTTTAGTGATGAGCTGAGTGGTGGGGTTGTCTTTTGGGTTGATGTTTTGTGACAAAATAAGGGGCGTGCTGATGAGGACAAGCAAATAAACTCCGCCAAGAATCATTAAGATTGCGATTATAGTTAAGATATAGCTTTTCCAGCTTTTCTGGCGATTTTTTACTGAATCTAGCTGAAGTGACATGAATAAATTATAACACACTCATCTGTTAATAAGGTTATGTTAAGCGCGCTCGCGGCTGGCGTTTGGGCTGAGGTTTTAGTATAATATAAGGAGCAATTTGTAACGCGGAAGTGATAGAGATGAGACGACTAAATTGCCAAGTAATTTCATCCCTGTTACTACCGCAAGAAAGGAGCTCTTTATGAGTATTATCAATCCAAGCGGCAAGGAGATTTTTAGTGTTACCACTGATTTTTGTGGTCGGCCGCTGACTTTAGAGGTGAATCGCGTCGGTTTTAGGACGACTGGTAGCGTTTTGGTGTGCTATGGCGATACTGTAGTTTTGGGTAGCGCTCAAGTTAGTCCGCGTCCAGTGCAATTGGATTATTTTCCATTGTCGATTGATTATGAGGAAAAATTTTATGCAGCGGGTAAGATCTCTGGCAGCCGATTTATCAAGCGCGAAGGTCGCCCAAGTGATGAAGCTGTGCTGATTGGTCGATTGATTGATCGTCCGATTCGTCCGCTTTTCCCGAAGGGCTATCGTCAGGAAATCCAAGTCGTCGCGACTGTTTTGAGCATGGATCCGAGTTTCCGACCAGATGTGATTGCGATGATCGCTGCGTCTAGTGCGTTAATGTTAACTGGCACGCCGTTTGACGGTCCAGTGGCTGGCTTGCGCGTGGGTCGAGTCAATGGCGAATTTAAGGCGTTCTTGACTTCAGAAGAGCGCGAAAAGTCGGATCTTGATTTGGTTGTAGCTGGTATTGAAAGCGGTATAACAATGGTCGAGGCTGGCGCTAAAGAGGTTTCGGAGGACGTTATCGTTGACGCTATGGCGTGGGCTCACCAGATGATGCAGCCAGCGATTGCCCTGCAACGCGAACTGGCGGGAAAAGTTGCGCCAGCACAGCAGGAATACGATTTAATTTTGCCAGACGAATCAATTCAGCAAACAGTTAACGCGTGGGCTGATGGGAAATTTGGTGAGAAAATCCGTCGTCCATATCCAGAGCGCAATGAAATGATAAGCGAAATTCGTGCCGAGTTTCATGAGGCGATGGCGGAAAAATTGGGACTGGACGAGGAAGAATATGGCGAAGTTCGTGGCGATTATGACGAAGCGTTTACTTTGGCTTTACATAAAGATGTTCGTCGGGGAATTGTCGCTGAGCGAGTTCGTCCTGATGGTCGACAATTGACCGAGATTCGTCCGCTTAGCTCGGAAGTTGGATTCTTGCCGCGTGCTCACGGTTCCAGCTTGTTTACGCGTGGCGTGACTCAAGGAATGAATATTGTGACTTTGGCGCCACTGAGTTATTCGCAATTGATTGACACTATGGAAATTACCGACGGTGAGCGACGTTATATGCATCATTACAACGCGCCAGGCTATACGGTTGGCGAGGTCAAGCGAATGGGCAGTCCAGGTCGACGTGAAATTGGTCACGGATACTTGGCGGAACGTGCTTTGCTTCCAGTTTTGCCAACGGAAGAAGATTTCCATACGCTATTCGCTCGGTGACAGAAATTATGAGTCAGAACGGTTCAACTTCGATGGCGGCAACTTGTTCTAGCTGCTTGGCGTTGATGGATGCTGGTGTGCCAATTTCGGCTCCAGTGAGTGGAATTGCTATGGGCTTAATGATGGACGGCGATACTCCGTATGTATTGAGCGATATCGCTGATGCTGAGGACTTTGCTGGTGATATGGACTTTAAGGTGACCGGGACCTCAAAGGGTATTACAGCTCTTCAAATGGACATGAAGGTTCATGGTTTGCCAGTGGCGATTTTACGTCAGGCGATTGAGCAGAGTAAAGCAGGTCGCGCACATATTTTGGAACATATGCTTAGTGTGCTTCCAGGGCCTCGTGAATCGCTCAGTCCGTATGCGCCACGAATTGAGAAGATTAAGATTGACCCAGATAAGATTGGTGTGATTATTGGTAAGGGTGGTGAGACGATCAATAAGATTACCTCGGAAACTGGCGCTGAGATCGATATTAAGGAAGATGGTTTGATTACTGTGGCTAGCCCAGACGGCGCGTCGATTGAAAAGGCTATGAATTGGATTAAGAGTCTGGTTGAGGAGCCAGAAGTTGGCAAGATTTACGAAGGTAAAGTTGTTGGCATTAAAGATTTTGGTGCGTTTGTGAATATACTTCCTGGTGTTGACGGAATGGTTCATATTTCGAAATTGGCGGAACATCGAGTTGAAAAAGTGACTGATGTCGTGAAAGAAGGGCAAACTGTTCGCGTGAAAATTACTGGAATTGATGAGCGCGGTAAGATTAATTTGACGATGATTGGTTTATAAATATATAATAGCGAAAGCGTAATTTTAGGAGGAAATTTTATGGACAATAGCAATAACAACAAACCCCAAACACCGCCTCAGCCACAATTCCAGCAGGTTCAGCAACCTCAACCACAACAACAATTCCCACAACAGCCAGTCATGGGAACTCCATACCAAATGCCACCAAAAAAGAAAATGGGCAAAGGTGCTATGTGGGGAATCATCGGCGGAATAGTTGGACTAGTCGTAATTATCCTTGGTGTAGTTCTGGCTGTCTTACTGCTAAGTGGTCCAAGTAAGGCGGATTATAAAGATCTGCTTTCACAGTTTACCGGTCTTGATGTAGGAGATGCTTTTATAAGTGAGAATGGTGCTGGCACTAAAAACACAAAAGATAAAATATATAAAGCCATCGAGAAAATCAATAATCTTAATAAGAAAATGAGCTCTCATAAAGCGCTTCGCGATAAGGATGTGAAGGCGGCGTATGATAAATATGTGGATAGCTGGAATAATGGCGCGAGAGAGTATCTAGAGTTTCTGGTTATTCTTACAGAAGACAAGACTTATGAAAAGTGCAAATCTCCTGATGTAAGTAAATACCTCCGAGAATCTAAAGAAAATTTCGAGAAGCGTCTAGATTCCGAGACAAAAGACTGTATAGATTATTTGGATAAGATGTCAAAATCTGAAAATAAGCTAGCCTCCAAATATGGTAAGGACTGGAAGAATTATTACACAGAAATGAAGCAGTATTATGTGGCAATTGTAGAGTATGCTAAAAATACAAAATCAAGATCATCGCTACCAAAAGCACCAAAGACTCCAAAGACGGATTTCAATACTGACGCTGTAGAAAAATGGAAAAAGGCTATTGATGATTTTGAGAAAGTTTTGGAAGAAAAAGCTAATAAATAATCTGTAGCTAAGAATAAAGCACCCTGAGAAATCGGGGTGTTTTTATTTGACTATAACTAAGCTATAGCGATATAATGACAAAAAGTATAAAAGTCAGGAGACTACTATTTATGGACAACAATAATAAACCACAGCCTCAAGTGCCGCCTCAGCCGCAATTCCAGCAGGCTCCACAACGGCCTCAGATTCAGCAACCTCAACCACAACAACAATTCCCACAACAGCCAGTCATGGGAACTCCATACCAAATGCCACCAAAAAAGAAAATGGGCAAAGGTGCTATGTGGGGAATCATCGGCGGAATAGTTGGACTAGTCGTAATTATCCTTGGTGTAGTTCTGGCTGTCTTACTGCTAAGTGGTCCAAGTAAGGCGGATTATAAAGCTGCTGTAGACAAAGTGAACGATACAATCGAGATATACAATAAGGCAGCCTCGTCGCTTTCGTACATCTCCACTTCAGAAACTGAGACTTCATTGAAATCCAATCGTGATAAGCTCACTAAAACAAAGAGCGAAATTAATGACAGATTGACAGAGATAGGTAAGATGAAGGCTGTCACTGGTGACAAAGAGGTTCGCGAAAAGTATGAGGCTCTGAAGAATAAACTAGAAAAGTTCAATACAGCCGTAGATGCCTTTTGAAGAAGTATACGAGAAGATTATGCCGGTGATAATTGAATTTTTCTGACGGCAGAAATAGCTCTAACTTTTTCTAGCGTAGAAAGCACAATTAGGAAGGCTCGACAGAATCTTAAGAATGTTGACGCTAAGAACGAAACTAATAAAAAGTTTATTAGAGATTTCACTACCAAGCTAGAAAAAATCGAAGAGATGCTACCGAAGGTTGTAGAAATGAAGAGTGATTATAAAAAGTATGACTCCAATTACATGAGTGAATTTTATGACAGTCTTACTGCGATTCAGAAGCCTATTAATGAATGGACATCAGGAATACAGAAGCTGGCAGAAGAGGGTGAAATTCGCGATGAATTAAATAACCTAGGAACTATACTGGTAAACAAGGTAAATAAATAGTTTTACTAAATATCAGAAGCGCCTCGTTTCTTGCGGGGCGTTTTTTGATAGAATAAATATATGGACAAGCAAGCTAAATTGGACGCGTTGGCGGAAGAAATTGTAAAAGAGAAGGTTTGCTCGGATTTGGCGGATCAGGCGACGCAATTAGTTATGGGCGATGGAAATCCTGATGCTGATATCGTTTTTATTGGCGAGGCGCCAGGGAAGAATGAAGATTTGCAGGGCAAGCCGTTTGTCGGTGCTGCGGGAAAATTCCTTGATGAGATGCTAAAATCTGCCAATTTACAGCGGTCAGATGTATATATTACTAATATTGTTAAGTATCGACCGCCGAATAATCGTGACCCGTTACCAGAGGAAAAGCGTCAATTTTGGCCATATTTACTCAGGCAATTAGAAATCATTCAGCCAAAGGTTATTCTGACCTTAGGGCGGCATAGTGGCGGCGGGTTTATTCCTGGACTACAGATCAGTAAAGAACACGGTCGTCCACGTAAAGTGTGTCTGTACGAGCTCGAATTCGTGGTGATTCCGTTATATCATCCGGCGGCCGCGCTTTATAACGGCGGTATGCGTCAGACTTTAATTGACGATTTTATTCAGGCTGTGGAATTTGTGAAGAAGAACAGCGACGCTTAATCAGGCGATTACTTGCAAAAGTTTCTCAGACGTAGTATAGTGGATAGTCGATATCTATTATATCTAAGTCAAGAAAGGATTTGTATGAGATTATCGGGAGCTGTTGAACAGGCGTGCTGCATTATGGCAATTCTGGCGGATCCGAAAAGGACGACGCCGGTAACTAATGATGCGCTGGCGGAAAAGATGCTGGTTTCGCCGACGTACTTGAAGAAAATCAGTCGGAAATTGGTAATAGCAAAGCTAATCACTTCAACCCAGGGAACTGGCGGTGGATTTATTTTAGCGAGAAAAATGAACGAAGTTACGTTGCATGATGTTGTCCTTGCAATTGAAGGAGAATCGCCATTTTTCCAACCTCAGGGAATTATTGAGAGAGTTTTTCAATCACGTCCTCGTCAGGTGGAAATTGGCATGAATATGATAGAAAAGGTTTTTTCTGAAGCGCAGGAAAAGTGGAGTGAATATTTGAAAACTGTGACGCTGGAAGATGTAGCAAAGGAGGTTACACATGATTAAAAATAAGATGTTACGAGCCGAGTGGAAGCATTTGTTTAGTAATAAAATATTGCTGATATCTATGGCTGTGATTTCGTTTATCCCGATTTTGTATAGTGGATTTTTCTTAGGTTCAATTTGGGATCCGTACGGACAAACAAAAAACTTGCCGGTGGCGTTTGTGAACGAAGATAAGGGCGCTAGCTTAAATGGCAAATCGCTAAATATCGGCGAATCCGTCGAGAAAAAACTGAAAGATAATCATGATTTGGGTTGGGAGTTTGTCAGCAAACAGCAGGCAGACGAAGGTGTGAATAGCGGGCATTTTTATGCGGTGGTAACTATTCCGTCCGATTTTTCCCAGAAAGCGGCGTCAATTACCGAATCTGAACCTCAGCAGGCGGTTATTAATTTTACGACCACGCCAGCGAAAAACTATATCGGTTCGCTAGTCAGTAATCAAGCTGCCGCCAAGGTTAAATCTTCGGTGTCTGAACAAATCACCCAGGCGTACGCTAAGGGAATTTTGGAGAATTTGGACAAGCTTGGCACAGGGCTGGATACGGCAGCTAACGGCGCGTCAACTTTGCACGACGGACTAGGGCGATTGCAATCTGGCACACAAACATACGTTGGCGGCGTTAAGCAATTAGCGGTAAATCAGCAATCCTTGACTGGCGGATTAGCGCAACTCAGCGACGGTTCTCGTAGATTGCAGGCGGGATTGGGACAATTGTCGAACAATTTGCCGACCGAATCTCAATTGTCGCAATTATCTGACGGCATGAAACAATTGCAATCTGGCATAAATCAATTAAACGCCAGCGTGAGGAATCCATCGCCAGCGCTCGTGGCTCAACAAAACAAGGTAGAAACGGATGCGCAAACTTTGGTGCAAACAATGGAAGCTTCGAGATCCGACTTGTTGGCGGCGGGCGGCACTTTGCGGACTTTGGGCGCGCAAGCAGCCGCTCCTGGTGGCAATTCTACGACGACGATAAGTTTGCCGCAAATTAGCAATATTTCTCGAGCATTCACAAAAACTCAGACAATTATCGCGCAGACGACGACGCTACTTAAAGATCTTCAAGCGCTTACTCAGCAATTATCGGCGCAGCAAACGCAACTTCAGGTTGGAGTTTCTGTATTAAATAACGGCGTGAATCAATTGACGCCAAACGCAATCACCGCATTTAACGGCTACAACAGCGTGCGATTTGCGAATAATCAATTGCTGGCGGGCTCAACAAGCTTAACAAACGGCTTAAACGAAGCGAAATCGGGCAGTCAAATTGGCGAATGGCGCGAGTTTATTAGAGAGTCGCTCGGGCGCGTTAATTGATGGAACTTCGCAACTAGCAAGCGGCGCAGATACGCTGGCGAATAAATTGGCGGATGCTTCTAATCGCATAAAAATTCAACCAACTGGCGCTACGACTCAGCAGCAAATTGCAAATCCAGTGAAGTCGGAAGTGACGGAAAAGGGCAATGTTCCGAATTATGGCTACGCTTTGTCGCCGTATGTTTTGTCGCTAAGTTTATTCGTTGGGGCAATTGTCCTGAACGTTATTTATCCGATTCGCAAAACTTTTTCTGAGCAGGAAAGTGCGATTCGTTGGTGGTTATCTAAAGCTTCGGTGGCTGGCGTGGCGGCCTTTATGCAAGCAACTATTTTGATGTTGGTGATGGTGTTTTTCTTAGGGCTAACTCCAGAGCATCCAGCGCATTTTATCGGGGCAATTTATCTGACGTCGTTTGCGTATATGTCGATTGTGTCGCTTTTGGTGATTGTTTTGGACAATCCAGGACGATTCCTAGCGATGGTTCTTTTGGTGCTTCAATTGGGCTCCAGCGAGGGAACATTCCCAATCCAAACTGCCAACGGATTCTTCCAAGCAATTAATCCGCTAGTGCCGATGACTTACTCGATTCGCACATTGCGCCAGGCTATTTCGGGCGGGCTAGATAACGCATTTTACGGCGGCAGTATGTGGGTTTTGGCTGGATTCTTGTTGATGGCTAATTTATTGACAATCGGCTTCTTCGCTTATCGTGGCAAACGTAAATTCGCACACACGTCTGTGGATGGCGACGATTAATTGACCTCTGTTGTAAAACGTTGTTCTTTGACAAAAAATGAGCGGTTTGCTAATATAAGATTACTAACTAGAGGAATTTACATCAGTTCACCTCTATACCTGGTTTTTGAATTATATTGTAATAAAAAAGGAGTATAACAATATGGGTCAGCGGCGACTAGCAACACCGCAAAAAGATGACGCCAACAAGCGTCCGCAGTCAAAGAAAAGCAACAATGCAGTTTTGAATAGCACAACTACTCGTAAGGGTGAGGTTTTCCGAGCTCAGCGACGAACAAGCGAGAATGTTAATCTCAGGGCTTCACAGCACTTGATTGATATTCCTGTAAATAAGTCGGTTTACAACGGATATGGCGGTGAGCAATTTAGCGCCAAAATGCAGCCAAGCCTGTTCGTGGTGGTCAGCCGAAACTTAGGATTATTCCAATTGGTGGTGTGGGCGAAATGGGAATTGGTAAGAATATGAACGCTATCGAATATGATGATGAGATTATCATCGTAGATATGGGCTTTCTGTTCCCGGGTAGTGATTATCCAGGTATCAATTACATCACGCCGGATATTACTTGGCTGGAAGAGAATAAGCACAAGATTAAGGCGCACGTATTTACGCATGGACACCTTGATCATATTGGTTCGTTCCGTCACTTCATTCATCGTATTCCAGCGCCAGTTTATGGCTCTAAGTTTACGATTGGTATGCTCGATCGAACGATGGACGATTCAGAGGTGGATTTCAAACCGGATTATCGAGTAATGGATCCGCTGAGTCACGAAATTGTTCAAGTTTCTAAGCATTTTTCAATCGAGTTGGTGCGAGTTAACCACTCAATTCCTGATTCTACGGCGGTGATTATTAGAACTCCGATGGGTGTGATTGTCGATTCTGGTGACTGGCGATTTGAGGAGAGTCCAGTTGACGGTCAGAAGTTTGACCTTGAGCGACTTACGGAAGTGGCTTCAAAAGAAGGCATTTTGATGTTCATGAATGAATCGACCAACTGTGAATCTGCTGGTACGCACACGCACACGGAGTTTGATATTCAGTATTCCATCGGTCAGGTGATGGACAAGTTTAGCAATAGTCGAGTGATTTTAAGTTGTTTCTCATCGCAGGTGCATCGCTTGCAATTAATTTTGGAAGAGGCTCATAAACACGGACGCAAGGTGGCGTTTGCTGGATTCTCGATGATTCAAAACCTGGAAGTGGCGCTGCGTTCGGGGACGATTAAGATTCCTAAAGACACCATCATGAAGATGGAAGATATTGTTAAATTGCCAGATAATCAAATTGCCGTAGTTTGTACTGGCTCGCAGGGTGAATTTAACGCCGTCTTAAATCGCATGGCGACGGGCGCTCATAAATATATGAAGATTAAGGGTTCGGATGTTGTGGTGTTTAGCTCGAATCCAATTCCCGGCAATGAAAAAAGCGTGGTGCGAACGGTTGACGGTCTGATGCGCGAGGGTTCTGATGTTATTCAGAACGGAAAGACTCACTTGACGGGAATTGGTCCTCTGCACTTGTCGGGTCATGGATATTATGACGATCATGTCAAGTTGATTAACGCGCTTAATCCGACTTATTACATGCCAATTCACGGTGAATTCCATATGTTGGTGCATAATGCCAGGTTGGCAGAAAAAGAATGCGGAATTCCTCGTAAGAATATTTTTGTGTGCGATGCTGGAGATATTATTGAAATTGATATTGAAAGACAAGCAAAGAAGGCTGGGCGAATTCATGTTGGCGGTGTGATGTATGATGACACTGGCGCGATTGTTTCTGAGGTTGTGCTGAAAGATCGCATTCACATGTCGCAAGAGGGAATGTTCGTTGTGGTGTTGACTGTACAGCGTGGCACGGGACGATTATTGACTAGCCCAGACATTATTTCTCGCGGATTTATTTACTTGCGTGACTCTGAAGAATTGATGAATATGATTCGTCAATACTTGAAGCAAAAAGCGGCGCGCAGTTTTTCTGGCAAATATGATTTGGATGTGATCAAAAAAGAAATTAAAGATGAGATTACGCATATATTGTACGATCAGACTCGCCGAACACCGATTGTTATTCCGGTGATAAACGAAGTTGGTGGATTGAAGTCTGTAAAGTCGGAAGGTACGCCAGCTCATTCTGTTTCAAAATCGCCAGCGCGCGGTAAGAGACCCGCCTCGGGCGAGTCAAAAATGACTCTTCCAACTGCGCCGCGTCGTCGTTTTCCGCAGCGCCAAGTACCAGATACTGAAGCAAACGACACAAAAGCCAGGGAACGACAGAATACTCGCCCGTACTAGGGTTCTAGATTGATTTTACTGGTGAATTATGCTATAATACTAAGCGTATTAAGTTGATTTTACATCTGTTAATAAGTGTAAAATCAGTGTATAATAAAAACGATTATGGCAAAAAAACGAAAGAGCACGAAAAAATCCGCACCAGCCAAGCCGCAGCATAGTTTGCCGGCGGGTTTTTGGTCGCAAGTTGGCGCGGTGATGCTTATTCTTTTGTCGCTGCTACTCGTCGTGTCGTGGTTTGGCGTTGGTGGTCCGGTTTTACAATGGGTTGATATGGCGACCGTAAAAACGATTGGTTACACCGCGTATGCCTTGCCGATATTGCTGATTTATTTGGCGGTTGAGACTTTCCGAGCGGAAGAGAATCAATTACCCGCAGTGGTGAAATTTGCGGCAATTCTGGAAATTGTGTGGTTTTCTGGATTGTTTGGGCTAATGAAGACGGCTTCGCGTCCGAATTCTGGCGGATTTGTGGGCGATATATTGAATACGGCAACCTTGAAAATGGTAGATTCGGCAATTGCTGTGATTATTTATCTGGTTTGGCGTTTATAACAGTTCTATTTATTACTCAAACGTCACCGTTTACGGTTTTCAGTAAACTCTGGGAGATGATTAAGAGTAACACCAAGGAGGACGATAATAATCGTTCTGTTATGAAGAAGGCGTCAATTGCTCAGCCGACGGAAGAAGAGAAAAAGACGGACTTGGGAGAAATTAAGCTAAACGCCGGTGTGCCAATAATTGATACAGCCAAAGAGAAAAAGAGCTTATTAAAGAAAGTAGAGAAGCCGGAAAAGGTCAATGAAGAACAGGCTTTGGTGGCAACTCGTGATCCAAATTGGGAAGCGCCAAGCTTGGATCTATTAGAGAAGAATGAAAGCGGTGCTGATGCTGGAGATACGCGTCAGAACGCCCAAATAATTCACGATACACTGGCTGAATTTAATATTGAGGCGGCGATGGGCGACATTAATGTTGGTCCAAAAGTTACGCAGTACACTTTAAGACCGCCAAGCGGGGTTAAATTGACGCGAATTACGGCGCTGGAAACTAACATTGCGCTTAATTTGGCAGCACAAAGTTTAAGGATTGAGGCGCCGATTCCTGGTCAGCGAGCGGTTGGTATTGAAGTGCCTAATCGCAAGGCTGCCGAAGTGCGACTACGAAGTACGTTGTCGTCAAAACAGTGGGCTGCTGCTCGTGATCCTTTGAGCTTTGGAATTGGTAAAGATATATCTGGTCAAGTTGTTGTGGGTGAGCTGGGGAAGATGCCGCATTTGTTGATTGCTGGACAAACGGGTTCTGGTAAGTCTGTGATGATTAATACTTTGCTGTGTAGCTTGCTATATCGCAATAGTCCGAGTGATATGAAGTTGATTTTGGTTGACCCGAAGCAAGTTGAAATGGCGCCATATGCTGATATTCCGCACCTTCTTACGCCAGTTATTAATGAACCAGAGAAGACCATTTCAGCTTTGAAGTGGGCGGTGAATGAGATGGAGCGACGCTACAAATTGTTGGCGGGCGAGAAAATCCGTAATATTAAGGAATACAACAAGAGGCTGCAATCGCGCGCTAAGAAGATTGCGATTGCTGATGAAAATGGCAATGTTCAGGAGCATGAAGATGGATCGATGCCGTATATCGTGATTGTGGTGGATGAGATGTCTGATCTCATGATGATGGCTAAAAAGGATGTTGAGACGTTAATTGTTCGATTGGCGCAGAAATCGCGAGCGGTTGGTATTCACTTGGTGCTGGCAACGCAGCGTCCTAGCGTGAACGTGATTACCGGTTTGATTAAGGCAAACGTTCCAGCGCGAATTGCCTTTACGGTGGCTAGTCAGGTTGATAGTATAACGATTCTAGACCAATCTGGTGCTGAGAAATTATTAGGTCAGGGTGACATGCTATTTTACGTAACAAGTATGAGCAAGCCAAAACGTATTCAGGGCGCCTGGGTGACAGATGACGAGGTGAATAAAATTACCGATCATTTGCGTATGCAGATGGCTCCGCAATACAACGACGAAGTGGTGGCTCAGCCCGTTCAATTGGACGGCAAAGGTGGCGTCGTAATGGACTTGTCGGAAGGTGGCGACGATAAGTTTAGAGACGCGGTTCGTGTAGTGGTTGAGCGTCGCAAGGCTTCAACGAGCATGCTACAGACACGCTTGGGAATTGGTTATCAGCGAGCAGCGCGAATTATCGAAGAGATGGAAGAGCGGGGAATTATTGGTCCGCAGAATGGCTCTAAGCCACGTGATGTTTTGATTTCTAGCCCAGAAGAGCTTGATGAATTGTTGGCGGAATCGTGAAAAGATTGATCAAACATTATGAGCGAGTATTTTCTTGATAACTATGACTTAGCTCCTGATCAGGAGACTCTTGTCGCTATAGTACAGGCGGCGGGTAAAGTTCTTGAGGAGAGTGGTGCTGAAGGCTAGAGAATGGTCGCCGTAAAATAGACGATAGTAGTGCTGCTGCGAACATTTTTACATATAAGCTATCGCCAGAAATAGTACATCATATTTTTTCAATTCCACTAGAAACTATTCGTGTTTCTTCGGAAGGTCATGCGGAGGAGTGTGAAATAGCCTATTTACCAGAATCTATGCTGGAAGACGGTACGCAATGTTCCGCTGAATTAGGTTTGTACGTTACTGAGGTGGTGCGTCGTTCAGGTGGTTTACCGCCGCTTTATATAGAGCATAGCTGGAATATTAGAGGTTGGAAGGGGCAACATCTTGAGGGAGAGTATAAGGTCGAATATTCCGTAGATGGACAACGAATAAGTCCAAGTAATCTTGATCTAGAAAGTCTGGATTTGAGAAATCCTGAAGATGTCGGAAGATTAATCGCCGACATAAGAAACAACGCTCGATCCCTCAGCGCTGACGATATAGACACTATCTATAAGCTCATTGACACGATAGCGCAGAATGGGGTATAATATAGGCGAATATTAACCTAAGCTTACGTGAGACAGCGTAAGCATCCGTAAATGGATTCCAGAGGAGGAAACATGAACGAATACGAACTAACTGTTCTTATTCATCCGGATTTAGAGGCTAATCTAGATTCAGCGTTGGATAAGGTACGTGGTTTAATCACTACTAACGGTGGTGAAATTATCAAAGAAGATAACTGGGGCAAGAAAAAATTGGCCTACACAATCAAGCGTGAAGACTTTGCAGTTTACGTTTGTTTTGAGGTTAAATTGCCAGCGCCAGCTTTGTTGAAGATTTCAAACACGCTTAATATTACCGATGAAGTTTTGCGTTACCTATTGGTAAAAACTGATGAAAAAACTCGTCAAGCATTAAGCGAGCAAAAAGCACGCAACGAAGAATCTGATTCAAGCGAATCAAGTAAATAAGCCTAACTGCCGTAAGGTAAAAGAGGGGATAGAATATGGCACGAAGTATCAATCAAGTGATTTTGTTGGGTAGATTGACACGCGATCCAGAACAGCGAACAACCGCTTCTGGCAAGAACGTAGTTAGTTTCAGCATTGCTGTTGATCGACAATCTCAAGATGATCAGGCTGACTTTTTCAATATCACAGCCTGGGATAAACTTGGTGATTTGGTAATGCAATATCTAAGCAAAGGTCGTCGGGTTTTAATCCAAGGACGACTGCGACAGGATAGCTGGGAAGATAAGGATACTGGTAAGAGACAGAGTCGAATTGAAGTTACTGCTTCGGACGTAACATTCTTAGATGGTCCAAGCGGCGACAATTCAGGTTCTGCGGCACCAAAGACTACTAAAAAAGAGGAAGTCGTAACGGAAATTGACGATAAGCCAATTGACCTAAGCGAAATTCCATTCTAATAAGGAGATTAAAATGGCACAATTGAAGAAAAATCCACCGATTATTTTTGACTATAAAGACGTAAAAACTTTGCAACGTTACATCAATGTTTACGGTCAAATCGAGCCAATCAGCAAGACTGGTTTGAGCGAAAAGCAACAGCGAAGCTTGGCGGTAGCAATTAAGCGTGCTCGCCACTTGGCTTTGTTGCCATTTGTTACTAGCAACTAGGAACGTTTAATGCGCAATATCTCGTTGCTATTACATATTTGGCAGCGAGATATTTTATTGGAAAGGAGAAAATATGTATCAGCCAACTGATTTGAAAAAAGGCGTAGTTTGTCAAATTGACGGCAAACCATATCGCGTCGTAGAATACGGCCAAAAAGTTATGGGTCGTGGCGGTTCGATTGTTAACGTGAAATTGAAAAACCTAATTGACGGAAGTGTTATTCCAAAGACTTTCAAGGGTCAAGAGCGAATCGAAGCTGCGGAAGTAAATAATAAAACTGCGCAATATTTGTATAACGATGGCGACAAGTTTTATTTCATGGATCCGACTAGCTTTGAGCAATTTGAGCTGGCTGCGGAAATCGTGGACGACGCTAGTAAATATCTGAAAGAAGGCGACGAATTAAGCCTTCAATTCTTCGACGGTCGAGTGATTAACGTTGAGCTGCCAAAGAATAAATATCTGGAAGTTACCTACACGGAAGATGTGGTTAAGGGCGATACGACTTCATCTGTGCTAAAAGACGCTACTTTGGAGACGGGGTTAGTTGTTAAAGTTCCAGCATTTATCAAGCAGGGTGATATTATTAGTGTTGACACATCCACCGGTGAATATCGCGAGCGAAAGAAATAGTTCTATTTAATGAAACAGCGATTAGATAAAGCTCTGGTCGAGCGTGGTTTGGCGACAACAAGATCTCAGGCGGATAATTTTATTCGCCTGGGCTATGTTTTTTTGAATAAGAAAATTGTCCAGAAATCAGGGACTATGGTATCTGATTCGGACGAGATAAAGCTCGAGAAGAAAGAAACTTATGTTTCGCGAGCTGGCTTAAAATTGGCAAGCGTAGCGGAGTATTTTCATCTTAATTTTCAGGATAAAACCGTTCTGGATATTGGTTCGAGCACGGGTGGATTTACTGACTATTCGCTGCGTCATGGCGCCAAAAAAGTATTTGCTGTTGATGTTGGAACGGATCAGCTCCATCCAAGTTTGAGGCTGAATCCAAAAATTGCTCTTCACGAAAAGACCGATATTCGTGATTTTTATGCAGATGAAGCAATTGATATTATTGTGGGCGATGTGTCGTTTATATCTCTGAGGGAAATTTTGCCGCACGTGGCAGAAAATTTGATGAATAGCAGTACTGTTTTAATTGCTATGGTGAAACCTCAATTCGAAGCGGGGCGGCATCAGGTTAATAAGGGAATTATTAAAAACGATAAAGTTCGCCGGCAGATTTTGTCCGACTTTGAAGATTGGGCAAGGAAATATTTCATCGTTTTAGATAAAAAAGATAGTGAAGTGGCTGGCAGTAAGGGCAATCTCGAGCGATTTTACAAATTGAAATTATCTAAACGTTAAACCTAAATTCAACGACATCATTTGGCTGCATGACGTAGGTTTTTCCTTCGGTGCGAATTTTACCGTTTTCGCGGGCCTTAACTTCCGATCCTGCAGTGACTAAATCGTTAAAATCAACAATCTGTGCGGCGATAAATCCGCGCTCAAAATCCGAGTGAATAACGCCCGCAGCTTGCGGTGCAGTCCAGCCCTTGTGAATTGTCCAAGCGCGGACTTCTTTTTCGCCCGCAGTTAAGTAGCTTTGTAGCCCGAGCGTATCGTAGGCCGCGTGAATAAGTTTGGCGAGTCCAGTTTCCTTGACGCCGTAGCTTTCTAATAACTCTTTGGCGTCATTTTCGGATAAGCCTTTCAATTCTTCTTCCAGTTTTGCGCAGACAAAGACGGTTTTTGCGGGACTTACGAGTTCGGTCAATTGACTCTGTAGATCGGAATTGTTCAATCCTTCCTCGTCGACATTAAACGCATAAATTACTGGCTTGGCAGTAAGAAGGTGGAGGTCAGAAATTGCCTCAAAATCCACATTTGACAGGGCGGAAATTGGTACGCCTTTTTGTAAATTGTCGATTAAAGACTGCAGATATTCAACTTTTTGACGAGCTTTTGGATTTGCTTTGGCTTCTTTTTGAAGCTGGGGCAGGCGTTTTTCAAGAGTTTGCAAATCAGCCAGAATCAGCTCAGTATTGATAATGTCAATATCCTTTTTTGGGTCAATTGGCGCTTCATCGTGGCGCAAAATTTTTGAATTTTCGAACGCACGGACAACATGAACAATCGCGTCGCACTCTCTGATATTGTGAAGAAACTTATTGCCCAGACCTTCACCCTTAGACGCGCCAGCAACCAGCCCCGCAATATCAACGAAAGTGACGGTGGCTGGAATAATTTTTTGCGCATGATAAAGATCGGCCAAAATTTGCAGACGATTATCTGGCACGGGAACAATTCCTGTGTTCGGCTCAATTGTCGCAAACGGATAATTAGCCGCCAAAATGTCGTTATTTGTTAAAGCGTTAAAAAGTGTCGATTTGCCGACATTTGGTAAACCAACGATTCCAATAGATAAACTCATAACTTTATTATATCAAACACTTGTGGATTATAGTTTATTGGGTTACCATAAGTATTATGAAATAGAAGAAATATCTTGCAGCAGACGATGATTAGTTTGCTGCTGGCTCAATGCTGCCAAAGACTCAAGCAACCTTACGGTTTCTTGCTGGAGGAATAAATCGCACAGCAATTATAACTTCATTAGAAAAAACTGCCGACGCTATCAACGGCACTGCTGGTATTATTATCAAAAATTAATAGAATGTAAAGATTCAAATACTGCTCGTCCTCAGGGCAGTGTTTTTATTTGAAAAAAAAGTAAAAATGGATTAGAATAAGCAGTATGGAGAGGAGTAAAAAGAACTTAATACTAATATTAAGTTTAGCGGTTGTTGTTATCCTATCGCTAGTTGGTTTTATGATGGCTGGATATTTATATATTGGAGTGAAAAATCCAGGGCAGAAAGTACTTGTCCACCACTCTGTGTGTGGTGGAGATATTGTTGACCAATACAATAACCTATACAAGAAAAAAGAAGGATACCCTGGTCTTTATTTTGACGATCAGGGATTAGAGGTTTTGGCTAATAATATAAAAAGATAAACCAAATCATGAAAATGACCCAACCTGTCAGTCGATATTGTTAAGGTTGTATATATATAAAAATGATAAGAAATCTGCCAAAAAGTGCTTATGATAGGTTACAGAGATTACAGGAGTTGGGAATTTCTGCTGACGGTAGGTTTAATGATCTAAAATCATTTAAATACTATAATTTGGAAATTAATAATATCTCAACGGAATAATAGAGGTCTGTGCTACTATGTTGCGTTCAAATATAGTCATAAAGTTATCGGTATTATCATGATATCCTGTATTTTATGGTTTAATTTTCAGAATAGTGCTATGGCTGATGGCTATGCTGGTAGCTCTCCTGGCGGCGGCGGTGGTGGTGGCTCCGGTACAGTGTCTGACTTAGGTGGCGGTCATGGCTGGGGTGTATATTCTGTTGATATAGGTCCAGAGTACTATAGAAACAGCAGTGGTTACATACATCGTTTTGATAATAGTGCTTATAGAAATCTTGTAAAAAGTTGTAAGGATGCAGGCATAAATCAGGTTCTCGTCTATGTTATACATCACAAAAATGGAGGGTGGATAATGTATCCAGACTGGGGCTATGATACACCATCTCTTTCAACTGGTGCGGGTTGGAGATCTAGGTATGAGGCTCAGGCATTATATGACCGACTTCCTGCAGATATAAGATACCAATATTATAGACCGGGTACAGATACTGGTCAGAATAATGTTGTGGCATGGATGTGCTATGGAGATATTAGTCCCAAGTGGCGAGTGACTGGAAGTTCGTGGGTTACTAAATATTATGATCCTAATCACGCTAATTATGGTACGGGTTGGGTTAAGTCTCCTGGTACGGTAGAAGCAAAGCCTGGTGATACGATTGACTGGTGGCATAGTCTTTTCGTACACGATGCAGATATGAATGAAGCAATTCGAAATGGTATCCAGCAAGATGTGTATAATTTAGAGACGGGGGAGTCTCTTGCAAAAAGTTCTAATCCAGAAGATAACGGAGCTTGGAGGTTCTCGGATAACTTTAAAGGGAAGAAATCAAATGACTGGAAAACTTGGGCGTGGCACAGAGGTCACAACGCAGCTAACTATAATGATACTTGGTTAGAAACAATTTATGGCAAGTCGACCGTTGAGCAGGTCAGGGGTAAAGTCGATAAGTTTATGTACACCAGAAAAATAAAACATGATGATGTAGGTAAAAAAATTTGCCAGAGAGTCTATTGGAGTAAATCTAGCCCTAGTTATTCTGGAGGATATCTATATTCTGACTATGCCTGCGTTGCGGTGCCGCACAAATACAACCTCACTCCAACTTTAAGTATTAGTCAAGAAACTATTGATGTCGTCGATAATAAGATTGCTGGTATAAATGCCAGTTTTGGTCATGATGGATCAACCACAAAAACCAAGAATAATGACAAACACTATGCTGTTGTAAAATATAAAGTTCCCAAAAAGGACAAAAATCTGGTTTTGCCAGCCAAGGAAGGTATTGTTACTCGGAGTGGCAACTGGCCCTGTGAAGCCATAAAAAAAGATCAATGGATCTGTTGATTGTCAGGGTGATCTTGTAAAAACCAAACATACAGGTGAGTTGCAATTGAATCAATCGGTGACGATGCTTAACAGTCACACCGATGATGTATTGTCTTCAAATTTGCAATTTGGTGACAAGATTTGTTACGTTGCTATGGTTAGCGCTTATAATCAAAACGCTAATCATCATACATTCAAAACTAGCCAAGCTCAGTGTGTAACTGTTGGTAAAACCCCTAAAGTTCAAGTGTGGGGTGGCGACATTAAGACAGATAAGGATGTTATTACGAATAAGACTTCAAGTGCAAATCAGAATGTGTACGGCTCTTGGGGTGAATATGGAATTATCTCTAATGGTAAAGTTGACTCGTCATCTGGAGCTGGTTTATCGTCTTCATTTAATGGTCGGCTGGGTGTGACGCCTCGGGAGTATAATAAATTGACTTTTGCTAACACGCCTAAGTTTGGCAATTTTAGCGCAACTAATTCCGTTCCAGATAATTTTACTTTGCCGTCGGTTAGTGGGACTAGAGGTAATATCTCTGGCAATGTAGATGTGAATAGTCTAGCTTCGGGTGAATATAACGCTGGAAACGTAACCTTAACGGGGTCAAAATTAAGCGTAGGCAAGAGTATAGTCATAAAGTCCTCGGGCGTAGTTAGGATTTCGGGTGATTTGCTATACGCAGATATGAATGATGTGCGCCAATTGCCACAACTAATTATCTACGCGAAGAATATTATTATAGAGCCTTCGGTTGGGGAAGTGAATGCTTGGTTGATTACTCAGAAAGACGGATATGTTAGTACTTGTGGCGTGGTAATTAGCGCCAGAGATTGGCTGAATGGAGTTTCTGAATCTTCTTGCGGTAAGCAGCAATTGAAAATCAACGGGCCAATTAAAACTGGACGCTTGTTCTTGCGGCGAACATACGGTGGAAAGCATGCTTCATCTGCAAAGAATGACCCGAATATGCACCCTGGAACTCCAGCAGAAATCATTAACTTAAGAGCTGACACTTATATCTGGGCTTACAATAATTATCGAAACACTAGCGCGATTAGCACGATGAATGTTCGCGAATTGCCACCAAGATATTAAAAGTTTGCAAATTAAAACGCTAATGTATATAATTATTATTAGTTATGAAATTAGCAAAAGGGTTGGGCGAATTCTTCGGACTGGACATCGATACGAATGCGGTGCGGGTGGTTCAATTGTCTCGTACTGGCACGGGATGGAGTTTGTCTCATTACGGTTATACGCCAGTTGATTCTAAGATAACGAGCGGCGATTCTCCAGAGTCTAAGCGACGCTTGGGTGAGGCTATTATGACCGCCGTTGGTCAGGCTGGAATTAAGACGTCCAATGTAGCTGTTGGATTGCCATCAAATAAGACATTCTCGACTATTATTGATGTGCCGAAAGTTCCTGAGCAAGAACTAAAGGCGATGATGAAGTATCAAATTGACCAATATATTCCAATGTCTTTGGATGAGGCAGAAGTTGACTGGGCTTTATTGGGTGATAGTTTGCATGCTCAGAATCAGTATGAGATTTTGCTGACAAGTACAGCGAAGTCTTACGCGGAAGAACGTTTGGAATTAGTTGAAAATCTGGGTTTCAATGTGATTGCTGAGGAGCCGAATGCTATTGCTATGGTTCGTTCCTTGTCGGCTACCGATTCTCAGGATGCGCGTTTGATTATCAATATGGGCGAAAAATTCAACGGATTTGGCGGTTGTTTATAACGGGGCGCCGCGACTTATTCGTATGATTCCAACTGGACTTTCATCTTTGGTTCGATCGGCGGTTCAGAATCTTAGCGTCCAGGAAGATCAAGCTCGTCAATTTATTTTTGAAATTTGGTTTGGCGCCGGATAAATTGGATGGTCAAGTACTAAGGGCGATTGATTCAACTCTCGATAATTTTTTTCTTCAGAGCTGGTGAAATCTATAAAGTTTTTTTCCAAACTCGATATCCAAGCGTAGCGGTTTCTGGAATCCTGTTATCAGGATTTGGCTCAGCTATTCCGCAGCTTGATGGATATGTGATGAACAAAACCGGAGTCCAGTCAATTACTGCAGATCCGTGGCAGCGTGTTCAAGTTTCTCAGTCAGATCAACAGCAATTGGCACCGATTGCTTCAGAATTCGCTATTGCCGTAGGGTTGGCACAAAGGAGTAATATATCATGATTGAGATAAATCTTCTCCCAAACGTTAAGCGCGAGCTATTAAAGACTCGAGCTATGCGTAATCGAGTTATTTCGATATCGTTCTTGGTAGGCGGCGCTTCGATTGCGGCAGTAGTTGTTTTGGCGTTGATTTTGGGTAGCCAAATTGCAGCCGAGGCGGTCCAGAACGGAGTTATTAAAGATAGAAACGATAAATTGATGGCGGTCGAAGATCTCAATAAGGTTGTAACGATTCAACATCAATTAACAAAGATTAATGAGCAACATTCTGGAAAGAAGATTAATTCAAGGATCTTTGATGTTGTAACGGCGGTTAATCCGGTTGCACCAAATAATGTTAGTTTTTCGGATATAAAAGTCAATCCTGAGTCAAAAACTATTACATTGGAGGGCAGTGCGGTTAATGGTTATAGTGCATTAGAGACTTTAAAGAAAACCATTTTGAATACGAAGGTCCAGACTACTGACGGCGATAAAAGTTCCGAGGTTAGTCTGACTAAGGAGATAAAAGATGGCGATACTAGTTTTGGAGAGAACTCGGAAGGTAAAAAAGTGTTGCAATTCTCATTCTCGTTTGAATACGCAGAAGAATTATTAGCGCCTGCAAATAATGGTACAGTTTCCGTATTGACGCCGACTGGTAAGGTTGATGTGACAGATTCACGTCAGGGAATCCCAGATAGCTTGTTTAAGAGTAACTCGAAAAAACAGGAGAAGAAATAATGGCGACCGATAATAAAGAAGTTGCAATACGCAAGCGTCAACAGATTGATTCGTCAAAAAAGACTATGTTTATTTTTGTGGCTTCTGCGGCATTTTTGGCTGGAATTGCGCTTGTTGTGAGTATATTTTTGGTGCAGCAAATTGTATTTCATTCGAAGATTCTTCTGGAGAAGCAAAATACAATTTCTCGTCTAGATAAAAACCTGTCGTCGGTTGACGAGCTAAAGAAGAATATTAGAGTCTTAGATACGAATACTGCACTTAATTCTATAAAATCGAGTAGTGAGAGTAATGCTCTTCAGACGGTACTGGATGCATTGCCGGATAATGCGAACGCCGACGCTCTTGGTGCTTCGTTGAAGAATAAATTTATTGACACGACTACTGGTGTGACTATTCAAAATCTGACCGTTGCTCAATCTGGATCTGATAGTGAAAGCTCTGGGTCAACATCTGAAAATGCCGTATCATTTACTATGGAAGTGAGTGGTCCAGCTGAAAAATTGAAAGAATTGTTGACTAAGTTAGAGGCGTCTATTCGAGTCATTGACCTAAAGACTGTAGAAATCCAGCGAAATGAGGATAGATTGAGCTTGGTGGTTCGAGGTGTTGCTTATTACGAGCCAGCACAAACAATACAATTAGAGAATAAGGTGGTTAAGCCATGAAGAAAACAGACATAGCAATGGTAATATTGATCGCGGGTGTGGGTGTGGCAATCGGCTATATTGTCGCCTCTAATATCTCGTTCTTAAAAGTCCCAGAATCTGGCACAAAAGTACAGACTATTCGAGAAATATCACCTGACGTCGAAAAACCAAACCCAGCGATTTTTAATAATAATGCGATAAATCCAACTGTTGAAATATTCGTAGGTCAAGATGCAGCCAAATAGAGAAGGGGTGTAAATGGCTTTACTGACGGACGACATCCAAGATAAGTTGATTGAGCTGCTCGTAAACGAGGGGCTTATTGAGAAGTCTGTCATTGATGATGCCTTAAAGCGCGCCTCTGAGAGTGGCAAGCCGTTATTTAGTTTGCTTAGTGAAGAGGGGTTGCTTGACAATGAACTATTAGTTCATGGCGTGGCTCAAGTTTCGGGTGTGCCGTACGTCAACCTGTCGAATAGCGTTATTAGTCAGGATATTTTATCTCTATTACCGTCCGACGTTGCTGAGAGATTTATGGCTGTGCCGCTGGCCGAGGTTCAGAACCGATTAGCAGTAGCGATGATCGATGCGAATAACGTTCAAGCGGTGGACTATTTGTCGAATCGCATCCAGCGTCCGATAAAAGTATTTATGGCCTCAGAGGAGAGTGTCCGCCACGTCTTGGATCAATATAAGACTGACTTGTCATCTGTTAATGTGGCTGCACAGGCTTCGCAGGAAGAGTCTTTGTCGGAAGCTGGCAATATTAAAACCATTGTCCAAGATTCGCCGATATCACGAGCGTTGTCGACAATTTTGGAATACGCGGTAAAGAGTCACGCATCCGACGTGCATATTGAGCCATTAGAGAAGGCCTTGAAGATTCGTTGTCGTGTTGACGGCGTTTTGCGTGAAATAATGCAACTCCCAAAGAGCATTGAGCCGGCGCTAGTTAGTCGTATTAAGATTCTTTCCAATCTGAAAATTGACGAGCATCGCATTCCTCAGGATGGTCAATTCGCGGTTAACGTCGCAGGTAAAGAGGTTGATCTTCGTATTGCTATCTCTCCTGTCGTTTGGGGCGAACAGGTGGTTATTCGTCTGCTTGATAAGAGTGGAAGTTCTTTCAATTTGGAAGACATGGGCTACGCTGGGCGTGCATTAAGAACGATTCGTAAGGGAATTAAGCGACCAAATGGAATGATCTTGACGTCGGGTCCAACTGGTTCTGGTAAGTCAACGAGTTTATATGCGTTGATCAAGGAGATTAAGGATGACACTGTAAATATCGTGACGCTTGAGGATCCGGTTGAGTATAAGATGGATGGCGTCAATCAGATTCAGGTGAATGCGGAAGTCGGCTTGACGTTTGCTTCTGGACTGCGCTCAATTTGCGTCAAGACCCAGACATTGTGATGGTCGGTGAGATTCGCGATAATGAAACAGCAAATTTGGCTATTCAAGCAGCCTTAACGGGACACTTGGTTTTCTCGACACTTCACACAAATTCCGCCGCTGGTGTGTTGCCGCGTTTGTTGGATATGGGGATCGAGCCGTTTCTTATCGCCAGCACGGTTAACACAATCATCGGTCAACGTTTGGTGAGGCGAGTGGCTCGCCGTCGGGATATTTATCAATCATCACCACTGGAAACACAGGCAATTCGTGAGGCGGTTGGTGGATTATTGCCGCAAACAAGGGAGCAGGTTGCTCAATACGCGCAAGATTTGGGATATGAAAGTTTGCCGCTAGCGACACAGACGTCGTTTGCCTTGGCAAAAGGAAAAGATACGCCGCAAACTCCTCGCGGTTATGCCGGTCGAGCTGGTCTGTATGAGGTCATGGACATTACTGAAGAGATTCAGAATTTGATTGTTAAGCGCGCGACCTCAGCGGAAATTCAGCGAATGGCAATTCAACAAGGGATGATTACGATGCGTCAAGATGGTTATTTGAAGGCGTTGAACGGAATAACGACAATAGAAGAAGTTAATAGGGTAGCGGCGGATACCGCGTAAAAGGAGGAAACATGAATAATCAAGAATTGCGAATTGAGATTTTGCTGGAAGAAGTCGTTAAGAAGCGAGCTTCAGACCTTCATATTCAAGTTGGTTTGCCGCCAATGCTGCGAATTGACGGTTCATTAATGCCGGCTGCTGGAACTCAACCACTGGACGAGCCTGCAGTTGAGAGATTGGTATTCCAGATTCTTGATGAAGATCAGCGACAGATTTTGCTAAAAGATAAGGAATTCGACTTTTCGTTTGCGTTTGGCACATTGGGGCGATTCCGAGTTAATGCCTTCCATGAGCGTGGCAATTTGGCTGCAGCGCTACGTTTGATTCCAAATGAAATTAAGTCGGCATCTGAACTGGGTATGCCACCAGTTGTTAATACGTTTGCGGATTTTCCTCGCGGTTTGGTGCTGGTTACTGGTCCAACTGGTTCCGGTAAGTCAACGACTTTGGCGGCGCTGGTTGATAAAATTAATTCTGAGCGTTCACAGCATATTATTACCATTGAAGACCCTATCGAGTTTACTCACAAGTCGAAAAAATCAGTGGTAGTTCAGCGTGAAGTTCATTACGACACTTATTCATTCTCTGCGGCTTTACGCTCGAGTCTTCGCCAAGACCCAGATGTTGTGCTGATTGGTGAGATGCGCGACCTTGAAACGATTTCAGCAGCGATTACAATTGCTGAAACTGGACACTTGGTGTTTGCAACGCTACACACAAACTCCGCTGCGCAATCAATTGACCGTATGATTGACGTGTTTCCACCACACCAGCAGCCACAGATTCGTGCTCAGCTCAGTAATATTTTGATGGCAATTTGTTCGCAGCGACTAGTTCCAGCTATCGGCGGCGGACGAGTTGTGGCGGCAGAGGTTTTGATTGCTAATCCAGCGGTGCGTAACATTATCCGCGAAGGTAAATCTCACCAGTTGGATGCCGTGATTCAGACTGGTGCTGACCAGGGAATGCAGACGATGGATCGAACTTTGGTCAATTTGGTGCAGAACGGTACGATTACGTATGATAGTGCTCGTGAATTTGCTGTCGATTTGACGGAATTCGAGAGGTTGATGAGGGGGTAATAAATGAAAAAGTACGATTACGAAGCCAGAGATAGCGCAAGTAACAAAATCGTTAAATCAGTTGTTCAGGCTGATAGCGAAAACGCCGCCGCAAAACTTTTGACGGCTCAGGGCTTTGTGCCGTTAAAAATTGAATTACAAGACGATAAAACAAATTTCTTTGCGAGGTTTTCTGGTAGAATCACTACTAAGGATAAGGTTGTGTTTACTCGTCAGCTAGCAACTCTTATTGGAGCAGGGCTACCTTTGGCGCAAAGTCTTCGAACAGTTCAGGAACAGACTACGAATAAGCGCATGCAGGAAATAGTCCAGGAAATTATCTCTGACGTTGAAGGCGGCAAATCCTTGTCTGATTCGTTCGCAAAGCACCCAGAAGCTTTTAATAAAGTTTATGTAGCTTTGGTATCGGCCGGCGAAACGTCAGGTACAATGGATGATTCGCTTAAGAGGTTAGCTGCTCAGCAGGAAAAAGAGGCTGCTATGATGAGTAAGATTAGGGGTGCTATGATGTATCCGTCAATTGTCTTGGTAGTGATTATCTTAGTTATCGGATTTATGTTAGTTACAGTTGTTCCGCAAGTTGAGGGTCTGTATCGTGACTTAAATAAGGGGTTGCCATTTGTGACTCTTATGATGATTAAAGTGGCGAACTTTTTTAGTAGTCTTTGGTGGCTTGTTATATTAGCAATGATTATCGGCGGTTATTTCCTAGTACAATATTTGAAAACCGAGCCAGGAATTAAAGCTAAAGACACCTTTAAGCTTAATGTCCCGCTATTTAAAGGAATGTTCAGGAAGATGTACATGGCACGATTTGCTAGAACTGGACAGGTGCTTTTGAGTACTGGTGTGCCGATGCTTGACATGCTTCGTATTACGTCTGATGCTGTTAATAACGTGATTATTAGCGAAAGCATACTTCGTGCGTCAGATAAGGTGAAGGGCGGTAAGGCCTTGTCGGCTTCTTTATCTAATGAAGATTATTTTCTAGCAATGGTGCCACAGATGATTAAAATTGGTGAGCAATCAGGTAAGATTGATGAGATGATGGGTAAGACCGCTCAAGTTTATGAAGATGAGCTTGATGAGGAAATTCGCGCTTTATCTACGGCGATAGAACCAGTCTTGATGGTCTTTTTGGCTATAGTTGCCGGTACGATGGTGGCGGCTATCTTGCTTCCAATTTATAGTTTGGTTGGTAACATCAATATTCGCTAGACTGACTTATGTTTTTAGTGTATTATAAACTTAAGCATTTTTGCGTAAATATAGGTAAACCATAGAAAGGTGGGAAATCTAATGACAAAAAAAGATAATAAAAAAGGATTTACAATCATCGAGGTCGTCCTAGTCTTGGCTATTGCTGGACTTATCTTTGCGATGGTGTTTATCGCATTGCCAGCTTTGCAGCGTAGTCAGCGCGACCAGTCAAGGAAGAACGACGCTTCAACAGTTGCTGCAGCTATTACCAATTGGAATTCAGCTAACCGTAACGGCGGTACGTTCAATGAAGAGTCTCTACGTAAGTATGTCGATAAGCTTGATCAATACGACAAGTCTTCAGAATTAAAGGTTGCTACACCTGGTGCTTCAATGTCAGTAGCTAGTAACGAAATCAAGGTTATGCGAGGTAAGAAATGTCCTTCTAGCACGCCAGCTCCATCTGCTGACGATCCAGCAAACATAACTTTGCAAAACGGATCTTCACGCAACGCAGCAGTTGTAGTTCTACTAGAGAATAACGGTTCTCAAAAGCAATTGTATTGCCAGGACGTATAATCCATAGATAAATTACGAATCAGCCTCGGTATGGGGCTGATTTTTTTATGGTTTTTTGTTACCATAAGAAGTATGATTAAGTTTGTACTAGTGGGATTTTTAGGGGCTATTTTAGGCAGTTTCGCTGGAGCGCAAATTTGGCGCTTGCGAGCTCGTCAATTGGTGGAAGATAAAAAAGCCGGAGAAAAAGTTGACCAAAAGGAATTAAAGAAATTATCTCCATTGATAAAAAAAATTTCCAAAGATAGATCTCGCTGTTTATCCTGCGGACATGAGCTTAAGTGGTACGATTTGATTCCTGTGGTAAGTTGGGTCGCTGGATTGGGGCGATGCAGATATTGTAAAGCATTTATCGGCTGGACGGAGATCTTGCTAGAGTTAGTGATGGCTGGATTGTTCGTCGCGTCTATGGCTTTTTGGCCGGGATCGTTAACGGATATCTGGCAGATTGTATTGCTGGTCTTGTGGTTGGCAAGTTTGGTACTGCTGGCGATTTTATTTGTCTATGACCTCAGATGGCTACTTCTTCCAGATGTAATTAATATTCCGTTTATCATTCTTGGTGCTATTTTTGCGGGAATAAAAGTATGTCTATCTGGCGATTTCTCAAAAAGCTTGATGACGTTATTTGGGTCGATTGCGATTTTGAGCGGAATATATATGGTGCTATATTTATTCTCGAAATATCGTTACGGGGAAGATAAAACTTGGATCGGTTTTGGTGATGTTAAGCTTGGACTTGGATTGGGTTTGTTCTTGGGAAACTGGCTTTTGGCGTTTGCAGCTTTATTTATCGCAAATCTTATCGGCACGTTTCTTGTCTTGCCATCAATGATGCGAGGAAAATTGCAAGTAACTTCACGGATATGCTTCGGCCCATTGCTTATCGTAGGGTTTTTGCTCGCTTGGTTCTTTAGCCGACAAATTTTAGAGTGGGGCTTTCTTATTGTCTAAGTAAAAAGCGCTTATGCTATAATGGAGAAGTGATGGGCAATAAACAAAAAGGTTTTACTATAATTGAAGTGATTTTGTTTGTGGCTATTTCTGGTTTGCTGACCTCTATGCTGATGGTTGGCGTAAGTATGTCAATTAATCGTCAGCAATATCGCGATTCGGTGCAGTCTTATGCTGGTTTTTTGCGAAATGAGTACTCGAAGGTGGTCAATGTTGAGAATGAGAGATCTAAGGGCACTTGTCCAATTGAAGGCTCTGATGGTCAAGCTGAAACTCTACGTGGACAATCTGATTGTGTGATCGTCGGTCGCTATATTACCACTGAAGGTTCTCTGGGCTCGACGGACGGCAATCTGTACAAAACTTATCCAGTTTATGCCTATAGATCAGATAAGGGTAGCGCGTGGACTTATAAACGCGGCGCTGAGTCTGATAAATATATCGTTAATTGGCAAGCAAAAACTAGGTTTTCTAACCAAGCTAAGGATAGTGCGTATATTTCTATTTTGATGTACCGTCATCCAGAGACGGGGCAGTTGGATATTAGAACTGACACGAGCCGATTCGGTGACAATTTAACTGATTTCGTCAATAATAAAAATAGTGCTGGAGTTGTGCAATCTGCTGGCGAGCAGCGTCAACAGAGGGAAATCTGTGTTTATGATGACGGCTGGCTACCGGGGAGAGAGATTATCTATTTTCTACGATCGCATGCAGGTTCTGCTGATGCTATAGTTATGGGTAATGCGACAGGAGGTTGTGCTGATGCGTAAGTTAACAGAGGTGACACGCTTGTCGAAGTGTTGCTTGGAGTAACCATTTTTAGCCTAGTCGCCGTTATTGCATTAGAAACCATGAATCGCGGGATGGCTATTGCTCAGTATTCTTTGGAGACGACGTTGGTTCGCCAACAGATTGACGCTCAGGCTGAAATGCTAAGATATGCGCATGATATGAAAAATGATACTTGGAAGAAATTGGTAGACAATAATTCGGTGAGCGTTTCTGCTGTTAATGACAATGAAGGAAACTTGGGTGTTGAAAAATGTCCTGATGATTTTTCTACGAAAGAGTTTGCTTTGGCTGCGACGCCTTCGCTCGCTTCGAAGATTAGTATATTGAACAATCCTGGAGATTATAAACCAGCAGAAACATACGCGCGGGTTGATGGTGATACTAAAAAAACGTATGGAATATCAGTTAGATTGGTTAAGCCAAGTACGACCACTGGAAGCAGGGATAGCAATAAATATGATGCGTACATAAAAGCGTGCTGGATGCCAGTTGGTAGCAAAATGCCGGCAACCATTGGTACGATTGTGAGGTTGTATGATTCGGGGTTATAAAAAAGGATTTACACTTATCGAATTGATGCTCGCCATGAGTTTTATCTCTGTTCTTTTGTTGTCGATTGCGATGGTAGGTATTCAAGCGGGAAAAATGTATAGCAGGGGTATTGTGCTTCGTGATGTTAATCAAGCGGGTCGAGATATTTCAGACACTATTCGACGCGATTTTCTTCAGGCGAATGCTGAAAAGATTGATAGTACGGGATTGAGAGTGCCGAATAATAGCAATTGGTCAACTGGTCGACTTTGTCTTGGCTCTCATTCTTATGTGTGGAATAATCCAAAGTATTTGGACGATCCTAGCCTGTTGGGCGGAAATAGTCTGTTTAAGGTTAATGGTAATCCAGTGAATTTGGTGCGCGTAGTTGATGCGGATAGCGGCCTGTGTAAAAAGATGCTTCTGGCAAATATCCAGAAACTGTCGATCTTGCGAAATTATCCAATTTGCTCAGAACTATTAATAGCGGTGATGGTTCAATTGGTGTGCACGAAGTTACGCTAGAAAAGATTACATCGGATAATTCAAGGGAGGCGCTGTATAAATTGACTTTTACGCTGGGGACGAGCAAGATGAGTGAAATAAGGAATTCTTCCTGTAAAGCTCCGACTGAAGATGATAACAATTTTGAGTTCTGTGCTATAAATAAATTTGAGATGATTGTGAGGACAAATGGGTAAAAATACGCGACAATCAGGTGCTGTGTCTCTTTTTGCGGTCATATTTGGCGCGATGTTGTTGACTATTGTTACTATTGGGTTTATCAAGTTGATGATTATGGATCAGCGACAATCCTCGAATAATGATCTGTCGCAAAGTGCTTATGACGCGGCTTTGGCTGGGGTTGAGGATGCTAAGCGTGTGGTTCGTGCCGCTCAAACGGGTAACATTCAGGCGGCGGGAGTGTTGAATGGTCCAATTAATTGTAATATGGTCGCGGCATCTGGTGTTGTTGGGGGTAGCTCTTCTGATGAAACTATTATTAAAACTGGTACGGATGCGGGTAAAAAATTTGATCAAGCGTATACTTGCGTAAAGATCACTATGAAATCTCAAGATTTTATATATAAGGCTATTGAGGAAAAATCTCAAATTGTGCCACTACGCGCAACTGGTTCGTTTAATAAGATATCTATTGAATGGTATAGGCGCGATGATGAGAGTAATTTGAATGGCGCCAACGCCGCTAACACTGAAATATCCACTTCTGGGGATTTGCCGACGAAAAACAACTGGAATGCTAATTCGCCACAATTGATGCGCGTGCAACTTATTAACCCAGGCGCCACCTTTAATTTAGCGGCTTTAGACTCAACTGGTGTCACTTCTTTCTTACGACCGAACGTTTTAAGGTCAGACGTAGCAAGCCAGAATGGTACTGCTGTTTCTGGTAAGATTTCTGATCATTCACGCGCAACTGACGGGAATGAACATAATAATGGAACAAGTGTGGTTTCTTGCAGTAAAACATTCAAGTTTTCTGGCGAATATTCGTGTAAGGCGGTGATTGATGTTGATGAGATTCCAGCCGGTAGCGAAACTACGTTCTTAAGGTTATTACCTATATATAAAGGTGGTAGTGTGAAGATTTCTCTTCAGAAAACCGACGGAACAATTGTCAATTTTGATGGAGTCCAGCCAATTGTCGATTCCACGGGGCGGGCAAGTGATTTGTTTAGAAGAGTTGAAGCTCGATTGCAAATAGGAGATGATTTCGCATATCCTAATAATGCGGTTGAATTAAAGAATAGTCTGTGTAAAGATTTCTCTGTATCTGGCGGCGGATCTGCTACCGCAGGTCGATGTAAGCCCATAAGCTAAGCTTCTGTATCACTATGGAATCGGTCGTGAATGTCTTTCAGGTGTTGGTCGGTAACATGCGTATATACCTGTGTTGTTGATATATTACTATGTCCCAGCATTGATTGGACTGAGCGCAAGTCTGCACCGTTCATAAGTAGATCGGTGGCAAAGCTATGGCGCATAGTGTGTGGGCTTACATGTTTTGTGATACCAGCTAATCTAGCATATTGACCAACCATTCTCTGAATGCTGCGCGCGCTTAACCTACGGTAGTCTCCGGAGGTGTTGGGAGTTGCATGGCGTTTGCTATAGCTTAAAAAAATAGAGCGGGTAGATTATCTGTTCTAGCTTCCAGGTATGCCGATATGTGTTCGGCAGCACTTTTTGAAATAAAAACAGGGCGATCCTTTTGTCCTTTTTCCTCGCACCATAAATTCGCGCCTCTTTAGGTTTATATGATCTCGGTTTAAATTGACCAATTCTGAAACACGTAGTCCGCTGGAAAATAGCAACTCAACGATTGCTCGATCTCTCAGTCCAGATTCTGTATCGGTCGGTATTTGATCGATCATACGTAAAAACCTCGTCATATTGTAAAAAGGTTACTTGTTTACGGACTACTTTGGGCAATATAATTCTGTCGGCCGCTAGACTTTTGATATTACGACGAGAAAGGTAGGTCAATAGACCTCGTAATGCAATAAGATGATAACTTTGGGTAATTAAAGACAGTTCTTCGCCGGTGTTGTCATTTTTATAACGGTTTAGCCAGAGGCGATACTGGCGTATTAGTTCTGATGTAATTTTCTCAACATCTATATCGCCGGCAAAATCGATAAATCTCTCTAGATATAGTTGATAATTTATGATGGTTTTTGACTACGCCCACCTTCAACCTCTAGGTGCTCTAAGAAATCAGTTAAGGCTTCTGATATAAACATAATATTTATTCTATCGCTAATGAATATGTTTATCAAATTATTTATTTCTGCTACTATATTAGAAAATAATAAGCAGAGGAGTATCTATGGCAGAAAGCGAAAAAAACTACTGTGGCGTTGAAAGGACATTGATCGTCTTTAAGCCTGACGCAGTTCAACGAGGTATAGTTGGGGAAATTTTACAACGTTTTGAGCGAGTTGGTCTGAAAAAAATAGTTGGTGTAAAAATGACATCACCATCCAGAGACCATTACTATGCTCATTACGAAGACATTGGTAAATTGGCTACTCGTCGAGGTGAGGGAACTTTGAATATAACATTAGATATGATGATGGATGGTCCAGTTATAGCAATGGTATTAGAGGGCGTTGAAGCTGTTGCTGTTGTTAGGAAGATTGTTGGTCCAACAGAGCCTAAGTCAGCTGACATGGGAACAATTCGCGGTGATTACTCACACATTAGTTTTGGCTATGCAGATGAATGTCAAAAGGGAGTTCCAAATTTGATTCACGCATCTGGCGATTCAGATGAGGCTGTTCGTGAGATCGAGCACTGGTTCAAGCCGGAAGAATTGGTAAATTATCACACATTAAGTGAAAAGTTTACTCGCTAAGCTAGTCTTTCCTGAGAGTTACCGTGGTATAATGGTTATATGCCTCGGTAGCTCAACTGGATAGAGCAGATCCGTCCTAAGGATAAGGTTGTAGGTTCGACTCCTGCCCGGGGTACCAGATATATGACAGAACAAATTAAAGATAAGCAATTTGATGGGCAGCGTGACGGAGAGCAACTGTTGTTTGTGTTTCGTCGTCACATAATCGCTATGAGAAAAGGATTTTATCTGCTTCTCGGATCAATGACGCTTGGTTCATTGCCTTTTTTAATTTGGCAAGATAATTTGAATCTTTTATGGGTATTTGTTGGTGGATTTATTTTTGGTTTGATGCTCTTTTTCTATCATTTCCTGATGTGGTTTTATACTTACTATATTGTTACCGATCAGAGGATTCGTCAGATTACTCAGCATGGATTTTTTGGTAAAGATGTCATTGAGCTGAAATTGTCAAAAATTCAGAATATTAGTTATAGTATCCCGGGGTTTAGCGGAGAAATGTTTAAGTTTGGTACAATAGTTATTCAAACTTTTGTTGGAGATCTTGTTATAAAAAACGTAGAACATCCAGATAAGATCTATAATAAACTACAAGACGCAGTGGAAATTTCGACAAAGAAGGAGGATATCAATGAAGAATCTATTGAACCGTAAAGATAAAAAACAGCCAAAGGAGCTACCTAAGAGGATTACAAACGATACAGTAGCTCAGCACCGCGAGAAGGTCTTGGCGGCTGGTCGTAAGCATAAATATCCCATCCAGTACACTAAACGTCGATTGGTGTGGATAACGATGCTCGTTAGTGTTGTTATTCTGATTGTTTTCATTGCTCTTGGTTGGGCGCAGTTATATGTCTGGAAAGATACAAGCGATATCGCATATAGGATAACTAAGATTTTACCTCTTCCTGTGGCTAATATTGACGGAGAAAATGCTGAGTATAGTGATTATCTTCTGTATCATCGTAGTTCGTTGGCAGTATTGCAGTCTCAGGGGCAAGCAGATCAAAAGGACAAAGTTAAGTTCTATCAAAACCAGTCCATAGATAAGGCGTTGGAGGTGGCGTACGCCAAAAAGCTTGCGAGAGAAAATAATATTACGGTAGATGATAAAAAGGTTCAAGATCTTATCAAAAAACAGCAGGAATCTAGCAAGCTATCGCAGTCCGCTTATGAGTCTGTAGTGAAAGATAATCTTCATTGGTCAATGGATGAGCTAAAAACTGCTATGAAATATACTTTGTTAAAACAGGAAGCGTCTTTTAAGATTGATAAAACAGCTAACAACCTAGTGTCTGACATTAAGAAGAGGCTGCAAGAGGGTAAATCATTAAAGGATATTGCTACGGAAATGGGTGATAAAGTGCAGTCGGTATTTGATCTATCTGTCTCTACGGATAATTCTGACGGAGGGCTAACGAAAGCAGCTATGTCATTAACAAAAGGTAAAATTTCAGGTCCTATAAAGACTCTTTCAGGTGACGGATATTACTTTGTGACGCTTAATAACATTGAAGGTAAAACCGTAAATTACTCTTACGTAAAAAGTTCCATTGACTGAATTTAATAACCAGTTTAACTACTTAAAAAAAATAACAATAAAGTAAAAATATTTCATTTCAATTGATAAATAGTCGTTCTAGTTTGAAAAAAACTCCTATTTTTTTGCTATAATTTCCTAAGGAGTTTGCCGTTGTAGCTCAGCTGGTAGAGCAGCTCATTCGTAACGAGCAGGTCGCTGGTTCAAGCCCAGTCAACGGCTCCATTTTATGAAAGACACTATAAAGAAATCGATAAAAAAATTGTTTTTTTAGCGACAGGACTGTGGCAACTCTTTTTGATCGTTAACGTTGTTGTGGCTATTGTTGTATCTATATTTTTTTAGGATCATCAATAAAACATAGCGAGGCTCAGGTTATTACGCGCTACACTACGTATGGTGATGCGAATTTTTATAGGAGTCACTGGTCTAGTCTACTTAGTTATTTTGCTTTGGCGTTTATGATAGTTTTTGGTCACTCTGCGCTAAGTGTCAAGTTAATTTCATTAGAAAAACGAAGCTTGGCTATATTTCTTTTGTGGTTGACGTTGGGTATTTTAGCTATTTTAGCTATTTTAGCCTATTCTATTATTAAAATTGCATCGATAGGATAATATATGGACATTGAGATTCCACTTGGTAAACGAACAAAAAAATATCGTTTTCTTGAGATGCTTCCTGGATTGTTAAGCTACGGGGCTATTGTTCTTCTGGTTATCTTATCCATAGTAAGTCCCGTTTTAGCATCAATTTATTTGTTGACTATAATACTAATTGCTTTTGTAAAAACAATAGCTATCAGCTATAGGATAGTTAATGGCCATAATAATATGGTAAAAGCTTCAAAAGTCGACTGGAATAAGCGGTTATCTGATTTGGAAAATCCGAAGGATGCGTATTCTAGACTGAGAGATAATCAATCTAATGAGTTGTTATATCAACAACATGTAGACAATCTAAAATTTATGTCTGCTGCGGAAGATGGGTACTATCCTAAACCTAGTAATATTTACAACGCTCTTATTATGCCTGCATACAACGAGAGTATAGAAGTGATTGAGCCTGCTCTTAAATCGGTCTTAGATACTACATACGACAAGAAACGTCTAATTGTAGTTTTTGCGTACGAAGAGCGTGGTGGTGTTGATATTGATACAACAGCTAAAATACTGAAAAAGAAATACGGTAAGTGCTTTCATTCTTTCCACATTGTAAAACATCCGAAAGATCTGCCGAACGAGGTAGTTGGTAAGGGCGGAAACATCACGTATGCAGGCAAGTGGCTGGAGCAATATTTACAACAGGAAGAAATAGCCTTTTCTGATGTTATTGTTACAACGATGGACTGTGATAATAAGCCGCATAAGTATTACTTTGATTATGTGACATATGAATATATTACTCATGAAGACAGAAAACATTTATCGTTCCAGCCAATATGTTTGTTCACTAATAATATATGGGATGTCCCTGCGCCGATGCGAGTGGTGGCGACAGGGAACTCATTCTGGAATATTATCAGCTCCATGCGCCCATATTCTTTGCGTAACTTTGCGTCGCATTCGCAACCGATGAATGCTCTCGTTGAGATGAACTTTTGGAGTACGCGAACAATTGTTGAGGATGGTCACCAGTACTGGAGAAGCTATTTCTATTTTGATGGTAATTATGAAGTTGTGCCGATTTTTGTGCCGATTTATCAAGATGCAGTATTGGCTAATAGCTATAAAAAAACATTAAAAGCTCAGTTTATTCAGCTGCGACGTTGGAGCTATGGAGCTTCAGATGTGGCGTATGTTGGCAACAATATATTTAATAAAAATAGGACGGTAAAATTTTGGCCCAGTCTGGCTAGGTTTGTGAGATTGTTGGATGGTCATGTAACTCAGGCTTGTATTGCCCTAATTGTTGCTTTCGGTGGATGGGCCCCTCTTGTGCTGAATAGTGAAGCTGCACGCAGTGTCGCCGCCCATCAATTACCAGATACTGTTAGTTTAATACAGCAAGTAGCTATGATAAGTATTTTGGTATTGATTTTTGTATCGTTCAAGTTGTTGCCGCCTCGTCCAGAAAGATATAAGAAGAGTAGAAACACATTGATGGTTCTACAATGGTTCTTGATGCCTATTACTTCTATTGTATATAGTTCTTTGGCTTCATATAATGCGCAAACTCATCTTCTGCTTGGTAAATATCTTGATAAGTTTGACGTGACAGAGAAGACTACTGTAGAGATGAATGATCAGAGTCGTGCTCAGAATAAGAAAAAGAAGGACGACCACGACGCCTCTTCCTCTGAGAGATGATAAGATTATGTTGTGCTGCATATTGCAGTGCAGCTATTTGGTCAAAATTCTGTAATGTTGAGTGGGTTATTTCGGCGATGTGTTGCGATGATATCGCGGGTTTGTTGTGTAGGTGTATTAATTTATCTTGTATAGTATTGGCCAAGTCATAGCTATATGAGCCTGCTAATTTTTCATTATGACTAAAACTTCGCGCAATACTAAGTATTAGTTTTCCTATAGAAAAGTTATTTTTCTCGCCATCTTGTGATATAACAACGAGGGAAATCGCAGGCTTTTCGTAGGTTGTAAAATAATAACCGCATTGGTCGCATATATGTCTACGCCAGGTTGTTGGGTATTTTTTATTTTGACGAGAATTTGCTACGTGGGTTTTTCCGTGAAAACATTTTATGCATATCATATCAATATATTGACATACAACTATAAAAAAATCCAGTGGAAAAGTGCTGTGTAAAATAAAAATCGCCTCATTATAGAGGCGATTGCTCTGTGAGTCTGGAAACTTAATTAAGTATAGATCTTTCTTCGTTGATCTTCTTGTTATATTCGTAGTGAATTTTTGCCTTGCTCAATAAAGAACAATGTTGTGGCTTTTTTGTGTCTAAACGAGGTGAGTCATGTTTACTCATGCTTTGAATTCTAACATACTTATTGAATAAAGTCAAGGTGCATACGGAAAACATGTAGGCTCGATCATTTTTCGTTGCATTAACTAATTCTATTTATAAAAAGCCCCGTCTAATATCGACGAGGCTTATGTATCGCATCTGGTGGGCAATAGAGGATTCGAACCTCTCACCTCTTCAACGTCAATGGAATACTCTGTAAAAGTTACTAACTACATATATAATAACATATTTAAGTCATAACTGAATCATAAATATGTTGTAATTTTGTATTAGTGTAATGTGTATAAATACGCGTTGTATCTAAACTCTGATGACCTAGTAAATCCGAAATATAGCATAATTCAATACCTTTATCTAAAAGCATAGTAGCAAACGAATGGCGAATAGTATGAGGGGTTACGTTAATAAAGTCTGAATTATCGCAAATAGATTCAAATATACGACGAACACCACCAGTAGTAAGACGAGATCGAGTGCCTTGATGGGAAATAAAAAGGGCAGGGTTATCATCAATACGGCAAGCTAAATAATTATTTATAGCGTCTTCAGTTACTTCATCAATAAAAACAACACGAGGATTCTTACTCTTTCCAACAACCGTAAATTTACGATGACGGATACTATTACGGTTCAGAGAGACTAATTCAGAAACACGAATGCCCGATGCGGCCAACAAACGCAATATTGCAATGTTGCGCACTCGATTCATGGATCCATAGCCTCTACATTGACGAGAGGCAACAGAAATAAAATCCTCGATCTCCTCTGGTAATAAGTATTGAATAATATACTTCTCACGCTTAGGAACAACTAATTCTTCATAATCCATAACATCAAATCCTCTTCTTGCGGCCATCTTTAAAACCATACGAATGCAAGAGATAGCATTACGAACGGTATTAGATCTCCATCGAGATGAAACAAAGTTGTGCCAATCTCTAAAATCCGAAAAAGATAAACTTTCAATGTCTACATCTCCAAAAAATGAAATCAAGGACTTACTAATATTTAAATAACTAGATTCAGTATTAATAGACTTACCAGCCCTTAATACATAATCGCAAATATAAAAGCTTAAAAAGCTTCAGATATCTTCATAAAAAAACACTTTCTACCCTCCAATTTATGTTATATAATGCACCTATAGATAAAACTAAATAAAAAAAGGAAAAAAATGGATCTAACACAATTACCGCTAGAAACTATAATAGTAATATTTATCGTATTCTTATGTATGATAATTATGATGATAGCTTCATTCTGTACAGTAGGAATCTACAATAAAAACTATAGAGATAAAAGAAAAATTATAGAAGACTATCTAAAAACAAAAAAATTAAGGCGGAAGAGAGCGAGTCTGTTTAAATATCGTAGGTAATGATGCTTGACGAAGTCTGACACTAATAGGAATAGCAGATAACGAAGTAGATACATCTCTATCGATCAATAAATCATAAATAGAATCAATAGCTGAACAACGTTTAAACTGATAAACAGATATATCATACTTATCAGAAGAGAAGACTAAATTGTCATCAAAAATATACGGATCCAACCCTAATTCAGATAATGATTCATAACGCTTTACAGGCTTGTATAGATTCTTAGAGGCCCAGTAGCGACGTTTATTGAATCGATTGATCATATCCTTAGTAATATACTTAGTAAGATACGCTGCGGCCTTAGTTTGATCATCATCGAGCTTCTGAGCGTTAGTAAAACCAGCAGTAAAACCTGTAAGGTTATAGACGCGTTTACCATTCTGAAAAACATTAGTAGACTTCAATTCGGCATTATAATCACGAATCAAAGCGTGAAAGTGGATAGCACCGTCTTTATGGAATTCGGGAACAATCACGTATGCAAAATTAGGAGAGTGCTTCTTCTGACGATTGAGCCAGTACTTCATAATATTCGATGTAGACTCTATAGAATATCTATCAACCTTCTTAGGATTGAAAGTAAAAGTAACAAAATAGGAAAAATTATTAGATAAAGCATAATCGAAAATAGTAGTACGAGTACGACGAAGTGACTCTTCAATAGCTTTATCTGATGGCTTCTCAGAATCCCTATTAGGCTTATGACCCAATCTGGGTCGTGGAATAACTAAAGGGATTGTTAAAAAAATAGTGACTTTATACATATTATTAGGGTATTCCTTTATAATGTGTTCAATTACAGTTAAAGATTGATTCATAAAAACATACCACCAATATGTTATTTTTTATGTGTTGTTTACCTCTATAAACGCTTGTTAAGTGTTGGGTTATCAAGTAGCCCTACGGGCGGGAACCTATAGACACCGCCCGGACGCGAAAAGCGTAACTTTTCGCGCCGATCAGAGAGTCGCTTCTACCTGGAAAACACCCCCTTTCGCCTTTTAAGGGGAACAGCAAGTTTCTTCACCGTAACAGTAGGCTGTGAAACGAGATAGACGCCGTCAGCCTGAGAGCCAGTAAAGACGACCTGATTGGTATCGTATGAATCGCGCAACGCTTGCGACTGGAAGAAGAATCCCATTTTAAGAGGACGCGATCCGTCAACACGCTTGCCATTATTATCAAACTCCAGCTTCTTAGCGATAAAGCCCAGTAAACCGTAAAAATAGGGCCAGCAGACAAGCCGAATGGAAGAGCGAAAGATTTGCATTTGAAGGCAATATCCGACCGACGACGCACAGCCTTTACCAATTGATCGTAATCCTGAGAGGTAACGAGGTGGATCCGTTTCTGTTTGCGATTCTGAGCTGCTTGATGTATGACCCAGGGCGGAACATTACGAGAATCCTGATTAGAAAAATAATTTTGATATTCATCAGTAATAACTATCACACCATACTTGCCATTACGAACACACTGATTAACAAGAGCATATTCTTCTAAAGAAGAATAATAAATATAACTAGAAACAGTATCGATCTCATTAGAGAGGATAGACTTTAATTTATCTAAGGATCCGTCGAATCTGAGAGCGGTACGATCTTTTAATATAATATTAGAAACAACAATAGCTTTCGGATATCGTTTTACAATCTTCTTGTAAAAATGAATTAGAGTTATGGTCTTACCATCACCTTGCTCACCAAAGAAGGTCTGAATACCTGAAGGTTGAAAATAGTCTGGATCCTTGCGATTACGTCTATTTTCTCTAATAGCTTCTTTATCAAAATTAAAAGACTTAGAAACGAATGGTAAAATGTTAGGCATTAATGACCCCTCACTTTGTTATAAAACCAAAGAACAGGACGTATTGCTATAAAGACAGTAATACTAGTGACGATCATAACGAGCATTGTAGCGAAGAATGTATCACCTATATAATTCCTAAGAACAACGATCGGAAAGGCAAAATAAGGAACAACATTATTAATGGCATTAAGAAAAACTAATGGAGCCGCAGGAATTAAGATAAGAGAGAGAATAAATTTAATGATAACGACGATAAACGACAAAATAAACATTACTATCATATACTAATCCTTTCTCCTTTCTTCCCAGTCACCATGATCACCAGTACGCTCGTCAAGCCAGCGAACGGATTGAGTTTCATGTTCCTCTTCTTCATAATCCTCTACATAGATTCCAAAGAACCTGTTGGCCAATCGATAACAAGTCCACAAAAAGCCAATAGCTATACCACCCTGAAGAAATATCTGCATAAATGACCAAACGGCCGGCAATTGATATCGCCATCTACACATCTCGAGGTTAGCAGTAGAGCCAAAAATAGTAAGCGAAACAGCACAAGTAGTATTATTAGAGTTCATAGCTTCAACTGTAGTAAACACGCCTTTTATGAACGTAAACGGCAAGGCTAAGAAACCTAATCGATCAATAATAGTATTCAATAAATCATTCCATAGAGATTGAAGATCTTCAATTTTTTTGGAAAAAAATTATACTAAAAAAATAAAATCTGTAAAAAACCAAACAAAAAGAATTACGAATTGCACAAGCAATAGAACCAAAAGAAGGTATTTTTAATCCGTTAAAATTGTAATCATATTGAGAGCAATCTTCATACTTTGGCTTTTCTTTTTTGTCCTCACAAAACCCCTCGAGACAAACAGAGTCGACAGTAGAGCCAGAACGTTTTCGACCGTCAACATCAATATACATATAACGTTCCTTATATTTTATATATTCAGTATCTTTAGGAAAACCATTTATACAATAATCAGGAGTTGAAGAACTCTCGCCATAAGAATAGCAAGCCCTAGCGGAATAGCGTGCAACTACAGTATATTCATCGTAATTAGGTAAATCGACAGAAAAAGTACCACCAGCGTCGATAGTCTGTTGATGCACAACATCACCACCACGACGCTTCTGAACAGTAAAAACTAATTGATAAGTATTATCGACTAGACGCCAGCCATCTTTCGTATAGTCAGAAAAAGCATCAAGAGTTATTCGATCACGATCTTTCAAATGTTTTATTGAAATTTTCTTATCAACAACAGAATATTCAAAATCAGGTAAGATCTCATCTTGAAGAGACTTAGGAATCTTAATATTACGATCCTTAAGAATAGAGCTTAGTTCATAATCAGGAGTAGACAAGAAAGTTTCAATAAGACCTGGTGGTTTTGAATAAGAAGCAGAAAGGACCAAAGGAGTACTATCTTGTACCAAAGAAGAAGAACAAGTAACCTTAAAAGAATTAGAAGAAGACATAATCAAGTTAATGAGTTTAAAACCAGACTCAGAAAAATGATATCCGTAATAATCATCATAACGAAGAATCTGTTTCGGAGCTTTGGATTCGGTCCAATAAAGACGAACATAACGCTCATCATGACCATTACCACCATAATAATGATTAAGAACAATCCAATCACCATTACCGTAAACAGCTTTCTTATAAGATTTTTCAGCATCAGCTCGAGAAATAAAGCGACTACAGGAGTAAGACCACTCGACATCTTTTCTAGTGAAGAAATATGAATAAAATAGAGTACTTACATCAACAGAAGATTTGTCGTACTGTAATAATAGTTTCTTAGTAATACGAAAATCGGAAATCTGAGGAGTAGAACTCTGAGCAAAAACTGAATTAAAGGGAGATAAAACAGAATAGCCCAAAAATTAAAAAGAGAAGACAAAGCATAAAAAAACTCTCTTATTTATTTTTCATCTTCAAGATTCTTTCTTAAATAAGTCTGATATTCTTTTTTTCTTCATCGATCGAAAAAAACAACTATAAACAATAAAAAAATGGAGAATAAAGCGAATAACATCATCATTTTTTTATTATTCCTATTCTTAAACAAATCAGTATAAATAAAATAGATACAAAAAAACCTAAAAGCGAAAAAAAGGTAATAAAATTGTAGATTAGGCCAACAATATCACTAGAATTCATTTACTTATTACCTCCAGAATAGCTAATACGACTAACGAGATACCAACAAATAACAAAAGAAAACAGGATGACAAAAAAATTTTACAAGAAATTTATCTAAAATTGTTTGTAATTCCGTAGATGACATAAAAAAACTCCTATCTAGAATTAGTAACCGAATAAAGCGACTTAAAAATAATATCCAAAACGATCTTTACTCCAGCTCCAACGGCAACGATAGCCAAAAGGGAAGAGAAATTAGCTGATAGAGTCTGGGTGATCAATTGTACAATCTCTATAGTCTTCATATATTCAATAAGCAAGGAGTGAGATGTACGCGTGGTGGAGGTCGTACATCTCACAAACTACTAGAAACGCCCCTTTAAGCCACGATTGCCAAAGCTGCGGAACAACTTCAGACCAACACCGAAGCCAATCAGAATCGCAAGAGCAGGCCAGTTTTGGGTAAAGTAACCAATAACCGTCGTAATGATGCTAGTAGCGTCAGCTGCTTCAATAAGCTTCATAACTTGCTTTAATCCTTTCTTGTAGCTTTTAATTGTTCAATATAACACTGAGTTACCAGCCCGCTACAATGGCAACTCTGGCTGCTTTTATCTTGACATTTAACTTACTTTTAAGCGCAAGCACCAAAAACTAAAATATATAAGCCCTACAATTAAAGCAGGGACTCCTTAGCGACTGATGACTCTATAAGAGACAATTGTTCAGAAGAGAGAAATACCGATTGTTTATAAATCTTCTCATTAGGCATAATCCATTCAATAGTCAATACGCTATATGGTCTATTATCTTTTTTTGAAATACGCTCCTCTACATATGCACGAGAAATGTGAGATATGATGTTATCTGAGTTTGTAGCTGTCATTTTCTATACTCCTTTACGACATTAAAAAAACTCTTCATCAGTAACTGATAAAGAGTTATACAATCGTCGTATCTGGTGGGCAATAGAGGATTCGAACCTCTCACCTCTTCAACGTCAATGAAGCGCTCTAGCCAAATGAGCTAATCGCCCAGATATAATAATATTATCATAACAGATGTCTACTATCAAGGAGCGTGGTATAATATTGGTATGAGTGAAGAAGAACTAAAATCTATGAGACACAGCCTGGCGCATATTATGGCGCAGGCTATTCAGCATTTATGGCCTCAGGCGAAATTTGGCGTGGGTCCAGCTATCGACAATGGTTTTTACTACGATATTTATCTTGACAACGGGACAATTTCTGAAGCTGATCTTCCGAAGATAGAAGAGGAGATGCGAAAGATTGTAGCGGCTGATTATCCGTTTGAGAGGCGCGACGTGTCGGTAGAAGAGGCTATTGATTGGGCTATAAAGGGAGATCAGTCATTTAAGGTGGAACTACTGAATGACCTCAAAAGATCCGGTACTACCGTTGCTAGCGAATTAGCTGGAGAAAAAATGGGATCTGTGTCTGATAGCGATAGTAAAGTCGAGACTGTTTCTTTGTATTCTCAGGGTGATTACACTGATTTGTGTAGGGGTGGACATGTGGACAGTACTGGAAAAGTTGGCGCATTTAAGCTTACTAAGACAGCTGGGGCATATTGGCGAGGCAATGAGAATAATCCACAAATGCAGCGAATATATGGTGTAGCGTTTGCTACGCAGGAAGAGCTGGATGAATATCTTAATAGATTGGAAATTGCAAAACAGCGAGATCATCGTAAGTTAGGTAAGGAGCTTGATCTATATACGACCTCTCCTCTGGTAGGGATTGGTTTGCCTTTGTTTACTCCTCGCGGTACGATTTTACGAGATATAGTGGCTCAATATTCGAACCAGCTGAGACAGAAGTTTGGCTTTGAAAAGGTCTGGACGCCTCATATTACGAAAAAAGATTTATATGAAACATCGGGCCATTGGGCTAAGTTCGGAGAAGAGCTATTTTTAGTTAAAAGCCAAGAAACTAGTGATGAGATGGCTCTTAAGCCTATGAACTGTCCGCATCATACGCAAATTTTTGCCTCACGACCGCGAAGTTATCGTGACATGCCAGTAAGATACTTGGAGACGACAACAGATTATCGTGACGAAAAAACTGGTGAGCTGGGCGGATTGAACCGCGTACGCTCATTAACGCAGGATGATAGTCATATATTTTGTCGTACTGATCAGATTGAGGATGAGATTAATAATTTATTATCTGCCGCTCGTGAGCTGTATGGATCAATCAATATGAAGCTTAGGGTCCGATTAAGCTATCGTGATGAATCCGATTCGTATTTAGGTGATCTTAGCTTATGGGATTCCGCACAGAACCAGTTAAAGTCTGCTGTTGAGAAAGTAGGCTTGGATTATTTTGAACAAGAGGGTGAGGCGGCATTTTATGGTCCAAAGATTGACTTTATGGCAACGGATGCAATCGGCCGTGAACATCAAGTTGCAACCGTACAGCTAGATTTCGTGCAGCCACAAAGGTTCGGTTTGGAGTATGCGGATACTGATGGTAATTTTACAACACCAGTTATGATTCACTGTGCCTTATTAGGGTCGATCGAGCGATTTTTGAGTGTATTTATAGAACACACTGGCGGATGGTTTCCGTTTTGGGCGGCTCCAGAACAGGTCCGTATTTTGACTATTAACGACACAGTGCTAGGGTATGTTGATAAAATAACAACCATATTATCGAGTATTACCCTCATGAGAGCCAGTTAGATATAATGATGTAAGATTTACAATAGACTCTAGAAATGAATCATTAGGTAAGAAGATTAGGGAAGCTACCTCTATGAAGATACCTGTTCAACTTATCGTAGGACCAAAGGATATGGAAGCTAACGAGGTTAGTGTTCGCACGCAATCTGGCGAAGAAAAAATATCGTTGGAGCAACTTGCTGAGTATATAAAATCTTTGTAGGGTTGAGCTAATTGGATAGGTTTATAAGATTAGATAACGGCGTTGATGAGGGTCGCCTACCACTAATTGTAATTATTGGTCCTACCGCTAGCGGCAAGACATCATTGGCTATACAATTAGCGAAGAAGTATAGAGGGGAAATAATTTGCGCTGACAGTAGGACCGTCTATCGTGGTATGAACATTGGGACGGCTAAGCCTTCTCTGGAAGAGCAGCAGGGAGTTTCTCATTGGGGTCTTGATTTGGTGAATCCGGGCGATTCTTTTAGTGTGTCACAATTTAAGGACTATGCCTGTCAAAAGATTAAAGAAGTCCGAAGTCGAGGAAATATTCCATTTCTTGTCGGTGGAACAGGGTTGTATATTGATTCTGTTATATTTGATTTTCAATTTGGAGGTAAATTCAGCAGAGAAAAGAGAGCTAACTTACAAGAAATGACGATATCTGAACTTCAACAATACTGCGTCAATCACGACGTAGCCTTGCCGGAGAATAGTAAAAATAAAAGATATCTAATTAGGGCTATTGAGCGAGCCGATGAAAAGCCGTCTGGAATGGAGGCTCCATTGAATAATACTATCGTTGTCGGAATTACTACAGGTAAACAACTATTAAAACGAGAGGATTACAGATAGAGCAAAAAAAATGTTCAAGGACGGTGTTGTAGAAGAAACAATAGGGTTAGCCAATAATACCGGGTGGTGTAATGAGGCTATGACGGGTAATGTTTATCCTATTATTAAGAAATTAATTGAGAAAGAAATAGACGAAGATCAGGTTATTCAGGAATTTATTGTTAGTGATGTAAACTTAGTAAAACGTCAGTTGACGTGGTTTAGACGAAACCCATTTATTGAATGGGGAGATGTTCATTCGTGTGAACAATATTTATCTCGAGTATTAGATAGTAAGTAAAAAATATGTTACAATTATAGTACAATGATTGATTCATTATTTGGTTCAAAAAAACTAGGGTAAAATTATTACATCTTTTTCTGAACAATCCAGAAAAGTCATTTTATGTGAGGGAAATTACTAGGATGATCGATGAGCAAATAAATTCTGTTCGTCGAGAGCTAGCCAATATGGTGTCTGTAGGCATAGTACAGCAGGATGCTATTGATAATAAGTTATACTATAGCGTAAATGAGGATTATCCGTATATCAAGCCGCTTGCGGCTATATTCTCAGATAAAAATACAGAAGGCGGTATGGGTGCTGCGAGTAGCGTTTCCTGGAAAGATTCTTTAGGGATAATGAGAGGTTTAAGATTGGCTATTATTTCGGGGAAATTAGTAGTCGGATCAAGCTCTGCTGTTGATTTGCTATTGGTTGGCGATGATATGTCTGTCGTAACTATAAAAAATCTTGTTAAAAAAATCGAAAAAGATAGAAAAATAGAGATAAATTATGCCGTAATATCTTATGATGATTTCTATTATAGGATGAGTGTCAAAGATAGGTTTATAATGGATATTGTAAGAAACAAGCACTCTGTATTAGTAGATACGGAAAATATAATGAGAAAGGAATAGGACATGTTTGAAATAGAATACAAAGGGGCAAATGCTGTTATTATTACTACAAAGAAACTTCGCGTAGTATTTGATCCGAATTTAGAGATTGTCGGAGGAAAAAATGTTTCTGTAGATAACGATGTAGAGGTTGTTACAGAGGATCGGTTTGCTGTTGTGGATTCTACACCAAGACTACTATTTTCGGGCTCAGGTGAATATGAAGTCGGAGACATCTCATTGCTAGGAATTCCAGCGCGCCGACATATCGACACCGCAGATGATGTTAAAAAATCTACAATATATAAAATTACGGTTGGTGAAGCTAAGGGAGTGGTTGTTGGTAATATTGAGAATAAACTAACTGATGATCAGCTTGAGAATATAGGTGTTGTTGATTTTGCAATATTACCTATCGGTGGAAATGGATATACATTAGACGCAATAGGAGCAACTTCAATAATTCGTCAATTGGATCCTAAGGTGGTGATTCCGGTGCATTACAATGACACTACTTTGCATTATGAAGTTTCACAGGATGGTGTGGATGAGTTTGTAAAAAATCTAGGAGCTCCAGTTGTTGAGGCTGGTCCAAAGTGGAAGCTAAAGAAAATAACGGATTTACCAGATAATTTAACGGTTGTTCAGATATCGAAAAGCTAGGGTCTTCTCGTTGAATTAAAAATAACTCCGACAATACAATCGGAGTTATTTTATTAAAATTTGATTTAGCGATTACTTATTAGTAGTTGCGCTCAAAATACCTTTTTTCTTCAGGGTGCGAATAGCTTTTTGTACTTAAAGTCATGGTAATTTTTTTGACCGTCAACAACGAAAAGTCTTCTTCTGAAGGTTTGGTTTGAAAACACGCTTAGTGCGGCGCAGGGAGAAGCTGACGCTGTTGCCATACTGCTTGCCTTTGCCTGTTAAATCACATCGTGATGCCATTTCCACTCTCTTTACTTTTATTATTAATAACAATCCTTATTATTGTATCGACATTTGTGTAATTAGTCAAGATCACGTATTGATGCTATAATAACACTTATGATTTTAGAAATAATAATAGTTTTGACTGTCATATTACTGTCTATGACTATTCACGAGGCTATGCACGCTTTTATGGGATATGTATTGGGCGATAATACCGCAAAAGAAGAGGGAAGATTGACACTTAATCCCATAAGACATATCGATCCTGTGATGACTATTTTGCTTCCTTTGATTATGGTGATACTGCATGCTCCAGTTTTTGGAGGAGCTAAACCTGTTCCATTTAATCCAAATAGAGTCCGTTTTGGCGATTGGGGGGGCGGCTCTTGTTGCTCTTTCTGGCCCAATTACTAATTTAGTGATCGCCTTTATTGCGTTTGGCGTCGGGGTGTTTAGTGGCGTTATTGATAATGCTGGGGCAGTACAGCCTACGATATTTGGACTGATTATTTCTACTGCTGTATCGGTGAACCTGGGTTTTTTTGTTTTTAATATGCTACCAATTCCGCCTCTGGACGGATCTAGAATATTATATGCCGTAGCGCCAAATAGCGTCAGGAGTGTTATGCAAAAAATTGAGCAAAACGGCGTTCTTTTGGTAATGATTATAGTTGTGCTGTTTTCTGATGTAATTGGGCAGGTTATGTCGGGCTGTATTCGGGCAATTTTGCGTGTATTTATGAACATATTTGGTGTATAATAGGGGTACACCCTGGATTTATCCGTGGGCGCGTATGATTTTCCTAACATCATACAATAGGGAGCTTTAATGATTTATTGTCGTGGCAATAAGTTGCGAGCACCCACCTTGCATTTATGCGGGGAATATCTAGCGCCCACAGACAAGTCTAGGGTTTAGTGCTATAATATATCATGTAGTCTGTTAGGCAATCGCTTAAGTTGTACTTAAGAGGAAAGTCCGGGCAGCGAAGGATACGACAGTCGTTAACGGCGACCGGAGGCAACTCTAGGGAAAGTGCCACAGAAACGAAACTACCTTCGTATTTTATATACGAGGGAAAAGGTGAAACGAGTGGGGTAAGAGCCCACAGTCGTCTATGGCGACATAGACGAGAGGTAAACCCTGTCGGCTGCAAGGAGATTTGCAAATAGGATTATCCGTCCGCAGATCGATAACCGCTTGATTTGTTTGGCAACAAGCAAACTAGATAGATGATTGCCCTAGACAGAACCCGGCTTATAGGCAGACTATGAATAAAACACCCTGCATAATGTCAGGGTGTTTTATATTGGTAGATCTGTCCTATTATAGACTTGCTTTTACTATTTCAGCGAAAGCTTTTGGCTCGTTAACTGCCAATTCTGCTAATATTTTTCTATCAATCTCAATGTTTTTAGATTTCATAGAAGCTATAAGTTTGCCGTAAGTCGTGCCTTCTTGTCGAGCGGCTGCATTGATTCGGGTAATCCATAGACCGCGTAGATCGCGCTTCTTGTTTCGGCGATCGCGATAGGCGTACTGTAGAGCCCTAATAACACCTTGTTTTGCAAGACGAAAACTTCTGGTGCGATTATGTTGCATTCCCTCAGCTGCTTTTAAGATTTTTTTGTGCTTAGCGCGTGCGGCAACTCCTCGTTTTACTCGCATAACTATACTCCCATTGCTCGACGGGCGTTCTTGGCCATCGAACCAGTTACTGTTGCTGTTGTGTTGATTGCGCGCTTACGACTTTTTGACTTTTTAGCCAACAAGTGGCCGCCAAATGCGCGCTGGCGGGTCAATTTTCCGGTGCTGGTCAGCTTGATACGCTTCGCAGTGCCTTTATGGGTCTTTAGCTTTGGCATTATTTACTCCTTATTACTACGCTCAGATTGCGACCAGCCATCTGAGGTTTTTGCTCTAATATTGCATCCTTACTAAGGTGTTCCATGATTTTGTCGATCAATTCGTAGCCGATCTCTTTATGGGCCATTTCGCGACCTTTGTAGACCACTTGTATACGAACTTTATGTCCGCCCTCTAAAAATTTACGGATCTTTTTCAGCTTAACCTCTAGGTCTCCAGCTCCTATCTTTAGACCAAAGCGCATCTGCTTTAGGTCTCCAGATTTGGCTTGGCGCCGATTCTTCTGTTGATCCTTCATCTTTTGGTACTGGTACTTACCCCAGTCAATGATTTTAGCAACTGGCGGATTGGCTCCTGGCGATATTTCAACTAGGTCAAGATTCATGTCATTGGCTTTACTTAAAGCCTCCTTAAGGGACATGATTCCGAGCTGTTCTCCATCAGGACCAATTATCCGCAGTTCTCTTGCACGGATTGCTCCGTTGATACGGATTGATTTATTAATCTCTGGCTCTCCTTTTTGAAGCAATTTTAGATTAACTCAGTTACTATTGTAACAGAGATGTTTGTTATTTTCAAGGATAATAATTAACCTATGTTAATCTGTCTGTATTGTAGGCTTTCTGCTATGTGCGGAACTTCTATAGACGCGGATCCTTCTAAATCTGCGATAGTGCGAGAAACTTTTATGACCTTAAAGTAGCTGCGAGTGCTTAAATCTAGTTTTTTGGCTGCGTTCGTCAAGAAGGTTTTTGCAGATTCTGAGATTGATGTGATTTTATCAACACTATTGCTTGAAATGTCATTGTTGTATTTATAGCTACACTTATATCTGTCTCTCTGAACAGAGTAGGCTTTATGTATCTCAGATAAAAATGTCTCTTGTTGTGATTTTGTCGACATTTTATTATTTAATAATTTTTCATGGGGAACTCGTGAAACCGACACCGTTAGGTCTATTCGATCGAGTAGTGGCCCTGATAATCTTTTTTGATAATTGATAATTTGATTTTGTGAACATACGCAAGTTTTTTCTGGGTCTCCAAGAAATCCACAAGGACAAGGATTCATTGTGGCTACTAATAAGAAATTAGCAGGGAAGTTGAATTTACCATTCGCACGACTGACGGTAATTTCGTGATCCTCTAAGGGTTGACGAAGTGATTCAAGTATAGTGCGCGGATATTCGAGTAACTCATCAAGAAATAGGACACCCCTATGAGCTAAACTGATTTCTCCTGGTTGTACTTTTGATCCTCCGCCAATAATAGAGGCTCTACTTGCGGTGTGGTGTGGTGACCTGAACGGTCTATCTACTATGGGATTATTTATTATAGTGTGTTCTCCAAGACTGTGAAGTTTTGTCACTTCTACTATCTCATCCTCTGATAGGGCTGGTAATAGATTCTTCAAAGATTTTGCCAACATAGTTTTTCCTGATCCCGGAGGGCCGGACAATAAAATATTATGTCTTCCAGCAACGGCTATCTGGATAGCTCTCTTTGCTTGCTCTTGTCCGTAGATGTCGTCGATGGTTGGAGTGTTTTTATGATTGTGAGATACATTTTTTATTGATGATCTGTCTATTGGCTTAATAATCTTTTCTTTTTTGAGGTGTAAGAAGAGTGCTTTTAGGTTTTCTACTGGAAATACGTCAACTCCAGTCACTAGCGCCGCCTGTTCGGCATTTTGGGCTGGCACGTATACTGATTTAATTTTTTGGTTTTTGGCTACTTCGGCTGTAATGATCGCTGATCGTATTGGGCGTAGACTACCGTCTAGTGCCAATTCACCTGCAAAAACCGCATTACTTACGTCGCTTTGGTTGAGTACGCCGTTGATGCATAAGATGGATAAGGCGATGGGAAGATCAAAGTGAGATCCGTCTTTTGGTAGCTCTGCCGGTGCTAGGTTGATGATTATTTTTCCTTTCGGAAAGTCCAGGGAAGAGTTTTTTATTGCACTACGCACTCGATCTCTGGATTCATCGATGGCTTTATTACCCATTCCGACAATTTGTAGACTAGGAAGCCCCTTTGACATATCTCCCTCAACTTCGATGATCTGTCCATTAAATCCGTAGGGTGTAGCTGAAATAACTCTACTAATCATGAATCTATTAAAGCATAAGCATGTAGATTTTTGAATGAGATCAGGGTATAATATGAATCGATATGTGGGGCTGATATAGCTTTCGACAATTGGACATTATCAGGATATTCTGCAAGCCGATGATACGCGTAACGTATATTTTTTAGATGCAAAAAACTTTGCAAGCAAAGTTGCGGGCCTATTCCAGGTTCGTGCTTTCGCACCAGCTGTAGCGTAATTTTCTATAGCCATCTTGTCACACAGGCAACATAGTGTGGACGAGGTGTTATATTTATGTTGCTCGCTGTGATTCTGGAAGTAGCAGACTCATGGGACTTTTTCTACGTAACGTAGCTCGGTATTTTTGGCTTATTTTTAAGTCGAGTGGCGTTATAAATTAAATTGAAATAAGACTATGCTTGTAGACGAATATCATGATACCAATTGGACCCGGGGGCAGTACCCGGCAGCTCCACCAGATAGATTAGATTAAAAATCAGTCTTATCGCTGGCTTTATTTATGTTAAAGAGTAGAGTTTATTTTTAAGATAGAAAAACAACCACCTGCGAGTAGTGGTTGTTTTCAAAAAAGTGGAGTTTTACAATTTCTTTTTATTTTTGGCCTCTGTATAACTTTTTTTATTCAGAAGCTACCCTATAATAAGCTATATAAATGCTTATGTCAACAATATTTTTTTGTAAAAAAAGTTTAGTAAAAAAATACCACACATTTTATAATCTTCTTTCTAATTTTTCGCAACTATTTTTTTCTAATGGCTTTTTACTATGAAGTTATATGCCAGAAACTGGTGTTTGTTTGATTGCTTTTTTTATGTCTTTTATGTGTGCGACAAATTAAATTGTCGCACATTTTTCTAGGGACTCTTTTATTGAAGTATAAAAGGGTGGCTTTGTGTACTATGAATAAACTCTATACTTTCGTTTTTGTAATTTTTTTAATTAAAACTGTTGTATAACATTTTTGATGTATAAGATTTAATATGCATACTGACGCTTGGATGTTCTTGTAATAATATAAAAAATAATTTTGTTAAGTTTGCTGTAGCGTGACAATGAGAGTGAACAGAGTTTTATAAAGCGGGGAATAGAGAATATTATTTTATCACGGATTTGAGTGTTAGACGTCGGTCTGATATTGACTGTGCGAACCTATTTTTTTGTGGCAATGTTTGGATGACGGGTAATCATAGGCTAGTTGTGTAATTGGGCGGTTGATAACTCGACGATATCTTCATTGAATGGTACGTAATCTGTGTTAGATAATACTCAAAAATGACAAGATTGTTGTAAAATACACAGATAGCTATAAAGTGATAAGAGAATAATTAACAGATGATAATTTTAACAACATTAAAAAATAGGTGAAAATTACAATATTTTTTTGGTCGAGTAATGGTTGACATATAAATAGGGCTATGCTAGTATAAGGTTAAGCTTTTAGAAAAACAAAAAAGCAAAAAAATACATTAACAATAAAATTTATATAAAGCCGCGTTTTTTACGTATAAATTGACGGACAGTTGGCTGCATGATTTTTATAATGACGCAGCCAATGCTCCGCCTTTACAATATTTCATAAATTGTAAAAGCGTTGAGCGCGCGGTTAGTACCGCATACATCCAGTTAATCCTCGTTAAAGGACTAGCGGTGAGAGTCCTGGATGTATGCAGAGGAAAACTGCAAGGATGCTCCTTAACTAAGGAGCGGTCAAATTGCCTCGAGCGGTAATAGGCAAGTAGCACCCGCGCCTAATAGTTATTTTTATCGGCGGATGGTTTGTGTCTATATACTATAGTATTATCGCTCAGGCTTCTTGTGTATAGTATGATGTGAGTATGGGGATGAAGATAATCAGTTTTATAGCGTTGGTTGCATTGATTTTGACTGCGGTTATTTTGAACGCGACAAACCCGAGTTCTGCTGGTCCGTTTGGGATTTTAGCGTTTTTTGTATGTTTGTATGTGCTGTTTATCTGTCTAACTTATGTAGTATTTTTAACATCGGAGCGAATAGCTGCGAAATTTTTTAATTTCAAGAATAGTCGTAATGAATCTAAGTATAAGACGTATTATTACTCTACTGTAATCTCTCTTGCTCCAGTTATTTATGTGGGTATGCAGTCGATGGGAGATGTTGGGATTTTTGAGATATTATTGCTTGGTATGTTTGAGTTGCTGGCGTGCTTTTTCATACATAAAAGATACTAATTCTGTCCTGAATGTAGTCGTGTATTTTAAGTAGTTACGTGATACAATATATTTATGAATCCCGAACTGCCACAAGTTAATAGGACTCCCGAGGTGCAGCCACAAAATATAGGTGGCGGTGAGTATAATGTAGAAAATACATCATTAAATCCTGAAGTCGGAAGAGAGTCCGAGCAGTCACTTGGTGCTAGGGTTGAGCAATATAACAATATCCCCGTGGCTTTGCCTGTTGATAATACTACAACAGTTCCTTTATCTCAATCTCAAAACGACGCTCAAAGTACGAACCAGTCGGGGGTGGTAGCTGATGATGATACTCCTCTGATGGCAGCGGATGAAGACTTGATAGAAAGAGAGTGGGTGGATAAAGTTAAAAAGATTATAACTTTAACAAAAGATAATCCTTATGAGAGGAATAGAGTTATTGCACAGCTGCAGGCTGATTATTTAAAAAAACGATATAATAAGACTTTAGGTCAAAACGACGACGGTAGTAAGTAGGGTTTTATATGGGTGCGGGTCCTTTGATAGTTAGTTTTATAGCGATTGTTATTATAGCCGCTGGTGCTGCGGTAGCTTTTGTGTTGTATCGTAATATGCTGAGAGAGGCCAAAAATTATGAACGAGGCTTGAAGATGGTGCCGTTGCTTATACATTTGCCTCCGACAAGTGAGGACGTTAATAGCTCAAATCGAGATGAGCGAGATTTAACCGAAGAGGTATTGTCGCAAGCCCAGGTGATGTACAATATTATCTCAAGTACAGCAACTAAAGGATTCAAAAGTAAAGTCTACGGCCAACGTCATATATCGTTTGAGATTGTTGCGCATGGTGGATTAGTTCACTATTATGCCGTTGTCCCGCTAGTGTTAGTTGATGTTATTCGTCAAGCTGTAGCGGCAGCATATCCTTCTGCTAGGCTAGAAGAGGTATCTGATACTAATATATTCAGCAAGGTCGGCAAGATGAGCGGAACCATCGGCGGCGAATTCACCCTGAAAAAGTCCTTTGTTTATCCAATATCGACTTATCAGGAGTCGAAAAGAGATGCTTCCAGGGCATTATTAAATGCTTTATCTTCGGCGTCCAGAGAAGATGGAATAGGTGTGCAATTTTTACTACGTCCGGCGTATGACGGTTGGTCTAAGGCTTCAGAGTCTCATATTGACGGTATGAAGAAGAATAAGGGAAAGAAGAAGGGCTTTGGTGGTGTTGCTCCTATGGATATTATGGAGGCTCTGTGGAAACCTCCAGAGAATAATGAAAAAGACGGCGGCTCTAATTCTGAGGACAAGCAGCTAACATCTTTAGAGCAGGCGGAAGTGGATGCTATCAGCGAAAAAGCTCGCTATCCTGCGTATGAAGTTTTGGTGCGTGTTGTAATTTCATCAAACACTGCAGCGCGCTCTCAAGTGTTGTTAAAAAAAATATAATAGCAGCCTTCTCGTTGTTTGACTCACCGCGCAATAATGGGTTTAAGTTCTCTTTGACTAGGAATGTTGAGGAAATGACAACAGCCTATATTATGAGGTTCTTCCCTCAGGAAACTCGTAGTAATATTCTCAACAGTGTAGAAATGGCAACGTTATTCCATCTGCCTGGAGCTAACGCGATCCCGACTTCACAGGTTAAAAGACAAATGTCCAAACAAGTTGATGGACCAACAGACGTTTTGGATGAGGGTTTGCTGATTGGCTATAACGAATTCCGAGGAGTTAAAAAACCTATTAGAATCGGCACAAAAGACCGCCGCCGCCACGTATATATTATTGGTCAAACAGGCGTTGGTAAGTCTGTCTTGCAGGAAAATATGGCTTATCAGGATATGATGGATGGTCGAGGATTCGCCTTTATTGATCCACACGGTGATCTGGTTGAGTCTTTATTAGGTAAGGTTCCAAAAGAGCGCGTTGAGGATATTATCTACTTTAATCCTGCTGATATGACTAATCCAATTGGCCTGAATATGTTTGAGTTCGATACGCCAGATCAAAAGGACTTTTTAGTTCAAGAGGCGATTAATATGCTTTATGGACTTTATGACCCAGGCCATACAGGAATTGTTGGTCCTCGTTTGGAGCATATTTTTAGGAACTGTGCCTTGTTATTGATGTCGGATCCTGCTGGCGGGACATTTATTGACGTACCGAAGTGCCTTATTGATCCTGAATTTGTGAAAAGTAAGCTGAAGTATGTAAAAGATCAGCAAGTTATTGATTTCTGGACAAAGGAATTTCCTGCGTCACAGAGGTCGAATGAGGCAGGCGAGGTTATTTCATGGGTTGTATCGAAGTTTGGTCCATTTATTTCCAACGATGCAATGCGTAATATCATCGGTCAGACGAAATCTGGATTTAATTTGCGCGAAATTATGGATAATAATAAGATTTTGCTAGTCAACTTGTCGAAAGGTAAGATGGGCGAGCTTAACTCTAAGCTTTTGGGTATTATCTTTGTGATGAAGTTCCAGGCAGCAGCGATGTCTCGGGCGGATATTCCAGAGGATCAGCGAGTTGATTTCTCATTGTATGTTGACGAGTTCCAGAACTTCGCCACTGACAGCTTTGAATCTATTCTGTCTGAGGCTCGTAAGTATAAATTGAGTCTTATTATGGGCAACCAGTTTATGACTCAGTTAACAGATAAGATACGAGAAGCTATTATTGGTAACGTCGGTACAGTTATTTCTGGGCGTATCGGTGTGACTGACGCCGAATTGATGGTTAAGAAGTTCCAGCCGACTTTCGATGTTGACGACTTGGCTAAATTGCCAAACTTCCAATCTATAACCTCTGTGATGATTAATAATGTGCCGTCTGCACCGTTTAGTATGAATTGGATTCCTCCAATGGGGCAAGTTAATAATCAGCTGAGGGACGCGTTAGTAAGGCTATCTGCTGCTAAATACGGTAGACCACGAGCTGTTGTTGAAAAGGAGATATTTGACAGGATTAGAGGCAGTGTACAACCAAAGACGAGTCCTTCTCAATTAGCGCCTTCTGTTGGTCAAAAATCGTCGGGCGGTGGATCATCGTTCTTGGATGAATGGCTAGCGAAGAGACAACAACTAGGAGGAAAGCCCGCTTCTAACTCAACCGTAAGACCAGCAAATTCGCAAACTCCACAGACTTCCTCGCAAATACAGAATCCGCAAGGTCGCCCAGGGGTGGTTGATAATGCGCCTTATAATATAAATAGCGTAAACGCTACGACTTCTAATCTTGACAGCAAACAGCAAAGTCAACCTTCTGTGATAGATAGTGCTGTCATCAATAGGGCAAATGTGTCTATGGCTACAAATAATAACCCTGTCTCTTCTGTAAATGTAAAATCGAGCCAACCTGTGGTTAAGAATCGGCTCGATTTGCGCAATGGTGATGATGACGATAGCGAAGTGATGATTAGCTTGAGATAAGATTCAACATCTATTTAGCTATTTTTCCTGTTGTTGATAAACCCTACTCGAGCATACTCAATAACAGCACCAATAGACCAGCCAGCTACAAACAAGATAATAGTTTCTGATCCTGATAATAGATATCCGTATCGTTTGGCGATAAAATACACAACGACAGAAGCTATTGCGCCTAAGGCGCCAGAGATGATTAAGTTAGGGCGAGCAACGGTATTACCAATTGCATCACTAGTTTTTTCGACGACTGGATTATGAATAACCTTGCTGAAAGCCCTGGATGGAGCTGATAGTTGGTCTTGTACATTTTCCAAAGTCTTCTTATACGAAGCTTCAATATCTTTTTTTGTAAGAGGCTTATCTTCTTTTATCTCTTTAGATTCTTTTTGTTCTTGTCGCTTTTCTTGGCGGGCGGCAATTTCTATAGCCTCATGTTTAATGCTATTTTCATTTTCGGCATTTGATTTTTCTTTTTCAGCCGCCTTTTCTAGGGATCTTTCGATTTCAGCGGCTTTTTCTCTGCTTAAATCTGCTAATTCTCTGGTGTCGACAGCATTCTCTACGGTAGACTTTAATTTTTCACTCATTTTTCACCTCCTATAAAGTTCCTGCGGACATGTCTCGCCGAATGATTCTAACTTCTTTATTTAATTGACGTGATCTAGCGTAGAAGTATACGACCACGGCTGCAATAATTCCTGCGAACATCATATTCTCGCTGGCACCAGTTTTTGGCAGTTGTGAAGTGGTTTGTTCAATAACTTTCGGTGCAGGGCAGTCAATTTTTGTGCTGACAGTATTGCCAAATGTGTTATCAATCCTACAGTCATAAGACATTGGATTACTTTTACCGCTAGCCATCGCCGGGATGCTGTTCTTTATTTGGATGGTAAAGCTGCGCTTTTGAGTTTCTCCTGGTTTAATCTTAACTGCGCTCCAGACAAGCATCTTTGCGTTTCCACTACCCGCACTAGCACTCTTGTCGTCTGTCAATGTTCCGCCGCCAGCGTCGAATATGTCCGCATATTCTAATAGGTCGCTGACTTGATCTTTGAATGTAAACTCTTCCTCTTTAAGACCTTTGTTTTTTACCGAAAGAGTGTAGGTAATTCGATCTCCAGATTTCGCAACTGTAGTTGTTGCATCGGCATTATTTTGGGTGAGATTAACTGCGGTTTTTGTCTGCACGAACGAGGCAGAACATCTACTATCGTTAATCCATATAGTAGAGTCACCTGGACATGGTTGGCACTGAGGGTCGTCTTTTAATAATTTAGGATTTTGAGGACATCTTGCTGGCTCTGGTATAGTAAATGTCTTTACGCAGGCGTCTGAGGTCTTGTCGCCCAGCGAGCTTTTTACTGTTAGAACAACTTTGTATGATCCCGGTGTTTTCTCTGTATAAGATACAATCTTATCGTTGCTTTCTATAGTTTTAACTAGGGTGTTTCCTCGATAAATACTGTATACATATTTTTGAATTGTAGCACCGTTGGCTGCACTTGCGTTGGCTGTAAGTTGGTAAGTGTCTCCATTATTCTTTATGTCTAGAGCGTTACATGTAGCTACTGGCTGTGGTGGAGTGGAGCAGTTTGGGTATGTGCCAACTTGACCAGTCGGACAATGATGGTTCGGCGGTGCGAATTTTAAGATTAAGTTGCCGCAGTTAAGCATAATTGCAAACCATCCGGTTCCAGCTGAATATCCCACGAATGCTCTGTATGAGAAACTGCCCCAGAGGTTGTGAGGTCGATAATAGAAAGTGCGGGCGCCACCCTGTGATGTGCGAACTACGTAAGAACCTTCACCTCTTGATGGCCCAAAATGAGGCGTAAGTCCCCAAGAATAGGTACCCATATTGCTATTTAAGGTCTGAAGATTTCCTGTTGCAGCTACTAGATCTGAGCGGCTAATACCAAGATGATCGTAGAGGTCGTGAATATTATTTGTGTTCGCGTCATAATGAGCCATCAGTTGCTGACCGCTAGAAATTCCGCCGTAAATTAAGTCGCTGGAATCTGCTGCATTGGCTGATTCTGGCGGTGAAAAAACGGTGAAAGATTGCACAATAAGCGCTAGGGCAGTTAAGATAAGCCCGATCTTTCGAGTAGCTTCTTCTTTGCGTAAGCGTTTCGCATAAAAGCCCAAATTGTGGATCATTGAAGGGCTGTATGGTAGGCGCGAGATAATTTTTTTGAACATTTTGACCTCTTTTATTTTTGTTGTTATATAACTTTAATCTAACTTTAGCATAAGCATGCTGAAAAAGTAAATAGTTTGAGAATATATCTATTTTGATGTATAATAAGGTTGTTGAAAAGAGCTGATAATTCAGATAATAGTGAGGGAGATATGGCTAAACAAACAAACGAACAATCTTATGATGGCTCACAAATCCAGGTCCTAGAGGGTCTTGAGCCGGTTCGTAAGCGTCCAGGAATGTATATCGGTAGTACGGGGTATGAGGGCGTACATCACTTGATTAAGGAGATTGCCGATAACTCAATTGACGAGGCAATCGCTGGTTATGCTACAAAGGTCGAAGTAACTTTGTTAAAGGATGGTGGTGTTCGAGTATCTGATGATGGTCGTGGTATCCCTGTCGATAAACACCCAAAGACGGGTAAGAGTACGCTAGAGACGGTATTAACAATCTTACACGCCGGCGGTAAGTTTGGTGGCGGTGGCTATAAGGTGTCGTCTGGACTTCACGGTGTCGGTTCTAGTGTTGTGAATGCATTGTCTACGCGGATGATTGCTGAAGTTAGGAAGAACGGTAAATCTATCGCCAAGAATACGCAACAGGCGTGCCTCAGACAGAATTAGAGGTAGTCGGAAAGTCTGATGATTCTGGAACGACAATTACATTTTATCCAGACCCAACCATCTTTAAGGAGACGGTTAATTTTGACTATAAATGGGTTGTTAATTATCTTCGCCATCAGGCATATCTTACGAAAGGTATTCATACGTCGGTTATTGATGAGCGAACTGGCGAACGAAAAGCTTTCTACTTTGAGGGTGGTATTCAGAGCTATGTAAAAAACCTGAATATTGGCAAGGATGTTTTATCGGACGATATATTTTACGTCGAGAAGCAGGTTGAAGATTGTATGGTGGAAATTGCGGTTCAGTATAACGACACTTACGCTGAAGTAGTAAAGCCATTTGCCAATAACGTCTTAACTCCTGATGGCGGTACTCATTTGGTTGGTTTTCGAACAGCCCTCACGCGTGTAATTAATGATTATGCTCGCAAGAATAGCTTGCTGAAAGAAAAAGAGGATAATCTGACTGGTGATGACATCCGCGAAGGTTTGACGGCAGTTATTTTGGTAAAGTTGCCAGATCCTCAGTTTGAAGGTCAGACCAAGAATAAACTTGGTAATCCAGAGATGCGCCGCTATGTTGATCAGGTGATGAGCGAATATTTTGCGTATTACCTGGAGGAAAATCCAGCTACAGCTAAGAAGGTTGTCGGCAAGGCTACATTGGCGGCACGAGCTCGTAAGGCGGCAAGGGCTGCGCGCGACAACGTTATCCGTAAGGGAGCATTTGAAGGCTTAAACTTGCCATCTAAATTGACGGATTGCTCATCTCGTAACCGAAAAGATTGTGAATTATTTATTGTCGAGGGTAATTCGGCTGCGGGTTCTGCTAAGGACGGTCGCGATTCAACTATTCAGGCTGTTCTTCCTCTTCGCGGTAAGGTGTTGAATACTGAGCGCGCAAGGTTTGATAAGATGTTTGCTAATGCTGAAATTGTTTCGTTGATTAAGGCTATGGGCGTTGGAATCGGCGACCAATTTGATATCAGTGGCATTCGTTACGACAAGATTATATTTATGACAGATGCCGATGTTGACGGTGCGCACATTTCTACACTTTTGATGACATTCTTCTTCCGATATATGTCTGAAGTGATTGAAGCGGGCCACGTGTATCTGGCGAAACCACCTCTGTTTGGGCTGAGTAGAGGAACTGGCAGCAATCGTAAGATAGATTACGTCTATGATGAAGTAGCCCTCGAGCAAAAATTGAACGAAAAGATCAATGAGCGCAGGGCTGCTGGTGTAAAGATTGATGAAAATGCTGAGAAATTTAAGCAGGCAGGCTACACGGCACAGCAACGATTTAAGGGTCTTGGTGAGATGGATGCCGCCCAATTATGGGAAACGACTATGAATCCAGAAATCGAACATTAGTGAAGGTTAATATTGAGGACGCAGAACGGGCAGACGCGATATTTACGAAGCTTATGGGTGATAGTGTAGAATTGAGGAAAAATTTTATTCAAACAAATGCCGCTAAGGTTAATGTGGAAGATTTGGACTTTTAAGGAGGAGATATGGCGGACAATGACAATAAAAATATAGTAGAACCAGAAATTCTGAACGAAGAGCCAGAAGTTCGCGGTATTGAAAAGTCGACAGTTGAGCGTGTTATGGAAGACTCCTTCCTTAAATACTCCATGTCGGTTATTATTGACCGTGCTTTGCCGGATGTTCGTGACGGATTGAAGCCTGTTAATCGTCGTATTTTGTATGCGATGAATAAGAATGGTTGGCGCGCTCCTCACGCTACAGTGAAGTCGGCAAAGATCGTCGGTGAAGTGATGGGTAACTACCACCCACACGGTGACTCATCAATTTATGACGCTATGGTGAACTTGGCTCAACCTTGGAAGATGCGATATACTCTGGTCGAAGGTCAGGGTAACTTCGGCTCTATGGACGGTGATGAGCCGGCGGCTTCCCGTTATACTGAGGCGCGAATGGATAAAATTGGCGGCGAGTTGCTGTCTGACATCGACAAAGAAACTGTTGATTTTCGTGATAACTTCGACGGAACAGAGAAAGAGCCGGTAGTTTTGCCGTCAGCCGTCCCAAATATTCTGCTGAACGGTCAGATGGGTATTGCTGTTGGTATGGCAACGAATATTCCACCGCACAACCTTGGTGAGGTGGTTGACGCTACAGTTGCTCAGATAGATAATCCTGAAATTACATTAGATGAACTGTTGACACATATTAAGGGTCCTGATTTTCCGACGGGTGCGGAAGTTTATGGCGGTGCGCCAATGCGTCAAGCATATGAAACTGGGCGTGGTTCAGTTACGATTCGTGCGGTTGCATCGATTGAAGAGCGCAAAAATGGCCGTTACAGTATTATAATCACCGAAGTTCCGTATGGTATGAGCAAGGAAGGCTTTGTTGATAAGGTTCGAGAACTTGTCCTTGCCAAAAAAATAACGCACATTGCCGATGCGCGAGATGAAAGTGCTCGAGGTAAGGTTCGAGTTGTTGTTGAACTGAAAAAAGATGCTTATCCAAAGAAGATTCTTAATCAATTGTATAAATTGACTGGACTACAGACATCATTCCATTATAATGTCCTGGCTTTGGTCAATGGTATTCAGCCTAAGGTCATGGGCTTGAAAGAGATTTTGGCGGAATTCATTAAGCATCGTCAAGGCGTTATTCGACGCAGGACTGAGTTTGAGCTTCGCAAAGCTAAGGAGCGAGCTCATATATTGGAAGGTCTGAAAATTGCACTTGATCATATTGACGAGGTAATCAAGACAATTCGCGAAAGTTATGACGACGCCGACAAGCGTTTGATGGAGCGATTTGGTCTGTCGGAAATTCAAGCGGCCGCAATTTTGGCGATGCAACTACGACGATTGCAGGGATTGGAGCGCGACAAGATTGAAGAAGAATTGAAGCAACTTCATGAACTGATTAAGAAGCTGGAGGCAATTCTGGCTGACGAGAACGAAATTTTGCGTGTCGTTAAGGAAGAGTTGCTTGCTATGAAAGAAAAGTATGGTGATGATAGGCGCAGTAAGATCATTAATCACGAACTAGGAAAATTCTCCGATGAAGAGCTAATTCCAGAGGAAGAGTCGGTAATTCTACTTACAAGCGAAAATTACATCAAGCGAACCTTAGTAAGTGATTATCGTAGGCAAAATCGTGGTGGTAAGGGCAAGCGCGGAATGACAACTAAGGAAGAAGATGTCATTGACCAAGTCGTTCAGGCGAGCTCGCACGATTATCTACTATTCTTCACTAATATGGGTAGGATCTTCCGCCTGAAGGCCTACGAAGTGCCGGCTGCCAGCTTAAGCGCGAAAGGCGTTGCTGCGGTTAACTTATTGCAACTTCAGCCAGAAGAGAAGATAACGGCAATTATCAAGCACGAAAAGAACGCCAACGAAGACGGATATCTATTCATGGCGACAAAGAAGGGTACAGTTAAGAAAACTCCTGTGAAAGATTACGCCAATGTCCGTACGAATGGATTGATTGCTATTAAATTGGATGAGGGCGATGAGCTGCGCTGGATAAAGAGGACGACTGGCGAAAATGATGTGATTATATCTACATCTGCAGGACAAGCCATTCGCTTTAACGAGAAAGATACGCGCCCAATGGGTAGATCAGCTCGTGGTGTTCGTGGTGTAAGACTGCGTCCAAATGACTCTGTTGTTGGTATGGATATCGTTACGGGTGACGACCAAACCTTGCTGGTGGTTAGTGAAAAAGGCTTCGGTAAACGCACAAAGGTATCGAATTTCCCAAGTCATAAACGTGGCGGAGTTGGCATAAAAGCCGCAGTTGTAACTGCAAAAACTGGTCCGATTATCTCTGTGCAGACTATCGACCCAGAAATAACAGAGGCGTTATTGGTTTCTCAGAATGGTCAAACTATCCGCCTGGGCTTGAGTGATATTAAATTGCTCGGTAGGACGACTCAGGGTGTGACGATTATGCGCCTATCTGACGGCGATGCTGTTTCGTCGATCGGTTTGATGGCGGATCGTCCGCAGGATGAGGGTAATTAATAAATGAAAGTCTTGATAGTTCCAGTAATCGCATGGGCGATATCGCAAGGATTGAAGCAGGTGTTTCATCTTATGGGGCGTAATCGTCGAGTGTTTAGTGGTGACACAAACCCAAAAATACTTCTATCCGGAGGTATGCCAAGCGCTCATAGTGCGATTGTCGTGTCGTTGGCGGTATTTCTGGGGCTACAAGACGGCTGGGATAGTTCTGTATTTGGACTAGCTACTTGGTTGGCTATTGTAGTGATGTATGATGCTATGATGGTCCGTTATTCGTCCGGAATGCAGGGTGAAACGCTTAATAAGTTAATTTCGGAGCAGGGTAGCAAGTTGAAAAACTTCGCGTTGCTCATGGTCACACCCCTGTAGAAGTGGCTGCTGGGGCGGCTATTGGTGTGGTTGTAGCTGCCGTTGTATTTTTCGCAACAAAATAATTGTAAAAATCTATTGACCTAGGCAATTATATACTGTAAGATTAGTAACAAGTCTGGTTGCTGGAGTGCGAGTTAAGCAACGATTTACAATCTGTAAAGCGAGGTAAATCATACTTCAGTCTGACTTAAGATGAACTTTAACAATTTGATTGTGCAATATCATCGTCAGTTTATATTTTTGTAGAGCCTTAATACTTTGATACAAAGTAGATTTTAACGGAGAGTTTGATCCTGGCTCAGGATGAATGCTGGCGGCGTGCCTAACACATGCAAGTCGAGCGGCAGCGAGTTTTACGCTGAATTCTGGAAGCTTCTGGGTAATATAGAAGATTTATTCAAGAATTTTGTGTAAAATGTCGGCGAGCGGCGGACGGCTGAGTAACGCGTAGGAATTTGCCCCAAAGTGAGGAATAACTGCCCGAAAGGGTAGCTAATGCCGCATATGGTCTTCGGATTAAAGCCTTCGGGCGCTTTGGGAGAAGCCTGCGTTGGATTAGGTAGTTGGTAGGGTAATGGCCTACCAAGCCGACGATCCATAGCTGGTCTGAGAGGATGATCAGCCAGACTGGAACTGAGACACGGTCCAGACTCCTACGGGAGGCAGCAGTGAGGAATCTTCCACAATGGGCGAAAGCCTGATGGAGCAACGCCGCGTGAAGGATGAAGGCCTTCGGGTTGTAAACTTCTTTTATGAGTGAAGAATATGACGGTAACTCATGAATAAGCACCGGCTAACTACGTGCCAGCAGCCGCGGTCATACGTAGGGTGCAAGCATTATCCGGAGTGACTGGGCGTAAAGAGTTGCGTAGGCGGTTTAATAAGTGAATAGTGAAACCTGGTGGCTCAACCATACAGACTATTATTCAAACTGTTAAACTCGAGAATGGTAGAGGTAACTGGAATTTCTAGTGTAGGAGTGAAATCCGTAGATATTAGAAGGAACACCGATGGCGTAGGCAGGTTACTGGGCCATTTCTGACGCTAAGGCACGAAAGCGTGGGGGAGCGAACCGGATTAGATACCCGGGTAGTCCACGCCGTAAACGATGGATACTAGCTGTTGGAGGTATCGACCCCTTCAGTAGCGAAGCTAACGCGTTAAGTATCCCGCCTGTGGAGTACGGCCGCAAGGCTAAAAACATAAAAGGAATTGACGGGGACCCGCACAAGCGGTGGATTATGTTCTTTAATTCGATGATAACCGAAGAACCTTACCAGGGCTTGACATCCAGGGAAGGTCTGCGAAAGTAGACTGTGCCTTTTGGGAACCCTGTGACAGGTGATGCATGGCCGTCGTCAGCTCGTGTCGTGAGATGTTAGGTTAAGTCCTTCAACGAGCGCAACCCTTGTGAATAGTTGTATTTTTCTATTCAGACTGCCCCGGTAACGGGGAGGAAGGAGGGGATGATGTCAGGTCAGTATTTCCCTTACGTCCTGGGCTAGAAACGTAATACAATGGCTAGTACAATGCGCAGCGAAGCCGCGAGGTGAAGCAAATCGCATCAAAGCTAGTCCCAGTTCGGATTGTAGGCTGAAACTCGCCTGCATGAAGTCGGAATCGCTAGTAATCGCAAATCAGCAAGTTGCGGTGAATACGTTCCCGGGTCTTGTACACACCGCCCGTCAAACCATGAAAGTGACCAACACCCGAAGTCCGATTCGTCGGCCTAAGGTGGGGGGCATGATTGGGGTTAAGTCGTAACAAGGTATCCGTACCGGAAGGTGCGGATGGATTACCTCCTTTCTAGGGAGTAACAATGCCAGTCTGTCGAGCAATCACAGATTGAGCTAGGTCGGTCTCGTAAATGTGTCGAGCTTACATATTTACAATAGTCCTCTCGAGGACGAGACAAAAGTTCAAAACCTTCTCTACGATAAACCGATTGATGAATTGCACAATCAAGTTGTTAAACGAGAAAGTCCCTCTATGAGGGGCTTTTTATATGGTATATTTAATCAAATCTGATATTTTGGTAGAATTGCAATTATAAAAAATAGCCAATAATGTTTGGCTATTTATGTTTTTGTGGGCGCCTATTATAGTCCGCCGCCAAAAAGGGAGTTTAGTAGCCAGTTTAATGGGATAGTGTGCAGGCTGAGCATAATAGCGAATCCTACTCCACATGTAACAAGTCCCCAAAATTTGAAACGGTCATAGCTACTTACGCCGCTTCCCAGATTGTCGGCTAATTTTTGATGGAAAATAATGACGATTCCACCGGCAATTAAGACTAAAATCCCAAAAAATAATGAGCCAAAACTAAATTGATATAACATATTATTAATTATACACTTGTCAGAATTAAAAAGATACTGTACAATTAAAAAGTCTTGGCAATTTATGGGGACATAGCTCAGTTGGCTAGAGCACCTGCTTTGCAAGCAGGGGGTCCAGGGTTCGAGTCCCTGTGTCTCCACCATATGGGGTGAAGTGGGCTTACGTCCACGACACTCCACCAAGACGAATGAGGGCGATTAGCTCAGCTGGTTAGAGCGCGTCACTGATAATGACGAGGTCGGAGGTTCAAGTCCCTCATCGCCCACCATATTTTTAATATGGGCGCTTAGCTCAGTTGGCTAGAGCATCTCGTTTACACCGAGAGGGTCGGGGGTTCGAGTCCCTCAGCGCCCACCAATCATAGATAGTCAGGATTATCGCCGAGTAGGCGATTTTTTGTTTACAAGTAACCTTGCTTAATAAAGCATAGATAGTTATACTCGTAGAATATGTATAAGCGTATTATTAAGCCGATATTATTTTTATTAACACCAGACTTTACGCACAAACTCATTATTTTTTGTGGACGCATGGCGCAAGCATTCCCTCCTGTTAGGTGGGCTATTCGTAAATTATGGAACTTTCAGGATGAGTCGCTGCGGCAGGAAATTGATGGAGTTGTATTTAATAACCCAATAGGCTTGTCGGCGGGATTTGATAAAAATGTACAATTGTCACCTTTAATGGAAGATGTTGGATTTGGCTTTGCTTCTGGTGGATCTGTAACTATGGAGCCGAGAAGGGGGAATCTGCGACCATGGTTTCATCGATTGCCGAACACCAAATCTGTAGTTGTGTACGCTGGTATGCCAAATTATGGATTAGAGAAGATTAGCGACTATATTGAGCTGAATAGATCCAAAGTTAAATCAATGCCGACAGTTGTGTCTGTGGCTGTTATTGCTGATAAATCCACGAAAGACGAATTTGGGCCAGTCGTTCCGGAAGAATATATAATTCGGGACGTAAAAAAAGCGGTTAGTTATATCGTAGAAAACAATCTGGCAAGCGTTGTAGAGATTAATATCTCTTGCCCAAATGCTGGTAAGGAGCCGTTTATCTATGCCGATACGCTAGAGACTTTATTGAGCGAATTAGATTCTGTAGAGAGAAATGTTCCTTTCTGGGTTAAAATGCCACATTTATATGATTTGAGGCAATTCGACTCGCTATTAAAGGTTATTGTTGAGCATAATATTCAGGGCGTAACGGTTGCTAATTTAATAAAGGATCGTGAGAGGGTAGACCTTAAAGATCCTTTGACTGATGATATTAGGGGTGGATTAAGCGGCGAACCTACTCGCGCACATAGCTTAGAATTGATTAAGCATACATATAAAAACTATGGAGATAAACTGACTATTATTGGTGTTGGCGGAGTTTTTTCGGCCGAAGATGCATACGCTAAGATTAAGGCAGGGGCTAGTCTAGTTGGTCTTATCACTGGGCTGTTTTTTGAAGGTCCGCAGCTAATTGGGCGAATAAATCGCGAGCTGTCTATGATGTTAAAAAATGACGGTTTTTCTAGTATTTCTGAGGCGATTGGCGCTGATTTTAATAAAAAGCAAAAAAAGTCGAAAAAACTTTGAAAAAACCCTTGCAAAAGAATCTCAGCTGCTGTATAGTTAATTACTAGTTAAGCGAATGTTCAAACGAACCTCTGGCAATACACTGCAAAACGTGCGAGGGCAGTGAGAAAACATCTGAGTGTAGATAGATTTGTCAATTTATTGACTTGTCGATTGTGCACTCAAATGTGTGAGGCACTGATCATTAACAATTTGAGAGTAAAAGAAATTGAGTTTTTAATTGACGGTAGTAGTAATTGCAAAGTAGCAACTACTAGTTAAGTCAATGCATAAAAAGGTACTCAAGGGCGCTAAATGGATGCCTAGGCGTGTATTACCGACGAAGGACGTGGAAGACTGCGATAAGCTTCGGGAAGCTGTCAACAAGCTTTGATCCGGAGATCTCCGAATGGGGAAACCCAGCATGAGTCATGTCATGTTGCCACTTGCTGAACACATAGGCAAGCGAGCGGGAACCATCTGAACTGAAACATCTTAGTAGGATGAGGAAGAGAAAGTAAATAACGATTGCGAAAGTAGTGGCGAGCGAAATCGCAACAGCCCAAACCTTTTAAGTTTTTGCCTATTAATTTAGGCAAATAAGTTGATAGACGAATACTTATAAGGGGTTGTGATATTACATATGACCAAGTCAGAGAATTTGATTCATTCAAATAATCTGATTTGCGATAACTGGCTATCAACAGTTAATAAGGTAAGAAATCGGCGTGGTTAGTAGAATAGTTTGAATGACTAGCCAAAGGACGTGAAAGCCGTGTATATGAAAACGACGCTGACCTTATGTATGTTTTATCGAGTAGGACGGGGCACGAGAAACCCTGTTTGAATCTGGCTGGACCACCAGCCAAGGCTAAATATAATATACGACCGATAGTGAACTAGTACAGTGATGGAAAGGTGAAAAGAACCCCGGGAGGGGAGTGAAATAGATCCTGAAATTTAGTGCCTACAAGGAGTCGGAGCCGGCTTGTCCGGTGACGGCGTGCTTTTTGTAGAACGATCCAGCGAGTTAATTTTTACAGCGAGGTTAAGTCAATTGACGGAGCCACAGTGAAAGCGAGCCTGAATAGGGCGATTAAGTTGTAAGGATTAGACCCGAAACCGGGTGACCTAACCATGAGCAGGTTGAAGCCACTGTAACAGGTGGTGGAGGACCGAACCAGGATACGCAGCAAAGTGTTTGGATGACTTGTGGTTAGCGGTGAAATGCCAATCGAACTCGGAGATAGCTGGTTCTCCTCGAAATAGCTTTAGGGCTAGCGTCGTGTTAGTAGCACATGGGGGTAGAGCTCTGTAAAGGACTGGGGCGGGCAACTGTACCCACCCTTAACAAACTACGAATACCATGTGTGTAATCACGGCAGTTAGAACATCGGTGCTAAGATCGGTGCTCAAAAGGGAAACAGCCCAGACCATCATCTAAGGTCCCTAAATTAACGTTCAGTGGGAAACAAGGTGAGATTTCTTAAACAGCTAGGATGTTGGCTTAGAAGCAGCCATTCATTTAAAGAGTGCGTAACAGCTCACTAGTCAAGAGATCTTGCGTGGAAAATGTAACGGGGCTAAAACGTTATACCGAAGATATGGATGTCTTGTGACAAATAAAGTTTATTAGCAAAAGCAGTTCGTGCTATAATTAACTTATTAGTAAATAATAAGTTGGGAATAGCATAATGAGAATAGGAATGAGAAAACCAAGTCTAAAGAAAATGGTTAAAGCACGGACGACCGGACGCGCGAAGCGTGTGGTGAAAAAAGCTATCGTTCCTGGTTATGGAAGAAAAGGTATGGGTTTTCTTAAGAATCCAAAACGTTCCATAAAGAACTCGCTTTATAAGAAAAACTACTTTTTGGAATCAGTGATTTATTTAAGTAGGCTAGTAGATTTTATTTGTCACAAGGTGTGGTAGAGGAGCGTTCCTATCAGCAGTGAAGTCGAATCGGAAGGTTCGGTGGAGTGGTAGGAAGTGAGAATGCTGGAATGAGTAACCATAAGAGAGGTGAGAATCCTCTCGGCCGTAAGAGCAAGGTTTCCTGAGCCATGGTAATCATCTCAGGGTTAGTCGGGCCTAAGCCGAGGCGCAGAGCGTAGGCGATGGACATCAGGTTAATATTCCTGAACCGGTTAAGTTTGTACACTGTTCACGGGGAAGTAATCGAAGCGGATTCATGGTTTATCCGTCCAACCGAGCGGGAACGCAAAGGGAGTGAAAGTGATTCTTCGGAGTCGCGATTTTGGTGAAAGCCCTGGCTAGAAAAGCAGGTGTACGCGTGGACTTAGCCGCCCGTACCGCAAACCAACACAGGTGCTCGAGTCGAGTAGACTCAGGCTTACGAGCGAACCTTCGCTAAGGAACTCGGCAATACAGCGACCGTAACTTCGGGATAAGGTCTGCCCCCACTTCGGTGGATATCAGCCGCGTTCACTCAGTGAATATTAGGTTAAAGAGTACATTTTTAATCACAAAACGAATTTTCTGAGATAGAGCAAACGAATTGTTCTTTTGAACGCGAACCTCTGGCATCTAACGATGTGGGGGCCGCAGCAAAAGAGCCCACGGAACTGTTTATCAAAAACACAGGTCTCTGCTAACACGAAAGTGGATGTATAGGGGCTGACTCCTGCCCAATGCTGGAAGGTTAAGGGGAGCGCTTCACGGTGCGAACTGAAGCCCTAGTCAATGGCGGCGGTAACTATAACCGTCCTAAGGTAGCGAAATTCCTTGTCAGGTAAGTTCTGACCCGCACGAATGGAGTAATCATGTGGGCACTGTCTCAGCGAAGGACTCGGTGAAAGTGCATTGGCGGTAAAGATGCCGTCTGTCCGTACCAGGACGAAAAGACCCCATGGAGCTTTACTACAGCTTTACATTGAATATGGTTTCAACATGTGTAGCATAGGTGGGAGACTTTGAAGCAGATACGCCAGTATTTGTGGAGTCACCAAGTGAAATACCACCCTTGTTGTGATTGTGTTCTCACGCTGACCGTTATCCGGTTAGCGGACCGTGTATGGTGGGTAGTTTAACTGGGGCGGTTGCCTCCTAAAGAGTAGCGGAGGCGTTCAAAGGTTGGCTAACTTCGGATGGAAATCGAAGTGATAGTGTATGCGCATAAGCCAGCTTGACTGTGAGGAGTACATTCCAATCAGAGACGAAAGTCGGAGCAAGTGATCCGCTGTACGTACATTTGTACATGAATGTGGGATCGACAGCGCAAACGGATAAAAGTTACCCTGGGGATAACAGGCTTATAGCGCCCAATAGTTCACATAGACGGCGCTGTTTGGCACCTCGATGTCGGCTCATCACATCCTGGAGGGGGAGCACCTTCCAAGGGTTCGGCTGTTCGCCGATTAAAGTGGTACGCGAGCTGGGTTCAGAACGTCGTGAGACAGTTCGGTTTATATCCGGTATGGACGATAGGAAACTTGAGAGGATCTACCCCTAGTACGAGAGGACCGGGGCGGACGCACCTCTGGTGTATCGATTGTGGCCACCTGCTGCATTGTCGAGTAGCTATGTGCGGACTAGATAAGCGCTGAAAGCATATTAAGCGCGAAACTAACCTCAAGATAAGGTTTCCCTATGAGGACACAGAAAGACTATCTGTTTGATAGGCGCAAGGTGGAAGTACAGTAATGTATGGAGCTAAAGCGTACTAATAGTCCCATTGCCTTTTTATGTCCTTGTCTGTGGAGTTTATGCTTGCATAAACATTGCGGATAAGGTAGACTTAACTAGTAATTGGTGCTTTTCAAAAGTACCGGTCAATTAAAAATCAATTCCGTGCTGATGTTGGACATCGAAGAAAGGGGTTTGGCCCACCGTGGAGTATATACGGAACCAAGCGTCGTAACCCCCTCCTTCGGTGCCCATAGCGAGGAGGAAACACCTGTTCTCATTCCGAACACAGAAGTTAAGCTCCCCAGCGGCGATTATACTGCGAAAGTGGGAAACTAGCACGGTGCCGAATTATAAGAAAGCCATCCTAATAGGGTGGCTTTCTTCTTTGTCTTAAAACGTTTGTGGTATGTTTTGGTGGGTGATAGAATATAAGTATGTGTATAGTGTGCAGGGTGGCTACTGGCGGTATGGCGATTGCTGTTGCCCTAACGCCAACGGTTAATATAACGGCACCCAATGAGAATAAGAGTGATGCGAAGAAGGCGATTAGTGCTAAAATTTTCTCTGAAATAAAATCTCCCTCTTCTTTATCAGGCTTTAAAGCGCCAGATATTCAGATTCCAGATTGGCACTCCGCATCTCAATCGTCAAAAAAATCAAATTCTGGGGTGAAAAAAGAAGTCACATACACAATATCAACAAAGGGTAATGTCCGATCAAACTTGTCTAAATTCTCGAAACTAGTAAACGAAACCTTAAACGACAATCGAGGCTGGGCGCGTATGGGGATTGTCTTTAAAGAAGTGAAAGAGGACGGGAGTTTCAATCTAGTTCTGTCGCAAGCCGAATTGATGTCCTCATTCTCGTCAGGCTGTGACGCGGATTGGAGCTGTCGAGTCGGGTCTTCTGTCATTATCAATGATAATCGATGGTCTGGCGCAACTACAGCGTGGAATAAAGCGGGTGGTGATATTCGTAATTATCGACATATGGTAATCAATCATGAAGTTGGGCATTGGTTGGGGCATGGGCATTTGAATTGTTCTGGGGTTAATAATCCAGCGGCGGTTATGCAGCAGCAATCGATTGATTTACAGGGGTGTGCTTTTAATCCTTGGCCGCTTGATAGTGAACTATGGTCAACTACGCTGAGGATAGAACTATGAAATTGATAAAAAATCATCGCGCACTTAAATTGGCTATTGTCATAAGTTTTATAACACTGATAATGATATTGGCGTATGGATTCATGAGTTGGAAATCTTGGGAAAACGTTCAAAACGTAACAAAAAACACTAATGAGGCGGAGAGTTGGCTGTTTATTAATTTGCAAAAAGACAAATTATCCGCTGAAAAATTGAACGAATATTTGGTTGATTTAAAAAATAAACGCCAAAGTTGTGATGTGATATTTTTTATATCTTGGCAGAAGAACGTTAATACTAGATTTAAAAAGTATTCAGAAGAATGTAATAAATCGGTAGAGAAGATGAACCGAACTATACAGAGTATAGAGAAGATTGTTGGCTTTATGGAGTTTGATAAGGAATTGAGTGGTGAAATACGTGTGGTGTCAGATAACCTATCGAAGACTAAGCAAAATGACTTTATTGCTATGGAGAAAATATGGACTGATGCAAAGAAGAGGTTGAAATCCAGAGAAGGCGAGGTTGACTTACGTAAGTTAGCGATAAAGAGAATAGACGCTATTTTTATTGGCTGTGCGTGATTTGAAGTCGGCTAACGAAAAGAAAGACAGCGACCAGTTTGCTATAGCTAGGGATAAATTTACTGTGACTATTAACGCCTGGATTGGCTTGCAAAATGAACTAACACAAGAATCTCAACTTAGGATAGATAATCTATTAAGAGAGTTTTAGAATAAATCTGTAATAAAAAAATATCCCTCTATGTGATGGGATATTTTTTTCTTCTCGAATCTCGCAGAAAAACGAGAATTTTTTTGTGGTGGAACTCATAATTTCTAAAGCTCCAACAGGTGCCGTCAGTAACTGACTTTATTAGTATAGCTAACGCGTCAGTAAAATGCAATATTTTATTCACAATAAAAAAACTACTTATGTAAATATTGACAAAGTATTAGTAATATGCTAGCATATAAACATAACACATATCATGTGTGATATATAAAGGTGAGGGTTTCCATTTAAATTTATGTGGAAATCTTTTTTAAAAACGGAGGAAAACCTTCCTATGGCAGGAACAAAGGCTGGCGGCTTAAAGGCTGCTCAAAAAAATCTAGCTCGTGATCCAGATTTTTACGCAAAAATCGGACGTAAGGGCGGTAAAAATGGTCGAACTGGTGGCTTTGCTGCAAATCCAGCTTTGGCTCGTATCGCTGGTGCTAAGGGCGGACGCATTTCACGCCGTACTAAGAAAACAGTACAAAAAATTGCAGAATAAGACCGCTCCAATCTCTTAAAATTAGCCTCCGTATGAGAGGCTTATTTTATTTGATATCTTTTAAGTTGGCAGGATTTCGCCTGATTTACGCGCCATTCCGAGTGGCAATTAATACACTTGTAAGATGAGGAAGTAGCCTGCAATCCAACTGCGCCACACTGAGGGCAAAGACTACGTTTATGTAGCCAGTCTCTGTAACTATCCAAAGAATCTTGAATATTATCGTCGTCCATACTGAGGGTTAAGCCGTATTTTGACGCCAAAGTATCAACGGCGTACTCCCAGGCGGATCTTTCCATTTCAACTAACTGGATATCGTATTGATAATTTTTATGACCAAGCTTAGCGTGGGCGATTTCGTGTAAAAGTTGCACTAAGTCTTCTTGCGAATCTAATTTTTCGTAATAGACTGTTTGTGAATTGGGGTTCCAGGAAAATACTTTACCCTCCTTGAGCTGCAGTTCTGGGAAATCGTGTTCAATTTGAGGTAAGCTGACTGATGGCATTGTCGTAGCATCCGTATAATACAATTTCTTCTGGGTTAGGGGCACTGATTATTTTTGGTACTGATATGGCGGCGGGTAAGTTTTCTGCCAGAAGACCGCTTAAAATATCTGAAAAATAGGATGTGAACACTCCCACACTCCCGCCAATAACAACAACATCTGGTTGTGTAAAGGCTATGAGGGGTTGCAATCCAGCTTTTATCCTATTAGCAACCTCTTCCCAGACTTCCAGGGGTGTGTCTGATGATAATTCGCCAAAAATTCTCTGTAAAACTCTACCCGCAGCAATCTCTTCCCAAGTGGTAATCTTGCCGTTGTAGTTCAAAGACATATGTCCGCCCTCGCAATCGCTAAGTTCTTTATGTAGATTTCCATTCAGGATTAGGGAAGTGCCAACGCCGGTTCCTAGGGTGATATATAGACCGCATCTGGGAGTTTTGGGCAATCTGAGCATACTTGCCAGTCCTGCCATATTAGCGTCATTTGCGATGAATATTGGTACATTAGGAAAGTATCGGGAAAGTAGCTCACGGATAGGTTGATTTTTCCAGCCGAGGTTTTGGCACCATACTGCTACTCCGTCTTTAACTACTCCTGGCAGAGCTATGGAAATTGCGTCAATTGGCTTATCGCTCGTAATTAGGTGAATTTGATCGGCAACACGCTGAATGTATTGGTCTACGTTTTTAGGGGTGGGGAACTTAATGATATGTTTAGGATTTTTTTCCTCATCAAAGCTGGCTACTAATGTTTTGGTCCCACCTGTGTCAACCGTAATAATCATATATTTATTATATCACCAGCTTTACTTATAAGAGGTCATTATGATATAATAAAGAAAATTTGAGTGGAGATATAATATGAAGCGAGTAAATCAGACTGGATCAATTGGAGTTTTTGTAGTAGTAGGCGCTATTTTAGTGGCTATATCTTTGGCTGTTCTTTACGGAATTAGGCAAAATAATTTATCACAAGATGGATCACCGATCTCTAGTGATTTGGTAGCATCAGAGAATAGCAATAAGAATTCGCAAAACAACAGCACATCTCAGCAGTCCGCAGATCAAAAAACAAATAGTCAGTCAGGCGGAAGAGGTGAGGCACGAACCGACGTGAAGACTGAAGAGTCGAAAAAGACAACTCCTACACCTGAATCTTCTCAGTCTCAGCAGTCGCCATCATCTACAACGCCAGCTCCTTCTACTCCTTCTAAGCAATCTGACAAAGGATTGCCAAAAACTGGACCAGAAGATGTGGCTATTTCTGCAGTGGCTTTTGGTATTTTGGCGTTTTTAACGGTGGCTTATCAGCGATCTCGCTATCTGATCTAGCTTTGACTTCTATCTATCTGTTGTGATATAATTGTGATAATCTGTGGGGATATTTTTATTATGTCCCTGAAGAATAATATCAATTTTAAGGAAGGGGTCTTTAGAAGACTTATGGCAGATGCCAAAATTACAATGGATGACTGCTGGCTCAAGCAGGCGATAGTGTTAAACAACTTACTGTTGGTGAAACAGTTGACGGTACTGTTTTATCAGTAAAGAAGCACGAAATTTTAATCGATTTAGGACCTTTGGGTGTTGGCTTGGTTCCACGCCGCGAAGTTAGCCTTTCAAAGAACTACAATGTTGGCGATTCAGTAATTGCTAGCGTAATTGATACCGAATTGGAAGACGGTTATTCGTTACTTTCATTGCGCAAGGCTGCGAAAGATCGTGGTTGGGATGAAGTTATGGCTAAATTGGAGTCTGGTGAAATCATCACTGTTGTGCCATACGACGCTAACCGCGGTGGATTATTAGTTGAATACGAAGGTATTCGCGGATTCTTGCCAGTATCGCAATTGTCAGCTGAACACTATCCTCGCGTAGGTTCTAGCGACAAGGACGAAATCTTGCAACGATTGAACAGCTTGGTAAAGAAGGATATCAAGGCGCGAATCTTGGATGCTGACCGCAAGCTAACAAATTGATCTTCTCTGAAAAAGAGGCGGTTAAAGAAGGCTTGGCAGAGCGATTCCAGAAGTTGGCAATTGGTGACACAGTTACAGGTGTTGTTACAGGTGTTGTTGACTTTGGTGTGTTCGTTAACGTTGAAGGCATTGAAGGTTTGATTCACATCTCAGAAATTAGCTGGGAGCGTGTTAATAACCCATCTGACTACGTAAAAGTTGGTCAAACTATCGAAGCTAAGATTATTGCAATCGACAAAGAGCGCTTGAGCTTGAGTATGAAGCAATTGACTAAGGATCCATGGTTGGATGAAGTTGAGCAATTTAAGCCTGGCGAGAAAGTTGAGGGAACTGTAACTCGAATTACTCCATTTGGCGCATTCGTACAGTTGAGTCCAGCGGTTGAAGCTTTGGTTCACGTATCAGAGCTTGGCGGTGACGGTACTGATCCTGAAAAAGTATTTACGTTGAACGAACGTAAAGAATTTACAGTTTTGGATATCGATAAGGAAAATCGTAAGATTTCTCTTTCACTCGGCAAATCATCAAAGAAAAAATAATACAAATCCCCTGAAGCGTAGTTACGTCCAGAGGTGAGAGGAGCTTATTATGGCAGAAAAAATCGTCAATATTGCGGATTCGGTAACGGTTGGCGAGTTGGCCGAAACTCTGGGATTGTCAGTAACTACGCTGATTGGTGAATTGTTTAAGAACGGAATCGCTGCGACAATTAATCAGCGACTAGATTTTGAGACTGCACAGATTATTGTTGAAGAATTGGGGCTGGATGTGCAGCTGAAGCGAAAGACAGTTTCTGCGGAAATTCATCACCATGCGCACAAATTATCAGACAAGGCAGTTCCTCGTCCGCCGATTGTGGCTGTGATGGGGCATGTTGACCACGGTAAAACGAGTTTGCTAGATGCGATTCTTGATAAGAAAACAGCGGCTAGTGAAGCCGGAGGAATTACTCAGCATATTAGCGCTTATCAAGCTCAGCGCAACGGACGAACTATCACTTTATTGGACACTCCAGGTCACGAGGCTTTTGCGGCGCTAAGACAGCACGGAGCTACACTGACTGATGTGGTGATTATCGTGGTGGCGGCGGATGATGGAGTTAAACCTCAGACTGTTGAGGCTATTCGATTTGCTAGGTCGGCTAACGCTAAAATTGTGGTGGCAATTAATAAGATTGACAAGAAGCAGCCAATTCGCAACTAGTAAAAACTCAATTGGCATCTGAGCATGGTTTGAACCCTGAAGAATGGGGCGGCGACACTGTGATGGTTGAGGTTAGTGCAAAAACTGGTCAGAACTTAGACAAGCTTTTGGATATGGTTTTATTGGTGGCGGATATGGAAGATTTGCGCGCAGATGAAGATGTTCCGGCTGAAGGTTTGGTTATTGAGGCGCACATGGAAACTGGTCGTGGCGCCGTAGTTGGCTTGTTGGTGGAGAACGGTCATTTGAGGCCTGGTCATTATCTGGTTGCTGGGACGGCTTACGGGCGAGTTCGAACGCTTCAAGATTTTCGCGGTAAAGCCGTTAAGGATGCTGGTCCGAGTATGCCGGTGAATATGACCGGATTTAAGGAATTGCCACAATTCGGTGATGGATTTGAGATTGCGAAGAGCGAAAAAGAAGCTCGCAATTTGGCGCAAAAGGCTAAAATTGAACAAGAGAAAATGGCGGCCACAACCAATGTTACTGGCGCAGATATTCTTAAGATGATGAATCGAAAGCTTGATGCGGAAGAATTTAACGTAATCGTTAAGGCTGACGTTCAGGGTTCGGTAACGTCTGTGGTTGATAGTTTGAAGCTGATTGACACGAATGGCGAAGTTGAGCTTCATGTTGTTGGAACTGGTGTTGGCAATATTTCCGAGAACGATATTCATTTGGCGGTTGGCGAAAATACGGTGATTTATGGCTTTAATGTCGATTTGCCACCGGCAGTTAAGCGATTAGCGGCGCGTGAACACGTGGAAGTGCGGATTTTTAAGGTAATTTATGAACTACTAGATGACGCTAAGGCTTCAATGGAGGCTTTGTTAGCGCCAGAAATCGTTGAAACTGAAATTGGCGAGCTGGAAATTAAGGGCGTGTTTAGGACAATGCGCGAAGAAGTAATCGCTGGTGGTGAAGTGAAGCACGGTAAAGTCGCTAAGGACTTGCTGGCGCGCGTAAAACGTGGCGGAGAGCAAATTGCTGAAGTGGAAGTTTCTTCCGTACAACGTCAGCAACAAGAGGCAAAAGAGGTCTTTGAAGGCGAAATGTGTGGACTGAGCCTCAGGACGAAGAAAAAGATTACCTTAGAAATTGGCGACAAGTTGGAGTTCTTTACTAGGGAATTAGTGAAGAAAACTCTGGGGTAGACTGTTCTAAGTATTGACTTTTTTGTGTATTTATGATAGTATCTTAGATATACATAAGTTTATTGCCATTCTGCGTGCAGAAGGCGAAAGGAAACCACCACAAAATGAGCAAAACACTCGAAGGACGTCCAGGCGTCAAAAAGAATCCCGAGAACAATCCCGAGAGATTGTCTGTGCTTGGAAGATTGGGTCGGGTTGCAGCGAAAGCGGCAGGAGTAATAAAAGATACTTGGAATACAATGATTGGCAGGGATTCTGACGAGCAGGCTAAAGATATATCCGGCACAATCGCTCCTGAGGCTCCCGTAAAATCGGGCGACACTAGCCCAATTGCTAATACTATGTCTGAGGAACAATTGAAATCTCTGGAAGCTCTTGGAGTGAAGGTTATTGCCACTCCTGAATATCCTGTTTATTCTAAACCTTCTCTCCCTAAATCTGTCACTACACCAGACGGTCGTCAACATCCTGTTTATCCTAAACCTTCTATCCCTAAATCTGTCACTACACCAGACGGTCGTCAACATCCTGTTTATCCTAAACCTTCTATCCCTAAATCTGTCACTAAACCAGACGGTCGTCAATATCCTGCTGAAATCGAACCGCCCAAGCCTACACCTCTTGATATACTTATAGATAAGCGGAAGGGCGAGGCTGCGGCTGCTAAATACTCAAGCTCCGTAAATCCCGATGTATATACTAGGGTTAAAGGTGAAAACGTAATAGACAAAGATATGTTTAGCACGACGATCCCTAACGTGGATAAACCAAAGAAGGATGATAATCCAGAAGGCTTAACACCGTACGAACAGGCTATGCGAGATAAATATCTTGGTGATGAGTATGATGATGCTGAAAAAACCGAGATGAGCGTAGAAGAACATAAAGCTGCTGCTAACCTTAAAATCGCTAGGGAGAGGTTTGCTAAGGCCAGTATCGCCGTTGAATCACACTTCTTTGGGAAAAAGAAACGACAAGAAGCATTGGAAGCTGCTACAGAAGAATTGAAAAAGAGAGAATTGGAATACATGCGTCTTAAGTTTGCTGATAAAATCGAAGCAGCAAAACAGGATCCAGAAAAGCAGGCTGAATTAGCAGCGGAAATGGCTCAAGCAGCGTTTGCAAGTATGCAAGAAACCTCAAGAATGACGACAGATAAGTATGACAACATGCTCGATGATCGTGGTAAATTTAAGAAAGCTGCCGCTAAAGTTGGTAAATGGTTTAATAAGGGTGGTAAGATTGCTCAGTGGCTGAAGTTGGGCGGCACTGGTCTTGTGGTAGGTACTGCTACAGGAACCTTTGCTGGAATTGCTGGATGGCCTATTACGACGGCTGTCGGTATAGTAACGAAATTGGGAGTTGCTGGAGCAACAAAGCAAGCTGTTCTGGAAGAGCATCGTGGCGAAGATCGCATAGCCGCTGATGACCGTCTTGAAACTATAGATCCTTCATTTGAGAAAGCTGTGGCCAACATGAAAATTGGCGATGCTATGGAGCGTGCAGTCAATGTATCAGTTGACAATCTTAAGGATGTGAGTATAGAGAGGCGGGATGCCCTGCGTAAGAAAGTAATATCGTCATCAGGTAAGTATGCTGTTGGTTTTATCTTGGGTGGTGTTGTTGGTAGTTTCATCAATGACTGGTGGGCTAACTCTGCACACGCTACTGGACCTGAGGGTAATGCTGATACAACTCCACAATCTGGTAGTAATCAAATACCACAGTCTGACAGTGAGCAAGTGCCCCAGTCTGGCGACGCACCTTCTGTGGACAACTCTGTTGACAAAATCGTAAATAGTGTTAATCCAGATACACCAAATTTCAGTTCTTACGACTATCCTTGGAACTGGGCTGCTGAGAAGTTTGGTGACGCAAACGCAATGGATCAACTTCATAATCTGGCTGATAAAGCCATGGCTGACGGTCACACCGTGGAATGGTATAATACTGGCGGAATAGAGTATCTGGAAGTTGATGGATCTAGTGTTACTGCAGGACGTGTTGGGAGTATTGAATCAATACGTTTAATAGATAAAATATAAAAATAAACAAGGAGATAAAAATGTTTGAAATTACTGACGAATTCTTAGCACAGGCTGGTTTTGGATCATTGCCTGCGGATAAAAAAGAGCAAATGAGGGAAGACGTCGCTAACAGTGTACAGGATAAGATCATAAGGAAGATTTTTACTGGCTGTTGGCGAAGCGAAGCTGGATGAGTTTATGAAAATTACTGGATGGCGACGATGCTTTCTGTAGTATTGAATTGGTGTGCAAATAATGGCGTTAATTTAACGGAAATTGTTCAAACCTCGATGAATGAGACTATGATTGAGCTGCAAAAAAATTATACAATGACGCGCTGAATATGATGCGCGGATAGTAATATTAAACAGTTACTGGTATAATTTAACTTAATCATATAGACGAAAGAAAAGGAGGACTATGTTCCAACTAAATGAAGAATTTCTTAAAGAATTGGGGCTGGACCAGTTGCCGGAAGATCAGCAAAAATCGTTGTTGCAGCATATTTATAGCGAATTGGAGCTTCGAGTTGGCGAACGATTAAGTCAGGGAATGAGCGATGCTCAGTTGGAGGAGTTTGCGGGAATTATCGATAAAACTCCTGGTTCTGTGGATGATTTTCTAGCGAAACATGCGCCTAATTATCAGCAGGAACCAATGTTGCAGAAAATGTCACAAGCTTCAGGTTTGCCAGTTGACGATCCGCGTCTGAAGGATGAATTTGCAGCTACTAAGTGGCTAGAGGTTAATCGACCAGATTATCGTGACGTTGTGGCTGCAGTTATGGCTGATCTTAAGAAGGAAATTATAGCGAATAAAGATGCTATTTTAGGTTCAATGAGTGCACCTTCAGCGCCGCAGCAGACTCAAAGCGACTTTGATTTCGGGCTGTTAGTCAGTGATTTAGCTTTGATGACCGCGGATAAATTCTTCAGCGGTCATTGTTTTTTTCCGCTGGGCGCAATGAGCTCGTCGATAATTAAATAGTTGCCGTCAGCAAATTTTTTATCAAGATGAGAATTCGGAGTTTTGTCGCAATGAGATTTCGTGATGATGATATCTCGATCGTCAATTGTCATTCGGCTACGCGGAAACCCGAGGTGTGCGCGGACGTGAGCTTCAGCCTCGGCGGCGGTCATACGCTCCATATCGAGCCACGAATTGTCCTTGCTTAATAATTGGCAATATGAAGCCTGAGAATCGTCCTGTGGTGTTGGCCGAAGACTCCCATTGATGATGTTTGGCAAGTTTTTTATTAGCAGAGAAGTGCCGTCGTGGAATAGTTTGTCGTATAATTCGAACTTTGTTTCTTTTCCAGTGAGGGCTTGTCGAGTTTGGGCGTATATGGGGCCGGCATCCATTTTACTATCAAGTTGCATTATTGATACGCCAGTTTCGGTATCTCTATTGACTATAGCTGATTCGATAGGTGAGGGTCCTCGATATTTTGGTAGTAGAGAAGGGTGAACATTGATAATTCCTGGTGTAAATAAGTCGATAATTGACTGGGGAATGATTTTTCCGTACGCAACCAAAACGCCCGTTACTGGCTGAAGTTGTTTTATGTAGTCGGTAATTTCACTGACTTTGCTTGGCTGCAAAACTGGAATATTGTGAGACTTAGCGAATGTTTTTACTGGAGGTTCAGTAAGTTTGTGTCCGCGACCACGCTTAGTGTCGGGTTTGGTAATAACGCAAACAACGTTAAATCCCTCTTCAACGAGAGCTTCTAAAGTAATTAGGCTGTAATTTTCAGTTCCAAAGAATACTATTTCGGCGATGTCTTTGTCATAATCTAGCGGTTGCAGCTCGCCTTTCTCGTCGAGCGTGTAAAAAGCATCTTTTTTATCCTTAATATGGTCTATGAAAACTAATCCATTACAGTGGTCTATCTCATGCTGTAATACGCGCGCCAAAAATCCTTCGGCTTTAATTCGCACCTCCTCGCCATCTAAATTCATGGCTTTTACGCGAATTTTACTGTAGCGGGGAACTTTTCCGTAAATGCTTTTAACACTTAAGCATCCCTCGAAGTCTTCAACAATTTCACCTTCATATTTCACGATTTCTGGATTGATAAGAGTGATGAATTCGCGAGTTGATTTTCTTTCAAAGTCAGCTCGAACAATCACAACACGCTCTAATTTATCGACTTGAACTGCAGCGAGGGCAGCGCTAATCTCGTGAGGTCTGGAATCTTCCCAGTCCAGCGCGGCTGCGGTCATTTCGTCTGCCAGTTTTATAACATCATTAGTAACAACGTGGATTTTTGATGATTTTTGGCGAAGATGTGGATTTGGTAATGTGATAATATCGTCTTTTGTCATTGCTATAATTATACCAGAAATTACAGTAGACTTACAGGGTCAAGCTCGTACTGCCAGTGTGATGACGGCAGGAAATTCAAGACGTCAAGAAGTTCTTGTCGTTTGGGGCTTTTTATTACGATTTGCCATCGATATGTATCGCGGACGCGCTCATAAAAAGCGGGCGTTGGTCCAAAAACTTCAATGTTATCAAAATTGGATTTTAATAGTTCGGACAATTTTTTAGCGTTTCTTATGGCGGCGGCTTCGGTTTTATAAACGCAAGTTAGTTTTAATAAGTAAGTAAAAGGTGGAAAGTTGGTTTTTTGCCGCTGAGATATGGTTCTTTGATAAAATTCTGTATAGTTTTGAGATAGTCCGTTTGTGATGGATGGGTGACTTGGTTGATATGACTGGACAACAACTTCTGTTGGCGTGCTTGACCTGCCGACGCGGCCGACGACTTGGGCGAGCAATTGAAATGTTCGTTCGGGCGATGAATAGTCAGGAAGGGAAAGTCCGGTATCGGCTTGAATGACTCCGACGACTGTTAAATGAGGCAAATCTAGTCCTTTAGCAATAACTTGCGTGCCGATAATTATATCTATTTCGCCATTTTTCAGTTCGTCATAACGCTCGTCCACGGTAGCTTTCAAATCGGTGTCTTTATCAAATCGAGCAATTTTTTTGTTCGGGAATAACCTCTGTAATTCGTCTTCAATTCGCTTAGTTCCGATACCTTTATGAATGATATCGGCGTTTTTACATTCAGGGCAACTAGTAGGAACTTTGGTCGAAAAACCGCAAATGTGGCATGACAATTTATGACTATCTGCGTGCAGAGTGAGCGGAATAAAACAGCGTGGGCAGCCAGCCTGCCAACCGCAGTTATCACATAATGTGATTGATGCTGTGCCGCGTCGATTGTGAAAAATAAGGACTTGCTCATTTTTTGATAATGCTGTGTTTATAGATTTCAAGAGTGGGTCGGAGAGGAATTGATGCTGAGTAAAATTGTTGCGCTTTGTCATATCGACCAGCGTCACGTTGGGGCGAACGGTGTCTGGTCTTGCTGGTTTTGTCATTGTAATGATTGGCGTGTTTGATTTTTTTGCAATGTAATAGTCGGCAATTGCTGGAGTGGCGCTGCCTAGAATTAGCTTGCCGCGATGTTGATTCGTAAGAACTGAGGCGACGCGGAGGGCTGAATATCGAGGGGATTGCTCTTGCTTGAAGCTCGGTTCGTGACACTCGTCAATCACCACAAGTCCGAGCTGTTGCACGGGCATGAAAAGAGCAGATCGCGGACCGATGATTACTACCGGATCGTTTGAGCTGATGACTCTTTTCCAGATTGCATATCGTTGAGCTTCGGTTTGTTTGGAATGGGTAACTATGACATTTGGCAGATGAGCGGAAAATTCAGCAACTAGTTGCGAAGTTAGGGCGATTTCGGGGACTAAAATTATTGACGATCGCTCCTCTTCTAGGGCTTGTTTGACGGCTTCTATGTACACTAGAGTTTTTCCTGAGCCAGTTACGCCGTGTAAAAGTGCTGTTCCAGAATGGAGATTTTCGATGGTTTGGAGGGCTGATTTTTGCTCATCTGTGAATACATTTTTTGTTCGATTTTCTGCTGGATTAACTGAGGTGGACTGATTAATTGAGCGACGTTTTTTGGATAATCCGCTGGGTAAAATTGCTTGCCAGACGGTCGCTTGGTGTGTGGCGTAATATTTACTCATCCATATGGCGGTTTGAACGAGTTCGATTGGCAAGGGATATTCTTCAACGATTTTACTAATTGGCTTGACTTCAAAATCTGGTTGGCGAACTTCTTGTAGAACTATGCCAATGGCATTGATTTTGCCGATTTCTATAGCAACAATCATTCCGGTCGGCAGTCTTTCCTCTGAAGAATACGTAAACGAACTTGCGTCGGCGCGGACGATTCTTGTTGGCGAAACCAAATAGTAATGCATGTTTCATATTATATCGCGAAAAAAATGCTAAAATAAGCATATGTATTTTTGAGAGTCGTTCGCAGGCTGGGGCAATTCTGGCTGATCAAGTACTGGAAAAGTATCGCTATGAAAACTGCGCAGTGGTTGCAATTGGCGAAGGTGGCGTGTTGGTTGGTGAGCAAATTGCAGTGAAGCTTCACTGTGTTCTCATGATGCTGCTGAGTGAAGGGATTGATATTCCTGGGGAAAGTTTAAGCATCGGGGCGATGTCGCAGTCTGGGCAATTTACGTATAATAGCCAATTTTCTGACGGTGAAATTAATGAATATACTAGTGAATTTCACGGTTATCTGGAAGAGAAAAAGCGCGAGGCTCATCAGAAAATGAATAGGCTTTTGGGTGATGGCGGAATTATTGATAAGGATATGCTGAAGGATCGGGTGGTAATTTTGGTGAGTGATGGTTTTGGCGATGATTTATCGGTTTTGGATGTGGCTTTGAGTTTTCTGAAGTCTGTTCGGATTGAGAAATTGGTGATTGCGGTGCCGTTTTGTGGCGTGGCGGCGGTGGATAAATTGCACATGACGGTTGATGAAATGCATATCTTGGACGTGAAGGAGAATTTTATGGGATTAAATCATTATTATGATGATAATACATTGCCGTCCAAAGAGGAAACGATAGCGAAAATTAATCAAGTTATTTTGAATTGGAAGTAAAAAACTTGTCGGGTGTTGTAAAATTGTGATAAACTTTAAATAAGAAAGATGCGTTAGGGAGGTTATGTTAGACGTTTTTATTACATCTAGGGTGCGGCGAAAAAAATTGTAGTAGTATACGCTAAGTATCCTGATTTTCACACACATGTTCGCGGATTAGCAAAGCTAATTAAGGAAGATCCTGGAAATATTCAACGAGAATTGAAGCGACTAGAAAAGGTTGGATTTTTGCAGAGTGAAAAGCAAGGTAACTCACGTACGTATTTCACTAATAAACAATTCCCAATTTTTAAGGAATTGCAAAGTATGGTGATTAAATCTCAGCAATATTCAGCGCGATCAAAGCGTGGCATGGCTGATAAAGACTAATGACATTATTTGAGAAAATTTTAGCGGCTCGAGGCTTGACTACGCGTGCGGCGCGTGAGGAATTTTTGCATCCGAATTACGCGTCAGTAAAGCACGATCCGTTTTTATTGCCAGATATGAAAAAGCGGTGGACCGCTTGAAAAAGGCGCACGCTGAGGGTGAGAAAATTGTTATTTATGGTGATTACGATATTGACGGGCTGAGTGCAACGGCAATTCTACTGGATGCGTTTGGCAAGTTTGGCTTTAAGGAAGTTGGTGCATTTATTCCGAATCGATTTGTTGAGGGTTACGGAATGACGATGGGCGCCGTTGATAAAGTGCGAAATATGGGCGCAGATTTGATTGTCACGGTTGATACGGGAAGTTTGTGCCATGCGGAAATTGAATATGCGTCGAGTTTGGGGATTGATACGGTGGTGACTGATCACCATAATGTTGCTGAGACTCCACCGCCGAGCGTTGCTGCGGTTAATCCGAAATTTCCTGGTCATAAATATCCGTTCCGCGATCTTTGCGGTGCTGGTGTGGCATTCAAGCTGGTGCAAGCTCTGCAAACCGAACTGGACGGGTCGCCAGATGGTTACGAGAAGTGGCTATTGGATCTGGTGGCGCTGGGGACGGTTTGCGACATAGTTACATTGGCGGATGAAAATAGGGCGAATGTCTATTGGGGTTTGGAGGTTTTGAAAAAGCAGAGGCGTCCTGGTTTGAAGGCATTGATGTCGGTGGCGGGAATTGAGCCGGAGAAGGTTAATGCTAGGCATTTGGGATTTGGTCTGGGGCCGCGAATGAATGCGGCGGGCAGGTTGGAGACGGCGCAATATGCTCTGGATATGCTGACGGCGAGTGATGGGTTGGAAGCATTGGAGGCTAGCGAAAAGCTGGAAGAATTGAATATCAAACGCCGTAGTATTCAGGACGAGATTTTTGATGAGGCTTGCCAGCAGGCGGACAATATGACTGATGATCGAGTTTTGGTGGTGAATAGCGGCAATTGGAATCACGGGGTTATCGGAATTGTGGCGTCAAAGTTAGTTGAGAAATATAAGAAGCCAGTTTTTATAATTGGCGAGCGTGGTGACGAGGCTACGGGTTCGGCGCGAAGTTTTGGCGATTTTTCCGCAGCTGACGCGGTCCGTGCAGCTGACGGCATCATTATTAAAGGCGGCGGTCATGGCGCAGCAGCTGGCGTGACGTTGGCGACTGAGAGAATTGACGATTTAGGCGACGAGTGAATGAGTTTTACGACTCATTGCAATTGAAAAATCAGGAATTATATTTGTTGCCGAGAGCCGATGTTGAAATTGACGATTTTTCGGAAATTAATGAGGAGCTGATTGATAATTTGGCAAAGATGGAGCCGTTTGGCAATGGTAATGCGGAGCCTATATTGAAAATAGCCAAAGCGACGGTTTTGAATGTGAGGAGAATGGGTGCGGATGGGCAACATGTAAAATTGACCTTGCGTGATAAGAATGACGTTGCGCTGCAGATGCTGGCTTTTAATGCGCCAGAAGAATTTTTCCGTGAAGTGGGCGACGAAGTGTCTGTCTGGTTTCAGCCAACCATAAATGAGTGGCAGGGAATGCGGTCTGTTGAGGGGCGATTATTGCATTTAGCTTAGGCGTAATAGTTGCGTTACTTAGATATATATTGTATAATAAATCCAATAGCTTAAATTTATTTGGAGTGATATTTTTATGAGTTCAGAAAAACTTTGGACGCCGTCATCTAAACGTACAGATTATGGCTTTGAGAATGGTCTACAGGTCGCCAAGATTGATAGCGGCTTAAGACAGGGAAAGACTATACAACTTGCTACGCAGGAAGATATGCGTCGCTTGGCTGAGGAATCTTACAATTCAAACCATATGAATAAGACTGTTGAACAACTGAGAGATCAGCGCTATATTCGTGTATTTAGTGGACTAGGCAGGGTTGGGCTTGAAGTCGCGATATTTGGTAATGAAAATGCGAATAAGATTCAGGCTGTTTTGTATGGATGGGGAGGAGATGACCATAATCCAGTCGCAATTCGAGAAGCCTCCGTTCTGGCGTGCGGAAATCCGGATACAGCTATTGTGGTTGTGAATATGCCGGGAGTGGGCAATTCTGGGATGCTGCCCGAGTCTGTTCGTAAGGAGATACGAAAGACTGGTAGCTACGATAGCTTAGGGGAATATGTTGGTCCAGTAATTGACCATGTCGCGGAAGATTTCGATGAGGTTAGTGTTGGTGGGCATTCTTTGGGTGGTCGTGTTGCGACGTCGTCAGTTGCTCACATGGAATCTAAGGTTAATGAGCTACGACTATTCGATCCGGTGGGATCGCGTAAAATGGGGATTGTTGCTTTGGGGGCAAATTTCATAGGAAAAGAAGGCGTGGAATTGACGCGTTATGGTAAGGAATCATTGAGTCCAAGCGCAAAAGAACTGGGCTTGGAGTTCTTGCAGAGAGAAGATCCTAAAGTTATTGAGGAGGTTGGTAAACTTTCAGGAGAGTTAAGTGTCGAGTTTGCTCCACCGAAACAAGGTTGGCGCCAGCAATTCCTTACTGATCCTTTCGCCTTAAGTAATGATGGCTTATTAGAAGATTTATTGAAAGCCGCGCCAAATGTCCGAAACAATATTATTATATTTGTACCCGAAGGTAGTCATTTGACTAATATGCGTGACATGGCTCGCATTGTCGGTATTGTGAATGGTGAGCTAAGTCGACAAGTGCTGAAGTCGGACTATATGGAATTTTAAACAACCACACTCACAATGTCATGAACGACCCTACTGCGTTAGCGATTGTGTATGGCGCTGACACTAAAGATCTCGCCTTGTCCGCCTAAAGCTTGCAGGGTGATTATTGCATTTGGCTTAGGTGTAATAGTTGCGTTACTTGTAGAATAGATGTATTGTTATAGTGTATTAATATTTTTAGGTGGGAGAATTTTTTAGGAGGTTTGGTAATATGGCAAATTATGAAAACAGTGCTGGTGGTTATTCGACTGTGAATGAGTGCGGTCCAGAGCAAGAATCAACTTTGGATGCTGTAAGGGCTGCTTTAGGGAGGTTGGCTATCCGGGCTGCCGAGGAGCTCGAGCAAAAAACAGTTACGCAAGGTGAGATATTAGCTAAAGAATTTCCTGGCGGTAATCCTCAGGGTTTGGCGAAGCTCAAAGCAGAATACATAAAGCTGAAGAAAAGGTATAATGACATTGGTAATACTTTGGGGCGTTATGTTGGTGGTGTCCTTCATTCGGATGAGCAGGCTAAGGCTCTAATTCGTAGTATGGGGCTGGGAGATAAGTTAAATCCACTATTTGACGAAAGACTCGCCTTATTAGAACAGATGGGAGAGCTAGACAGAAATGTAGCTCTTGACTTAGTACACTGTTCGGCTGAAGCATATGTTACTGAAGATGGTGTACAAACAAAAACCACCACCTATGATCAGAAAGTCTTCCCATCTTTGGCTGATGCAACTCTAACCTTAAAGAGGATGGCTTATACGTTGCGGAATTTTCGGTTCAGGATGATCCATATAATAATCGTACAGTACGTTACTCAATCACCTCTGACGCTGATAGCAACATTATTGGCGGCGTTTCTATAAATAGAGAAAACAAAAATTAATTCAGTTGGCAAATAATCTCTCATCTGTTATAATGTTTGCAGTATGGTACAAGTAACACGTAAAGATCAGAAGGAAGCGAACGAAAATATCATTCGTCGTTTCAACCGCAGGGTTTTGCAAAGCGGTGTTTTGGCTCGCGCTAAGAGCGTTATGCGTTTTGAAAAACCAATTTCAAAGACCGAGCGTCGTAAAAAAGCTATTATTCGCCGCGAGCGACGAGCTGAAAAAACGGCAAAAATGCGCCTAGGGGTGCGTTAATGTCTGCGCTAAAAGAGCGCATTACTAGTGAAATGAAAGCCGCTCTATTGAGCGGCGATCGTTTTCGTGGTGATGTTTTGCGTAATCTAAAGGCAGCAATCTTAAACGAAGAAGTTTCTTTGGGCAAGCGAGAAGATGGCTTGGATGATTCTGAAATTGAGAAAGTCGTTGCTCGAGAAGTGAAAAAGCGCGTCGAAAGTGCGGATTTATATCGAAAGAATGACCGTGCGGAGTTGGCGGAACCTGAAGAAAAAGAAGCGGAAATTTTACGAGAATTTTTGCCAGAGCAACTTGGCGAGGCGGAAATCTCGAAGATTGTAGAAGAAGCTATTGCGAATATGGATGATGTCTCAATTCAGAAAATGGGACAAGTTATTGGCGCGGTAAAAAGTAAGGTTGGCAATGCTGCGGATGGCGCGTTGGTAGCAAAAATTGTTAAAGAAAAACTCACAAAATAGGAGGAAAAATGATTGTATTTTTTGGGCCAGCCGGTGCTGGTAAGAGTGTGCAGGGGCAGATTTTAGCGGCGCGTCACGGTTGGCGTTGGCTTAGTGCCGGACAGCTGTTACGCGATACTCACGATGGTGAATTGATTCATCGTATGCAATCTGGCGAACTGGTGCCGATGGAAACCATTAACGGTTTGATGGGCGAGGCTCTCAATAAAGCTAAGGATATTAATGGCGTAATTCTGGACGGCTATCCAAGGCAATTGGAGCAGGCTAAATGGCTGATCGAGTCGCGCTCGCATCACGGAAAAGACGTTAAGTTGGTAATTGTATTGGAAGTTCCGCGCGATGAAATTCTGGAGCGTTTGAGGGTTCGCGGTCGAGTTGACGACACTCCTGAAGCAATCGACAAGCGACTCAGTATTTATCGAGGTGAAATTTACCCGATTCTGGATTATTTGAATGACAATGGTGTTCCAATTGTGCATATGAGCGGCGTTGGAACTGTTGGTCAAGTTCATGATGAAATCGAGAGAGAACTGGTTAGCCGCGGCATCGTTGAGGGCGTAAAATGAGCCAATTGATCACCGGAGAAAAAACGCCGCAACAGATGAAAGATATGCGCGAGTGCGGCAAAATGCTTGCGACAATTTATGATGAATTGAAAAAAATCCGTAACGGCTGGAATGAGTGAGCTGGACGCTAATGATTTTGTAGCTAAGCGAATTAAAGATTTTGGCGCAGAGGCGACTTATCTTACGGACGAAGTGAAGTTTCCGGGAGTGATTTGTATATCGACGAACGAGCAATTGGTGCATTCTTTGCCGACCGAATATGTTTTTGAAAAGGGCGACGTGGTCAGCTTCGATTTGGTGATTGGCTATCGTGGAATGAAAACGGATAGTGCTTTTACTATGGTTGTCGATGAAGAACCTAAGGGCGCGAAGAAACATTTATTGCATGCAACAGAACAGAGTTTATATGCTGGAATTGACGCGATAACTGGCGATGGAACGCGAGTTGGTGATATTTCAGCGGGAGTGGAAGTTGTGTTGAAGAAGGCTAAACTTGGCATAATCCGTGAACTAGTTGGTCATGGTGTGGGGCTGAGTATGCATATGGAACCAGAAATTCCGAATTACGGCAGGCGAGGAACTGGTCCGATTTTGCGCGCTGGCGACACAATTGCAATTGAACCGATGGCGAGCTTGGGTGGCGAGAAAATTATCACCGACAGCGACGGCTGGACAATTAGTATGAAAGACGGCAGTCTGGGTGCGCATTTTGAACATACGGTATTGATTACCGAAACTGGCGCTGAAATTCTGACGAAGCTTTAGGCTAATTCACTTGCCAAATTATAGGCATAACCTGTATAATAGAGCTTATGCAGGAGCAATCTCGATATGTGGTAGGAATTGATATTGGCACAAAAAACGTGCGCTGTGTCGTTGGTTATATTGACGCAGAAAATGGTGCGCCAAAAATTGTTGGCGTCGGTGAAGCGCCGAATAGCGGAATGCGAAAGGGAACCGTAACGAATTTGAGTGGTCCAGCTGAAGCTATTGATAAGGCTTTGGAACCGGCCGAGCGAATGAGCGGTCATCAGATTAACGCAGCTACGTTGAGCATTAACGGATCTCATCTATTAAGTACAAAAGCCGACGGAATGATTACCGTTGGAACCGTTAATAATGAAGTTACGCACGATGATATATTAAGGCTGGAGGAAGTTGCTACAACTGGAAAAGTGCCGCAGAATAGAGAGATTTTAGATATCATTGCGCACGCGTACAGGCTGGATGGTCAGGATAATATTAAAGATCCAATTGGTATGACTGGCGCGCGTCTGGAAATTAGGGCGAATGTCGTGTCTGGTTTGGTTCCGCACATTACTAATTTACAGAAGTCGGCGGAAATGGCTAAGGTTGAGGCCGTATCTGTTGTTCCGTCGGTTTTGGCGGCAGCTCAATCTGTTCTTACGGAAAGTCAGCGTGAAAATGGCGTTGCGGTGATTGATTTTGGTGCGGCAACTACGGGAATTGCCATTTACGAAGAGGGCGATTTGCAACATCTGGCGGTTATTCCAATGGGCGGTCAGAATGTAACGAACGATTTGGCTATTGGACTTAGGACGGATCCGGAAATTGCGGAAGTTGTGAAATTGGCGCATGCGAGATTTGGCGGTGAGACTTTGGGTGAAGTTGAAACGAAGGTTGAAAAGCAGACATATAAGTTCAATCAAGAAGAAATTGACGAAATTGTTCAGGCGCGATATGAAGAGATTTTTGAAGCAATTGCTAAAGAATTGAAGCGAGCTGGGCGACTAGGAAAATTGCCGAGCGGCGTTGTGCTAGTTGGCGGTGCGGCGAAAGTCAAGGGTATGGTGGAGTTCACGAAAGATCAATTGAGCGTGGCGGCACGCTTGGGTGTTCCGGCTGGCTATAGCGGAGTTAGCGATGAAGTGAAAGGTGCGGAATTTTCGGCTGCGGTTGGTCTGATGTTGATCGATTCTATGGGCATTTCGCAGCAGGTAAAACCGATAATTGGTGCAAATGATGTCACTAAAAAAGCTGGCGGTTTACTTAAAAATATTTTCGCTAGATTTAAATAAATGATATACTTTATGTAAGGATTAAGAGAGGGAATATATGCCGCAAATACAACCAAGTGAAGTTCAAACATTTGCCAGCATAAAAGTCGTCGGTGTCGGCGGCGCTGGTGGCTCAGCTATTAACCGAATGAAAGACGCTGGTCTAACTGGCGTTCAGTTCATTGCTATGAATACGGACGCCCAGGCGCTGCACAATTCAAAGGCTGACATAAAAATTCATCTTGGTCGTGACGCAACTAATGGTTTGGGTGCTGGTGCCGACCCTACCGTTGGTGAGGCTGCAGCTAATGAATCTCGTGACGAAATCAGGGAAGCGCTAGAAGGCGCGGACATGGTATTTGTGACAATTGGTGCTGGTGGTGGAACTGGTTCCGGTGCTGGCTATGTTGTAGCAGAAGTGGCACGCGAGCTTGGTATTTTGGTGGTTGGTGTGGCAACTCGACCGTTTAGCTTTGAGGGTGAAAAGCGTCGAGTTAACGCGGATTGGGCGATTTCTCACTTGGGGCGCGAGGTTGATACCTTGATTACTATTCCAAATGACAGATTATTGCAGACGATTGATCGCCGAACGCCGCTACTGGAAACGTTTAAGATTGCCGATGATGTTTTGAGGCAGGGTGTTCAAGGTATTTCTGAACTGATTACTGAGCATGGTTTGATTAACCTTGACTTTGCTGATGTTAAGGCGATTATGAGCAATGCCGGCTCAGCATTGATGGGAATTGGGCGAGCGAGCGGTGATGATCGAGCAGTTCAGGCGGCGCAACAAGCTATTGAAAGTCCGCTAATTGAGGTGTCGATTGATGGCGCCAAGGGCGTGCTATTCAATGTAACTGGCGGCTACGACATGAGCATGGCAGAAATTCAGGAAGCCGCAGAAATTATTACTAGCGCTGTTAGTCCGAACGCCAACATTATTTTTGGTGCGACTTTGAAACCGGAAATGGAAGACGAGCTGGTCATTACGGTGATTGCGACAGGATTTGATAGCGATACATTCCGTCAGCAGGAAGTTAGCTTGACTGTAGGCGACGACACGAAACCTGCCGAAACAGAAGTTGATGACGAAATGGTTAAAAATATTGACCTAGAGTTGGATAAGGAAGAATCTGCCGAAAGTTTTGCGACTGAGCCAGAAACTAATATTTGGGAAAATCCAACCGTTGAAGCTGACGATGATGAGGATGATACGCCGGCATTTCTGAGGCGACGAAAGAAGAATAAGGAGTAGATAAAATGGTATTTAATATCGGCAATAGTCGCGTTATTGAATCACGCGAAGTTTCTGATGGTGCCGCAATTAGACGTCGTAGAGAAACTCCAGATGGTAAGCGATTTACTACGTATGAGCGAGTTGAAAAACCGAATCTAGCAGTGATAAAGAAAAATGGCGATCGCGAGCTGTTTGACCGAGTGAAATTGGCGAATTCTACGCGCCGTTCGGTCGGAAAATTCTTTAAGTCTGACGAGGAAGTCGATAATATCATTACGGCGGTTGAAGACTCTTTATACGCGCTGGGCGAATCGGAAGTTACGTCAAAACAGATTGGCGATCAAGTTTTGGATGAATTAGAAAGCGCAACGAAGTGGCGTATGTTCGTTTTGCTAGCGTTTTTTACGAGTTTAAAACGTTGGATGATTTTGTGGAGATTTTAGCGAAGCGACGCAGTAAGGGCGAGCGGGAGTTGTAATGCGAGTAGTTGTAATTTATCGTTCGGAAAGCGATTATGCGCGCCAAGTTTCAGACTTTTTGCGTGATTTTAGCCGACAAACTGGTCAGGTTTTGGAGGAAATGAGTCCTGATTCTGCAGAAGGTAATAATTTTTGCGAAGTGTATGATATTGTGGAATATCCAACAATTATCGCACTGAGTGACAGCGGTCAATTGCAAAACCTTTGGCGTGGTCTGCCGCTACCAACAATTAGCGAAGTGAGTTTTTATGTTTAAGTTTTTTGCTCAATGGTTTTCTAAGCAAGATAAGCGTCAAAAAATTGCTGAAATCTCACTACTGACGGGCGCAGGAGTTGGTTTACTGGCGTCATTTATCCTGTCTATCGAAACATTGGTCCTGGCAAAAACTCCAAATACAGTCCTGGGGTGTGATTTAAATGCGGTGATCAGCTGTAGCAGTGTGGCCCAGCATTGGTCTGCGTCGCTGCTTGGTTTTCCAAATGCCTTTATTGGTCTTATGGCTCTGCCTGTTATGGTGACAATTGCAGTGGCGTTGCTGGCTGACACTAAGTTTCCGCGCTGGTTTATGTTTGCGGCGCAGATTGGCGTCAGTGTTGGGTTTATTTTTTTGCGTTATGGATGTTCTATATGAGTTTTTGTGGAAATAGGGGTGTTGTGTCCTTGGTGTCTAACACTTGATGTTGGCATGTTGCTAATTTTTTTGGCGGCATGACAAGATACAATATCCTAACTGGGGTTATCACTGGAAAAAAAGTAAAAAAATTTGTTCAAAATGATTATGACATAGTTCTACTGGCAACAATCATCGCTTTGGCTGTTGTTATGATTTTTGGCAAAATTTGGTGATCAATTATTATAAGAATTTTTTTATGTTATATTAAAAACTTATGCTATAATGATAACCACAAGTTAATTATTAATAAAAAAATAGTAGAAGTCGAAGGTGCATCTTAATACGATGATGTCGGAAATGAATAAAAACCAAAGATTAATGATCAATCAGCGGCGATTTGCTGGTCCTCGGCTTGTTTTGTTTGCCAGCCTCATGATCTGTGTGGTCGTTGGCATATTCTTTACGGTTGGAAATCTATTGACTCGTCAGAGTAGTGCGACGGTGATGGGAGATATGGAATGGTCATTTAGTCAAATTACTATTGGTTACGGCCACACCTGCGCTCTCACCAACGAAGGCAAAGCCTACTGCTGGGGATGGAACGGCCAAGGTCAACTGGGTAACAACTCGACCACCAACTCCCGCATCCCAGTCGCCGTCCAAATGCCATCCGGCGTCAGCTTCCAGTCCATCACTGCTGGTGTTAACCACACCTGCGCCCTCACTACCACTGGTCAGGCCTACTGCTGGGGGCTGAATAACCAAGGGCAACTGGGTAACAACTCCACCACCAACTCCCGCATCCCCAGTCGCCGTCCAAATGCCAGCCGGCGTCAGCTTCCAGTCCATTACTGTCGGCTATTATCACACCTGCGCCCTCACTACCACTGGTCAGGCCTACTGCTGGGGGCTGAATAACCAAGGGCAACTGGGTAACAACTCCACCACCAACTCCCGCATCCCAGTCGCCGTCCAAATGCCAGCCGGCGTTGCTCGCTTCCAGTCCATCGCCGCTGGCTATTACCACACCTGCGCCCTCACCACTACCAATCAGGCCTATTGCTGGGGATGGAATGTCTACGGTCAACTGGGTAACAACTCCACCACCAACTCCCGCATCCCAGTCGCCGTCCAAATGCCAGCCGGCGTTGCTCGCTTCCAGTCCATCGCCGCTGGCTATTACTACACCTGCGCCCTTACCAGCGAAGGCAAAGCCTACTGCTGGGGGCGGGGTAATGGTGGTCAACTGGGTAACAACTCCACCACCAACTCCCGCATCCCAGTCGCCGTCCAAATGCCAGCCGGCGTCAGCTTCCAGTCCATTACTGCCGGCAGCGATTGCACCTGCGCCATCACCAGCGAAGGCAAAGCCTACTGCTGGGGATATGGTAGTAGTGGTCAACTGGGTAACAACTCCACCACCAGCTCCCGCATCCCAGTCGCCGTCCAAATGCCAGCCGGCGTCAGCTTCCAGTCCATTACTGTCGGCAGCGATTACACCTGCGCCCTCACCAACGAAGGTAAAGCCTACTGCTGGGGAAATAATGAATATGGGCAACTGGGTAACAACTCCACCACTAATTCGTCAATCCCGTTGGCAGTTAGTTCAGTTGGCGTTAATGTGCCAGTTGAGCAATCAGCTAGTCGGTTATATAAATGGAACAATGCCGTTCAGCCAGGAACGCCATTGGCTGCAACCAATGCGGTGGCCACTTTACCAGAAGTTGGCAGTTCGTTCCGGATTAGGGTGGGTCTGACGGCGGACGGCAATAAAACTCTTCAGAACACCACAGTTCCTCCTGGCAACATGAAACTTCGCGCTCAATATGCCAAGAAAACTGCCACCAGTTGTAGTGCTGTGTCGTCTGGTGATTGGCAAAATATTACTACAAACTCCAGTCTGCGTTATGCTGTCACCGGCCCAGCGCATCAAACAGCCATTAGTGCTATCTCTGACAATCCAGTGCTGCCCACCAACAGTCACAATTACGTCCATCAATCGATTGTTCGTCCAACAACTGATTCATCGTTAACTTTTACTAATTATCAAGGCATTGAGTCGGGGCAGACTGGTTTATGGGACCTTGTCTTGGCGGATAATGGCTTGGAACAAAACACCAGCTATTGTGTCCGTGTGGTAACCGACACGACTGCCGCTCCTGGATCTAGTATTGATAGTTACACAATGTATCCAGAATTTAAGACTGCTCCTGGGTCGTTAGACATTCGTTTTAGGGATAATGCTGGCACTACTATCACGAACCCTGTCACGAATTTTGATAATTCCATTATTGGTAGCAGTAGTGTAACTACCAATGCTCTCTTATCTAACTCAAGTTCGAAGCAAATTGAAGTGACGAATACACAGACCAGCTCTGGGTGGAGCGTTGTGTTGTCGGCATCTGACGGTGTGACCGCCAAGTGGAAGCGAACTGGCGGCACAGAATCGTATATGTTCAACGGCACTAATGGTGATCAGGGATTTCTGTCTGTCAATTTTGGGACGTCGTCCGTCTTAGCTTCAGGCAATTCATTGAGCGGGTCAACTTGCCAAACATCAGGAATATCAAAAGGCGTTGATTCTCAATTTAAGGTAGGGACTGCCACGGCTAACGGTGTTACATTGATGAGCAGCAGCGGGTCAACTGGTCAATTGGGGTGCGCATTTTTGCTACAGAACGTTCGATTAAGCCAGACTATTCCAGCATATCAAAAACCAGGAACTTATGAATTGCCAATGACATTAACGGTAACAGCGCAATAGGGTTGAGTATGAAAAATAGAGTAAAAAAATTATTCATCGTCATAACATTACTAGCTACTTTGAGTAGTCCTTATTCGGCTTTTGCGGATTCGTCGGCTAATTCTAATTTGTCACAGGTGATTACTGATTGTACTCATGATTCTCTAGAAAATGGTAGCCAGATGAATGAGTCAATTTGTCCGATTTTTCTGCCAAAATTCTCTAAATTTGATTTGGTAAATGGGAAAGATTTGTTGGTATATGGTGTTTATGATGCGGTACATACAATAGCTAATCCTGCGACAGGTCAACACGATTTGAAGGTTGAGTTTAATGGTCGGACTTTTGTTTTGGGACGGGATAGCGAGCTTAAAATCAACGGAAATATATGGGTGTTGGATTTTTCAAATTGGCAGAATAATCATCCAGGTGATAATTTTATGCCGCCAGTTCCAGAACGTACCTATAACGGTCGTGTTACTACTAAATTGAAGGTTAATGCAACGTCCCCAGAAGTAGTGCAGTTTGCTGATTTTTCATTTACTACTCCGAAAAAGACTGTAGAAAAGACCATTGAAGATGTTATTGTTATTCCAAAGATTGTTAAAGAGATAAGTAAGGCTTTGGCTAATACGGGAATTAATTTATGGATGATTATGGCTGCTGGTATTGGTGTAGTTGTTGTGGCGTTCATTATGTTATTTATTGTTAAAAAACATAAAAAGAGGGATGAATGAAAAAATAAGCATAATAAGTTATAATGTAATAAATTAAGTAAGGAGAAAAAATGAAAAAGTTAACATTATTGATCGTTGCGAGCGTAGGCGTGGTCGGTCTATTGGGGTTGTATAATATGACAAACCCTTCTGTAGCTAATGCCGCAACTACTGCTAACTCTAAACTCTCTCAGACAATTAATCCTGGAGTTTTGAGTACTGATATTCGTGACTCGACTAATTCCTTAGTTAATAATCCAACATTTGCTATGGGCGCTACGACAGTGTCATCCTCATTAGGGTCGGGAATTGGTGTTTTTGGAGATAATAATAATCGAATTTATGCCGAAAACCCAGGTGCCGCAGATAATGGCTGGACGTTGACACTAAACGTAGCAACCCCAGGAACTGGTGTTTGGTCTGCAGGCGGCGGAAAGCAGTATAAATACAATGGAACCATTAACGAAGGTCGCCTAACAGTTAATCCAGCTGGCGGTACAGTTACCCCTGTAATTGGTGCAGCTGCAGGTATTACCAAGGGTGCTTCTACGACCTTTTCTGGTACTAGTCCCGTAACACTAATGAGCGCTTCAGCAACTGCTAGTAAAGTATGGGCTGGATATATAACTAATACCTCATTAGCCCAAACCATCCCAGCTGGTCAGGCAGCAGGTACATACGTATTGCCAATGGTTCAAACAATCACAGCTCTTTAGTAGACTCAGAGTATTGAGAGAGAATAGACATTCTGATGAGTGTCTATTCTTTTATGTGTGACATTGATATAATAAGCATAATAGGTTTTTAAGGAGGGATATGAAGAATTCGTTGTGGGGTAAGATTATTGGAGCGGCGATGATTGCAGGACTGATTTTGCCTGTGTCGGTGTCTGCTAATGGAATTGGTGGTCGACCAGCGAATCCTGATCCGAATAATCCCAGGACAAGCTCAATTTTCATCTATAATCTTTCTGGTGGCGCTTCGAAATCTGACCAATTGTATGTTCAAAACGGGTCTGATAAAGAAGAAACGATTGAAGTTTATTCGGTTGACGGTACAGTTACGACGACTGGTGATATGACTTGCAAGGAAAAGTCGGAGGACAAAGTTGGTGCGGGCAAGTGGGTTTCTGTCCCTAAAAAAGAGGTGACTCTTGGCGCGAACGAGAACACGCTTGTTGATTTTACGGTAAATGTTCCAAGCAAAGCGGATGTCGGCGAGCATAATGCATGTATGGTTGTTCAGCGAAAGGTTAAACAGTCGTCAAATAATGCTGGCGGCATTCAAGTTCAGACTCGTCAGGCTATCCGTATGGCGATAACTGTTCCTGGCGATATTCACCGCGACGTGACGATTGAGAAGTTTAACGTTAAGAATTCTAACAGTAGTCAACTGTATGAAATTGCCTTAAAAAACTCTGGCAATGTGTCGGCTGATGTTGACGTAAAGCTGGTCGTGAAAGACCCGATGGGGAATGTTGTCTATAAAAACGGTGGTGTGAACGCAACGATTGCGAATGAAACGCGGCAGTTTAATTATGATAGTAATTTGGCGCCGTTTTGGGGTGGAAAATATAAAGTAGAGTTGTCGATTTCCTATAAAAAGAAGGCTGGCGAGTGGGGAATTAGCCAGGACCAAAATGAGCTAATCACCAAAACCGCCGAATCAAAAGAATTGTTCTTCTGGCCATCAACTACAGCGCTAATGATGATTGGCGGTGGAATACTTTTATTCATTATTTTTGATAGTGATAATTGTCATAAAATCAAAGCGGAACAAAAAAACTGTTCAATTTAAAAAGCGTTGAGTTTATAAAAAAGTGATAGAATAGTTGTATGAAGAAAAAGTTCTCTGATTAGAGCGTTTTTGAGCATTGTAGTCGTGGCGCTCGGCGGGGTTTTTACTATTGAAAGAACCTCGATATCATCAACATTAGCTGGGATATTTTTCTGGGGTACGGTTTGGGCTGCAGGATTTGTATTATCTGGGCTGGTGAATATATTCAATTATCGAAATAAAACGGCGTGGATTTGGGGGCTATTGCTGGTTGCGATTGGCGTTCTGATCGGCTTCAATTCTTACGGAATAGTTGACATTAGTATCTGGAAGGTATTTTGGCCTGTAGTTTTGATCGCTGCTGGTTTGGCAATGATGTTTAATACTAGCCCTAAGGGTGCTAAGCGTTCTAAAAAGTTGGATAAAGACGGCGGCATTGGTAATGAGAAAATTGCTTGTTTTTGGGGTGAAGAAGACGCCGTAAAAGGTGATTATACTGGCGGTTCGTTGGTTGCAATATTTGGCGGCGTGGATTTGGATTTGCGTCAAGCAAAGATCAAAGACGGTTCTGTGATTGAAATTTTTACATTTTGCGGTGGCGTTAATATTACTTTGCCAGACGATGTGATTATCGAGAACGAAGTGCGCGGATTTTTGGGCGGAACTGATGATAAAACTCTACCTAAAGATTCTGCGAAAAAGACTCTATACCTGAAGGGTGAGTGCATTTTAGGCGGTCTGGAAATTAAATAAAGTTCTTGGGATTTTGATGAAAACGCGCTACAATAACAGTAGGGCGTTTTTCGCGTATGTTGAATTGGCGTGAAATGAGCGGTTATCAGCCGTGAAGTCTGCGGGAAGAAATTGGCATGAAGTCGAGATTAGAACCTGCCGTGAGCTTGCGTAAATAGCAAATAAAGAGCTGAAAGAATCACTTCTTTTTGGAATCGAGATGGTACCGTCCGCATAAAAACACCTAAGCGGATTCTCGAAGTCAAAAGAGGTGATTTTTATATTAAAATTAAGAAAAGGCATAAATAATAGTGGCGAATAATAACCTCACATCAGCAAAGAAAGCTCGTAATGATGAGTTCTATACGCAGTACGAAGACATCCAAAAGGAAGTCCAAGCGTATATTGACTACAACCCGGATGTGTTCCGTGGCAAGGTCGTGTATCTTAATTGCGATGATCCGTACGAGAGTAACTTTTTCAAATTTTTTGCCAATAAATTCAACGCTTATGGTATCAAGAAGTTGATTGCTACCAGTTATTTCAACTCGCCGGTAGCGGGAACTGAGCTACAAAGTTCACTTTTGCCAGATATGCCGGATAAAGAGATTTCGCCAGTTAAAAAATCTTCACCACAGACCAATACGACAACCGAAGATGGCGAGACAAAAGGTCGGGTGATTGAAATTACTGAGGTGTCTGACGAAAATGGTGACGGAATATACGACCTAGAGGATATTAAAAAAATTATTCAGGCTAATGGTGGTGGTCGATCACTGAAAGGCGACGACGATTTTCCGCCGGGCGACTTTCGCTCAAAAGAATGTGTTGAGTTGTTAAAACAAGCCGACATTGTAGTGACCAACCCACCGTTCTCATTATTTCGTGAATATGTGGCACAGCTGTTTGAGTACGATAAGAAGTTTTTGATTATTGGTAATATTAATGCAATTACTTACAAAGAGATATTTCCGAAGATTATGAGTAACAGGATGTGGTTAGGTCCATCTATCTCTAGTGGAGATCGAGAATTCGAAGTCCCTAAAGGCTTCGTTGATCTCAAAAAGTTTACAGGAGAAATACGCGACGGTAAATATTATCAAAAAGTTATGGGAGTGCGTTGGTATACTAGCCTTGACCACGGTAAACGTCATCAAAAAGTTGCAGTTGATGACTATGGCGGAAAATAGGAAATTCAACAAGAAAGTGATTGATAGCGATGTGTGCTATAAAAAGTATGATAACTATGATGCGATTGAGGTTTCGTTTACAGATGCAATTCCAAGCGATTATGCTGGTGTGATGGGTGTGCCTATTTCATTTTTGGACAAGTATAGTCCAGACCAGTTTGAGATACTGGGTGCTACAAGTGATTATGGGAGACCAGATTTTTGGGATAAAAAAATACTAAAATGAACTCTTCTGTAGGCAACAAGGAAACTTACAAGAGAATTTTTGATTAGGTATAAGAAAGGAATAGAGAAATGAATTTTTTTCCGAGGTAGCTTCTCCTGCTGTAATTAGTTCAGTTGTGGCGGTCGGTTCACTTATACTTTCGTTTTTTTCAAGCTATTTAAGGAAAAACGACGCAAACGCTAAGAAAATAAAGAGAATTATGGATTTATCTGAAGTTTATGGAAGACTAGAGGATGGTTCAAGCGCAAAACATAACATTCAAGATATACTTGATATTGAAACAGGGAGGTTCAAAGATATACTTACTCGTAAACTTAACTATTCAAACGTAGCAGTGGTAATTGTAGTCGCAATAGTAGGGGAGGTCTTTCTTATGTATCTCTACTTTTGGCTAACAATTCTTATATTATACTTTCAGTTTTGGGCTGGATAGCATTTGCTGTAGTAGCTTTCTTTACTTTGGGCATTTCGATTACTGGTTTGGCATCTATTTACAATAATGAAAATGATAAAAAGGAGAAGAAATGATTGCTAATCTAAAAAAATATACCATTGCTGAGGTCACTAAAGGCTTTACTTATAATGAGTTTGAAGGGAAGGGTCTGTTTGGTTTGAGCGGTAAGCTGACGATTCAACCAGAGTATCAACGTAATTACATTTATGCCGACGGCAAGAAGGATGTGGCGGTTATTGAATCAATATTAAAAGGTTACCCAATTGGTTTAATATATTTTAATAAATTAGAGGATGGTAATTTGGAGGTTTTGGACGGGCAGCAACGAATTACCTCGATTGGTCGGTTCATTGAAGGGCGCTTCTCAATTATGCGCAATGGTAATCAGACGCATTTTGATTCTTTACCGCATGATTTGCGCCAGAAGATATTAGAAACAGAGCTTTTGGTGTATGAATGTGAAGGGACAGAGAGTGAAATCAAGGAGTGGTTTAAGACGATTAACATTGTCGGTGTACCGCTTAATGAGCAGGAATTGCTGAATGCTATTTATTCTGGACCTTTTGTGACATTAGGTAAGGAGACTTTCTCAAATTCCGGTAATGCGATGATCGCTATGTGGAGTGCATATATCAATGGTGACGCTAAGCGGCAAGACTTTTGGCATGTAGCGCTGGAGTGGATTGCGGATGCAAAGAAGATGACGGTCTCAGAATATATGTCGCAGCATAGATTTGATGATTCTATTGCAGAAGCGAAGACTTATTTTGATACGGTGCTAAACTGGGTATCAAATACTTTTTAATCAAGTTGAGAAAAGAAATGCGCGGTTTGGAATGGGGTAGACTGTATGAGGAGTATCATAAGTTTTTCTTATGATTCTGACCAAGTTTCCGCAAAAAGTCAGTGAGTTGTATGGCGACCCATTTGTAAAAAATCGTAAGGGAATATTTGAGTATGTTTTGGGGCTGTATTCTGGACAAAGAGGTGATCTTGGTGATACGAAATTGCTTGAGGTTAGAGTATTTGACGATGCAACTAAACAAACTGTTTATAAAAAAAGCAGACCGAAACTGCGGAAGAAAAAGGTGTGTCAAACTGTTCTTATTGTGCAATAGGTCACGATGCTAACAAGGCCAAAATATGGAAGCTAAATGAAATGGACGCTGATCACGTTAGTGCTTGGAGTAGAGGCGGTGCGACCTCAATAGATAATTGCGAAATGCTATGTAAATCACATAATAGAGCGAAAGGAAATAAGTAATGAAATTCAAACATGGAACACGTCGTCGAGCTGCGGAATATGAGAAAGATTGGGTGCAGCGATGGAAAGAGGATGACACATTTAACAAGTCGATCGCGCAGCGTCCTGCTGATAATTCTTGGGTTTTTTATGACGGTCCTCCGTTTTTGACGGGAACGCCACATCACGGACACTTGTTGGTTAGCACGGTGAAGGATACGATGGGACGATTTCACACGATGAAAGGTCAGCGAGTTGAGCGCCGTTGGGGTTGGGATTGTCATGGGTTGCCAGCAGAGGTTTACGTCGAAAAAACGCTAGGCATTTCTAATAAAAAAGAGATTGGCACGAAGATTAGCGTTTCAGATTATGTCAAGGAATGTCGAGCGGCTATGGTTCGAACTGGCACCGAATGGGAAGACACGATTGAGCGAATTGGTCGTTGGGTCGAGTTCAAGGGAGCTTATAAAACCATGGATAATAATTACATGGAATCTGTTTGGTGGGCGTTTAAGAGACTTTACGAAGAGGGCAAAATCTATGAAGGTGAAAAGATTTTGGTCTATTGCACAAAGGACGCGACACCAATTTCTAAGAGTGAAGTGGCTATGGAAAATAGCTATCAAATAGACACTGATCCGAGCTTGTTTGTCTATTTTAAGCTGGAGGATGAGGATGAATATTTGCTTGCGTGGACGACGACGCCGTGGACTTTGCCGGCAAATATGGTCTTGGCGGTAAATCAAGACGTTGATTATTCTTTGGTGGCGTATGGCGATAAAAAGTTTTACGTTGCAAGCGACCGCGTTGAGAAAGTTATGACGGACGAAAAGCACCAGCCGCTGGAATATTCAATTGTTAAGACGATTAAAGGTTCTGAATTGGTGGGCAAGCGATTTGAACCTTTGTTTGAAAATCGTGGGCCGGCTGCGCATAAGATTCTTCACGCCGATTTCGTGACGACTGAGGATGGTACGGGAATTGTTCATATCGCGCCAGCTTACGGTGAGGACGACTATGAATTGTGCCGAAAAAATGATGTACCAGTATTATCATTGGTTGATGGCGACGGGAATTACACGGAAGGAAAATGGCTGGGTCGCAACATCTGGGAGGCGAATAAGGAAATAGCGAAGACTTTATTAGAAGAAGGTCGGGCGCTGAAAATTGAATATATTCGTCACGAATATCCGCACTGTCATCGATGTGGCACGAAATTGATGTACCGTGCTCATCCGAGTTGGTTTATGGATATTCAGAGCCAGAAGAAGGAAATGTTGGAGGCGAACGAGCAGACAAGCTGGACGCCAGACAATCTGAGAACTGGACGATTCCATAACATCATCGAGCAGGCGCCGGATTGGAACTTGAGTCGCGATCGTTATTGGGCAACACCAATTCCAGTGTGGAAGGGCGTGAAGAATGATGGCACGGAAGTGGTGAAAGTGATTGGAAGCTTTGCGGAATTTGAAGAAGTTACGGGCCGCAAGTTGGACGATTATCATTTGCCGCAAGTTATGGACGTTACGTTTGAGTGTGACGGCGCAGAAATGCATCACATCGGTAAGGTTTGGACTGTTGGTTTGAGTCTGGCTCGATGCCATTCGCTCAATTCCATTATCCATTTGAGAACAAGGAAAAATTTGAAGCAAGTTTTCCGGCTGACTTTATCATTGAGGCGATTGACCAGACGCGTGGTTGGTTTTATAGCTTAACAGCGGTAAACGTGGCTTTGTTCGGTAAATCCCCGTGGAAGAATTTGATTTGTACTGGATTTATCAATGCCGCCGACGGTAAAAAAATGAGCAAGAAGCTGAAGAATTATACCGACCCGATGGAACTTATGAATAAGACTTCGGCCGACAGCTTCCGATTCTTGATGCTTTCAAGTCCGCTAACAAACGGCGAAAACTTTGCCTTGGCGGATAAGGATGTGATGGATGTAGCGCGTAAGCTTGGTATGATCTGGAATATGTACGACTTCTTCACGATGTATGCCGAAGTTGACGGCTGGGAGTTTAATGGCGATTTGTCGGATCCGCTTCATGATTTAACAAATCCGTTGGATATTTGGATTGTGTCGAGGTTGCATCAATTGATAACAGAGGTCGAGCGAGGTCTTAATAACTATAATTTGCAGGACGCAACCAAGCCGATCTTGCCGTTCTTAGACGACGCAAGTAACTGGTATGTCCGACGCAGCCGTCGCCGCTTCTGGAAATCTGAAGATGATGGCGATAAAAATGATGCATATCGCACGCTCCATTACGTTTTGGTGCGACTCAGCTATATGCTAGCGCCGTTTACGCCATTCTTAGCGGAAGAATTGTACCATAATTTGACGGGCGATAACGAGTCGATTCATCTTAAAGATTGGCTACCGGCTGGTGAAATAGACAATTCAATGCTACGCGACATGAATGCACTGCGTACTGCGGTGAACGACGGCTTGTCGAAGCGTGCATCAGAGGGAATTAAGGTGCGTCAGCCGTTGGCGTCTGTGAAACTTATCAACACTATTTCTCAGGATACACCAGCGGAAGTTGCGCAATTCTTGATTGATATCGCTAAGGATGAATTGAACGTGAAATCGGTTGAAATTGTTACAGATTCAGAGTCTGAGTCGGCGCAACCGAGTGTTGTTTATGACTTAACAATCACCCCTGAGCTAAAGCGCGAAGGTTTGATGCGTGAAATCGTTCGCCATGTCCAAAGCGCACGCAAGCAGGCTGGTCTGCAGATAGATGATCGAATTGTATTGAGTATTTCTAGTGACGATTCTGAAATATCTCAAGCTGTTGACGCTTTCGCTGACGTCATTAAAGCTGAGACTCTTGCCGTGGAGCTGAATTCTGCGGCTGATGAATCGGAAAAATATGACGCCAAAATCGAGGGTAAATTGGTAGAAATTTCCCTGAAAAAGGCGTAAAAAACCAAGTTATAACGTCTATGCTTGCAAAAGTCAAGGGCAGCTAGTATAACAAGTTCATAGCATAATAATTTGAAAGGATAAGCTATGATTAACTTGATTAAGGCTGGAGCTATCGCTGCATTGGCTACCGTTGGCGTAATATTCGGCAATGTAACCGCGTCTGCGCTGGAGGCCACTCCACCAATTGCACCAAAAATAACAATCTCCACCGCTCAATATAAAGGTGAGAAATACAATTAAGTTCGAGGGAGCTGCTAACGACCACTATCGATTCGTGCTAACGAGTGGCACAAATAAGATTCAATTGAAAGGTCCTATTCGTCAAGAATTGATGCAAGGCGGTGAGTTGTCGATTGAAGAGCTGGTTAAGAAGTATTACCCAAGTTCTGCCGACTCAATCCCATACGATACTCCTATTTCAATTGACACATACTGGTTTGACAAAGAAGGCAATTACGACAACTCATTGCGCCAAACTGTCACATTGACTGTTGGTGGCAATCTGACAAAGGCTGTGAAGTTGAACCAGGCACCGCTTATTGCAACATTGAAAAACCCAGAAAGTTTGCCGGGAAGCTCCTGCTAATCCAGATCCAGCTACTCCAGTAAATCCTGAAGCTTCAACTGAATCGGAAAACGTTAATGTAGCGGCTACTCCAGTCCTAGTAGAATCAACCTCAGTTCCAGCTTCTCCACGCAAAGAAGCTAAGCCTACTGAGACTTTGGCTGAAACTGGCGTGAGTGTATACTCAGTTATTGCCGCTGCTATTACGGCAATTACTGCTGGCGGTGCTGCAATTATTAAGCGATCGTAATTTTGTAGATTCTCATAAGAATTTCAGTAAAAAATATCCTCCTCTTCACGGGGAGGATATTCTATTGACTTTTAATCGTACTTATGCTAATATATCATTGTTAATTGATAAAAAAATAAAAAAAGTTATGCAAAATTTATTCAACAAATTATTTGGTAGTAAAGTAGGGTTTTTCGCCAATTGATCCGCTGGCGGATGGACTTGCTGAAGAAATTATTAAAGAGCAGCGGGAGCCGCAGGCAATTCGTCTGGATGCCGACGATATAGAGGATATTCGCAAGTTTTGGTCTCGTGCGGATGGCGATTTTGATAGCTGATAGTGTATAATTAGCTCATGTTAATTGAGTTTTTTACTTTTTTTGCTCGAGCTGGCGGAGGAGGGTCGGGCTCTTCTGGAGGGTCCTTAATTTTGATGCTACCTGCAGCTGTATCGGGCGGTGTGGCAGGCTTTGTAAAAAGGAAGACTAGATCAAAAAAATAGCAGGCTTCTTGGTGGGCGTTGCTGTTGGACTAGTTTTTAGTTTACTGTATTTAGCCGACTTAATGTGGTTCATATGTGCGGTTATTTCTACTTTTGTGGGGGCTGCTATCTCTGTATTTGTTGATAAGCTCAAAGCATTTCGCCAAAATAGTGAGGCGGCTACGAATACAGTTCGCCAAGCCTCCTCTGCTGATTTGTTATGGCAGCCAGATAGTCTTACCAATTACGCCAAGCAAGTTTTCGAGAGGTTTCAGTATGATTGGAGTAACTTAGATTATGAGTCAATTCGTAAGTATACGACACAGAGATATTCAAATCACATTGGACTAGTGATGCAGGCTTTGCGCCAAATGGGTCGTAGGAATATCGTCGATAACGTGCGGATAAATGAGGCTATTTTTACTGACGCGCATGACGATGCTAATAATCAAAGTGATCGGGTGAGCGTAGCATTTTTGGCGGAAGCAGACGATAGGCTAGAGGAGGTTGCTACAGGTAAGAAAATCCGAGGTACTAACGAAGAGTTTGCAGAGAAGTGGAACTTTGTTCGTGAAGGCAATGAGTGGAAATTAGATGGCATAAATCAGCTGACTGAGGACGTTAATACATTAGTTGGCTCGCTGAATAAGTTTGCTAAGGACAATGGTATGTATTTTAGTCTGGATTGGGGTAGGCTGCTTCTTCCGAAGGGTGGTAACTTATTTTTGCCGCGCTATTTTAGCTCTGCTGACGTAAATAACCATGTTATTGGCATTTGGGATGGTGGTATTCTTGTTCAGCTTTATACTTGTGTGCTTAAAAATGGCAATGGATTTACGGACGAGGGTAAAAACAAAGATGAGGTTAACTATCTTATCGGTCAGATTATGCTACCCAAATCTTACGGTGGAATTTTGGTCGACAGGGATGATAATAGCATTTTTAGGAAGCGCGTGATAGCTCCGTTTGGCTATAAAAAAGTCGAAATGGAGTGGGGTGATTTTAATAAACGCTATACTATTTTTGCCACAAATGAAGATCAGGCGGCGAGCTTTGAGCTATTAAATCCGAGTTTTATGGCGTGGCTGTATGACCAGGACATAAAAGCTAATATTGAAGTGATGGACAATATAGTTATTCTATATGCCCGGGTTTCTTCTGATGAAAAACGCTATGCAGAAATGTTGGAGATTTTAAGAAGGGCTCACAAAGAGCTGAAAATGTAGGAGGTTCTATGATTACTAAAGCTATTATTCCGGTCGCTGGTTGGGGCACGCGAATGTTGCCGATTACCAAATCTATCGAAAAATGTATGTTGCCGGTCGGTACTCGTCCAGTGATTGATTATATTGTGCAAGATGTTGTGCGCGCTGGCGTGAAGGATATTTACTTTGTGGTGGGTGAACAGAGTACGCAGGTGCAGAGTTATTATCGATCGAATATTCAATTGAACGATTATTTACGTCGAGCGGGTAAGCAGGACAAGCTTCCTCTGGTGGTGCCACTTCGCGACGTCCGAATACATTTTTTAACTCAGCCGGGAACTGGTGGTTACGGCACAAGTATTCCAGTTGGTTTGGCGAGCGAATTTATTGAACAGGGCGAGTCGGCTTTTGTGATTATGGGTGATCAATTCTTTTGGCGTGACGACGGCGGCTCAAATGCGGCTGATTTGGCGGAGCTGGTGGAATCACGCGGATTGTCGGCTGGGCTATTAGGAAATCCTGTCGAAGAGGAATTTATTCCGCAAACAGGGATTATTGAAACTGACAATCAGGGCAATTTTGTGCGAATAATTGAAAAGCCAAAATTGGAAGAAGCTCCAAGTAACCTCAGCAATTCAAGTTTTTACGTCCTGAACAAAGAGATTTTTGAGTTGGCGCGAACCTTGCCGGCGAACCCTAAGAGAGGCGAGTTTGAGCTAACGGACGCGATTAATGCGTACATCGATGGCGGCGGCGTGATTGTTGTAGGCGAAGCTAAGGGCGAATATATGGAATGTGGATCGCCGAGCGGTTGGCTGAAGGCGAATAACGCTATGGCGAAAAACGCTACTTGCTAACTTGACTATATCGATTTTTTGTGCTATTGTATAGTCTGTACATGGAAAAACATCCAAAACAAACAACTATGAATGGAGCCGAAATTAAGAACCCCGGCGAAGTGTTGTCTGCGGAGGGTCTTAAGAATCTTGTAGCTGAGGATGGTATTGATGGCTCTACTCCAAAGGAGCGGGCGGATCAGTTTAAGAATGTTAGTCTTGAGAATTTGCTGGGCTTATTGATGAGATTAATAGGGGAGTTCAGGGGTCTGCTGATTCATTGATTTTAGAAGATGGCGTTATGAAAATAGGCGACAAGGAAACTATACCTGTTGAGTATCGCTACGAGGTGATGAGCGAATTGATGAGATTAATAAAAGAATCTCCTGATAATGTTAATCCGGAGCGGCTTGGTGATGTGGCTGCGCTTGGTATTGTGCTACTTCACCCATTTCAGGATGGAAATGGCAGAACGGCCCGAATTGTAGGCTCCATATTCCACGAGGAATACGATGATGGCTGGGAGAATAATTACGGTATAGTTTCTGAATCTCGAGATGTCGCAAGAGCGCGCGGCGGCTTTATGATTAATGGCTATATTCCATATCTACCCGAAGATAAATCCCAGTCAAATCCAGAAGACGTCATTGCGTATTTAGAAAGTCTACTGTCGTCCGAACATAAAGATGATAGGTTGTATACTGGACCTTTTGGTCAGGCGCCACTTTATAAGTAATTGTCACTGGCATGTACTTGATTTTATTGCTAGTTTTTGATAGAATTATTAGAGTTAATTCATAATAATTAAGGAACGAAATGAAAGCAGTCGTAAAAATCTCTGGCAAACAATATCTTGTCAGTGAAAAAGAGTCCCTCTTGGTGGATCTCCTCCCTGAAGGCACAAAAGAACTCACTCTCGACGCACTTTTTAGTGATTGATGGTGATAAAATCAAGGTTGGTGCGCCAACTGTAAAAGGATCTAGCGTTAAAGCTAAGGTCGTAGAAGCGGAAGTTAAGGGCGATAAGCTTCGCGTTATCCGCTACAAGAGTAAGAAGCGTGTACACAAAGAAACTGGTCATCGCCAGAAGTACACGAAGATTGAAATTACGTCAATCAAATAATCTGAAGAGCCGCTTTCGTAAAGGAAGCGGTTTTTTTGATGTCTGTTATTTATGTTCTGCTCATGCTATAATTAAGGCAGGTAAAAAGGGGAACGAATGACAAAAATCATTGCGGTGACAAATCAAAAAGGTGGCGTCGGCAAAACAACGACGTCAATTAACGTAGCATATTTTTTGGCAAAAGCTGGCAAGAAAACATTATTGGTGGATTTTGACCCGCAGGGCAATGCTACTAGTGGGCTTGGAATAGATAAACAGAATTTAGGCGCAACAATATCAGAAGTGATTATGCGACAAATTGACCTGGCTAATATCATATTGCCAACGGAATATAAAAACTTATCAATCGCTCCAGCTACACCTCATTTGGCAAATACGGAAGTGGAGTTGGCGCAGGCGCAGGGAAGGTTTGTTCGCTTGCGAGAGGCTTTGCAGAAGGCGACGGATTACGACTATATTATTATTGATAGTCCACCGAGCTTGAGTTTGTTGACAGTCAACGGCATGATTGCTGCTAATTATGTACTGCTTCCAGTTCAGGCAGAATTTTACGCTCTGGAAGGATTGGGGCAGCTTTTGGAAAGTATGAAATTGATAAAGAAGGGGCTTAATCCGCCTCTGGAATTATTGGGCGTTTTATTGACGATGATGGACTCCAGGACTACATTATCTGGGCAAGTTCACGCTGAGGTTAAAAAGTATTTTCCGGATAAGATTTTCAAGAATAGCATTCCGCGAAATATTCGCCTGGCTGAAGCTCCTAGTCACGGCGCGCCAGTTGGGGCGTATGATCGTTTTTCAAAAGGTTCTCGGGCTTATAAGGCGCTAACGAAAGAAATTATAGAGAGGGTGGAGCGATGAAAAAAGGTTTAGGTAGAGGTTTTGGGTCATTGATTCCAACCAATTTGATCGATGAAACGTTCGATCCGACAGCACAGCAGGACGTGAAAGTTTCTCATTTGAGAGATATTGCTATTGATCAAGTTGTCCCAGATCCAGATCAGCCGCGTCGCTTTTTTGATGAGAATGCTTTGAATGAGTTGACGGAATCGGTGCGCGAGCATGGTGTGGTTCAGCCAATTGTTGTGACGCCAAAAGGCGATAAATATCTGATCGTGGCGGGTGAGCGACGTTGGCGTGCGGCGAATAGGGCGAATTTAACAGAGGTGCCGTGTATTGTCAGGAGTATGAGCGACCAGAATCGCTTGGAGATTTCTTTGATTGAAAACTTGCAACGACATGATTTGAATGCGCTTGAAACTGCGACTGCTTATCAAAGTTGCGCGACCAATTCAATATGACGCTGGAGGAAATTGGCAAGCGTTTGGGTGGCAAATCTATAAGTGCGGTTAGCAATACGTTGAGGCTACTGAAATTGCCGAAGTCTGTGCAGCAGGCGTTGTTTGAGGGGCGATTAAATGAAGGGCAGGCAAGGCCTCTAATTGGTTTGCCTGATGATGCCGCGGAAGATATTATGGAGCGAGCTATTCGCGAGGAGTGGTCAGCGCGACGGATTGAGCAGGTTGTTACTTTGTGGAAGCAGGCGAAGGCTAGTCCAATCGAGAACAAACGACGCCCAGCAGATATGCCTCACGCAGATGCTGTTGAAAGTCTTTCAAAGCGATTTGGAACAGGGGTAAAGATCCGTACAAACGGTCGTGGAGCCGGTCAGATTAGTATCAAGTTTAAGGATAATCTTGAATTTGAACGAATAAGAGAATTGCTCGAAAAGTAATTTTTATTAGAACGAGCGAATTTTATTGAATGGGAATATTCGTAGACCGACTGGTCCGACGATGTCATAAAGAGGGATTGGTCCCATGCAGTTTCGAGAGTCGCAAGAATAGCTTCCTTGGCGATGGTCACCCATGACGAATATCGTGCCTTCTGGTACGGTCGTATCGACATCTCCAGAAGTAGGCTGTCCTGGCTCATTTTTATTGACTGAGGCATCAGGGTTAAATCCGTCGGGGTTTTCCGTGTTGTAAACAGTTACGGTGCCGTTTTTCACAGTAACTCGCTCACCAGCAAAGGCGATTACACGCTTAACAATATATTCGTCTTTGCCTGTCGAGGCGTTAAAATTCGGATTCTTAAATACAATTACTTGTCCGCGCCTTGGGACATAATTTTTATTCTGCAATTTTGAACCAGTGACGGGCAATCGATTGACGATCAGACGATCACCAGTGTACATCGTCGTTTCCATGCTGGCGCCTTCAACATTGAAAGTTTGAAATACAAATGTGTTCAATAAAAGTGTACCGATCACCACGCCAACAACGAAAATGACCATTCCCAGGCCATCTTGTAATTTCGGATGACGATCCATAAAAGTAGCGTCCATTGTTTCAATTATAAGCGTTTTGTGTGTTATAATCAATAGATATGAAACCACGCAAACAGTCGATGGACGGATTTGTCGCCAAGCGACCACAGCGAACTTCGTTGGGGGGAAATTACTAGCAAAAAAACGACTACGCTCGGGCATCATCGTAGTAACGAAGATAGTCCGCAGGTGTCGAATAATGCGACAAGGAATATTCAGCAACCAACTTCTGCTAATAAATTAAAGCAGAATATTAGCGAATCGTTGGCGGCGATTGATGAAAATACCAAGCCTTCTCATCGGCAGGAGCGCAAGCAGAAGCGTAAGAAAAAGTTAATTACCAGGATTATTCTTGCGATTATCGGAATTATTATTGCAATTGTGGTGGGCTGGCTGCTATTAAAATTATGGCAGACGATGAACTCGGTGTTCCATAACGGCGGAATCTTAGGGCTATTTTCGCAGCAGAAACTGAAAGAGGATGCTTATGGTCGAAGTAATGTGCTGATTTTGGGTACAACAGATGACGATCCGGACCATCCAGGTGCGACATTGACCGACTCGATGATGATTCTTAGCGTCAATCAGACAAAGAAAGACGCATATATGTTCAGCATTCCGCGTGACTTGTACGTAAAATTTGGTATGGCATGTAATTCTGGCTACGCTGGTAAAATCAATGAATATTTTGGCTGCGTGAATAACGGAGATAGCGCGCAGGCAGAAGCTGAACGAATGGATAAAACTAAGAAATTCATCGGCGATATATTCGGTATGGATATTCAGTACGTGGCGCATATTAATACTGCGGTAATTCGTGATGCTGTCAATGCGGTCGGCGGAGTTACTGTTGACGTACAGAGTCGTGATCCGCGGGGAATTCTTGATCCAAGTATGGACTGGATGTGTCGAGCAAAAGAGTTGAATTATCAGCAACGTCGCGAACGATGTCCAACAGGTCATTATATGCAATTAACTAACGGTAAGCACGAAATGGACGGCGAAAAAGCGATGTGGTTCTCTCGAGCGCGTGGTTTGGTGGCGCCAACTTATGGATTGGAGCAATCTAACTTTGACCGAGAGAAAAACCAGCAGTTGGTTATGATGGCATTGAAAAACAAAGCTACTTCAACGGGAACGCTGACTGATTTTGGTAAGGTTACATCTCTGATGGATGCGATGGGCAAAAACTTGCGCACAAACATTGACACGAAAGAAATCCGTACAATTATGAACCTTGGCTCGGAGATAAAAGAATCTGATATTCACAGATTGAGTTTTGTGGAGGAAAATAATGTACTTATGACTACTGGCACGGCGGGTGGAGCAAGTATAGTTCAGCCAGCTGCGGGATTGTATGATTATAGTGATATTCGTTCTTATATAAAGTCTGAGATTTACGCAACGCCGTTATCTAAGGAAAAAGCCACGGTTGCTGTCTTGAATGGTTCTGGTGTGGCTGGTGCAGCGCAGAAAGAAGCGGACAAATTGACAGAATTAGGAATGAAAGTTGTTCATGTCGGTAATGTTCCAGGTAATGAAAAGCTAGGGAAGACTCAAGTTTATCAATTGCCAGCTGGTAAAGAAAAACTGCTACAAAAGATAAATTTAAGGAGTTGTATGGCTCGGTTTCATCAGATTCCTCGAAGTATAATTTGAATGTTGATGCGCAATTTATCGTTGTTGTGGGAACTGGCTCATAATTTGGTATAATAGAGTAAGTTATGGAGTTACTGAAAACTGTTAAACGAAGAACGTTTTGGAGCGAATTAGTTTACTATGTCTTAAATATTGGCTTGGCAGCAGCATTGCTTGTTATTGCTCAAGCGTTTCAGACTCCATTTCCAGCGTTAGCACTTGTTGTACTGAGTAAATGGCGCATAATTGCCGTTCGTCCGCGTTTTTGGTGGGCAAACATCCAGGCTAACTTGGTTGACTTAACGGTTGGAATTGGTGTTGTTGGTCTGATGTATCTACCTACGTCAGTATTTTATTTCCGCGTAGCTTTGGCTGTATTATATGCAATTTGGCTAGTCGTGATTAAGCCGATGTCTAAGCGCTGGCAGGTTGCTATGCAGTCGTTGATCGCTATTTTTGTCGGTGTAACCGCGCTGATGGTGGTGTCATACGAGTGGCCAGTTTCTGTAGTTGTTATTCTGATGTTCTTGATTGGTTATAGTTCTGCGCGCCATTTCTTGCACAGCTATGACGAAGAACAAACGGTTTTACTTTCGGCAATTTGGGGGCTCGTCTTTGCTGAACTGGGCTGGCTGTCATATTATTGGACTTACAGTTACGGAAAATCACTATTTGGCGGCGTTTCACAGGTTACAATAATCTTATTACTATTCTCGCTTGTCGCCAGTAAGGCTTACCAATCTTATAACAAACATAAAGCTATTCGATTCTCAGACATATCCGCTCCAGTGATTCTTACAGCCGGAATCATCTTAGTGATGCTAGTGTTCTTAAATTCTGTAGTGATTTAATCTTTAGCGCCAGTGAAACGCAGGACTAGGATGTAATTGAGAACTCTCTCTTTTACAAAATCATTTTTCATGGCTTCGTCAATTATTCTATTGTGCTGCTGAGGATCCGCCTCGATAAATAGCAAGCCTTCTGGAGTGAGACATCGCGGTGCTTGTGAGATCAATTGCAATATCAATTTCAGCCCTTCGTCCTCGGCGAAAAGCGCAATATCTGGCTCGTATTGAAGTTCTGGCGACACGTCCCAATTTTTGTCAACGTAAGGCAAATTGGCAAATATATAGTCGACTGGTTTGAGCTGGCCATTAAGTAGTGATTGCTGTTGAATATGGACGTCTGCATTTAAGGTATTCGCATTTTTTTCTGCAATATTTAAGGCTGGTTTGCTGATATCGGATAAAATTACCGACAAGTTGCTTCTCTCTAATTTGGCAGTAATTCCCAGACAGCCAGACCCTGTGCCAGCGTCAATTAAAACTTTTTCGGCAATTTCGCTGGCGGTCAGTTCTAAGAATAATGAAATTAGATCTTCAGATTCAGGGCGGGGAATTAAAACGGAAGGAGATACGATGAATTTACGACCGTAAAATTCTTTATAGCCCAGAATATAGGCGATCGGTACGCGGTCTAATCTTAGATCTAGTCTGGCATTTGCGATATCAAATCTTCTGGGGTCAATTTCTTCGTCCAGGTGGGCGTGTAGGTAAGTGCGGTTTTTTCGTAAAGTGTTGGCTAATATCAATTCAGCGTCTAATCTGGCGGACGGGATGTTTGCTATTTTTAAGGATTTTGTGGCAATTTTTAGCCATTCAGAGATAATCATATGGCTAATTATAACATATATCTATGGAATGTAAAAAGTAAAATGCTTGCAAAAACTGAGAAAAATGGTAAAAAGTATTGACAAATCAAGAGAGAGAGAGTATTATAGGCTTCATATCATTAGCGAAAGGAATGAATATATAATGGAATTGCCAAATAATACGCACAGTAGCGAAGCCGCAAAGCAAATGAAGTCTGTAGCAGAAGGATTTAATCCTGAACTGACTACTGAAGAAAAAATACGGGCGGCAGCAGAATTTGAGGGTCTGGTTCTATCGACGTTTCTTAGATTCGCGGGAGATGCGAAAACTTATGACCATACTGTACTAGAAGATGGGATAAAGTCGAGTATTCTTTAGAAATTCCTCAAGAAGACGGATCTTGTGTATTGGTCGAAGTGGAGTCCGCTACGTTTGATGGGGGAGGTGAAGAACGATCCGTACGAATTATTGAGTCGGATGGGGGAGATAAAGAGAGACATCATTATTATATAGAAGATGATCAGGTTTTGAGGTACGATGACAATCTTGCTGAGCGCTCGCGAGAGTTAAGGGGAGCGCTGCGCCCCGAAGAAAGTATCAGTATTGAGGGCATAAAGCGTGCGCTCGATATGTGTAGAAATGAAGTAGAGAATCGTAAATTAGAGCAGCAAATGGGGTTGAATAGTCAACCGGTCGGTGTGGAAGAAATAAATAAGCTGGCAAAACTATTGGAGTCTGCTGAGCCGCATAAGCTGTACTAATTACTAGCATTCTGAGCTTTCAGCTCGCGCTCATATCTCTGTAGATTTTCAATCAAATCGTCGATATCCCCGTTCATTGCAGCAGGGATATTGCTGCGGCTGTAGTGAATGCGGTGGTCGGTGATTCGGTCCTGAGGGAAGTTGTAGGTTCGAATCTTCTCTGAACGGTCGCCAGTCCCGACTAATGAGCGTCGCTCGGCACTTAATTTGGCGTTTTCTTCGTCAATTTTCATCTGTAATAAGCGCGAACGAAGCACACTCATGGCTTTTTCGCGGTTTTTAATTTGCGATTTTTCGTCTTGGTTTGTGACGATCATTCCAGTCGGCAAGTGGGTGATTCGCACTGCTGAATCTGTCGTGTTCACACTTTGACCACCGTGTCCGCTGGAGCGATAAATATCAACTCGCAAATCGTTTGGATTTATCTCAATGTCGGCTTCTTCGGCTTCTGGTAGAACCGCCACTGTTACAGTTGAGGTGTGGACGCGACCTTGGCTTTCAGTGACTGGAACTCGCTGAACTCGGTGTACGCCACCTTCGAACTTCAATTTAGAGTATGGCGCGTCGCCCTTGATCATGAAAATAACTTCTTTATAACCGCCAGAATCGTTGGCTGATTCGCTAATTAGTTCTACTTTATAGCCGTTAGATTCACACCAACGTAGATACATGCGGTACAGTTCCGCCGCAAACAGGGATGCTTCGTCGCCACCAGCGCCAGCTCGGATTTCCATGATGATATTCTTCTCATCGTTGGGGTCTTTTGGGGTGAGAAGGATGAATAATTCTTCTTCTAATTCGGTCAATCGAGCTTCGGTTTCAGTAATTTCAAGTTTCGCCAGAGCGGCCAATTCACCGCCTTCGTTAGCTAATTCTTTGGCTTCTACTAAGTTTTTTTCCAGGTTTTCTCGCTCTTCGCCTTTGGAGATAAGCGTCTCTAATTCTGAAAATCGTTTGTTTTTTACCGTAAAATCTGGTGAGCTGTAAGCATCAGGTTGCGCTAAAAAATTGCTCAAATCAGCTCGCTCATTTTTCAGAGAATCCATATCTAAAGAAATCTTTGCCATATCTATAAAATTATATCATACATTGACAGATATCTCTAAGTATTGTCAAGTTAAATTAATATAAAATAAAAACCGCCCAGTGATTGAGCGGTTTTTTTGGATTGTCGGACTAATTTGTCAGATTATTTAGTCTTCTTGTCTGATTTTTGGAGAATCAGTTTTAGCTGCTTTTTTTAGCGTTAGCTTTCTTTTGCTTTGTTTGCCAAAGCTGCTCGGCGAGCTTCAGCGGCTGCTTGACGAGCCTTAAAGCGATCAACACGACCTTCGGTGTCGATAATCTTTTTCTTCACCAGTAAAGAATGGGTGAGATGCTGATGAAATGTGAACCTTAACCAATGGATATTCGTTGCCGTCTTCCCATTTGATGGTTTCGGTTGTTTGCGCTGTTGACTGAGTCAAGAACGCGAAGCCCGCTTGTTCGTCGCTAAATACGACAGGGCGATAGTTCTGTGGGTGAATACTGCTTTTCATAACCTTGGTATTTTAACAGAAAACCGCAGGCATTGCAATATTTACCAAAAAGGCGTGCGGACGTATTGACGTATCTGTAAAAAGTAGCGCATAATTACAGATGAGATACGCTAATTTAGGAGGAGTATGCGCTATGGAAAATGGTTCTTATGTATATGATAAGAGTAGGGATAATGGCTTGAGATATTTAGCGGGAGAAGCTTTTCGTCGCTCTAAGGAATTGGCAATAGCAAAAGAGTTAGGGGTGATATTAGAAAATCCCGATAAAACCGAATCTTTTGAGCTATATAATTCGGGGGAGTCAGAGCGTATGCTGGCGCTAGTTGGCGAGGAGTTTGGGATTGGAGTTATGCAGACACCGGGTAAGCCTAAGGAAGTAACTGCAAAATTATTTAATCCGCACGAAGTAATTCAGGATTTATACAGGGAGATGCCGCTGGACGTTCATACTTCGGTCGTAGCCTTTGACGGATATATAGAAGATGGGGGCTGTTTGGGAGAGAAAGTCGCATTGTTATTCTTTAAGCTATCGGCAAACGTAACTGGCGAACCAACCCCGCCTATGACCATGGAAGATTTTAGTCGCAAGACTAGTACTTATGGTGCTGTCGTTTCAGATAATGGAATTGAATACTTTGAGTTCATTAAGTGCTGCGATATTAAAAGGGTGTCTTCTATAAATTCGCCTCTAGATACTAGTTTAGAAAAAAAAGAACTTAAAGAGGAATTGGAAAAATTTATTAAGTCTCGTCAAGAGGTAGTTGCTCCTGATGAAGAATAGTGATATAATTGCAAGGTAACTAATTTTAATGACACAATCCGTTTCACACTCCAAATCGTGAGCGGATGAGGCAAAAGGAGAAGAGAATGTCTGTAAAGGTAGACATTAAGGCTTTTGCTGGAGTCAGGTGTTCATTTTGGACACAAAACCAGCCGCTGGCACCCAAAAAAATGGCGCCATATATTCACAGTAAGCGTCAGGATAGTCACATTATTGACTTGACTAAGACTGTTGAAGCTTTGGATAAGGCTTTGCCGGAATTGACAAAAATCGCCGCATCAGGCCGTAAGGTTCTATTTGTTGGTACCAAAAAACAAGCCAAAGATGTTGTTCGTGAAGCAGCTGAAAAGATCAACCAGCCATACGTAGTTGAGCGATGGATTGGTGGTATGTTGACTAACGGTTCAACTATTGCTCAGCAAATTAAGAAGCTGAAAAAAATCTTGAAAAAGCGAATGGCTTCAGGTGACTTGGAAAAGCGTTATAACAAGCTTGAGGTGCAGCGTTTCCAAGAGGAAATCGACAGCTTGAATATGAAATATGGCGGCATCAAGGATTTGATGGGCAAGCCAGGCGCTGTTGTTGTAGTTGACGCATTGACCGACGCAAATGCAGTTCGCGAGGCTCAAACTTTGGGTGTGCCAGTATTTGCAATTGTTGACACTAACGTTAACCCAACAGGAATCGATTACGTAATTCCAGGTAATGACGACGCTGTTAAGGGTATTCAATTGCTATTAGACTACTTCACTGCGGCTGTTGCTGAAGGCGCAGGTAGCGTAAAGGCTGAAGAAAAACCAGCTAAAAAAGAGGAGAAATAGGATGGGCGTTTCTGTTGACGATATCAAAAAATTGCGTGAATTGACCGGCGTAGGTTTGACTGACGCTAAGAAAGCTTTGGTTGAAGCTGAGGGCGATTTCGATAAAGCTTTGGAAGCTATGCGCAAAAAAGGCTTGACGAAAGCTGAAAAGAAGGGTGATCGTGAAGCTCGTGAAGGCTTGATCGAAAGTTATGTTCACTCTGGCCGAATCGGCGTTATTGTTGAGGTAAACTGCGAAACCGACTTCGTGGCTCGACTTGATGACTTTAAGACTTTGGCACACGAAGTTGCTATGCAGATTGCAGCGATGAACCCAAAGTATGTTTCTGAAGCTGACATTCCAGCAGAGGAAATGGAGCGCGTTAAAACTGAGCTTATGGCGAGCGAATCTTTGCAAGTAAGCCTGAAGAAATGCGCGAAAAGATCGTTGAAGGTCAATTGAAGAAGCATTTTGCTGAGCAGGTTCTTATGAGCCAGGCGTACATTTTGGATGATTCTAAGACTGTTGAGCAACACGTCAAAGAAGCGATTGCGAAATTAGGCGAGAACATCGTTATTCGTCAGTTTAAGCGAATCGAGCTGGGCGTAAGCGAATAGATTTTCACACAGAGAAGAAGTCGGCTGTAGTAATGCGGTCGATTTTTTTATTTTGTCAATATTTACCACAAGCATATTGACAATATCGCAAATATGTGCTAGTATGGTTACATATCAAAAAAATGATAGTAAAAAAACAAAAAAAGGAAAGATATGAGCGAAAAGTTCGGCCAAAATCCAAATAATAATACAGATAATTCTCCGGAAGGAGACTCCGCAAGGTTCTTCTCCGGAGCAAGATTCAGGCGAAACCCAGGTGAAGGTTAATTACGAGGGCGATGCTATAGGGGTGACGACACAATATCCGACTACGGAGTTACAGAAGAAAACGCGCGATGAGCGTATTGCTGACGGTCAGGAGATAGTTGCTGCGCTGAAGAATAAGGCTAAAGAAGGTCTTGGTCGCGTATGGAAGGGTTTGAAAGATAGTTTTTATATTGGCGTGAGTCGGGGTTCTGAATTACCTGGACAGATTGCTGAAGGAGCTGGACGCGCTAAGGAAAAATATAGGCAATACTTTGTCTGAAGCAAAGAATAAGGCTGCGGAATTGTTTGCGGGCGGTCGAGAGTTTATTCTTCAGAAAGCCTCAGAAGCCCGTACGCGAAAAGAAGAAAGGCAAAAAGCTCGTCAAGAACGCAAGGAAGCTCGGGCTAAGGCTAAAGAACAGCGCGAGTTGGATAGGCAGAAATATAACGAAGCGCGGGAGCAGGATAAGGCAGACAATAAGGCTGACAAGTCGACAATTGATAGCAATAAAGAGACTGTAAAAAACTCTAAGCAAGAGCAAAAAGAGGCTGCCGCCAAGCTGGAAAAAGCAGAAAAGGGACGACGAGAGGCGGAAGAGAAGGCTAAGAAAGCTGCCGCTGAGTATGACGCCGCAAAGAAGGCATTTGAAGCTGATCAAACGAATGAGGAGTTGCGCCTGGAGGCTGATAAAAAGCATCATCTGGCTGAGGCTGCCGCAACGGAGTTGAAGATTGCTGAATTTAATGTTAGTGAGCAGAAGAGTAAGATTGATTCTGCCGAGGAAGAAATTGATAAGGCTAAGAGTGAAATAGATAAAGCTAAGGAAACCATGAAGGAGCGTGCAGAAAAAGCCCGGGAACGTAAAAACGCACGACGACAAGCTCGCAGAGAGGCTCTCGGCGACAAATGGGAATCTGCCAAAGATAAGCTGGCGCGGGTTGCTGGCAAGGGCGCTGACTGGATGAGGCGGCTCGGTAAGAGTATCTCGTCGAGAGCTGGTAGGGCTGTCGGTAGGGCTGCTAGGGCGATCGCCAACAAACTTGACCCAGTTGAGGTAAATAGCGAATCAAGCAACGGTAAATAAGCATAATTGATAATAAAACATAAAAAGGATATTATAAAATCATGAATAACGACCAAACCCAATTAAACATTCGAGTAACAATAGTCACCAAGGCGCAGCTGAATTCAATCGGCATCAATCTACCAGAAGATCAGATGCAAGCGCTGATTCAGCACGTAGAAGATACGATCAATAGCCAAATTGGCGAAGAAATCGTTGAATCTCTGGATGATGATCAGCTGAAAGAATTGGTGCAGATGCAGGACAATGACGTGCCAGCTGAAGAAATTGACGCATGGATTCGTGAGCGAGTTCCAGAATATGATGAGATCATTGAAGATAACGTGGCGATTGTTCTGGGCGAATTAGCTGATAACTCTGATGCGATTCAAGCATAAATAAGCCTAGGAAAAATAAATCCGCCTTCACGTGAGAGGGCGGATTTTTATTGTGTGGAAATTATTGAGCAGCCGTCTTTTTGGTGGCGCGCATCTGTCGTGGTGACGATGAATTGGTGATTTTGGATGGTTTCCTGGAGGAGTTTTTCGCGTGTGGCATCTAATTCAGAAAAAACGTCGTCCAGTAGAATTAGCGGTCGAGATTGGCTGACTTCTGTTTGAATCTCTAGCTCTAATAATTTGAACGCCAGCATAATGGTTCGCATTTCACCACGTGAAGCAACTTTAATGGCGGGCTGATTATGGAGGAAAATTGTGAAATCTTCACGGTGCGGGCCAGCAGAAGTGAAGCCTGTAGCCATTTCATATTCGCGGGATTTTCCTAGGCGATTGAGTAGGGCTTGGTCGTAATTTTCCAGAGGTACAATAGCGCCATATTCAATGGATAGTTGCGTGTCTTTTCCCGCCAAAGATTCGTATAAATTTTTTATGCGGGGCTCGTTTATCTGGAGAAATTTGGCTCGTTTTTGGGTAATGTTGGTCGCGTATTGGACAAATTTTATGTCCCAGGCAAATAGGTTGTCGCGCCAAATTGATGAGTCTTCTTGGTGGGATTTTAAGAGTTCGTTGCGTTGTAAAAGGGTGCGATTGAAAGCTCTTAAATCCGTGTCGTATTTGGGGTCAAGTCGGGCAATTAAGCCATCCAGAAAATCGCGTCGTCGGGACGGTGAAGAGGAAATTAATCTTAGTTCGCTTGGCTCAAACAAAACGACGGGCAAGCGGTTTTTTCTGGTTAAGACCTTTGATTTAGCATCGTTGATAATAAATTCTTTGTTGATTTTTCCGGAAATTGAGTCTAGCTTAATACGTCGCTCGCCGAAATCTCCCTCTAGGTGAACAATTGTTTGCGGAGCGTTCAGCGTCATACAATCGCTAAGGCTGCCACGAAAACTACTGCCGCGTAGCGCTACATAAACCGCCTCGAGCAGATTCGTCTTGCCGGTGCCATTTGGTCCAACGATTACCGTACCAGAATTACTAAAAGTCGCTTCGTGCAGATGATAAGACCGGAAAATTGTATAGCTTAATCTTAGAAATCACTCTGTTATTATAGCACGGGGCGTAAGGCAAAAATTAGCAGACAAGACGCTTGAAGTTTGATATAATAACGGATAGATAAATTGGAGGAAATATGTTCGACACAAACCCTTATGAAGAAAAAAATGAATGCAGCGTTTAGCTTTTTTTCAAGATGAATTGAAGAAGGTACGAACGGGCAGGGCGCATGCTGGAATGCTTGACGGTGTTATGGTTGAGGCTTACGGCTCAAAAAAATGCCGCTTAATCAGGTTGCAAACGTAACCGCTCCAGAGGCACAAATGTTGTTAGTTACGCCATTTGACCCGAGTAACATTACAGCAATTTCTTCTGCAATTCGTGATAACCAACGCCTAGGTTTTAATCCATCTGATGATGGACGAGTGGTTCGCGTTCCAGTTCCGGCCTTGACCGAAGAACGCCGACATCAGTTGGTTAAGCAGGTCAGCGAAAAGGTTGAGGAGGCTCGAATTGCGATGCGTAATATTCGTCAGGATGCATTAAAGGACGCTAAGCGAATGAAGGATAATAAAGAGCTGAGCGAAGACGATTTGAAGCGTGTAGAGAAAGAAATTGACGGCTTAATGAGTAAGATGCAAACGCAAATTGACGAGGCGTTTAAGGCGAAAGAAAAGGACGTCTTAACAGTTTAATGAGAGAAACTTTTGCCGACAAAGTGAAAGCGCTGAATTTGCCGTTGGATCAAATTATTGTTATTGGTAGCGGGATTTTGGATCAATTGGGGATTCGTCCAGCTAGTGATATTGATCTTGCGGCAAGTTCTGATTTGATGAAAAAGCTCTCTGAGGAAAGTGGCGATTGGCTTAAAAAGTTTGATGACAATCAGCGTTTTTATTTTGTAAAAGATGACGGTTCGGCTGAAGTTTGGGACGGTTGGGATTTTGATGGGCAGGCTGTTAGCTATGATGATTTGCTTGATTACGCGGTGGAATATGATGGCGTGAAGTTCGTCAGTTTAGAGTTTTTATATCAATGGAAAAAATGGCGCAGCCGCGAAAAAGATGTTCAAGATGTGAAATTAATTGATGAATGGAGGGCGGATAATGAGTGAAAATGTGAGTTTGCCGCGGCATATCGGGTTTATTGTTGATGGAAATCGGCGGTGGGCAAAACAGCATGGCTTGCCGACATACGAAGGACATCTGGCGGGCTATAACGCGCTAAAAGACGTGGCGTTGGAGGTCCTTCATCGGGGTGTGAAATACGCGAGCGCTTACGTTTTTAGTACGGAAAACTGGAAGCGGTCAGAGGAAGAAGTCAGACATTTGATGAAATTGCTATTGAACATACTGAAGGCTGACCTGCCGATATTTATCGAAAACGAGGTTCGCTTGAGGGTTATCGGATCTAGGGAAGGTTTGTCGGATCAATTGATCAAAGCGATTGACGAGGCTGAGAAAAAGACTGCCGATCTGAAAAATGGAGAATTGGTTTTATGCTTAAATTATGGTGGACATTTGGAGATTGCTGACGCGGTTAAAAAAATTGTTCAATCTGGAGTTTCTGCTGAGGAAATTACGCCTGAGTTGATTGCTGAAAATATATACGCACCAGAGGTGCCGCCGTGTGATTTGATTGTTAGAACTTCTAGCGAGCAGCGACTCAGCAACTTTATGTTGTGGCGATCAGCATACAGCGAATTTATGTTTATTGAGAAAAATTGGCCAGACATGACGGTGGAAGACGTGTCGGTGATTTTAGAGGAATATGCTAATCGGAATAGGCGGTTTGGAAAATGATTGTTTGGGGAGTACTTTTAGGGCTATTTGTTCTCATTTTATTGGTAGTTTTGCATGAATTAGGTCATGCTATTGTCGCCAAGAGAAACGGTGTTAAGGTTGAGGAGTTCGGAATCGGATTTCCGCCTGCCGCAAAAAAATGGAAAGTAAAGCGAAGTTTCTTGGGTGAAAACGTAACGTTTAGTTTGAACTGGCTGCCGCTTGGTGGATTTGTTAGATTGAAAGGCGAATACGATTCCGCAAAAGGCGAGGGCACATATGGTGGATCGACATTTTGGGTAAAGACGAAGATTCTGCTGGCTGGTGTTATGATGAACTGGATAACTGCGATTGTTTTGTTCACGATTCTTGCAGTAATTGGCATGCCGAAAATCCTGTCGAACCAAGTCCAATTGCCATTTGATACAGAGGTTAGGCGTTCACCGGTGGCGATAGCGAAAATCACACCGAATTCTCCAGCGGATAAAATTGGACTTAAGGTTAATGACGAACTGATTGAGATAAACGGTCAGTCGCTTACAGAGGCGGGAAAGTTGCCAATTGTAACGAAGGAGAATGCTGGCAAAAAAATCAACGTCAAGTACAAGCGTGACGGCAAAGAGTTAGCTGTTGACGTCCAGCTGAATGATGAAAAGTCCGCGAAGGGAAGCGGATATCTGGGCGTTATTCCGGGGCAGACGGAGAAAATGTATAGCACCTGGTCGGCGCCTATTGTGGGTGTGGCGACTACTGGACAATTGTCATACGAAACGATCAAAGGCGTTGGTGTGCTATTAGTAAAAACCGTACATGGATCAATTGGGCAAATATTCGGTTCCGCGGAGTCAAAAGAATCTGCACGAGCTGATTTGGCATCTGTTAGCGGGAGCGTAGCAGGACCAATTGGCATACTGGGCGTATTATTCCCGTCAGTTGTCAGTTCTGGAATTGAGTACATCATTTTCGTGGCGGCGTTAATCTCGCTGACGCTGGCGGTGATGAACATTTTACCAATCCCAGCGCTTGACGGCGGTCGCTGGTTCACGATGACAATTTTCCGCTTATTTAAGAAAGATCTGACGAAAGAGCGTGAAGAAAACATTCAGGCAACCGGTATGCTAATTCTATTAATCTTAACAATTTTGGTGACGATCAGTGATGTTGGAAAGCTCTTCTAAGAAATTAAAAAACTGCAAATGGTGGCTGATTTTGGCGCTCCCAGCTTGGGTTTATGGCGTATTTTTGGCGGTGGAAGTTGTTGTTTCATTGGCGGTCGGTGCTTTGGCAAAAATCGGTGTACCGCTCAGTTCTATAAATCCAGTTATTTCTAATACAGTGCTTTCGGTTGTTGTATATATTTTGTCGCTAATTGTCGTGATTGGTATGCCGTTTTTGGTTAAGAAGCGCCGAACAACTTTGGGCAATTTGGGCGTGAATGATTGGCCAACGTTTTTGGAAATATTCATCTCTCCGTTTGCTTTCGTGGCGTACTTTTTACTAACGATGGTTACGATGAGCATCGCCAGAGTTGTTTTCTTAGTGGATATGCAGCAAAAGCAGGCCATACCATTTAGTCAGAGTATGCTAGCGACCCATTGGCAATTTATCATGGCGTTTGTTGTGTTGGTGGTGTTGGCGCCGATTGTTGAGGAACTTTTGTATCGCGGATATCTTTACGGCAAGTTGCGCAATTCTTTCTCGATTTGGCTATCAATTGTCGTAACGAGCATAGCGTTTGGCGCGGCGCATCTTTGGGTTGGTCCGGATTCGCCATTGCAATGGGCGGTGGCAGTTGATACATTTACTTTAAGCCTGGTTATGTGCGCAACTAGGGAATATACAGGCGCAATTTGGGTGCCGATTATGATGCATATGGCGAAAAACGGAATAGCTTTTTATTTCTTGTTTATCAATACGGGCGTAATTAATCAGACAGAATCGTTATTGCCATTTATATTTATGTAAAGGAGAAAAATATGCGAATGACACAACTTTTTACCAGAACTTTGAAACAGGCGCCAGCTGGCGAGGTTGCGCGAAACGCCCAGCTTTTGATTCGTGCTGGCTACGTACATAAAACGATGGCTGGTGTGTATTCGTTTTTGCCGTTGGGTTTGAGAGTTCTTGAAAATATTAAGCAAATTGTTCGCGAGGAAATGGACAAGGTTAATAGCCAGGAATTGGTGATGAGCACTTTGCAGCGAAAGGAATTGTGGCAAGAAACTGGTCGCTGGAGTGATGAATTGGTCGATGTTTGGTTTAAGTCTAAATTGCAAGACGGCACGGACATTGGTTTTGGTTGGACGCACGAGGAGCCGATTGTTGACCTTCTTCGTAATTACTTAAAGAGCTACAAAGATTTGCCAATTAGCGTTTATCAATTCCAGAATAAATTGCGAAATGAGCTTCGCGCTAAGAGTGGAATTATGCGTGGTCGTGAATTTGTGATGAAGGATATGTATTCGATTCACGATAGTAAAGAGAGTTTAGACAGTTATTACAATTCGGTTATTGAGGCGTATAAGCGTTGTTATGACCGATTTGGAATTGGTGATGAAACATATGTGACGTTTGCTTCTGGCGGCGCTTTACGAAGTTTAGCCATGAGTTTCAGACGATTTGCGACGCTGGTGAGGATTATATTTATTTGCATCGTGGTAAAAATATCGCTGTTAATGAGGAAGTTTTGGACGAGGCAATTGAGGAGCTCGGCGTTGATCGTAGTGAGTTGGAAAGGTGAAAACTGCCGAAGTTGGCAATATCTTTAATTTCGGCACGCAGAAATCCGAAGAAATGAAGTTGGTGTTTACTGATGTCGAAGGCAAAGAGCGATACGCTTATATGGGAAGTTATGGCATTGGAATTACGCGAGTTATGGGCGTGATTGTTGAGAAGTTCGCTGACGATAAAGGTTTGGTTTGGCCAGAAAATGTTGCGCCGTTTAAGGTTCATGTTGTTGCGATTGGTGAAAAAGGGCAGGAATTGGCTGGCAAGTTTTATGACGAGCTGGCTAACAGTGGTGTCGATGTGCTACTCGATGATCGTGACGAGCGTCCAGGCGTGAAGTTTGCTGATGCTGAACTAATGGGGTTGCCGTGGCGGATAACGATCGGTGATCGAACGATTGACGGTGATGGCTTGTTTGAATTGACGGAACGAGCAACTGGCGAAACGCGAAAAATGGATTATCAGCAATTGATGGATTTTTGCCTTAGTCGGTAAGGCTGATTATATTGACATAATAAATAGCGATTGATATACTCAGATAGACTTAATCAGGACTAATTAAAAACACTATATTTAGTGTAGATCGTAAGGCTAATACCACTACATACAGTAGAGGAGGAAATTTTTATGAAAAAAACTTATCAAATTACAGAAGCTGGAAAGGCTGATTTAGAAAAAGAATTGGCAGAGTTGAAAGGCCGACGTGGCGAGATTGCTGAAAAAATTGCGGCAGCGCGAGATTTTGGCGACTTGAGCGAAAACGCGGAATATGACGCTGCACGCGAAGAGCAGGGCTTGGTGGAAACGCGAATTTTGGAAATTGAAGATATTCTGCAGAACGCCGAAATTATTAAATCCAACGGCAGCTCAAGTGTTGGCCTGGGCAGTACGGTTGAATTGCAATGTCCAGAAAGAACCGTATCCTACACGGTGGTTGGTCCAGTTGAAGCTGATCCATTGGCTGGACGAATCTCAGATCAGTCGCCAATTGGTAAAGAATTGATTGGTAAGAAAATTGATGACGAAGTGACGATTAAAACGCCAAAAGCCGAAATTACCTATATTATTAAGTCGATATCTTAAACCTAGCGGGATCTGCCGCATATAATGTGCTATAATTATCTCTGTTATGGCTACACTTCAAGATTATCGCAATGAACGACTACGAAAACTGGAAACATTACGTCAATTAGGCGTTGAACCATATCCAGCAAAATCAGAACGGACTCATACTTGTGCTGAGGTTTTGTCTAAGTACGATGAGCTAGCTGGTAAGGAAGTTGTTGTTGCGGGTCGTGTGGCGTCTATTCGCAGTTTTGGCAAATTGGCGTTTATTAAATTACGCGATCAATCTGGCGATGTGCAGCTTTACTTGCAGCGTGATGACGTGGCGGAATTAGATGCTGCGCGCGGTGTGCTTGGAATGAAGCAACTTAAATTGCTGGATACGGGCGATTTTATCGAGGCGAAGGGCGTGATGACCACGACACAAACGGGCGAAAAATCCGTTGGTGTACGCGAACTTAGATTGTTGACTAAATCGTTAAGGCCAATGCCAGAAAAATTAGAGAATAAGGAAGAGCGCTTGCGCCGACGTTATGTTGATATGAATGTCAATCCTGAAGTTCGCGAGCGATTTATTCGTCGAAGTAAGTTTTGGCAGGCAACGCGAGATTATTTGAACAGTCATGGGTTCATCGAGATTAATGTTCCTGTTTTGGAGCACACCACTGGCGGTGCGGACGCGAACCCATTTGTGACGCACATGGATGCACTGGGCGATCAGCGGTTTTATTTGCGAATTAGCCACGAATTGCCATTGAAGCGATTGATTGGTGCTGGATTTGAGAAAGTTTATGATCTCGGTCCGCGTTTTCGCAATGAAAATTACTCTGACGAGCATCTGCCAGAGCATATCGCCATGGAGTGGTACGCGGCTTACTGGGACTGGAAACAGGGAATGCGTTTCATGGAGTCGATGTATAAAGATGTGCTTCAGAAGACTTTTGGCACTCTGCAATTCCAATTGGGCAAATTCAGCGTCGATATGAGTGGCGAGTGGGAAGTTTGGGATTATGCTGAGGTTATTCGCAAGCATTACGGAATCGATGTTTATAACACGACAATTGAAGAAGTTGCCTCTAAGCTGAAAGAGTATAATTTGGAAGTTGAAAAAACCGACTCTATCCCACGCAGTATTGATAAGTTATGGAAGAATATTCGCAAAGATGTTGCTGGTCCGGTTTGGTTGGTGAACACGCCGAAGTTTATTAGTCCGTTGTCAAAGACTAATCCGGAAAATCCAGAGACGGTGGAGCGTTTTCAGCCAATAATTGCTGGTTCGGAATTGGGCAATGGATTCTCTGAACTGAATGATCCGATTGACCAGTTAAATCGTTTCCTTGAGCAACAGCAGATGCGTGACGCTGGTGATGAAGAGGCGATGATGCTTGATATTGATTACGTTGAGATGTTGGAATATGGAATGCCGCCGGCTTGTGGTTGGGGATATTCTGAAAGGGTATTCTGGATTTTCGAGGGCGTTACAGCGCGTGAAGGTGTGCCGTTCCCGCAGCTTAAGAGCGAAATTGACGAAACAACTCGGGCGATTTATCCGCAAGTCAACTTGTAATTTTGCTATAATTAAAGCATGAAACGTTTTCTTTTGGGTCTACTAACTGTCGGGCTATTATTGGCCGGGTCTGGCAAAATGGCGTTTGCGGCACGCTCGACGGATAATTTTACTGTTACAAAATTTAATGCGGAATATTCGCTGAGTCGCGACTCTGATAATCGATCAAAATTGGAAGCTACTTGGCGAATTACCGCTAATTTTCCGCCGAACCAAAATCGGGGAATCGCGCCAGTTTTTGTTAAGAAGTACGATAATCATTCGACGAATTTTTCATTGCAATCTGTAACTGATGAAAATGGTACGTCGCTCGAATATTCCTGGAATGATGACGAGTTGAGGATTGGTAATAAAAACACTTACGTGGAAGGCGAGAAAACTTATATTATTAAGTTTACACAGCGTGATGTAACTAAGAATTACGGTGATACGGGGCGTGATGAATTCTATTGGGATGTGATCGGCGATGAGTGGCGTGTTCCGATGAAGAATGTGCAAATTTCCGTGAAACTTGATGAGTCTTTGGCTGCGGCAAGGCAGGGGAAGGCTTTTTGTTATGTCGGCAGTCGAGGTTCGAAGACGCAATGTGACTTGAGCGAAGATAAGGGTCGGATTACTGCAAAAATAGATAAATTGAGTCGTCAACAAGGCGTAACTGTGGCGGTTGGATTTAAGAGCGGAACTTTTTCTGAATATCAAGAAACGCTAATGGAAAAGTTGATTGGAATTTGGAACTTGATGCAGATTTTGGCTTATACAATCGCGACACCTTTGGCGATTTTTCTAATAATTCGATATATGCGGTTAGTCGGTAGAGAGAAGGAGCTAAAACCGATTCCACCGGAATATTTACCGCCAGAGGATATTAGTGTTTTGATGTCGACATATGTTTTGAAAAAATACGATCCATTCAAGGTTAAAGGTTTGCCAAAGGTCGCACAATTATTAGATCTGGCGGTTCGGCATTATATTAAAAATTTATGAAGTGAAAAAAATCTTCACTGTTTAGCGGTGCGCAATACGAGATTGAGATTATTAAAGATTTGCAAGAACTTAAAGCCGAGGAAATTGAAATTATCCAGGATATGTTCGACAGTCCATCTATTCCAAAGCCAGGTCAACGCCTAAATCTGAAAAATCTTCAAAATAATATAAAATACATGACGCGAACACGCGACGATGATAAAAATCTGGAGACGCTAGCCAGAGAGAAGTATGGTTTATGCGAGCAAAATCCAGAAGTAAAACGAATAATGAGAGGGTGGTTTAAGCGAGTTCTTGTGTTGGCTATTTTGTTTTTGTCGCCGATGTTCCTTGTTATGTCAATTATACTTGCTTTCGCGTCCAGAGGCTGGTCATTAACTGATAAAGGTTTAAGTTTGAGGCGATATTTGGAGGGATTGAAAATGTATATCGGCGTGGCTGAGGCTGAGCGCTTGAATATTCTACAAAGCCCTAATGGCGCGGAAAAAGTAGTTGTTGACGTGAATGACGGAAAACAACTTGTTAAACTATATGAAAGAGTTTTGCCTTATGCTGTGTTGTTTGGGCAAGAGAAAAATTGGAGCAAGCAAATGGGCAAATATTACGAGCAATTTGGTGAGGCGCCAGATTGGTACGTTGGGCAAGGCGTGTTCAATGCTGTGGCGTTTTCGTCTGGACTAAGCGGATTGTCGACGGCGGCTGGTCATGCTAGTGATTATTCTTCGACTTCTGGCGGTTCGTCTGGCGGTGGATTCGCTGGCGGTGGCGGAGGCGGCGGCGGAGGCGGCGGCTGGTAGAATTTGCTATAATCAAAGATATGGATTTTTTTATTGAGTTATTTTCTGGCAGGCTAGTTTCATTTGCGGCTAAGGGTGAAAGGTTGTAATTATGTCTGATATTTTATTGTGGTTGGCGGCGGCTGTTTTATTGGCGCTTTCTGGGCTATTTTCCGGTCTAAATATTGGTTTAATGATGGCGCGGCCTGATGATCTGAAGCGAAAGGCCAGGCAGGGCGACAAAATTGCGGCGCGAGTGTATCGATACCGAAAAGACGGCTATTATTTGATTTTCTGTATTTTGCTCGGTAACGTCGGCGTGAATACCGCAATGTCAATTTTGCTTGGCAATATGACGAATGGCGTGGTCGGCGGTTTGATTGCGACGCTTCTCATCACGATGTTTGGCGAGATTTTGCCGCAGGCGATTTTTTCGCAGCGTGGATATCGATTTGTGCGATATTTCTTTTGGTTACTTGATGTAATTTACGTGCTATTTTGGCCGCTTGCTCAGCCGATGTCAAAATTGTTGAATCGCTGGCTGGGTAAGGAAACGCCGCAATTATATTCTCATCAGGAGCTGGAGGAGATTATTCATGAGCACGCCGTCAGGTCTGACAGTCCGGTTGATTATGACGAAAGCCGAATTGCGGCAGGTGCGTTGCAGTTTAGTAAAAAGACGGCTGGCGATTTGGTTACGCCGATGAGCGAGGTTTTTGTCGTGGATTTGGATGATGAGCTGGACGCTACACTTTTGGCGCAAATAAAACACGCTGGGCATTCGCGAATTCCAGTTCAATCTGACGGGGAATTGGTCGGAGTTTTATATGTGAAGGATGTCGTTGGACGAGATTTGCCGTTGCCAATTAGTCAATTGTACCGCGATAAAATTTATGATATTGACAAGAGGTCGCGCCTGGACACAGTCTTAAGCCGATTCATTCAAACGCGGAATCATTTGTTTGTGGTGATGGACGATGAAACGGAGCTGGGAATTATTACGCTGGAAGATGTGATTGAAGAGATTTGGATCAAGAGATTGAAGATGAGTATGACGAGGAATAAGATTAAATTGAGGAGGTCATAAAATGTTTGAAGAATATAATAATGGAGTGCCTGATAGATTACGACAAGTTACAGCCGAGACAATGTCTCCTGAAGTGCTATATACACTCGACACCTATTCGGACGTATCGCCACAGGATGTGATATATATTGATGAGTCTAGGGCAGAGGGAAGTGGTCGTCTAATTATCAGTAAAGGACAGTCTGTTAAGTTACTTGAGGAGGCTGATCTGTCTACTCCTGATCTGGTGATATTGATGAGTGTATGGCAGAGAAATGACCAAGGGGATTTGTGCCGTGGTATTGTCGCCGATTGTCGATTTTATAGCGGACGCTTTGATGCTGAATATGGCGACGAAGAGATTGATGATTACGATGGAATTGATGATGAAATCTACAATAAGGACGACGAGCAGGTTATTTCTGCAGTAATTGATTACGGAGATGATGAAGAAGTTAAGATTTGGGGAGATCCGACGTTTTTTGATGCCGCTAGATATATGGCTGATTTGGTGGATAATGAGTCGATAGAGAAGAACGATGTTATTTCGGACAGTTGCGAGATTCAGGACAGTGTGAGCGACGGCGAGTCGCGGGAGCGTGTGAACGGTAACAGCGACACTTCTTCTGATTCTTTTTATAAGCGCGCGCTTAATGGCTTGGCGAAGATAGTTAAAGCTAGGCAAAAATAGCGACCCCTAAGCTGACAGGGCCTGCGATTTTTTGAATATTATTCTCAAAAATACCTTGACTATTTAAGGTACCTTGTATAACATAGTACTATGTATAGTAAATCAACAAGGAGCTTAATGTGAGAAGAATTGACATTATTAAACGCGCCGGTCGAAATTTGGGGCAATCGAAAGGCCGCACGATTTTAACCGCGCTGGCAATTTCAGTTGGGGCGTTTACAATTGGTCTGGCGCTGATGGCTGGAGAAGGTGGTCGGCTGTATACAAACAGCATGGTTGACGCGGCTGGCGATAAAAAATCTGTTTCGGTCTATAAAAAAGTGACCTCGTCGGGACCTGATAGCAATCTTCCAGAATATAGCGACTCGGAAGATGCGGAAAAGGATCAGTCTAAGGCTATAGAAAAATATTCGATGACTGATAACGATGTGAAAAAAATACAGCAAATCCCGCACGTAGAAAAAGTGACGCCAGCTTATTCTATGTATGGAGTTTTATATGCCAAAAGTTCAGCAAGTAACAAAAAATTCGTACCTAGCGTAACCGTGAAGTTCGATAAAACTCGAATGAAGTTTGCGGCTGGTAATTTGGACAATTTTATGCCGAAAAAAGGCGAAGTTGTTATTCCGGAATCTTACGTAAAAGAAATGGGATTTAGTGATGCAAAATCAGCAATTGGACAAACGATTACGCTAGGATTGAAAAAAGGAGATTCTCCGAGCAAGAATGCTGACAAGGAAATATCTCTGAAAGTTGCAGCAGTCGATAAACCTTCGGACACGATTCTATTTTACCAGCCGGCTGTGCGCGTTTCTGTGGATGATGCTAAGGATATTTACGACTTTAGTCACCCTAAAGATTTGCCTAATGATTATTCTTATGTAATTGCGTTTGTTGATGATGAGAAAAATGTTGAGGCGGTGAAGAGTGAGCTTGGCAAGGACTACATGGCGTTTTCGGTTCAGGATGTGCGCAAGGCTATGCTGACTTTTGTGAATATGGCTCAAATGGCGCTGATTGGGTTTGGTGGTTTGGCGCTGCTTGCGAGCGTGTTTGGAATTGTTAATACGATGTACATTTCGGTTTTGGAGCGAACTAGTCAGATTGGGCTAATGAAAGCTTTGGGAATGCGAGGTCGTGATATCGGTAAAATGTTCAGGTATGAAGCGGCGTGGGTTGGGCTTCTCGGCGGTTTGATTGGCGTTGGTTTGGCGAGTTTGATGTCGCTACTCAATCCTATGATTGCTAATTTCCTGAAGTTGGAGCAAGGTACGAATTTATTAGTCGTCAATCCTCTGCAAATGGGACTTTTGATAATCGGGCTGATGATTATGGCGGTACTTTCTGGCTGGCTGCCGAGCCGCAAGGCAACAAAATTAGATCCAATTGAAGCGTTAAGAACGGAATAGGAGAATTGTTATGATTGAGCTTAAAAATGTGACGAAAATTTACGGCAAAAAGAAGAACCAGTTTGTGGCGCTAAATGATGTGAGCTTGCAGATTCCAACGGGTGTGAGCGTGGCGATTTTGGGAAAAATCTGGTTCAGGAAAATCAACGCTGATGCACGCAATTTCTGGCTTGGATCGACCGCAGCAAGGTGAGGTGATTATTGACGGTCAGGACATTTTGAAATTGAAACAAAAGCAAGTTGACGAGTTTCGTGCGAGAAAAATAGGTTTTATTTTCCAGAGTTTCTTTGTTCAAGGCAATGAAAGTGTGGCGGATAACGTGAGTTTGCCACTGGAAATTGTGAAAATGCCAAGGGGCTTGAGGGAAAGTAAAATCAATGAGGCGCTGAAGGCGGTTGATCTGTATGAGAAGCGTAAGAATCGTGCAAAGGATTTGTCGGGCGGTCAGAAGCAGCGTTTGGCGATTGCACGGGCAATTGTCGGCAGTCCTCAGATTATTTTTGCGGACGAACCTACGGGAAATTTGGATAGCGAAACTGGCGCGAAGGTGGAAGAATTGCTGTTCAATTACAACAAGCAAGAAGGCGCGACGCTGATTATCGTGACGCACGACGTTGATTTGGCTAAGAAATGTGATTATCAAATCCTGATCAAAGACGGCAAAATTAAGGGTTCTAATATACCGAAAGAAGGTAAAAGTGGACGTTGATAGCTATGCGGAAAGCTTGGCGGTCCAATTGCGAAAAGGATTTTTGGTTTACTGCGTTTTACTGGTTTGTTCTAATAAAGCGCAGTACGCCGGCGACATCGTTAAGCAATTGAACGATTCGGACTTAACAGTGGTCGAAGGTACGATTTATCCACTGCTGAATAGGCTACAGAAAGACGGATATTTGCAACACGAATGGCAGGAAAGCGAGCAAGGCCCGCCGCGAAAATATTATTCATTGACAGATCACGGCGATCAATTGATTCACGAACTTAAAGATCGCATAAATATGTTAAATAATTCGCTTGATAACTTAGAGAAAGGAACAAAATAATGAAGGAAATAACCAGGATTCATCTGGCAAAAACAGCGTTTAGCGTGGAAATTGACGCTAAGAAATCGCTAGAAAAATATCTTAATTCGATTCAGAAAAATATGCACGCCGACGCGGAAGCGATGAAGGAAATTGAGGCGCGAATGGTTGAGATTTTAGCCGAGCGTGGCGTGATGAAAGAAGGTGTTATTAGCGATGATGACGTTTTGGCGATTAAAAATCAAATGGGAGAGCCGCGCGATTTTTCGGATGATAGCGAGGACTCAACGGATGAATTGACGGATGATAATGAAAAACCAGAAAAGCAATTGATGCGCGACACAGACGGCGCTGTCATTGGTGGCGTGTGTGCGGGAATCGCGGCATACTTTAATATCAATCCGTTGTGGGTGCGACTTATTGCAATTATCTCGCCGTTCGTAACATTCGGTACGATGGTGCTGGTTTACCTCGCGATGTGGGTGTCAATGCCGCCAGCAAAAACCGCGTCGGACAAATTGCGAATGCGCGGAAAGCCAGTAACTTTGGCCGCTCTTAAGGAAGCTTCCGCTGATGGAAACTCAATTACGTCTGTCGGAAAAACTCCAATTGCGAAATTTTTCCAATATTTTGTCGGTGCTGTGGTGCTACTTACGACGCTAGCGATACTGTTTGGGTTGATTGTTGGCGGGGCGCTTGGTGTTTCCGCGATTAATATGCTCGGCGGTTTAAGTATGCAAATGTGGGCGTGGGGAGTATGGATTTCCTTAGCAATTGGCGGAATCGCGACGGTAACATTTGGCGCAATTGTAACGCGTAGCATATTCGCTTGGAAGGTCAATCGAATGTCTGTAATCACAATGATCGTGGCGGCGTCCGTTGTTTTTATGAGTTTGGCAAGCGCTGCAATATTTAGTGCTCACGCTGGCTTGGAATATGCACGTGAATCGCAGCAGCTCACGAAGAAAGTGAATATCGATATTCAAGATACGACAAACGCTAGTTCAATTTATCGATATGCCAGTGGGTAATGTTTCGCGAATAAATTCTGACAAATTTAAGGTGGAAGCGGAGTTTGTGGATTTGCCAAAGGCGAATAAGCCAGAAATTAACGTGCGCCGCGATGGCGATAAAATCGTGCTGTCCGTTTCTGAGAAGTGCAACGCAATATTCTTTGACGGCTGTCTGAAGTTTTATAAACCGATAACTGGCTTGAAAATTTATGCTCCTGCGGGCGTGAATGTTAGTGGTTTGTTCTATCAAAACTCGATTGAAGCAGAAAATTCCGAATCTTAGGCCCACGCATTTGAATGATTTTACCGCTAATGCTACACTTGAAGAATGAAAGGTAATTTTTAAGCATGGCTTGGTGGCAAGCAATTATTCTCGGCGTAATCGAGGGAATTACGGAATTCTTACCGATTTCTTCGACTGGACATTTGACGATTGCTGAGAAGTTGTTGGGGATGCGAATTGACGATCCGAGTGTCGTGGCTTTTACGGCGATAATTCAGATCGGAGCAATTTTGGCGGCGGTGATTTATTTCTGGAGCGACATCTGGCGAATTTTACAGGCTTGGTGGCGTGGTTTATGGTGGAAGCGAGCGCGTCGAAAGTTTGATTATAAATATGGTTGGGCAATTATTATCGGCTCAATTCCTATTGCGATTGTCGGATTATTATTCAAGCACGAAGTTGAAACGGTTCTGCGTAGTTTGTGGTTTGTGGCGTTCGGGCTTATTGGTTGGAGTGTTGTTATGTGGTTGGCTGACAATCGTGCGGTAAATAACAAGCGTGGCGAAACTGAGACGAGCTGGAAAGATACTCTGGCGATTGGCGCGGGGCAGTGTTTGTCGCTCATTCCGGGAGTTAGCCGTTCCGGCGCAACGATTTCAGTCGGTCTGTTTCGTGGATTTGACCGCGTGTCGGTTACGAAATTAAGTTTCTTCTTGGGTATTCCAGCGCTAGTCGCAGCAGGACTATTGGAAGTCGCTACCAAATATAAACACATTTCTGGCGGCGTTGGCTGGACTTCAACCATAATCGCCACAATAATTTCATTCGGTGTTGGCTATTTGGCTGTGTCGTGGTTATTGAAGTTTATTCAGAGTAATAATTTCCGACCATTCATAATTTATCGATTTGTCCTGGGTTTATTGTTGTTGGTTATGCTTGGCGTGGGAATGATTTCTCACGTTTAATGAGATTGATTTGTTTCATATTGCTACATGTAAAATAAAAGCATAATCAATATCAAAATAAAGTTTAAAGGAATATTTTAAGTGGAGCGAGAAAATACAAGAAAGCCTGCGTCAAAAGCTTTCGTGCTAAGTCTTTTTGTGATCACAATAATACTCATAATATTATTGTTTTTTATTAAGATTTCACCACGTGGAGTAATTGATCCGAACGCAGTTTCTATTCGTCAGGATTCGGGCGAGATTCAATACAAGTATGCTGATGGCAATTGGCAGAAGATAGTTTCGCTTGAGGATTTGAAAAATAAGGATAACGGCGCTAATAAGGAAGATGGCAAGAAAGAATCTAGTAAACCTGATAGTCGCGAAATTGAGATTCAGAAGAACTCCCTGTACATCCAGTGGCGATATGCCGGGGAATCTGAATGGAAAAATATCATAGCCTACTCAGACTTAAAGGGTAAGGATGGCCGGGACGGTAGAGATGGTCTTAATGGACAGAATGGTAAGGATGGGCGAGACGGTATTAACGGCAGGAACGGTCAAGATGGCAAGGACGGTCTTAATGGTCAGAATGGTAGAGATGGTCAAAAAGGCGACACTGGTGCGGCGGGTCCTGCTGGGGCAACTGGAGCCACGGGAGCTACAGGTGCAACAGGTGCAACTGGTGCTACAGGAGCGGCTGGCCGAAATGCTACAATTTCTGTAACTAATAGTACTCAGCCTTGCTCGACTGGATTGACTATTACCGGAAATGGTACAAGCAACCTAGGTTTACAATTTGCAGGCAAGAATCTTCCTGCGGGTGGTAAAACAAATCAAGTACTCGGTAAGAAAACTGATGACGACTGTGACGTAGAATGGAAAGATACGTACGAAATTCCGCGGAACTGGTATGCCTGAGGGCAATGTTAAGGCTAGTGTTGGCACGTACTATACTGATACAGCTGCTACAAATGGTGCAATTCGCTGGATTAAAACTCGTGGTAGTGATAAAACAGGCTGGAAGGTTGTATATGGTGACACTGGCTGGAGAAGTGTTCCTCAGATTCTATCAACATCCATGAAAGCTAGCGTAGTCAAGGTTCGACGAATTAACAATACTGTTTATCTGTACGCAGCTCTTACGGGCTGGGCGTATAACTGGAACGGTGGTGGTACAGGCACGTTGCCAGATGGACTACGCCCTAGTGACCAGATGCAAGGTCCTTCTGCTGGACGACGGGGTAATTCGTACTTGACTTGGATCGTTCAAACTAGTGGGCAGATTAATGCTGAAGCGGCTAGCACTGAGAACCCAACGCCAACGCTTCCTCCGATCGTTAGCGTATCGTATGTGCCAAACGACAACGTTCCATGGCCAACAACGTTACCTGGCACAGCTATGTAAGTAAATTATTTACACTTATTTAAAACCCCGTCTGTTAAATCCGGCGGGGTTTATTTATATATAGCCTATGTTGTTATATAATTGAGACATGTTAGACATTAAGTTCATCAGGGAAAATGTCGATTTGGTACAAAAGTCGGCAAACGATAAAGGCTATAAAGTTGATATTGCGGCATTGTTGCAATTAGACGATGAGCGTCGCGATTTGCAGAAGCAGGTTGAAGCGCTACGTGAACAGCGGAATGCAATTTCAGCGAAGATGAAGGGCGGCCGACCAGACCAAGAACTGATTGATCAGGGCAAGCAATTGAAAGTTGAGCTGGCAGAGCGTGAGAGCTATTTGAAATCGACCGAGGAAAAAGTTGCGGCAATTCTTAAAAACGTCCCGAATATCACTTTTGACGATGTGCCTCTGGGCGGTGAAGAAGATTCTGTTGAAGTAAAAGTTTATGGCGATAGCAAAACTGGCGCAAAGGATCACTTGGATTATGCCGTAAGTCGTGGCTGGGTGGACTTTGAGCGTGGAGCTAAGGTGGCTGGTGCGAAGTTTTATTATTTGAAGGGCGATTTGGCTTTGCTAGAAAATGCCGTAACTCAATTTGCCTTGGATTACGTAACAAAGCAGGGCTTCACATTTATGACTGTGCCGCATATGGTCAATTTACGAACAGCTGAGGGCGCAGGTTTCACTCCAAAGGGTGAGGGCAGTAACGAATATGTAGTTGACGGCGAAGATTTGACGCTAATTGGTACGGCGGAAATGCCATTAACCGGCTATCACGCGGATGAGATTTTGGATGAAAAAGATTTGCCATTGCTATACGCTGGATATAGTCCTTGCTATCGAAAAGAGGCGGGAACATACGGAAAGCACACGCGTGGTCTGTTCCGAGTTCATCAATTTAATAAGTTGGAAATGTACGCGTTTTGTTTGCCTGAGCAATCTAAAGAGATTCATGAGAAAATTCTTAGCGTTGAAGAGGCGCTTTGGCAACAAATTGGGATTTCTTATCACGTGGTTAATATTGCGGCGGGCGATTTGGGTGCACCGGCTGCGAAAAAGTACGACATTGAATATTGGTCGCCAGTTGACCAAACTTATCGTGAACTGACGAGTTGTTCGAATTGTACTGATTATCAAGCTCGCGGTTTGAACATTCGAGTTCGTCGAGAAAATGGCACGATTGAATCTGTTCACACATTGAATGGAACTGCGGTGTCATTGGCTCGTTCGCTGGTGGTGATTTTGGAGAATTTCCAGAATCCAGATGGAACTTTGACCGTCCCTGAAGTGCTTCGTCCATATATGAATGGTCGTGACGTGATATAATAGAGAGCGTATTAGTTAGTAGGAGGAAAAATGATTAAGGATATTACAATTACTGGCGTTAAATATGAACTGAACGCCACAACAAAAAAATATGTTGAAAGGAAATTGGTTCGTTGGGAAAATACTTGCCACGCCATGCCCGAAAAAGCGCGTCTGCAGATGTGAAGATTAAGCAGATTGACAATCCTGGCGGCAACAAATACGAAGTTGAAGTTATCATCAATGTGCCAGATAAGAAAATTATAGCTAAGGATTCAACCATGAACGTTTTGGCTGCAGTGGATATTGTTGAAGCTAGGTTGAATGGTCAAGTTCGTAAGTACAAAGACGATGTGCTGGCTCACGTTGGCGGAAGTCGTGGGGTTTTGGCGAAGCTAAAGCAAACTTTCGGTCGAAAATAATTGATAGATGAAATTAGCAGGAAAGCGTTCAGATTCTGGGCGCTTTTTCTTTTCAAATTGCCCGAAAAAAGTTATAATAAAAGAAGTTTTTGAAAATGCCTGAAAGTGAGGGAGTTTTAAGGTTTATGGCAATTACACAACAAAAAGCGCTGAGTAAGATTTTTGGCGATCCACAGAAGAAGATTTTGAAACGATTGCGTAAGCAAGTTGACGTTATTAACGGTCTGAATGACAAATATGAAAAGATGTCCGACAAGGAGCTTCGGGCGCAGACTGATGAGCTGAAAAAGCGTTTGTCGAAGAAGAGTGTGACGCTTGATACGATTTTGCCAGATGCGTTTGCTGTAGCAAGGGAAGCTGCTAAGCGTGTGATTGGCGAGCGTCCGTATGATGTGCAGTTGATTGGCGGTATGGTTCTTCATGAGGGCAACGTTGCCGAGATGAAGACCGGTGAAGGTAAGACTCTTGTGGCGACATTGCCGACTTACTTGAATGCTTTGGAAGGCAAGGGTGTTCACGTGGTGACGGTTAATGACTATTTGGCGCAACGCGACGCTGGTTGGATGGGTCAAGTGTATGATTTCCTAGGTCTGACTACTGGTGTGATTATCAATGAGGCGTCATTTGTTTATGATAAAGATTATGACAATGAACATCACGACGATCCTCGAATGCGAAAACTTCGTCCGGTTTCGCGTAAGGAGGCTTACGCTGCGGATATTACTTACGGAACTAACAACGAGTTTGGCTTTGACTATTTGCGCGACAACATGGTTAATGATGTCGATTTGCTCAGGCAGCGTGAATTGAACTTCGCAATCGTTGACGAGGTTGACTCAATTTTGATTGACGAAGCTCGTACGCCACTTATCATCTCTGCTCCAGCGGCTGAAAATCCCGACAATTATTACACGTTTGCTAAAATCGCCGCGAAGTTGGTTCCGGAAGATTACGTTTTGGATGAGAAGCGCCGAAGTGTTGCCTTGACTGATGAAGGTGTTGAAAAGGTCCAGAAATTGTTGGGAATAAAAAACTTGTACACACCAGATCACGTGCGCAGTGTTTATCACATGGATCAGGCTTTGCGAGCGCAGACATTGTTCAAGCGCGACAAAGATTACGTTGTAACCAATGATGGCGAGGTGATCATCGTTGACGAACATACTGGTCGTCTGATGCAGGGTCGCCGTTATAACGAAGGCTTGCATCAGGCAATTGAGGCAAAAGAAGGCGTTCCTGTGCTGGAAGAGAGCATGACCTTGGCAACAATTTCATTCCAGAATTATTTCCGTTTGTACAATAAATTGAGCGGTATGACTGGTACGGCATTTACTGAGGCTGAAGAGTTCCAGCAAATTTATTCACTTGATGTTATCCAAATTCCACCGAACAAACCAGTTATTCGCGAGGATAAGGAAGACTTGATTTTCAAGACTGAAAAGGCCAAACTGAAAGCTGTCGCTGAGGCGATTAAGGATTACCACAAGCAAGGTCGTCCTGTTTTGGTTGGCTCTGGTTCTATTGAAAAGAACGAGCAAATTGCTAAATATTTGGAAAAAGAAGGCATTAAGTTTGAGATTCTGAACGCCAAGAACAATGAGCGCGAGGCTGCAATTGTTGCGAAAGCCGGCGAAAAAGGCGCAATTACTTTGGCTACTAATATTGCTGGTCGCGGTACTGACATTAAGCTTGGTGAGGGCGTCAAGGAATTGGGTGGATTGGTTGTTATTGGTTCGGAGCGACATGAATCACGTCGAATTGACAATCAGTTGCGCGGTCGTGGCGGACGTCAGGGTGATCCAGGCGAGACTCAGTTTTACGTTTCGACCGAAGATGATTTGATGCGAATTTTCCAGGGTGAGCGAATTGCGTCGTTGATGGACAGATTGGGTGTTGATGATGATACACCAATCAGAACTCGCGCCGTATCGAAAACATTGGAAGCGGCACAGAAGCGAGTTGAGGGCTATAACTTTGATACGCGCAAAAATGTTGTTCAATACGACAATGTGATTAACCGTCATCGTCGAGTCGTTTATGTTATGCGACGCAGGATTTTGGAAGGCGACAATATCAAGCCAGAAATTGAGCGATTATTGCGAGCTAAAGTTCACGAATTGACAACTCTTCCATCAAAGAATAATCCAAAGTTTGTCGAGGATTTTTCGGTTATTTTCCCGGTTGATAAGGAAAAAATTGAAAAGGTTGGCAAGGAGAAGAAAGATCGTTTGCGCTATGAGAAGGCGCTGGAGCTGGCTGAAGAAGCTTACGCGGAGAAAGAGCGTGAGATTGGCGCTGATGATTTGCGCGGAGTTGAGCGCGAAGTCTACATGGCGGTGTTGGATACATTGTGGATGCAGCATTTGGAAAATATGCAACATTTGCGCGAGGGAATTCACTGGCGAAGTGTTGGACAGCGCGATCCTTTGGTGGAATATCGATCAGAATCCCAGAAGTTGTTTGAGAGTTTGCAGGCTAATCTCCGCGATGAAGTTTTGGCAACGATATTTAATATTCATAAAGCCGACGCTACAGTCCGTCAATCTCAAGACGACGAATATGACACTGAGCTAACTAGGTTGGCGGAAAATGCCGTTGAGCGTGGCGTAAATGAAATTGGTTCGGGCGAGGAAAATCGCGACGATGACTTCTCTGTGAAAAAGGGCAAGACCAGTGCGGAATCAAATCGTGCGAAAAATCAAGCTCGAAAGAAGAAAAAGGCTCAGCGACAGAACCGTAAGAAAAATCGTAAATAATCAGAGAATTAGGCAATGAAACATACAGTTGAGGAAATTAGACTGAAGAATGGTGCGCGCGGCTTGTTGATTGACGTTCCAGATGCTACGGTAATGAGTTTTCAGGTGCAATTCAGGGCGGGCAATCGCTATGTTCTGAATAAAGATATTTACGAAACGGCTCACATTATGGAGCATATGGCGTTCGGTGCGAATGAAAAGTTTCGTTCGGAGCACAATTATGAGCAGGAATTTACCAAGAACGGCGCTTATCACAACGCTTACACTTCTGACTATTCAATGGTTTATGAAGCGATTTGTGCGGATTTTGAGTGGGACAGGATTTTGGAGCTTCAGAGGTTGGCTATTACAACGCCGCGTTTTAACGCCGATGAGCTTGAGGCGGAAAAGGGCAATGTTCGCTCTGAATTAACTGGTTATCTTAACAATCACAACCGCGTGATGTGGCCGCGCATTCAGCAGGCGCTGGGTGAAGATATTTTGACGTATAATCAGCGCTTAAAAACAATTGCTAATATTGAATTGAAAGACATTAAAAATCATCACAAGCGAACGCATACTTTGAAGAATATGCGGTTTGTGGTGGCTGGAAAAATGGCTGGACGAAAAGCGGCTATTAAAGAACATCTTGAGGGGTGGCAATTGGAGACGGGCGAGCGATTTGTGATTCCGCGCGATGAACCACGCAGAGCTAATCCGGTTTTAGTCAGACGAAAAGAGGCGACGAATTTGACGTTTGGCTGGTCAATGATGATTCCGCGCGAGTTAAGCGATGAAGAAGTCACGGCCATGAACGCATTGAACCACATTCTGACCGGCACGATGAGCTCACGGATTTTTGGCGCGGCTCGTAAAAAAGGCTTGGCGTATGGCATTTTTAGCGATACGTCGATTGGTTTTTACGATTCGGCTTGGGATTTTGGCGGACAAGTAAATGTCGAAACTGCAGAAAAGCTCTTTGATATTATTGTGAGAGAGTTGAAGAAAGTTTTGGCTGGATCTATTTCCGAAGAAGACTTGGAAAGTGTGAAGTCGTATTCGTTGGGTCGTTATCAAATGGGTGCTCAAACTGTTGGGCAAGTCAGCAATTTTTACGTAGGACGATATTTTGCTGATGATTTCGTGAGAGATTATGCCGCCGTTCCAGATTCTATCTTGGCGGTAACTCCCGATCAGTTGATTGAAACGGCTCGTCAATTTTTTGCATCCAACACGTGGACGTTGGCGGCAGTTACTTCGGAAGAAAAAGAGCTATTAACAAAGCTGTACGATAAGCTCGACAAGCTGTTCTAGGGTGTAATCGTAAATTGCCCGTGATATAATTAGGTTATGAAAATTGTCATTGCTGGTTTTGGTGTTGAAGGTCAATCTAATTTGCGTTATTTTCGAGAGAAGTTTCCGGAAGCTGATTTTTTGGTGGCAGACGAGCGTGAAAAAGTAGATAATTTGCCGGAAAATGTGGCTTATCAGACGGGATTTTCGGGGCTGGAGAACGCGGATTTAATCGTTAGGTCGCCAAGTCTTCCACTAAAAAAGATAAAGACTAACGGTCGCATTTGGTCGGCGACAAATGAGTTTTTTGCCAATTGCCCAGCGACTATAATTGGCGTGACTGGCACGAAAGGCAAGGGCACGACGTGTAGTTTTATCTCGTCGATTTTGCGCGCGGCAGGTAAAATTGTTCATTTGGTAGGGAATATTGGCGTGCCAGCTTTGGATATTTTGCCGAAAATTGAGAAAAATGACATTGTTGTTTATGAATTGTCCAGTTTTCAATTGTGGGATTTGCAGAAATCTCCGCACGTTGCCGTGGTGCTGATGATTGAACCTGACCACTTGAACATCCACGCTGATTTTAATGATTATTTGGCGGCAAAAGCAAATATTGCCAAGTTTCAAACCGCGGACGATTATGTTGTCTATAATTCTCAAAATGAGTTTAGCTCGTCGATTGCAGATGCGAGTTTGGCGCAGAAAAAGGAATATCCATTTGTTCTCTCGGACGATATAACTTCTGCGATTCGCCTGCCGGGGAAACATAATATTGACAATGCGTGCGCGGCGATAGCGGCGGTGAAGTCGATTTTGCCGAACGTGTCGGATGATGATATAAAGAGGGGGCTTAGCGAGTTTACGGGGTTACCGCATCGACTGAAGTTTGTTGCTGAAAAATACGGCGTGAAATATTACGATGACAGCATTTCGACCACTCCGGGCAGTGCGATTGCGGCGTTAAAAGCTTTTGCGGAGCCGAAAATTTTGATTTTGGGTGGCTCGGATAAAGGCGCGGATTATTCTGAACTAGCAAAAGAAATTGCCAGGCAAAATATGCGACTGATAATTATCAATGGCGCCAACTCTGATGAAATTAGGGAAGTTTTAAGGGAAGAAAAAGTTGATTGCGATATTGTCCAATTGAATATGGCAGGAATGAAAGAAGTTGCCAAATCGGCCAAAAATAAAGCGCAATCTGGCGACGTGGTGATTCTTAGTCCAGCGGCTGCCAGCTTTGATATGTTTAAGAGTTATTCTGATCGTGGCGAGCAATTTGTCGCCGCCGTAGAAGAGCTTTAATCTTGATAAACTTCTGGTTTTAAGACGCCGATGTATGGTAAGTTGCGATATTGCTGGCGAAAATCCAGACCGTAGCCAACGACAAATTCATTCGGTGTATCAATACCGACATAATCGGCTTTTGCGTCAACTTCGCGCCGAGCTGGTTTGTCTAATAGCGAGCATATTTTTACCGACACAGCATTTTTTGCGGCAAATAATTCTCTTAGCGCTTGGGCGGTTCGACCGCTGTCAATTATGTCCTCAACTATCAACACATGTCTATCCGTTACGTCAGTATCCAAATCTTTGATGATTTTTACAGATCCAGAAGATTTTGTGTCATCGCCGTAACTGGAGACTGCCATGAAATCAATTTCCATATAGCAATCCATCGCTTGTATCAAGTCGATCATAAACGGTGCCGCGCCGCGTAAAATACCCACGATGACAGGATTTTTATCGTGATAATCCTCGGTCAATTTTTTCCCAAGTTTCTGAACTGCCGTTTTTATTTCTTCGTTCGTAAATAGAATTTTCTCAATATCTTTATACATCTTTTTATTTTAACAGAGAATTGAGCGTTGAAAAATGGTACGGCAGAATGTGTTATTGACTTATGTCTATATATAGTGTATAATATAAAATATGTCATTTGAATTATCAGAGCCTACGAACCAAAAACCTTACAGCATTCACGAAGATGAACCTGTGTATTGGGGTCAGGCGACTGACCCTGTTAAGCATAATCCTGATGACTTTCGCTATTTAGTACATGCTTTTAATCCCTATGCTAGAGGTAATGCCCTTATTCTTAATAATCTGGTAACGCAGGACGAAGGGACTGTTACTGATGAGGTGGGTGATCAATCAATCGATGTATTTAAGGAGCCAGAGAGGATTGATGAAAGGGTGTCGTTAAGCATGTCGCTGATAGATCAGGACCACACTGCTACATGGGGGGGTGCTGGCATTATCGTGGCTGCCCCTGAATCGAGCGTTGTGCTTACCTCGCCTACTGATGCTGGTGTGCTAAATAGCTATAGAGACCGCCTTATAACTCAAGGGCAATCTAGAGGACTGCTCTCGCCGGACCAATTGCTTGAATGCAGTTCACCGCATACTTATAATGAAGTTATAGCGCTTGGTCGTAGTGGATTAAGGGCTGTTGGGTTTTTCTATAAGGTAGACTCTCGAAAAAAACCTGTTGATTCTGATCTGGCGGCGAATATGCTTGGTCTTGGGCGTAGAACTGGTCTGCCGGTTGTTGAGATCCCTAAAGAGAATATTTATACTGAGAACAAAGTTGTTCGATATACATACATGGACTCTAGCCGGAGAGAGGAGCTAAGAATATTCTTAGGTGGTATGTGTTATTGCGCACCGAAATCGAAGGGAGATTTGGGGTTTCGTGTTGTCGAGGGCGATACATTGAAACGGCACTTTCCTTCGCCAGAAAAATTTGAAGCTGCTATAGGTTTTGCCTTAAGGACAGGAGAGATAGGCGAAGATGAAGCGAACCAAATTTTAGAGGATTATAGAACGGCGGATATTGAACGTCAGACGCCAACTGCTTATTTTGATAAAGACGGCGAGATTGATAGGGTAGAGTGTTTACAAGGTTACGGCGAGCGTGAAGTTAAACTCAATATAAATCGACATGGTATTGCTAATAAAATTCAAAAAGGTGCAGATAGGCTTAGAGGGAAGGGTGCTAAAAGTCTTAGTCAATATGCTACAGATCGTATGATTGAGGCTGCGGTGAAAAATCTTAGCCCAGAGGAGGCAGAATCTATTAGGTCGTGGTATGAGAAAGTACGACCTTCTATCGCAGATACATGGTCGCAGCAAGATCGGGCGAGAGCCAATATGGGCTATAGTATTATTCGGTGACCCTCCGCCGTGATACAATAAAATATATGCAACCGCTAAAAAAGAAAATTGGTGAATTAGAAAAAGAAATTGAACAGGCTAAAAAAGCGCTGAAGTTTTCTGATTTGGAGCAGAAATTGGCGGAGCTGGATGATCAATTGAACCAGCCGGAAATTTGGAATAATCCTGATTATGCCCAAGAATTAACGAAACAAGCCGCCAGCCTTCGTCAGACTGTCGAGCCTTGGCAGACTTTGACGGTGCAGGTTGGCGATATGGTGGAGCTGATGGAGCTTGGTGATGACGATTTGTTGCCAGAATTCCAAGCGCAAGTTGCGGCAATTGAGAAGAGTTTTGATAGGCATAAAACCGATTTGTTATTCTCTGGCGAATATGACAATCGTTCGGCAATTATGCGCATTTCCGCTGGCGTGGGCGGGCTGGACGCGCAGGATTTTGCGGCGATGTTGGAGCGAATGTATTTGCGCTGGGCAGAAAAGTCTGGAATGAAGGTTGATACGCTGGAGCGCTCGACGAATGACGATGCTGGAATTAAAACGGTCGTTTTGGAGATTTCTGGATCCTTTGCTTATGGAAAATTGCGGTCGGAAAATGGCGTGCATCGTTTGGTGCGATTAAGTCCGTTTAATGCGGACAATTTGCGCCAGACTAGTTTTGCGCTTGTCGAGGTTTTGCCGAAAATTGACGCGCCCGATGAAATATCAATTGACCCGAATGACTTAAGAATTGACGTCTATCGTTCGGGCGGCAAGGGCGGTCAAGGCGTGAATACGACGGATTCGGCGGTTCGAGTGACGCATGAGCCGACGGGAATTACGGTGGCTATTCAGAATGAGCGCTCGCAGATTCAGAATAAAGAAACGGCACTGAAGATTTTGCGGTCAAAATTGCTAGCGATGAAATTAGAGCAACACGCCGAAACTCTGTCCGATCTTAGGGCTGGCGAATCGGCAAACTGGGGCAGCCAAATTAGAAATTACGTTTTGCATCCGTACACTCTAGTCAAAGATACGCGTACAAAGCACGAAAATCGCAACGCTCAAGGTGTTTTGGACGGCGATATTGATGAATTTATCACGGCATATTTAGAACAAAATGCTAATTCTAAAAAAATATTTAGCTTATGGTATAATACTATTAATGATTCTGTTAGATAGGGTAACGAAGAACTACGGAAAAAATAATAAGCCGGCGTTGAATCGAGCAAGCATTCATGTTGGCGCTGGTGAATTTGTGATTATTGTTGGTACGTCGGGTGCTGGCAAATCGACACTTTTGAAGCTTTTGACTCGCGAAGAAAAGCCAAGCTCTGGAAAAATTGTGGTTGGCGGAATTGATTATGACAATTTGAAGGACAAGCACATCCCGCTGTTGCGTCGTAAAATTGGCGTGGTTTTTCAGGATTTTAAGTTGCTTCCGAATCGAACGGTATTTGAAAATGTGGCATTTGCGTTGGAAATTGCTGGAATGACAAATCGGGAAATTAAGGCAACTGTGCCGAAGGTGATCGAGTTGGTTGGCCTTAAGGGGAAGGAAAAGCATTTTCCTCATCAGCTTTCTGGTGGAGAGCGTCAGCGTGTAGCAATTGCGCGGGCGGTGGTGCGTCAGCCGAAGATCCTGATCGCAGACGAGCCGACTGGAAACTTGGACCCGAAGCACAGCTGGGATATTGTTCGCTTGCTGGAAAAGATTAACAAGTATGGTACGACGGTTATTTGACGACTCACAACGTGGAGATTGTTAACAAGTTGAAGCGACGCGTTATTACAATTGATCATGGTAAAATCACCTCTGATCAGGCGAGAGGGAGTTATAAACAGTAATGAAATCATCAAAGTCTAACAAAAATAAAGAAACTATCCGTATACGTCAGCGCCGACGAGGTTGGTTGACGTTTGTCAGAATGTGCCGATATGGTATCAATAACTTTAGTCGTAATGCTTGGCTGACAATTGCTGCGACTGCGGTGATGAGCGTCACGTTGATTATCGTGTTTATAACATTATCAGCGCGTCAGGTTTTGGTTGACACTGTTTCAAATGTCTCCAAGCGTGCCGATATGTCAATTTACTTAAAGGGCGATACACCAGAAAAAACGATTAAAACGATTAAATCTCGAATTGAAAAATTAGATAATGTCGATAGTGTTAAGTATATTTCCGCAGAAGAAGCGCGCGAAAAGCAAGCTGAGCAATATAAGGACAATCCAGACACGCTTGAGGCGATTCGCGAGTCTAGTAATGAGATGTCGGCAACGCTTCGTGTTTCCGTGAAGGAACTGAATAACCAGCAATCATTAAATAATTTTGTTAAAACTGATGATTTATATAAAAAGTACAAAGATCCTAACAGGGAGCCGTCATTCTCGGGCGAACGTCAGCAAGCTATTAAAACAGTTGGCAATTGGGTGAGATTGGCGAGTATCGGCGGGTCAATCGCTACAGTCATTTTCGTGGTGATTTCGTCGCTTGTGGTCTTTAACACTATTCGCATGGCAATTTTTAACCGTAAAGACGAGATTGAAATGATGAAGTTGATTGGCGCAGAACGCAGTTTCATCAGAGGTCCGTTTATCGTTGAGGCTATAATGTACGGATTTATCGCGGCAATTATCGCAACGGTGGTTGGGTATGGGTTGCTAATTCTTGCACATGATCCGATGGTAAAGTACGGAATTCCTATCGATAATCTTTTGAATCATCTAAAAATGTACGGCGTGCTGGTTTTCTTGAGCATGATTCTGGTCGGTGCGGCAATTGGCGTGGCGTCATCTTGGGTGGCAACTCGCAAATATCTTAAGTTGTAAAAGTCCTTGACATACTGATTATGCTTATGCTAACATAGACGTATGAAACTACGGTCCACCACACCAGTTTCGGCATCACTAGTCAGCAGAGCTTCTCTGGTGGCGATGTCTGCATTGCTCGCTGGATCGGGCATTTTTGGCTTGGCATCACACGTATTGGCTCGCGACTATAACGCCGAAATTCAGGCAAAGCAACAAGAAGCAGACAACTATAATTCTGAGGCTTCGCGCTTGGGTGAGATGGCTGATAGTTTGCAGGCGGAACTTGATAAGATAAACGGACAAATATCAGCTATTCAGGCACAGATTTCTGATAGCCAAAAGAAGATCAACAATCTTAATGATCAGATAAAAAAGAACGAAGAGCTAATTAAGCACAATCGTAAAGCGATGGGGCGAATTTTGGCGGATTTGTATGTCGATGATCAGATTTCGCCGCTGGAGATGCTTGCTAGCTCAAAAAATATTAGCGATTACATCGATAAGCAAGAACAGCGTAATTCTTTGAAAACTTCGTTGAATGATAAGATCAAAGAAATTAAGTCTTTGCAGAAAAAGCTGGAAGAGAATAAGAAGTCTGTCGAGAATACGCTTCGCGACCAAGAATTGCAGCGCAATGCAATGGCGGCTAAGCAATCTGAGAAGGCGAAACTGATTACTGATACGAAGAACGATCAGAATAACTATGCGGCGTTAGCTCAGAAACGTAATTCTGAGGTGGCGAAGTTGCGAGAAGAGCAGGCTGCAGCCAACCGACGAGCTCTTGGTGGTAGTAATGTTTCGATTCCGGGTGGTGTACCTGGCGGCGGCGGTTATCCTGGCGCCTGGGCGAGTGCTCCACTCGACGCTTATGTTGATCCGTGGGGATTATACACGCGTGAATGCGTGAGCTATGTAGCTTGGAAAATTCATAGTACAGGTCGTTATGTTCCGCATTTTGGTGGTGCAGGTAATGCAAATCAATGGCCGTCGACTGCAGCACGTCATGGTATATCTAGTGGCTCAACACCAAAAGCTGGCGCAGCAGCTGTGATGAATATTGGATATTACGGACACGTCATGTATGTTGAATCTGTCAATGGCGATGGAACTATTACCGTTAGCGACTACAACTTTGCCTGGGACGGTTTATATAGGCATTACACGCGTTCGGCTTCAGGATTGACATACGTTTACTTCTAGTCAGCATAAAGTGATATATAAAAACGCTCGTGTTAAACGGGCGTTTTGTAGTATAATAAGCATATGGTTACGGGAGAAAAAAGACAGCAATTAAGTTGGTTTTTGACGCTTGTTATTGTGGCTATTGTTAGTTTTGTGGCGGGAGCTCGCTCAGATGCGCTGTTTGCTAATGTAGCGCCAGCATTTGGGGTTCGCACTTCAAACAAAACAATTGACTTATCTAGCGTTCAAAAAACATATCAAGAACTGATTGCTAATTATGACGGAAAATTAGATACTCAAAAGTTAATTTATGGCGCCAATCGCGGGCTAGTTGAAGCGGCTGGCGATCCTCATACGGCGTATATGGACCCGGATGAGACGAAGGAGTTTGATAAGTCATTAAGTGGGCAAATTGGTGGTGGAATTGGTGCGGAGATTGGTCTTAGGAATAATAAGCCAACTATCATAAAACCCCTGGAAAACAGCCCAGCTCAGAAGGCGGGAATTAAGGCTAGCGAGGTGATTGTTAAGGTGAATGACGAGGCTTCTTCTGACTGGTCAGTGGAAAGTTGTGAGTAAAATTCGCGGAGAAGTTGGTACGTCCGTTAAATTGACGTTATTAAGCGGTGGCCAAACGCGTGAGGTGTCGGTTGTGCGTCAGAATATAGTTTCTCCGGCAGTAGAGTCGGAAATTGATGGAGAAATTGGTATTTTGAAAGTTAACCGATTTGGCGATGATACAGTAAGCTTGTCCAGAAAATACGCTTCGGAATTTGTTGAAAAAGGTGTTAAGAAGGTGATTTTGGACTTACGGAATAATCCTGGTGGAACGGTTGGAGCTGCTCAAGGGCTATTGGGCATCTGGTTGGACAATCAAATAGCTATGACCGAGCGACGGGGCTCTGAAATTGTTAAAACGCTGCGTACAACTGGAACGTCAATTCTGGGCAACATGAAGACGGTGGTGCTTATTAATGGTAACAGTGCTAGTGCTAGCGAAATTACGGCTGGGGCGCTTCGTGAATACGGAAAAGCCACGCTGGTTGGGCAGAAGAGTTACGGTAAGGGAAGCGTGCAGATTGTGCTTGGGCTGCCTGGCGGGTCGCAAATGAAGGTTACGGAAGCCAGATGGTACACACCAAAGGGCAAAAATATAGATAAAACTGGTATAGAACCTGATGTAAAAGTTGATCTTTCGTCGGACGATGTCAATAATAACGTAGATCCGCAGATGGATAAGGCGAGGTCAATATAAAGCTTGTGTTTTTGGATTAGACAACATAAAATGGAGATAGTATGAACGGACAAAAAAAGAAGATTTTATTAGTTGAGGATGACATGGCTCTGTCTGCGGTTTATAGGTCGCGGTTGGAGATTGAGGGGTTTGACGTTAGGGAAGCCAACAATGGAGAAGACGCTCTGTCTGCCACTGTTGAATATCGTCCAGATTTGATTCTTTTGGATGTGATGATGCCAAAGATTAGCGGATTTGATGTCTTGGATATTCTTCGCAATACGCCAGAAACTGCTAACGTGAGGATTATCATGTTAACAGCGCTTAGTCAGCCAAAGGACAAGGAACGTGCTGAGAGCTTGGGTGTTGATGATTATTTGGTGAAATCTCAGGTTGTAATTGGCGACGTTGTGGCTCGCGTAAAACATCACCTAGGCGTTCAATAGAAGCTAAGTTGAGTAAAAGAAGTCAGCCTCTATGGGGGTTGACTTTTTAATTGTTTTTTGGTATAAATGAAATATATATGGAAAAATCAAAACCAACACAGAACCACGAACAAAAACAACCAACGCCGGAATATGATGTAGTTAAAAATTTTCCTACTGACACTACTAATCTAGATAGTACAAGATATCCACTAACTATTATTCGCAGTGGTCAAGACGGAGAGGATGTTAAGCGTGACGAAGGCTGGTATCCTAGTGATATGTCGGCGGTTGTGTTTGACTCTGGTCTCAAGAATGGTATTGGTCAGATTAAGCTGCTTATGGAAGTATATAAAGTGGTTAAATCTGGTATTGAAACTGAGCTTGTGCCGTTGGAGGACATTCAGGGTCTAGGAGCAGATAAAGGTTATATTGAGTATCTTTATGGAAACTCCTGAGAAAATGATTGAAGAAGCTAAGCGGATTCGGCAGCAGGAACATCCGGATAGTAGGAAGATTGAGTCTTTGGCTCCAGGGGTAGGCTCAGACTCAGGCGCAGAAAGCCCAAGCAGTAGTTCGGTTGAAGATACCTCTGGCCATGAGAAATCTTTAGCGGCTAAGGTTGGTCCTGCAATGGGAGGTGTGGCGGTTAAGGATGTTGGAATTAAAAAGCCAGCGGATTTGGTGACAACCGAACCAGTTAAAAAGCCAGCGGTTAAGGCTACTGGAATTAAAAAGCCAGTAGAGACGGGGCTAGATGAAAGCAATAGCCCAGAGCTAGATCGTTTTGGCGAGAGAGTGCGAAAACTGATGAAGCCTCTAGAGACTGATGTTAGACGGCATGCCTTTTAAGAACGAATCTGTGCGAGTGAACTATTATGATTATCTATACGATCCGAATTATGTGCCGTCAAATAATGTAGAGGACGCTGCCGTTAGAAACCCAAAAGGAGTTCCTGTATCTGAGAAGAGCTTTAATGCTGCGAAAGAGGCTATTGATAATCTAGCTACGAATCCATCGTTAATGCAAATAATTAATCCCGAGAGAGCATTTGACCCTAAAGCGATCATAAATGGCATTAGATCTAGTCATCTTACGCGTTGCCGCTTGTTTGAATATTTAACCTCCAGTCTTGATAGGCTGGCGGTCGTTAATCCAGGCGCTTTGGCAGACAGAGTCCTTCGAGACTCATATGATAATCTAAAATCTCCTAATTACCTCGGAGGTAATTATTATGCGGGTAAAATGCGCAGTCGTGAATATACTGTAGTGCTGGCAATTGCTATGATGGACGGATCATTTGATGTAGGTAGGCAAGACAAAATGGTTACTCATTACAGGGACGGCAGAGAGAGAAGTGGTATGCATAGGGATTCTGCAAGGGCACTTCTCGAATATGTAAGAAATAATTATTATATAAAATAACTCCGCATTGACCGGAGTTATTTTAATAAAAAGTTTTTACCGATTAAAGAACAACAACTTGCGTTCGGCGTTCTGATTTGCCGGTAAACTTAGTTTTCTTAACTGACTTAAATCCAACTACGCCATCTTTTGCAGCGTGGATGGTGAAATTGCGGCTAACGTATGTACCGTCACCAGCGATCTTTGTGGCACCAGTTTGGCGAACCAAGACCTGTCCAGCAGTAACTTTTTGACCACCAAATCGTTTAACGCCAAGACGTTGACCAGCATTGTTGTGGATATTCTTACTAGAACCACCAGCTTTAACCTTTGACATTCTTTACTCCTTATAATTTCTATAAAACAATCTGTTCTAGTTTATCGAAAATAAAGCCAGTTGTCAAGCGGTTTTGGCTATATCTGCGGGTTTTAATACCAATACTTCTCTGGCAACGACTTGATCTTCGCGGTAATATAAGAGGTTTTTATCGATAATTTGTTGATATCCAAGTTTTTTAAGATTCTTTATCAGAGGCAGGTGGGTGAATCTGTCTTCGCGATTTTGCCACGCTGGAACGGCTATGCAAAGCGTCGTGTCTGGGCGGATTTGCGAATGGATATTTTGTAGAAAATCGCTAATTATGTGATTACAATTTCCGACTACTTCGTGAAGTTTTTCTGGGCTAGGTGGTGCGGAAAATGGCTGACCTAAATATGTTTCGCAAACAATTCGAGAAATCCGATCCTTCTGTTCACCTGTTAATTTTACAGAGGTGGCATCGGCCTGATGCGCTTGCCAGAAAGTTTTTGTTGAAAAAGTTTTTTCCACCCAGCTCATATTTTCGGTTGTGTAAGATATCATCTTATCACTCAAATCGCTGCCATAAGCATTCACGCCGATAAGTGCAGCTTCTTGTAGCACCGTTCCTGTGCCACAAAACGGATCCCAGAGGTAATCGTCAGGTTTTGCGCCAGATAGGTTAATCATAATTTGTGCAAGCTTGGGTGGAAGCATTCCCACGAAGGCATCGCGTTTTGGTCGTCCACGGTCGCGCTGAGTGTACGAATTGATATTTTGAGCGCCACGACTTTCAGCGATTATCAAATCTCCGTACACGTTCCTGGCTATGATAATTTCAATTTTCGCCTCAGACCTGCCAAGTTTATTATTGTGAGAGGTCGCAGTGGACAGCGCGGCGGTTTTATTAGGAATTAGACGCAAACTGACGCCAGATTTTTTCAGGTTGTTTTTTAAGATGATTCCGATTTTTTGGACGTTTCTCGGATCTGTTTTATTGCCATAAAAACTTATTCCAAGCGTTATTTTTTTCTGACTATTCGAAAGTTTTTTCGTGTATTTTTCAACAATAATTTTTGAGGCTTGGAGCAGGGTATTGCGGTCCGATTTTTGCGACTTTATCTTCGTGATGACTTGTCCGCACTTAATCGTTCCGCCGAGATTGTCAATTGATAAATTGTCGCAATTAACCGTGGCGGCTTGATTGGAGATCTTTTGGACATTTTTAGCACCGTAAACCGCCTCTAATTCAGCGATAGAGATTTCTGGTTGACGGCCAAGAATAGTTATAAACATGTCGTAATTATAACATTTATCGTGGTATAATGAAGGTTATGTTACCGAAGGTGTTGCAATTGTTAAAATCGCCACGAGCCATTATGAGCGTTTTGACGTTGGCGGTTTTGGCAATAATAATTTTTCTATCTCGGCATGAGCTAGTGAAGGCGTGGAATCTGTTTTTGCACGCGGATTTATGGCTATTGTTCTTGCTATTGCCGTTTCAGATTATCGTGTATTTCGCTGGCGGCGAGATGATTTTTTCATATTTAAGAGAGAAGAATCTGATTCATCATATTTCCAGGCTGGAGCAGACGAGGATTGCGCTTGAGCTTAATTTGGTCAATCATATTTTTCCGTCGGGTGGAGTTAGTGGAATTTCGTATACGACGTGGCGAATGCACAAGCTCGGCGTGAGTTCGGCACGTTCGACATTTGCGCAGGTGATTCGTTACGTTACGGGATTTTTGTCGCTTTTGGTTTTGTTGGTGATTGCCGTGCTGGCGCTGGCTATTGACGGTAAGGTTAATCGTTATATCGTTGCCGCTAGCTTTTTGCTGATTATCGTGGTTTTGGCACTGACGTTTGGTCTGATTTTCGTATTTTCGTCAAAGCGACGTATGCAGATGACTGCTGCTAAATTGTCTAGATTTATTAATACGCTGGTAAAAATTGCAACCTTAGGCAAGAAGCGACGAGTGATGAAGTCGAAGAAAGTCGAAGAGTTTTTTGTTGATATGCAGGACGATTTTCAAGATTTATCCAATCATCCGAAGCTTCTAATAAAACCGATGATTTGGGGAACTGTCTACACTGTTTTTGACGTGGCGATGTTTGCTGTGGCGTTTCTGTCGCTGGGTGTTTTTGTTAATCCGGCGATTCTGATGGTTGGATACGGCGTGGCGGGATTGGCAGCGATTGTCGTGTTTACACCTGGAGGGACGGGAGTTTATGAAACCATTATGATTATTTCTTAAGTATGGCGGGCACTCCGCCGGATTTGGCGATTGCTGGAATAATTTTGACGCGAGCAATTTTACTTACTGGCACGATTATCTTTGGCTATATTTTCTATCAACACGCACTGATTAAATACGGCAAGCCAGATGATTCCCAGATTTAGCGTTAGCAATTTCATAGCGGTTATCAATCAAACTTTTGACGTGGCTTTTGCTGGAATGGTTGAAGTTGAGGGCGAGGTTTCTAGTTTCAAGTCTTATCCTCCGAAATACGCTTTTTTCGATCTGAAAGATGACGACGGCCTGGTTCGGTGTTTTGTTGGTTTTAGTAATTTACGTACGCCAATTGAAGATGGAATGAAAGTTGTCGTTCGAGCGATGCCGGTGCTTAGAGATAAAGGCGCCTTTAGTTTGAATGTTCAAGAGATTCGTCCATTAGGCAAGGGAAGTTTGAAGCGAAGTTTTGAGCTTTTGAAACAAAAATTGACAGTTGAGGGTCTGTTTAATTCTGAAAGAAAGCGTCCATTACCGCAATATCCTCAGAGGGTGGCTATTATTTCCAGCACGAAAGCGGCGGGATATGCCGACTTTATGAAGATTTCCAGTGAGCGTTGGGGCGGCGTGAAATTCGTAGTCGCCAACGTTAATGTGCAGGGTGCAAATGCTGCAGATCAAGCTGTTCGAGCAATATCCCATTTTAATCAAATGTCAGAATCTCCAGATGTGATTGTTTTGATTCGTGGCGGTGGCAGTGCGGAAGATTTGGCGAGTTTTAACGATGAAAAACTGGTACGCGCGGTGGCGAGTAGTCGCGTTCCGACAATGACTGGAATTGGCCATGAGATTGATGAGAGTTTATGTGATTTGGCGGCGGACGTTCGCGCAGCTACGCCGAGTAACGCTGCGCAATTGCTGTTTCCTGACAAGCGAGAAGTGATTCGCCATTTGCATTATAGACTAATTGACGCGAAAGACTCAATTTGTAGAGCCATCGAAGAACAGTCGCTTAATGCAACAATGTTGCAAAAAGAAGCGCTAAAACAGTGGTCAGGTCGTGTGGATGCGGCCGTAAATGCAACATTGTCGCAACAAAAAGTAATCGCTGAGTATGATCCGGAAATGGCGCTTCGTCGCGGTTATGCAATGATCAAGGGTGATTTACAGATTGGTAATATTGTAGAGATTACAACAAAAGATATAATTATGAAAGCGAGGATTGAGAATAGTGAACAACGATATGACAATTGAGCAAATGATGGCTGAATTGAACGAGCAAATCGCGTGGTTCCAAGGCGATGATTTAATCTGGATGAGGCAAAGCAGAAGTTTATTGAGGCGAGAGAATTGTCGAAAAAAATTACTGCCACTCTGGAAGATATGCGACATGACATTGAAGTTCTTAGTGAGGATTTCAACGCTGAGTAGGATCTTTACATCAATTAAAGCATAAGCTATACTTTACAGTATGATGACGAGAGATAAGAGTGAGCGTGGCTCAGTTAATGGCTGGATGGTCGGCACAATCGGCTGTCTGATATTGTTTTTGATTGCTGGATCTTTGGCAATTTGGGCGTATATGCAATACTCCCGAGAAAAAAGCAGTGTTGATAGTAAAGTTGCGATTGAAGTAGCTAAAGGGAAGAGCGAACAGGCCGAATCAGACCAGAAGAAATTTTCTGAAGAAGCAAAAAACCCGCGTATTGAATTTGTTGGTCCTGCTGAATATGGTCGAGTATCGTTCATGTATCCAAAAACTTGGAGCGTATATGTAGCGAATGACGGTAGCGACAGAGGTGATTACAAAGCTTATCTTCATCCTGTTTCAGTTCCTTCGACAACTAATAAAAATAGTCGGTTTGCATTAAGGCTGGAGATTATCAACAAGAATATGGATACGGTGCTGAATGACTATCAATCACGACTAAAGAAGGGTGAATTAACTTCGAGCAGTACTGAATTTAACGGAATTTCAGCAACTCGGATTGACGGTACGTTTGAGAAAGAATTGCGCGGATCTGTGGTTTTGATGAAAGTTCGCGATAAAACTATTCGTTTTTCAACCGACGCGGATACGTTTAAGCCAGATTTCCAGACTATATTGGGCACTGTAAAAATCTCTGAATAGAAAAACCCAGCACATATTTGCTATACTAGAATTGTATGGCAGGTAAAGAGTGGAGTGATGCTGATTTTGGTGGATTGCCGAGCGTTTTAGTGGCGGCACACGAGCTGAAAACGCCGCTGGCTTTGATTAGACAACTGGCGCTACTGTTGGACGATGATTTAACCAGTTCTGCCGATAAAACTCAGATTCAGCAGCGAATTATCCGGACTTCTGAGCAGGCGTTGCAGCTTACGATTGATTTGGCAAATTCAGCCAATTTAACGCCGTCGCTATTTCCGCTTGAACCGGTCAATCCGTTGGCTTTATGTCAGCAAGTAGCGATGGAAACGAAGTTCAATGCAATGATTTACGGACGAAAAGTTAGCTGGCCTAAGAGTAGTCGAAATAGTCAATTGATATTGGCGAACCGAACACTTTTGGGGCGAATTTTAGCGAATTTTTTGAATAACGCACTGGCGTATACGGAGGATGGATCAGAGATTAAGGTTTCGGTTAAGGCAACAAAAGATGCCGTGAGAATGAGCGTGCGGGATTTTGGACCGATGATGAGCTTGAAGGAGTATCGGCTTTTGCTTGATGAAATGGAAACGCGAAAAACCGTGCGAACAAGACCGGAAAGTAGTGGGCTGGGGATTTACGTGGCGAATCAATTTGCGCGGGCGATGAATGGGCGGATTGGTCTGATTCGTCATCGCGATGGATTGACTTTTTATGTAGAAATGCCAATTAGCCGGCAGTTGAGCTTGATATGAAAAAATTGTTAATCGTTGAGGATGATAAGAATTGGACGGATATTCTGGGCAAGTTTGCTGTGGATGTTGGTGCGGAATATCGAGTGGCGGTTTCTGGTGGTCAGGCGATTGAAATTATTGACGATTGGCAGCCTGACGCTTTAATTTTGGATATGTTGTTGGCTGGCGAAACGGCGATTGCTCTGTTGAATGAGCTGCGATCGTACGCGGATTTGGCGAGTTTGCCGATCGTGGTTTGTACGAATATCGACGTTAAAATGGACGATTTGCGTCCGCTTGGTGTGAAGGCGATTTTGAATAAAACATCGATGCGTCCGAATGAGGCGCGGGCGATTTTTCGCGAGGTTCTAAATGACGGGGCAGAGTGAGCGAGTAAAAGCAATTGTTCTGAGGCGAACGAATTACGCCGAAGCTGATCGAGTTTTGCAGTTATTAACGCCAAAAGGTCGACGTAGCGTAATCGCAAAAGGTGTGCGTCGGGAGCGCAGTAAATTGGCGGGCGGAATTGAATTATTCGCGATTTGTGATGTGGTTATTCGCTCTGGTCGGGGCGATTTGGGGCTATTAACTTCCGCTCGATTGTCGGCTTTATCGGCATATTTTGGAAGATTACGATCGAATGCAATTTGCATATTCGGCGATGAAACTGGTTTCTGCAGCGAGTGAAAATATTGACGAACCAGAGTGGTATTATGTGCTGAGCCAAGTTTTAGAGCAATTGAATAATCCCGCGATAAACCAAAAATTGATTGAAACGTGGTTTTATTTGCAATACGCGAATTTGCTGGGAGATGAGCTAAATCTTCGTACGGACGTAACGACTGCGGCGCTGCTTCCTGATAAAAAATATATGTATGACAATGCAGAGAAAGGCTTGAGATTGGCGGAGCAGGGCGATTTGAGTGCAGACGCAATCAAATTGTTAAGGTTAATCCAGGCAAAACCACTCGCGAATGTGGCGCAAATTGGCGGAATAACTGAGGTTATAAACGATTGCTGGCTGACCGCCAGACAGCACGCCGCGGTGTAAAATTGCTCGTAAAATGGTATAATTTAGGAAATAATGTGAATCGTCATGTTGCCAACATGGAGAAAGGTTTTTCAATGAGTCAAGCAAAAATGGAAGATATTATTAGCCTGTGTAAGCGCCGTGGTTTTATTTATCAGGGTTCTGATGTTTACGGAGGTTTGTCTGGAACGTGGGATTATGGTCCGCTTGGCGTTCAATTGAAGCGCAATATTATGAATTTATGGTGGCGAATGTTTGTTGACGAGCGCGACGATATATATGGCGTCGATGCGGCAATTTTAATGAATCCGAAAGTCTGGAAGGCGAGTGGGCATGTGGATACGTTTTCTGATCCGCTGGTGGAGTGTAATAATTGTAAAAGTCGATTTCGCTTTGACAAATTAGACACTAGAATCAAGTATGATAATTTTCTATATATGATCAACGAAGAGTTGGAGTCTGATAAGTTGACGCTGGAAGAGAAGCTCCTTCCTTTAAGAAAAATGAACCAGAGTTCTGACCCTGAAGAGGTATTGGAAGCTAAGAGGCTTGCTGAAGAAATGAACTTAAAGGACGAAGCTCAAAAAATTGATAAAAGGATAGAGGAATTAAAGGATGGATATAAGTATAGAGGTTCTTTAACCAAGAAGTTTCTTGAGTATGATGTGTATGAATGTGAGAAGTGTGGTTCTTGCGACTGGAGTGAAGCTAAGCCATTCAATATGATGTTTAAAACTACTGTAGGTCCTGTCGCGGACGAAGGGTCGGTCGCATATCTTCGCCCAGAAACGGCTCAGGGAATTTTTACCAATTTTAAGAACGTTGTTGATAGTTTTTATCCAGACTTGCCGTTTGGAATTGCTCAGCAGGGCAAGGCGTTTCGCAAATGAAATTGCGCCGCGAGATTTTGTTTTCCGTTCTCGGGAGTTTGAGCAGATGGAGATTGAGTATTTTGTTAATCCAGAAAAATGGCAGGAAGCGTTCGACGAATTGCTTAAGGCGACGCATGAGTTTCTGGAGGCGTTAGGATTAAATCCTGATAATATTCACGAGTTGGATGTTCCGGCGGAAGACAGGGCACATTACAGTAAGAAAACGATTGATATTGAATATGATTTTCCAATTGGTAAGGAAGAGTTGATGGGGATTGCGTATCGGACTGATTTTGACCTGATGAATATTCAGCGCGTCAGTGGAAAAAGTATGGAATATACGATTAAGGGGACGAATGAGAAGTTCGTGCCGCACGTGATTGAGCCGAGTTTTGGCGTCGAGCGAGCGCTGATGGCGGTCTTGTCGAGCGCGTATCGTGAGGACGAGCAGAACGGCAGCAAGCGTGTTTATTTGGCACTTCCAGAGCATTTGGCGCCGGTTAAATTTGCTGTTTCGCCGCTACTTAAGAATAAGCCGGAACTGGTGGAGAAGGCGCGTGAAATTTACGCCAACCTATCTAAGAAAAATCCTGGACGTGTTATGTGGGATGACAATGGAAACATCGGTAAGCGTTATCGCCGTCAGGATGAAATTGGTACGCCGCACTGCGTGGTTGTTGATTTTCAGACGTTGGAAGATGACACTGTTACCATTCGTGAGCGAGATACGACGGAGCAAAGGCGGGTGAAGGTTGAGGAGTTGTAGATATTGGACGTGAAAAAAGCAAATTGGTTTTGAGGAGATAAAAGATTGACAAAAAGTAGACCTGAGTTTGATAAAATCACATCGTTTGATGAGTTTAATCAATACTATTGGTATAGTGAAGAACTTTCACAGATATGCAGGTCGCTAGCATTAGAACATAGAGGTACAAAAACAAGAACTTAATTATATTATTGAGCAGTACTTTAAGGGTAATTTAATTAAAAAAATCATCAATAAAAAAACGAAACAAAGCAAGTTGAAAATATTACTCTATATATGCCATTACTTGAATGTGGGTTTTCCTTTAATACAAAAATTTAGAGAATATTTCTCTGCCGTAACAGGTATTGCACCTTTTAAATTTACTGCTGATATGGCTACTGCTTGGAGAAAAGTAAAAAAAGTGAAAATGATTTGAGTTTTACGATTCAAGATATGCTGAAAGTTTATTATGGAAAATCGGATTATGCTAAATATGATAATTCGGTTTGTCAATGGAATCAATTTTTAAAGGATTTCTGTGCAGACGAAAATAGTCGCAACTATTCGAATAAGTTAAAAGTAGCTGCTATTCTTTGGAAAGAAGTTAGAGATTCAAGAAATGAAAAAAATTTATTCAAAGAATCTTTTGACTGAATATGCAGGAAAAAAATAAAAGAGTATCACAATTAGGTAATTTAGGTAATTCCTAACTTATTAACACCCAATGAGTAGTTAGTAAATGGATATTGGAAAGAGATATTGGAAAGACAGAGTATACTGTAGGTGAAATGGTATTAGCTATCTAGCGCTCGGGTGTAGTATAATGACTTTCATGACAAATCACCAACGGACGTATCATTACACAGAATTTAGATGGAACGGACCATCTGGATTGTCTGTATCGCGTTTCCATAAAAGCTCTGATTTACAACGACGCTGGGCAGATTTTGGTTGTTAAAGAAGATGGGCGGCCGTGTTGGGATTTGCCGGGCGGTGGTATGGATTATGGCGAAACTTTTGAGTCTGCGTTGAAGCGGGAGTTATATGAAGAGGTTGGCTACAAGGGTAACCTTCGCTATCAGCTTTTTGACGCGTCGGATGAGATTTATATTGAGCGAATTGATGCTAACCAAATTTGTTTTTCTTGTCGTGTGTGGACGGAAAACTTTGATTTTTCGGCGGGCGTTGATGCGGACGAAGTGATGTTTATGGAGCCTGAAGAGTTGCGACTCCAAGAGAGCGAGTCGGGTGCGCCGCTTCGATATAACGTGCATTTGAAGTGGCAGAAGTTGCGTGGCGCAAATAGTTTGCCGACAGAATAGTATTGACTTTTTCCATAAAACAGATAATGCGAAATATCTCATGGGGCGGGTGGCTGCCGTGGCTGTTGGACTTTGTTTGAAAACGCCTTTACAAGAGCTGGGTTCTGTTAAGGAGTTTTCGGCCGAGGAGTTGGCAGAAGCTTGGCCGAGGCTTAGATACGGAATTTACATTTAATATTGTCATTGCTATAATAACCATATGCATATTATTCTTGGTGGGACGAGTGGGCTTGGATTAGAAATGGCGAAGCAGCTGCGAGAGCGTGGCGAGCGCGTGCTGGTTCTGGGCAAGACTCATAATCCGCAGAAGCACGGCGAGGGTTTTCCTCTGGATGTTTATTATTCAGATCAAGTGAAGCGGCGTCGGCGCGAATCGAGCAGATTTTAAACGGTGATGATATTGATCAATTTGTGTGGGCGGCTGGATATGGCTGGCGCGGCAATTTTGAAGATCAGCCGAGCGTTCGCAGTATGGCGGAAGTTAATTTTTCGGGCGCGTTGCCGCTGGTCCAATGGGCTTGGCGTAAGATGTCAACGCAGAATCGCAAGTCTGTACTAACGATTATCGGGTCGACAAGTAGTGTTAAAGCGCGCTCGGATGAAGCTGTGTACGTTGCGACGAAGCACGCTCAGGCGGGTTTTGGCGCGAAGTTTGGGAATGCAGGCAGATGAGCAAAAAAACTTCCAGTTAGAGTTGCGTTATTTTTTTGCCCTGGCGCCATGAAAACTCCGTTTTGGAATGGGCGAGATCTTCCCGGCTGATTATATGTTTTTCAACGATCCTGCGAAAATTGCCACGCATATTATCAATGCGATTGATTGTCAGCAGCAGCCGTTTCTTTGGAGTGGGCATTGCCAAAAGGCACGTTGGTTTAGGCTTTCCAGGTGCTATAATTCAAGCATGACAAATGGTTCGAATAATGATTATTTTGGGGTAAAAAGTTGTAGTTATTGGTGGCGGGAACAGGAAGTTTCACGCTGCTTTCTGGATTGAAAAAAATATACACACAGTATTACGGCGTTGGTCAATATGGTCGACGATGGCGGCTCAACTGGCGTGTTGCGCGATGAATTGGGCGTGTTGCCAGCGGGCGACGTCAGGCAATGCTTGGTGGCACTGAGTACTTCGCCGAAAGTTCGCGATTTGTTCAATTACCGGTTCGGCGAGGGCAGTATGAAAGGCCACGCGTTCGGTAATTTATTCATGGCGGCACTGGAAAAGATGACAGGGAGTTTTGCTGATGCAGTTGAGTTGGCTAGCGAAGTTTTGGGCGTCAATGGTCGAGTTTATCCGATTACTCTGGACGATACAACAATGTCGATTAAGCTGAAAGACGGCACAGTTGTTGATGGCCAACACGCGGCTGAGTCGCTAAAGATTCCACGCGGCGAGCGTCCGTGGCTAGAGCTTAAACCGCCAGCTACGATTAACCCGCGAGCTCGTCAAGCGATTTTGGATGCCGATTTGGTGGTGATTGCGCCGGGGCTTTTGTATGGTAGTTTGGCGCCAGCGTTGTTGGTTCGAGGCGTTACTCGGGCGCTTGCTGAAACGAAGGCGAAGAAAGTCTATGTTTGCAATTTAGTTACCAAGCCGACGCAGACTGATGGATTTACCGTGGCAGATTTTGCGGATGAGATTGAGCGATTTTCAGGGGTGAATATGGATTATGTGCTTTACAATAACCATCGCCCGCCAGAGGAATTGATAAAGAAATATGCTCACGACGGCGAATATTTGGTCGAGTGGGATAAGGAATTGCTGAAGAAAAAGCATTATTATGCGTCGGGCAAGCGTTTGATTGCTGATGACGTGTGGGTCAACACGAACTCCACCAGCGACCCGTTAGCGGCTCAGCGCAGCTTGATTCGTCACGATGCCGACAGGGTGGCGCGCGAATTGATGCGGATTTATTTTGCCTAAGACGATTAGCGTCTATCTTGTTATGTTATGGTCGTGCAGACCGAGCGAAAGACCAAAGGTCATACTGGGCAGTGTATTCAAGTGGCTTTTGCAGAGTTGATTGTGTGGGCGGCAAAAACTTTTCAATTCTTGAGGTTAATCCGGTAGCGAGGATTGATGCGTCGGATTATGGTATAGACGTACCGTGTGCTATCATAAAATATACGAAGGAATTATGCATTGAATGAAAATTGACAATAGTTTTCCAGCTGTTTTTTGGGGCAAAGACAAGTCGACGAAAACTCAATTTTGTCCGTGCGAAGATATTTTCGATTCCTCGCTTGTGACATCGTGTATGGTTTGTGCAGTTCATAAAAATAAAATACTTCTGGCCAAGCCACCGCGTGGCTGGGGTTTGCCAGGTGGCCGTATGGAATTAGGAGAAACGCCAGAAGATTGTGCGCGGCGCGAGGTGTATGAGGAAACATCCGTTGAACTAAATTCTCTAAAATTGATTGGTGCTTGGCATATTGAAAAGCTATTTCATTCTGAATATAACGGTAGATACCCTGATAGGGCATATCAGCTGCTTTTTCTGGCTGATGTAAAACGAATAGATGATTTTGTAGCTTCGCACGAATCATCAGCCAGGGAGTTTGTAGAATTTGATAAAGTACAAGACTATCATCATGATTTTGCTAATTTTGCTGAGATTATGAGATACATTAGGAAGTGTATACGTAGACAGTCTAGGGCTTGATAATTTCCCGTTACTATGATATAATGCAAAGGCTGTGTCAAGTGAAAATTGTATTTTGGACGAAAAAGAGATTATACCTGCAGAAGAGGTTTTTCATGAATCATGCCGTAGGGTTTTAGACGGCTATATTAGCTGTACTGAAGGTGAGCGCGAAGATTTTGAGGATCATGCCCACCGAGTTTACAAAATTGTAAAAGCATATACGGGTGACGATTTACCACCAGAGGCAGCTTCGTTGTCATTGATTCACGACGTTGCTGATAGAATGTTTAATAAAGAGAGCACAAAATATAACGACGTGTGGGCCAGGAATGCCGCAGGTGCACTTTATGGGTTCATGGATGATGAGAATATTAGCCATGAGCAGTTGAAATACTCCGCATGCTTACTGGCCGATATGGCTGAAATTGAACAAAGTGCGGCTCATCATCGCAGGCTGATGGCTAAAATTGCCGAAGAAGAGTCTAATGAAGATTATCGAGAAATATACTCCTTGGTTGCCAAGCGACATATGGGCAAGGTTTCTCCTGAGCAGTGGGCGATTGCCCAGCCACTTCTAGATCTTGATCATATGAGAATGGAGATGGATAAGGTTAATATCGAGGCGTTTATAATAAAAGGCGCCGAGATAATGGATAATTTGCAGCATCCGTCGTCAAAGAGGGAATCTGCAGTTTTACAGGATGTGTTGGAAGCTGAGTCATTCTATGCTCCAATTCTTGAGGCGATGGGATATGAGGCTTTTGCTGCAGAACTACGTAGTGTGGCTAAGTAAGACGGCTAATTGGTCAAGGTAGGGAAGACCTTGTTGAAAGCGCTAAAGAGATACAAGACAGGGTTCTGCAGGTTGGTACGAAGGAAATTACAGGCAAGATATTTGGTGTGAATGACAGTGCTATCAATTATGCTATTCGTAAAGATGAGGATTCTGGCGAATATTCTACTCACATGGGGGAATTTGTGGCTAATACCAAATATGAAAATACGGATACCAAAAATGAAAATACGGTTGCTGGAAACTGGCGTATTAAAACTGTAGGATCGCTTGCGGATAAACTTAAGGGCGGTGACGGGATTATGGATATTGTCGGTATGATGGTGATATCCAAAGACCGTGAAACGACAGCTTGTGATTTTGCGCATTTTATTGCCGACAGGTTAAAAGAATTTAGGCCGGTATGTGCTCGTGGTAAAAACAGACCTGTGTATATCCAGGGAACTAAAGAATATGTTAATGCCGTGAAGCAGAATCTTAGTGAGCTGGATGTTGATTCGGATGAATATTTGGTAAAAATTGATACCGATGAAAAGTGCGAACAACGAGGATATTCTATCTATGAAGTATCTAAAGTAACATTTGCTGTGGATATTGATGATGTTGAGATTCCAGTTGAAATACAGTTTCTTACAAAAGACGAACGGCATCGTGCGCGTATAGAAGAAATATCTCATCTTATCTATAAATATCTACAGTCTCTGGGTTTTAGCGAAGACAACCTAGAGAAAGAGACGACTCGTCAACGTGTCGAGAGAATGAAAATAGTCAGTCTTGCGAAAGAGGTCTTAGGCGCGCTACACAAGCGACGTTATGACATGAAAGATAGTAAAAACACTGGTAATCTTGGACTTAATCCGAGTCTCTGTCTAGTGAAGATAAGTTTATTGAGAGTCTTATTGAGCTTTGCCCTGATAAATTAACGACTTGCGCGTGATATAATCATACTAATGACAACTTACTATACTGACGGCTCTGCTTCGCCAAATCCCGGTCCAGGTGGGTTTGCGGTTATTCGTGATCTTCAGCCTTACATTTTGGGGTCAGAAGATGGCGATACCACTAATATTCGCATGGAGGGCAAAGCTTTAATTGCGGCACTGAAAGATGCTAATGGCGCGCCGTGTGTGATTTATTCTGATAGTGAATTTTGGATTAACGTGGTTACCAAGTGGGCGCCGGGCTGGGAAAAGCGCGGCTGGACAAAGAAAAACGGTGATATTAAAAATCTGGATATTGTGCGTGAATTGTATGAATTATATTCAAATTCGCAGGCGGATCTCCGTTGGGTGCGTGGCCATGAAGGCGATGAAGGGAATGAGCTGGCTGATGAGTGGGCTAATCGAGCACGTGAAGGCGAGAGATTGGCTAAATAACTTCTAGCGACATCTGATAAAAATTGCTATACTAGAAAAATGGAAGAAGTGAGGGAAACGACTGATATTTTTTTGTGGGCAAATCAAAATGACGCAAAAAAGAATGATTTACAGATAGAGCTGTTCTTATTTAGCAAAAATTATACGCCGTATTTTATGCCGATAAAAGGCGATGTTGAGCAGCAACTCAGACCGTTGTTTTTGTTTGATTATATCAATCAGGTCAATTTGGGCGCAGGTACTGGACTGAGCGTTCGCGATTATGAATTGAGTGAATCGGAAGATAATGTTTTATTGAGAACCGATCTGGAGAAGGTTGGGCGAGCTGAAACTCTGATTCATCTAATCGAGCACGAGCGCCATGATATCGTGGAGTTTTCGGAAACTGAACACGAATTCAAGCGTATGAAGGGAATTGTGGCGCGATTTACTGATCCGAACAACCCTGACGCAGTATTTTATACGGTTAAGCTAATCCAGCAAGGTCAGACGCTAAAGAGTGCGTTGGCTTGGGAATTTTCTGACGGCAAATTTGGTTCGTTTAATGCGGAGGTTGGTTTTAAGGTTCCAGATGATAATCAAGTTTTGATTGTCGGTAAAGATATTTTTGCGTTTAATCCTGGAAAATTTGAGCGAATGTTTGGCTATGAATACAAAAAGCAGGTGATTGCTGATAAAAAAGTAGCGGAAATTGAGAAGGAATATAAGCTAAGTTTTTCCAGAGGAATGGATCTTAACGCGTTGGTGAAGGAGCGCAAAAAGACGATTAATAAACTGCAGAAATTGGAAATCGGCGCGGTTAAACAGGAAGATGTTTTGGACTATGCTGATGAGATGCAATTGGAATTGATGAGCGATGATAACGGCGCGATTATTATCATGGACGGCAATGATTTGGATATGTTTGTAAATCTCATTAACGAGGATTATATCGAGAGTAAAATCACGGGCAAGCGTTACGAAATTAAGTCGAAGAAGTTGCTCGGCGAGCCAGAAGGCGAACCGCCACGAGGCTAAAATGGACCAAGAATTAGCGTTGGCTATTCTGCTGAGCGGTCGGTCGGCGTTGCTGACTGGCGCGGCTGGAACGGGTAAAACTCACCTGTTGAATAATTTTTATTGTGCAGGCGCGAAAACGCGGTAAAAAGGTGTCGGTAACAGCGACAACTGGTCTGGCGGCGACGCATCTTGGTGGCAATACGATTCACAGCTGGAGTGGCATTGGTGTGAGTGATCATTTGCCGAACAATTTTTTTGAACGATTGTCAAAAAAACGCGGCGTGATGTGATTTCTAAAACCGACGTGTTGATCATTGACGAGATTTCAATGCTTCACGATTTTCGGCTGGATATGATTGATAAAGTTTTACGAACCGTCAGGGAAAATGATCAGCCGTTTGGTGGCATTCAGTTGGTGATGAGCGGCGATTTTTTTCAATTGCCGCCAGTGAATCGTCCGAACGAGCAGGGCGGCGGATTTGTGGTTTATTCTGATGCTTGGCAAGAACTTCAGCCGGCGGTTTTTATATTTGGAGCGACAATATCGTCAGAACGATGAGCAGCTTTTGGAGATTCTGACCGCTCTAAGAACTGGCGATGTTAGACGACGTCACGTCGAGGCGTTGCTGGCGCGTACGGAAATTGAGCCGCCAGATGGTGATATTACAGAACTACACACTATAAACGTTGATGTTGATGATATTAATATTCAAAAATTGGCGGAATTGCCAGGAGAAGAGCGATCGTATCAGCAAACGACGACGGGCTCGAAAATTTATGTAGAGAATTTGCAAAGGTCGGTCCTGGCTCCAGAAAATCTGGTAATTAAGCTGGGCGCGTTGGTGATGGCGGTTAAAAATTCGCCACAAAAATTATATGCCAATGGAAGCATCGGTACGGTAGTTGATTTCGAGCCGTTGACGGAATATCCTGTTGTCGAGTTTCGAGATGGTCGTCGAGTGACGATGGTACCGGATGTTTGGGAATTACGAGACGGAGAGCGTAAACGAGCGAGTATTTCTCAGGTTCCGTTGCGTTTGGCGTGGGCTATAACGGTTCATAAAAGTCAGGGAATGACGCTGGATGCGGCTAAGATTGATCTGAGAAAGGCGTTTGTTGAAGGTATGGGTTATGTGGCTTTGAGCCGCGTGCGAGATTTGGGCAATTTATATCTATACGGAATCAACCGTAGGGCGCTGGAAGTTTCTCCTGACGCGCTGGCAATTGACGAGGTCTTGAGGCAGGCAAGTAGGGAGTCTGTTGAGAGATATAGGGACGTGGTCCTTAGATCTCATTAGTAGTTTATTGAAGAGGGCGCTGGAGCTTATCACTATTGATTTATTGAGGATTATTTACTATACTGACGCTAAGAACCACCGGAACTAAATCGCCTAATTGAGCGGTTCGCCGGTGTTCTTTTTATTGTTAAAAGCGTATACTAGTTTGCCTTTCAACTGTAGGCTGGCCTGAAATAGCTTTAAGTGCTAATCTATTGCACAAAACTATTAAATAGCGTCGGCTTATACCAATCCAGCACTAGGCTTTTCCACAAAAATGTGGAAAAGTTTTTATTTGATGCAAAAATGGGTAAAAAGTCATAAAAAGGGCTTGCAAGTGGGTAGCTGTGGGTAGTATAGTGGAGTCAGTGGAACGAAAGTTGATGGAAAATCACCAACAAAAACAAACATCCACTGTAAAAAACAACTAATCTACCACGAAGGAAGGACGACGTGCAGACAGATTACTTTGAGCGTAAGTTGGACGACAAGCGACGCTTGACAATTCCGGCTGAGCTCAGGGCAGAATTTGCATCAGGCGTTGTGCTAACTCGCGGGTTTGGTAAATATCTCCACTTGTATCCACAGCAAATCTGGGATCGGGAAGTGGAAAGCGCTCTAACGGGAAGTATTCTGGATGAGCGGGTTGCAGACCTGAACGTTAAATTCCGACGAGGTAAAACCGCATCGGCGCTCGACCAAAAACAAGGACGAGTGACGATTGAGCAGCATTTGCTCGACTACGCTGGAATTGACAGAGAAGTCGTTGCTGTGCGAGCGGGGGAATATTTTCGGCTAATAGCGGCCGAGAATGCGGAATAGTAGATTAGCTAAGCACTTTAACAATTAGAAACCTCTCGAGATCAACTATCTGGGTATTTGAAAATGGCATGTGGCAATTTGCTCCACATTAAAAAAGGCAACGCACCTTCCTCAAACACCTCCCAAAAAAACTCCACCTCACACATAAGTCTCTTTGGAAAACATGGTTGTTACTGACAATCAACAAATTTCCACTCTAAGACAACAAACAAACAAAACACAAATACAAAAAAGCCAGAATTAAATATCCAGTTAGGTGATCTCGAGCATTATTTCTGTATAATGGAATAATGATGAGTATTAAAGAACATCCACCACAGTCGGAAGAACTCCAAGCGAGCGAACCGATTCATGTTCCCGTACTTTTGGAGATAACCCTTAGCAAGCTGCAGCCAGTCGAAGGCGAGTCGTATCTCGACTTGACGGCTGGCTATGGCGGCCATGCCAGGGCATTCTTAAATAGGACGGATAATTATTTGAGCTCAGTGTTAGTCGATCGTGATGAAAACGCGATTAAAACATTGGGCGATTTGGCTGAAAAAGGCGTAACTTTAATTCACAAAGATTTTGTGAGCGCAGCGCAAGATTTGGTCAAGCAGGGACGTAAGTTTGACGTGATTTTGGCTGATTTGGGGGTGTCATCACCACAGCTTGACAGAGCAGAGAGAGGTTTTTCGTTTCGATTTGATGGTCCGCTAGATATGCGGATGGACAATCGGACGGAAATCACAGCAGCGGATATTGTCAATTCGTATTCGGTTGATGATTTGACGCAGCTGATTATTCGTTACGGCGAGGAAAATCCCGGACGGGCAAGGCGAATTGCGCAGGCAATTGTAAAAGCTCGACCAATTCAGGGAACGACTGAGCTGGCTGATCTGATTAAGCAAACCGTTGGTCGCGGTAGTATGAAGCATCATCCTGCGACTCGTACCTTTCAGGCGCTACGCATTGAAGTCAATCGCGAACTTAAGCTGATTGAAGAACTATTGCCACTTTTGCCACGCTTACTTAATAAGGGTGGGCGAGTAGGAATAATTAGTTTTCATAGCTTGGAAGATAGGTTGATTAAGCGTTACTTTTCGGAGCAAGCAATGGCTGGCTATGAGGCTGAGCTGATTGTTCCAGAGAAAAAACCGGTGTCTGGAACTGAAGATGTTCACAATCCGCGTAGTCGAAGTGCAAAATTTCGATACGCCGTGAAAAAATAAAACAAAAAGAAGGAGGCTATTATGCCAATCCACATCAAAGTAGAATTCCAGAATACAGACAAGGCAGAGACTGTTTCAGTACGCCGCGGCTAAATTAAAGCATATTCCGGAATATACCTTATAGAAACCAGCCTGTCTTTAACGGGCGGGCTGGTTTGTTATGTTAAATACAAATATAAACATAAAAGATAGAGACAAATGACAAACACCACCACATTTACTTCACGACGTTCACACGGTCAATTGCGCCGAAATCAGAATTCTACACGTTTTCAGTCTCAGGTCAAACTTGGTCCTGTTGCTCATACAGTGCTAGTTGCATTGATGATTACAGTACTGGGCTTGATTTATCTTACTCAGGCAACCAGACTTACAGCTTACGGCTATGAAGCTCAGAGTCTGGACACAAAAATTACCGAACTAAGCGCAAAAAAGTCAGAATTGGAAGTGCAGAATGCGCGTCTGACGGCGTTAGAGAAGGTGAAGAATAGCAATGTCGCTTCAGCTATGACAACAACTGAAACGCATTACGCACAATAGTGATATAATAGGATAAGCAATATGCAGCGGCTTATTCGTTCAAGAACTGGTTGGTTAGCCATCGCTTTACTAGTAGTGATGGCGGCTTTTGTGTTGCGATTGTTTCAATTGCAGATTTTGCAATATGGCAAATATACGGAGTTGGCGCGAGCGAGTCAGCAGCGCCAATTTATCATTCCTGCAGAGCGCGGGAAAATTTACATGATGGACGGAAAAACGCCAGTTCCTGTGGTGCTTAATCAGGCGGTCTATACGGTGATTGCGGACCCGCAGTCGATTGACGATAAAGAGCGGAGTCAGCTTGTTGATAGTCTGAGGGAAATTGCTGGCGGTGAAATGACGGAAAATGTATCCGAAAGGCTTAATAATAAAGTCACGTTATGAAGTTTTGGCGAAGAATATCACCAGGACTCAAGCGGAAAAATTGAAAAAGAAAAACTTTGCGGGCGTGTTGTACCAGCAAAGCTCTATTCGAAATTATCCTGAGGGCGAACTGGGTGCGCACGTGCTTGGATTTGTGAATGCGGCTGGCGAAGGTCAATATGGCGTCGAAGGTTCTTTGAATAAGCAGCTTAAGGGTCGGGATGGGCTATTGCAATCTGTAACTGACGTGAGGAATATACCTTTGACGGTCGGGAAAAATAATATGCGAATCGAGGCGAAATCTGGCGACAATTTGGCGTTGACGGTGGACAGGAACATCCAAAGCCAGACTGAATTGGCGTTGAAAAAGAGAGTCGAAGCAGCTGGCGCCACCGAGGGAAGCGTGATTGTTATGAATCCGAAAAACGGTCAAGTTTTGGCAATGGCGAATTATCCGACTTACAATCCGGCGGATTTTGCCAAGCAGAAAAATGGGTCGGTGTTTGTAGATAGCGCGTCGATGGTGCCATTTGAGCCGGGATCGATTATCAAGTCCTTTAGTTTTGCTACGGCAATTGACAAGGGCGTTATCACTCCGTCCAGCACGTATAATAATACCGATTGTATTAAAGTCGCTGACCGCACGATGTGTAATGCTTTGAGGGGTTTGGGCGGCACGATGACGATTCAAGGCGCGTTTAACAATTCGCTTAACGTTGGCACGATTACCGCGATTCGAAAATTAGGAAATGGTTCGCAGATTAATTTGCCGGCTCGCCAGATTTTGTATGAATATTATCACGATAAATTTGGCTTTGGCGCTAAAACTGGAATTGAGCTGGGCGAGGCTTCGGGCTATATTTATCCGCCAGATAGCGCCGAAGGAAATGAGGTTCGTTATTCGGCTATGACTTACGGGCAGAGTATGAACTTGACTATGGTTCAAGTCGCGGCTGGATTTTCATCGCTAGTTAACGGAGGCCAATATTACAGGCCAACCATTCTCGTCGGCACAATTGACGAATCTGGCAATCTGAAATCGTCGGAAAATAAAGCCATTCGCCAAACTGTAAGCGGCGGTACGTCATCACAGATGCGAACGATGCTAACGACAGCGCGCCGATCTTTATTCCTATCAAAGAGTGACAAATCTGGCTATGAAATTGGCGGAAAAACTGGTACTTCTGAAACGGTGGTTAATGGCGCTTACACTCAGAAGGAGACGATTGCTACATATATTGGTTATGGCGGTGGAAAAAATGGCGCCGAATATGTCATAATGGTACGTGTAGCGGCTCCAGGCAAGGGGATTAATTTGCAAGGAAATCTTCACGCTGGACCAATTTTTACAGATATATCCAACTGGATGATTGATTATATGAAAATAGCACCAAAGGAATAAATATGGGAATAGCTTTACAAACAATGACCAATGAATTGACGCACGTGTTTTTACTGAGCGTCGGCGCGTTTTTACTAGCGATGTTTTTTTAACGCCAATTTATACGTTTTTTTCGCTTATCGATATCGCTTCTGGAAGCGCCAAAGGTCGGAAAGTACTGATGGGAAAAAGCTAAAGGTTTTTGCCAAATTCCAAGCGGCAAAATTGCGGCGAAACATTCCGACGATGGCTGGAGTAATTGGCGTAATTTCAATCTTTGTGGTGACGATTTTCTTCAATTTAGACCGAGCTCAGACCTGGCTTCCTCTGGCGGCGTTGGTTGGTGGCGGAATTGTTGGGCTAATTGACGATATCATCAATCTGCGTGGTTTGGGCGGCGGCGCGGCTGGGCTTCGCAGTCCAGTGAAGTTTGCGCTGATTACGTTGATTGGCGTGGTGCTTGGTTGGTTCTTCTTTGCTAAACTGGGCGTGGCGAGTTTTCATGTACCGTTTGTGGGTGAAGTGAATATTGGATGGTTGATAGTTCCGTTGTTTGCATTTGCGGTGGTGGCTACTGGCAACGCTGTTAATATTTCTGACGGAATGGACGGGCTGGCAGGTGGGCTGCTCAGTATTAGTTTTGGGGCGTTTGGCGTGATTGCTTTATTACAACAACATGTCATATTGGCGGGATTCTGCTTTACGGTTGTCGGAGTGCTTTTGAGTTATTTGTGGTTCAATATTTACCCAGCTCGATTCTTCATGGGCGACGTTGGAAGTTTTGCTTATGGCGCGTGTTTGGGCGTTGTGGCAATGTTAACCGATTCGTTATTGCTACTTCCTGTGATTGGCTTGTTGTTTGTGATCGAGGCTGGATCAAGCTTGACTCAAATCGTCAGCAAGAAGCTGTTTAAGAGAAAGATTTTCTTATCCGCGCCGATTCATCATCACTTGGAGGCGATTGGTTGGCCAGAAACTAAAGTGACGATGCGCTTTTGGGTTATTGGCTGCGTGATGGCGTTTATCGGCGTGATGCTGGCGCTTGCTGGAGGTCATATTGCGTAATTCGATCACCAAAAATCGTCAATCTATCGCTCAGCCGGTTCGAAGTCATCGGCCGATGTATCAGATTGTGCTTTATATGGGACTTTTGCTGCTACTTGGTCTGATTGTTATGTATGCGTTGGGACCGCAGCGCGCTAACGTGATGAATTATGCTTACGGCACGAGTTATAGTGATACGTATTTCTTTGGCAAGCAGCTGACGAGTGTGTTTATTGCCATCATAGCTTTTTCTGCGTTTTACTTTACGCCGTACAAATGGATTACCGGCGAGAGATCAAAATACATTCTTTACGCTGGATTTGCGCTATGTATTTTACTATTTCTCTCGGGCGCGGTGCTGCATTTGTCATTTGCGCAAGAAACCAACGGTGCGTATCGATGGTTCCAATTGGGCGTATTGGGAAGTTTCCAGCCGTCAGAATTGCTCAAATATGGCGTGCTATTGTTTTTGGCGGGATTTTTAGGGCGGCGGTCGCAACAGGAAAAATTAAACGACATCCAGGAAACTATCATTCCGCTAGGTATCATTTCCGGATTGTCGCTGCTGATGATTGTGTTTTTACAAAAAGACCTGGGAACGGGAATTTCGTTGATAGCGATTATCTTATCAATGATTTTAGTGGCTGGAATTGATTGGAAGATTTTCAAGAAGATTCTGGCGATTGTTGCGCTTTGTGGTTTGGTGATGATTTTTACGTCGCCACACCGAATTGAGCGCGTGATGACTTTTGTGCAGGGCGATAGTCACAAAGGGACGAGCAGTCAGGAGAACAAGAATTATCACATCCAGCAGGCCAGGATTGCGATTGGTTCTGGTGGGCTTCTGGGGCTTGGAATTGGCAAAAGCGTTCAGGCGACAGGATATCTTCCAGAGGCGACTAACGACTCAATTTTTGCCGTCATGGGAGAAACGTTTGGCTTTGTTGGCTTAATGGCTATATTGGCGCTATTTACGGCATTATTATTGTCAATTTTGCACGTAGCCGCGAGGCTTCCGAACGTGACGTTGCGGCTAATTGTGGCGGGAATTTTTGGCTGGATTGCTTCTCACGTGATACTGAATATTGCCGCAATGACAGGGTTGGCGCCGCTTACTGGAATTCCATTGCCGTTATTAAGTTATGGTGGCACAAGTATGTTGTTTATCGCGGCAGCGCTCGGTTTAGTTTTCCAAATTTCCAAATATACGTCACATAAAGCATTAGAGGAGGGTGAAAGTGGCCAAGATCTTAGCGGTCGGCGGCGGCTCAGGCGGACACGTTACGCCAGTGGTAGCCGTATTTAGAGAATTACAGAAAACTGGTGATCACGAGCTTCGTTTGGTGTGATAAAAAATTTGGCGCCAGCGCACGCGGGATTTTTGCTAAGTTCGATGAGAATATTCCGGTCGATTTGATTATTGCTGGAAAATTGCGCCGATATCACGGAAAAAGCATCTCGTTTCATCTACATCCGTCAATTTTATTTCCAAATTTGCGCGACGGTTTTAAGGTGATGATTGGATTTTTCCAGAGTTTGTTTAAGTTTATGAAGTGGCGCCCAGATGTTATTTTCATTAAGGGCGGATATGTTTGTTTGCCAGTTGGCTATGCGGCTCGGCTATTAAGAATTCCGTTGGTTTTGCATGATTCTGACGCGCATCCAGGTTTGACGAATCGCTTGCTGAGTCCCTTCGCAAAAGCTATCGGCACGGGTGCGCCGCTTGAATATTACAATTATCCACCAGAAAAAGCTTCATATGTTGGCATTCCTGTTGCGCCAGAGTTCCATCCATATTCTGAGGCTGAGAGGAAAGAACTGAAGGAAAAATTGGGATTTAACGTCAATAAGCCGCTGGTTGTTATCACTGGCGGTGGACTCGGAGCAGGCCGAATTAACTCCGCAATTGTAGCAATTAGGGAAAATCTACTTTCCGAGGCTTCGGTATTTTTGATATCGGGAAATCAGCAATATGAAGAAATTCTCAAGCAAACCGACGAGCGAGAGGGCTGGCGATTGCAGGCGTTTGTCCACAACGGAATGGCGGAAGTTTTGGCGGCGGCGGATATAGTCGTGACCAGGGCAGGGGCGACTACTCTTCTGGAATTGGCGGCGCTACATAAACCGACAATCATCATCCCCAACGGCCATTTGACAGGCGGGCATCAATTGAAAAACGCTAAAGTTTACCAGGACGCATTGGCGGCGTTGATAGTTTCCGAAGACGAGTTGGATAAGGACAATCAAATCTTGGCACGAAAAATAATTGGCGTATTAAAATCTCAGAAAATTCTTAAAGGTCTGGGTGATAACTTCGGTAAATTTGCCAAGCCAAACGCGGCTAAAGATATGGCGAAGATTATTCTTACTACAGTGCGAAGGCAGGGTAGGCGAAAGTGAAATTCCCCTTCTCTAAGAAAAAATCGGACGAGAATCTAAGTCGTCGAGAAATCGCGGCGCGTCGTCGAACTGAGAATTACGAGGATTTGCCTGCCCAATCGTATCGTCGGAACAGGACGCTTAATAGCCGCCAAACGTCCTCTCCTTTGGAGACTTCTGAGAGACTTGAGACTCACGAATTGGTGAAGAACGCCGCCGTGTAATGCGGAAAATGCTTGCGACTACGGTAAGTTTGCTTATTGTGATATTCCTTTTGTTCCAATTGACAATCAATATTTCAATCCAAACTCCCGACGCAAAAAGTTCCAGCAACGCCAATAAATACGTGAGCGTTCTTAATGAATATTACAGCGCTCATCCAGCGGAGAGGTTCCGGTTTTTCCTTAATAATAATGACCTAAAGCAATTCTTTTTACAGAAAGCTCCTGAGGTAAAAAACATTCGCGTGGAGGGAGATTTTCTAGCGCGATCAGCTGTCAAGTTGACGTTTAGGCAGCCGGTGGCCCAGTGGTCTTCTGGGGATAAGATTTATTTTGTTGATGATAGCGGTGTTACTTTTGAACGGAATTATTTTGCTGCGCCTACGGTTGCTGTTCGTGATGAAAGTGGCCTACCAACTAGAGGTGGTCAAGAAGTTATCAATCGTCAATTCCTGAGTTTCCTTGGTCAAGCCGTGTCTGAATTTTCGCAACATAAAATGAACGTTTCAGAGGTTATTCTGCCAGCTAATACTGTGCGCCAAGTCTGGTTTAAGGTCGAGGGTAGGGAGACTCAGATTCGTATGACGGTGGATAGGTCTGCTCAAGCTCAGGTTAAACAGGCGATAGTTACTTTGAGCTATTTGGATAACAATGGCGCGAAGCCAGGGTATATAGACGTTAGGGTAGATCAGAGGTCGTTCTATAAGTAGGGCGGTCAACTTCTCTTCTGGATAGAGTAAGTTCTCTTTTTGTTCTATTTTTGTATGGCGTAGAAAATATATATAACAATATAAAAATATGCAAAAGTCAAATAATCGCAAAATGATAAGCTAGGGGAGTAGGGCAATAAAAATATAAAAATGTCAAATAATATAAAATGCATTGTGGAAAACTTAACGAGCTTACGGCGCGCATACTCAGAGTTTATGTTGATGTAAAAAAATATCAATGTAGCACTCCGGCATGTGTAGTGCTGGAATTAAAAAAAATATTTTTTTAAGTTCGTGTTTTGTTGGTATATTTTTTTATAAAAGACGGTATGTTTTATGAGGTTTTATATAATAGAGAATCCCCTAGCCGAATTACCAGAAAAAGTTCGTTTTATAAGGTGTTAGCGAATATATATAGACATATGTATATTCATCTTTGTGTGGTATTTATTATTGCGTAAAAAGGTACATTGTGCGACATTAAAACTATATCTAAAACACGACTATTCCATCGTCTTTCTTCGCGATAAATTTATCTCATTTTCACCAAATCAACCTACCTGTCATTTACTATTTTTATAGACCGCCCTATTTGTCGGCTTGGTGTGTTTTATGTTGTATATTGGTTTATCTGCATTGGTTCGGATTTATAATTTATGGCTTGTATTGCGCAAAATTTATCAATATAAATACTCAGCCGATTCGGCTATATGCACGCTTAAAAATTAACTAATAATTAGTTCGTATTTTGTTCTACTATTGTTTTGATTGCTAATTTTGCGAAAGAGCTTGGGTGATTCTGTGTTTAATTATTTCACTGTTCCATTCGCCTGCCTTAAATCGCAGCAGGGGCATATTAGTATTGGACATGATCAAATTGACAAAATCGTCGCGCGTTTTTCGATCGGGCTGATTGTGAGTGTTATCATCAAGCTCAATAGCTATGAGAGGCTTCATGTCATTGGTGCAAATTAGAAAATCTACAGATTTGCCATTTATTTTCGCGAAAGCCGCCTTCCAACTTTGCCCTTTTATCTCGTGATCCAAAAACATACTTAAATGAGCCTGAGGTATAATTACACATCCGTTTACTGCTTCATGCAGAGTTTTATAAAAAGATAATTCACTTGGCGTCATTGCGCAAGATTTTTTGATGTATACATATTCTTTCTTTATTGGGGTTTTAATCGGGCTTGTGTCGCCGTCAGTCCCCTGCCTTGCTTTGATTGCCAGAAAAATAATTGCGGTGGCTACTATAACTATAAATATAAGCGTTTCCATGAGATTAGTTTATCATATGTTGATAATAAATGCTTACGATTTTTAGGCTTTATCGTTGCGGTGATATAATAAGAGTGATAATTTTATCGGAGATATTTATGGCTTTTTTTAAATTATAATAAAGATGAAAAGTTGGAATTCAATTATAAGAGAGCGTGTGGATTGTGGCTAATTGTAATAGCGGCGATTATTTCAATAGCTACTTTAATAGGAGGAAAACAAATAATAAATATGCAAGTATTTAGTATTGGATATGTTATTAGTTTTTTTCTCAATCAACATGAATAAAAAGGTGTTGAATAGGTTGTCTGATGGTTCTTCGAGTGAATTTCAAAAGAAAGTATCTTTATACGCCGTTATTTTATTATTTATCTTAATGGTTTTGCTGGGCGGACCGTTCTTTGCGACTGAAAATTGGAGATTGATTTGGCTGGGAGCGCTGATGGCAACTGCACTGCATTTTTTCCCGTATTATTTTGTGCATGGAAAATCAATGATATATCTGGGTCTTATTTGCGCCATTAATGTTTGTAGGATATATTTTTACTGATATCTCATTAGAGGTGATAGCATATATTGACTCGGCAATTAAGCTTGTATTTGGAATATATTTACTATTTTTTTCAAAGCCGTCAAAAAAGTCACCTCGAAAATGAGGTATCTTCATGCAACCGTCTTCAAGAGGCGGAGTAGGTCGACATATTATTATGATGTCAGTAGTTCCCTAATAATTTAGACATTTATACAGTTCTGGTGGTGTTTAAGGGTAATACATCAGTCAAAATAAAATAAGACAGCCCGCGTTGCTCTAACATAAGAGGGGCGCTGCTGTCTTACACTGTCATATTACTACTACCATCATTGAAAAATCAATAATATCGCCTTTCGTTATAATGCCCCAACAATCTAAATACCGATATTCCCCTAAGAGCCGCGTTTTACCTTTACTACTGGCGCCCTAGGGGTGATATAATTACTATAATATGCATGCCGCGGTCCAATCCATAACCATAAAAGTGAGCGAAGTTGATTCTGCTTTGCTTAATGACGCGGATGAGCTGCAGAAAATGTTAAGAAATGTTACGGAATTGGCTGGCTTGCATTCTTTGGAATCGGTGATGCATCAATTTTCCCCGCAAGGAATCAGCGCCGCCTTGCTTTTGTCGGAGTCGCACATCGCGATTCATACGTGGCCGGAAAGCGGCGTGGCGTATATAGCGATGACAACTTGTAAAATGCTGGATGATGATAAATTGCAACAAATAAAGGAGCTGATTGCACGGCTGCTGGGTGCAAAAAACATAATTATGAAAGAAATGGCATTGTAATATGAAACGAACCAAGGCGCGACTTAAAATCAACCAAATATTGACTGGAAAGAAAACTAATTTACGAGTTGTTGGCTGTTTACTTTTTCGCGAATGGGATAAGAAAGACAAGCGATTTTACTATTGGGAAGAGTGGGAGATTACCGGGCTGGCTGATTATGATAGCTGGGTGGAATATGATCACAGCGATCAAACCGTTTCTCTGTATGAGCCGATTCGTTTTACTCAGGCAATTGATCCAACGCAATTGGAAAAAGGTCAATCATTCACCGTTTCTGAACAGGATGGCAAGGATCACGTTGTGGTGGTTGACGAGGTTGGAATTGGTGAAATTATGAATATCAAGGGCAAAAACACGTACCAAGTTTTCCCGAAAGAACTGATGGCGTACGCTACTTTGAGGGATACTGGCGCGCCGAAAAACCGTCAGCTGATCACGATTGAGAAGTATAATAACCGCGAATATGACGCTTATCGCAAGGTTCAATTGAGTAACAAAGAGCAGAAGGAAATGTTCGGCAGAACCATTAAACCGATTGACTGGACGACGATTATAGTTTATTGCCATATTTATCGCTATTATTTTTGTTTGCATCATCTTTGACAACAATTCCGACAATAGTAATGGCGGAGGTCACGGCGGATCACGCAGTGTTTACGGCGGCAGCAGCGGCGGGCTTGGTAAATAAAAAGGAGTTATAATGTCACGATCAAGTACGAAAAAAACGGGAGCAGGTTGCTTTATTTGCGGCGGCAATTTTGGTAGCAATTGGCGGAATTATTTACGAGCTGATTTCTAGGCGCAGCTGCGTCGTATCTGGTGGGCGATTCGATTTTGAGCTTCAGTCTGGCGACTGGGCGTGACGCTGTTCGGTATGGGAATTGGCTCACTGCTGGTCAATTACATTAAGCTTCATCCAGCGACCAGCTTCGCAACAAACGAAATTATTCTGGGGCTAATTGGTGGAAATTCGGTGATGCTGATGTATTTGGGATTCGTTTTTACGCGTTCGCATTGGCTAATTTTTGCCGTCATAAGTTTGGCAATTGGTATTTGTATTGGGCTGGAAATTCCGCTTTTTAATGAAGATGTTTCAGGAGTTCGGTCGCAAGTCTTCGGTGAAATTGTTTAGCAAGATTTTGGCGCTCGATTATTTTGGGGCGTTAATTGCGTCGCTATTATTCCCGCTCGTTATGCTTCCGTATCTTGGTTTGATGCGCAGCGCGTATCTGGTGGCGGCATTGAATATTGGCGTTGCGGTTCTGATTCTTAAACAAATGAAGGCTTCGAAAATTGTGATGACAATTAGCGTTATTGCAACAATGTTGCTTTTGGGATTCTTTATTTTTGCGACAGAAATTGAGCACGGAATCGACAAGCGAACGTATAAAGATCCGGTGATGTGGCAGCAGCAGACGCCGTATCAGAAAAATTGTCCTGACGAGATATAAAAATGACACTAGGTTGTTTTTGAATCGCAATCTGCAGTTTTCCAGTCTTGACGAAGCGCGTTATCACGAAACGCTGTCTACTTCCGCTCTGTCTTCAGTCGCTAACCCGAAGCGTGTGCTGATTATGGGTGGCGGCGATGGTTTGCTGGCTCGGGACGTTTTGAAATATCCCAGCGTTGAGCATATTACATTGGTTGATATCGATGAGACGATGACTAATCTGGCGAAAACTAATCATCTTCTCACTGATATAAATCAGCGCTCGTTGCATGATCCGCGCGTTTCCATTGTCAATCAAGACGCTTTCCAATTCGCCTTCTCTACCAAGGATAAATATGATGTTGTGTTGATTGATCTGGTGGATCCGTCGAATGAAATTAGCCAAGTTGTATTCTGAGCAATTATATCGTCAAATCGGTAATATTTTAACGGAGCGTGGTGTTATGGTGACGCAAGCGACGTCTTCATTTTTCTCTCCACATGCTTTTTATATGGTGGCAAATACCGTCAAATCATCTCATCCGGAGCGATATGTGACGGCGTTTTCGGTCAATGTGCCTTCGTTTGGCGAGTGGGGTTTTGTGATGTCTGCGCCGCAAGCTGAGGTAGTGGCCAGCCAGTCATTGCCGAAAAACCTACGATATCAAAATCAGAAATTGCTTACCTTCCTGACTAAACAAAACGCCGTATCGGTGCCATCTGGACCGACTTCTACGTTGGTTTCTCCGCGAATCACCGATGTTTACAATTCCGATATGCGTCAGTGGCGATACGAATAGTTTTTAGGCGGCGGTAGTGCTCTTTTTTCGTCGGCGACGTCGTCTTTTTGGCGTGGCTGAAGCTAGTGGTGTAACTGTGTTGATTGCAGTTTCTGTAGGCGCATTATCGTTGCCGCGAATTTGCAAAACAACTTCGCCATCGTTTGCTGCGGGTTGCTGCTTTTCCGGTTGGCTATTGACCGCTGGAGTGTTGTTTGCAGGCTGCGGTTGAGGTTTGGCTGGCTGTTTTTTCTGATTGCGAACAGGCTTTATTGTGGCGTCAATTTCTTTCTCGACATCTTCCCTGTTTCGCGAATACATGCGACGCGAATGTTCAATAATGTGCGGCGTGTTGTCGGCTTGGCTTGGCGGAAGCTCCAATGTGCGAGCAGAAAACGCAGGAGTTTTCTCGCCACCAATAACCATATTGACAACGAAATTACGATTGTGCATTTGAAGCAGGTCGATCGCTTCGAAGTTTGGCTCGAATTGCTTGGCAAGAATTGGTGCATCGTCAGCGGAAACTCGGAAAGAAATCATGGTGCCGACGTTTCCGAAAACCGCATCGCGAACCGTGTCGCTCATCTGGGAAATGTACTGGTTGGCAACGGTTAAATTAAGGCCATATTTTCGAGCCTCGGATAGAATAGTCGCGAACGAATCAGTGGCGAAGTTCTGGAACTCGTCGACGTAAAGATAGAATGGGCGGCGGTCGCGGACGTCAGGAATATCGCTTCGAGACATAGCAGCAAGCTGAATTTTTGTGACCAAAAATGAACCGAGGATGGCGGCATTATCTTCACCGATAAGACCCTTGGACAGATTGACAATTAGAATCTTTCCTTCGTCCATAATCTGGCGAATATTGAACGTGGATTTTGGCTGCCCGATGATGTTGCGGATGATTGGATTGGCGGTGAAAGCTCCGACTTTATTTAAGACTGGCGCGATTGCCTCGGCGACAAACTTGTCATTCCAGCTGGCAAATTCAACATTCCAGAATTGCAAAACCACGGTGTCTTGGCAATAAGTCAGCGTTTCTTTTCGGAATTCCTTATCTGTTAGCATACGAGTAATGTCAAGCATTGTCGCCTCTGGTCGGTCCAGCAAAGCTAAAATAGTGTATCGCAAAATATATTCAAGCCGCGGTCCCCACGAATCACCGAAAAATACGCTTCAAAACGCCGATGATTTCTGATGAGATGTTGGTTTTTTTGGTTCGGGTTTGTGACCTCGAGCGGATTGAATCCCAGAGGATACGCGGTGTCGGCTGGGTTGAAATAGATCACGTCGTTCAATCGGCTGCCGGGGATAAATTTCATGTTGTTGATTGCGAAGTCGCCGTGCGGGTCGATGATGGCATATCCTTGATTATGGAAAATGTCGCTTAAGGCGAAGAGCTCTAATAGTCCACTTTTTCCGGCGCCCGTTTGCCCGATTATGTAAACGTGGCGTGAGCGGTCATAGCGCAACATGCCGAATTGGTGGCTAATGCCGCGGAAGTTGGTGACGCCAAAGGCAGAAATTTGGTCGTCGTTGACGTCTTCGCCGGTTAAGACTGGCAATTTGGATGGCGGTTCTGCGGTTTTGGAGCTCGCCCAAACTATATTTGGCGTTTCAACGTTGGTGTGTGGCAAGTGAAAAACTGACGCCAATTCTTCTATATTTAAGATAAAACCGTCGCCAATGAACGAACGCTTGCGATATTTATCAATAAATTCTTTGCCAAACGCACCCTTGACGGCGTGGAATCCGTTGAGATTGGTTGAATTGAACTGCTTAAATGTGCCGACGAGCGCCTGCATGCGAAGCTTGGCATTTGTCTGACTTTCGCCCATATAAACCAAGCGAATCTTTACTTCATATCCGAGCTTGGTCGCCTTTTTCTCTGCTTCAGAAATGCGAGTTTTATCGCGGTCTGACAATTCAACAGTCGCTGATTGTCCGACCCCCCTGCTCTGGTGGTTGCCATAACGCGCCAAGTACGCCGATTAGCCATTGCATGCTGCCGCCGAATCCTGGCAAGGAGAACATTCGTCCGTTTCTTATGCTATTGATATATCGATCTGCGGCGTTTTGCCAGTCATCTGGGATTGGTCTGACTAGCACCTGAATCCACAATTCTTCACCGGTGGTTTCCAATTTCGCCAGCGTACCCGTAATGCCTGCCAGCGGGTCGACTTCGAAGTTTTGGAAAGTGCGAATCGGGAGGAATTCATCTGTGGTTAATGTCAATTCTGTCGAATAAGCAACTTCGTGGTCGCGCTCGTGCTCGGTATAATCTTCGTCGGCTTGGTGAATCTGAACGGTTGGGTATTGAGAATAAATCTGCCCCTCGACAAAGCTCTGCAGGGTTTTTGGCACCCAAACATAAAATCTGATCTGACCATTAACGGAGGCGATTTCAAAGCTGATGTGCTCTTGGTGTCCGCCAGATAATCGCAATTCTTTATTGTCGCGAAGAATTCCGTGCAGTGAAGCGAATAACTGTTCGGCGGCAAGCTCTTGCTTGTCATTTGTGCGTGGGATTTCCAGAACCAAAAGCACACTCTCAACTGGGGTGAAATCTTCTATCTTCCGATAATTCCGCCATGTCAAAAACATCAGGACTGCCACGATTGGCATCCAAACATACCATTGTAATAACGTACCGATGATCCAAGAAATAATCTGCATTATGTGTAAATTATCTCACCTCTGAAAGAAGTTTGCAACTTAGCTTAAGCGGCTTCTTCAAAAACGTACGTGGCTTTAGCGACGCGTTTGAATTGTGGTTTTGATTGAAGATTGAGCAGAATCGTTGTTTCTTTGACTTGTCGTTTGTCGAGGACTTGACGAACGATTTCATCACGGTGAAGCGGAGTTTCGGAATTCTTCAAAATATCGGTAATGATATCTGCTACAGTTCCGCGGCTGTAGCCCCAGCTGGCAAGCGCGTAAATGCCGCGACCGATTAGAACAAAGCGCTTGTCTTTAATAAGTTCATTGTGAATTGCCTGCGTTGTAACGCTTCGGCGGTTAAATTCGCTATCCCGAATTCCCTTGGCGATGTCGGAAAAATGCATCGGCGAGCCGTTGGTGTCCAGAACAACATAGATTTTATCGCGGATGTTCTTTGGGTTAACGGCCGGCCATTTGGCTAGTCCCCACTGATCATTCAAGCTGGCTAATTTTTTACTAACGGTAGCCAAGGCTGCAATGTTTGAAGGGATGCTCATAGTCTAATTTTTTGTGCAATTCTTCCGCAGTAATAGGTTCGCCATGCTTTTTGATTGTTTTGACAACTTCTTCGACTCGTGCTCTAATTTGCTTTTCATTGCCGAGAGTGTCAATTGCTGCCGCTTGGTAATAATCGTCATTCTCTGTAACAATCGTGATGTTTTCTGCCAGCTCAGAAATGAACGCCACACGAGCGCGGTCAATTGCAGTAGCTTCTTTACCGAGGAAATGCGACGCCAAATCCTGCATGCGCGCAACTCGTCCCCATCTCAGACAAACTCGAAGTGATCTCTTTTCCATAGCAATAACCGAAGGAAGTTCTCCCTCGGCGACAGCTGCACGTAGACGCGTTAAGATTGCTTTTTTTCTAGCTGACGAACGCGCTCGCGAGTAATGCCGAACATATCGCCAATTAACTCTAACGTTTCTTTTCGGTCGTACAAACCAAATCGTCGAGAAATAATCTCCTTTTCGCGCTCTTGCGGAATCTTAGAAATAATAGTATCGACGACAGAATTTAATTTGGCGCTTTGCTCGGTTTTTTTGCTGTCTCGCTCATGCTACTAGAAACATCCTCTCTGCCTCACCACAGGTTATATTGATTGAAAATATGTTTTTAATTATACAATTGCATTTGACAAAAGTCAATAGATAAATGCCATAATTGCTGATATAAATTATAGCATTTATTTTACGTTTTTTTGCAATAGATTATATGAAGAGTTTTTATTATCCGGAATTATTGGATAGTATGAAAACACTATTTCTTTTTAGTGGATGTTTTGGTGGCTTTTTTAACTACGCGTTTGCGAGTTGGTTTCGCTGTTGTGGCGTTTAATAGCTCCAGAGCTTTTTCGTGAGTAATAGTTTTCGGATCTGTGGCTTTAGGGATTTTGACATTTTTGGTGCCGTTGGTGATGTATGGACCGAATCGACCATTGAGAACCTTAACTCCATCTGGAAATTCAGCGATATTCTTAGCGGCTTCGGCTTCTAATTTGGCGGCGTAAAGTTCACGTGCCTTTTCTAAAGTAATGCTGTGAGGATCTTCTGGCTTAATGGAAACGAACAATTTGCCGACTTGAATGTATGGACCGAATCGTCCAATATTCGCCTTAATATCTTGACCCGTCCTCTGTTTGTCCGACGATGCGTGGCAACTGAACATTTCCAGTGCTTGCTCTAAGGTTACCGTTTCAATCTTCGCGCCTTTTTGGAAGCGGCGCAAAAGCGAGGCTTATCTTCGTCGTCAGTTTCGCCCAAGTTGCAACATTGGACCAAAACGACCGAATCTTGCGATAATCGGTTTATTCGTCTTCGGGTCAATTCCAACTTCACGATTAGCGCCGACTTTACTTCGGTCGATTCCGCCAGATTGCTCGATTAATTTATGGAAAGGCGTGTAAAAATCCGTGCAACATTGCGCTTTTTTCCAGATTAGCACTGGCAATTTTGTCAAATTCCGTCTCAACGTTGGCGGTGAAATCGTAATCGACAATTTGCGTGAAAATGGTCCGTCAGGAAATCGGCAATCAGTTCGCCGCTTGGCGTTGGAATAAGCTTGCCGCGTGTCGAGCCAGTTTTTTCCTGGACAATACTTCGACTAACTTCCTCGCCGTTATAGTTCAGGACAATTACATCACGCGGTTGACCTTCGCTGTCACCCTTTTCAACGTAGCCGCGAGTTTGAATAGTGTCAATAATCGTAGCGTAAGTTGACGGACGACCGATTCCAAGCTCCTCCAGTTTCTTGACTAGCGAACCTTCGGTGTAGCGAGCTGGTGGTCGTGTAAATGTTTGACGAGCCGTAATGTCGTGAGAATTGACTTCATCGCCAGACTGTAACTTCGGTAGAAGCTCATCTTTATTGCCACCGTAAACGCGCAAAAATCCGTCAAACGTAATGACTTCGCCCTTTGCCTCAAACTGAGCGGGTTTTCTACTCTTAGGTAAATTATCGCCTTTGATGTCGATTGTAATAGTTGTTTTTTCTAGCTTCGCTGGCGACATTTGTGACGCTAAAGTTCGGCGTCGAATTAGGTCGTATAATTTCTGATCATAGCTATTATTAGACGCGGTTTCCAGAGTGATGTCTGTCGGGCGAATGGCTTCGTGGGCTTCTTGGGCAGACGCGGATTTGGTCTTAAACTTGCGAACTGTTGAGTAATCTGGACCGTAAAGACGCTTGATAAAATCGGTAGCCGCCGCGATGGCTTGGCCGCTCAAATTCACCGAGTCGGTACGCATGTAGGTGATTTTTCCGTCTTGGTATAATTTTTGCGCCGAGGCCATGGTTGCTTTGGAGCTGAAGCCGAGTTTAGAGTTGGCTTCCTGTTGCAGGGTTGAAGTGGTAAATGGTGCCGCCGGATTTCTGGCCCCAGGAGTTTTTGAGATATCGCTAACAATAAATTCGGCGGGTTTCAGACTATTTAAGAACTCGTTCGCCGCTTCTTCTGTGTCGAATTTTTGATTAAGCTCAGCCTTGAATTCTTGATTGTCGTGAATGAAAATGGCGGTAACTTTGAACTGAGAATTGCCCTCAAACTTCATAATTTCTCGTTCTCGCTCGACTAGTAGTCGCACCGCTGGACTCTGAACGCGACCAGCTGACTTTCCACCAGGAACTTTTTGCCAGACGACTGGACTGAGTTCAAAGCCAACTAGTCGGTCAAGAATCTGCCTGGCTTGTTGCGCCTGAACCAAATTCATATCCACGGTTCGCGGATTCTTAATTGCATTGGTTATGGCGTCTTTGGTGATCTCATGAAAAACAATTCGCTTGGTTGTTTCAATTGGAAGATCCAGCACCTTGCACAAATGCCAAGCAATGGCCTCTCCTTCGCGGTCTTCATCGGTTGCGAGCCAAACATTTTCCTTGCCAACTGCCTTGACATTTCTCTTTAGTTCGGTGATAACTTTCTTTTTCTCAGGATCAACTTCATAAATTGCAAAAAAATCGTTAGCCACGTCAATCGGCGGCGTTCCATCCTTCGTCTTTTTAACAATCGAGCGAATATGCCCCACGCTGGACAGGACGTGAAAATCCTTGCCGAGATATTTCTCGATGGTTTTAGCTTTGGCTGGTGACTCGACGATAACGAGATTTTTCATAACTTTATATTATAACAAATCACTATCTGGCTACAACCGCAAAGTGAATTATTACGAGCGACCACTGAGGCGACCGAGCATTGCCATTGATCCAAGACTGCGATTAACATCTGCTATTTGGCGTGGTTTTTCTTTTTCCGAGTCGCCGTTAATTGCTCGTTTTATGTAGGTGCATGTTGCGTGCGCAGCGAACGGAAGTGAAGCGGCGAATGCTCCAGCCCCTAGTTTACGTAGAATCTCGGCGAGTTTTGGATTTTTGTCTTGCTCGGCAATATGGGCTGCAATATAAGATATCAAAGTAATTGTCTCTCCTGCCATGGCTAGTTTTCCTGATTTGGTCGGTCGAGTTTCGCCTTTCTTGTCACTACGTAAATTAGCAATTCCCGTAGCCCCAGCGTTTATCAAGTTTAGCGTCGCAACAATGCCAAGAACATGCTTTGGAGCCAACCCTTTTTTGTTCATTTCATAGAGAATTTTTGCCATAACTATTTTATCTGTTGTGGCATCTAAGGCTGCTCCAACGTCACTCGTCTGTCCTGTGAGGCGAGATACTGGACCATCAATTATATCAAGTAATCTTCCTAGGGCGGCTTTTGACAAGCCGCAAGGATTGTTAAGTTCTTCTGCTCCGCGCCATGCTAATATCCCACCTGTTAGCGTTATGGCGTTAGGTATGGTAAATACATCTTTAGCTATCTTATTAGCGCGATTACTTGACTCTCGGCTTGTCTTCATAACCTGTATCTTAACATCAATTTGTCAAAATAGCAATATTATCGTAATGTCCAGTTATTCGCTCCGAGAGGCTTAATCACTCCGTTGATTTCTAGCATTGTGAGCGCCGTGGCGAAGTCTGACGCGGATAATCCTGATTTTTGTTGGATTTCATCGCCGTCACGAAGCCCTTCTGAGATGAGTTTTATGATGATGCCCTCTTCAATTGTTGCGCTGGCTGTTAATTCTTGACCGTTGTCTTTTTGCAATTTTTCTGGCGCGATGATTGATAAAACATCGTCGGCGTCCGTCACTAAATACGCCCCTTGTTTTAATAAAGTATTACAACCCGCCGACAGTGGGCTGGTTATGTTTCCGGGAACTACAAACAAATCCCTTCCCTGATTCAGTGCGTGCGAGGCTGTGTTTAGTGTGCCGCTTCGCTCAGCGGCTTCGGTGATAATAATTCCGTCAGCTAGCCCACTAACCAGCCGATTGCGCTCCAAAAACTCCAACGATTGACTATTTTATTGTCGCCCTTCATCCATTCTGAAACGACCGCGCCGCCCTGCTCTATGATGCTCATGGCTAGTTGATAATTGGTCCGCGGTGAAATATCAGGAAGTTCATTTGGGACGACTGCCACGACTGTTCCGCCGGCTTCAATCGCAGCTTTTTGGGCAATACAATCCACACCTAGCGCCAGTCCACTCACGATTACACACCCGGCTTTTGCTAGATCTGTTGCTAATCGCTCGGTGACTTCTTTTCCGTAGGCAGACGGTTTGCGAGATCCGACGATTGATACGACAGGCGCATTTGTTTCTGGCAGTTTTCCCATATAACATAAGCTTTTTGGTGGATTGGCAATATGCGCTAATCTCTGGGAGAAAATATGCTCATCTGGTGTAATTCTATTGATTTCCATAAAAAATGTGGTAAAAAGTATTGACACTTTGTCAAATGTTTGCTATAATCAAGGACGATTGGTTAAGTAATCATTAACCAAACGCACCTTATACCCCCTATTCTAACTATATGTTAGGTTGCGCGCAATGGCATTAAGTATTCTTACCCTCCACTTTTTGCGGTTCAACGTTACGCGCATACTAACCCCTTTAACTGCCCTTTTTCAAAGGTGATCTCTGTTAAGGTGAGCACTAAACAGTGTTGATGATAATCAGGCGCGGACTTTTGGAGTTTTAGTCGCGACGCTTCACTGATACGGTAGCTCGGGTGGGTTGAAGGGTAAAAAAGCGTCAGGTGATGCCCACCCTTACCTGGCGCTTTTTTTGTTGGGAAAAATTATTTATTTTCTATAATATGTCGGCACTTTTTCGCAAATACCTTCCAGCTCAAAGTGGTGTTTTGTGACTATGAAATTATGTTTTTTACCAATGAGATCTATGAGTTTTTCGAGCTCTTGTAATTGTATAGGTTCGGCATTTTGACAATTGATGCAGTATAGATGGTGATGATGCGGTATAAAAGGTTCTGCTAACTCGTAATAATTCTTCCAACCAATAGTTATAGTGTTTATAATGTTCAGAGTATCGAACATTAGTAGCGTGCGGTAAATGCTGGCACGGTTAATGTTTTTGCAGTTTTTCGCAATATCGCCGACCGTAAGAGGTACGTCTGAATTTCGTAGGATATCGAATACTTGCTGGCGCGGTTTTGTCAGGCGAAGATTGTGGCGTTCAAATATCTCATTTAGCATAGTGCTATCAATAGTTTATAACTTATTGCAACAAGTGTGCAATAGACCTACAGTCCGAGTAGTTCATAAGGATATTTGGGTTGATTGATTTTTGTGATGTGCGCGTTTGTTATGACGTATTCAGCTTGGCCATTAACGATTTTCTGCGACAATTTACCCTTGACGATTAGCCATGTTCCATCTGGGTAGTCTGTCGAAAAGTTTTTCTCGACCAGGATTTTCATAGGCACGCTGTCAACAGTGCAGCAACTTATAACGTATCTAGCAGTATTGAAGTAGTTGTAGCCATAGTTTTTTAACAGATCATTTGAAACGAAACCGGTTACGGTGATGTCTTTGCCGTTAAAATAAGCGGTTTCTTTGCAAGAATTTATGGCGGTTTTCCAGCGATTTATTGAGATTGTAGAAGAGCCTTCTTTTGGTTGAGGTGTTTCGCAACGACTTTCGGGCTCAATAATCGCAGGACTTTCTTTTTGCGCGAGGCTGCTCGGGGAGAGCGGCTTTGGCGGTAATATGTAGCCGACTGATAATATAATTATTGCAAAATAAGATATCGGGGTAATTTTTTTCAAGCTAATTCTAGATTTGTCTTTTGCGGGTTTATTTTTTAATTGCAACATTATATCAATAAGCAAAAGTATGATGCCAATTACGCTAATTATGACAGCGAATGTGTGATAGCGTGGATGAACGTAAAAACCGAGTTGGTCGCGCCAAGCTAATAGCAAAATATATGCGCAAACGACAATTCCGCCAATTGATTTGGTAAGATTAGCGTACATATAAGTTGACTCCCAGTCCGACAATTAGAGATAAGACGAATACAGTTAAGGTGATTGTTGCAATAAATTTCCAGCGAAAAGTTGTTTTTAGTAGAGTAATCATTTTTATGTCTATCATCGGTCCGAATAGCAAGAAAGATAAAATTGAGCCTGTTGTGAAATTTCGCACGTAAGCTAATGCAAAGAACGCGTCGATGCTGGAGCATATCGAAATGACGAAACTTAGCGTGATCATGGATATGACTGACAGGAAAATGTCGCCGCCGACGGCATTTATGATGAATCGCGGAACGAAGATTTGTGTGGCGGCTGCGATGCTAGCACCTAAGACCAACATAGTAAATAATTGCCAGAATTCATTACGTGATGAGCTGAATATGTTTGACAATTTGAACCGTGATTATGAGAGTCGCAAAGTTTCTCAAACTCTGGATTAATGACGGAATCTTCCTTAAAAAAGCTGACGATAAAAGCGGTTATTTGTACGATAATTAGCGCAAAAATAATTCGCCACCAAACCATTCGGGTGTCAAAACTGAAGGCGGTCATGGTTGAAATTATGGTTATCGGGTTTAAGATTGGCGCGGCGAAAAGAAAGCTAATAACGTCGGCGGGTTTCAGCCCGTTTGCTATTAAGCTACGTGCAATTGGTACGTTGCCACATTCGCATACGGGTAAAATTAGCCCGATCATAGAGAGTGCAATTCGTCGAAGGAAGGTGTTTTTGGTAACATTTTGAAAACGTCTTTTGATGATAAAAAGTACCTGATAAGCGCGGATATGATAATTCCTAAAATTAAAAACGGGGCCGCCTCGACAATTACGCTTAGCGTCAGCGTGATGAAATCTTGTAATGACGGAAGTAATTTATTGCACCATTCTGCAAATTCTCCGTTTAATAACATGACGCCAAATCGTGAACTGAATTGATAAATAGAAATTATAAGGACGCCAAAAACCACCCAACCGATCAATTCACTGTTGGCTGATAAAAACTTTTTTATGCGACCGTCTGGCGATTTTTGTGCCATATATAAAATTATACTCCATGCTTATGCTATACTAAATCAATATGAAGCATCTTTTACATTCACATCATCCGTTTCGGATTTTCTGGTTTTCAGTTCTATTGACCTTAGGTCTGGGCAGTTTGATTTTTAGCCATATGGGCGTTAGCGGTCTTTGGCTATTTACTATTTTGGTGGTTTTGGAGGTTACGTTTAGCTTCGACAACGCGGTGATAAATAGCAAAGTTTTGGCGGGAATGAGCCAAGTTTGGCAGAAAGTCTTCTTGACGGCTGGCATATTTGTGGCGGTGTTTGTCGTTCGATTTATATTGCCAATTGCTATTGTGATGATTGCGAGCGGTCACGGATTTATGGATGTTGTCAATCTGGCGCTTCATAAACCTGTTGAGTACGGCAAAATTCTGCACGAGGCGTCGCCGATGATTGACGCGTTTGGTGGTGCGTTTTTGATTATGATTGGGCTTAGCTATTTCATCGATTACAACAAGCGCGTTCACTGGATGCGACATGTTGAGCCGATTTTGGCGAAGGCTGGGCGATTTGAGAATTTAAGGTGTGTATAATGCTTAGCGTGGCGGCTGTTTTGTATTTTACGGTCGAGGCACCGCATAAATCTTTGGTGTTGATTTCAGCGGTTCTTGGAATTGTGTTGCATATCGGATTGGAACTATTTGGGTCATTTTTCCATGAAGATGACGCGAAATCCGTTAAGATTAAAACCGGCTGGGCGGCGTTCGCTAGCTTGTTATATTTGGAAATTTTGGACGCCAGCTTTAGCTTTGATGGTGTGATTGGTGCGTTTGCTATTACCAACAGTGTGTTATTAATCGTGGCCGGACTGGGCGCTGGAGCAATTTGGGTCCGATCACTAACCGTATATTTGCTAAGAACAGGCGCGCTTAGCAAATATAAATATTTGGAAAATGGCGCTCACTGGGCAATTATGGCGCTCGGCGTGATGATGATTGCTAAATTATTCCACTTGGAATTGCCGGAATGGGCGACGGGCGGCCTGGGCTTATTGTTCGTGAGTCTGGCGGTCGGCAGCAGCATATTGGAGGCCAGATCGATCAATTTACAAGAAGCTGCGACTACAAAATTACATCAAGCCGAAGAGCAATTGAAGAACAGCGCTTCAAAAATTGTGCCGCGAAAACGACGCTAGAATCTGGTTTAATATTTTATACTGAACGGCTCGATAGTTTCGTTAATAAACTTCTCGACCAAGTTAATTGATTCGGGCAATATCCAGCTTTGGAGAATTTTCTGCTCGTCTGAATTGAACTTGCCCAGGACAAAATCTACGTCACCAACTTGGCGTCTGAGCAAATTATCTGTGCCAATACGAATATGCCAAAAGTCTGATCCGACGTGAGAATGCAGAGATTTCAATCCGTTGCTACCCGCATCTCGTCCGCCCTTGCGGGTTCGAATTTTACCGAAGTCCAGCGCTGTGTCGTCGTGAATAATTAGTAAATCATCCAATGTCAATTTGTAAAAATCTAAGATTGCTCGAGCGGAAATTCCAACCTCGTTGTAAAAAGTAGTTGGCTTAACTAGTAAAACTTTTTCTCCAGAAATATTGAGTTCGGCGATATCGGCGGAAAATTTCGGCTTATTCGAAAAGGTTTTTCCCTGTTCTGATGCAAATTTACTAATAGCCAAAAACCCGGCATTATGCCGCGTGTTCGTGTATTTTTCGCCTGGATTTCCCAACGCTAAGATGACTTTCATAGACTTAGTATATCACCTTGTGAAAATGACGTATAATAAGCATATGGCAAAACGCGACGATGATTTGGAATTTAGCATTAATGCGCCGTTTGATGATGGGCGAGCGATTGTTGATAAAGTTCCGTTGTATTTGGTGAATGGATCGCTGGGTGCTGGGAAAACTAGTGTTCTTGAGTTCTTATTGCAACAAAGTGACTATAAGGGTTCTCGGGTGATTGAGAATGAGTATGCTAATGAAACGTTGACGGTTATCGATTGGAAAAGCTGGCAGATATTGTGACGACTTTGGCCGGTGATTGTGTCTGTTGTTCGTCGAAGCACGCATTGACACGAATGTTACTTGACTTTTGTCGCAATTCCCCTGCTCCGGTGTTTATCGAAGCTACTGGCGTGGCGCGAACGATGAATTTGGTTGAGAAATTGATTAATGCGCAAATATTCAATAAGTATGAGTTGGCGCAGAGTTTTTATGTTATTGACGCACATGAGATTTTACATGGAATTGAGCCGGCGCATGAAATTGAGTTGCAAGCGGCGGATATGATTTTAGTGACCAAAGAAGATCTGCTAAGTGACGATGAGCGACTACGATATGAATCTAAGCTAAGTTCTCTGCCTTACGGAAAAATACTGAGCGCGCCACGAGGTAAATTTGATATCAATAAAATGACCACGCCGTCGGGGCTACTAACGTTTTTTGATAAGTATGACGGCGAATTGGCGGTGCCGGATAATCCGACGTATGCCGTGTTGGATGTTTCTGGTATGAAAATTGCTACTGCGACTCTGGAAAAAATTTGGCCGGAACTTTTTGATGCTTATAAACTCAGGCGAATGAAGGGTTGTTTTATTGATGATAATGACGCGCGGCATCATTTGGAGGCGACGGAAAATCAGATTCAAATAGCTAATTCTGCGGCGGAAGAGCCAGCAAAAATTGTGTTAATTGGTGAACGTGCGGACGAAATTACGCGTGAGGTTTTGTCGGCGCAATTGATGATGTTTGAATAAAGTTCGCTTTCGTCGTTTCCGACTCATCAGCATAGATACGCATCTATGGAGCGAACATGACAAGTGAGAGAGCTGCGAATCTCTACGGACTCGCCATGTTCGTGTTGCTAGTGTAGCAGTATCTAGAGGTCGCAAACCTCACTTACGGTAGAACCGAGACCTACTACGACCAGCTTGTTCATGTGTGTGAACCACACAGTACCTTGTAGCATGCCACTGTACCACACGGCCTTTTCGGCCGCATCTAAGAAGCTTTGCCAGGTTAGATCCTCGAATGGGACCATTCCCTTGACGAAGCAGACCTTCACATTGCTCGTGGAGGTCTTTTCTTCGTACGAGGCGCAAATTTCATCGATGGTGGCGTTGGAGCCTACCACGATGAGCCATGAGTTGAATACGAAGAAAGTCGTTACCCTCTTCGTGTTTGCGAGGGAGACTGCCCTCTCTGCCACCTCAGAGATATCCTCTCCTATCATGGGTTCTGCGAGGTACGCTCCAATTTTGCACGCTTCTGCGATAGACATAGCCAAACTCTCTCCTCATCTGGGCGAACGCCCGTGCTGGAAGCACTGATCGACGCCCGGATGGCGCGACCGAAGATGAGGTTTCGGGATATTTCTTAAAATATCGCAAAATCTCACCTCCGGTTTATAAACTCTCTCAACTTGTCAAGGTGCGCTTTCGGACAAGGAATAAATCTCAACTTGTCAACAAAAGCTAATATATATATATCACTAATAGTATAAAATGTCAATAGATTTTGTCAAAATTGTGGTGTTATATGCCTTTTTCGGCGTTCTTGGCCTGCTTGTAGGCTTTGGTGACTGGCGCCAGACCGCGCGCAACGCGTTCACGATTGGCTTTTAATTGCTTTTCGTCGCGGAAAGACATTTTAATCGGCGTTCCTGCAAAATTGAAAGCTTCACGCAGAGTTCGCTCCAGATAACGTTTATAGCTCCAGTGGACGAATTTCAGATTGCTGCCGTATACAACAAACCATGGCGGAGCAACGTCAGTCTGGACAATGTAGCGCAGCTTCGGGTGTGAATTTTTCAGACCAGCCGGCGGATGTGCGGCGATAGCTTTCTGTAAAATGTCGTTTAAGGCACGAGTTTTACATTCTTGGCGACAACGCTTATAGATATCAAGCGCTAGGTCGAATAACTTGGTGACATTCTGCCCCGTGACGGAAGAAGTGAATATTAACGGCGCGTACGGCGTGAACTTGAAATTATAGCTGATTTGTGGCGCGATTTCATCATGAGTGTAGGCGTCTTTACCTTCGACGGAGTCCCATTTGCTGACAACCAGAACAAGTCCCTTGCCCGCCTCGTCAATAATTCCAGCTAGGCGCTGATCCAATTGAACGTTAAGCTCATTGACGTCCATAAGAAGCAGACAGACGTCGGCCTCGTTGATCGCTTGCATTGTACGAAGAACTGAGAACTTCTCAATTCCAGTTTCCTGCTTCCCTTGGCGGCGAATTCCAGCGGTGTCGAGCAGCTCAATTGTCTGACCGTGATAACGAACTTGAACGCGGTTTACGTCGCGAGTTGTGCCGGCGACGTTGGCGACAATGGCTTGCTGCTTGCCCGCCAAGGTATTGAATAGATTACTTTTGCCGACGTTTGGTCGACCAATTAGCGCGACACGAATAATGTCATCAGGTGCGGTTTCGGTGGCTGGCGGAATAAGTTCGGCAATGCTATCAAGAAGCTCCGAAATGCCAATGCTGTGCTCGGCGGAAGTTTTTATGATGTTTTTAATGCCGAGTCGTTTGAATTCGTCGATAGAAAGAGAACCTTTTAAGTCTGCTTTATTGGCGATTAGAATGACTGGCTTGCCGCTTTTTAGGGCTTTTTTGGCTAATTGTCGATCAGCGTCGGAAGGATATGTGGTGGAGTCGACGGTTACGAGTATTACATCAGCGGCGGCGGAGGCGTCAGCGATTTGGTCCTGAATGGTCGCCTCAAATTCGTCCTCGGCAGTCTTAAGTCCGGCTGTGTCGATAAGCCAAAATTGCGAATAGTCATCTGACGGCGCAGAATCTACGTTACGTCGTTTGTACGAAACTTTACCAACAACGTTATCGCGTGTCGTGCCAGCTTCCCTGGCGACTATGGCTGTGCGGGAGCGCGTCAAGCGATTAAATAGTGAGCTTTTGCCGACGTTGGCTTGCCCGATGATGGCGACTGTTGGTAATTTAGACATGATTATATATTATAGCAGTTTTAAGACATTTTGGCGAGCACGCTATTTATATAAGCCTCGCATGGGCGAACTATTTTCAGGAAATCCTCAAAACATCTCAGGCTGCTTTTTGCTACGAACTTTTCAGGCTCGGCTACGACTAGTTTGTACTCTTCGCTCTCGTTATCATATTCTCTGGTGTAACTGTGGATGTAGGCCTTTGGAGGTTGTTTGCTAATTGGATTTGGGTAAAGTGTTATGTAGTAATTTTCTTTGGGGTTATTTATGCAGTAGTAAATGTTATTGTCGTCATCTTTGAACGCTACGGATATAGGATATTCAAGTTTCGTAGTATGTTTCTCAACCTCTTTAATAAGTTCGATGTAAGCGTAGATTTGGTTTTCTAGGAATTTTGGTAAAATATTGGGCCCATCATTCTCATAGAACATTTTTTCTATGGTATCCGATCTTTCTTTCTTAAGGTTACGTATGACAGCTCTTAGTTTTTCTGAAGGCAAAGGCTCAGATTCGCACCCTAGCGTTTCCATTTTACAATTACACTTTCTATCAAATTTAGCACAAAAGCTATATTACAATATTTAACGTAAAATGTAAAGAGTCGCGGAGTAAATTATGAATTCGTGAATTTCTCTTCTCGCCATTCGCCTCTCTTGAGGTCGCCGAGCGAATAATTGCCGAAGTTTGTTCTGTGGAGTTTTTTGACAGTGTAGCCTAACGCATCGAAAGTTCGCCGAATTTGACGATTTCTTCCCTCGCTCATTTCCACTATCCAGCGATAATCATCGCCTTCGTGTTGTCTTTCTAGCGTCAATTGACTGCGTCCGTCAGGAAGCTGCACGCCAAAATCATTGATCATCTGGCGATGGAGAGGCTGCAAGGGCTGGTCGATTGTAACGAGATATCGCTTAATCTTATAAAACGACGGATGTGTCATGCTGTGCGCAAAATCGCCGTCGTTCGTCATGAGAATCAGCCCGGAGCTGTCTTTATCCAGGCGACCAACAGGTTTTAAGTGGTGAAGATTCTTCGGTAGCAATTTGTAGATTGTCGGAACGCCGCCCTGAGAGGCGCGCGAACAAAGATATCCAGTTGGCTTGTGTAGGATGATGAGCTGTTTGGATTGCAATTCTAGCAATTTGCCGTTATAGGAAATTTTATTCGCGTCAGAAATTTGTTGACCCAATCTGGCGGGCTGACCGTCAACGATAATCTTCCCCTTCTCTATCAATTCGTCGGCCTTCCGCCTGGAAACACCCAAGCAAAGCGCCACGAATTTATTGAGGCGCCAAGATTCTTGCTTTGTGTCTGGGTTTATCATTGTTGTGGATTTATCGGCGGAAATTGTGTCGGCTGAGGAGTTTCTGATGGTTGATGTGGGATGCTTTGCTCTTGAGATTGTGTTTTGGCGAGAGGCATCGAGTTAACCTGTTCAATAGGATTTGGTGCTGGCTGAGGTGTCGAAACCGGTTGTGGTGCTGGAGTTTGCGCTGGTTGAGGTAGCGGAGTTGGTTGAGAAATTCTCTGTGTATTATCCAATTCTTCTGCCATAAGTTTAGAGATGTCTACCGAATTCTGAGAATCGTCAGCTGGTAAAGGTTGAATAATGCGGTCACCAAGTCCTGAGGGTCGTGGTGTGGGCGACGAAAATGGCGCCATGGGCTGTGGTAGAGTTGTTGGCTGGGGCTGAGGTGTCGAAACCGGTTGTGGTGCTGGAGTTTGCGCTGGTTGAGGTAGCGGTTGTGGCGCCGGAGCGAACGCCTGTTGTGGATGTTGTTGCATAAGTGGATTTACTGTAGGGGTCGTTGGCGTTGTAGCGGGAGTAGTTGGTTGCGGCGACAATGAAGATACGTCAGGTCTAGTAACTGGCTGCGACGCCGCTGGAGTTGGTTGAGGTGTTGGAGCGACTGGCTCATAAGCGTGAGTTGGTTGTGAAACTGGCACTGGATTTGTACCGACTCCCGGAAGGTCTCCCAAAGTTTCGTGAACTGCCCTCACGACATCTTCTATTCCTACCTGAGATTTCACTAAGTATTTATCAGCGCCAAGCTGCTCGCCACGTTTTCGCTGATCTTCTGATGACAGTGCGGTCATGATAATCACCTTAACGTCTTTTGTTTCTGTCGTCGAGCGTAAAATGTCCAACATATCAAATCCGGAAATTTTCGGCATCATCACGTCGCTTAAGATTAATCGCGGACGTTCTTTAATTGCCATGGCCAGAGCTTCTTCGCCGTCGCCCGCCGAAACGATATCGTAGCCCTCCGCCAAAAGTCGTACGCCGTAAATTTCGCGTAAACTTTTGTCGTCCTCAACCAATAAAATTTTTGTCATATATTTATACTATACTGAAGTTTTGACAAAAAATCCATAGTCCTTATGGCTATTATTCGCGACCAGGTATGGACAATTGCTGTCGTTTTCTTCGCAATTCTTCCTCAATTTCAGCCAGCGTCGGCTCGGAAGAATTTCTGGCTGGCTGTGGAATTTCTGGCTGGACTACTGGAGCCGTCGGTACGACTGGATCTGGATTCTCTGGAGTTGCGATTGTGGCTGGATTTGAATCGACAATCTCGCTATTATTTTTCAGCTGTGACATCCTCTGTCTTCTCTTCTGTAGCAATTTCAATTTTTCCTGAAGTCAGAAAATCTGGAGTTGAATCTTTAGAACCTTCAATTTCCGCAGACTCTAATCGCTGCTTGGCTTCCGAACTATTCATGCGAGGAATTTCCAAATAGAATGTACTTCCCTCTTTATATTTACTTTCAACTCGCAAGTTTCCAGACATCGCCTCGGCTAAGCGGCGGCTCAAATATAGCCCTAAGCCAGTTCCGCCAATTTCTCGCGTGTCAGAATTGTCCACTCGATAAAATTTCTGGAATAAATGCGGAATATCTTCGGTGGGAATGCCAATGCCGCTATCTTTTACGCTTATGGAAATCTGCTTATCGTCGCCGGTAATATTGACGACAACTTCGCCCGACGGCGTGTACTTGATGGCATTCTCAATTAAATTACTGACGACTTCCCGAAAATGATCAGGGTCAATATTGGCATAAAAAATCGGCTGCAGCGACTTCTCTTTACTTTCGCCAACGATGTCTGGCATGAAGATGTAATTGAGTTGCTTCTCGCTGGCTTTCGTCGCTAAACCATCAAAAATATCCTTCAAAAATTCGTTTACGTTGATGATCTTCGGGTTATTTTTCATTCGCCCATCTTCTATCTTGCTGATATCAAGGAGATCTTGGAATAAGCGCCCCAAATGCTGGGCTGACTCGTGGGCTTTGGTGATGAAATCTCGCGCCTTTTCGTCAATATGTGCGGTGGCTGGATTTAATGCCAGTCCCAAATATCCCTCAATTGACGCAACTGGCGTGCGCATCTCGTGGCTGGCGGTGGAGATGAACTCGGCTTGCTCGCGTTCCTCGGCTTTTTCTTTGGTGATGTCGCGAAAAACTACGATAACCCCTTCGCCCTCAGTGCCGACTGGAGAACTGACGATTGACACTAAAATGCGTTTTTTTCAGAGCTGGTCAATAGGAATAATTTATCGTTGTGTGTTGGCTGGTTTTTTAATAAAGATTGGGTTATTGGATTCTCGAGGTCTTCTACGTCTTTTCCGTCTGAAGTAACGAGTTTTAAGACGCTTTTCCAATTAAGTCCGAGCGCGTCGCCTTGGTCCCAGCCGATAATCTGTTGGGCGGATGGATTGATTAATTCGATGTTGCCGTCTTTGGAGATCGCCAGAACGCCGTCGTCGATGGCATTAATCACCACATCAGACTTACTTTCAACGGCGGAAAGTTTATTCTCCAGGCTGGATGTATTGTCGTCGGTTTTTTGGCGGCGAATCCATAAAACAAGGCTGAAAATCAAAGGTAAAAATCCGAAGAAGAGGTAGCCGATGATGAATTGTACGTTTATTCCCTGTTGAACGCTGGTGGCTATAATCTGTAAAATAACCAAAAGCCCCATTATTCCTGAGGTTATTGCGCCGAAAAATCCTGCAAAAATTGCCACGATAATCCACATAACTAGGAACGGCGAAACGACTCCGCCGCTGGTAATTATGGTGGTCGTGGCGACGGCTACGGTTAACAAATATACGAAAATTCCAATTCCAGTTTCGTGTTTTCTGGGAAGCCAAAAACATAAAATCAGCACAATTAAGCTGCCGATTCCTGCTACGCCAGCCGCCAAATCTGAGACTGATAATCCGATGGGCAATTGATAACCGGTCGGTATAAATCGCGCCCATGCATATAAAAGAATGATAGTGAAACAGCTCAGTAATGCCACTTCACATAACCGTCTTAACCAAAATCTGGAAATCGCGTGAGGCTTAAAGTAAATCCCGCCCTTTCATAGTTTTATTATGGCGAATTTTCAGGAAAATCTCAAGAGTTATGTGGTATAGTAATTGCATGAATAATGATTTGGATCGGAATCAAAATAATAATCTCACAAATAATGAATTGCCCACCCTGCCTAATGCCGAAAATGTAAAAGATCAACAAACTTCTATGGAATCCTCAGTAGCCATGGGTCCTTCGTTTGATAAGAGTAAAGCATTTAAGTATGCAGTATTTTATGTGATTGTTTCTGTGATTGCGATATTTGCGGGGGTTTATATTTTTGTACAGGGGCTAAGTAACCGTGGTAATAATTTTGGGAATTATATTGCTTTCTTAGTGGCCGAACTTTTGGCCATTGGTGTTATATATAGCTCTCTATTTTTGGCTGGATCTGTACTCATACAATATAAAAAAGGGCGCTACCATTTCATCAGCCAGACGGTGAAAAATAGTCCCAAGGCTGCTTTTTATGCTGCAATAGCTGTAGTGATATTCTTAACGTTGCTCTGGGGGTATGATAGACCTATAACAATATTCACACTCCTTCTCTCTCCTGTCGCTGCTTTTGCTTCAGCCTTGGAGGTTGCTAATAGAGATTCGGTGTGGCAATATGCTGCCATTAATATGTCGATTATTGATGGAAAAATAGAGAAAAAGCATGCCTTTTTATGCACCATAATTTACATAATTCTCTGTCTTCTTGCGTCGGTATTTTTTGCTATTGTTGTATTTTATAGTCGTGATGTACTATATGCTGGATTAGCGTCGCTTGTTGAAGCTATATTTCCTATTGCGGCTATGATTATAGGGATAATTATCTGTATTTCGATTTATTGGTATAAATCTGGACGATATTGGATTGCGGATTATCTAGTGAAAAACGGCAAAGTAGTTAACTCATTTTTTACCGCTATAATTTTCTACACGATCATGTCTTTCTTGAGTCCGTCAGCTGATATGGAAGATAAATATTCAATAATGTGGCTTCCTATATCTTTGATGTTCTGGAGCTTAAAACTTATCGTCTTAGTTAGCCCGCTGGTGGCGCTAGCGTATGTCTCTTGGATTACGGTGTCGTGCTGTGTAGGAAGCCGCCACACAAAGCCCATCGAAGAGAGCATGGAAAAACGCCAGCCAGATTATACGGATCATTACACGAATCAACCGCTTTCATATAAGTGGATCAAGCCTATGATCATTGCCATTATTGCGATTATCGTCTTGCTTGCAATACTGATTCCTTTATTAATTGCGATAGGATAATAATTTGAAAATATAATAGTCAGGAGAATAATTCTATGAATAACGATCAGTATAATAATCAAAACAACCCTACGGATAACGCGCCAATCGCTTCACCTGAAGCTGAAGATATGAAGAAGCAATTAACTTTTACGGAAGCTCCAGCTGTTGCAGAGCCCTTGCCTACTGTGAAAGCAGATAAAGAAAGGACCATCGGAATTACAATTGCTTTCGTGACGTTTTGTGTTGCATTAGTAAGTGTAATGATAGAAGATGACCCTAATTCTAGGGATATGATACTTAATGTTATCTATTATATCTTGCCTGAGTTTATACGTATTGCTTTTATAGCCTATAGCTTAGTGCTGTCGATTGTTATGATTAAAATGTGTATGTTTAGGCAATATTGGGTAACAGATAGAGTTATGAGAGGGATAACAATTATTCCGTTGACGTGTATAGGGATTGCTCTGATGTTCGCATTAATTTACTTTATCTACAATATACAATATACTATACTTGCACTTGGTGGCGCTGTGATGGTTTCGTCGGTTGTGTTTGTTGCTTTACTTATTGTTGTGTCTGTAATTTACTTTTCTTGGGCTGTACTGTCTTATCATAAAAAGTCGATGTCTAACATAGAGAAAAAGTAGACAAGCCCTCTCTTTCCATGGTATAATCCATGGAGTTATGGCCCTATCGTCTAGCGGTTAGGACACCAGGTTCTCATCCTGGCAACCCGGGTTCGATTCCCGGTGGGGTCACCAAATAGTTAACTTATTAAAAACATCTACATGAAGGTGTTTTTTTAATTTGTGAAGTAGTATGCTTCAATTCTCAATATTCTTCAACTTTTCGTATAAATACATACTACAAACCGTACGTAGATGGTCTAGTTGACGATCTGTATGGCCTCATAACTAGGGACGGCCTAGAGTTTATAAAGTAACAAATCCACCCCGTCCCATTCCTCAACCACCGTGGTCAAAGTGTACATAGCGATGGTTTTGGCGTTGTCGTATATTTGTTTTGATGTAAGCTTCTTTAAATCTCTCAAATTAAAGAGATTAATGTTGTTGGATTCGCCGCTAGCTATATCATGTATCGGATTTTCCGAAGTAATAAACGCATAACTTATGTCCGTGTGATAATGCCCGCCACCAGCAGGATATGTGTGAATCGCGATCGGTTGAGGATGCAGTTTCACTCCAGGCAATGAAGCAAGTCTATTGTAACTCGGTTGCAACAACCTCAGCTGGTTTTTGTCGTAGCCAGATTCTTCGGCTATTTCCCGTAAGACCGCTTGCCACGGCGTCTCGTCCAGCTCGACATGCCCGCCAAACTGCAATAACTTGTTTAGCTTGCGGTGCTTATGTAAAATAATCTGAGGTTCAGCACCCTCTGTTATTTTTACGATATATCCGCTAACACATATATCGTGCTGACCAGGCTGGTTGTGTATATGAGACATACTATAAATTTTACTTTAATTGTGGCGTGCGGTCAAAAGGATGCGCAAAGGTAACCTTTAGGGTGAGTAGGTTATAAGTTGCGCTGTTTGATACAACGTAGCTACGCAGTTATGTCTATTAATAAAAGAGAGCTTTGCGCTATATCTTCGGATGGTATCTCTGGGGATATTTGCTTGAGGAGTTCTTGGCTGCTAAATATAAAGTAAACTCCAAAAACGGGAGGCGACCATGAGTTGCTTCAGTGATGATACATTTTAATTGCCATGGCAAGAAGTTGTCTCGTGTTTTTGTGGGTGAGGAGTTGAAAAGCTTTTGGTAAGCTGACCCACAAGGGGCGTATATTTTCTCCTGGCTGAAGCTGTTGTTCTTGTCGAGGTACTGAACTATTAATAGACATAGCATAGTATGAAACCTCTTTTACTACGTGGCCATCACCTGTTGAGAATTCATATATTAGAGTATCAATAAATCCTAGGATCATTGCGTGGTATCCAGTTTCCTCGAGTACCTCTCGCACTGCAGTGTCACGGCTATGTTCTCCGGGTTCTATAGAGCCTTTAGGGAAAGAATATTCCTTGGCTGGCTGTAGTGATTCGATTATAAGAACCTCATTATCTTTAACGATAACCCCTCCCGAACTATAATGGTGAATAATATTTTTTTGAAGCCATGTGTATCTAAGTATAGCATAGGATTGTTAGTATTTTTCTTAAACACAGCATAAATTTCACGAGGTACTTTTTAATAACTTATACTTAGGCGTTTATTCGGGCAATATTTTTGACATTTGACCAAAAAAATCTGCTCTATTTACCTAGAGGTCATTATTAATACACATCTCTGGAGGGCATCTCCAGAGATATTTTATATCAGCCATTCTGCGCCAAATATACATTTACATCAATGGGAGGTAACCCTGACAAAAACTACTGTATCCAAAAATCAGTACGCCGATTCGCGCGATTTCATGACAAGCTTGCTGTTTCGTAAATGGACGATTGCAATTATTCTTTCTCTTTGGGTTGAGGCTAAGCGCTATTCTGCACTGCACCGCTCTCTTCCAGGGGTGATTCAAAAAGTGCTCACCGAGCACCTCAAGCGACTAGAATACGCCGGCATCGTCCGGCGCTTTTTTATCCGACGATTCCACTGTTTACCATAAGGTATATTTTTTATAAGTGCCATTTCTTGGTAATATTTGAAGCAATTCATCGCTAAAGACGGTGAGCGCTGCATATGAGACACCGTGGGAGTCCATAGAAGGGTTCTTTTTATTATTCTATGTTGATTTTCTCGGCGAACATTGCGAATTGAGGGTTTTCAAAGAAAAACAGCGGTTCTCCGCGATAATCGTGATATTTCTTCAGTTTTTAGTCGTCACTGCTCATCTGCTTAACAACTTCTATCAAATTCCGCGGTGTAATGTCAGCCTTAATTAGATATCCGTCAACACGACTCATGACGGATTTTCGTGAAGCCTCATCCTGCTCAAAATTGGTCATAATCAGAATCTTACTATTCGGAACCAAATCGACATTATTATTTCTCAGTGCGTCTAAAATCTGGTCACCGCGTTGCTCTGGTAGCATCAAATCTAAGATTATCAAGTCAAAGTTCTGGTTGCGTGCCGCCACTAGCCCGTCATTCCCGTCAACCACCCACGTCACGTCATATCCCGCTTTTTGCAGACTTCTGACGTACATTTCGCCAATAAATCGGTCGTCTTCCACGCATAAAATTGTCTTTATCATAATTCCTCCTAGCCCTTATACATAGCGTGATTTTTTATCCAGCCGCCGCCCTTTCGTATCAATTGATTGTTCAGTTGCCCGTCTTCTAACAATTTATCTTTAACTGTAGCATAAATTGGCAAAGTGAACGAGAAGACTGAGCCTTCGTTTTCGCGAGATCGAGCGATTATCGAGCCGCCATGAGATTCGACAAAGGCTTTGCAGATGTAAAGCCCGATTCCCGTCCCGGCTACAGCCTCGCGTGATCGGTGCGATCTATAGAACTTGTGAAACAAATTGTCCACAACATTCGCCGGCATGCCAATTCCATTATCAGCGACAGACACTTCCACGAAGTCACCTTTTTGCTCTGCGGAAACGGTTACGGACCCGCCCTCAAAACTGTATTTGATGGCATTGTCAATTAGATTACCAATCACTTCCCCGATACTTCCGTGATCAGCGGCTACTGTCGGCAGATCATCTGGAATATTGACGCTGAGCATTCTGTGTTGAGTCGAGGCGCGAAGCTGCATATCGTCAGCAATCGAGGCGTAAATATTAGCGACAGTGTCTTCTAATAAATAAACCTTCAAGTGATGTCTATCATATCTGGCAACGTTAAGAATGTTGTCAATGTAACTAGACAAGCGGTTAGACGAAACGACCAACCTGTCAAGAAGTTGCCTTTCGTCACCCTGTAGGCGCCCAGCAAACTCTTCGTTGATAATGTCCAGATATCCACGAATAACCGTAATCGGTCCGCGGAGTTCGTGAGCAGCGAACGAAATAAAATTAAGGTCCTCTTCTTCGGGTAGATAATTGTCAGACTTATCTATGAGAAAAATGACAGTTTCGGCGGCGGCGCCTTTCTCGAATGAAACCACGATATCAAAAATCCGCGTTTTTTGGATGATATCAGGGTTGGTGCTAATGCGTTGCCAGCGACGCTCGGCTTTAATTTTCTCATTGGAGATTTCGTGAAGCCAATCGGAAATGCTCGGTTCGTTCAGAAAATCAAGCGCCAGAAAATCCTCGCCTTTTGCATTTCTGGAAATCGGGGCGGCGGAATTGGCGAAGATAATCTTCTGATTGGAATTAAGAATTACTACGCCAGTGCTGGCTTGATTTAGAGCTTGAGTTAGCGGAATTTTTGGCTTGTCGTTGTCGCTAGCTGGTTTTTGCTCTGGCTGATAATCGCCATAAATTGCCTGAAGCGCCGTCTTAAATCCGGTTTTTTCGTAGCGTTTGTCGTTAGGATTTGGCGGAGTGTCGGTGGTTAGTTCGCCAATTTTATGAGAAAGCGCCGCCAGAATTTTATTAAGCGGCGCAGCGATAATTTTAACGATAGAAATTGAAAATAGGATTTGCAGGATAGCGGTAATTAAAATAATAATCCAGAAATTTAGCTGGGATATGGAAATTGCCGTGAAGTGGAGCGCGATTCCTAGTCCTAATATAATGCAGGCACTCGCTGATAATAGGACTAATATAACTTTTCGGTAATAATATTGTTTGTACTCGCGCAGGGTTTTAGATGCTGGATCTATTGCCATGAAACACTTCCCCTTCCTGGCGTGAAGGCTGCAATCCATGTTTGTCCGCGATTTAAGGCGACGTCTTTTCCAGATTCGTCTGTCAATTTAAGCGGCGAATTGATGTCTGTTTGACCAAGTGGCAGTGGCGACTGTGCCGTTTTGGAAAATGTAAGCTTTGCCGGATCCTGTCGTTTTGACGTCTTCGTAACCATCGTAATTTTGAGCCCGAGCTTCAACACCAACCTCCATAGCTACTACGGTATTCGGTGTGATTTGCCCATCTTCTCTATCGGTATGTGGCGCGCCAGCCATACTCCTGAGGTAAGAATTTGACGCCTTGTCGTAAGCGTATGAGGTGTTGTAGAGTGAGCCGCTGAGGTTTATGTTTACAGATGTGGCGTTTGACGATTCGACGGGCTTACCGTCTGCTCGCGCGAAGCTGGTGAATTCGGAATTGTTATAGCCTTTTGCGCTGTTCAATTGGTCAAGTTTTTCTCCTGAAGTATAGACGTTGTGCGGCGCGTAGCGGTCGCGAGATCGCCAATATGATCCGTCGTTAAAGAACTGGTCGATGTCGCGATAATTGCCGTTTCTGACTTGAGATAAAGCGTTGGGGCTTCCGCCAACGTGTGCGATTGACGCCTGATACGGCGCCGCCCAGCTCAAATAGTACAATCTCAAGCTTCGTACTGGACCGATTAGCGCCGGCTTTTCTCCCTGGTACAGAGCCAAAAACCTAGTAATTCCGCCCTCCGCCACTGCTTCATAAACCACGCCAGCTTTCTTCAGTCCTGACTGCGGTCTGGCGGCTGGACTATTCTCAATCATCACGCCAGTTACGGGCAACTTAGCGGCGGCTTCGTTCGCGATTTCCATTCCGGTCAATGGCGAATAAAACTTCTTCGGCGCGGGTTTTTTAGTTGGCAATTTCAGATCCACGCTAGCGGTCTGCTCGTATTTTATGGAGTGAATTGCAATTATGAAAACTCCAGCAATAACCATCGCGCTCACCACGAGCACAATTGCCAGAATGTGCTTTTTTACCCATTCTTTGAACGACTCCCAGCGAGCGTTCTTTTTTTGTCCTGATTTATCTATTTTTTCAACATTCATGCTTATGCTTAGTATAGCATTTTCGGCGCACGAATAAACTATTTTTGTAGATAATTATCGATTCTTTGTAGAGTTTTTTCCTTGCCAATTAGTGCCAGCGTGTCGTTAAGCTGCGGGCTAAACGGCGCCCACGTTGTCACAATTCTCACCAGACTGAACAAAATCCCTGGCTTCTGCCCTGTCGTTTCCAGTAATTGATTAAGGCAATTCTGAACTGTTTCTGGCGTCCAATCCGTAATTTTCTCGAATTCTCGATGGACGATTGTCAGTAAATCTCGTCGTTCGTCGTCGGTCAATTTGCGAAGTTGCTTATTCCCATCAATTAATTCCGTGTCAATTTCAGGCTCAACGAAGAAGTAGCTTGTTAATTTTTGGCAAATCTTGCAATGTCTTCAAGCGATCTTGCGCCAATTCCAGAACGCGCTTTTTATAAGATTCGTCGGCGTTTTTGGCTTCTTCGCCCCAGAACGGTTGGCAGCGAGAGTAAAGATCGTCCAAACTAAGCGAGCGAATCCATTGACCGTTAAGCCAAATGAGTCGTTGTTCGTCAAATCGCGCGCCAGATTTTTGAACTCGATCAAGCGAGAACTTTTCAATCAGTTCGGCTTTACTGAAAATTTCTTGCTCCGTGCCGTCATTCCATCCAAGTTGTGCTAAGAAATTAAGCATCGCTTCTGGCAAAATTCCCTCTGATCGATATTCGGTTACGCTTTAGCGCCGTCACGCTTGCCAAGTTTTTTATTTCCTGATGGCGCCATAATGTGTGGCACGTGTGCCAGAATCGGCGGCGTAATTTTAAGAGCTTCGTAAAGCGATAGGTATTTAGGCGTACTGGCAATATATTCCGAGCCGCGAATCACGTGTGTGACTTGCATTTCGAAATCGTCAATGATGTGCGCAAAATTGTAGGTTGGTAGACCGTCCGCTTTGATCAGAATAAAATCATCCAAGGCTTCTGGGCCAGCTGACAGCTCTCCCATGACGGCGTCCGTCCAAGAATACCGCTTAATTTCTGGAACTTTGAAGCGCAGCGGCATTCCAAGTTGCCACTCTGGCGGATTTTCTGGACGATGGTCGCGATATAAGAATGCTCGCTTTTCGGCCTTGGCTTTGTCGCGGAAAACTTGCACTTCTTCGGGCGTGTACGGATCGGCGTAAGCTAGTCCTTCGCTAATCATTTTCTTTGCCCACTTTATGTAAATATCACGGCGATCTGTCTGGTGATATGGACCAAAATTGCCAGACTCTTCTTTTGGATTGTTAAGAATTGGTCCTTCATCCCAATTTAGCCCTAGCCAATTTAAGGTTTCCAAAATCATTTCTTCCGCGCCTTCGACGAACCGAGCTTGGTCCGTGTCTTCAATGCGTAAGATGAAATCTCCCTGATGCGCCCTGGCAACAAGGTATGTGTATAGCGCGGTGCGAACGTTGCCTAGGTGAATATAGCCAGTCGGACTTGGCGCAAAACGAGTTCTAATAGTCATGAATAAATTATAGCACGTTATCTGATGAGTTACAGGCTAGTGGCAATTTTTTCAATTTGGCTGCTTGAGAGGTTTGCGTCGCCACTTATTTGATATAAAATCCCGCCGTTCACCCAAGCCGCTTCTTTTCCGCCGCTGTAAATTGTCAATCCGTCGATCATTGTGGTGTTGGATTCTTGTGTTTCTCAGAGAAGAATTCTTTCACTGCTGATGAATTCCAGCCGCTTTTTTGCTGGGTTATGGTGTATCCTGAACTTCCGTCGGCGTAGGCATATTTCATAGAGACCTCGCCCGATTTGAACTTGATAGGTCCGTTCAGTGCGTAGCCGTCTGGCTTGTAGCCTGGGTATTTGGCGTCAATTCCTGATTGAACGGCTGCCATTTTTATGGAGATATTTGGCATACTCAAATATGTTAAATAGCCACCTAGTAGCATCACCGCAAAACCAACAGAAAACGTGTTCAACCAACGTAATGCGCCGCTCTTTTTCTGGCGTCGACGTGCTTTTTTATTGCTAATAATCTCATTCGACAAAGCTTTCTCAATCGCTTCGTTTTTCAATTGGTGAGCGGTTTTTGCGACTGGCTTTTCTATTTTTTGCGGAGCGACGGCGACAAGCGGATTGTTATTCATAGCCAGAGGCTGGCGTTCTTTTCGCAATTTAGTGTTAATGCTAAGAGGTCTTTGTTGGGCGCGACGAGTAACGGGGTGAGCTTCGGCTGGGCGGTTAATAGTAATTTTCTGAGGAGCTGGCTTGCTGACAATTGGCGTAGAAAACTTCTTCACGGCGACATGTTGTTTCACGTCGACGCGAGCTTTCTGGGGTTTGGCGGCCAATGGCGTACGTTGCGGCATTTTAACGTGCCGACGATTCAATGTGCTGGATTTCTGAACGTGTGCGGCGTGAATATTTGATACAGATGTACCACGCTTACTGATTGATTGTTCTTTTTTTATTTCAGTTTCTTTCACGTCAATATCATCCATTACCATTCCGGTAATAGTGTTGTAAGCTCGTCCATTGATAACCACGTAGTTTTTACTTGCCATTAATCCCCCTAATGTTTATTCCTGTATATTATATTACAAATCGCCTAAGGTTTTTTCAAGTGTAAAAATGTGTTATAATTTCCGTAATTATGTACCAGAAAAAGAATCGCACTAAAGAGCTCGCACGGCGGACCTTTGTGTACACGCTGATGACATTATCACTTATAATTCTTCTTACGTTTTTGACGTTTAGAATGCTTGGCTATACGTTTGATCCAAACACGAAAGAATTGCAACAAACTGGACTCGTCCAATATGAATCACATCCTGGCGGGGCGCTGGTTTATGTTGACGATATGGAGCTGCGCCGCACTCCGACGAAAAGCACCGTTCTTCCTGGCAAGCACACTTTTTCGATGAAATTGGATAAATACGAACCGTGGCAAAAAACGTTGAATATCAAGTCCGATACCGTTACGAATTTGAATTACGCCAGACTGATTCCGACAAAACGCGAAACCACCGAAGTAAAAACGTTTGACTCATTGCAATCTGTTTCTCTGTCGCCAGCTGGCAATTTCTTGATGGGATTTGGCGTTAAAGATAAAACTCCGATTTTGACAATTGGCGACATTCGCGATACGAACAAAGATAAGGAAAAGTTCACGGAACACGCATTAAGCACGAGCGTTTTGGCTGGCTACTCCCTGTCTTCTGACAATCATACGTTTACCGTGTCGGAGTGGGACCGCGATTCTCGTTACGCGCTAGTGAAGCATTCGTATCCGGCAGAAAATAACGCTACAGGCGTGCAGTGGTTGGTTTTTGATAGAGAAAATCCAGAGAAAATTATTGACGTAACAGCGATGACTGGTTTTGGAATTAAGCAAATCGGCTTTGCGGGAACTGGCGCACACACAGCTTACGCTCTGCAGGAAACTGGCGAATTGAGGAGAGTTGATCTTGATAGCTCGACAATTTCCAGCCCAATTTTAGTTGGCGTCGAATCTTTCAAGCTTTACGGCGATGATCGTTTGTCTTATACGGCTGTTATTGACGGTAAAAAAGTGGCAGGAATTTGGAAGCGAGATTGGGAAGAGCCATTTGTGATTGGCACTTTTGCTACTGGTTCTACTCCGGTAATTCGAATTTCTCGCTATTTCAATAAAGACACGGTGGTTTTGACTGATGGTAAAAATATGACAATTTACAGAGGCGACATTTCGGATTCTAAGGACCGCCAAAAAGAGTTCTTGAAAACGGCGAAGATTATTAAGACTGATAATGCGATTACGAACGTAACGATGGACAATGCTGGGCGATTTATCGTGGCGCAAAACGGCGCGGTATTGCAGACTTACGATTTGGAGCGTAAAGAATTGTCTGGCGCATTTAATATTGGCGTGGCGCAGGAAGTGAAGTGGCTTGACAATTTCTATATCCGTAGCGTTTCTGCGGCAGGAAAAATGGAGATTCGCGAGTTTGACGGCACGAACGCTCATACGTTGATAGACGTTAAGCCTGGTTTGGATTCTGTTTTGTCCTCGAATCAGCGATACGTTTACGGATTAACAACCAACGCTTCTGGAAAAATTGTCCTGAGTAAAATGAATATGGACAATGGATCTGTTGGGCTGTTCAATTAATAGATAATTTATCGACCGCCGAATAATTTCTCAAGCAAAGTCGGCTCGGGTTTTCCTGGGATATTTGATTTGTTGCTTTGCTGCTGATTTGAGTTGGATTCTGAAGTCGCGGTAGCTTTGCTTGGGTCTGGACTGATTTGTTCCGCAAAGATAAGAAGTCGCTTTTCTGCGGTTCCTAAAGGCACGCAACTTACAAGCGTCAACATTGGCTTATCCGTGTTAATCTGAACTTTTGAAACTTCGGTCGGCATAACAACCTCTGTTGATGTTATTTTATAAGTGTAGCGTTTCCCGTTGTAATTCATGTAAATAATGTCGCCCTTGATTAACTTTTCATTCTGAGCAAAGACGAATTTATAATCGCCGCCAGCAAAAGCGTCGTTACTGGAGTGTGCGGCAAATACGGCATTTCCGATTTCGCCTGGCACGGCACTGGCGCCAGGAATTGAAAAGTGAGCCACTCCCTTCTCCATGGCTTTTGATTGCGATTTCGTGTCGCTAGCGGCGCCGTAAATAACTGGCGCGTCAACGTTAATCTTTGGGATGATAATCCTAGGTTCTGGTCCGACAGTTACGTCGGTGGAAGCGTCAACGATGATGTTTTGCGGGTTAATTGCGCCAGGTGTTGTATAGGCTGCGACCGCGCCGAAAATAATGCGGTTATATTGCAAAAACACGAAGACTAATAGCACCGACAATCCAGCAATCGCTGGAACGAAATGCCGAGATTTTTTCACTTTATTTGCGGAGTCGCGAACCTTTTGCTGAATTTGGCTGCGGAGTTCTTTATGGCTGCTTTTTGTGGGTCCAGAGGCTCGTCTTTGCTGACTACGGGCGTGATATTCTGATTTTCCTTCGTCAATCGAGAAATTTCACGGTTTTTTGCCGCAATGTCGCCCGCGTAGTAACGCTCGTAATACATCTGATAATATTTCTGCCAAGCGCTGTGGTATTGCTTCCATTGGTCGGCTGAAACTTGAGTGTGGATGGTTGAATTTTGAGTTTGAGTGGTTTGGTTTGCGGGAGCGGAATTGCTAATTTGTGGCTTTGGCTGAATCTGGGTTTGGGCAATTGGCGTCGTCCGCATAGCGTGATTGACGGTGCCTTTTTTTAGTTCTGGCTGTGGTGTTGTTAAAGCTTGCTGAGGCTCGGATATTTGTGTCTTAGGCTGTTCTGATCGGACTTCGGGTTTTGATTGTAGTTGATCGGAAAATGGTTGCGGCTGAGCTTTTCTGGCGCAGAATTTTGCTCTTCTGTTCTGGAATAAATAGCGTCAAGCTGCCCACGAATAACATCAGCAGCGGCATTTCGTGAGGCTGCTGAATCGCGAGTTGGCGGCGTGAGAGATCGGCGCTGATCTGATACCGACATGCCCACTCGACCGTTTGATTGATCATTCGTCGGATACATAACTTCTTTCATTATACGTCAAATTGATATCAAATAAAAGTCGTGCTTGTGATAAATTGTTGGTTGTGTTACAATCATACGGTAGCTTGGAGCGTTCTCTTGTGCCGCGGTGGCGGAATTGGTAGACGCGCTAGACTCAAAATCTGGTGAGCAATAGCTCGTGCCGGTTCAAGTCCGGCCCGCGGTACCAGAGGCAGCTTCAGGTGATAATCGTCCATTTTGGGCGATTTTTTTATGCAAAGAAAACAGCCCGCAGAAAGGCATTGTGCCGAGGCTTTATAGCCTTCCAGGCGAGCTGTTTTCTTCCTGCGGGCTTTTTACGACAGCCCCTTCCCTCCGTTCTCTTTCGCGTTCAGCAAGAACACGAAAATAGCGAAGCCTCCGGCCAGCGCTCCCAATGGGCGCTGCAGAGGACATGTCTGAGCCAAGCAGACATGCGATCAGCATCCCAGCCGCCGCTCCGATTGCGGCGGAAGCGGCGACGACCGTCGCTAAGAACACAACCATGATTAATGCGATTCCGATTCTTCGCATGAAATCACTCCCTAAAAGAGATGCTCTTCACTCGCGACCAAGGGCTACCTTCGCCCTCTGACAAGTCGCGGCGAAAGCTTGTTAGTATAATACAACTAATTGTACGCAATGTCAATCGGATATTTATAAAGAAGCTACATTTTACAAATAGCGGTGCTGATTGCTGCTAGCGGCGCTTTCGGCGACCAGATCAAGTAGCTTGCGGCGCGGGCGCCGACGGTTCCCCGCCAAATTGCCATTGGTGCGTCCCATTTTTGGGTGACGACTTCTCCGCTGTGGGCGATTATTAAATTGTCGGCATGAAAAACGCAAATTGTTACGGGATACGTGATGGTGAATTTGTGAAGCGCTTCGACGAGTTGCGACAATTGAATGCTGAACGTAATCATTTTTGGATAAAAAATTGCGCGGAATATTTTCTGAACTTGCGCCAGACTTGCTATGAAAACCACGTGCGGATTGTCCAGAATTTCCTGAAAACTATTTTGCACAAGGTCAATCGCATCTCGCGTCAGCACGACGGGAATTTCTGACTTTTTGATCAATTCTTCGTAGACAATTGCCGTTTGACTATTTCGTCCAGCGTCGCCGCATAATAGCAATACGTCCGCCCATCTTTCCAGCGCCAAAGTTTCAGTGAGCGCTTCGTTGGCCAGGCTTCCTGATTGGTTTGTCGGTGCGAATAAGACGTCGGTCATATTCGCGGGGACATTTTTTTTCAAGGCGTCAGGCAGTAAAACGCGAGCCTCACCTACGCCAGTTTTAAGGGATTCTTGATAACTTTCTGCCACCGCCAAAAAGCCTAATTTGTTGCCGCCGATGATTCCTAATTTTCCCGCTTGGTCGCGTCGCTCTGGCTTATTCCATTCGACATCTGGAAAAAGTGGCTTCCCTGGTTCTTGTTTTTGCCAAAATTTCATATCCATTACAAATTTACCTCAATGCTCACCGGGCAATGATCGCTGCCCATTTGTTCTGGATGAATTTGCGGATTAGTAACGCGATTTGCGATTTCGCGCGACGCCAGCCAATAGTCAATCCGCCAACCAACATTTCGCGCTCTGGCATTCGCCCAGTGTGTCCACCAAGTATACGCGCCAGTTTTTTCGGGGAAAGCCGCCCGGAAAGTGTCCGTAAATCCAGCGTCCAAATAGTTCTGAAAACCTTCCCGTTCTTCGTCGGTGAAGCCGTGCTTGCCGACGTTGGGTTTCGGATTTGCCAAGTCAATTTCCTGATGCGCCACGTTCATATCGCCACAATAAAGGACTGGCTTTGACAATTCCAATTCTTCCAGATAAGCCAACACTGCCTTGTCCCATTTTTTATATCGCAAATCCAATCGGCTCAAATCCCCTTTTGAGTTTGGAGTGTAGCAATTGACAACCCAAAAATCGTCAAACTCGGCGGTGATAATTCGTCCTTCGTCGGCTGGATTGCCGTACTCATCGCCCGTTAAATCAAATTGCTCAATGATGTTCGGCGGAAAACCATCGCGCCAACTTAAGGGCGGGATTTTAGAGAAAATCGCCGTGCCGGAATAGCCTTTTTTGGCGGCGGAATAAAAATGCTCGTGATAATTTGGCAGGTCAATTTCAACTTGATCTCTGGCGGCCTTAGTTTCCTGTAGACATAGAATATCTGGATTGTACGTGTCGATGAACTTCGCGAATTCACCTTTATTGATGACTGCACGAATGCCGTTTACGTTCCAAGAGAAAAGCTTCATAGTTTTATTATACCGTGATGATATAATTTAATGAATATGCTACCAATGTACGATAAGTTTTTGGGCGAAACATCAAGCGATTTCATGGACGTCGGCGGCGTGAAAACTGCTTATTATTTTTATCAAGGCGGCTCGAATAAAACTATTTTGCTAATTCACGGCATTGGTGGCGATTTTCACGGGATGATTCCGCTGGCTTATCACCTGAAAAATAACGCGAATTTGGTGTTTGTTGACTTGCCTTCTCACGGCAGAAGTCAATTGATAAAAAATATGAAAATGAGCGATATTGAAAATTGGGCGATGAATTTGATGTCGGCTTTTGACGGTAAAGGCGTGTCGATTGACGAGGTTATTGCTCATTCGCTTGGATGTTTGGCGGCAAATAAAATGCGATGCCGGAAAATTTGGTACATCAGTCCTCCGATGAAAAACTTCGGTTATGTCGAGAATCTCCTCGTCGTTCTTTTACCGCACTCGTCGGGTGAATCAATATATTTATTTGAACTATTATTTTTCGGTGTTTCGTGGGCTGTGCTTGGTGAATAATAGACGGAAAAATGTCGTGGATTTGATACGGTGGCTGACGAAAAATACGCGAGTAACGCGGCGGCAATATTTGGAGCAATCGAAAATTGCGCGGGACATTTCTCGGAGTGAAAAAATTATTATTTCTGAGCGTGAGTTTACGGGATTGATAGTTGGGCGACGGGACAAGATTTCGCTTCCTGTGAACGCCGCCGATGGTGTAAAAATTGATAAATTCGTGGCGCTTGATACGGGACATTTGTCGGTGTTGGATAGCCCAGAGCTGGTTGCTGAATTGATATTGGCGGAATAATTATTTGCTATACTGTAGTATGAGTAAGAAAGACGATAAAAAACTAATTGTTGATATGATTTCTGAGAGTGAATTCACTGTTCAGGGTCATGGTGTGCATACGGCCTTTGTAGAGATGACAAATGCACTTAAAGATCGTGATGATATTGATATTGCGGTGAATAAGGCGCGGTTAGACGCGGATATCGTCCATGTACAAACTACTGGACTGTATTCGATGAAAAAAATGCGTCAATCTGGCGGAAAGAAGGTCGTGTCTGCTCATGTTGTGCCAGCTTCTTTTATAGGTAGTATTAAGGGCGCGAAGTTGCTAGAGCCACTTGCTCGCGCGTATTTACGATGGTTTTACAATAAAGCTGACTCGGTCTTAGCGGTATCTGATTATACAAAGAACGAACTGGAAAAAATTGGTGTCAAGAAGCCAATTTCTGTACTATGCAACACTATAGATACGGCAAAATATGCCAATTCACCGGCGAAGAAGAAATCTGCTAGACAAAAGCTTGGCATTAGCAATGATGCTTTTGTGGTCGTTGGAAGTGGTCAAGTGCAGCCACGTAAGCGTGTCGATGTGTTTTTTGATATGGCAGAAAAGATGCCTGATGTGGAGTTTGTATGGGTCGGCGGCGTGCCGTTTGGAGTGATTGCGGCTGAGAATGGTGCTATGCAAAGAATGATGAATAATCCGCCAAAGAATTTGAAATTTACCGGTGTGATACCGCTTGACGATGTTGCTGATTATTATCGTGCGGCCGATGTATTTGTGCTACCGAGCGAACAAGAAACTTTCGGTTTGGTTGTTGTTGAGGCTGCTGCTGCAGGATTGCCTGTTGTCTTGCGAGATATTTCTGATTATGACACAACATTTAGAGATGGGGCGGTAATGGCTTCGTCTGATGGTGACTTTGTGAATCAAGTAGATAAACTGAGGCGAAATAAGAAATTTTATAGCCAACAATGCCGATTAGCAGAAAAGATTGCCAAACGTTTTGATAGTAGTGCTGGCGCTGAACGATTGGTCGAGTTTTATCGATCGCTGATATAAATGGTATAATGGGGACATTATGAGGATAGGACTTTTTACGGACAGCTATAGACCGTCCATTAACGGTATCGTTTACGTTGTTGAATCATTAAAGCGCGAGCTGGAAGCTTTGGGGCATGAGGTTTATGTTTTTTGCCCAGCAAAATCTATTAGTCCGTCCAAGCAAGCCGAACTTCTCCACGAAGATGAAAATAGTCGAATAATTCGTTTCCGCTCAATTACGGGCGCGTTCTTTGACGATTACGACACGTCGGTGTTTTTCCCTCCTGTGGTGCAGCGCCAAATTGCTAATATGCATCTGGATGTCGTTCATATTTTTACGCCGTCGCAAATTGGACTATTGGGCGTGAAGGCGGCGAAGAAAAATAAAATTCCTTTGATTATCCAGCATTGTACGGATCTATACGAATTCGTTGATCATTATCCTGCGGTTTTACCAGGAGTTTTGGCGTTGGCGGGAGTGGTTTTTCCATTGTCGGTGAAATTGAACGGACAAGATCTACTGGAAGTTGCCAAATTATATCGTCCGCGTAATGGCGTAACGAAATGGAATAAAGATATTATTGAGCGTATTATAACTATTTATACAGCAAGGCGGATGCGGTGATTGCCTTATCGCGTAAAAGTCGTGATCAATTGGAATCTTGGCAGACTGAAGATTACGCGTACGATGTTACTTTAATGCCAAACGGTGTGAATGCTCTTCCGCGGGCGAGCGCGAAACGAGTCGCAGAGTTCCGCGAGCAATGGAATCTTGATGAAAAAGATGAAGTGTTTGGGTTTGTTGGACGTTTGGGCGAGGAAAAGAATTTGCCAATTTTGATTCAGGCGTTTAGCGAGTTTATTGCTGAAGCTCGTCCAAAATCGAAGCTATTGTTTGTTGGCGATTTTGAATATCGAAAGACTTTGGAAAAAATGGCGGCTGAGACGGATTTTGCGGATAGGATTATATTTACTGGCGCTATGCCACGAGAAGATTTGGGTGTGGCGTATAAAGTGATGAGCGTGTTTACTTTCCCTTCGCTTAAAGATACGCAAGGCTGGGTTCTTCACGAAGCTGCTCACGCTGGAAAGCCGATTGTTATTATTGACAAGGAAGTTTCAGAGGTTGTGAAAGACGGAGTTAATGGCTATTTTGCGGAGAATAATCCAGAAAGTGTTGCGGAAAAAGTAATTGCAATTCTAAAAAGTCCGAAGAAACAAGCGGAGTTTAGTGCTGAAAGTAAAAAATTAGCCAACAAGTTTACGGAGCGAAGCCAAGTGAAGAAGCTTGAAAAGCTTTATCAAAAGCTAATTGACGCGCGCGAAACTCAATAAATCTCAGGCTGAGTTTGTAATAGGTGCGACTATCTATTAGAGATGAGTCTTTTAGTTTCCCTGTCTTGATCGCGGCGTTTGATGGTTTGGCGCTTGTCGTAATTTTTCTTACCTTTTCCGAGTGCAATTACAACTTTAATGAATTTTCCATTGGTCAATAATTTGGTCGGGACAATTGTCATTCCCTGTTTTTTGGCTTCTGTAAAATTGGACAATTGTTTTTTACTTACCAATAATTTCCGCGCCGAAGTGTCGACTGAGCGACTATTTGCTTCTCCGCGAACGTTTAATCGCAGTGAGAAGCTGGCGTTATTTAGCCATAGTTCGCCATTTCTTAAGCTAACAAATGAGCCTTTAAGCTGGACGTGACCTTCTCTGGCGGCTCGCACTTCCATTCCAGTTAAAACCAAACCAGCTACAATTTCTTCGCCAAGTTCATAATCAAACCGTGCGCGACGATTGACAATATTCTGTGTGGCTGGTTTTTTAGCTTTTGGCTTTGACATGGATTATATTATAGCAAAACTTAACGCGACAGTATATTTAGGCTAGTTTTGTGCGGCTGAAATATGACTTATGTTACAATATCTCAAGCATGATAGCCGACATTCATATTACTGAGAAAAGTTTTGGCGATAAGACGTTGATGAAAGACGTCAAGTTCAGTGTGGACGACGGCGAGAAAGTCGGTGTGGTTGGTCGTAACGGTGTTGGTAAGTCGACGCTGTTTGGAATATTGAGCGGAAAAGACACTGATTATACGGGCGAAGTTATTTTTCGGCGCGGCATTACGGTTGCGACTACCGCTCAGGAACATCACGGCTTGGGCGAGCAAACGGTCATGTCGTATATTCTTGACGGACTTCCAGAATATTCCAAGCTAAAGAAAATCATTGATGAATATCCGCTGACTATGGGCGATAATATGCGAAAAATTGAGGAATATACACAGGCTCTGGAGCGATTTGACCAAAAAGGATTTTATCAAGTCGAAGAAAAAATTGAGCGAGAGCTGAGCAATTTCCAATTAGACGGTTATGGCAATCGGCGGATTTCTTCCCTGTCTGGCGGTCAAAAAAGGCTGGTGGAAATTGTTAAAATTATGCACTCGGAGGCGCATTTGGCGCTGATTGACGAGCCAACAAACCACATGGATTACGTTGCGAAACAGCAGTTTATTGATTGGATGAATTCGCAGCCGCATCAAGCGATGCTAATCATTACGCATGATCGCGATGTGCTTGGGCAAGTTGATCGAATAGTTGAGATTAAGGACGGACAGCCGTGAGCTACCGCGGAAATTATGACGCATATTTGAAGCAGAACGCTCAAGCCACGACGGCTGGAATGAATAATTTTGAGCAGATTGAGAAGCGAATTGTTAACCTGAAACAAAAAGTTTTGGACTATCAAAGACTTAAGGAAAAATCGCGAAATCCTGGTACTATTCAGAAATTTAAGCGCTTGGAGAATGAGGCGCGAGCGGAGCTGGCGGAATTGTCGGAAATGGAAAAGCCGACGTTTTGGATTGACAAAGAATCTGCTAGTCAATTGGACTATAAATCGGCCGAGCGTTACGGAAAGTTCAAGTCGCGTAATATTCGCCTGAGTATGAAAGACGCTTCCAGCCGCAGTCAGCACGTGTTGGTTCGCGCGGAAAATGTGGCGGTTGGGATTGGTGAGCGGATATTATTTGAGGACGTGAATATTGATTTGCGCGAAGGTGAAGCGATTGAAATTAGAGGTCGCAATGGCGCTGGTAAAACTACGTTGATTCGGATGATTCTGGCGTCGGGCAAGAGTTTTGACGGCGGTCCTATTCTTTATTCTGGCGATATTTTCCTTGATCCACAGGTTCGAATTGGCGTTTATGAGCAAGAAATTGACGAGCGATATCTGTCTGATCCGCTAGAAAAAGCGATTGAAAAATTGTATATGAGTCGCGATTTGTCGATTTCTGATACGAAGATTCGGCAACTTTTGGCTGACTATTTGTTCACGGACGCTGATCGGATGACGCCGCTGGCTCGCTTGTCTGGCGGTCAAAAGGCGCGTTTTCAGATTATTGTCATGCTGGCGAACGACCCGCAACTGCTGATTTTAGACGAGCCGACGAATCACTTGGATTTGCCGAGCATCGAAGAGCTGGAAACGGCGTTGGCCAAATATTCCGGAGCGATTCTTTACGTCAGCCACGATAATTATTTCCGCGAAAAACTTGGCGGCAAAGTTGTGCAAATTGGCGCAGAATAAAAATTTTCCGCCAGAATTTGACGGAAAATCTTAAGTCTATTTTCAAGAAATTAGTCAGCTAGTAAGCCGTTTTTTCGTAGCAAATCTTGTAGTTTCGGTCGATCAAAACCAAGCACTAATTCCTCGTTAATATCCGTTACTGGCACGCCTTGGAAGTTGCCGCCATTTTTATTTAGCAATTCTTCTTTTGCGCTAGGATCAGCCTCAATATCTTTGGAAACAAAATCAATTCCCAACTTTTTCAGCCATTCCATTTCCGTGTGGCAAAACGCGCACCAGCTAGTGTTGTACACGACAACTTTTGTGTCTTGATGGTTGTTCGTTGTGTCTTCGCTCATATATTCCCCTATTTAATAACACTTCCAATTATAGCATAACGGTTACGTCTATTTAGAATTCTTCGACGTCAAATGCCAATTTTTGCACCATTCGCAGTGATATATATCAATCGACAAATTCGGGTTTGCTAATTCCTGGATTTCCGCTGCTTGGCGCGTTTTTATCTCTGTTGAGAAGCGACGTTTTTTCTGACAATTAGCCAACCCTGAAATTGACATCAATGATGTTTTTTGGGTTTTTTGACTATTTTTTGAATAATTTCGTCGTGGCATCTTGCAAAATAGTATAACAGATTGATATAGTGGAAAGTAATGGTAAAAGAAACTGACATTTCGGCTAATGATACAGGCGATTCTGGCGCAATGATGATTTTGGCAAGGACGATAATTGGTACAATGTGGCGAATGTTCTTGCCTACAATTGGTTTGACTTTGTTGGGATTGTGGCTGGATAATGTCAGTGGAATGAAGATGAGATGGTTGCTTGCTGGGATTATTTCTGGCGCGATTATCTCAGTGGTTCTCGTAGCTTTGCAAATTGCTAAAATTAAACAGCAGGAGTTGAAAAAATGATCGATTATATGGCAAGCGCTGGTCCGCATATTTCAGTAAAGGTTGACGAAGTTCTCAATATTGCTGGCGTATCTATTACGAATTCACATTTGGTTGGGTTTTTGGGGTTGATTGTGCTGGTATGGGTGATGTTTCGTACTCGTGCAGCGGTTTTAGGTAAAAAGAAGCATAATTTTATTACAAGGCTAATTCAGTGGACGTTCGACGGACTTTATAATACGGTTTGCCAAGTCATTCCAGATCAAAAATGGGCGCGTAAAGTTGCTCCGCTCTGTATTACGCTGTTTTTCTTTATCGTTGCGCAGTACTGGCTGGGGCTTTTGCCGATCGTCGGTCCAATTACAATTGGCGAGCATCACACTCCTCTATTCCGTGGTGGTGTGGCGGATCTTAATATGACTTTCGGCTTGGCAATTGTAACGATTGTCGCGGCTCAGGTTTACGCGTTTAAGTATTTGGGTTTCAAGGGCAATTTGGGGCGATATTTTGTCAACCCGCTGCGTGATCCAATTATGTCATTTGTCGGCATTTTGGAGTTAGTGGCTGAATTTTCGCGAATGCTGGGACTGAGTTTTCGTCTGTTTGGTAACGTTTTAGCTGGCGAAATTCTCTTGGCGATTATCGCTTATATGACGAAGTTTTTGTCGCCCGTAGCTCTGCAGCCGTTCTATTTCTTCGAGTTGTTTATAGGCGGTATTCAGGCGTATATCTTCTTTATGTTATCAACTGTGTTTATTTCCCTAGGGCTGGCTCACCATGATTCGCACGAGCCAATTGATGAAGCTCACTCCTCTGCTGAAGCTAATAAATTAGCGATATCAGAGAGTGATTAAATTAGGTAATAATTAATTAAAAGGAGAATATTAACAATGGAAGCATTATCATTTGCACTTACCTACGCAATCCCAGCTGCATTTGCAGCAATCGGCGCTGCAATCGTTGGTGCAGCAGCTATGAACGCAGCTGGTCGTAACCCAGAAAAAATCAACGACCTACGTACAATGATGATCTTGGGTATTTCATTCATCGACGCTATTGCTATTATCGGTTTCGTCGCAGCAATCGTCGGCAAAGTTATGTAGTTTTCGGGAGTAAATTGTGGAGAAAATATTAACACAATTTGCCAATTCTGGCGTATCGGAAAAAGCTGGTTTGTTTGATTCGCTAGGTATTGATTGGGCGCTGTTGGCGTTTCAGACGGTAGCATTCTTAATCTTGCTATTTGTTCTTCGCAAGTTTGTCTATCCGCCAATGATGGAAATGCTCGTCAAGCGAGAAAAGGATCTGAAAGCGGCTGACGCGGCAGCAAAATCTGCCAAGGAAAATGCCGATCGAGCCGAAGAAATGACCGCTGAAATGATGCGAAAAGCGCGAGCGCAAGCTAGCGACATCGTGGCGTCTGCTCGAGAAGAAGCGACCGAAGTTGTTGAAGAAGCGGCTAAAAAAGCGACCGCCAAATCTGAAGCTTTGATTAAAGAAGCGCATAATACGATTGCTCAAGAGATTGAAAACGCTAAGAAAGATCTGCACAATTCGACATTAGAGTTGGTGGCTGAAGCGACTGGCAAGGTTTTGGGCGAGAAAATTGATGCGAAGAAAGATACGAAGCTGATTTCGGAAGCACTTGAGGAGGCTGAATAGATGAGATTAGTGTCCAGAAGAAAGTTGGCAAAGTACGCAGCTGAACAAATTTTAGCTGGCAATGACGCGGTGTTGGAAGAAATTGCTGGTCTTTTGATTTACGAAAAGCACGAACGTGAAGTTGATTTGTTGGTGCGAGACATTGAGGCAGAATTGGCTGAGAACGGTGAAATTGTGGCGTCGGTCGAGAGTGCGAGAGCGCTTGATGACAATACAAGGCGTAAAATAGAGCAATTTCTGGCGACTGCGGCGAGCGATAAAAATAGCAAGCCAAAAGTGTCGCTAAGAGAATCAATTGACCCGACGTTGATTGGCGGATTTAAGCTACAAACGCCGACCGCAACACTGGACGCAACGGTTTCGAAGAAGTTAACGACTTGCGGGCGAAGAAAATCTAGGAGGAAAAATGAGCAAGATTGATGTGACAGAATTAGCCAAAAGCCTGCGGGAAAAAATCGCGCAGCTGGAGGCGACGGAAGGTTTGGAAGATGCTGGCGTGGTTATTCGCGTTGGTGACGGCGTGGCTTGGGTGCATGGTCTGAGTAGCGCTGGCTATAGCGAAGTGCTGGAAATTGAAACTGACGGCGGTACGGTTGAGGCATTTGCCCTGAACTTGATGGAAGATGAAATTGGTGCGGTGATTCTTGGTGGTGAAGATAAGGTTAAGGCTGGCGCCAGTGTTCGCCGTAAAGGTTCGGTGCTAGACGTTCCTGTCGGTGAAGAACTATTAGGGCGAGTGGTTGATCCGCTAGGTCGACCTCTTGACAACGGTCCAGCGATTAAAACGAAGAAGCGTGGTTTAATTGAGCGTCCTGCTATTGGCGTGATGGGTCGTAAATCGGTTCACGAACCTCTGATGACCGGCATTATGTCGATTGACGCGATGTTCCCAATCGGTCGTGGTCAGCGTGAGCTTATCATTGGTGACCGTCAAACTGGTAAGACGGCAATTGCTATTGATACTATGATCAACCAGGCTCGTCAAAAAACTGGCGTGGTGAACGTTTATGTGGCGATTGGTCAGAAATTGTCGAAGATTGCCAGGTTGGTCGACCGATTGAAAGAGGAAGGCGTGATGGATCAGACGATTATCGTTGCGACCAGCCCGTCCGACGCGGCCTCCCTGCTTTATTTGGCGCCTTACGCTGGTACAGCTATGGGTGAATATTTCCGCGATAACGGCGGTCACGCATTGATGATTTATGACGATTTGACAAAGCACGCGGTGGCTTATCGACAGATGTCGCTATTGTTGCGCCGTCCACCAGGACGTGAAGCTTACCCAGGTGACGTGTTCTATTTGCACTCACGATTATTGGAGCGCTCGGCTAAATTGTCAGATGAACTTGGCGCGGGAAGCTTGACGGCTCTGCCAATCATCGAAACGCAGGCTGGCGACATTTCCGCTTACATTCCGACCAACGTGATTTCTATTACCGACGGTCAGATTTTCCTGGAAACCGACTTGTTCTATCAAGGCATTCGCCCAGCCATCTCGGCCGGTCTATCAGTTTCTCGCGTTGGTGGCGCAGCTCAGACGAAAGCCGTTAAATCTGTCGGCGGAAACTTGAAGCTCGGTCTTTCTCAGTTCCGCGAATTGGCATCATTTGCTCAATTTGGTTCAGACCTTGACGACGCGACAAAGGCTCAAATTGACCGCGGTCAGCGACTCACTGAACTTCTGAAGCAGCCACAATATCAGCCAATGAGCGTCTGGGAGCAATTTGTCAGTATCCACGCGGTGACTAGCGGTATGTTTGACGAAGTTCCAGTTTCTAAGATTAAGGATGCGCAGTCTGCCCTATTGACTTATCTCTGGAAAAATTCTAAAGATGCTATGCGTGAGCTAAACAAGGGCGACAAGCCTTCGGATGAGCAATTGAAATTGATTGATGAAGCTACGAAAGAAATAGCGAAAGGATTTGAGGAGTAATTCATGCCGAGCACTCGCGCGCTGAAAAATCGCATTCGTTCGGTGGACTCGACCAAGCAGATCACCAAGGCTATGCAATTGGTGGCGGCTAGTAAAATGCGTCGTGCTCAAGAGGCGGACAAGGCTTCTGCGCCGTACACGATGGCGGCGGAAGAATTGCTGTCTTATTTGGCGAGCCAAGGCGCAACTGACAATCACCCGCTGTTCGTTAGGCGAAAGATAAATAAGCGATTGATTATCGTGGTGGCCAGCGACAAGGGTTGGCTGGCGCATATAACACCAATGTTTTGAAGAAATATTTGGAGCTGTTAAAGCGTGATGACGAGCGCGGAATTGAGAACTTGACTTTGACGATTGGTCGGCGAGCTTCACAATTCGCAACGCGTCTTAAAGATACGAAAATCATCGGTACGTATGAAGATTTGCCAGATCAGCCGTCTGGATTGACATTCCATACGATTTTGAATACGGCAGTAAATATGTTTGAAAATGGCGAAGTTGACGCCGTTACGCTTGTTTATACGCGTTTTGTCAATAGCATGGTTCAGACTGCGGAATTGGACAGATTATTGCCAGCAGGAACGAAAATCTTGGTTGATCCGAGTGAAGTTTCTAACACGATTTCTGACGCCAAATATGAGCCGAGCATTCCAGAAGTTCTGGACGCGGTGGCGTATCGTTTGGTTGGTGCGCGACTGTTGCAGGCGTTACTTGACGCTCGCGCCAGTGAACATTCTATGCGTATGATGGCGATGAAAAATGCTACAGATAATGCCAGCGATTTGGTTGACGATTTGACGCTAGCTATGAATAAAGCTCGTCAAGGGGCGATTACTCAGGAGCTTGCTGAAATTTCTGGTGGCGTGGAGGCGATGGAACAATGATAAAGGAGATCTTGAAGTAAAGGAGCAATTATGAGTAAAAATGAAGGAGCTGCAATGGTTACAATTGAACAAGTGAAACAATTTCTTGCAAAGCATTTTGCATTTAAAGTTTTAGATAAGCGCATAACACCAACCTTGTATGGATGGTTGGTAAGTCTAGTCCCTGATGAGTATTACACTAGCTCCACATACCGACCAACTATACCTGGTGAAGGTGGTCTGCAAATTGATCGAGAGACTGGTGTGTATTATAGACTTCCAGGCACAATGGCTGCTCTTGAGAGAATGAATGAACAATGCAAAAAACTAGGCATTAAGTCAATTGATGATATTCAGTCTCCAGAACACCTTCGTCAATTTGTTGATGGCTTCTTAACTGCACAAGGTAATATCACTGATAATACAACAGGAGCTGTAAATGAGTAAAAATCTAGGTAAAATTATTCAGATCGTTGGTGTGGTCGTTGACGTGGAATTTCCGCGAGACGTTGAACTTCCAGCGATTTACGACGCGTTGCACGTTAAAAACGGCGATGAGAATTTGGTGCTGGAGGTTGCTCAGCACTTGGACGAGCACACTGTTCGAGCAATTGCCTTATCATCAACGGATGGTTTGAGTCGTGGTGCAGAAGTTGTTGCGACTGGCGCTCCAATTTCCGTTCCAGTCGGCGCGGAAACTCAAGGACGAATGTTCAATGTTGTTGGTGAAGCGATTGACGAAAAACCTCAACCGAAGGGTAAACCGCCCCAATTCACCGCCCTGCTCCAGCACTTTCTGAGCAGTCAAATAAGACTGAGATTTTGGAAACCGGCATTAAGGTCGTCGACTTGATTGCGCCACTTGCTAAAGGTGGAAAAGCTGGCTTGTTTGCCGGTGCTGGTGTTGGTAAGACAGTTCTTATCACTGAGTTGATTAATAATATCGCTAAGTTCCATTCTGGAAACTCTGTTTTTGCTGGTGTTGGTGAGCGAACTCGTGAAGGTAACGACCTTTACTATGAAATGGAAGAAGCTGGCGTTTTGGACAAGACTTCGCTAGTCTTTGGGCAAATGAACGAGCCGCCTGGAGCACGTTTGCGCGTGGCGTTGTCGGGTCTGGCGATGGCTGAAGCTTTCCGTGACGAAGGTAAAGATGTCTTGCTATTTATCGACAATATTTATCGCTACACTCAGGCTGGTGCTGAGGTGTCGGCGTTGCTTGGTCGTCTGCCAAGTGCGGTTGGTTATCAGCCAAACCTCCAGCAGGAAATGGGTGCATTACAAGAGCGAATTACTTCAACGAAGAAAGGCTCGATTACCTCTGTTCAGGCTGTTTATGTGCCAGCTGACGACTTGACTGACCCAGCTCCTGCCACGACCTTTGCTCACCTTGATGCTACAATTGTGATGAACCGTGCATTGACGGAAATCGGTATTTATCCAGCGGTTGACGTTTTGGACTCGAGTTCAAACTCACTTGATCCGGAAATTGTCGGTGAAGAGCATTACCGCGTGGCGCGTGAGGTTCAGCGAATTTTGCAGCAATATAAAGAGCTTCAGGATATCATCGCTATTTTGGGTATGGAAGAATTGTCGGACGATCAGAAGCAGATTGTTGCCCGCGCTCGTCGCATTCAGCGATTCTTAGCACAGCCATTCCACGTGGCTGAGAAGTTTACCGGAAACCCAGGTGTTTACGTTAAATTGGAAGACACCATTCGCGACGCTTCCGACATTTTGGCTGGTAAATACGATGATAAGCCTGAAAACTGGTTCTATATGGTTCAGGGTACGTTGGCTGATCAAGTTGCTCGCGACGCTGAAGCTGAATCTGCCGAGGCTAAAAAACATTCTGAAAAGAAAGCTAAATAGCCATGAAATTGTCATTAGTCACACTTGTCGGTACTAAGGTTGACGAAGAAGTTTATTCGGTGTCAATTCCAACTACTGACGGCGAAATTTCCGTTTTTCCAAGCCACGAGCCTCTAGTGACTATCGCGAGGAATGGCGTGATTACCGTGCGTCGACATAAAGAAGATTCTGATAATCAGTTGGAATATTTCGCAATCTCTGGTGGCGTGGTAAAAATTGACTATTCGTCGGTGCAGATTCTGGTTGATGAAGCTGATCACGGCGATGACATCATCGAGGCGGAAACTCAGAAGGCTCTGGAGCGTGCCATTAAGGCGCGTGATGAAGCTGGCGATCAAGTTGAGCGCGAGAAAGCCAAACAGCTTATCGATCGTCATATGGTGCGATTGAAGGTTGCCGATCTTCATAGGCGTAAGCGACGACACTAGGGATTTAATGTACGACAATAAGATCTCCCGTTATCAGGAGGTCTTATTTTGTCTTTATGATCGCAATCCGGTGATATGGTGGCTACGATCTAGTAGTCGGAGAGGAATGATTTTATAGAACCTATTACTTTCCTGTGCAGCAAGGATTCTTCTTGTTTTGAGACAGTTTTATAAAGAGGCTGTATGAATAATTTTCTAAATTGGCGACCCGTAATCCCTTGTTTTGCGAGATCTTCGTAATAAGTCTCCATAGTTCTGTAGACCACGTCACCTTCATCCAGACTTCGAACCGATCTTTGGTCATCTATTAAGAGTGCGCCCTTGTGGCTACGTATATGTTTAGTATCAAATGTTGCACATATTAATCCGTAAGCGCCCAAAATTTCGGTTATTTCTACCAGTCCGCTGAGATATTCTTCTGCTTTTTCGTCTTCTGCTTTTCTGTCACTTGTGATACCAAATTTATCATAATAACTTGCAGTGTCAGGTGCGGGACTCCAAATAACGATGCTAGAACCCAACACTCCTAGTGCTTTAATGACGCGCACTCGAGATTGTTCTGAATTAAGTTTTGTTACCTCTTGTGATCTCTTTCTTATCTTATCTAGCCCATAAGGATCAAGGTAAGGGTCGGAAGAGAAATCGACCTCTAACTGGTCGCCTTTTGGCAATATTAGGATTCCGGGTGTTTTTGACTCATCGTCTTTTATCGTTTGTGTGTCATTCCGGATTACTATTCTTGATTCTGGAGTTAATTCTTCAGGTGTTTTATGAAACAAAGTTATAGCATTGCCTGTAGGAGGGTCTTCGTAACCATTGTTCTCTGGCAGATATATCGCTTCAGTAGGTAAATCTAACATTTATTATTTTTTATACCATAATAATTATATTTTTTCAAGCAGTTGGCGAACCTCGTCTGTATCCGTGGTGTGCATCAACTTCTCCCGAAGTTCCTTTGCTCCGTCAAAATCGCGAATATAAATCTTGAAAAAACGTTTTAGAGTTTCAAAAGGTCGCCCTAAAATCGGCTGGTAAGAATCGAACAAATCCAAGTGATAATTAAGAAGCGCCAACAGTTCTTCTTTATGATTATCTGCGTCAGTTTTCGATTCACGGAAGCAAAACGGATCGCTGAAAACGCCCCGCCCGATCATAATTCCATTCACGCCAGGATGTTTCTGGCAATTTCCAGCCCATGCTCTCGGTCGCGAATGTCGCCGTTGATAGTCAGGAGCGTTTGTGGGGCAATTTCATCGCGCAGCTTAATAATCTCGTCAATCAATTCATAATGCGCCGCAACTTTGCTCATCTCTTTTTTTGTACGCAGATGAATTGTCAAGTTCATGATGTCTTGCTCGAGAATTGTCGTCAGCCACTCTCGCCATTCATCGACATAAGTATAGCCCAGCCGAGTTTTTACGCTAACGGGCAATCCAGATTTTTTGGCGGCGTCAATTGCAGCTATCGCTATGTCGGGTCGACGAATCAGAGCAGCGCCACCGCTTTTAATCGCAGACTTGGCGGGACAACCCATATTGATATCAATTCCGTTAAAACCAAGTTCTGCGCAGTGCTTAGCGAAAGTTTCCATATCTCCTGGCTCGCCACCCCAAATTTGCGCAATGAGCGGCTGCTCATCGTCAGTTTTGATTAATCGCCCAGCTATGGCTTTATCGCCAGCGTGAACCCAGCCGGTAGCATTTGCGAACTCGGTGAAAAATATATCTGGCGCGCCAGCCTGTTTCACAACATGACGAAACACGACGTCGGTGACGGCTTCCATTGGTGCCAATATGAAAAATGGCTGCGGTAAATCATTCCAAAACGATGTCATCTCTGTTATTTTATCACAAAAAGGAGAAAACCCCTCACTCTCGCCTTTGAGAATGAGGGGGATGGGGGCTCAAGCGGTTCTGCTCGGAGTAATTCTCAACGTTGAGAAAAACTGCCACGAGTGAACTCGCGAGCCCGAAAATTAGAAAACATCAATACTTCCGCGTGCCGGCTCACGTTGCTAGGCGCCATTGCCTAGCAGGGAGTATTGATGAACCTGAACGCCGCCCGTTGGGGCGCTCGATAGCGTTAGGTTTTTTAATTGCCGGATGGCGGACACGGAGGGGGTCGAACCCACTTATCAACCGCTACTCCATTTTCACAACAAAGCGGCGGGATTTTTCCAGAATCATGTCCTTTGATTCTTTTCCGGATTACCGGTCGGCGAATCAAGCCGAGGGCGGACAGACGCCCTCTGCTGACGCGGAGTCAGCGGTTTCGGGGTCGCACAAGCCCCGACTGCCAAAGAAAAAGACTACCAGTGGAGCTTCCTGGGACGGTCGCTCTGACCGGTGGCTGCGTTTTCCGCGGCCTGCTTATCCAGAACCGTCGCGTACAGACGGTCCAGAGTGGACTTTTCGGCGCCGTTTCTGACAGCGGACTCGTAGTCCCTGCTGCGCGCGGCGGCGTGCGTCAGTTTGGTTTCCAGCCAAGGGTTTTCACCCCCTCCCCGCCGAAGTATCGGCGATAGACAAGACAAGGATCTCTAACCATCTTTCAGACCATGCTTTTGTGCGAAGCATGGTCAGGACTTGATACCATTTGTGGCGTCAAGTCGAGAGCTGCTTTATAAATAAAGCGTTTATTATAGTAACACTAATTATAAAAAAACGCAACAATATACCAGAATATTTTTATATTTCGCCCGCCAGCAAGTCTTTTTCGAATTGCAACATTCCCTTATAATCCGCCGAATAGCCAGAAATATCCGGCAGATCTAAAGTGGTTATTTTCTGCCAAATAATCTCAATTAGTTGCGTAAATTCAGTCAGCTCTTCTCTGGAGAATGTATCTTCCAGGTTGAGGATATCGCCGGTCTTCATGTCTGGCTCGACAAATTGTAGTCGCCCGCCAGTAAACGTGAAATTGCTATAATCGCGTGAATGCTCGACCAGCAGCTGATAGAACATTAATTGCTGACGATATTTATGAAGTTTGATTTTCTCGTAATCAGCCGAACCTTTCCAGGAATGCGCCGGTTTGCCAGTTTTATAATCCGTTACGAAGATGGTTTTATTTTGCTTGTCGATGTCGACGACGTCAAGTTTACCGGTCAATCTGGCGTTATCGATAATTACGCCTTGGTTTGAAAAGTCTAATTCCGCCAAGTCCGTGTCGTGAAAATCTGAAGATTTGGCGTTTAAGAATGCAGTCAAAGCCGACTTCCCTTTGTCTAAATACAATTGAAAATCGTCCGCTGGCAAATGCTGGCTCTCGAGTGATTTTTGGAAGAATTGGAGGATTTGTTCGGTGCTTGGCAATTGATGATCGGCGCTGAATGAGCAATGTGCTTGCTGAAGGCTGCTGTGAATCGCGGTTCCGTAAGCTGCGGCGGAATTTTTGGCGGATGGAAAATGCAGTAAATTGTTCAATAAGAAATTTTGCGGTCCGCCACGTGAAACGTCGAGGAAATTATTCAAATGCGTCGCGGAAAGCTTGTATGTTTCCAGCGCTGGCGCCAATAAATCCTTTAATTCTGGAACAATCGGCGAAGTTAGTCGCGTCGTCCAGTCGGTTTCAGCGAGTTCAATTTGTTCAGCCGGATTATCGCTGGTCGGAATGATGGTTGGCGTGCAATTCGTCAAGAAGCTGGCGATTATCGTGTCGCTGCCAGAATCGTTGGTTTGAGAATAAGTCATGGTCAATGTGGTTTTGGCGCGAGTCATCGCCACAAAGAATAATCGAAGTCGTTCGTCGTAAGTGGCGCCCGCTGGCTGAAGTTGGAGGTTTGCGGGATATCGAATAGCTCGACTGCGTGAACGAACTTTCTCGCCCCAAGCGCTGTCAATTGCCCCAATCACGAAAACGTGCGGAAATTCCAGACCTTTGGATTTATGAGCGGTCATCAAATTTATGGCGCCGCTGAGTGAACTTGCGTGCGTGCGAATTTGCGTTAAGCGAGTTTTTGTTGAAATATGCAGGTCAATAAACTCCAAAAAATCTTCCAGAGTTGGGTTTTTATCGGTGATTCGGTCGCGAAGTTTTTGACGCAAAGTGCGCAAACTTTCCAGGATTGTCAGATATGCTTCTGGGTTTTTATCTAGCTTTTCTGGCGAGAAATAGAAATTGGCGAGAGAATTGACTTGAAGGTCGCCGCTTTCATCGTTAGTTAAGCCTAATAAATTATCCAATTGCTCTTCCAGCGGCAGATTCGGCACGTCCTTAGCGCGCTCCAAAAGCCACTCCGCAAATTCCTTAAATACGCTATTCGCCAGCATACTTTCCAGCCACAATTGCCGATTTTTGTAAGCTTGAAGGCTCAATTTCCAGATGTCCAGTGCAGAAAATCCAAACGCTGGATGAGCCGTAATTTCCGGCAATAAACTATTGGCAACGTCCAAATTATTCTGGCTAATCGCCACGACAGTTCGTGCTAATTTATCCAGAATCTGAATTATATCTTGCTCCAAAATGTCGTCGTGACGTTCGTAGTTGACAAAAAGATTTTCTTTATAAAGATACGGAAGAATCTCAATGAGTTCCTTATGATGGCGCGCAATAATCGTGATGTTTTTCTGGCTTTTTCGCCATTTTTTTATTAGCTCGGCAATTTGTTTAGCAATTCCCGCTCGCTCTTCGCTAACAGATGAGAATTCTTGGATTTCGACTTTTGAACCTTCGCTATTTGCGTGTGCGGTCAATTGTTTTGATAGTCCGTCAATTGTGTTTTTCCAGTCGATCCGCGCCCTGAGTGATGACGTCCCGCGCTGACGATAAAATATTCTCGGCAGAACGATAATTGTCGGTCAAAACGATGATTTTTGGATCGTTATAATGCTGACGGAAGCGCTGGATGTTGCCCACGTCTGCGCCTTGGAAGCTAAAGATTGCTTGGTCGTCATCGCCAACTGCCATGATGTTTGGATTATCGTCGTTCTCGCTGGTCAGATTGAACAATAATCGTAATTGCGCTAAGTTTGTGTCCTGGAACTCGTCGATCATGATGAATTGGAATTGCTCTTGGAGATTTGCACGCAGTTCTGGGTGAGATTCGCAGGCTTGAATAACTGATAAAATCATGTCGTCATAGTCAAATAACGAGCGCTCGGACAGAATATTTACGTACTTTTCGTAAACGTCAATTGCGGCGGATAATTTTTCTGCGGCGGTAAAATCTTTCAGGACAAATTCGCCATTGGCATTTTTTTCGCACCATTTATTTTTCCAAGCAGTCAGCGGCTTGGTTGAGTTCTCGTCAATTGCTTCTTGGGTGGCGTGCACAATGCTCAGCGCCAAAACGTTGGCGTATGGCGTGATTGAGGCTGGCAATTTTGAGTTTTTCTCGTCAGGATTTTTGGCGGCTAAATTGGCAATTTTCTCAGCTATCGGCGCGAACAACTCGATTGTCTTTTTCGATATTTTGGCGGAAAATACTTGTTGAATATCTGGCGTGATTTCGGCGATTGTGCTTTGATTGTCCTCAATAATTGTCCGTAATTCTGACGGCGTTAAACCGCTTTGCTTGAATTCGGAAATAATGCGAATGAGGTCTTTGATGTAAACGAATTCCCCGTTATTTTTCGTGCTTAATGGATTTCGCCAATCAAGTCCTTCGAGTATTCCATAGATAATTTGATATTGTGTCAATTCGTCAACTGGCTGAGCCTCGGCGCCACGGAAAAATACTCGCGATGTTGATTGATGATTTCTGTGCCGAAGCTGTGGAACGTGTGAATTGCAATTTTATACGCATCCTCACCGATAATCTGGCGAAGTCGTTGGCGCATGTTCGTGGCGCCACTTTCGGTGAACGTTAGACATAAAATACTGTTCGGCAAAGTGTCGGTCTGCCTTAGGATTTGGGCGGTACGCATACTCAGAAGTTCGGTTTTCCCTGTTCCCGGCCCAGCAATTACCAAAAGCGATCCGTGAATGTAGTCGACTGCTTGTCGTTGATTATCGTTTAATTTAGCGTAACGAGTATTGAAATCCATAGTTTTATTTTACCATGTCGGCAGTCTTCAGAACGCGATATCAAAATTGCTATTTACAGAATTCGTCCGAAGTTGTAAATTTAGCATAAGGAGGATAAATGAAAAACTTAAAAAAGATAAGATTTAGTCACATATATATGTTTGTGTTGACAATTGCGTTGATTTTTCTGAGTTATCAAGTCTACTGGCTGAATGAAAAAGAATATCGAATATCAGTCCAGTCCTCTATTGATTATCTTGAAAATGCCCAAAGTATTAAGCGACTTGAGTTTTGTGTTAATCACGCCATTAAAGATTGTACTGAAGAAAATGTCGACGCTTGGAATGAAAAAAACATCCAGAAGACGCGTTTAAGGGTAAAAAGCCACTTGGATATTTCCCGCCAAGCAGTTGAATCGACCAGGCAGTTTGGTTATTAGATTTCACATCTTTGCCATCTCGCGCACCTCATAAAAAAATGGTAAAATATTATCTATGAATAAGGCGACGTACGACGAGCTGGCGCTGGAGCGAATTGCTAAGGAAAAATTTGGTTTTCCAATTGATGTTCAATCAATAATTTTGTGGCACGCTGACGTTAGTCGCACGGCTAAGGCGTCGGTTTTTTTGACGAATAAAAAGCAGTTGATGATGTATTTGGAGGCGACTTCGCCGTTGATTTTGTCTGACGTTAAAAAGATAATTTCGCGAATGGGCATGCGGGCGGAATTATTTCTTCCACCAAAAGGTCAGCCGCGATATTTTGAAGACATCGGCAAGCGCAAATTCCGCGAAGTTTTTTTCCTGGAAGAAAGCACGTTACGGATGAAGATTTGCATTTTTATAAAACTTTGGCGCCGTATAATCCTGCCTTGGTTTTGATTTCTGAAGTGAAAAAAATGGCGAGATATATCAATTCGATTCTGACGCGTACGGAAATTGGCGAGTTGGCGCGAGGTTTAGCTACAGAAGGATTCGGGCAATTTAATGCGCGACTATTTGGATATTATCAAGCGGAATCTGCTCTCGCCTATTGTCGTGGTGATTTCTGCTGGCTGGCGCGCTGGTTTATGTTCGCGAATATCGTGACGCGTGGTTTATTTCGGTGGTGATTGTCGTGAATTCGACGATTGGCATTATTCAGGAGTTAAGGGCTAAGCGAGTTTTGCGGCAATTGGAGTTGATGAGCGCGCCGAAAGCTCGATTGTTAAAAGACGGAAATGTTGTCGAGGTTGGTTATGATGAGCTTAAAATTGGCGATGAAATCCTTATTCAGGCTGGCGATGAATTGCCGGCGGACGCGAAAGTTATCGAGTCGAAAGGCTTGGAGCTGAATGAAAGTATGTTGACTGGCGAGTCTGCGTCGATTGAGAAAAAGGACGGCGATGTCGTGCTGGCGGCGACGACGGTTTTGGCTGGTGAAGGTGCGGCGCGAGTAATTGCGATTGGCGACGACACGAAGGCTGGCGCGATTAGCCAAGTTTTGAAACGTTACAAGCCAGAACTCACGCCTCTTCAATTAGCGATTTGGCGCGCAATTTACTTCTTGACTTACGGTGCAATTGTTCTGTCGCTACTTATCGCTATCGTCTATTATTTCTCTGGCGATAACGTTGTCGTTATCTTAAAAACCATCACTTCGGCGGCGGTTACGGTCGTGCCTGAAGGTCTGTTGTTGGCGAGTTCGCTGCTTTTAGCGTTCGGCTCACTGCGATTAGCTCAGGCGAAAGTCTTGCCACAAAAATTGTCAGCGATTGAAGCGATGGCGCTTTTGAATTTGCTGGCCGTAGATAAAACAGGCACCTTGACTAGTGATGAAGTTACGCTGGAGCAGGTCGAGGCTTTCGGTGATGAAAATGACTATTCAGACTCTGACGTTGCCAGTTTTGCGGCGTTAATTGCTCATGAAACCAGCGGCGGAAATATCACTGGTCGTGCAATTTTGGCGGAAGCTACGTCGCCAAAAAATACGAAAGTTTTGGAAGTGATGGCGTTTTCGTCGGCGCGTAAAATGGCTGGCGTGAGGGCGAATATTGACGGTGAAATTCGGACGTTAATGATGGGCGCGCCAGAGTTTGTGTCTAAGTTGGCGCCAGTGGATAAGGAAACTCAGAAGAAGCTGAATGATTGGGCTGACAATGGCTTGCGCGTGTTGATGCTGGCTGAATTTCGGACGATAAAACCAAATTGAAAGACTTTAAAAACGATTCTGGAGCGGCAATTGGCGCGGTTATTTTGCGCAATTCCCTGCGTCATGGCGTTGTTGAAACGGTGGATTTTTTGCAGCGCCAAGGCGTAACTATTCGTGTAATCTCTGGTGATAATCCGCGCACAGTTCAATACATCGCCAAGGAAGCTGGAATTAAACATCCAGAAAAGGCGATTTTAGGCGAGGATTTGGCGGCGCTTAGCGAAGATGAATTTAATAATGCAGCCGACACTTACACAATTTTTGCCAGAGTTTTGCCAGACCAAAAAGAACGCTTGATTAATCGATTCCAGCAATCCGGCAAATTCACTGGTATGGTCGGTGACGGCGTGAATGACGCTCTGGCGCTGAAAAAGGCAGACCTCGGCGTGGCGATGTACGCGGGCGCTCCAGCATCGCGCCGAGTTTCCGACATTATATTGCTCAACAATTCGTTCACTTCCCTCCCGATGGGAATGAAATTGGGCAATCAAATTATGCAAGCAATCGAAGTCATCGCTGTTCTATTTTTCCATAAAATTATTTACGGCGTGACGCTTCTTCTTGCGACGATTCTCATCAATATGAATTATCCGTATTCGCCGCGCCATATTACATTTATGAATATTTTTCTGGTGACGATGCCGACTCTTATGTGGACGCTATTTCCGCCAGTGCCGAAGCATCGAATAAATCCGAAGAGATTCTGGCATGATACTTTGCTGGCTGTTACACCGATTGCTTTAATTACTGGCGTGACTGTCGCGTTCACCTATTGGATTACCTCTGTTATGTTCCCCGGCCACGCCGCAGAAGTCGCAACGATGACCGTACTTACCGCGACTTTGTTTGGCGTATATTTGGTGTTCTTGGTGGGAATTATGCTTGACGTAACCATCGATAAATCCGCCAAGCGTGCTCGCTTGCTTTATCTTCTGTCGGTGATTATTGTGGCGGCTGGAAGCTTTAGCTTTGGGTTCCTGCGTGACTTTTTCGATTTCACCGTACCGAATATTACCCTGCTCTGGCCGGGCATCGCCGTGGTTGTCATCGTCACCCTAGCTCAGTGGTGGCTAGCCCGCCGCGCTGGCAAAAAATTAACTGCTAATGAACGCCAGAAAAAAGTATAACTGCCATAAAAAACGCCGGCAGGCAAATATCGTATGCCTGCCGGATCATTCTTGACAGTCCTGGTTTATCTAGCTTCTTTTGGGAGCGGCTTTATATCGAACAGCTCGCGAAGTCTTTCATTATACCAATCCTTTAGCTCGGCGCAATGCTCCCAATTGTATACGGCACGGCCTAGCTCATAACAGATATCTGTAACAAATAGATTTTCATGTTTTTCAGAAAGAGCGATACCCATCTCGTTAAGAGATTCTTCTGCTACGTCAGCTACTTTTTTGCTTTCACCTTCATTAAGGCGCTTCTGCATAAGTTTTGCCCACAGTATGACATAAGTGCGTTGCATTGAAATCTTAGCTTCGGATGCCGAGTCAAACGGAATCTCCTCTGGTTGCTTTTGTTTGTCACCGTAGACGTTGGTTGTATATTTTTCGTCTCCTTCACCAAAAGTAAGCTCTACATCCCATACTTCACCTTTCAATCTTCGGTAGTCTTTTTCCCTGTTAATAATAGCGTCTGCTTGCTGAATTTCTTCATCTCCGGCGCGGCGCTTTGCCTCGTCTTCCGCTGCTTCAGCTTCAAGGATTTCTTTTGGTATGTTGTCTAGGGTGGTGTCTGTTACTAGCGGATAACTTTCAACCGTATCAGTAATGTCTTCAGTGAAAGTTATCTGTTGATCATAGTGTCCGCGCATAGCTCGCGCCCAGGCTGCTTCTAGTTTCTTTGGATCAGAATCTTTACCTACGAACACATAGACATCGCCAAGATTTAATAATGCTTGATTTTCCTCTGGAGTTTCTGAGCTGGTTGAAGTGTATTTTTGCGTCAGCGCTATTGCATCGCCGAAGAACACTCCGCTGTCGAGAAGGTCGTTTCCGTTAATTGCTGGAACTTTTTCAAGTGGACTGTGATGAGTGTAGTCGGAATCTCCATTGTCGTAGTCTGCTAAGCTTTCCCAGCCAGTTGCTTTTTGTCCGTCTGGCGATTCCTGCGACACTCCTTGCTCTGGTGATTTGGATATTTCTGTCATGATATATAAAACTCCTTCTTTATATTAGTAGCAATACCGTATCATAGAAACGAGTCCGTGTCAAATTTACTGATGTTCCGCGTTAAGCGTTAACGCGCTAGCGATTTACTTCTTATCAAGGATAACCAAGTGCTCAATATGCGGCGTCCTCGGGAAGAAATTATAGCCTTGATGATGCACGATTTCATATTTTTCCTGAAGTAGGCTGACGTCTCGCGCCTGCGTGACTGGATTACAGCTCAGATAAATAATCCGAGGCGGCTCAGTTTCCAGTAGTCGATTAGTAACGTCCGCGTGAAGTCCAGCGCGCGGCGGATCAACGATGACGATTTGCTCGCCAGTTATGTGTTCCAGAGATTTTTCGCTTGGTGCTAAAATTGCCTTAGCGTTCGGTCGATTCAGCTTGGCGATATTCCTCTGCATTTCCGTGACGGCATGTTCGTTAATTTCCACCAGCGTCACGTCATCTCCGCCAATTGTCAAGCCGATTGTCCCAACTCCAGAATAAAGGTCGAGGGTCGGCATTTTTTCATTGCAATTGATCCACGCTTTCATGTCGCTCAGGGCTTTTTCGTAAACGGGAATGTTGACTTGGAAAAATCCTTCGCAGGCGTAGTTGAAGGCGACGCCTAAAATCATGTCGCTCAGTGTCGTGTCGCCGAATTTGTTCAAGCGTTCTGTGATTCGGCTGGCTGGGCTTTTGGGGTCGGAATAGATTATTTCGCCACCTTTGGCTGATAATAATTTGGCTTCGTCGTCGGAAATCAGGTTTTCTATCTTATCTTTTACGTACAATTGCCAGACGGCGTTTCCCTGTTGGTCTGAGCGAATCAAGAGTGTTTTTAATTGGCGCGCGACAATCGGTTTTGTTCGTAAGAGGTCGCGGATTTCAATTGCCAATTTATTTATACTCGGATGCGCCAAGCTGGTTCCGTCAACGATAACTTTCCTTTGCCGCCACGCTTGAAAAACGCCAAGTCCAGAGTTTCTTTTGTGCTATTTTCTGTTGTGTCGCCAAACCAACTGAACTCAACTTTATTGCGATAATTAAATTCTACGCCGTCAGAAAAGACCTTGATTTTTTCAGGCAATGTGATGTTGTGAAGTAAAAAAGCCTCTTCGATTAGCGACGCTTTGTATGATTGCTCGCTGGACATCGGTATTATTTGCCAAGGACTGGTGCTTAAATAACTGTTTTCATCCTTCGGCGTAATTCGCTCTGGACTCTTCTCGATAATTTCCGTCACTATTCCTTCGACGAAGTGGGATTTTTTCTTTGTCACGCGAATTGTTACAAGCTCTTTCGGCAGTCCTCCCCAGGCGAACGCTTTGCGGCCGTCGTCAAGCGTTCCGATGGCTTGCCCGCCGCCAACGATTTTTTCCAATCTTAAAGTCTCAAAAATTTGTTTTCTCATTAGGTTATATTATATCAGGATGTGTGGATTTTTTCTGACTGGCGTGCTATAATCGTCATTGTCCTGGCAATAGTGGGACGTCGCCAAGTGGTAAGGCACTGGGTTTTGGTCCCAGCATTCGCAGGTTCGAATCCTGCCGTCCCAGCCATAAGAGCCTTTTGACAAGTTTACGAGCTTATCAAAGGGCTTTTTTAGGTTAAGATCAGCTTTTTGCTGTCTAATTAGAGGTTGAACTAACAAGGCGATAAGAGTCGTCTAACTGCCTAGTTTAATTATTCTCCCTGATGTTGGATATTTGCTAGTTCTTCGTTATAACATTAGTCATTTTTCGTTATATTACTGCGGAGTAATTATTTTATAATTTTTGTTACTTCTTCGTTCATTTACTTCTTTCTAACACCTTATATTATACCATTTGATGATAAGTATTGATTAGTGTTGCTAGGTGCTTTGTGGTATAATTGAAGAGTCTAATTCATAATATTAATCGCAAGTAAATGTTTATGCGTTGTCAAAAAACGGCACCGCATAAACATTAAGGCAACGCCTTACTTGTGATATGGATTAGACACCTTGCGGTGTCGTTTTTCGTTATGACACCATTATAAACGAAAGGTGTCTAATGGCTATATTATCACTACAGAGGGCAAAAACTGCTAAAAACGATGAGTTCTATACTCAGTTAAAAGATATTGAAAACGAACTAAAACATTATAAAGACCAGCTAAAAGATAAGGTGATTTTTTGCAATTGTGATGACCCTTTTGAAAGCAATTTTTTTAAATATTTTGCGATGAATTTTAAGGCTTTAGGGCTAAAGAAGCTAATTACTACTTGCTATGATCCTAGCCCAGTCGCTAATAAAGAAATTCAATTATCGTTTTTTGGTGATAATAAGGAAATAAAGCACAATAATAAAAATCGCAATAAAGTTGTTTCCAAGGCTTACAAAATTGAGCTTGATGACATTGCAGATATGGATGGCAGTGGCAACATCAATATTTTAGATACTAAAGAAATTTTGCTCCGAGAAAAAGCCAAATTAGACAGTGGCAAAAAGTCTAAAATCTTGTCGTATCTTGATGGTGATGGCGACTTTAGAAGTGCGGAATGTGTAGAGTTACTAAAAAGAGCCGATATAGTAGTAACGAATCCACCCTTTTCGTTATTTAAGGAATTTTTAGCACAGATAGTAGAATTTGATAAGGAATTTATTGTCATAGGAAACACTAATGCATTAACTTACAAAGAAGTTTTTAAATTGTTTCAAAAAGATAAAATCCGAACAGGATATACTAATTTTAATGTAGGTATGTTTTTTGAAGTGCCTGACACTTTTGATAAATATCACCATGTAGATGAAAAACACAGGGAGAAAAAAATCGCTAGAGTTTCAACGTCTTGTTGGTTTACGAATTTAGAAGTAATGAAACATAAAAGAAACTATAACTTTATAAAAAAAATATTCCCTTGAAGAATATCCTAAATACGATAATTATGACGCAATAAATGTAAATAAGTATACTGAAATTCCATATGATTATAATGGAGTAATGGGAGTTCCTATAACTTTTTTTAGATAAATTTAACCCTAATCAGTTTGAGATATTGGGACAGATGGTAACTACAAAAGTTGACGATTATAATTTTGGCTATCCTTATATAAATGGTAAAAAGATATATGCAAGAGTTTTAATTAAAAGAAGGCAAATCAATGAAAATCGAACTCAAGCAAATCACTATCGGCGAAGTCGTCAAAGGATATCAAGATAACCTAGAAGCTGGTGTAGTCGGCTATGATGGTAAATTAGACATTCGTCCGCCGTATCAGCGGGAGTTTGTCTATAATGGCGAGCAACGAGACGAAGTGATTCGCACAATTCGCAAAGGCTTTCCACTTAATGTAATGTATTGGGTGGTGCGAGATGATGGCACTTTTGAGGTGATGGATGGACAGCAACGCACGATTTCTCTTTGTCAGTATGTGAATGGCGATTTTTCGGTTCAGTTTGAAGAGACTCCTTTTTATTTTCATAACTTAACATCGGACGAGCAAAAACAGATTTTAGACTATGAATTACAAGTTTATTTCTGTACTGGCACGGATAAAGAAAAGCTCGAATGGTTTAAGATTATCAATATTGCGGGCGAAAAATTAACTGCCCAAGAATTACGTAATGCAGTTTATATGGGTTCGTGGCTATCTGATGCAAAATTAAAGTTTTCTAAATCTAACGCCCCTGCAAAGGGTTTAGCTGAAAAGTATGTAAATGGTAGCCCAATTCGCCAAGAATACCTAGAAACAGCTTTGAAATGGCTTTCAGATAACAATATTGAAGATTATATGAGCAAACACCAGCACGACCAAAACGCCAATGAATTATGGCTTTATTTTCGGGCGGTTATTGAGTGGGTCGAGAATACTTTTATCAAATACCGTAAAGAAATGAAAGGCGTTGATTGGGGCAGGCTATACAATCTTTATGGCAAAGATAACATAAATACCGAAGAATTAGAAAGTAAAATCTCTAAACTAATGCAAGACGAAGATGTAACGAATAAAAAAGGTATTTACGATTATGTTTTGACAGACAACGAACGAAGTCTTTCTATTCGCACTTTCAACGACCGTGAAAAGCGTGAAGCCTACGAACGCCAAAAAGGCATTTGTTCTACTTGTGGACAACATTTTGAAATTGAAGACATGGAAGCTGACCACATCACGCCATGGAGTAAGGGCGGAAAAACTATTGCCGAAAATTGCCAGATGCTTTGTAAAGATTGTAATCGGCGAAAAAGTGGGGTTTGAATTGTTAGCTAAATAGAATTGATTGCTTTTTTGTGGTGTTTTTTGTTGAGCAAAAAGAGACAATCCTAATCAGTAGCATTTACGCTAATTTATTCAAACGACATTAAGACATAGGAGATTAGACTGCTGCAATTATTCGTGTTGCGAATTAAGCCTAAGGTTGTTCAATCAAAATTTAGACAGACATAAGCCATTGTTCTTTCTGGCGATTTTTTGTTTTTATATTAAATTTCAGAAACGGAATAAAAATGCTATTAAAATAAAAAGCCCCCACTCGCCAGTGAGAGCTAAACTGTCGTGGTGGACAATTGAGATTAGCTAATGTTGATAACCTGTAGTTGTTTGGTCGTCAAGCCATTTTTCCAGGAAACAGTTTCGGATTTCTTGTGGTTCAGTAGGCTTTTCCCCAGTGGACTATCCACGGAAATTCGCCCGTCCAGAGGGTTCGCTTCCAGGCTATGAACCAGCGTATAGCGGAAAATTTTTCCCTGTTGATCCACCAAATCCACGACTGAGCCAATAGCAATTTTCAATCGATCGCGCTTCCTTGGTACTGGCTTGGCGTGACGCAAAATGTCCTTCTTCGTAAAGATTTTTGATTGAATATTTTCCAGTTGCGTAATTACATCGTTGCGGCGTAATTTGTCATCGCGCGATTTGGCGCGCCCAATTTCTTTCAACTCTAATATGAGCGCCTTTTCTGAAATCTCTAGCCCAGAAATTTCCTTTTGCAGTTCCTTAAATCCTTTTTTACTTAAAAATGTTGTACTCATACTTCCCCTTTCGGATCGGCAATTTGCCAATCAACAATCCTATTACAACATCTAATTCTGAAAAATAGCTGAAAATTTACAGAATCGGTAAAGAAATCGTGAAAATGGTTGAGGTTTTCGAGGTATTAACAGAGATTTGTCCGCCTAGCGCTTTTGTCAATTGCTCCGCTAATGGCAATCCTAATCCGTAGCCTTTTGTCTGTTGGTTGCCGCGGAAAAATCGCTCAAAGACGTGTGGCAGAGTTTGTTGTGAAATCGTGCCGTCGTTGATGAAGTTGACGGTAATGTTTTGTTTCGATGGAATGATGCAAATTTTTACCACAGAATTTTTCGGACTATGTTTCAATGAATTGTCGAGCAAAATCGCGCACAATTCTCGCGTGGCGGTGTGATGAAGCGGAATATTTATGTGTTCTGGGCAATTCATTTTTAACTCGCGCTTCGGCTTTTTCGTTCTGCAGATGAGCTTGGATATCAATTCCGTCAAATTGAAACTTTTATCTTCCAGTGCCAACTTATTTTCTGTCTGCGATAACTCTAGAAGCATCGCCGTAAGTTCGGTCAATTTATTTATTTCCTCCAAATTGCTTTCCAGAGTTTCTATAAGTTCTGACTTCTCTGCCTTTCTATTTTTCAATGCAAATTCAGTTTCAGCCTTCATGATTGCCAGAGGCGTTCGGAGCTGATGGCTGGCATTAGCGACAAATCGTGATTGGGCTTTGTGGGCAGTTTCTATTGGCCGTAAAGTTATTTTCGCTAATAAATATGAGCACCAACCGCCAGCGAGCAGAACGATAAGATTTATATAGCCCAAACTAATCAAAAGATTTCGAGTTGAATTATCTATTCTTTCCGACAAATTAATTGCAGGAAAATCGCCCTTCCTTTGAACGATAATTTTATGAATTTGCGCATCAACTTCCGAGCGCGCTACCTGAAAAATAATACTGCTAAACAGCAAACTGACGATCATCAAAATCATCAAATACCAGCCCGCTAGCTTAATTGTTGCTGAAGTAAAAATTTTCATGATTCAATCCTATAACCGAAGCCGCGCACGGTTTTTATTAATTGTTTTTTGAATGGTTTGTCGATTTTTTGGCGCAGATTTTTTATGTATGCCTCGACATTATTCGGCAAAATATCAGCGTCAAAATCCCAAACGTGATCAATCAGTGTTTCTTTACTGAGAATCTGATTCGGATGCTGCATCAAATATTCCAGCAGCGCATATTCTTTGCTCGTGAGGTCGATAATTTTTCCTGCACGAGCTACTGTATGTTGTTGCTTGTCAATTTTCAAATCGTCAATTTTCAAGATGTCTGGTTGTTGAATCGGTGGACGACGAAGCAAAGCTCGCACTCGCGCCAACAGTTCATCAATTGCAAAAGGCTTAGTCAAATAGTCATCAGCTCCTACGTCCAGCCCGAGCGTTTTATCTTCGGTTGTACTCAGGGCTGTAAGGAATAAAATAGGCATATTTTTCCCATTCTCGCGCAATTTTTTAACAATCTCCGTGCCTTCTAATCCCGGCAACATTCGATCAACAATCAACAAGTCATACGGCTGGCTATCCGCCAAATTAAAGCCTTCTTCCCCGTCATACGCCGCATCAACCGCGTATTTCTCGCGCTTCAAAGATTCGGTTATGACTCTCGCAATTTTTCGTTCGTCCTCAATGACTAGCAGTCGCATATTTATATTATATCTTTTTTCCCGCGCTAAGTGCTATAATTTTATTTAAAGAAAAGGAGGCGTATGCCAGATAATAAAAAAATGGTTGAGATTCGTCATTTTAAGATGAGTTTCGGCGATAAAACTGTTATTAAAGATCTGAGTTTCGACGTTTTTCGCGGCGAAGTTTTTGGTTTTTTGGGAAGTAATGGCTCGGGAAAAACTACGACGTTGCGCGCATTGTTGGGACTATACCAGCCGACCGCGGGCGATTTATTGATAAACGGCAAGCCGTATTCGGTGGGAAGCCAGATTCGCCTTGGATATCTTCCTGAGGAGCGCGGATTGTATAAAAAAAGAAAAAAAGTTTTTAGACGTGATGCTTTATTTTGGTCAATTGAAGGGCTTGAGTCGCAAAGAAGCTAAGGATTTTTCCCTGAAGTTTTTGGAGCGTGTCAATTTGAGCGACAAGGCTAACACGCAACTTGATAAATTATCTGGCGGACAGCAGCAGAAAATCCAGCTCGGCGTAACGATTATGGGCGATCCAGAACTGCTGATTATGGACGAGCCAGCCAAAAGGCTTTGATCCAGTGAATCGTCGTTTGTTGATGAACATAATTGAGGAGCAGCGAAAAGCTGGCGCGACAATTATTTACGTTACGCACCAGATGGAGGAAGTCGAAAGATTGTGCGATCGCTTGATTTTATTGAAGGACGGTCAAGCGGCGGCGTACGGCACATTGGAAGAAGTAAAAAGTCAATTTGGCGGCGCTTCAATGGACGACATTTTTGTCCAAGTTTACGGCGGCGAAGCGAAGGAGTTGAGTGATGAGTAAAATGCATAATTTGGGGACGGTTTTTAAATTTGAAACGCTTAGAACGCTGAAAAAACCGACATTTTGGCTGACAGCTTTGGGTTTTCCTCTGTTGATTGGCGTGCTGTATGGCATTATGTTTTGGTCGCAAAGCACGACTATTGAAGCGTCAAAAAATCTGGAAAAGCAAGAATTTTCACTGGAAGTCACGGACGATTCGAAGTTGGTGAAGCCAGAATTACTGACGGCAATTAAAGCCAAAACCGCCAAATCGAAAGAATCTGGAATTGACGACGTAAAAAATAATAAGGTTGATGCGTATGTTTATTTTCCAAAGGATTTGAGCAAGCAAAAAATCGAGGTTTACGGTAAAGACGTTGGGTTATTCCAAAACGGAAAATATGGTGCGGTGGCGCAGAGTTTATTGAGTCAATCAGTAGCAAGCGGCGTCAGCCCAGCACAAGTTGCGATTTTACGCGACAAAATCCAATTGTCATCAACCACATATCTGGACGGAAAAGAGCACGGCGGCATTAATGAGATGATTGTGCCGGGAATGTTTTTGGTTGTTTTGTTCATTCTCATTAGTATTTTTGGCAATCAAATGCTTATTAGTACCACCGAGGAAAAAGAAAATCGCACGGTGGAAATGCTGCTTACGACCGTTAAAACCGATACTTTGATTACGGGTAAAATTCTGTCTTTGATGGTGTTGGCTTTGATTCAGATTTTGGTAATTGTTTTGCCAGTTTTGGCGGGCTATTTGGCGTTTGGCTCGAAGCTGCAATTGCCTAATCTGGACTTGAGTACACTCGTGTTTGATCCTGTGAGAATTGGCCTGGCGATCATAATTTTCTCCGCTAGCTTCACTTTATTTACGGGAATGTTGGTGACTTTGGGCGCGATGATGCCGACCGCCAAAGAAGCCAGCCAGTGGTTCGGAATTGTGATTATGCTATTCATTGGTCCATTTTACGGAATCACGGCGTTTGTTTCCTTCCCTGATTATTTCTTCGTTAAGTTCTTATCGCTATTTCCATTCACCGCGCCGATTCCATTGTTGTTACGAAACGCAATAGGCAATTTGCCAATTTGGGAAGCTTTGCTCGGCACGGCAATTTTGGTCGCTACAGCGGTGTTTGTTATGTGGCTATCGGTGCGCGTTTTCCGCTACGGCGCGATGTCTTATGATAGTAAATTATCTCTGTCGGCGTTGCGGACACGCCGAAAAAGCTGGTAAAGTTTAATTATGAAAGTACGTATAGAGATAGACACGAAAACATTTGTGCGATTTTGGCTGGTCGTGATGGGCTTTGGTCTGGCTGGTTTGGCAATTTATTCCGCAAAGGATGCGCTGGTTTTATTGGGGATTTCCCTGTTTTTGGCGTTGGCGTTGAATCGTCCAGTTGCAGCAATTGCTAAAAAACTTCCTGGAAAAAGCCGATTAGGCGGCACGGCGCTGGCATATACGACGCTGGTTTTGCTTTTGGGCTGTGTAATCTGGTTTGTTATTCCGCCAATTGTCCAGCAATCTGCCAAATTCGTCGAGAGCATTCCGAGTATAATCGACCAAGCCAGCTCACAGTGGCGTGGCGTCAATGATTTTATTGATAAGAACAATTTGCGCCCGCAGGTCGATTCGATGATGGAAAACATTAAGCAGCAATCTTCGTCTTGGGCCACGAGCGTCGGCACGAATTTATTATCCAGCGTTGGCTCTTTGGCGTCGTTCTTGGGCTCACTATTCTTGGTGCTAGTGCTGTCATTCCTGATGCTCCTCGAGGGACCAACTTGGGTGAAGCGTTTGTGGGGTTTGTACAACGACGAAGAAAAAATGGAGCGTCATAAGAAGCTGGTTGGTCGAATGTATAACGTGGTCACAGGTTATGTTTCTGGACAATTGACGGTTTCTGGAATTGATGCGATATTATCAGGTTTCGTGGTGTTTGTGCTGAGTTTGACATTCCCTGTCATAAATTCCAATTTGGCAATGCTCACCGTTATGGCGACGTTTGTGTTGACGCTAATTCCGATGTTTGGTGCAACGATTGCTGGCGCGTTGATATCACTACTACTATTCTTCAATAACATGACAGCGGGCGTTATTTATGCGATTTATTTCGTGATTTATCAACAGATTGAGAACAACTTCGTTTCTCCTTCTATCCAGTCAAAGAAGGTTGAGCTGTCGGCTCTGACTGTCTTGGTTGCGGTGACAATTGGTTTATATGTCGGCGGTCTATTGGGCGGTTTGATTGCTATTCCAGCCGCTGGTGTCGTGAAAGTTTTGCTAGATAATTACTTGGAGCAAGCCAAGTCCAAGCGCGTTGAAAGTGAAAAGCCGCTTATTAATAAATTAGTTAAAAAGTTGAAAAACGAAGATTAATTGGCACAAAATAAATATAGCCCGTTGAATCCAGCGGGCTATTTCCATATCCAGATGCTGCCACTTGGGAGTGTCGCGAACGGCAACGCCAGCCTGAAGAAGTTCATCACGAATTCTGTCGGATTCTTCCCAACTTTTCTCTGCGCGTGCTTGACGTCGCTGGATAATCAACCTCTTCAAATCGTCAGTAATATCAGGCGTAGACTCAGCCAAATCCAGTCCTAAAATCTCGTCAATCTCATCAATAAACTGCACCAAACTCTGTCGATGAATTTTATCAAGCGGCGTATGATCCAACTTTGAAAACACTTCATCAATCAACGCCAGTGCGCCTGGAGTATCCAAATCGTCATTCAATTTCTCGACCAACGCCTGACGTCCCGCTAATAACGAAACCGAATCGTCCTGCTCGTCCTTATCATCGTCATCTTCCAGTGTGTCGTGAGTCTGATGTCTCAGAACCGCGTAATCCCGCCAATGATTCAATCGCGCCTGCGCTGCTTCCAGGATTTCCCAAGTAAAATTGCCTTCCGTCTGATAATGCTTACTGAGAATCGCCAGCTTAAACGCCATCGGACTAAACCTAGCGAAATAATATCTTCCAGCGTAATAATATTACCCAGTGATTTACTCATCTTCCGGCCGTCGACTTTTATGTGATTATTATGTAGCCAAATCTGAGAAAATTGTTTTCCAGTCAGACTTTCGCTCTGGGCAATTTCATTCGTGTGGTGAACTGGAATATGATCAATCCCGCCCGCGTGAATATCAATAGAATCCCCAAGTGTTTCACGAGCAATTGTCGAACATTCCAGATGCCAGCCAGGAAAACCGATTCCCCACGGACTGTCCCATTCCATATCGCGCTTGGCGTATTTTGGCGAAAACTTCCATACGGCGAAGTCGGTAATATTGCGCTTTCCCTCAACGCTCACTCTGGCGCCAGCTTCCAGGCCCGCCACGTCTAGCCGCGCTAATTTCCCGTAATCCTTCAAAAGTGACGTATCAAAATACATGCCGTCGCCGTCGATTTTATATAAAAATCCTTTTTCGTCCAGTCCTTTTGCGAAGTCAATCTGCTGTTGAATATAATCCGTCGCCCGCACCAAATAGTCAGGTTTTATCAATTTCAACACGTCGTAAGCCTCGTGATTAGCTATGGAAATATATCTTTCCGCCACATCCCAGGCAGTCTTCCCTTCACGGCGGGCACCTTTTTCCATTTTGTCCTCGCCGTTATCGTCGTCGCTGGTTAAATGTCCAACATCAGTGATGTTTTGTGTTCGAATAACGGGAATATCTTGCCAGCGCAACAATCGCACCAACACGTCCCAGTAAATATAGCCAACCCAGTTGCCGATGTGCGGTTGCGAATAAACTGTTAGACCACAGGTGTAAAACTTGACCGTTTCTCCGTCAAGCGGTTTCAGTTCATCTTTTCGTCTAGTGAGCGTGTTATAGAGCTTTATCATTAGTTCTATTGTACGTTACTCTGGTCAGTTTTTCAAAATTGACATAAAAAACAGCCCCAACGGGACTTGATAATTTTAAGGAAGAAATGACAGACAGTATTATTGCAAAACGCCGCCTGCCATTTCTCCTAATGAGCTAGTGTTAGCTCTGGGGACGCTCCCGCTCCAGGAGGGTATTAACCCTTTCGAGCAGAGTGTGTAGCAGGGAGATTTGACTCTTCTCCAGCTGGAGGGTGGCAGCCCTCATCGATAAGGCTGCGAATATTCTCCTCCACCTGAATAATCTCGACGAGGTAGTCATCGAGATTATTCACCTTCTCCCTACGTCCTTCCAGGTTACAAGTCGCCTTTCTCAAGGCAGAGATGATCGCGCCATTTAAGCGCCTCATAACCTTGACGTGGCACAGTGAAAGGCGACCGTAGGCTGACATTATCTCCCAACTCAGCCAGGGCTGAGCTCTGCCCGTAGAACCTGCTGTGTTAAACACAGCAAGGAGACTTTTCTCCGCCGAATACGAAGCAAGTGTCATTCTGCTAACAGAGTGATATCTGACGTCAAGTGACGACGTCAGGATATCATGCAAGACAAGCATGATTGAGAGACAGCTCTCAATCATATTATCGATGACTTCTCCCTCCGTAATTTTTCCACTTTTCTGGAACGCACGCCCCAGATTATTGGCGGCATTCATCAGGTTGCTAAAAAGTTTGGCGTCACTATTCTTGAAAGGAACTTCCTTTCCATTAATCTTCAGAGTGTTGCCTTTTCATTTCGAGACACGGTCTCTTTCCTGTCTTCTCACCCCTGGATGGTTAAGTGGCGTTTTGCCACAAGGTGAGATCTCATTCCTCTTTTCTGCTTTTTATAAAAGGAATAAAAACTCACCTTGTATATAACTGTCTGTCAAAGTACGCTTTCGGACAAGGACTTACTCAACTTGTCAACAAAAGCTACCTCTATTTATACCATACTAACGTAAAAAAGTCAACACTAATCTGCTTCTCGCAAAGCCTGATCCGTCGCCGTGACTAATTCTCTTACGATTTCGTCATAATCTTCATATACACGGAATCCTGCCGCGTACGGATGACCGCCGCCACCGAAGTATCCAGCCACGGTATCGGCGATTGGCAAATTACCTCGTAGGCGCGCAGTCAATTTGCCGTCAGGGTAAGTTTTAATAACGCAACTAAGCGCCACGCCTTCAACCAGCCTCAATTCATCGCCAATCAACGCTCCAGGGTTATAGGCGTCGCTGTAGGTTTGGATTTCCTCAAACGGCACGTGCACCAGCGCCAATTGTCCGTCTAGTAAATATTCGATTCGCTCGATCAATTTTCCCTTGTACGCCAAAATTTCTGGCGATTTTTTCATAAATTCGCGTCGTCGCTCTTCAATTTCCGCGTTGGAAGCGCCCAGTTCTGTAAGTTCTCCCGCCGTATGGAAAGTCTGAGCCGTGGTGTTTTGCGTAGTAAGTCCCAGGCTATCGCTCATAATAGCTATCAATAAATCTTCGGCCGCCTGAGGATTTATCTTCCAGTCGGAATGCTTGAATAGTTTATACAGTAGTTCTCCGGTCGCCACGACGGTTTCTGATAACATAATATGATCAAAGCTGAGCGTCGATTCGGCTGTGTGATGGTCGATAACCAGAGTTGGGTGCGTTTCTAAGAAATGTCGCGCTCCAGGAGTTTCTAACACCTTGCTAAGAAGGATATCCGCACTTGTATCGACAATTATCGCGGCGTCAGCTTGAAGTGGAAAGTAGTTCTGCACTCGATCCCAACCGCGAATGTAATGAAGATATTTCGGTATATCTACTGGACAATATAAAGTAACAGTCTTCCCTAGGTCGCTTAAGACTTCTTCCAGTGCCAAGCTTGAACCCAGGCTGTCGCCGTCGGGATTTTCGGCTTGAATAATAACTATATTGTTTGCGGATTGAATGAATTGTTTAGCTGTATCTAGCATATTATTTATTATAACAAATGATTTTTACTCTAATATAATATATATTGTTTTTAATTACATAAGTGGTATAATATGTGGTGGACTATAAAAATACTGCGCAATCGAAAAAACATAAACATTTTTATAAATTATTATTGACAAAATATAAAGATTGTGCTAGTATGAGGACATAAAGCCTGAAGATAGGGCTGGAAAAGAGGAGTTTTTATGAACAAATTTAAGAAAATCGGCATTGCTATCTCTTTGGGATTCGCTATGCTCGGTGGAATCTGGTTGGCATCACCTTCACAGGCTGCCGGCTGTAACAGTTTTAACGTTGTATACTGTGGTACACATTCTATGTCAGAATTGCAAACAGCATACAGCCGTACAGAAATTAAAGAACTATACAAAGAGTGGTACGTTACTGAGACTATGGTTCAGGGCGGATCAAATATGCGCGAAGGTGTAGTTGACGCAAATGGTAACATTACAGTTGACGGTCGTGTTGTAGCTACAAACGCTATAACCGTACAGTCTAAAGCTGGTACTCGTCAGCCTCAGCCACAACGTAGCTACAAGACCTCAAACGGATATACTTACTACCAATACACAACTGGTCAGAGCTTCGTTGACGGACCTAAGAGCTACAATATCTACGCATGGTTTGATAATAACGGCTCATTTATTACTGGTGTGATTAAGGACTGTGGTAACCCAGTTTGGGGTAACCCAACAACACCTCCAGCAAAGCCTGCTCTAACATGTGACGCTTTGCAAGTAACTGAAATTTCTCGTAACACCTTCAAGTTCAGCGTTAAGGCAACTGCCAAGGGTGGCGCATCTATCACCAGCTACACATACAACTTCGGTGATAACAACATCAAGACAACTAATTCATCAGAAATTCAATACACTTACGCAAAAGAAGGCAACTACACAGTTACTATTACTGTAAACGGTAAAGAAACTGGTGAAGTTAAGAGGCAAAACCCTAACTGTCAAAAAACTGTTACGGTTAAGCCAGAGCCAAAAATGATCGTTTGTGTAATTGAAGAAGGTGGTAAGAAGTACACTAAGGAGATTAAAAAGGAAGAGTTTAACGAAAAGATTCACAAGACTAACTTGGACGAATGTAAGGAAGCTCCTGCTAAGATCACAGTCTGTGTAATTGAAGAAGGTGGTAAGAAGTACACTAAGGAGATTAAAAAGGAAGAGTTTAACGAAAAGATTCACAAGACTAACTTGGACGAATGTAAGGAAACTCCTACTCCTACACCAAACACTCCTTCAACACCAACACCTAGCCCAGAATTGCCAACGACTGGTGCAAGTGACGCGATTGTGTCAGCACTAGGCCTAGGTGGACTAACTACAGCTACTATCGCTTACATCGCTAGCCGCCGCCAAATGTAATAGGTCAAGCTAGCAACGAAATACCCGCCGAGATGGCGGGTATTTTTTATTGGGGATGAGAAGCTGTTGAGTCTATAATTGCTTTCGGCCTTCTAGTGCGTGAGTTAGTGTAATTTGGTCTGCGTACTCAAGGTCAACGCCGACTGGAATACCTCTAGCTAAGCGTGTGATGGTTGTACTCAGTCCAGCTTCTTGGATGTATCTTTGCAAAAACAGCGCGGTCGACTCGCCCTCAACTGAAGCGTTCGTAGCGATAATAATCTCCTGAACGTCGTCGGTTTTTATACGCTCAATTAGTTCTGGGATATGTAATTGTTCTGGCCCGATATTGTCAATTGGTGAGATAACGCCGCCCAGCACGTGGTACGTACCCAGGAACTGCCCCGTTCTTTCTATAGCAACGATATCTAACGGCTCCTCAACCACACAAACGATTTTTTTATTCCTGTTCGAATCTGCGTATAAAGGCGACACGTCGTCGTCTGAGTCGATCAACGCAAATGTCTTCGGGCAGGTTTTTACGCGGTCGTGCAATCGGTCTAATGAATGCGCTAATTGCTTTGCGGATTTGGGATTACGGCGTAAAACCGCGTAGGCATATCTTTCAGCCGTACGCGGTCCAACTCCAGGTAGATTACCAAAATCATCAATTAAAGCAGTCAGAGCTTTTGGTAAAATGTCGATTGACATGACTTTAGAATGGCAAGTTGCCCAAGCCGCCCATCAATGGCTTCATAGTTTCAGCAGCTACTTCCTGAGCCTTTGTCATGCCGTCGCGAACTGCGATTTCGATCCAGTGCTCCAACTCTTCGATATTCTCCAAGTCAACCATTTCTGGGTCAATTTTTACAGACTTAATCTTTAATTCACCAGTGATTTGTACGATCACAGCGCCATCGCCAGCCTCAACTTCGATGATTTCTTTGCCTAATTGTTTCTGTGCTTTGCGTAATTGTTGCAGCATTTTTACCTGATCAAACGCCATATTCCTCCTTATTTAACACTTACAATTATACCCTATTTGCGGTCGGATGTGTAGATATAGAAGCGGTCGCCGTCTTTATGATCATTGACAATTACTGACGACAGGTGCCCAGAGTAAGCCTGCGAAATTTGAGACTTTACGCTGTGGCTAACGTATAATGTCTGTCCGACGTTTGCTGGCGCTGTGTAGATAATTGATATCTGGTGATAGTTGTGTTTTTTAAGCGCTTCGTAAATCGGTGATTCTTCTTTACTGACCAATAACGAGAATGAATCAGTTGGTGCGGTATTTTTACGGAGCAAAGATAAATCTTTATTAAAGCGTGAAACTGCTTCTGGGAAATAACGATAACCGTCAATATAGCGGAAGCTACCACCCACCACCATAACGATAATTAACATTGATATAAGAACCAGTCCTGTGCCGCGAGCGTATGGATTGCGCGGGAAAAGGCCGTACCACATATTCATTAGGGATTCCAATCCGACCGCCAAGAGAATAAATAGCGGGATGATGATTATCGGGGTGAGACTTGGCTGGAAGATGAGTAGCGCCAATGCTAAGATTAGCCACGACCAAATCATGAACGAGCGGGCGCTGGAGATTTTTTGGAAGCTGCGGAATAGTCCTAGTCCGATCAACACCATTGCGTTGATGTCCATAATTGGCGTGATTTGGTTCCCTACGACTGATGGGAAAATGCGGATGTATGTGTAATATAAAGTCCTGAGGTTCGAAGCGATGTCAAAACTTAGGCTGTTGATGCCGATGAGGTTGTAAAATAGCGCGTGGGATTTATAGCAAAGAAAACCAATCGCACAGCCAATCGTGAATAAAATAGCGGACGGCACAATCCAAGATTTACGATGTTTTCGGGAGATGAGAAAATAGCGTGGATGTGGATGTAAAAAGGCTATGATCAGAAGTCCCAGATTGATATACCAAAAATACGGAGTAAATAGGCTGAGCGCCGTGGTGATGGCTAAGCTGATTCGCCAAATGGAAGCGTTCTGGGCTTTCTGGAGAATCAATGTAGCGAAAAGCAAAGTTAGCGCGGTGTAGAAAATGTATAAAATGCCGACAGTTGCGCTTTGACCGATGAATAAAAATTGACCAGTTGTTGCCATAATTAATAGCGATAGAATCGTTGTGGATGGCTTAAACCAGCGCTTTAAGAGGAAGAAAATTGCGACGGAGCTGGCGATTGAAAGGATTACGGCGGGCGCTTTAATTGTTAATAAACTGACGCCGAATAGCTTAAAGAATAGTAATTGAAGAAGGTGAAATGGAAGATTTGTGACGGCGATTCCCTCGACGCTGAAGTTTAAGTGATTTGTCGTATTGACCATGTCGATTTCTGCTTGCGACAAACCTCCTGGCACGTGCAACGCGGAAATTATAATAGCTCCTATATACAACAGCGCCAGCAGCGTATAGCCGAAAACGTAGCGCCATCGGTAAAGGAATATATCGGTAACTTTTTGCTTTTTCATTGGTATGATTATAACACAATTCTATTCATGCTTGCGATCCAGGCTCATAAAGCGTAGGCGTTCTGGGTGGAAGTATAGCTGGACTTTGCCGACTGGGCCGTTACGGTGCTTAGCGATAATGAGGTCAGTAATATTCTGGACTTCCGGGTTGTCGGGTTCGTAATATCCAGGACGATAAATAAAGCTCACGATGTCGGCGTCCTGCTCAATGGAACCGGATTCACGCAGGTCGGCTAGTTGTGGAATTGGCGGCGTACGAGATTCGACAGAACGGCTCAACTGACTCAGGGCAATTAGCGGCACATTCAATTCGCGAGCAATAAGCTTCAGTCCGCGTGAAATTTCCGAAACTTCCTGAACGCGGTTTCCATTGTGGTTTCCGTTGGCCTGCATAAGCTGCAAATAGTCGACGATGATTAGTCCTAATGGATTCTCATGAGCAATTCTTCGAGCTTTCGTGCGCATTTCTAGAACCGATAATCCTGGTGTGTCATCGATATAAATTGGCGCCTCAGCCATTTCACCCATAGCTTCAGACAATTTAGCAAAATCTTCGTCGCTCAGATTTCCGGTGCGAATATTCCAGCTATCAACTCCCGACGCGTCCGCCAGCATACGGTCGACCAGCTGCTCCTTACTCATCTCTAGGCTGAAAAATAGGACGGGATTTTTCTCAATCGTCGCCACGTTATAAGCCAGATTTGTCACTAGCGTCGTCTTACCCATGGCTGGACGCGCCGCCAGAATAATCAAGTCCGATTTTTGTAAGCCAGCGGTCATATTGTCCAGATCTCGATATCCAGTGCGGACTCCTCTGAGAGAACCTTTATTTTTGCTGAGCTCTTCAATTCGATCAAAGCTATCCGTCAGAATACTTTCCAGACTGACCAAATCTTGCTTGGTTGATTGATCTGATACACTGAAAAGTTCAGCTTCGGCTTTCTCTAATAATTCCTGCGTGGTCGTCGATTCGTCATAGCCAAGTTCAGAAATGTCACCACTCGCTTTTATTAGGCGCCTGCGAACTGCTGCTTGCGCAATCATTTCCGCGTAAGCCGATGCGTGTGCTGCCGTTGGGACGTAGTTTGTTAGCTCTGTTAGATATGCCGAGCCGCCAACCAATTCCAGTTCGTCCTTTCGCTTCAATTCGTCAGTTAAGGTCAGAAGGTCGACGGGCTTATGTTTTTCAAATAGCCGCATCATTCCAGCAAAAATCAATCCGTGATTCTTGTCGTAAAAATCGCTAGGGTGAGTAATTTCTGCGGCATCCGCCAAAACTTCCTCGTCAATTAAAACCGCCCCAAGCAAACTCTTTTCCGCGTCCAAATTTTGTGGCGGTATCTTCCCTTTTACTTCTTCGCTCTTGTCTGCCATTAAATATCCTCCAACTTAACTTCTTCGCCGCCACCCATTAATTCTGCAATTTCCGCCAATTTTTTTCGTCCTCTGGTGGTTTCTTCTCTCCAATTATATCAATTTCCAAATCCATCGCGGTTTCTTCTGATATAATTTCCGAGATCAATGGTTTGTTTTTCGCGTCATCCAACTTTTTCTTATAAAACGCGGAACCTGCATAAATTGTCAATTTTTCACCGTCAAACGACCACTGGCTTTTCTGCAATAATGACACCAGTCCGAGGGATTTTTCCTTAGCTCTTTCAATGACTTTTTCCCAATTTAGCTCTAGTGGTGCGTCGGTTTTCTTTGGCTTTGCGACGGGTTTTTTTGCCGGCTCGGCTGGTTTTTCTTCTTTTTTAATCGGCTTTTCGGTCGGTTTTGCTAGCTCTGCGGGCTTAATTGGTGTTGGTTTTGCGGCAGGTTTTTGGGATGCAGCTTGAGTTGTATTTTTCTTTGTCGTGACTGGCTTTTCTGTCTGCTGAGAATCGTTATTCATGAATATCGTCAATAATTTCAAGTCTGGGTGTGGGTGTCGATCAACCTCAATCAATTGCTGAACCAGCCCAATAAGGTTTGGATTTTTCCGCAATCTATTACGAGCAATCGATAATAATTGATGCGATACAATAACTGAATTTGCACCGCTATTTTCTAATTCCTGGAAGATGTTTAAGACTTTCTCATTGTCGTCGGATGTATATGAATCTAGCAAATTGCCGAGCATTGTCGCGTCGCTCAGTCCCAAATATTCGGTAACCATATTCGCTGTCAGCGGCTGGTTTGGGGTTGCTAAAATCGACAATTGGTCAAGTGTACTAATGCCGTCACGGAATCCGCCACGGGAACGTTCAGCGATTAACCTGGCAGCATCCTCTTCGATTGCAAATCCTTCTTTTTTCGCTATATTCATTAACTGGCGCGTCATAATTTCCGTCGGAATTGGGCGGAAGAAAAATTGCTGCACACGGCTAAGAATGGTGGCTGGAAGTTTGTCAGCATCAGTTGTAGCTAAGATAAACACCACGTGCTCTGGCGGTTCTTCCAAGGTTTTTAATAGCGCGTTAAATGCCGATTTTGACAGCATGTGAACTTCGTCGATGATATAAACTTTTTTCGGCGCAGAAACAGGCGCGACTTGGGCTTTTTCTCTTAAGGCTCGAATGTCGTCAACGCCGTTATTGCTGGCTGCGTCAATTTCAATGATGTCCAAGTTTGAGGAGTCATCATCATATGGCAGATGGTTAATCTCGTGCGCCAGAATTCGCGCCACCGATGTTTTTCCCACGCCACGCGGTCCAGTCAACAAGTACGCATGAGCAATTTTTCCCTGATCTAACGCTCGACGTAAAATACTAGTCACGTGATCTTGACCTAAAACTTCATCCAAACTGCGACTGCGATATTTACGATATAGCGCCTGACTCATCCCCTCATGCTCCTCATGAGATAATTATAGCAGAAAACGGCATTTTTTATGGATAGCGCAGATCGATTTTGTGTTTTGTTTCGGCGACATAAAAACGGTAGTAACTATTAGGGTCTGACACGGTTGGATTTTCAAGTATCTCGTCGTTTTCTTTTATCTCAATATATTCATCGTTACTGTATGGCTTGATGAGCTTAATAAACTCAAACGCATATTCACCAGAGATATTCTTTAGTTCTTGGCTTTGATCCATTGGGTCGGCATAGTCGGTCATAACTAGTATAAGAAAGTATCCATCCTTACCGCCGAATAGATGAAAAGTCGTATCTGGACTGAGCGGTATCAGTGGTGTGAATTGTCGAACATAACCCAATTTTTTCAGAATTGGAAATGCTTCAAAAACTACAGACGGAAATACAAAATTTGAGTAATTGTTCATAGTGAAATTATACCAGGTAAGATGGATAGTTTTCAGACATATCCAGGTCTTGTGGCTCAGAAGCCAGTGAGGTGATCACGCAAGTCGTTGCCGTTCATGGTGTCCCATGAGTTGTCTACGATAACCTGACCGCCCTCGCTCTCAGGTAGCCTCCAATAGACGATATTCTCGCCCAGGGGGCCACCTGTGGCTTTGACGTGACCATGACTATCACCGGGTATGTTACCAAACCTGCCGCCGTAGTAGAAGTTAACAAATGTGATTTCCGAGTATTCGAGATCGCATAAATACGATTATTATTGTGATAATGGCAGTAATTATGCAAGTTAACAGCAGAGCCTTAGACTTCTTGCTAATTTTCTCTTTCTTAAGGATAAATATTGATGTAATTAGAGTCACCACTCCCAAGATGTATGGCAAGTATCGTGCCAGTACTATTGAAGTATTTAATAATATTGTAGTTAAGCTCACTAGTAGCCTCCTTTGCTGTGAAAGTTTGATATATATATATCAGTAATAGAGTAAAATTTCAAGCTATTTCATCAAAAAAATATTGTAAAAATAAGGTTTTAAAAATAATGTTAATTGCTCGGTTGGCAAATCCAGCTCAATTTCTCCGTCAACTTTTTTTGCGCCCGATAGCCAATAAGCTTTTTTTGATATTGTAAGCCAGCAGCTGACCGTCGTAATCAGTGATGACAATTGAGCCGATGACACTGCGTACGTGTCCAACCAATTGACTGTAATTCTTCATTAAAACGACACGTGACAAATCAACGCCAGCGGTTTGAAAATAATCTTCGCAAGGAATTAGCTCAGATTTCGGAAACGACACGCCAATTTTCTGCTCAATTTCAAGTAATTTTTGTCGCAATTCCCTTTCGCCGGCTGCGCAGTCAAAAGGTTGTTTTATCAATTCCATCTTTTTATGAACTGGCAGAGTCTCAGCTATTCCGTCCAGCTTGGAAATTTTCGCCTCGTATTGCCTGGCGATCAATGCTGAAGAAAATGTTTCTAATTTTATGGCTAATCGCGCTCCCTGCTCCAATAATCTCCGAATTCCGCGCTCTTCTTGCGAGATTCCAACTTTTATGACGCTTGGCGCGAAGTACGCCAAGTAAACAAAGTGCGGATTTTGATTGATTTTTTCTTGTTGAGCGGAAACTGAACTGGCGTTGTAAAATGCTGGATTGAAGCCGGTTTTATCGCGGCATTTTAGGCAATTTTCATACTTTTCATCGACCGTGGCGTGGTCTGGACAGATTTGGCTACAGCGATTCTCAAAATCCACCCAGCCCGTGCAATATTTGACAGAAAAATCAAACTCAAGAGACAAATCTTGCCCGAACAATTCATGACGCTCAATTTTATCACCAACTTGACATTCAATAAAAGGCTTATTGTCGGCGTTAAAACTGGCATAACTGAGCAAAAATTCGCTCGGTAGCATAAATTTCCTTACAGTGCGGCTTCGACAGCAGCCCAAGTTGCGTCAGGATTGTCTTCAGGGATGATGATTGTAACTTGGTCGCCGACGTTAATTCGGAAGTAAGTTACGCTAGCAAGCAAAATACGATATTCGCGGCCGGAAGCTTCGACGTAGTAAATTCCGTCGTGCTGAACAAGTGTTCCGATGACTTGCTTTCGTGGCACAGGACCGATTTGCTTATAAATAAAGCTGCCGTCTTCGGCGATTGTCAATTTCATCAAGTCGCCTTCAACCAGCTTCGACTTTGAAGCGTAGTTGGCTGGGATTGGGTAATTTTTGCCATCAGGACTGAGCATCATTTGTCCGTCAAATACGCCTTCGATAATCTTTCCTGCTACATTATCTGACGAAGTTTTTGGCGTAACAACTTGACCATCATCGCCAATAATACTAATCAATAATTCTTTTGCGGCAGCTAAATTGGTCTCCGCCTCTTGAATAAGTGTCCTCAGACGCTTAATTTGTTTTTCTGGTAATTCAGACATGGTTCTCGCAATTCCTTTGTCTATTTTTATAATACTTAATTAATATATAGCATATCCTTACATTTATATCAAGTCGCGTTATCTATTTTTATCCAATTTTCCACAGCGCTATAAGATATGAATAAAAAAGTGTTGCAAATTTTACTCTTGAAAATGATGTGTGGTTCGTGATATTAAGATTGGCGACATAAAAATCACCGCCCAGAGCGGACGGTGATTAAACGAAACAAATTGGCGTTATATAACAAATTATGAAAGCTCGACAGTAGCGCCAGCGTCTTCCAAAGTTTCTTTGCAGCTTCAGCTTCGTCTTTAGAAACTTTTTCCTTGACTGGTGCTGGAGCGCCGTCAACGATAGCTTTTGCTTCACCTAGACCTAGGCCAGTGATTTCCTTAACAGCCTTGATGACTGCAACCTTCTGAGAGCCAGCGTCTTTCAAAGTAACTGTGAACTCAGTTTTTTCGTCAGCAGCAGCGGCGTCACCACCAGCAGCTGGACCAGCAACAGCGACAGCTGCAGCAGCTGGCTCGATGCCGTATTCTTCTTTAAGATGATTTTTCAATTCGTTAACTTCTAGAACTGTCAATTTTACAAGTTCTTCAGCCAATTTCTTAATATCAGCCATTGATATTCTCCTTTATTATTATATTGTTGCGATGAATGCAACGTTACTAGTGTTGATTGCTAAACTTAAGCAATAGCTTTGGCTTCGATGCCGTCCAAAAGTCCGTGCAAATTACCGCCAAGCGCGTTGACCGTGTCGTGTACTGGTGATAGCAATTGTGATACCACTTGAGCAACGAGCTGGTCTTTGCTTGGTAGGCCTGCCAATGCTTTAACGTCAGCTTCGCTAAATTGCCAAGCCTTCGCCTGAGAAGCCACCTGCAAGTTGTAATGCTGGATGTGTTTTTGCAAACGTGTCCAATACCTTTGCTGGCATAACTTCATCTTCGCTACTTACAGCGTAAACCAATTGACCAACCAATAAGCTGGTGTCGGTTTCTTTGTAAGTGTCGATTTCCTGAAGAGCTACGCGTACCAATCGGTTTTTAACAACCTTGATGGTAACGCCCGCTTCGCGAGCTGCCTTGCGTAGTTCTTGTAGGTCGGCAACGGTAAGGGTTTGATATCGAGCAAAAGCCGTACCCTTAGCGTCTTTTAATAGCTCTGTCAGTTCAGCAACCAAAGTTTGTTTTTTATCGCGTGAAATTGCCATAAAAATCCTTTCTTTGATTGAGTTAATTTGTTATGTGCCAATTTGTTAACGTGCGGTAATGGAGAATCAAAAAACGTCTTTGATTCTCGCACTACCAAAGACGTCAAATAAAACTGTTAGTTTCATCCCTCGGTGGCATTTTTACACTTGTTTTACGTCAAGTCGCCACTGTCTTTGGTAATGTTCCAGACTATTGTAGCAGAAATGACAACGAAAAACAAGAGTTATGGCGATTATTTTCCAGCCGATTCAATCGCCTTATTTATTGCATTTTTGCCTAATCGTGATATTCTTCTGCGTTGAGGGGGAGTTGTACCTCCCCAAATTCCATATTCTGTATATTCTGGGTGGCGGAGCGCATATTCTAAGCATTGCTTTAATACTGGGCATTTTCGGCACATGGCTATGGCGGCTTCCGCAGCTTCTGTCTTTCTGACGCCCCTTAAATCTTGGTCTGGAATATTTGGGTCTATTTGGAAAAACAAGCGATTAGCTTCTTCGGGGGGCTAATTTCGCGCATTCGGCGCCGTCTAATAGACTTTCGTTATTTAATTCTGACATATTTATTATTTTACAATAATAACGTAATAAAATCAATAGGCTTCTATGTCTAATCAAAGAGAAAACCCGCTCCGTAGTGGAGCGGGTGTGGTGAACCCCCCTTCTCTGTATCTTTTTTGTGTCCCCTGTCGAGGGGTGCTAGTCGATTAAACTAACACCCCTCGAACAAGAGTTTACTTCGAGCGTGCCGCCTGGCGGCGGCGCGCCCACCAAATGGCAACACCCCCGAGGGCCACCAGCGCGATCGCTAGCGTGGTCGCGCTGGTGGCGGCGCCAGTGACCGCCAGCTTGTGCTGGCGTGCCGGTTCCGGCGTGGTCACGGGTGCCGGTGTTGCCGACGAAGTTGGTGTCGATGGACTCGGCGTGAGTGCCGGGGTTGGCGTCGGGCTTGGGCTCGACGTCACTGACGGCGTTGGAACTGGCGTCTGAGTCACGGTCGGAGTCGGCGTGGGTGCCGACGGACTCGTGCTCGGACTTGGCGTCGGAGTCACCGACGGTGTCGTCGATGGGCTCGGAGTCGGACTCGGTGATGCCGATGGCGCCGGAGTTGGCGTCGGGCTCGGAGTCGGTGTCGGTTCCGGCGTGGGCGCCGGGGTCGGAGTTGGCGTCGGGGATTGGTGGGATCGAATCCGGCGTTGCCACCGGACTCTTTCCTCACTACCTTTGCACCAACTGTCCAAGTTTTCTCTTGAGATACGATCTCTACTTCGTCGGTCCAAGGGCCCCTGGTCTTCTGGGCTGACATTCACGAGAATGTCAGCCCTGGCCTTTTCGCCTTTGTTTAACACGATCTTGAAAAACTACTTTTTTTCGCTGCTGCAGCTTTCAATTGTAGCGTCAATGAATCTCGTGTATATTGGCTGACCCCAGGGTCCTGCGGAAGAGTAAACTCCCGCCTGCCCGATGGTCGGGTCGGGGCAAGCAAAATCTTGCCCCGACGAGGTGGCTCGATCCGTTATGACGAATGTCTGGTTGTCATACTCCGCAGTCGGAGTGACTACGGTGACAGTGAGATCCCAAGGTTTAAGAGAGGATACCGTCCCCCATTTCGAGGGACCCTCTCCTAGGCTGCTGCAGCCGGGGCACGTCCCCACACTGATGGGTGTACGGCGAATCTCACCGCCGATGTTCCACTCAAGGTTTCGGGTTTCCCCGGGAACCAAAGAGCTTTCCATATGCACCTTCCACCAGGCCGAGGCCTGGAAGTGGTGCTTGCTGGCGTCTTCTACCGCGCCGGTCAGCGTGACCGTGATGGTGTGGTCTGACGAGTACCTGGCATACGCCACGATGGTATCGTCCTTGGCCTTCATTTCGACGGGCATGAAAGATCCGTCCGTGCCAAGTTCGTTCGGCACTGTGAAGACGATAGAATCGCCTTCACAGTGACCCTCTTCCAGGGCCAGTGAAAATCCGAATTCGACCGCCTCATAGGCGGTAAACTCGGCTGTTCCATCTACAGTCTTCACATATTGGTCTGCGACCTCTTCGGCCGAAATCGGCCGAGAAGTACAGTTGCTGTCGGTGGTTGCCGCCGTGGCGACAGCACCAGACGACTGGGCGGTGGTGCTAACCGACTGAGATTCAGCGACATTAGCCGACTGGGCTTCTGCTGCTGACTGTGACGCCTCTTCGGCGGCGCGCGACGCGCCGCCGAAGAGGAATGCCATGAGAACCGCGACGATAACCGCCACGGCTGACACCCACAAGGGTGTCTTCCGGTGGTGATGCATCTCACATCCCTTCTCTTGTGGATAACAGATAGCAGATAGCAGATGTTAAGGTTCTTTTATCCAGCCAGGCTGGAAATCAGAAGCTCTGAACATCAGCCATCTAGGTGGACTTTACTATTTTATCATAAAAAATGAAAAATGCAATAGCAACACAAAAATCCCGCCAGAATCGACGGGATTTAATTGATCGAAACGTAAAGATTACAGAGAGTTCTCTACTTTAATGCCAGGGCCCATAGTTGTGGCAATTGCAACGCTCTTAACGTAAACGCCCTTTAAGCTGGATGGCTTCTGGGAGTTTAAGCTGGTTAAGAATGCGCGTGCGTTTTCTGACAATTTTTCAGCGCCGAATGACACCTTGCCGATTGACAAGTGAACGATGGCTTGCTTATCAACGCGGTATTCAACTTTTCCGGCTTTTGCTTCAGAAACGGCTTTAGCGACGTCAGTAGCGACAGTGCCAGACTTTGGATTTGGCATCAAACCGCGTGGGCCAAGCAAACGTGCGTATTTACCAAGCTTTGGCATGTACTGTGGAGTTGCGACCAAAATGTCGAAGTTCAATTCTTCCTTGTCCAATTGGCTTAGGAATTCTTCATCACCAATGATGTCAGCGCCAGCTTTTTTAGCGGCAGCGTGTTCTGATTCTGGTGCAAAAACTGCTACGCGAACATCCTTACCTGTACCGTGTGGCAATGCTACGGTTGAGCGAATGTTTTGGTCGGCTTGGCGTGGGTCAACACCCAAGCGGATGTGGATTTCAACGCTAGCGTCGAACTTAACTGGGCTGGTTTCAGTAGCCAATTTCAAAGCTTCGTCTAAGCTGTACAATTTGTTCTTTTCAACGTTTTTTGCAGCGTCTTGATATTTCTTACCGCGACGCTCCAAGCGTGGACGAGTAACTGGCTTTGGACCCTTCTTTACGTGAGCTTCGACGTCGTCTGATTGTGGAGTAGTGTCGCCAGCTTCCTTGCGAGCTTCCTTCTCTGCTTTTTCAGCGGCTTCGTCAAGAGCTTTTTGGCTACGCTTGCCAGATTTAGCGACAGTAGCTTCGCGCTCGGCAACAACGTCTTTGTCTTTGTTGTCTTGAGGTTTGCTTGCGTCTGTAGCTTCTGCAATCGCTGCTTCGATTTCAGCGATTGTGTTTTTCTCGCTGACTTCTAATTTTAGTTCTGCTGCTTTTTCTAGCAACTCGGCTTTCTTTGCCATAAAAAATCCTTTCTGTGGTGCGAACGGCAATTTGTCATCTTAACAAATCAGCCTCCCAACATTGATTGATAATAGTGAAATTATACCATATTTTCAGAGATTGAGGCAAATGTTTGATTTTATGGAAAATAATTGTACAATATTTATACTATGAGTGAAGTTTTAAGTAGTCCAGATGATAATTTTGAGGAAATAGTAAGTGGAATTACTTCGTCTTGGGAAAAGGAAGACGCTATAATCATTCCGCCACAATGTGAATCTTGCCCGAGAGTAATGGCGGCACTACTTGAATTGGCTGAATATAAGAAAGCGGTAGGCGAACTCCTGAGAATGGCGTCGGCGAAAGAGGAGGAAATTGTAGTAGTTGACGTACTTACTGGCGAAAGAGTATCTGAAGGGGTCATTGATTACGCTTGTAAAATAGCTGGCGGTAAATTGGGCGGATTAAGCGAAAAAATAGCAGAAACACAGAGGGGCATTTCTATCATAACCAAAGGATGCGAAGGACCTTTAGTTCTTGGAGGGTCTGACGGTTCTCGGGTTGTGCGCGTCGCTATATGCGATAGTCCGGAGGTGTTTTATTCAGGGTTGGGTGAAACTCAAATTGGTGAGCCAGTGATAATACATCGCGACCTGGAGAGAGATAAAGATTAACATATAATTGCTGTTTTTGATAAAATAGTAATTATGGATATAACAATTACAAACATACAAGCAAGGCAAATTTTAGATTCGCGTGGAAATCCGACGGTTGAAGCGGACGTGACTTTGAGTGATGGTTCGTTCGGGCGTGCGGCTGTTCCGTCTGGCGCAAGCACTGGCTCTTTCGAGGCTGTTGAGCTTCGGGACGGCGAGTTGGCGTTCGGCGGTAAAGGCGTGCTCCGTGCGGTCGAAAATGTCAATGGTGAAATTGCGCAGGCTTTGAAGGGTTCTAATCCGTTCGATCAGGCTGCAATTGATGAAAAAATGAAGAGTCTGGACGGTACGCCGAATAAGGCGCGTTTGGGTGCAAATGCGATTTTGACTGTGTCGCTGGCTGTGGCGAAAGCTGCTGCCAAGTCGCGTGGCGTGGAGCTGTATCAATATGTCAATAGCTTGGCTGGAAATCCTGCAATGTGCTTGCCGATGCCGATGATCAACGTGATGAACGGCGGTCAGCATGCGTTGGGCGCGACTGATTTTCAGGAATATATGATTATCCCAACTAGCGCAGCAACTTTTGCGGACGCAGTTCGAATGAGCGCGGAAGTTTTCCATGCATTGGCAAAAATCCTGAAAGACGAAGGCTATCCTACGACGGTTGGCGATGAGGGTGGCTATGCACCTCATGTCAGGAATGGTAATATGGAGCCTATTTTGTTGCTATCTCGCGCTATCGAGCAGGCTGGCTATAAATTAGGCGTGGACTTTGGTTTTGCGCTGGACGTTGCAGCGAGCGAACTTTACAAGGACGGCAAATATAACTTGGCGACTGAACATCGAATTCTGTCGGCTGACGAAATGATTCACACGTATAAAGCCCTGTTGGAACGCGTTCCTGTTCTCTCGATTGAGGATGGATTGAACGAAGAAGCTTGGGAAGATTGGGAGAAAATGACGGCTGATTTGGGCAATTTTGCGCAATTGGTTGGCGACGACCTTTTGGTGACGAATGTCGAGCGATTGAAGCGCGGAATTGAAGAAAAGGCTGGCAATGCGATTTTAATCAAGCCGAACCAAATTGGCACATTGACTGAGACGATTCAAGCTGTTTTTGATGGCGAAGAATGCTGGCTGGAATACGGTGATGAGCCACCGATCTGGCGAGACGGAGGACGTAACGATTTCTCACTTGGCGGTCGGTTTGGGCACGGGTCAAATTAAGACTGGCTCGATGTCGCGGTCAGAACGAATTGCTAAGTACAACGAGTTGCTGAGAATTGCGGAAAAGCGTCCAGATTTGGAGATTGCGCATCCGTTTGTGAAGTAACTCTCGCGCAAAAAGACTTCCTTGTAGTTCAGAGGAAGTCTTTTTTTATTTGGCGATTTTTCGAGGATTATCTTCTTAAAAACTCAATTTCCCCGCCCCCGTTGATTCGGACAATTTGCGATGGTTGAGCGTCGGCGGTTTCTCCAGAATCGACATAAATCGGCACTAATTCGTGGAAGTAATTTATCGCTTCGGTGATGTTTTTTGCCGGTTCTTCTCCTGATGGATTTGCACTGGGCGCGACCAAAAGACCGACGGTTCGAATTAACTCTGCCAACGGAGATTCTGGCACGACTCTGAATGCCAATGTTCCGTCATTTCTCGGAAGATGTGGCAGAAAATTAGGACTCACTTTGGTGGTGATTGTTGTTGGTCTATTTTTGGAGATTTCTTGATATTTGTGTTTGATCGACGGCGTGAGATTGGGAATGTCGTCAATATTTGCAACCAAAATAATGACCGGATTATTCAAGGGGCGCCGCTTAACTTCGTATAATTTCTCGACGGCTTTTTTTGAATTGGCAGCGGCTAATATTCCATAAATCGTGTCAGTTTTGGCGATTATCAATTGCTCGTTCTGGAGCGCGGAGATTACACTGTTGTCTAAAATATTCTTCACAATCATTTATTACATCTTCCCATAAAATAACCCCGAGAAGTCCGGGGCTATTTGCTAAAAGTTCTGTAGCTTAGTCGACGACTTCAACGCCCATTGAGCGTGCTGATCCGGCGATAACTTTCATTGCGCCTTCGATGTCGATTGCGTTCAATTGATCTTTTTTCGCTTCAGCGATTTCTTGCAATTGTGCGCGAGTAATCTTACCAACCTTGTCTGAGTGTGGCTTGCCGCTGCCCTTTTGGATGCCAGCTTTTTCACGAATCATATCGTCAACTGGCTGACCAAGTGAGTTCCAAGTAAATGTTCGGTCTTCGTAAACTTGAATGTGAACAATTACATCCTTACCCATCATGTCTTTTGTAGCGTCATTGAATGGATTGATGAAGTCCATCATGTTTAGTCCCCACTGACCAAGCGTTGATCCCACTGGAGGACCTGCTGTTGCTCGACCGGCTGGAATGCGTAATTTCAAATTACCAATAATTTTCTTTGCCATAGTTCTTCCTTATAGTTTGTAGTGCGTAACTCGAATATTGTATCGAAAAATGCTTAAAATTGCAAGCTAAACTTTTTTAACCTGCAAGGCGTCCAACTCGACTGGAGTGTCACGGCCAAACATGCTGACCATAACCTTCAAAGTACCCTTAGATGCGTCAATTTCACTCACGGCGCCATCAAAGCCCTTGAATGGACCGTCGATAATTGAAACAACTTCGCCCTCTGAGAAATCAATCTGATGCTTTGGCTCTTCAACGCCCATTCGCTTCTTAATCTTCGCAATTTCTTTTTCAGAAACTGGAGTTGGCGTAGTGTCGGCGCCCACAAATCCTGTAACGCCTGGTGTGTTGCGGATGATGTACCAAGTTTCGTCGGTCAATTTCATCTCGACTAAGACATAGCCCTGGAAGATCTTAGCCTCAACAATTTTACGCTTACCGTTGCGAATCTGGATTTGCTTCTCCTTTGGCACGATAACGTCAAAAATCTTATCAGCCATATCGACGCCGTTGATTCGTTGGCGGATTGATTCGGCAACTTTTTCTTCATAGCCAGAATAAGTGTGAATTGCATACCATTGCTTGCTATCGTCATATCGTTTTGAACTCATAATCTCTCCCTTACTTCAAAATTTGGTTAAAGCCCCAGTTAAATGCGGCGTCAAGTAATAAAATCAGAACGACAAACACAAAGGTGAAGATAAGCACTGCCGCTGTCATTGCCCAAGTGGCTGAGCGGGTTGGCCAGCGAACTAGCTTCAGCTCTTCCCAGGCGCCCTTAAAATATCCAATCAATCCACCTTTTTCGCCAGACTTTTTAGGTGTTTTTGTGGTGATTTTTGTTGGTTTATTGATTTTTTTCGCTACAGTTTTTTCTTTTTTTGGCGCGTCGTCAGTAGCCTTGATTCGACGAACCGTAGTTTTGCTGCTTGCCTTGCCCTTCTGTGCCATATTTTCTCCCAATTTAAAAAGTCTGTTTTTCACAGACTGTCAATAGCCATTGTAATTCATCCAGTCCAAAAAAACAAGTTGACCGAATATTATTTGTCATTTTTTTTGAACTCTTTTAGTTTGAATCCGAACGTCGATCCGTGGTTCAATCGGCTTTCTACCTCAATTTTGCAGCCCAATTTCTTCGCCAACTTAGCGGAAACATATAGACCCTAATCCCGTGCCTTTCGTCTCGCGAGTTCTATAATCTTCTGCGCGGTAAAACTTGTCGAAAATTTTTGCTATGTCGGCTTTGCTAATGCCAATTCCCGTGTCAATAACCTTGAAGATTATTTCGCCAGATTTATTTTTTTCTTGATGGATAAAGTTATAGAGCCTTTTTGTGTATATCGAATGGCGTTGGTAATGAAGTTTTGGAGAATTTCCTCCAGATATAGACGAGAAACTTTAACTACGCCAAGTCGTCCGCCGATATCCAAATTGAAAGCCAAACCCTTCTCGCTCGCCTGAGGTGAATATTCGGAATTTATCTGAGCAGCCAACTCTGCTACGTCGATTATTTCTGTTTCATCAGCCACACCTCGCTCTGCGCGTGATAATGTGCTGAGGTCGTTAATCATTCGCGCCAGGAACAAGATTTGCTTATGAGATTCGTCAATGGCTTGGGAATTTTGCTAGTCATTTTACGCTCGACCAGCAATTTGGCGTTGCTCAGCGAACCTTCAGCAATAGCAATTGGCGTGCGTAATTCGTGACTGACTACGCTAATAAACTCATCGCGCTCTTCCTCGAGGCTCTTCGTCTTCGTGATGTCGCGCAAGATAAGTACATATCCGTCCGGCGTCATCTTGTCGCCGCCCTGAACTGGCGCAAGCGTAACTTCTAGGCGAATATAATCGCCATCTTCGATTTTCATCAGAACGTCGTCGCGCTGGCGAATTGCGGAAGACTTGGTGAGTTCCTTAAAAATGTCAATCGGCTTTTTATCTGTCGTTTCAAGGTTCAGGACTTGACTGATATGTTCGCCGTTAATTCCGCTGTTCGTGTCAATCAAATTAAGCGCTGCAGAATTGTATGTATTGATAATTCCATGCTCGTCCGTACTGAGGATTGCGTCGGTAATGTTATTGATAAGCGTGATCATTCTTTGGTGCTCGCTGAGGCTTTTTTTATCATTTTTATAATCAGATTTATCGCTAATTTCCGACAATATTTTATGTAAAACAATAGCTATAACACCTAAAACAACACTCAGAGTGATCAATAGAAAAATTAGCGCCCACATAGCTAAAGTATAACATAAGCATATGCGTTTCTATATGTATGGCGAATATTTTTTCAATTCATTTCGGTGCATTTTATAATGCGGGTCAAATTTGGCAACTTCATTCCAGAATTTCGTCGAGTGATTCATGTGCCTGGTGTGACATAATTCGTGGATAATTACGTAATCAATCAGTTCAAATGGCAAGTTCATCATCCCGATATTCAAGCTAATCGTCCCAGATGAAGAGCAGCTTCCCCAGCGACTTGATGAGTGCGTGATTTTACTCCGAGCAAAAGAAAAGCCGTGTTCTTCCGCTAAAAACGATAATCGCCTTGGTAAATATGACTTGGCTTCTTTTCTGAGCGCGACCAGAATTTGCTGCGGATAAGTTGTTGGTTTGCGGCCGATTCGACGGATTCTGTCTTGTTGATTTCTGCCAATATCTGCGTCCCGACGATTTTCACGCTTGAAGGTTTCGTGGTCGTTTGTATCAATAAGTGATGACTTTTGCCAATTTGCTGGTTCTTCGTATAAGAAAGTTTTTCTCTGTATTGAGAAACTAATTCGCGGATTTGCTTTCGGGAAGTTTTAATCAATGCCTTTGCAGCCAACAGCGGCGCATATGGCGGCATTGTAATTTGTATTCGTCCGTCTGGCGCAATTTTCAAGCTAACACTCTTTGCTAAGCTGCGTTTTTTAACGACAATTTCTCCGAATTCTTCGTCGGTAATAATTGTCATAGTTAACCTATGTTAATGCGATTTCCGGCAATTGGGCGGCGTGGAGCTTCTGGGCGACTGGCGCCAATTTGCTTAAGAACAGTGCGAGCCTGACTACTTAAGGTGTGCCGACCGCTGATCACGACGTAAGATTCGCTGCTGTGTGGCGCTGAAAACTGCTTCAATCGTCGCTCGAAAGATTCGTCATTTCCGCCGTAAGTCTTTATCCAGCGATGTTTGGCTGTGGCGGGATCGGTTTGCACCCAAACAAATAGAACTTTATATCCATATTCCCTGGCAAGGAGATTGATACGCATACGATTCGTGCGCTGATCCGTTGATCCGTCCAAAATAACAGTTTGTTTAGTCTTCAAAAATTCTTCCAAAAGCGACAATGTTGCATCAGAAATGGTTTTTGTATTGTCCGTAAAAACTTCAAATTGTCGAGAACTTACCACTGGAGAATTGAAAATCTTCGCAAATTCTACAGCGAATTGTGTCTTCCCTGAACCTGGCGCACCAACCATGGCGATAATATGCGGAAGTGAAGGTGATAAAGGTTTCATATTGAGAAATTATAGCAGATTTTTTTGACTAATAAAAAAGATTCTCTTTCAAGCGAGAATCTTGGCAGGAGTGGAGGGACTCGAACCCCCGACACCTGGTTTTGGAGACCAGTGCTCTAGCCACCTGAGCTACACTCCTATAGCAACTATTTTATCACGAATTAGCTTTGTCGCAAATGTTAAAATTGTGAAAAAAATAAAAAAACTCGTGAAAAAGATACCAAAATCCCTTGAAAAAACATAAGCGTAGTTCTACAATTAACTCAGAGATGAAAATTTTAATGCTTGGGTGGGAACTTCCTCCGCACAATAGTGGCGGACTTGGCGTTGCTTGTTATCAGATGTCGAAAGCACTTGCCTCAGAAGGCGTTGATATCGACTTTATCATTCCCTACACCGCCGAACATCCTGGAATTGACTATATGAATATCTATTCAGCTACTCCTTTGCCGCCGAATTATCACGATTTGGGTGCGTATAATAACGGTTCAGAGGAAGACCGTGAAAACGCTAAGGACGAGTATGGTCTTTCGCCGATGCGCGCTGTACAGAGGCGTTACGGTAAATACGTTCGGAAGTTTGTGAAAAATCATCAGCCCGACGCGATTCACGCGCATGATTGGTTGACGATGGAAGCTGGAATAATTGCTAAGGAAATGACGGGCGCACCGCTGATTGTACATGTTCACGCGACGGAGTTTGACCGTTCTGGCGAGCAGTCAGGAAATCCTCTAGTTCACGAAATTGAGCAACAAGGCTTGTTGATGGCTGATCGGATAATCGCCGTTAGTGAAATTACGAAGGAAATAATTGTTAAGAATTATCACATTCCGCCAGAGAAAATTGAGGTGGTTTATAACGCGATTGATTTGGCTGATTTGCCGCCGCATGAGTATGACGCCAGCACTTACAGGTATTTGGAGGAGTTGAAAAAAGATGGCTATACGGTTGTTGGCGCGTTGACGCGACTCACGGTTCAGAAGGGTTTGACGTATTTTTGTGCGAGCTGCAGCGAAGGCGCTTGATAAATATGAGAAGATTGTTTTTGTTTTATCCGGAAATGGCGAGCAAAGAGATGAACTTATTGAGCTGGCGGCAGATTTAGGGATTAGCGATAAGATGATTTTTACGGGATTTGTGCGCGGAAAACAGTGGCGAGATATTTACTGTTTGATTGATGTTTTTGTGATGAGTTCGGTTTCTGAGCCATTTGGCTTGACTGCCTTGGAGGCGGCGCATCATGACACGGCGTTACTTATTAGTCGTCAATCCGGCGTCGGCGAGGTTCTGAATAATATTATGCGGTTTGACTATTGGGACGTGAATAAATTGGCGGATGAAATTGTTAATATCGCTGAATCACCTGCCTTACAGAAATCTTTGAAGAAAAACGTTAAGAATGAATACGCGAGAATTTCCTGGCAAGACGCCGCTAGAAAATGTCTGAAACTGTATAAAGGAGCGCTGGCATGAATAAAAATAAAGGAATAGTTTTATATCTACATGTACACCAACCGTGGCGAATACGCGAGTATAGTATATTTGACGTGGCTTGGAAGCATAATTATTTCTCTGGCGGTCAAAATCCAGATCAGGACAATCAAAAAATATTCCAAAAAGTTGCAGAAAAGTCGTATTTGCCGATGAATGCTTTGCTTGAAAAATTATTGAAAAAATATCCTGATTTTAAGATTTCACTGAGTTTTAGCGGAACGTTTTTAGAGCAAGCTGAAAGGTTTAATCCTGAAGTTTTGGAAAGTTTTAAGCGCTTGGTAAAGACTGGTCAAGTAGAAATATTATCAAGTCCGTATCATCACAGTCTGGCGTTTTTCTATTCGCGTAAGGAATTCGAGCGTCAAGTTGAGCTTCACCGCTGGAAGATTCGCGAGATTTTTGGTGCGGAAACGCGAGTTTTGGCAAATACAGAATTGGCGTATAGTGATGACTTGGCGAAATGGGCTGAGCAGGATGGTTTTAAGGGTGTGTTGGCTGAAGGCTGGGATCCGATTCTGAATTGGCGCAGTCCGAATTATGTATATCGCCCGAGAGGCACGAAGAAAATTGGATTACTGCTTAAGAATTATCGATTGAGCGATGATTTGGCGTTTAGGTTCAGTGATCGAAAATGGAATGAATGGCCGTTGACTGCGGACAAGTTTAATACGTGGGTGGAAGATTCTGTCCGTTACGCGCCACTGCTTAATTTGTTTATGGACTATGAGACTTTCGGCGAACATCAATGGGCGGAATCTGGGATTTTTGGCTTCTTTGAGAAGTTTGTTGATAAATGGCTGAGTGCTGATGGCAATACTTTCTATACCGTTAGCGAGGCGCTGGATGCGAATGCGCCTGCTGGTGAAATAAGTATGCCGTCGCCTGTAACGTGGGCGGACGCCGAACGGGATTTGACGGCTTGGAACGGAAACAGCCTGCAGAAAGAAGCTTTGCGATATATCTATGAGCTTGAAGATGAGGTCTTGAATAGCAAAGACGAAGGTTTAATTAGCGATTGGCGAAAATTGCAAACTTCAGACCACTTCTATTACATGGGAACGAAGAATTTTACCGACGGCGATGTCCACGCTTATTTTAGCCCGTATGATTCGCCATACGACGCTTTTCTTTACTATATGAATACCATTCGTGATATGAAATCTCGATTGAGGAAATAGTCAAATATCCTTGCCAAATAAAAACTCCCTCTGAATGCGAGGGAGTTTCTGTATAATCCTGTTAAATTAGCTTTTACGAGCTTTAACTTCGTTGCGACCAAGGTTCTTCTTAGTCTCAGTGTAAGTAGCGTGTTGCTTTGCAATTGGGTCGTACTTACGTAGCGTCAATTTACCCTGACCTTTTGTGGTGCGGTTCTGGGTGTTAACAGTAGTATAGTAAGTTCGGTGGTTGCTCAAGTTACTCACCAAACCAATCAGCTTTCGTTTCGTATTCTTCTTTGCCATCTCTTTACTCGTTAGATTTTATAAAACGTCTTGGCTAATTATAGCATGGGTGAAGTGAAAATGCTAGTACCATATCAGATTTTGCTAATTTTTATGCTTACTTCGCCAATTCAATCGCCGCTTTCTTACTTATTCCATCAGGCAGACCAATAGCTGCTTTACTCTGAAATTGAGCAGTCTCTATGCAGAACGACTGATCCGGACGCAAACCAATCATTTTGAGAACGAAACCGAGTTTATCGCTTACCAAGAAATAGGAATAGATAAGTGTTACCCTCCACTTCACTCGTCCTGTCACCCAACCGTGCGTGGGCCAAATATGAATTACAACTAGTAAATCAAAGGCGTGCGATTCAACCCTAATATCCATCCAGCCGGTGTCTCGATAATAATGCCTTGGTCTATATCATGAGATGCATAAAAATGATAAAATATATACATGAGAAACGATGAAATACTCATTAATCAACTCTTTGCTGGATCTTATCTAAATGAAGGCGCAAATATCGGTCACGAAGTAATTAATTTATTTAAAGACGATAATGGGCAAAACTATCTATATATTACACCAGGTGGAAAGGTTGATAGTAGTCATTCCGTTAAAAGCGTAATTTTTGTGCGTAATATTGAGGGAAAAACTACTGTAGAAGTCATTGCTAAAGCGGAAAAATTATGCCCCATTGATGTTGCGCCGAATGATGTAAAATATGCTGATACGCCAATTAGCAATGTCTTTAGTGATAACATATACCATGGCAAGTCTGATTCTAGCATATTTTTTACATACAGAACTGATAAGATTAGGCTACCTAGAAAAAATACTAGAATACTATTAACTATCAACGATGAGTTTAAACCGAACGATGATACTATACACTTAATTAGACTTCACTCAAATAGTAAAGCCATAAGCAATCAATCTGGTAGAAAATACTATTCCGCACAAGACGACTATAACGCATATGTCGAATTGCAAAACTTACTTAATAATGACGATTATTGGGAAGAAGACGATACTACAGAGAAATTGATTACTGATGAATCAATGCGCGGAGCTGGTCTGACATTCCTAGAGATAATACGAAAAGAAAATGATGAATTAACATTTTCGAACTTATTGGCATATTATTTTCAATATAATAAGGCTATATTTAGGAAATTCGTTCGCGAGATACTTGGCGTAGACGACCTTCGTCCGAGATTCGATATTATACGAGAAAGCAACAATAATATTGACCTATGGATAGAAGATGACAACAATGTTTTTGTAATAGAAAACAAAATTAAATCTGGGATAAATGGTATAAAAGATGATGGATATTCCCAGTTAAATAAGTATCAGGAATATACAGAAAAGCGAATTTCTAATCCTGACGACGACGCATACGGGAAAATTAGCCATTATTATATTTTTACGCCAAACTACAATCATATTGATACATCAAAAATACAACTTAGCAAAACCATACACAATAATCACATATAAAGATATCTATGATTTTTTCAGAAAAAATGCGGCAAATTTTCTTGAAGATAAATATTTCTCTGACTTTTTGAAAGGACTAAAAAACCATACCGTGTCAATATCTGAACTCAATTTTAGCATCATGAGGGCTAGATTCTTGGAAAAGATTAACCGGACGTAGTACAAAGCCAAAGGATGTAATATGCTGAAAGTATAAAGTCGGCCCTCCGCATAGTTCTGCTACGTGCAGTAATCGGGCTGATTTTTATATCAAAATGGTATAATCATAAGTGTAATTATGCGCAGTATAACAAAAACTGATTTGCGGTTTTTCCTAGACTCGCCTCGACACCTTTGGGTGATGGTCAGAATCTGGCAAGAATTAAGAAAGGAATGCTTAATATGAATCTAGACAAAGAAAAGCTTACGAAGAAGATAGTGGATACCATAAAACCAGATGAAATAATTTATGCCGAATACTCTAGTGGCGGTGCGATGGGAAATTGTGGGTCAAGCAGAATTTATGCTCTCAAAGATGATGGCTTGCATTATTACTACGCGAGTGTCTCCTCAAAAGAAAAAGCCAAGAAGAAGCATATAGTATGGCTGTGGATTTGCTGTTTGGACTTGCTGATAAAAATATCTTAGATAAAACATATGGCGGATTTGGGAACATAGCTTTTAAAAAGAAAGATATAACTTTTGATCGTAACGATGATGAGTGCTCATTTGTTTATGATAAGTATCTAATAGAGGCGTCGGTTCTTGGTGTATACAATAACGTTGCAAGAGCTTTTGTAAAAAAGAAGATAACCGAAGAAGTAATGGATTCGTGGAATAATCCTGATAATTACTCTGTACTGTTAGTAGATGAAAGAATGCTTCTAAATAACTACGCTGAATATTATAAAAAAGACCGGCTCGAAATAACACTATCTAATTACATTGACGCAATTGATGAAATTCGACACCTCAATCATTTAGACACAAACTTTGCAACATTCGAGCAAATATCAAGCGGGAGAGATGCGATTGCAAAGTATCGACTACGCTATCTATTGGAAAAACTAGGTAAGAACGATACTGAGGGTATTTTCTATAATTTTGACATCAAAAAAGCAAAATCAGGCGATTTATTCGCCAGCATAAGCAAAAAGTTAGGTGAAGATATTTCTGAAAAATTTACAAAGTACGAAGTTATCAAAACCAATAACTCGAATACGGACGAACTTAGCGGCAATATAGAACAATTATTTAGGTATCCAGTAGTCGTAGATTTTTCGGATGAGGCTCATAAAACGATAAGTGAAGATATTGCAAAGATAAATTCTTCTGACTTGAGAGCGAGAGGATCCATAGGTTATTATCTGGCGAGTTGTCATTATACACTAGGCAAGCTTCCTCTGCAAAAAGTCTTACCAACAGCATTACAAGTACTGAGAAAAATGCCAAAAGACGACTTCAATTACACAAACACAGACCAGACGTACTACGCGGCCTCTTGGCTTGTAGACAGAGCATGGAGTGCTATTACGGAGGGAGAAGATGATTATAGTATTCGTTTCGGAAATATAATCTACAATAATATTTGGCCACAGATAGATGGAGTGTGGCCAATAAAGCATTATGGCGAGTATAAATTAACAGGGACATTGAGTGAGGGAGAAAATGATGCCGGTACTTATATCTTCGAGCGGGCACTCAGCTTTATTTTAGCTCTAGATAATCTAGACGAACTGAATCCAGAACTATATAATTTCTTAAAGAAAGATGGTTGGTCACCAAGCATTGATATACGTAGAAAAAAATTCCTCTTAAATGTAGCTAATCTTGAAGATAAGAACATTTTCAAACAGCTTCGGGAATACATGAAAAAGGCACATCCAATGGACATAGAGGATAATCTTAATGATCTTGGATTATATTTTCCCACCACGATAAGACGTGCTGATTTTCTTATAGATGCGCTCCTGGATGAGCAGGATGAGTTATTCTCCTACACAAGAGATACTATGTGGATCAAGTTGCTTTCAACGGTCCATTATAAAGGCATTGGGAAACATATACTGCAAAGGACGGTTGATAATTTCGAGAAAATAGTAGAGCTTCTCGGAGAGAGGCGAATCGTAGATGCGTATTTTGCCGCATGCACTGGTGCAGATGAAGAAGATGAGGTCGTTTTACTCAAAGAATTCAAAGAAAAGTTGCAAAGTATTGAGACTAAAAAAGATGAAAATTCAGAACTTATTGAGAGAAATATAAAGGTGCTGGAATCTACATTTACAGCCGCCAAAAAACATATAGAAGAAACTGCGTTCCAAAGAAAAGAGTTGAGAACCTGGCTAGACAAGGAATATCCAAATTTGATAAAGATAGAATCTTCCGAAAACGATTCTGATTTATACATAACAAGGACAACAACGTAATTATATTAAATATTTACTGCGATGTTGATAGCGTAATTAAAAAGTATACGTCCCAAGAAAGACATGTGAACTGGAGAAATTGGTTTAGCTCCTAATAAAAAACACCCGCTTCAAACAGTCGCAATTGACTAGTAAAACAGATGTTTCGAAATGCTATTATGGAGCCACGATCGGGGCTTGAACCCGAGACCTCATCCTTACCATGGATGCGCTCTACCAACTGAGCTATCGCGGCGTAACAGGCTTAATTTTAGCATATTAAGCCATGTTTAATCAACCGGCTATGTTTTTACGAGTGGATTTCTTGGCTGGCGCGCCGGCTTCTTTTGGTAGCTTTGGCGTGACAAATGCCTCTATTACTCCCCACGCTACGCTATTGACTAAGAACGTAACGAACAATATTCCTGAAGCTGATGCCGCCAAGTGTGCTGATGAAGCGTTAAATAATGTCAATAATCCCGCTACAGCCAGCCCAATTATGGCTAACATAATATAAGCGTATTGTAATTTCAATCGTTGGTTTTTTTCGCTATTCCATAATGCCAGAATAGATTTTGTAAATTCAAACATACCCATATAATAGCACATATGCTTATAAAAGTCAATATTGCTACTTTACGCTATCAAAAAGTCGCCCCAAAAGGCGACGATGATTCAAACTTGGTGCTGGAAGTAGGACTCGAACCTACGAAGCCTTACGGCGGGAGATTTACAGTCTCCTGTGATTGCCACTACACGATTCCAGCGTGATGTGGAGCCGCTTCTCGGGCTCGAACCGAGGACCTACGGTTTACAAAACCGTTGCTCTAGCCAACTGAGCTAAAGCGGCAACTGAACTTATTTTATCAATTTTTTCTCTCTGTGACAAGAGTTTACATAACTATTTTTCGCGGTTGATGGATTTTGCGCTGTTGGCGTGGACGTGGCGTGTCGGCTTTCTTTGATGATGCCGTCGGAGTTAGCATTTTTGTAGCTTTCTTACGTAATTCTTCAGCCAGTTCGGTCTGTCCAGCATTGTCATATGCTTCCGCTAAAATCTTCAACGTCTGAGGAATCGGCTCTAATTCGACAGCCTTTTCCAATGCATTAATAACCTTTTTCGTATTCCCTATTTTTTCCTGAACCTTGGCGTAGGCAATGTAGCGTGCTGCCAAATCATCTTCCATTTCCAGTGCCTGCTCGAATGCTAGCGACGCCTTCTCGTAATTCTCTGTTTCGTAGTAAATTAAGCCGACGTTATGAAGACTGGAAGCACTTGGCTCCAAACTCTGAGCAATCTCAAAACATTCGATGGCGTCTTTATATGCGCGCTGCTTGGCGTATAAAATTCCCAAACGGTTATATGCAGTGGCGTTTTTTTCATCGACGCGTAAGATTGTCAGCAGAGCTTTTTCTGCGCGCAGGTACTTATTCTCACGAATCGATTCTTGGGCAATTTCCCATAATTGATCAAGTTTATTAGTAATCTTAGTCGGCAGATCGCCAGTTTCTTTAATTGACGGATGATAAAAAATCGCCCAAATCATTAAAATTAGAATGAGGAATAATCCGAACATATCTATACTATTATATCACAAGTTGCGTCAGCGCCAGCCTGACGTTGGCGTTGGATTTTAACGCGCTCGCAACAGAGGTGGTTTTTTCAAGTTGCTCCTCAAGCGATGAATTTATCCCGCGAGATAAAGCCTGAAAACGAATCATATTCACTATAATATCCGTTAGTAATATCGCTTTTTGGCGGTCAGAAAAGTATTTGGCGAGATTCTTAAACGCGTCGTATTCCCGATTTGTGGCTAAAATTTGCTTGCGTCGGTGGCTAATTGTCGATATTCGGCGAATTTTTCTGGATTTTCCGCCAACTCTTTAATCAACAATGGGCGCCCAGCCGCCAAAAAAAGGATTTGCTGGCTGGAGGCTGGGTCTAAATTGTACTTTTCAAGCAGTTTTTTATCCTGAGCGGATGTCGTTTTATGAAGCGTCAACGTCTGACAACGAGATTTAACAGTGTCGAGCATCAACTTCGGGTTTTTCGCAACAAGAATAAAATTGGTGTTTTTATTCGGTTCTTCCAGCGCTTTCAGGAATGCATTTTGCGACGGCTCGGTCATTGAATCAGCTTCGTCAATGACAATAACTCGACGATTTATGGCGTAAGTTCGGAGTATGGAAATGAGCTCACGGATTTGATCAACAGATATAATTTGCTTTTCTGGAAGTGGTTTCAAGTGAAAAGTATCGTTATTCTTTGCTAATATTTGAGCCACACCCAGTCCATCAAGCCCATAATCCGCAATTACCAAAAGCGCGTGAGGCAACTGCGATGAAATCTGGCTGATTTTTTGAGCGTCTCGAGCGGATATAATCACTTCAGACATCTATAAATCCTCTGGGAAGAATCTCTTGAATTCGTCAGGAACTGCGGCTTCAAAAACTTTTCTCTCGCCAGACGGCAAAGTTATCTCTAATTTTTGAGCATGCAACATCATACGACAATCCGAAGACTTTCCATAAACTCGATCGCCAAGAATCGGTGCATTCAAATGAGCCAAATGGACGCGCAATTGATGAGTTCGACCAGTGGTCGGCTTCAGCTCCACGAGCGACTGAGTATCATTTTCCGCCAAAACATGGTAAGTCGTCTGAGCTGGTTTCCCGTTTGGATCTATGCGAAACGTGCTCGGCGCTGAAGGATTGCGACCAATTGGCAGATCAATTTTTGCGGCATTCAACTTTGGTTTGCCGTCGGTTATCGCTACGTAAGTTTTCTTGGCGGTTCGCTCGGCAAATTGCCTCTGTAGATGCGCGGCAGATTCTGGATTTTTTTGGCGATAATCAACAGCCCTGAGGTGTCGCGATCAAGCCTATGAACAATTCCCGGTCGATCGGTGTCCGTTGCGAATGAGGTTTTCGGGCGAATTATCTCCGCAACCGTTGGCTCGTCAGAAAGCCCGCCCTTCGCATGTGTCAGCAGTCCGCTTGGCTTATTGACGACAATCACATCATCATCCTCGTATAAAATTGGCAAGTCAACGTCCGTCTGCTCTTTTTCTGGCAAATTAAGCGCAATCTCATCAGTTTCATCAACCTCAAATTTTGGCGTTGTCACGACTTTATTATTGACCGAAACGTATCCAGCTTTTATGTATTTTTGCCAAAGACTTCGAGAAATTGTCGTGTCGAATTTGGTCGATAAATAAATATCCAAGCGCACTTTGGTTGGCGAAATTCGGAACATTATGACATATTTTCCCTGGAACGGCGTTTCGATAAATTCTGGGTCTAGCGGATTCGGCAAAATCTCGGCATTATTTGGTTTTTCCGTCCACAATTCGTCAATGGATTCTTCGTCGACAATCGAACCGTAAAGCAATGCAAAACGCTGCTTGTTCAAAATAAAATCCGCAAAAACATGAGATTTGTCCGTTTGAATTTCCAATCGACGCAGTGCCTTAACTGGCGTATTATCGTCCGCTAATTTGTATAATCTAGCTATTTTCAGCACTGTCCGAGGTAATATTTTCACGCGATTTGCTCCCTATTTTCGAAGCCCTACAGCTTTTTGAACGCGATACAAAGTTTCATTAGCGACGACATTCATGTCTTTTTCACTGGAAGCCAGCTTTTCTTCAATTGCTCGCTCATCAACCGTCGCAAGCCGATTCTGGAAATTCTCCAAAAATTCCGCAACTTCGTCGGCCACGATTCGCTTGAAATCACCATAACGATCCATACCGAAGTACTCGTTGGCGGTCTGCTCCAGAGTAACTTCCCTGCCAGCATCTTGCCGAACCAAAGTCAAAATCTCCAGCAAATTAGAAATTCCCGGCTGATTTTCCTTGTCGTATTGAACCTTGCCAATTGAATCTGTTGTTGCGCTCATTATTTTCTTATGTGCCGATTTTGGATCGTCAGAAAGGAAAATAATTCCCTTGCCGCTCTCGTCGGATTTGCTCATTTTCTTCGCTGGATTCACGAGATCTTTAATCCTCAATCCTTGGTCTTTTCCGAAGAATTGATGCTGCTGAATTACGGGTTTTGGTACGATAAATAGATCACCAAACTTACGATTCATTCGCTCGGCAATATCACGTGTAAATTCCAGATGTTGAGTTTGATCGTCGCCAACCGGCACGTAAGTCGCGCCGTAAAGTAGAATATCGGCAGCCATTAGGACGGGATAGTTAAATAGCCCAACAGAAGCATCTCCCTTACTTCCCTTATCCTTAAATTGCGTCATTCGGCTCATCTCGCCAAATCCAGTAAAGCAATCCAGAATCCATGCCAGTTCACTGTGTGCCGGGATGTGGCTTTGGCGGTAAAGATGAATGGAAGAATTGTCCAGTGGCAATCCGGCGGCGGTATAAACTCGCGCGTTATTCAGGATATTGTCGTATAGCTTACTGTGGTCGATTGGCGTCGTAAAACTGTGAAGGTCTGGAATGAATAGATTGATATCGTATTCGTCCGAGCGACGCTTAGACATGTTGATAATTGGCAAAATAGCCCCAAAGTAATTACCTATGTGGATGTTGTTGTTAGCGCGCACGCCAGTGAGAATTACGGGTTTTGATGGTTTCATTAAGTATAATTATACCACTCTACTATGGTGTGATGCTAATTATCGTATTTGTTGTCGTGATTAGACGGTTGGTTAGTAAATCTCGTCATCATATCGTAATGGTTCATGCTTTACGTAGTCAGTATTATAGGCAGCGTCTAGCACGGTTTCTTCGTCCACTTTCACTTCTATGTCACACTCTTCAAGCAACTTAAATAAGGTGGACACAGCTTTTTTTATTTCGGACGACTTTCCTATTGATGCATATGCTATATCTTTGTGTATAGTTTCAATATCATATTTTGAGACAATCAGATTTTTTTGGTTATCTGTAAAAGTGTCTTCTGGTAATAAATTAAGAAGAGCTAATTTCCTTATTTTTTTAGAATCCTCTTTATTATCTAAGAAGCTTTTTAATTTTCTGGGACTCATCAGATAAGCCTAGCGCTTCTATAAACTCTTTGTCTTCTGATGTTGCAATGTTAAAGATTGAGCTAACTATCCTATAATTAAAGAGATGATTATTTATGATAGTATGAGCAAGCACGTACGGATCAAGGGCGTATTCGATTTCTTTTGTAAAATGTTGCCTGTAGGTTTCGTTGTTTAATATAAAATCCCTCTTAGATTGATAATCTTCGTCTTCTGGGCTTATCGTGGTTGTATTTTTATAATAAATGGCACTTTGGTAGTCGCCTAAAAACTCAAAGTTAGGGCGTGTTGCTTTTTTGACTTTTTCCTCAATGAGTGAAGTGAAATTCTCTATGTCTGGGTTGTTTGTAATACTGCCAGTGAATTCAGACAATGCTTCAATGTTATTAATAGTTTTTTTCTATAATATCTGGGTCTATACCTTGGTCTATTAATCCCTCTTTGATTTCGGGGGTATTCGAGTAGTTTTTTAGGGTGGTAAGGCAACCATAGTCGTAATCATTCTTAGATGGCTCCAGAATTCCACCGTCCTCTAATCTTACGATGTATCTAATGCAGTATCTAACCGCTTGTTCTCTTAAAGACTCTTTATTTGATGGAGTTGATTTATGATGTTATTTTTAGTTTGCTCTTCTAGTAGAGCATCGGAACGTAGTATATCACAACTAGTAGCATTCTTTGTAGCGTAATTACACATAATGTCGAATTTAGTAATTGCATGCTCATTGCCTATCATAAATTTCTCAGCTTTTTTATAGAAGTTTTCACTTAAGAATTTAGCAATCATTTCCCTATTACTATCAAGCCAGCTGTTTGCGGCCTTAATATTCTCAATGTCTTCTTTAGATAGCTCTTCGTGCTCTTCTGTCGTATCTTTATAGAAAGTATCTATCCATTTTCTAATGACAGGATTACTAATAGACCAGTAATAATCTGAGTAGTCATCTAGGCGTACTACAGTAAGGGTCATCCTCACGATGTCAGCAACAGTAGCCTCGCCGTTTCTGTAGGCCCTTTCCATGGTAGATAAGGCAGAGCTTGCGCTTAATCCATTTCGAGGATCTATAGCGCTGAGTTCGGGGTGTGCGCGAAAGGACGCCATACGTCGAGCTTCTTCGTCGAATGGATCTACATAAGCAGAGATGCCTTTTGCATCTTCCAAAGCAGCCTCAATTTCAGGCGGCAACTGAAGCTCGGGGTGGTTGCGCGCATCTTCGAGCGATGGCTTTAGCTGCTCAAAAGGATTGTTATAATTATTGAAGTCATATCTTCCAGTTTCCATAGTACCCATATGATACGACGATATTGCATTAAAGTCAATAGTGACTATTTATTGATAGTCAAGTGCTGTTTTATAATTTCAGATATTTTTTTAGCGTATGCGCTAGTTATTTCATGTCGCTGAGTTGCCATTGACGTATGAGTGATATTGTTATGATCTTTTGCTAATTTCTTCAGGTTTCTCTCGACAATCAGTGGATCGAGCTTTCCAGACAAAATAGCAATCGGAAGAGTGAGCTTAGCAATGTCATTCATTGTCGTCTGATTGATAATCGCGGTGTTCAGGGCGATTAAAAACGATTCGGCGGTAACTTCATCGGCCTTAAATCCAGCGTCAGGCCAAATATTGTGCCGATCAGCGAATTGCAAAAAGCGCTTCGAACTGCGCGGATGACTATTGAAAAACTCATAAAGCGCACGCAAAATCTTCTCTGGATGATGAATTTTTTCGTCAACCCTCGGATAATATATCGGCGGACTGCACAAAATCAGCGACTTGCTCAACTTCGGATATTGCTTGGCGAGCTCTACGGCAGCCAGCGACCCCATAGAATGACCGATGATAATATCGACGTGATTTATGAATTCCCTGCGCAAAGTGGCGACGATGCTTGCGGCTTGGTCGTGAACATTATAGGTTTTCCAATCAGGCTTGGGCGAATTGCCAAATCCCAGCATGTCAATTGCTATAACTCGCGTGTCCTTCGGTAAATACGGCTCCAGCGGCGTCCATGTTTTCCAGGATGTGCCTAATCCATGAATAAGTAAAATCGTCGCTTTCGGTTTTTCCGGACGAGAAAAATAATGCACGTTCAATGCATATGGAATTCGTAACCAGCGATGGATAATCTTGTCCAACATATTTTTTTAGTATACTATGAAAATACTCCGCCTACATGTGAAACGGAGTATTTTGTGATAGCCTTTTCTGTACTAACGCTTAGAGAACTGTTCGCGCTTACGAGCAGAACGAAGACCGTACTTCTTGCGCTCTTTCTCGCGTGGGTCACGTTTCAATAGTTCAGCCTTCTTCAGAACTGGACGCAAGTCAGCGTGAGCAGCTGTCAAAGCTTTTGCGATGCCAAGCTTGATAGCGTCAACTTGACCAGCTAAGCCGCCACCCTTAACTAGGATAGTAACGTCGAATTCTTTTTGCTTGCTGACAATTGCAAGTGGATCGGTTACTTCTGCTAGAAGAGTTTTGTTGCCGTCTAGGTACTCAGCAGCAGGCTTGCCATTGATTGTAATGGTGCCTTTGCCAGGAAGTAGGCGAACGCTTGCTGAAGCACTCTTGCGTCGACCTAAGCCGTAGAAATAAGTATCAGCCATATTACTTCACCTCAACTTTCTCTGGTGTTTGTGCTGTGTGAGCGTGGTCGCTGCCAGCAAAAATGCGTAGACGCTTTAGGCGCTCTGCTTGCAATTTGTTCTTTGGCAACATACCTTTAACAGCTTCTTCAATAATTCGCTCTGGGTGGCGTTCGCGCATTTCTTTGAATTGCGTTTCCTTAATTCCACCTGGAAAACCACTGTGGCGATAGTAATACTTATCAGTTTCCTTGTATCCAGTAACGACTGTTTGCGCAGCATTGATAACAACTACGTAGTCGCCACCGTCAATATGAGGAGTGTAAGTTGGCTTGTATTTACCAGTCAAATGCTTGGCAATTTCTGTAGCCAAACGTCCAAGTGGTAATTCGCTAGCGTCAAACAATACCCAACGGCGAGAAACTTCAGATGGTTTTTGTGAATAAGTCTTCATCTTATTTCCTTCCTTTGGCATTGGTTTAATATCGTCAACAAACTCGATGATCGCCATTTGAGCGCCGTCGCCGACTCGCAAACGTGTTCGTTCAACGCGAACGTGTCCGCTGGTTCGACCACTTAGCTGTGGCGCGATTTCATCAACTAGTTTGTAAGCAGCGGCGCGTGTGCTTAATGCTGCAATCACCTGACGTCGGCTAGCTAGGTCGCCCTTTTTAGCCTTGGTGATGATTTTTTCAATGTGACGCTTTAGTTCCTTAGCCTTTGGCAAGGTGGTCTCGATTTTTCCGTACTCAACCAAGCTGGTAGCCAGACCTTTGAGTAGGGCTCGTCGCTGATCACGCTCGCGGCCGAACTTGCGCCCTTGATATCCGTGTCTATGCATAGTTAAAACTCCAACTCCGCCATCTTGTCACGTACTTCGTCTAGTGCCTTTGAACCGAAACCTTTCAATTCTCGCAAATCTTGCTCGGTCAAAGTTACCAAATCGCGAATAGTGCGGATTTCATTGTTAATTAGCGCGTTCGTCGTGCGGGCGCTTAAGTTTAATTCTTCAATTGGCATTGCTAGCTCTGACTCTTCGTCTTCCTTAGCTGCACCAAGTGCTGGCGCGCCAGTTACCATCGTGTTGCCAGCCAAAGCTGTGTATTGGTTGACGAGAATCGCTGCTGCTTCTTCGAACGCCTCACGAGGTGTGATTGTGCCGTTAGTTTCAATAGTGATTGCCAATTTGTCCAAGTTTGTTTCCTGACCAACACGAGTTGAGTCGACTTTGTAGCGAACGCGTAGAACTGGCGAGTACATTGCATCAATAGCAATCATGTCGCTGTGCAAACGCTTTTCGCTTGACTCTTCAATTGTCTGATAACCGCAACCTGCCTCAACTACCAAATCCATAACCAAATGCTTGTTTGGGTCGTCGATTGTAGCAATTACTTGCTCTGGGTTAACGACTTCAACATCAGCATTAGTTTTAATGTCAGCGGCAGTTACTTCGCCGGCGCCAGTTTTCTCAATGCGTAGCTCAACTGGATCGTCGGTAAATACGCGTAGGTGAACGTTTTTCAAGTTCAACATAATGTCGACAACATCTTCTTTGATGCCCTCAACAGTAGTAAACTCGTGAGTTGCGCCTTCAATTCTGAAAGCCACAACCGCGCCACCGCGAACGCTTGACAATAGAACGCGTCGCAATGAGTTACCAAGAGTATTACCGTAGCCTGGGTGAAGTGGCTCGATTAGAAAAGTAGCACTGGTTGCTGAAATGTCATCAACGCTCGCGAGTGCTGGATTGTAAATTGCTTTTGCCATAATTCTTCCCTAACCCTTCTTTTATCGTGAGTAATACTCAACAATTAATTGCTCGTTGATGTCAGCTTCTGCTTCCTCGCGCTTTGGCAAACCAGTTACTTCAATCTTCAGCTTCTTACTGTCAGCTTTTAGCCAGCTTAGTGGACCTTGGACTGAATTGTTGATTACATCGTCAATTCGTGTAAAGTACTCTGATTTGGTACTCTTTGGACGAACTGTGATGACATCGCCGGCTTTAACGCGAATTGATGGAATATCGACGCGTCGGCCGTTCAATTCAAAGTGTCCGTGGCTAACTAGTTGACGAGCTGCGCGACGTGATACGGCAAATCCAGAACGATAAACAACGTTATCCAAACGGCGCTCTAATAGCTTCAACAAGTTTTCGCCCGCCAAGCCTTCTTGAGCGCGTGTTGCTTCGTTCATTAAGCGAGCAAACTGCTTCTCAACTAGACCGTACAAGCGACGAACCTTCTGCTTTTCACGAAGCTGTGTAGCGTATAGACTTGGCTTGTTCTGACGACCATGTGCGTGTTGACCTGGAATGCCAGATTTTTTTCGCCAAAATTTTTATGTGCTTTTTGGATGAAGCGCATAACCTTCGCGGCGGCTTTGCTTGACAATTGGTGAATTATCTCGTGCCATAATTATGCCCTCCGTGCCTTTCGTGGACGAACACCACCGTGAGGCACGCCAGTTACGTCCTTAATGCTTTCTACTGAGATGTCGAATGCGCTGACCGCACGAATAGCGGCATCACGACCCAAACCGACACCTTTCACGAAAAACGTCAACAGACTTCAAGCCGTATTGAGATTTCGCAGCTTCAGCAGCTTTTTTTCAGCAGCAACCTGTGAAGCATAGGCTGTGCCTTTTTTACTTCCACGGAAACCACATGCACCAGCTGATGAAGCGGTTAGTACGTTACCCTTCTTGTCGGAAAAAGTAACGATAGTATTGTTAAATGTTGCCTGAATGTGCAGCTGACCAGCTGGGACTGATCGGCGCTGCTTCTTCTTGGTAGATTTTGCGTCTGCCATTTCTTAGTCCTTTCTTTAGGTCTTACTTGCTGCTTTTGGTTGTGTACCGCCCACGGCGATGGCGCGACCCTTGCGAGTTCGTGCATTCGTACGAGTCCGCTGTCCGCGTGTTGGCAGTCCTGCTTTGTGGCGAAGACCGCGATAGGCGTTAATATCTTTCAAGCGCTTAATATTATTTGCCACCAAGCGCTGGAGATCACCTTCGACGGTGTATTCGCTATCAATAATTTCGCGAATCTTGTTTTCTTCAGCCTCGGTGAGATCTTTCACCCGAGTGGTCGGCTCAATTTTAGCCGCCGCAAGGATGCTCGAAGCGTGCTTTGGCCCAATACCGTAAATATAGGTGAGCGCAATTTGCACCTGCTTCTCTGTTGGGATAACTACCCCAGCAATTCGAGCCATGCTTAACCCTGCCTTTGCTTATTCTTAGGTTTTTTCTTGTTGATGATATATAGTCGGCCTTTGCGGCGAACTACCTTATCACCTTTTTTTGGGATCTTTGTCGATTTTTTCACACTTGCACGAACTTTCATAAAGTGCTTAAATCTCCCTTCCCGAGTAAACCCGAGATTATAGTTGATATTTAACTACCGACCTTGAGGTCGATCGTCACGTAGGCGGAAGCTGATTCGTCCCTTTGTAAGATCGTAAGGGGTCATCTCAACCTCAACCTTATCACCAGGCACCAGGCGAATATAATGCTTGCGCATTCGTCCTGAAATGTGCGCGATGATACTATGGCCATTCTCCAGTTCCCACCTTAAATTGAGTATTAGGCAGTGCTTCCACTACCTTTTCCTACCATTTTGATGACTTCCTTTTGACTCGCCATAAGTTACAGTTGTCAATTATACAGTACTAAACACAGTTTGACAAGAGGTTTCGCCGTAAATTTACGTGCTATAATTGTGTTATCAAATTTAACATAAGGATTTTTTTATGGCAAGCAAGAAAAACCAGCAAACTTTAAGGTTACAAAAATCGAAGAATGAGATAATGACCGCAGCGCTAATCGGTCTAGTGACGGCTTTGATCGTGATAGTTATTGGCGTAATTTTATTACACGCCAACCAAACTTCCGACAAGACGTTTCAAACAGTCGAAAATGTTGACGGTGGATCCGTGAACTTGGGCTCTCTAGGCTTCCGAATTGAAGGAGATAAATTAGTTATTCGCAACGATTCAGTTACGCAAGAGGTTCGCTATTTCCTGAAGGCAGAAACTAAAAAATCAGGCTGCAAGGACAACAACGGCGTAACTGCGGTAATTGCCCATTCCCAGGACGAGAAACAGTTGTTATTGGGTTATGGTTGCGGTAATTCTGTGGCGCGAATGTTTGCAGTTAAGAAAGACGGCGGATGGAAAGTGATTTCCCCAACCAATCAATTTAATTTGTTTGACATTCCGAGCTGTAAGATGGTTGATGAAAACAACATTAGTAATGAAATTGCGCCAGTCTGCCAAAATGAGAAAAAAGTTGGCGACAATTTATCTTACGATTACAAAATACGATAATCCATTCATAAAAAAGAATTCCCCGCTTTTCGGCGGGGATTTTTGATGTCAATTATTTTTTCTTAAACAAACGACGCTTCTTACTCTTCTTTTTGTCACTATCAAGCAGCTCGTCTGGATCGAAATCGTCATATGTAACCATCAGCGCACGAGAGTTGACTTGTCGCAGCGTTTCAAGGGCAACTGATACGATAATCAAGATTCCTGTACCGCCGATTGACAAGCGCAAACCTTGCAAGCCTGTCAAATTGTACGTGAGATATTCCGCGACGAATGGCAAAATAGCCACGATTCCTAGGACAATTGAGCCAAACAAAATCAAGCGATTGACAGTCCTCATAAGGTATTTTTCAGTCTGAGCGCCCGGACGCACGCCTTCAATAAATCCGCCCTGCTTCTGCAGATTTTCGGCAATTTCATTAGCGTTAAAGACGATTCCAGTGTAGAAATATGTAAAGGCGATAACCAAGATAAAGTATAGCGTTGGGTAAATAAACGCTTCAGCGGTGCTGCCGGTGAATGAGCCGGCGTTTGGAGCCTGAACCAAGTGATTAATTTGTTGGCGGTCGGCAGTAGATTGGCGTTGCCAGATGCTTTCATAACTTGACCAACAAATTGCGGCAAGCTCAGGAATGCAACCGCGAAGATGACCGGAATAACTCCCGCAGCAATCAACTTAACCGGCAAAATGCTTTTTACGTCGCCGTAATTACTGTTTCCATGAACGCGCTTTGCGTAGTTAATTGTAATGACGCGCTGAGCTTCGTTGATTTTAACTAGGAAGTAAAGGACGATGAGTCCGGCGATTGACATGATTAATATCGTCCAGAACATAACTGGGTTTACAGGGAGAGTGAACCAGTTGAAGACGTTCAGGCTACCAGATGAGGTGTTGAACAATGATGAGATTAATGACGCGAGCATTTGTGGCAATTGGCTAATGATACCAGCGAAGATTACGATAGAAATACCGTTGCCGATTCCCTGCTCAGTGATCAACTCACCGAGCCACATCAGAAGAACAGAGCCTGCCGTCATTGAGGTGATCGAAACGATCCATTCCATCATCGTAGGGTCGGCCAATGTCGTACTGCCGCCTTGAAGAACTGTTTGCCTTAAGATGAAGATGAAAGCGATTGACTGGACAATAGCAAGCGGCACAGTAATAACGCGCGTCCATTGCTGAATTTTTCGGCGTCCAGATTCACCATCTTTGTGTAGTTCCTCAAGCTTTGGAATGGCTTTGGTCAGAAGCTGAATGATAATACTGGCAGTAATGAATGGACTAAGTCCGACCAACACCAGAGAGAAGCTCGACAACGCACCGCCAGATAGCAAGTTCAAAATTCCACCGAGGTCAGACTGCCCAAGCACCGACGAAATCGCGTTACGTAGTTGTGTTGGTTCCGCCAACGGCACTGGAATGTGCGCCAATAATCGATAAACAACGATTATTCCCACGACGATAAATAGTCGTTTTTGCATATCTTTATTTTTCAGCGAGCGGAAAATTATTCTCCAATTCATGTTTTAGCCCCTCATAGTCACTAACAATTCTTAACTCTGTTAATTATACAGTACCTTAGCGGATATTTCCATACTAAAAACATAAAAGCGTATGCGTTATAATTGAGTCAATAACATAACGTAAACGAGGTATTATATGCAACAGCAACCTGAAATCCCATCAACTCCACCAATTACGCCACCGCCAAACCCAGAATTTCCCCAAAATTATCCACCAAAGAAAAGTAAATTGTGGCTATGGGTTACACTGGCAATCGTGGGAGTGCTGGCGATAATCGGAATAGTGGTGGCAATTGTTCTTGTGTCAAACAAAACCGCGCCTTCAAAGAATACGAATATTTCACGGAAAGAAGCAGCCAAACCTAAGGGCGAAGAAAAGAAGAGTGAGGATAAGAAACAGAACTTAGCTAAATCAAATTCAAAATGTTTAACGTCTGCTGATTTTCGAAAAGCTGGCTATGACTACATGAAAGACGGCTATTTTACGCTTAGCGACGGTAAATATAATTTTAAAAATGTTTTCTTCAATGCGGATTCGACGCAATATACATACGAAGGAATTGCCGTTGACGAACTGGCTAAACTGGGGTCGCTATACAAATCAAACAGCCAAAAGGAATTTTCAATTGAGCTGGTCGGTCAGACGTATGAAAGTTCGAAGACAAGTGCTGGCACAAAATTAGCCATGGAGCGCGCCGATAAAGTCAAGCAAGACTTAGTCTCGCAAGGTTTTCCTGAGAATAAGATTATTATCTCTGAGCCAAAAATCGCCAATCACGACAGTAGCGATGACACTGCCGACAGAAACGTGACTATTTATCTAGTCGTGCCGCAAGAATGTAGCGAAAAATAGTCCAAAAATCAGAACAAAAGAAAATCCCCTTCTCTTTCGAAGGGGATTTATTATTACCGAGAAAAATTATTTCTCTTCAGCTTCTTTCGCGCTTTGGCGTAGAGGTGTAGCTACTTTCTCAAATGAGCCACCAGCTTTTTCGATGGCAGCAACAACTGAAGCTGAGGCAGCTTGTACTTTCAAGTCAACCTTAGCCTTCAATTCACCACGAGCAATCACCTTAACCGTGTGGAATGGAGTTGCAATGTAGCCTTCAGTGAACAACAAAGCATTGTCAACAGTCTTGCCGTCAAATGCGTTCAAGTGATCCATGTACACAACTTGAGCTGGAGTTCGCAAGCTCTTGAATCCGCGAGCCTTTGGTACAGCTTGAGCTAGTGGACGCTGACCACCCTGGAACATTACGCGAAGCTTCTTACCTGTTCGGGCGTTCTGACCTTTAGTACCGCGACCAGCAGTTTTACCTTGACCAGCAGCAATACCGCGACCAACGCGCTTTTTATTCTTGTTAGCTGAAACTTGGAGATCATTGTACTTCATTATTTAGCCTCCTTTTTAGCAACCTTTTTTACAGGCTGAGCGCTTAGCCATTGATCGCGTGGAACTAATGACTTTAGAGCTTCAATAGTCGCGTAAGCAATATTAACCTTGTTGGTCGAGCCAAGAGATTTGGTCAATAGGTTACGGACACCTGTTACACCGATAATTTGGCGAACTACACCACCAGCGATAATACCGGTACCAGGAGCAGCAGGTTTGATCAATACGCGTGCGCCAGAGAATTTAACTTCGCTGTCGTGCGGAATTGTTTCGCCGTTTAATGGCAATGTAATCAAGTGCTTTTTAGCGACCGACGTAGCCTTAGCGACGGCAGCTTGAACGTCTGCGCCCTTGGCAACACCGACACCAACTTTATCTTTGCGGTTACCAACAACCACCAAAGCCTTAAATCGGAAGCGGCGACCACCTTTAACCACGCGAGAAACGCGGTCAATGTTGATTACCAACTCTTCAAACTCTTTTGGTGCGTCATCGCGCACATTTCGCCGGTCATCGCGGCGACCACCACGTGGATTTCGAGGTCGACGACCTTCTGCACGTGGGGTAGTATTTGCAGCTTGCTCTGCCATACTAAACTCCAATCCTTCTTGGCGCGCAGCATCAGCCAAAGCCTTTAGACGGCCAGCGTATTGACGACCGTTGCGGTCAAACACTACTGCGCTAATCTTAATTTTCTTTGCTTTTTTAGCAATTTCAGTACCGATAGTAGCACTTTTTTCAGTCATCGTGCCAGTTGCTTTTGTGCCAACTGTAGTTGCCGCAGCCAATGTTTTACCAGCCACATCGTCAATTAACTGTGCGCTAACATGCAAATTGCTAATAGTAACTGTCAAGCGTGGGCGCTCTGCCGTGCCTGAAACCTTAGCGCGAACGCGGTTTTTGCGAAGAGCGCGGTTGAGTAGCTTCTTATTTTCAGCCATGATTACTTACCTGTCTTTCCTGCTTTACGCAAAATCTGCTCGTCGACATACTTGATACCCTTGCCCTTGTATGGTTCAGGCTTCTTCAGTGCGCGGATTTCCGCTGCAACTTGGCCGACTTGTTGTTTATTGATACCGCTAACAACGATAATCATTTTTTCGTTGGTAACAGTTACGCCTTCTGGGGCTTTGTATTTGACTGGATGTGAAAATCCAAGTGCCATTTCTAGCTCGTTGTTGCTTGAGCTAACACGGAAACCGACACCGTTAACCTCTAGGCGTTTTTCATAACCTTTGGTTACACCGATTACCATGTTGTTGATTAGCGCGCGCATCAGACCATGCTGACTACGGGCTACTTTGGACTCGTCCTTAGGATGCACCGTGACTTGTCCGTCTTCGACTTTCACCTCAACTGCTGGTGTGATGAATTGCTTCAATTCACCCTTTGGTCCTTTAACGACCACATCACCAGAGTCAACCGTGATTGTCACACCGGCCGGAATAATCACCGGCAGTTTTCCGATTCGACTCAGACTCATTACTCACCTTTCGTGTGATTTGATATTAACTTCAGTATTTTAACACAGATTAGGGGTGAAATGCAAGATATAATCTCAGCGACATTAGCGACAAAAAAAGACCCAACTCAGAGATTTAGATAGCACTCGCCCGTCCAGAATCACAGTATAATATTAGCACAAATATCTCTACCTATGTTTCGCTAATTGCACCTGAGTTCCAGCTACCATGTCTCCAAGATGTCGTCGGTCATAGCGCATAGTACCCATCAAGAACATTATAACTAGGAGGATGCAAGATATGATCGACAATACAATGCTTATCACATCAAATCTAGTATATACTCCATGTATGACAGCCATGTGACCAATTTGCCAGGGGAGAAATTTGATACTATTACGAACGAGACTTCGGCTGAAACTTCTATGAGTGAAATAAACTTTCAAGCCAGCGACGCGTTTGCCAACACTACCTCCCTTAAAATCAAGATAAGCGAATAATATAACAATAACCAAGACAGACGTGAATGTAGTAATGAGCTGACTTTGTACCTCGGAAAAGGCTGGAACGCCGCCAAATACTACGAAGTAGTAAGTTATTGATACGCCAAAAAGACATATAAGATAGGCACTAATAACCAAACAATCAATACATAATTCTTTTGTACGAGTGGCGAACGAGATAAAGTTGTTGTCTTGCATGACCACATTATAGCAAGGGCAACTCAAGTACACTAAAAAGTGCTCGGATATTTCTCCGAGCACTTCTCTTTTTACTCAGTTCACTTCGGTCGACTTCTACTATATTTCGATTCATTTCTATCCCACACTCGCCAGCAGCCCTCAAAATATCATCTTCTGGAATGACTAATTTATCAAACTCTCGCAATGCCTCGTCATATGTCTTTCGCTTCTGGGCTATATAACTCAGCGTCCATAAAACAAGTGTCGCCATATGTTTTTGCAGACAGTATGATATCGCTCAGAACAAAGAACTCATTGTCTTGAAGACGCTTCAAAACGTATTGAGCTAATAAATGTTCATAAATATGAGCGATTAGTCCGTCGTTATCGACTGTTTTGTATATGGATGAAATTATCATTGCTTGGTTTGATGATATTATAATGCCGTCAAATTAGCAATTTTTCGATATTTATGATAATTGATATAATCATACTCAATGACAGCAACTATACTTTTCGCCACCAGAAACCCAGGCAAATACGCAGAATTTGTCGCCGCGTTTCATAAATTCGCCCCACAGATGTCAATTATTTCGTTGGCAGATTTGGACTATCAAATGCCCGACTGCATAGAAACGGGCACGACATTTGAACAAAACGCCCTATTGAAGGCGCGACACACAAGGAGTCATTTATATGGAAATGATAAAAACCTGATAATTATCGCCGATGATTCCGGCATGGAGATTGACGCCCTAAATGGCGAGCCTGGCGTATCTACAAGACGCTGGAATGGTCACGAAATGAGCGATCAAGAAATCGTAGATTATTGTCTGAAGAAGCTTGAAAATAAGGCAAACAGACGAGCACAATACACGACGTGTCTTGTAATAAATTTTCCTGATGGTCGTGAGGAGGTAATTTTTGGAGAAAATTCTGGTGTTATCTTAACTGAGTCACGCGAGGAATCCCGACTCAAAGGTATGCCGTTTCGGGAATTATTTTTCGTGCCCGAACTTAATATGATGTTTCACGAAGTGCGCGAACTGCCGAAATTAAAGCGCAATGGATATTCACTCGGACATGAAGTTGCGGTCGAAAAATGTGCTAGTGTGATACGGGAAAATTTATTTGACTCTGTATAGCGGCTTTCAACTCCGCGCTCTCGCTTGCCCATGGAATGTGTTGTGTGAGTTCAGAGGACTAGCGGTCGGTTCGATATATCTTTGAAAGATTGCCAATCAGCGTAGAATCCAGCTTTTCTTGCTTGATTTCATGAATATCGAAATAGTTAAAATTTGAAACTTCATCTGTTTTACGAGGTGTCGTTAATAGAGTAACTTTGTAGGCAATAATCAAAACGGGGTCGTCGAACTTTGTATTCCAAGTTGGAATAATCAAGGGATTTTCTGCAGCGACTTCGATATCTGTCTCTAGTTCTTCCAGAAACTCTCGTTTCAACGCTTCTGTAATATCCTCACCGTGTTCTAGCCCACCGCCAGGAAGATCCCATGAGTCACTTCTCTCTTGAACGAACAGCAGCCTACCTAATTCATCGCGTACTAATCCCTTTACTGCTACTCGATACGCCGACTTTATGTCTTTTAGTGCTCCAGCTCCCATATGATAAAAGTTTATCATAAAAAATAAACGCCCTGCAATGAGGACGTTTATTTGATTTGCGTGAGGCTTAGTAAACCTTCAATAACAAAAATAACATAATCAATCTTTTTTTGAACAACTCGTCATTGTATTAATGTTTCATTAAAAATTTTTTTATTAACGATATGCTATCTCCTTTTCTTTTGCCATGATTTTTGCCTTTAAAGCTGTCAAATACTTTTTCAAAAATATTCATATTTATGTTTAGAATTATACTGCATTATAAACCTCGGATGTTCCCAAAGGTATGATTTCATCAAAAAAATTATATTTTTTTGTTTATTTTTAGATAAAAATGTATAATTATCTCCGCTTCCTATGCAATAACACACAGAAGTATCGATCCCAAAATCAATTTGTGCCTGTATTGAACTAACAATCAAAGAATACAATGTTTCTTGCAATTTTTTACTATCATAATAATTGCAGTTAACCTCATTTCCCTTTGAATTGGCTCTAACTATACCAACAGGACAGACAAAATTCATATAAAAATCCGAATAAAACTTTTTGCATCCACCATATTTTTCAATTACATCATATAAAAAACCTGAAGACGATTTGTTAATATAAAACTTATCAATCAAAATACCAGTTTCTTTTTGAAGATGTTCCGCATCCTCAAATGGCACTCCTGTAACAGCTGTTCCTCGACGTGCTGGTGAACTTCCTAGTATTATACGACGTTTATTACAATCATTGTAAAACCTTTTGTAGAACGTTGTTGAAATTTCATTTACTATTTCTTTTTTTGACTTCCATTAAACGGATTTATAATTTTTAAAAACCATCCGGTAATTTCATTGATATTTTAGATAATTTTTTTATTAAATTCTATTACTTTCTGGCCGAATGTTTTTTTGTTCAATCATTTAATACCTCCTTTTAAAAATATAACATCATTTTTTTACCTTAGCTGATAAAAAAAGTTCTACATTTGTAGGAAAAAAATCTAATATTTTCAAAACAATTATTACGAAGTTCCGTTGACAATTTTTTTACCATATCAAAACCTCTATAAATATCAATAAATTCTGTTCCTGGAATTATATATTGATCCTCTGGGCATAAAAAAAGCCATTTGCAATAGGAATAATTACATTACCACCATTCTTAATGCAACAAACTTTTTTTAGAATGAATATAATTTAAAGACATAAAAATAAGAGCCTTTCGGCTCTCATCATATTTACTCTTCAAACTGCTTGTGTTTACTAAAATTTTTCCGAACAGTTATTTTATCAGTTTCTTAACTTTTTTTCTGCATATTCATTTGGATGATTAATACTTAAGTCTCCATGACAATAACCACTTAATATTTCTAATTCACTATTAATTAATTCATCGTGTATTATTTTTTTGCAGATTTAATCATAATTGGTCTTTTCTTTACTTCCCACTATCACTATTGATTTTGATTTGTTAGTTTTTATATTCTTAAGATGATAATTGGAATTAGCTTTTTAAAAATGAAATCATATTATCTTTTTGTTATATTAGAACTATCAATATAATACTTATCAAATAATTCTTCTTTTTATTTTTTTAAACTTTTTAAATTGAAGTTTAGAAAACCACTTTTTATTTATAAGTCCATAAGACACATTAATTGATGATTCTATAAGTTTATTTGTAATTTTCATTGGACACACCAAAGCACTTTCAATTATTGCATATTCACATATATTGTCTCTTTTTTGACAATATATCTAATAAAAATTTGTGCTCCTAATGAAAGTCCTCCTATAAGTTTAACATTTCCGTTATAATTATTATCAATATATTCAATTATTTCATTTGCATTACTTTCAATAGAAGTAAAATCTCTATCACTTCCTGAATGACCATCTAATATTGGTAATATTACATGATAATTACTTTTTAATATTTCTGACACTTCTTTATAATTCCACCATGATAATCCACCACCATGTAATAACATAATAATATCTTTATTAGATTTTTCCATATTCTTTAACTATCATAAAATTACCCCTTAGTTAAATTATAATATACAAAAAGCAGTAGAATTGGTATCATCACATCCAAACAAAGCATATTTTGGTGAATATTTGCCACCTTTATAATTGACTGATGGCTGAATTTTATTACAAGATACTATAACATTTTTCAATTGGAGATATTATTGTAGTCCTTTTATCACTTCTTGCTTCTACTGTTTAATCACCAGCTAGATCGTCTAAACTTACATTTAAATATTTTAGCTAATTCTCTACAAAGCTATTCCATCAAGTCTTTTTTATATTTTAATTTTCTCCGTTATCCCTATATTTTTGATAAAGTCTTGATCATGAGACACTATCACAACGCCTCCTTTATACTGACCTAGCGCCAATTCCAAAGCTTCAATCGTAGGAATGTCAAGATTATTCGTCGGCTCATCCAGGATGATAAGATCAGGAGAATCCGTTGACATAGCAGCAAGCAAAACTTTAGCCCGTTCGCCACCGCTGAGATCTATTGCTTTTGTCGAAGAGATTGTTCTTTTATCTAGACCAAAACGAATTAATATATTGATCGCGTCATGTAATTCAAGTTTTGGCGATAAGTACCGCAAATTATCCAAAGGCGAGTTGTCTTTAAGCGGCAATGATTGCGACTGATTCATGTATATTATTTTTGCATTTTCGCCTTTTTTTATTTCTCCGCGATGATACTCGGGTGTATTATTTCCCATAATAAAATTGAAGAGCGAAGATTTTCCTGAACCATTCTCTCCTTGGATCAATATTTTATTGCCAGGACGTACATTAAAAGTAACGGGTCCTATCACCTTCTCTCCGTCATGTGAAATACTTAGCGATTGCACAGAAATAAGGCTATGCTTCTTAGACGATACTTCATCGAAAGCAAACTTAATAGCAATTTCATCCTCCACTCTCTCAGGTTCATCCAATTGTCGCAGGCGAGACTCCACGCCTCCAGCCGCCCCTGCAATATTTGAAGATGCGCGCTCTTTACGAAAATTATCATTTAACTTATCACTATCCGATTTTTTGTGGCTAGCTTTGGCCGAATTCGCACGAATTCTCGCATCCCGCGCAACACGATATAGTCGCTTTTTCTCCTTTTCATATTGCTCATAGCGGTCGGTCATTGCTTGACGAGCTTCACGTCTTGCTTCAATATATTCATCGTAACCAAGATTGTACTTGTTCACGCCCTTGCCGCCAGTCAATTCTATAATACGTTCTGCAGTGTTACGTAAGAAATACCGATCGTGCGACACGATCAAAAATGAAGCTGGCGAATTGTCGATAAAATCTTCAAGCAAAATTACTCCGCTGTTATCAAGATTATTAGTTGGCTCATCAAGCAAAATTAGATCATAACGAGACGCAAAAACTGCCGCCAAAGCTATCCGGGTGCGTTGTCCCCCAGAAAATGTATTCAGACATCTATCCGGATCAATGTCACCCAGAGTCGCTCGTGATAAAGCCTTTTTAATCGTCGTGTCAAAATTTGCTACTTCGAATTTTTCATACCTCTCCAGAGCTTCGCCATAAATTAATAGCGTCTCTTCACTAGCCTCTTGAGTTAACCTCTCACATTGATAATCAAATTCTTCTCTAGCCGACTTAACGCCAGTCACTTCTTCTATAAAATCATAAACTGTCTTATCGAGCCATTTATTCAGGTTTTGTGGTAAAATACCTATTTCTTCACCACTCGAAATAATATCACCTGATGTAGGCTGGATATCTCCATTTATTATTTTTAATAAAGTAGTTTTTCCGGCACCATTTGGACCAACTAGTCCAATCTTGTCTCCAGCGTTAATAGCAAAGCTTACATCACTAAACAATTCTCGACTATTAGTTTCATAAGACACATTCTTAAGGTCGATCATATCACTATTATACTATCTCTGTGTAGATAGATATAAAAATAAACGCCCTGCAATGAGGACGTTTATTTGATTTGCGTGAGGCTTAGTAAACCTTCAACAACAATTCGCCACCAAGTTTAGCCTTAGCTGCTTCGGCGCCAGTCATGACACCTTTTGATGTCGAGATAAGCACCAAACCGCGGCCACTCTTTACCTTTGGAATCTCGCTAGCGCCGACGTAAACGCGACGACCAGGTTTTGAGATGCGGGTAATTTCGTTGATGGTGCTGTTAGTTCCTTTTTCATTGATAGTAACTACCAACACACCACGAGGCTTAGCGTCTTCCAGCTTGACATCTGCCAAGTAGCCGTTTTTAACTAATTGTTCAGCGATGACTTTCTTCATCTTGCTGGACGGAACACGAACTTCCGTTTTGCCAACCAATTTCGCATTGCGGATGCGAGTCAGAAGGTCGGCGATTGGGTCTGTAGTTTGCATAGACATATTCTAATCTCCTTTCCTTCTTACCAACTACTCTTTGTTATGCCTGGGATTTCACCCTTGGCTGCTTTTTCGCGGAAATTGATACGACTCAAGCCGAACTGACGCATGTAGCCGCGTGGGCGACCAGAGATGCTATCACGGTTCTTGTGCCTGGTCGGGCTAGAATTGCGAGGCAATTTCTGCAAACCATCGAGGTCGCCAAGTTCTTTCAACTCAGCACGCTTGGCTGCGAACTTGGCAATCATCTTCATACGCTTCTTATCACGAGCGACCATTGATTTCTTAGCCATTACTTGACGCCTCCTTTCTTCTCAAACGGCATGCCGAATTTTTCTAGCAACGCCTTAGAAGCTTCCTTGTTGCCGTTCTTGATAACAAATGTAACCTGCAAACCGTGCAAAATCTGAGTTTCCTCAAATGTCAATTCTGGGAAAATCGATTGCTCGGTGATACCTAGATTGTAATTGCCACCTTTATCAAACTTTAAGCCAACGCCGTGGAAGTCGCGAACACGAGGCAAAGCAACGTTAATCAAACGATCCATGAACTCGTACATACGAGCGCCGCGCAAAGTTACGCTAACACCAATTGGCGCGCCCATACCTTTACGAATGCTAAATGTCGCGATTGATTTTTTGGCTCGTCGAGCCACTGGTGCTTGACCGGTGATTTTCTCGACAGTGTTTTTTTAACAATTTCAAAATGACGCTTGTCATCTTTCTTTTTGCCGGTACCAACGCTCACGACGATCTTTTCCAAAGCTGGCACTTCATGCACGTTCTTTAGATTCAATTCGGCTTGTAGTTCCTTAAGGTAAGTTCCTTGATACAAGGCTTTCAAGCGAGGAGCTGGCACGACAGTTTTCTTTTTCTGCCATTATTTAATCTCCTTATTTTTTACCTGGCGAGCAACACGAGTTTTGCCGCCGTCAGCATTCTTTACTAAACCAACCCGACTGGTTTTGCCTGATTTCTCATCAACAACCAAAGCGACTTTGCTGATATCCATTGGTACGTGAATATCTTTTTTGCCACCTTTTGGATTGTACTGGCTTGGCTTAACGTGGCGATGCCCAACGCCGACACCTTCAACCAAAACAGTTTGGTCTTTTGTGTTAACTTTTAGAACTTTACCAGTTGTGCCTTTATTTTTACCAGCAATAATTTTTACGATATCGTCTTTATGAATTCGAGCCATTAGAGTACCTCCGGAGCTAAGCTGACGATCTTCATATAGCCCATATCGCGAAGTTCGCGTGGAACTGGACCGAAGACACGAGTAGCTTTTGGCTGCTTGTCATCGTTGATAATCACTACGGCGTTGTCGTCAAAACAGATTGTTGAGCCGTCTTTGCGATGAATTTGATCGCGAGTACGAACAACTACAGCCTTAACAACAGATTTTTTTCTTAACGTTACCGGTTGGGCTAGCGTCTTTTACTGAGCAGACGATTACGTCGCCAACGCGAGCGTAACGGCGTCGTACCGCCAAGAACGCGGATACACAAAACTTCCCTAGCACCTGAGTTGTCGGCTACCTTAAGGCGAGATTCTTGTTGGATCATTTGTCGTCCTCCTTAGCCTCTTCCTTAGTTTCGCCAGAAACTTCGTCCTTTAGTTTGATAGAACCGCGAGACTTTTCAATCACCTTAACTAGAGTAAAGCTCTTAGTCTTGGAAATTGGGCGAGTCTCTTCGATCTGTACCTTGTCGCCTTCACCTGCTTCGTTGGTTTCATCGTGAGCAGTGTATTTGCGAGTCACGGTGTACTGCTTGCCGTATAGCGGATGCGTTTCGCGGCTGGTGACCGTCACGGTGATGGTCTTGTCGCGCTTGGCACTCGTTACGACGCCAATCAATGTTCGTCGGGCCATTACTTGCTCTCCTTTGTATTATTAATTTGTGTCAGCAGGCGTGCAATTTCCTTTCGGAGTGAACGCAACGCTTTTGGATTAACTAATTCGCCAGCAGCGTGAGAACGTTTTGCTTGAAGTAGGTCGTTTCGCTTTTCAGCCAATTCCTTCTTCAAGTCGTCAATAGTCTTAACAACTGCTGCTTTAACAGATTTCTTCGTTTCAGCCATTATGCGTCCTCCCGCTTGATGAACTTACATTTGACTGGCAATTTGTGGCTAGCCAGACGCATTGCTTCGCGAGCAACTTCCTCTGAAACACCCTGCATCTCAAACAGAACAGTACCAGCCTTTACCTTAGCAACGAAGAATTCTGGGTTACCTTTACCGCCACCCATCTTCAAGCCAAGTGGCTTTCGGGTAACTGGAGTGTGAGGGAAGATTCGAATCCAAATCTTACCACCACGCTTGATGTAACGAGTCATCGCCTGACGAGCAGACTCGATTTGGCGGGAGTTGATGCGCTCGTTTGATTGTGATTGCAATGCAAAGTCGCCGAACGCGATGTAATTGCCACGAGTTGCTTGACCGCGGTTTTTTCCAATACGCACTTTGCGGTGCTTAGTTTTCTTTGGTAACAGCATTTAGCGACTCCTTTCTCCCTTATAAATCCACACTTTCACGCCAATGATACCAGCTGGTGTCTGAGCGCGAGCACAGTGGAAGTCAATATCAGCGCGCAAGGTGTGTAGAGGCACTGAGCCCTCGATTACCTTTTCGCGACGTGCCATTTCAGCGCCGTTCAAACGACCAGCCACCTCAATACGAATACCTTTAGCGCCAGCATTCATGGTGTTTTGTGCGGTCATTTTAGTTGCACGGCGGAAGTTGATTCGGCGCTCCAATTGGCGAGCGATATTCTCAGCTACTAATTTGGCTGCCAATTCTGGACGGCGAACTTCTTCAATGTTGATACGAACTGGCTGACCAGCAATCTTCTCAACTTGCTTCTTCAATTCGTTCACGCCAGCACCGCCGCGACCGATAACAACACCAGCTTTTGCTGTGTGAATTGTAATCGTGATCAAGTTAGCGCTACGCTCAATCTCAATGCGATTGATAGTTGGGCGTGAGGCAAATTTCTTTTCAATCAACTCGCGGATTTCGTGATCCTGACGAATCGCCTCTGCAAACTCTTTTTTATTGGCCGTAAACCAACGAGAGCTCCAGTTCTTATTGACCTGTAGGCGGAAGTTGATTGGATTCACTTTTTGACCCATTTACTTCTCCTCCTTTTTTGCTGCCGGTTTAGCGGCTTTTTTAGCTGCAGGCTTAGCAGTTTTTGCTTCTGCCTTAGCTTCGGCCTTCTTTGCAGGCGCTTTCTTTGGCTTTTCTGTACCAGTTACTTCAACTAAAATATTTGAAGTCTTTTTCTGGAATGGCAAAGCGCGACCGCGCGATGCAGGCTTAAAGCGGCGCAAACGTGTACCAGTAGTAACGCTCAAAGTAGTAATTACCAAACTTTTAGCGTCCAAGCCGTGGTTGTTGATAGCGTTTGCCTTAGCGCTTTCGATAGCCTTTTTAACCGGGCTAGCAGCGCGCTTTGGAACGTGCTCCAGAATAACTAGCGCATCAGCTACAGTACGACCTCGCACTAAGGCTGCGACTAGACTTACCTTACGTGGTGCCTGATCAACACCTTTTGCGTAAGCGCGAACAGTATAAGTTGTATCAGCCATGATTACTTCTTATCCTTTCCGCCGTGCTTACGGAACTTACGAGTTGGACTAAACTCACCGAGCTTATGACCAACCATATTTTCGGTAATCAGCACTGGTACGTGCACTCTACCGTTGTGAACAGCAATCGTTCGACCAACCATCTCTGGGGTGATAGTCGAAGCGCGCGCCCACGTTTTGATAACGGTTCGATCGTCAAGGCTAAGAGCAGCAATTTTCTTTGCTAGCTTACATCGACGAATGGACCTTTCTTTAATGAACGACTCATCGTGATTTACCTCTTCCTCTTCGCGTCGTGACGCGTGCGTACGATTAATTTATTCGAGCCTTTACGGCGACGAGTTCGATAACCTAATGTCAATTGACCCCAAGGAGTGCGTGGTGCTTTACCAGTACCGTGGCGACCACCGTCACCACCACCATGTGGGTGATCTGCGGCGTTCATAACGACACCACGAACGGTTGGGCGAATACCCTTGCGACGTTTGCGACCAGCTGAACCGATCTTAACATTTTGGTGCTGGACGTTACCGACTACACCGATAGCGGCGGTAGCTTCCAAACGAACTTTGCGAACTTCGCCAGATGGCAATTTGATAGTTGCGTAGTTGCCTTCTTTTGCCATCAACTGAGCTTTAGCACCAGCAGCGCGTACCATTTGTGCACCCTTACCAGCGGTCAACTCAATAGCGTAAATCATCGTACCAACAGGAATAACTGACAATGGCAAGCGGTTTGAAGCTTCAATTGGAGCTTCTTCACCAGTTCGGATAGTTTTACCTTTAACCATTGAGGTGTCAGCCAAGATGTAGTGGTACAAATTGTACTGATCCTTAACTCGAGCAATACGAGCTGAGCGGTTTGGATCGTATTCGATTTCTTCAATCGTCAAGGTCAAGCCTGCTGGCAAATTGTGGTTCACCAAGCGGTAGTGACGACGAACGCCGCCTCCGCGATGACGAACAGTAATTCGACCTTGGTTGTTGCGACCGGCATTTTGCTTTTTTTAGCTTTAATCAGACTTTTTAAGAGGTTTTTCTTGTTGTAATGTCTCGACAAATCCTGACTCGTCATGCCGCGACGAGCAGGAGTGGTTGGATTGTAGCTTTTCACTGGCATTACTTGGTCTCCTCCATCTGCTGCTCTACTGCGTCAAACACATCGAGCTTATCGCCTTCTTTCAGCGTCACGTAAGCCTTCTTCCAATCCTTGCGCGTTGTTGTGCCAGGATAACGATTCTTGCCTCGTGAGAAGCGTACAGCCTTGCCGTCTTGTACTAAGGTTTTTAACCTTAACTACAGTAACGCCAAATTGCGCTTCTACAGCTGATTTGATTTCGTTCTTATTCAAGTTAAGTGGAACGCGTAGCACATATACACCGTTGACGCTCTGTGCGTAAGCCTTTTCACTAACACGTGGGATAATAATCGTCTGTTTCATATTACGCTTCCTCCTTACCCAACCATGCAGTAATTACCGGCAGAGCTTCAGGGGTCATAACGATTGTATCCGCATTCAGAATGTGATAAACGCTTAGATAATTAGCGCGAACCACCAAAACGTTCTGAATATTGTTTGTAGCACGCATAAGTTCTGGCGTCTTCTCATCTACAACGATCAGAACACGGCGCTCGAACTTGTTGTCAGCTAGGAATGTTGCGACTTCCTTGGTCTTGCCAGTAGTCTTAACATCTTTAACGACAATTTTCTTAGCTTCGTTAGCTACGGTCAAAGCTTGGCGAACTGCCACTTTCTTAGCAGTCTTTGACAATTTTTTAGTGTAGTTTTCGTTGCCGCGTGGGCCAAATACTACACCACCGCCGCGCCAGATCGGGTTGCGAGTTGAGCCAAAACGTGCTCGACCAGTTCCCTTTTGCTTCCATGGTTTTTTACCACCACCAGAAACTTCGCCGCGCTGCTTGGTTGTAGCGCTAGCTAGGCGTGCGTTTGCCAAGTAGCTGTCATATGCCAATTTCAACAATTCGTGATTTGGCACTTCCACAGCAAAAATGTCTTTAGGAAGTTTGGTTGAATCTGCCATTACTTGTTACCTCCTAAAATAATCAGCCCCTTTCGTGGTCCAGGAACAGCGCCCTTAACCCCGATTAGATTGGTCTCTGGATCAACATATGCCACTTCCAAGTTCTTAACAGTAACACGCTCGTGACCCATGTGGCCAGCCATCGTCTTACCCTTGAAAACTTTTTTTGTGGATACATCGAGCCAATTGAACCTGGCTTACGAGTATTACCTTTACCACCGTGCGTCTTACGATGACGCTTAAAGTTGTGGCGTTTAATGGTTCCCAGCGAAACCTTTACCTTTGCTGGTTCCGGTTGCATCGACAAAATCGCCGACTTCAAACGCGGAAACATTAATTTCACTGCCAACTTTCAGATCCTCTGGAATCTGGTCGACACGGAATTCCCGAATATGTTTCGGGGTCACTTGGGCTGGCTTAACGTGTCCAGCCACGGCCTTGCTCAGGTTCTTACCCTCTCCAAAAGCTACCTGTACCGCATTGTAACCGTCGGTTTCGACAGTCTTCACCTGAGTAACGGTGACAGGGCCGGCTTGGATCAGCGTTACCGGAATGGCTTTGCCGTCTTCAGCCAAGAGCTGGGTCATACCAAGTTTGGTACCGAGAAGTGTTTTCACTTTTCCTCACTCCCACTTAAATACTCCTGATGACGTGCGGTTTCTGGATTCTGGGAGAACATTAAATGTAAACATCCGCTCATAACCAGACCTGCTCATTCACCAAGGAGAACAGTTGATATTACGCGTAATAGAAATTACCTCGTAATTATAGCACATGAAGCTATAGACCGTCAACGAGTCCGACTAGGGTCAGCCCTCTGAGGAGTCTGATTTTTTATAAATAGTTGCTAAGTTTGTATCAAGAGCGTATACTTTGCCTGTTCCCATAACTTGAGCGCCCACTAACACTGCCATTTTCGTGTCTGCGGAACATTCTTCTGCTAAATAATCGAACACGTTTAGTCCGCTTGGGTAACATAAATCCGGAAAGGCTTGGCGTAGCTCCCCTAGACTTCCTGCGACGGGTCCAGCCTTCTCTCTACTGTGCATAAGACTTGCTGCAGAAGATAGTAGTGTATAGCCATCTTGTCGCAGTGATTCTGCGTCTCTCTCGATCCGCCGAGTAGCCCCTTTCAAGTCATCCCCGAACATTTTCTTATTGGCGGCTTCCAGGGCAGCTTCTTTTTCGCGCTTTTCTCTGTCTGCTCGCTGTTGCCTGATTGCATATTCGGATCGTTTAAGAAGCTTTTTTAATTTCTCTTCGCGCTCCTCGTCAGTTAAGGCAAAAAACTCTTCACTTTTAGATTTCTTACTCTCGTAATCATCTATGCTCCCGCATGATATAGCTCCTCGGACGCTCGCTTTGCTAAAGCCAAGACACTCCAGTATAGCTAGCCTACCTAAGTTTGAAGCTCCAGGCTGAAGATATTCACGAAAGAGGCTGTCCTCATCTAGTTCGTCGTCGAGCACTTGACGGCGCAGAGTAAGGATCGTCCCTTCAGTTACTTTAGCGTACCTATCTATCAAGCGATCTCTATTTTCTTTAGCAGTCATCCCTGACTTTATACATTTATCTACCACCTGTGTTGTTTTTTGCCTACTGCGGCGTTCTGCTTCTGACTCTACTAACAGACGAAATGTAGCCGTTATGATTTTATAGCTGGGATCTTCCCGCAAATTGTCAGCATTGTCGAAGACGGCCAAGGCTTCTCTCTGTTGAGGATTCAACTCCTCTTCTGGTGGAATTATGGGCCAAGTATCTGGACGTCGTTCGTTAAAATACTCTACAACATCTGGATCCGATGGCAGATCCGGCCCATAATTAACCTTTATATCAGCAGCTTTAATACCGTCTAAAATAGTTGGGATCGACGGAGAGTTAAATCTAGTGTTTTCCATGTTTTTATTATACTAAAAAATAGCTAGAATGTCAATCATAGTATTTACATTAAGTATATTTCGTAATCATAAGCTAAATCATCACGCCAACCGGCGTAAACGAAGTCAGAATTGCCATGAAAATTATCGTGACATACCAAATTTTCCGATTGAATTGGTATTTCTCAATTTTTTTAAGACTAATAGCAATGCAATAAATAGACCGGCAGGAATGGCCTGGACGACCAAACCGCCAACTTCAACTGGATTTTTTAGACGAAGCCACAGCGCACTTAATATCACAAAAACCACCAATTTCAAGAAAAATGAGCCGTCATTATCATAAATACGTTCGCGACCTTTGCGACTAAACAGCTCGCTAGACTTCGAGCGATTGCGAGCATAAGTACGAGTTTTTTGTTTTGTCATAAGCTGAATGGAATTATAGCATAAAAAATCCGCCCCATTCAAGAGGCGGAAATTTTATATATCGTTAAATTACATACGAATTTCAGCGTCAACGCCAGCTGGCAAATTCAAGTTCTGCAAGCTGTCGATTGTCTTTGGTGTAGCGTTCGTAATGTCAATCAGACGCTTGTGAACGCGGCGCTCGTAAGACTCACCACCAGTTTTGTAAACGTGCGGACTCTTTACAACAGTGTAAGTGCTGCGTCGAGTTGGCAAAGGCACTGGACCAGCCACGTTAGCACCTGTGCGAATTGCGGTGTCGATAATTTGTTTTGCTGATTGGTCAATGACTTTGTGGTCATAAGCCTTCAGACGAATACGGATTTTAATTCCTGTATCTTGAGCCATAGCTCCTCCTCTTATGTGCAATCTCGTAACCTCTAATTGCCCTATTTATAGTCAATCGAGTTCTCGAGATAAATTATTATTAACTATGCGATTATATCAGCAATTTTCCGCTTTATCAAGATGAGAAATCATTTCCGCAATAATTCCAGCGGATTTATTCAGCGATTCTTTTTCTCGCTCAGTAAGTGGATAGCCCGCCAAAATCTTCACGCCGTCGCTACTGATTGTTGATGGCAATCCAAGCACAACATTATTCAATCCATATTCACCTTCAGCCAAAGAGCAGACGGGATAAAACCGTGTGCGTCGATTTTCGAGCGCCGAAACAATCTTAGACACAACAAACCCAATCGCAAAAATACGTCGATTTCTTTGTTTCAATCACTCGATAAGCTCGGTCGCGAACCTTCTGCTCAATTCCGTCAATCATCTCCTCTGTAAAACCAGGATATTCCTTAATTGGCACTTCACCAATTTGCGCCGTCTCAATTGTCGAAAACGATGAATCGCCATGCTCGCCCAAAATATAAGCGTCAACCGCTTTACTGTCGACATTGAACGCGTCCGCCAAATACGATTTCATTCGCGAAGTATCAAGCGTCGTGCCCGTCCCAAACACGCGATTTTTCGGCAAACCAGATTCCTTAAGCGCCACGTAAGTCAGAACATCAACTGGATTACTGACAATCACCAAATACGGCTTCGCGCCATTCGCCATAATATTTTTCACAATATCACGCATAATTTTTGCATTAACGTCAATCAATTCCAACCGAGTCTGTCCAGGAAGTTGCGGCGCACCCGCAGTAATCACAACAATGTCATCGTCATTGATGTCAGAATAATTTCCCGTATGAACCACGACATTTCTGTCAATCCCCATCGCGTCATTAATGTCAGCCGCTTGACCCCAAGCCAAATCCTCATTACGGTCAATCAACACAATCTCTTCGATGACACTACGCAACGCACACGCATAAGCCGCCGTCGCACCGACCATTCCGCCTCCGCCAACAATTAGCAATTTCTGTTTGTTCACCAAAATCTCCTTTTTCTGTTTTATATTAGATGTCTTTATTCTGCCATAAACATTACCGCTTTGTCAATTAACCCCTTCTTGCGGCAATCAAAAAATCCCCCGAAAGTTCGGGGGATTTAATTAGGCTTGTGTTATCAAGATTATTTGTTAATCTTTGTAACAACACCAGCACCAACTGTACGGCCACCTTCGCGGATAGCAAAGTTCAAACCTTGCTCCATAGCGATTGGTGCAAGCAACTTAACCTTGAAGGTTACAGTGTCGCCTGGCATAACCATTTCTTTGTCAGCTGGCAATTCAACTTCACCAGTAACGTCAGTTGTGCGGAAGTAGAACTGTGGCTTGTAGCCCTTTGAGAATGGAGTGTGGCGACCGCCTTCTTCCTTCTTCAAGATGTAAACTTCAGCTTCAAACTCAGTATGTGGAGTAATTGTGCCTGGCTTTGCCAAAACTTGACCACGCTCAATGTCGCTGCGCTCAATACCGCGTAGCAAGACACCTGCGTTGTCACCTGCTTGACCTTGGTCAAGAGATTTCTTGAAGGCCTCAATACCAGTTACAACTGACTTCTGAGTTGGCTTCAAACCAACGATTTCAACTTCGTCGTTCAATTTAACAACACCCTGCTCGATACGACCAGTTGCTACTGTACCACGACCCTTAATTGAGAAGACGTCCTCAATTGGCATAATGAATGGTTTGTCCATGTCACGTGCTGGCTCTGGAATGTAGCTGTCCATTGCGTCAACCAATTCCATAATAGCGTCTTCGTATTTCTCGTCACCTTCAAGAGCCTTAAGAGCAGAACCCTTGATGATTGGAGCGTCTTTGTCGAAGCCGTTCTTTTCAAGAAGTTCGCGAACTTCTTCTTCGATCAGCTCAACCATTTCTTCGTCAGCCATGTCCATCTTGTTCAAGAAGACAACGATCTTTGGCACACCAACCTGCTTGCAAGCAAAACGTGCTCACGAGTCTGAGGCATTGGGCCGTCAGTTGCAGCGATAACCAATACCGCACCGTCAACCTGAGCAGCACCGGTGATCATGTTCTTAACATAGTCAGCGTGTCCTGGCATGTCAACGTGTGCATAGTGACGATTCTTTGATTCATACTCTTGGTGTGAAGACGCGATAGTAATACCACGTTGCTTCTCTTCTGGTGCGTTGTCGATCTGGTCGTACGCAACAGGTTTGTTAACTGCGCTTGGTAGGCGCTTTGCCAACACTGCAGTAATCGCAGCAGTCAGCGTAGTCTTACCGTGGTCAACGTGGCCCATTGTACCAACGTTAACGTGCGGTTTGCTTCGGTCAAATGCATCTGCCATTTGTAGAAGTTCTCCTTAATTTAATTATTATTTTTCACGCGGGTACAGTCCATAAAAAAGACCTCACGGCGTATGAGTTTAATTATAACGATTTTCCAATCAGTTGTAAATAGCCTATTTCTTACTATAATACTTCGCTAGGAACGAATCGCGAAACTCGTAAAAAGTTCCATCCTCCAAGCTGGCACGAATATCATCAACCAACTTAACGATAAATCGCTCGTTGTGAATTGACAACAACGTTCCAGCCAACGACTCGCGGGCGTGCAAAAGATGACAGAGATAAGCCGCCGTGTAGTTATTGCAAGTATAGCAATCGCAATCGTCCATAATTGGCGCAAACATCTCACGGTATTTCTGGCCACGCACATTAACTCGACCAAACGGCGTATACGCGGCGCCATTCCTGGCTACTCGCGTCGGACTCACGCAGTCAAAGGTATCAATTCCCTGCTCAATTGCCGCAAAAATATCATCAGGCTCGGAAATTCCCAGTAAATGACGTGGTTTATTTTCAGGCAGAATTTGATTGACCCACTGAATCGTTTGCGCCATAGTTTCCTTTTCCAACGCGCCACCGATTCCATAGCCATCAAAATCCATCGCGCCCAAAAACTCGGCAGTCTGCTTTCGCAAATCCTCGTAATTCGCGCCTTGCAAAACGCCAAATAAAGCTTGATACGGCTTATCTGGACGAGCCGCCCTTAAGCGCTTAACTTCCGCCAAACTTCGCTCCGCCCAGGCATGCGTCCTGGCCAGCGCCTCAACTTGATATTCGTACGGATCAATCAAAGATGTCAATTCGTCAAACGCAAAAGTAATGTCAGCGCCAATTCCAGCCTGAATTTGCATGGACAATTCTGGCGTGAATTTATGGTAAGAGCCGTCCAGATGCGACTTAAACATCACACCATTTTCGTCCACCCAAGCATGACGCGACGATTTTTAGCAATCGCAATTTCTTCATCGACGTCAGTACTCATTGCCAAAACCTTCTTAAAGCCAGAACCCAAACTCAAAACCTGAAACCCACCGCTATCCGTAAAAGTCGGACCATCCCAGTGCATAAATTTGCCAAGATATCCAGCCTTTTCAATCAATTCATGCCCCGGCTGCAGATATAAATGATAAGCATTCGCCAGCACCGCCTGTGCGCCAACATCTTTCACCATCTCAGGAATCATCGCCTTAACATTAGCCTTAGTTCCAACCACAATAAACGCCGGTGTTTTAATATCGCCATGTGGCGTGTGAATAATTCCCGTTCGCGCCAACGTGTCGTTAAATCGTGAAGTTATTTCAAAAGAAAAAGGTTTTTCCTGCATAATCTGTTTGATTATATCACGAAATAGTCGACGGGTCGTTTCGCGACAAACTAATCACATCGCTACATCGCACCAAGTAATATTTATTCTCTTCCGCGTTATTAACTATTAGCACAGGCTCGCCGCGACTAAGCGGCAATTCCGACACGCTTAATATTCGGCCGTCAATATCTGGCCTATCGTTAATTTCTGGATTCCAGACCACCAAATTATCCGCCCGCAGCGCAAATTTCAACGTATTCACGACTATTCACTTCTTCCAGCAGAACATCATTCCATGAAACCGCATTCAGCAAATCTCCAGGTAAACACCGGTATGCCAAAACTACACATTCACCCTTAAACTCCCGCACTCTACTAACATCCTGGATTACATCGCGAGCGGCGCATTCATACTGACTCAATACATCAAGCTGTTCGTCAAGAGGCAATTTATAAAAACACTCATCATTAACTACTTCACTTGCAAAATTTGCAATTTTATGAAGTTCATTTACCGCCATTTTAAGCTCTTCAGCTTCACCGTCAAACCCTTCCAAACGAATAATCTTATCTCTGTCGGGTATCACATAAATCTTCTTCGGAAAGTCTTCAGACTCACCATCTATCGTCACTTCAAGCGCCGCGTAAAATTTATCATGATAGCTAACAAAACTCATCCCATCAATACACGCCCCAGAAATATCCATAAATTCATACTGTAATTCATTATTTTTCGTAGCGTCAGGGGCCAACGCAAAACCAGTAAAACCAACGGTGCTAATGCCATAAAGTCTTGTCGCAGAAAACTCAGACAACTGGTCATTTAATATTTGGGTATACTCTCTTGATACTTCGTCAAACTCCGACTCGTCAACATAAGAAAGATCCGTCGCTAGCTGCCAAGCGGTCTCCTGAAAATCGTCATTAAAAACCGTTTCAAATAAATCAATAGAGGCCCCGATCTCCTCTTTGTCAATTGACACCATATCAAGCACGTCTTTCATATCCACACAAAAAGTCGCAAATCGATTTTTAATATCAAACATTTCCAATACAGGACGATCATCACGCCACGTAAAACTCGGTAGCCATCCAGACAAAACCGCAGGATTAACGTCTTCTATATTATTTTCTCTGCCGTCAATTTTAACCTTATACGCCTGACATTTCACTTGAATTCCGCCATCATACGGAATCTCATTCAAGACATCATTTATCTCATCTATCAAAAGCTGCCTCGACTCCGCATCTTGAATGTCGCCGACACCAGCAACTTCTTTAATTTTGTCAGCATAGTGGCGCAATTTACGCACATATCGAGGAACACCGCTATCATCTGACAGCAACTCTATTGATACAATCGCCTGCTTGTCAAGCGGAAAATAATAGTCATTCTGCGAAGTTCGCACACACAAAGTAGCCATCTCTTTAGTGTAAGTCGCAAACGGCGCTGAAATCTCAGGATCAATTTCCATGGGAGATATCAAATCCGCCACACCCTCAACTGACTGCAGACGATACGAACCGTCCTCTTCGGATTGACTATACCCAACAACTCTAACCTTCTCGCCCTCAATATCGCCAGCGTGCGCAGCTTGTTCTATCTCAGCAATTGCAGTCTCGTCATTTTCCCCTTCCCCGTCTAGCAATAAATTTGCACCAGCAATTCGCCTCCAGTCCTCATCAGAGAACAACTTGGGAGAATTAGACTCCGTATTAGGCTTTGAGCGCTCCATATTGCTATATATTATACAACTTTAATCAATATTTACAAGCATAGCCCCTTCCGCATGCTGTATACTAGAAACATGAGCAATAAAACCCTCGTTGATTTGGACCAATGGCTAGCCCCGCACAAATCCACAATTCAGGCGCGCGAGAAGTATATTTCTTCGAAACTGAAAAAGGTTTTAAGCGGCAAGACGCCAGCCGAATTCGCGATGGGTTTTTTGCATTTCGGACTCCATAAAACAGGTGCAGGCTGGACGTTTAGAGAATGGGCGCCGAACGCGACTCAGATATTTTTAGTTGGCGATTTTTCAGATTGGAAAGAGCGTGAGGAATTCGCCTTAAATCGCGATAAAAATGGCGAATGGAGCGTAAATCTTCCTGAAGACTCACTTCGTCACGGACAAAAATACAAATTGCGCGTCTATTGGTCTGGCGGCGGTGGCTGGCGACTGCCTTCATACGCAAATTACACCGTTCAGGACGAAAATTCTGTCGATTTTTCCGCGGTCGTGTGGTCGCCAAAAACCCCCTACAATTGGCAATATAAAACCCCGCCCAAGCCAAAAGTTCCTTTAATTTACGAAGCGCACGTTGGCATGAGTAGTCAGGAAGAAAAAGTTGCCAGTTTCAGTGAATTTACCACGGAGGTTTTGCCGCGAATTAAAGAATCTGGTTATAACACCATTCAGCTTATGGCAATCGCCGAGCATCCATATTACGGCAGTTTCGGATATCACGTCAGCAACTTTTTCGCGGTTTCGTCAAGATTTGGCACGCCCGACGATTTTAAGAAATTGGTCGACACGGCGCACGGAATGGGACTGCGCGTCATCATTGACCTTGTTCACGCTCACGCCGCCAAAAACGAAGTCGAAGGTCTGGGCAATTTTGCCGGCGATCCGACACAATATTTCAAGCCAACAAATCATCCAGAATGGGATTCGCGATTATTCGATTACGGCAAGCCAGAAGTTTTGCATTTTTTGGCAAGCAATTGCCGCTGGTGGCTGGACGAATATCACATTGACGGATTTAGGTTTGATGGTGTAACTAGTATGATTTACCACGACCACGGACTCGGAAAAAGCTTTGCCAGCTATAACGATTATTTTCAGGACAATATAGACAACAATGCGCTCGCTTATTTACGGCTAGCAAATGAAACCATTCACGCCGTTCGCCCCGACGCCACGACCATTGCGGAAGAAATGAGCGGATTTCCTGGACTTGGCGCATCGACAAAGGACGGCGGACTAGGCTTTGATTATCGCTTGCAAATGGGCGCGCCAGATTTATGGATAAAAACCCTGAAAGAGAAAAATGATGAAGATTGGGATTTGGGGCAATTAGTTTACACTTTGAGTTCGCATCGACCAGAGGAAAAAGTCATTAATTACGCAGAAAGCCATGACCAAGCGCTCGTCGGTGATAAAACGCTGATTTTCCGATTGATTGATAAAAATATGTATTGGCACATGGATAAAATTGACCCAGATCTTAAGACCGAACGCGGAATAGCCCTGCATAAACTGATTCGTCTGATGACCGCGGGGCTGCACGGCGGCGGTTATTTGAATTTTATGGGCAATGAATTCGGGCATCCGGAATGGATTGATTTTCCGCGTGAAGGTAATAATTGGTCGTTTAAGCACGCTCGTCGGCAATGGAATTTGCGCGACAACGGCTTCTTAAAATATCAATGGCTGGGAGATTTTGACACGGCGCTAATGAAGGTCATTCGACAAATTGATAATCCTGGCATTCAGCACCTGACGGTTCGCCAATATGATCACACAGTAAGTTTTATGCACGGCGACTTTTTATTTGTTATCAATTTTTCGCCCGACAAATCCCACTCAGATTACGCGGTACCCGCAGAAGCTGGCTCTTATAAATTGGCATTAAGTAGCGACGACAAGAACTTCGGCGGGCAGGAGCGAATAGACCATAATTCCCGATTTTTCACTTCCCCAGCTGACAATAATCACAATCTTAAAGTTTACTTGCCAGCCAGAACGGGCATTATTTTAGAGAAAGTTGACTAGTATTGACTTTTATGTGCAAGTGTGGCATAAATTAATACAGTCTTCGTTGACAATCCCGTCAACGAAGGTAGTCCTTACGGAAGGGATGCTATGCACACACACATCGTCAATTTGTTGAGAACTGCGATCCTCGTTTTTGTCGCAGCCGCATTTTTCGTACTCGCATTAGACAGTACCATCAGAGGTACTGTTGTCGTGACCACGATTTACGTGATCGCATACATCTGTGCCACAGCCCTAATCTGGGTCATCAGCAGGAGAGAAAAGTATCCGCTAATGCCCGCAGTGGCCATGACGGTCACCGCAAGCATGTGGGCTGTACTGGTAGCACTAGACGTTAGTTCCGTGATCTTCTCGGGTGCCCCAACTACACTCATAGATCATAGGAGGTGGACCCACACGTTGGTGGAAACCATACTAATGTGTCTACCCTTGACGTTTGTGGCCATAGTCGCACCGTCGTCATCCAAGTGCGACGATGATGACGGCGACAGCGACAATAAGGGCTAACCGCCCGCTAAGAAGTAGTTCGCCTTGAGGCTTAAGCCTTGAGCTAGAGCTCTCTTGGCGGGCTATTTCTATTGATCATGAAATTATTTGTATATCCTATTGACTTTTTTTAATGTAGATGTTGTAAAATGAATACAGTCTTTGTTGACAATCCCGTCAACAAAGGTAGCTCTTGCGAAAGGAAGTCATGAACGCCGTTACTACCGGCCTAAAGGCCACGATTCTCACCCTTGTTGTCTCTGTGTTCATCGTGTTCACTTTAGACAACACCATCAAGGGGGCCCTCGCCATGGATGTCCTGTTCGTGGCCGCATACATTGCGGCTATTGCAGTCGCCTGGCTTACCTGCAAAGAAGACGGCAGAATTGGACCGCTGCCGATTGCTGCGATAGCAATGACAGGCGTTTTTGGGGCAGAGATTTGGATGTTAATTAATGATATTAACGTCGCAATCTCTTGGTGGGACACTCTATCCACACTACCCGATCCGGGTAGATGGAATAGCACTCTGCCGTTCATGGCAGTGACGTGTGTACCATTACTGCTCATCACCACGATTAAAAGGCCACCGTCACCCAAGTGCGACGATGATGGCGGTGATAGCGACAAGGGCTAACGCCCGTCAAGAAATGAAGTAGTTCGCCTTGAGACTTTCAGTCTCGGCTGGAGCTCTCTTGGCGGGCTATTTCTATTGGCATAAAATTTGTTACACTAGATATTGTGAAGAAAAAAGTACCAAAATTCATTGAGCAATCACTAGCCCGAGTCGCTAATCTTTACAGCTTTGAGCCAGAGCATCATCTGGAGAAAATCGATGAAAGTTTGACACCGAATATGCGAGCTTTGCGCCTGGCTATGACAATTGCCGAGCAGCTTCTGAGCATGGGCGTGGTGGCGCGCGATGTGGTTCGTATGGCACAAGGAATCACGCGGACATATTGCCGCAGACCCGTTCATGTGGACGTGAGCTACACTTTGGTGACAATTTCTCAAGACCGCGGAGTTAGCCATGAGCCTTTGACGATGGCGCGTGTTATCGTTCCTGACGATCCTAATTATCAATTGATTCAAGCCTTGCAATTATTAGCCCTCGACATTCGTCGCAAGCAACTTTCCCTGGAAGAAGCCGAAGAGCGATTGCAACAAATACTCAAAAAACCCACCGAACATTCCCGGCTAGTCGTTTACGCGGCGGGCGGATTAGTGAGCGCGGGTTCTGTCATTCTGTACGGCGGCAGTTTGCTCATGGCATCAATCGCGTTTCTGCTCGGATTCCTAGCGACTGGATTACTGAGGTGGCTGGGGCGTATTGGCGCGCCGTTGTTTATTCGCAAGCCCTCGTGGCGATTTTCGTAACATTGGTGGCGGCGGGCGCGGCTTGGTGTAGCAATTATCTGGGGCTAAGCGTCAACGCAACATTGTTGGTTATCAGCGGTATCGTTTTATTAGTCGCGGGACTAATGTTTGTCGGCGCATTCCAGGACGCAATCGACGAATATTACATGACCGCCAACGCCAGATTATTAAAAGTCGTAATGGCGACGGGCGGCGTAATTGCTGGCGTGATGGTCGGATTATACATTGCGACAAAATTTGGTATTACTTTCCCGGCAACACCAGATCGATTGACATTGGCGGACGGACACACGCAATATTTGGGCGCTGGAATTATCGCGGCAGCGTTCGTTCTGAGGAATCATTCCCGATTTTTGGGAATGGTTATCTCTGGATTAATTGCAATTTTCGGCTGGTGGATTTCAAGATTAGCCATGAGTTTTGGTTTTGATATCGTAACAGCGAGCGGCATCGCGGCGGCGGTAATTGGGCTGGTCGCAGTTATGACTTCCAGATTATGGAAATTCCCTTCCCTGGCGATCATCGCGGCGGGAATCGTACCACTAGTCCCAGGGTTATCGCTTTACAATGGATTAATGGGCGTCGTCCTATATCCACCAAACAGCGCAAACTTTCTGCCAGCCCTGGCCATCTTAGCGCGAGCAATCCTCATCGGCGTAGCGGTAGCAATTGGCGCATCATTCGGCAACATCGTCGGTCGCCCAATTCGCCGACAATTCATCAATTTATTCCGTCGCAACACGCAAGCATCATGAAAAATAACCCAAAATTCATTGGACTGTCAGACTCGCGATTATTCCATATGCGCGGAGTGGCATACAAATCTTACAATCTGGCTCGCGAGGTCTTCAATATGAAAGAAGACGTGGCGCGCAGCTTATTTGTGATGGGATTAACACATGACTTTGCCTACGCTTTTGTTGAAAATCAGACGGATCACGAACATGAAGGCGGCAGGATATTAGAACTATCTGGCTTCAATTGGGCTGAGGCTGTGTTTGATCACGGAGATCCTGACGTAGACGATTGGACGGATGAATTGCTTATCTTAAACTTGGCAGACATGACAACTAGCCCAGACGGCAAGCCGATAACCACAAACCAACGATTGGAAGATATTGAAAACAGATATGGCACAGATAGCATTCAGGCGACAAAAGCGCGCAAATTAAACAAACGAATCAAAGAAGAACTCGCCAAACGAAACCTAACAATCTCCAACTTATAAGCCTGAAATTTAGCCAAATAAATCCCCGGATTCGCTCCGAGGATTTTTTATGAGGTAGAGATTATTTATTTCGCTTTTCGATAATCTCTTGCGCAACGTTTGGTGGAACTTCCTCGTATTGAGCTAATTCCATCGTTGAAGCGGCGCGGCCTTGAGACATTGAGCGAATGTCCGATGTGTAGCCGAACATATTTGCTAATGGCACAAATGCCTTAATCAACTTAGCGCCACCCATCAAGTCTTCCATAGCGTCGATGCGTCCGCGGCGTGAGTTAAGGTCGCCGATGATGTCACCCATGAAGTCTTCTGGTGTAGTAACTTCAACCTTCATAACTGGCTCAAGCAAGATTGGGTTAGCTTGTTTAATACCTTCACGAGCAGCTATCGAACCTGCCAATGAGAACGCCAATTCTGAGGAGTCGACATCGTGGTATGAACCATCGTAAAGTGTAGCCTTAACGTCAACAACTGGATAGCCGGCAATAACACCGCCTTCCAATGTTTCGCGAATACCCTTCATTACGGCTGGGCGATATTCCTGAGGAACCACACCACCCTTAATTTCATCAACGAATTCAAAGCCCTTACCAGTCTCATTTGGCTCAAAGCGGACCCAAACGTCACCATATTGACCGCGACCACCAGACTGCTTGGCGTGCTTACCTTGAACTTCAGAGCGACCCTTGATGCTTTCGCGGAAGGCAACCTGAGGTTCACCAATATTGGCTTCAACCTTAAATTCGCGCTTCATACGGTCGATAAGGATGTCTAGGTGCAACTCACCCATTCCTGACATAATTGTCTGACCTGTTTCTTCGTCTGTGTGAATTCGGAAAGTTGGGTCTTCTTCAGCCAAGCGCTGCAATGCCAACGCCATCTTTTCTTGGTCAGCCTTTGATTTTGGCTCAACAGCAATCGATACTGGTGGCTCTGGGAATTCAATTGATTCAAGAGCAATTGGATGCGCTACATCAGCCAATGTGTTACCAGTCGCAGTAGACTTCAAGCCAACCACAGCGGCGATGTCACCAGCTTCAACCTTACTAATTTCTTCACGCTTGTCAGCAAACATACGAACGATTCGTCCGATTCGCTCTTTCTCACCAGTTGTCGTGTTAAGAACGTAGCTTCCTGAGTTCAGAACACCAGAATAGACACGAACGAAGATCAATTTACCAACAAATGGGTCGGCAGCAATCTTAAACGCCAAAGCGGACAAAGGCTCCTTGTCTGATGGCTTGCGGCTAACTTCGTCGCCAGTCTTTGGATTCTTCCCCAAATTTCATCAACGTCTAGAGGGCTTGGCAAGAAATCAACCATCAAGTCAAGCAACTTCTCAACGATCACGCCGCGACCATCACCACCAGTGACTAGATAAAAGTCACCAGCCAAAACGCGCTTGCGTAGAGCCATTTTTAGCTCGTCAACGGTAATAGCGTCCTCGCCCTGCTCCAAGAACTTCATAGTAAGTTCGTCGTCAGCTTCAACAGCGTTTTCAACCAACAGAGAACGTGCGTTCTTAGCTTTTTCAAGCATATCAGCTGGAATTTCGCCAACCTTAAGTTCGTGGTCTGTGTAGTCGTCGTAGGTGTAAGCCTTCATGTCAATCAAGTCGACAACACCGTGGATGGTTTTTTCAAAACCAATTGGCAAGTGAACTGGGAAAGCCTGTTTACTCAAACGGTTGTGAATTGACTCCAGAGATTTATAGAAGTCACCACCAGTCTGGTTGATCTTGTTAACGAAACAAATACGTGGCACGCCGTACTTATTAGCCTGGCGCCAAACAGTTTCAGACTGAGCCTCAACGCCCATCTTACCGTCAAAGACTGTAACTGCACCGTCAAGCACGCGCAAACTACGCTCAACCTCAGCAGTAAAGTCAATGTGCCCTGGAGTGTCGATGATGTTAATCTTGTGGTCTTTCCAGAAACAAGTCACAGCAGCTGACGTAATAGTAATACCACGTTCTTTCTCCTGCGCCATCCAATCAGTGGTAGCACCGTCACCTTCACCACGAACCACACCGATCTTATGCGTCAAGCCAGTGCGATACAAATACCCTCAGTTGTCGTCGTTTTACCGGCGTCAATATGGGCAATAATACCAATATTTCTAAAATTCTTTAGCGGAACATGCGTCTCTGCCATAAATTTTCCTTTATATTACGTTAATTTGCCGAGATTTTTGGTCAATTTTTTGGCACCAAAAAACTACTCTTGTGTTTTATTATATCAGTTATCTATGTTTTTGACTAGCTCTGAGCTGGAGGATTTTTAGACTCGTTGTCGTTCTGAGCTGACGCCGCGGGTGGATAGTTAGATGGATGCTGTTGCATAGGCGGCTGCGCGTACGTTGGTGGGTATTGACCGGGTTGCTGCGGATAGTAATTTTGTTGCGGATATTGTTGTTGCGGCGGAATTGGCTGCTGATACGGCTGCTGCGGATACTGAGGCTGCTGCGGGAATTGTCCAGCGACAGGATATGGATAGGCATTCATCTTACGGCGATTACTGACAGAAACGGCAATTGCGATAATTGACACTGTTAAGAATAATGCTCCCGTTGAAAGAATCACCACAACCACGATTATAACTGTAGTGTTATTTTCTGATTCGCTCGTTCCAGCTTCTGCGCTAGATGTCTCGCTTTCCGTAGAATCATCTGGAGTATTGGATGAAACTTCGATCATCTTTGCTACTAAATAATTGTCGGGGTATTTTTTATCCAATTGTTCAAACTTAGCCTTTGCCTGAGAATATTTACCTTGAGAAAAACTCTCCAAGCCGTCTTTCCAGAGCTTAGTCAATTCGCCGTTCGCCGATAACGCAACATTATTTTTCTTCGCCATAGTTTTTAGATCAGCGATATCACGAAATATCCCCTCTCCAAAACAAGAATTGTTGCGCTCGCTCCTGTCCGCACAAGATGAGCCGCCGTAAGTGTTCAATCCAATTTGCTTGCCATCATTATCGAACGCTGGACCGCCACTGTTACCTGCCGCAATTTGCGCACTCATTGAAAACAGCTTATGACCACCCGCGTCACTGCCCGAACCAGAAACATCTCCCTGAGTAACGGTTGGCACAGTCTTACTCTTCTTCGTATTCACACCGTCGTCGACAATCGCTGGATAACCAATCGCCGTCACACGATCTCCTCTAGAAATCTTAGAGCTATCACCTAGCTCTACCGCTGGAAATCGCCCTTCAACCTTCAGAATCGCCACATCACTTTTGTCGCTATTCAGATCCATGCCATGACCCTTCAAATCAACTTCCGCGTCAATTTTCTTAGCTGGAATATTAGTCTTCGTCTTTTTCCACTTAAGCTTACCCGAACCGTCATCTTCGCGCGCAATAGGTTCACTTGAGGTCTGAATGACATAATCGTATCGATCATTTTGTGAACGTATACTGTCGGCAGGAACCTGATTGATAAGACCGAGAATTGCTGCTTGTGCACTCTGATCGCCGCCATCAGCCTTATTTGCCAAATCCCGAAGCGTTTCTCGAGTTATATAGCCCGCATCTACCACAAACTGTATATATTTATTCATGTTCTCTTGCGTGTTGATACCCATGATCATGCTTTGATTCGAAACTTCAGTCACATGTCCGTTTGTAGCGATGTAGCCGTCGTCAGAAACAATCGATCCGCTACCAATTCCACCCGTACACAAACCATTCAGCCGCATACTCGCGCCATTCTGCGCCGTATAAATCATATCAGCACAACGATATGTTCCCACGCGGACAGTAGCAATTTGATTCCTTGCCACCACTTTGATGACGGAATCTTCGTCTAGTTCATCCAAAGTATTTGTAGTGTCTTTATCTTCTGAGAAATTTTCCGCCTTAGTTTCGGTCTTAGCTATCGTAGCTGAAGCCACTTGCGCCTCATTATTGCCATCAACCCTAACCAAGTAGCTACTGTCTGGATTCTGGAAAGTTACCTTAGCAACCAGCGCCTCCAGCTGGTCAATGTATGGCTGTGTGTACGAATTTTTACTCAATGCAAAAATCGTCATCCAGTACGGTCTACCGTTCTGAATTGTCAAGTAAGTTATTTTTTCACCAGTTTTCTGCCACTTGCCGTCAATAGTGCTTCCGTAATCAACGACCATTTTCTTAAACTTCCGTCCAGAAATCATCGCGTCGCTGGTGTGATATTTAAGTTTGGGTTATCCTTTTTCTGCTTGTTAATATCGCCCTGAAGCATCAAATCCAAATCTGAATATTTCTTCGTGTCCTTGTATTCCTCGGGCATCGTTGATCGATCAAAATAAGCTTTTTTGCGCGAAGTTATGATTGAGAAGTCTGGCATAATCTTCCTAAACGAGAATTTCTCCTCTTCCTCCTTCGGCTTTTCTGAGCCTTTTCGGAAATTCAATCGCAAAATCGCATAAGCGCGGCTTTCTTTCAGTTCATCGTCGGCATACGTAGTGGCGCTATACTGCTTTTCATTAGAGTCTTTATTTAAGACGTGACCTTCGCCAGTAAAAATACTCTTGTCGTACCGAATTGAATAGCCATATTTGGAAACGACTTTTTGCAAATTCTTAGCATCTTCTTCGGCAAAAATCTTCTGGATCTTCTTTTTTGCGGTTTTACTAACTCCGGAAGAGCGGTTATTGTTAACGACAATCAGCCCAACTATAACAGAGACTAAGAAAACTACACCCAGAACGATGGCTACAATTTTTAATTTCTTCATTGACTTCTGATTCATACTGCTCCAATCCTAACGATAATTTACAAATTGCAAAGGTGTGTCATAATCACTTTCTCGCAATAAACTAATAACTTTCTGCAGTTCGTCCTTCGACGCAGAAGTAACACGAACGAGGTCGCCTTGAATTTGCGGCTTAGCTTTCGGCGCATTAGCGCGAATATCAGCGGCAATCTGCTTCGCCGTCGGCTGATCAAGACCTTGCTTAAACGGGATTTCCCAAGTCGTTTTCAGGTTCGAAACAACTTTTTCTTTTGATAAATCCAGAACTTTGCTTGATTGACCGCGCCCTACCAACTTCTTACGCACGATATCCAGAACAGCATCAACTTGCCAATCATTGTCGCCGGTAATTTTCAGACCCTTTTTATCATCCAGCCAATCAATTGCCGCGCTCGTCCCCTTGAAATCATAACGCCCTTGGATTTCTTTTTCGGCTTGCATGAAAACATTATTCATCTCAGCCTTGTCAATTTCTGACACAATATCAAACGAAAAACTCGCCATTTCTCCCTCCTAATTTTTTCTATTATATCAAAAAATCGCCCCGTTTAGAGCGATTTTCTGATTTTGCTTTCAGGCAATGATTAGCCGCGGGCAAAGTGCGCAAAGGCGCGGTTAGCTTCAGCCATCTTATGCGTGTCTTCCTTCTTCTTGAAGGCAGCACCAGCTTCATTATAAGCGTCAACAATTTCCAATGCCAATCGCTGTGAATATGGCATTCCGCTACGAGCGCGGGCTGCTTGGACTAGCCAGCTAAACGCATAGTGCAATTGTCGATGTCCCTGAACTGGGAATGGAATCTGGTAGTTAGCACCACCAACGCGGCGAGATTTAACCTCAAAGCTTGGGCTAACGTTCTTCAATGCTTTTTCAAACACTGCCAATGGATCTTCAGAATCCAATTTCTTAGCAGCAGTTTCTAGGGCTGCGTAAACAGCGCGCTCAGCCGCCAATTTCTTACCGTCTAGCATTGACTTGTTGATCAAACGCTGAACTAGTACGCTTTGGTATCGGCGATCAGGGTTTAAGTTCACGCTGCAATTTCTTGGTAACTTTACGAGGCATGATTATTTATCCCTTTCTTTGTACCGTACTTAGAGCGGCCCTTCTTGCGGTTATTGACACCTTGAAGGTCAAGCGCACCGCGCACGATGTGATAACGCACACCTGGAAGGTCAGGCACACGACCACCGCGGATCAAGACCACAGCGTGCTCCTGCAAGTTGTGACCTTCACCACCGATGTACGCCCAAACTTCATAGCCGTTGTTCAATTTAACACGAGCAACTTTACGCAAAGCTGAGTTTGGCTTCTTTGGCGTCTTAGTCGTCACACGCACACAAACACCACGCTTAAGCGGTGCATTCTGGTCGTAATAACGTGTTTTTAGGGCGTTATGAATACGACCTAGTGCTGGCGACTTGGACTTTTTCTTAGCCGTTTGGCGCGGTTTGCGCACCAATTGGTTGATTGTTGGCATCCAATTTCTCCTTGGTTGATTTACTAATTATGGCAATTCGCCTTACGGTTTGGATTCAGCAACTCCTCTCCGTGTCTATACCTTTTCCGCCGAGATTGCAGTCTGTACACATTCAAACCACCGCGCACTCCGAAAAGAGGAAACTCTACATCTATTCTAGCACAGATTTCGTAAAAGTAAAATCACTGTTCAGACTCAGCGTCTAAGGAATTAGTTTAAGAAGCCAATCCAGATAAAAGTAGATGAGCAACATAGAATTCTTTGAGCTACGCAACTTATTTATACAAAAACAGAGTACTCATTGTCAGAGATGAATTTCTTACGCAGAATAGACATAGATTGTCGCACGTACTCACCCTAATCTATAACCTCCACTAGGAATATTTTCTTTTCAAAGCCGCCGCGTTTCTCTGCTTTTTCTGCACGAATTTTTTCTAATTCTTCCGCGGTACAACTATGCAGGCTTGCGAGAGCATAGACTACTTCCATGATATCGGCAAGCTCATCAGTATTTTTTTATCTTTTTATATTCCTCAACTTCTTCGACTAGCTTTTTTGTAAGCTCCACGGCATATTCTTCTGCTGTAAGTATTTTTGTGAGTTGATTTTTGACCGTTGGCCTTAATGATTTCCAAAAATTTTATCGCGGACAAGTTTGTTATGTACTGGCATAAAACCTCCTTTAATTGTTTATATTATATAATTTTTTTCCTATAAAAAATCAATTTAAAGTAAAAACTCCACCCCGTCCGTGAAGCTTTTACTCGGCACGGCGAGAGTGGAGTGTCACAAAAACACAGGATAACTACGCAGCTTCAGACTCAGAATATCGCTCCATCTCCGTCCACCATCCGATATTATCCTGCGATGCATGCACGCCACCTTCAGATTCCAGCCTTATAACTCGACGAAATCCGTTCAGTGCCAGTTGTGCCGCTAGGCGATTATTTAATTCGCTTGGACTGACTTTACTTTCTGTGCCGTTTAAGATAGTTAAGGCAGTATCTCCGTCAATTGCTGGGTTTTTTCTATTCTTAGCCTCGATAATCGTATTTCCGATATCATGACGATTAATAGCCCACGGATAATAAAACAGTCCAGCCGTTCGACAAATTGCAAGCTTAGCCAGACTCTTCGCTCCATTAATGCCTCTTAAAGCAACCCATTCGGGATTATTTTTCAATATATCCGCGTACCCGTCACCGCCGTGCATCATAAAATTGGCAGCGAACCGTAAAAACTTATTGTCTTCATCAAGACCAGCCGTCTCCCATAAGTCCAGCCGCTCCAGATGAACTTCTCCCGGTGCGGTATGCACAATAGCCGACGCAACGTGAGCTCCAAGCGACGCCCCCAGGACACGACTAACTGAATCAAAATCCAGACCAGCATAGTCCAATCCTTGAGCAATAGCACCCCACTGTTTTATGGCGCCAGGCTTAAAATCCCCCGACAGAAGTGCTTGCTTAATATACCCAGGCATCTTCGGTAAACCAGGTTCAACACCTGGGTTATCTACATACAGCACCACACCGCCCTCTATAGCTGCGGTGGCTTTTGCCCGCTCCTGAGACAATGGATTATGTAACGTGCCATCAGACCACTGAGGCAATATTATCGTAGCTTTCCCGTTAGCATTTCCTTGACGAGCGTCGGCTACATAAACGCCCAAATTGCTATCTGTTATGATTCGCCCGCAAGCAACATCGTCCCAGCCATTTGGCTTTGACACTTGGCTCCAATCCTTTTCAGGCATAGTCTTGGCTATAAATAATTCGCTCACAATCGAATCTCCATTTCTTAACAATCAATCTGAACATTTCATCTTCATTTAGTGTATGCGTATTATACAATCTTTCTTGTAAACAATCAATAGAAAACCGCCCCGGAATTGAGGCGGTTTCTGTAGTTGCGAAGCCTGCTTATTAAGCAGCAACTTCCTCTTCGACAAACTCGTCTTTGCTCGGTGTTTCGAATTCTTCATCTTCTTCGACTGCGCCAGTTCCTACTGGAATCTTGCGGCCGATGATGACGTTTTCCTTCAAACCGTGCAAGTGGTCGGCTCGACCAGATACAGCAGCATTGATCAAAACGCGAGTAGTGTCTTGGAAGGACGCAGCCGATAGCCATGAATCACTCCAGATTGACACCTTCGTGATACCGAGTAGCAATTGTGTGTAGCTAATCAAGTTCTTACCTTCAGCAGCCAATTGCTTATTTGCATTAACCACAGCGGCCTTAGAAACGATGTCGCCAGTCACAAATTCGCTATCACCAGCATCTTCGATTTGCACGCGACTAAACATCTGTCGAACAATGATCTCCAAGTGCTTGTCAGCCACGTCCTGACCCTGAGCAGCATAGATTCGCAGAACTTCGTTGATGATGTAGCGCTGAGTTGCCTCAACACCCTTAAGTCGCATCAAATCGTGCAAGTTCAACGATCCAGCCGTCAATCGATCGCCAGCTTCAACAACATCGTTTGCCTTAACGACCAACTGCATATTGCCCGGGATTTCATAACGAGTTGGCGAAGCAGCCTCTGCCGCGATCACTAAAGTATCCTCAGCTGACTCAATCACACCGTCAAATGGCGCGATCAAAGGTCGAGTGTCGCTCTCGCCAGTTGCCAAGACATCGCCAGCCTTAACGCTTGAACCAGCCTTAACTACAACAGTTCGCCCTTCTAATGGCAATCGCTCAACCTTGCCAGATTCTGGTGTAATTTGAACAATATACTTCTTGCCGTCTTCCCAAACGTCAACCAAACCAGCAACTTCCGTAATGAATGCTTGACCCTTTGGTGTGCGTGCTTCAAACAATTCTTCAACACGAGGCAAACCTTGGGTAATGTCACCACCAGCAACACCAGAGTTGTGGAAGGTACGAAGCGTCAACTGAGTACCTGGCTCACCGACTGACTGAGCGGCGATAACACCAACTGGCTGATGATTACCAACCAATTTACCAGTCGACATATCAATACCGTAACTTCTCTGTGGAATACCGTTAAGGTTGTTTGTTGATAATACAGATTGAATCTTAACGCTTTCAATGCTTTCGTCGTCATCAATTGAATCTGCGATTTCACGTGTGATCAATTCGTTCTTATTGACGTGACCTGGAATTGTTTCAGCAGCATAACGACCAGCCAAACGGTTTGAGAAGTCAATCATCGTCTCTTCGGTCTCTGATCGGTAAATTGCGTAACCTTCATCGTCGCCATCAGTATCTTCAACGGTAAATACGTCTTGCGCAACGTCCACCAAACGACGAGTCAAGTAGCCCGAGTCGGCAGTCTTAAGAGCCGTGTCAATAAGACCCTTACGTGCACCACGAGTTGCGATAAAGGCTTCAAGGCTAGACAAACCGCCCGTGTAAGAGCTGCGGATTGGAAGCTCAATCTCATGGTTGGTTGCGTCCATCTGAACACCAATCATCGCGCTCGCCAACTTCACGTTGGAAATATCACCACGAGCACCAGAGTTAACCATCATAGAAATACTGGTGTCCATGTGCGCCAATTGGTCTTTCAGGAACGACGTAATCTTATTGTCAACGTTTCGCCATGCGCTAACCGTCAAGTTATATCGCTCTTCCTCAGTAATTAAACCTTGGTCGAATTGCTCAGAAATCAAAGCCGCCTTAGCGTCACCTTCAGCCACAAACTGAGGAATTTCCTCAAAGTGGACGTAGTCGGTCATACCAGTCGACACAGCCGCAACCGTAGCAAAGCGAAAAGCTTGACCCTTCATGCGGTCTGCAATCTTAGCAGTTTCCTCGGCGCCATACTTGTTGAAGATTTGTGCCAACACCTTCTTAAGCTGCTTCTTAGTCTGGACATTGTTATCGTATGGGAAATCTTCAGGCAGAATCTCATTGAAGAAGACGCGACCCAAAGTTGTTTCACGCATTTTACCCTTTGCAAAGATGCGAATTGGGGTTTGCAAGTGAATTACGCCATTGTCGTAAGCCATTTCTGCTTCGTAAACAGAGCTGTAGGTCTTAACCTTATCAGTCTGAGCTTGCGGTTTGTCGTAAGTCAAGTAATAGTTACCAAGCACGATGTCCTGCGAAATGTGCAGCACTGGCGCACCATCGGCAGGCTTCAACAAGTTGGCAGTTGCGCTCATCAATTCACGAGCTTCAGCCTGAGCCTCTTTTGATAGTGGCAAGTGAACAGCCATCTGGTCACCGTCGAAGTCAGCGTTAAATCCGGCACAAACTAACGGGTGCAGCTGAATAGCCTTTCCTTCAACCAAAACCGGCTGGAAGGCTTGAATTGACAAACGGTGCAAACTTGGTGCGCGGTTAAGTAGAACGTACTTACCTTCAATTGCTGAGTCCAGCGCGTCCCAAACTACCGCTTCACCAGCTTCAATTAGACGTGAAGCCGAGCGAATATTGTGCGCAAATTCGTTCTTAATCAGCCAGCTAATCACGAACGGCTTGAACAATTCCAGCGCCATTTGCTTTGGCAAACCGCATTGGTTAATCTTCAATTTTGGACCAACCACGATAACCGAGCGACCAGAATAGTCAACACGCTTACCAAGAAGGTTCTGGCGGAAGCGACCTTGCTTACCCTTTAGCATATCACTCAAGCTCTTCAAGCTGCGGCGACCACCAGTCGAGCTAACTGCACGACCGCGTGATGCTGAATTGTCAATCAAAGCGTCAACAGCTTCCTGAAGCATACGCTTTTCATTGCGCTGAATAACTTCTGGCGCATTAAGCTCAATCAACTTCTTCAGGCGATTGTTTCGGTTGATAATTCGGCGATATAAATCGTTCAAGTCAGATGTCGCAAATCGGCCACCAGACAGCGCCACCATTGGACGAAGATCTGGAGGGATAACCGGCAGAACAGTCATACATAGGCTTGATGGCTTAATGCCAGCAGATTCCATACTTTCAAGCATCTTCAAACGCTTTAGTAATTTCTTCTGTCGCTGACCTTTTGCAGTTTCAGCTTCCTCTGTCAATTCAGCAATGAGCTTTGGTAGATCAATATTGTCCAAAAGCTCCTTGACTGCACTGGCACCCATGCCAACTTCGATCAATTCGTCATATTCTTCTGGCAAGTTGCGATATTCACTCTCTGAAATCAAAGCGCCCTTATTCAAGCTCTCCAATTGAGATTTCTTACCAACGTAAGATTCTTCTAGTTCCTCGACTTCACGGCTCTGCTCTTTCGCCAATTGCTTAACGTCAGCACCATCTTCTTCAGCCATTTTTTCGTAACGGATTTTGATAGCCTTACGAGCCAAATCAGTTTCCGCTTCCAAATCTGCCAAATATTGGTCACGAGTTGCTTCGTCAACGCTTAAGATAACGTAAGTTGCAAAGTAAACGATTTTCTCAATATTGCGAACCGTCATGCCAAGTAGCTGGCTCATGGCGCTTGGAGTGCCGCGCATAAACCAAATGTGCGCAACTGGAACTGCCAATTGAATATGTCCCATTCGCTCACGACGAACGATTGATTTAGTAACCAATTCGCCATTCTTATCGACAGCAGCTTCGCGTGAACGTACCCCCTTAAGCTTTGAGTCGTGTGGATTAATATCCTTAACTGGACCAAAGATTCGCTCACAGAACAATCCGTCGCGTTCTGGCTTTTGTGTGCGATAGTTAATTGTTTCTGGCTTCAAAACTTCGCCGTAGCTCCATTTCAGAATGTCTTCTGGGCTAGCTACTGCCAAACGAACCGCGTCAAAATCGCTGATGCCCGTTGCGTTAAATGCAGAATTTGCCATCTTACGCGTCCTCCTTTATTTCTTCTACTTCATCAATATCTTGCACGCTCATACCATCGTCAATTTCACCGATGTCATCTGATTCGTCCAAGTATGCTTCTTCCTTGTCATCATCGTCAGCGGCGACAGTCTTATCTTCCGGACCACTTGAAGCGATAACATGCTCAGCGTCAACTGCAGCCTCATCGTCAACCAAATCAACTCGAAGACCCAAACCTTGAAGTTCCTTAACCAACACGTTGAAGGATTCTGGAAGTTTTGGACCAACAATCGGCTCATCCTTAATGATTGACTCGTAAGCCTTTGCACGACCGTAAACGTCGTCGGACTTAATTGTCAACATTTCCTGCAAGGTTGCAGCAGCACCGTAAGCTTCCAATGCCCAAACCTCCATTTCACCGAAGCGCTGACCACCGTTTTGTGCTTTACCACCAAGCGGCTGCTGAGTAACCATCGTGTATGGACCAGTTGAACGGGCGTGAATCTTGTCAGAAACCATGTGGTGCAACTTAATCATGTGCATCACACCAACTGTTGTTCGTTCCTCAAATGGTTCACCTGTGCGGCCGTCAAACAATTGACTTTTACCATCACGCGCCAAACCAGCTTTTTCTAGCTCATCAGAAATCTTCTCACTTGGAACACCGTTAAATGATGGAGTTGCTACGCGGTAGCCTAATGCTCGAGCCGCCATACCAAGGTGAGTTTCAAAAATCTGACCAAGGTTCATGCGACTTGGCACACCAAGTGGGTTCAAAACTACGTCAACTGGCGTACCATCCTCTAGGAATGGCATATCTTCAACAGGAAGAACTTTCGCCACAACACCCTTGTTACCGAAGCGTCCAGCCATCTTATCACCAACGCCAATCTTTCGTAATTGCGCAACGAAGATCTGAATTTGCATCAAAACGCCAGCCTTCAACTCGTGACCATTTTCACGACTAAAGATTTTAACGCCAACAACTTTACCGCCGCCCGCGTTGTTCATTCGCTGTGACGTATCGCGGACGTCTTAGCCTTTTCACCGAAGATGGCGCGAAGCAAACGCTCCTCAGAGCTCAATTCCTGCTCGCCCTTTGGTGTAATCTTACCGACCAAAACATCGCCAGCCTTAACCTCGGAACCAATTTGGACAATTCCGTTCTCATCCAAGTGACGCAAACTTTCCTCGGAAACGTTTGGAATATCGCGCGTCACAATCTCTGGACCAAGCTTTGTCTCACGAACTTCAACGGTGTAATCTTTAATGTTAATGCTTGTCAATCGATCATCTTCGACCAAACGACGGCTCATAATAATCGCGTCTTCCATGTTGTAGCCACCCCATGGCATAAGGCAACCAGAAGGTTTTTACCTAGAGCAATTTCACCGCCAGCAATTGAGGCGCCTTCAATCAGAATATCGCCCTTCTTCACCTTGTCGCCACGCTCAACGCGGACTTTTTGGTTGTAACAACGATCGTCATTGTTCTTCACGAAATGCTTCAACGTGTAAATCTTTACGCCGTCAGCATATTTAACATGGACTTCGTCGGCATCAGCGCGAACAACTTCGCCGTCACCACTAGCCTGAATCAAGTGACCACTATTCTCGGCCACAGCCTTCTCAATTCCAGTACCAACAGTTGCGGATTCTGGGCATAATAAAGGAACCGCCTGGCGTTGCATGTTTGAACCAGTCAAAGCACGGTCGACACGAGTCTTTTCAATAAACGGAACCAGCGCCGCAGTCGAACCTAGAATCTGGCGGTGAGCTGCGTCCATGTAAGTAACCTGGCTAGCGTCAACTTGTGATGGCTGCATATTACTGCGGGCGTTAACACGCTCGTCGCGGAAAGTTCCGTCTTCGTTAAGAGCCTCACCAGCATCAGCGATAACTTCACCAATTTCCTGTGAAGCATCCAAGTAAACAAGTTCGTCAGTGACTTTTCCGTCTTTCACGCGAAGATATGGAGTCTCAATAAATCCGTATTCATTAACACGCGCATAAGCCGCCAAGTTAAGCACCAAACCAATGTTTGCACCTTCTGGCGTTTCCACTGAACAGATACGGCCATAGTGAGTTGGGTGGGCATCACGAACCTCAAATCCAGCGCGCTCACGAGTCAAACCGCCAGGACCAGTCGAGCTTAAGCGTCGCTTGTGGCTCAATTCTGACAATGGGTTAACTTCGTCAAGTAGCTGCGACAACTGACTTGAAGTAAAGAATTCACGAACAGCCGCAACAATTGGACGAGCGTTGATCAATTGACTTGGGCTAACACTTTCCAAATCAGCCACGCTCATACGATCCATCGCATTGCGCTGCATTCGAAGCATACCAACACGGAATTGTCGGGCAATCAATTCACCAACCAAGCGAACTCGGCGGTTGCTCAATGCGTCAATGTCGTCAGCTGGCTCTTGCGTATTGTTCAAGCGAATAACTTCACGCAAAATCGCCACCAAATCGCTCATCTGCAACGTACGATTTTCAGCCGTATTAGCAACATCCAGACCCAAGCGTTGGTTCAATTTATAACGACCAACCCGCGAATAATCAAACCGCTTGAAGTCAAAGAACATTCGCTCAATCATCTGACGAGCATTATCAACTGTCGCCAAATCGCCTGGACGTAATCGACGATAAACCTCAATCAACGCCTCGTTTGCACCACGAGAAGTGTCCTTGTCCAAAGTTTCGTCAATGTATTTTACGTCGCCAGTATCAATATCAGCGAATAATTCCTTAATTTCGCTAGTCTTTGGATAGCCCAAAGCGCGCAACAAAGTCGTTGCTGGCATCTTGCGGCGGCGGTCAATTTTTACGTAAATCGCGCCATTAGAAGCCGTCTCAAATTCCATCCAAGCTCCACGTCCTGGAATGATTTCGCGCCGTAGTAATTACGTCCCGCTACCGTTTCAGCAGTAAAGAAAACACCAGCAGAGCGGATCAACTGGCTAACAACCACGCGCTCCGTACCGTTGATAATGAATGTACCGCGCTCGGTCATCCATGGATATTCACCGAGGTAAATTTCCTGCTCTTCAACTACGCCAGTTGTCTTGTTTGTCAATTCAACCGTTGCGTGCAGCGGAGCCTCAAATGTCAAGTTGTTTTCCTTGGCAAATTGGTCAGTGTTTTTTGGCTCGCCAAAATAGTATTTGCCGAACTTTAACGACAACTTCTGACCAGTATAGTCGTCAATTGGATTAATTTCTGAAAATATCTCACTCAAACCTTCTTCGACGAACCAGCGCCAAGAATCTTTTTGGTGAGCGATTAAGTTTGGTAGCGGCAGGGCATTATCACCAGAGGTGAAATAGACGCGCTCGCTACTTGTGGTTGGTTTTTTTGCCACAGGCGTAAACACTCCTCGCTTTAATTAGTGGTTAATAGACGGCCGTGAAGATCTCTAATTCATAGCCCAAAATCACGATTTGCCTACTCGCAATTTTCACCCGCCATGAATACACTACTTCTATAACTACTCATTATGACGAAAAACGTCAATAAAATCAAGGGGTTTTACTAGTGTTTTTCAATATTATCAATCAACATATCGTGAACTTCGTCAATTGTCCCGTCCGCAGAAACTACCGGAATTCCGTATGCCTCGGCAATTTCCAAATATCCATCGTCGACTTTTTTCTGAAAATCTTGCCCGCGCGACTCAAAAGTATCGGGATTTTTCAGCTCGCCGCGCATAGAAATTCGCTCTTCCCGCTTATCGCGACTCAAACTCAAAATAACCATAACGTCCGGCTTCAGATATTTTTCGTCAGTAAACAACTTCGTCAATCGCAGAATCTCCAACTCGTCATAACCTTCGCCTCGCCCCTGATAAACCAGCGTTGAAATATAATTCCTCGCGCTCAAAATAATTTCTCCACGCTCCAATGCGGGCTGAATTTTTTCTCGCCATAATTCACGCCGAGCTGCAGAAAATAGCGCCACATTAACCGCCGCAGAACGCGCCAGATCACCATTTTTAATCACTTTTCGAAGCTCATTTGCTATCGGAGTTGATTTTTCCGGATCGTCACTTCCCGGCTCTTCAATCACGCAAACTGTTCGTCCGATTGACCGAAAATATTCCGCCAATTTCGCGACCTGCGTTGATTTACCCGTTCCGTCATTACCCTCGATAACTATATATTTTCCAGCGTCGCTCATCATCACCTCGTAATCACAATGTGCGGCTTCCGTAGAAATACCATCCATTTTTTCGTTTTGCCATCAATTTTTATCAAGTGAGTATGCTGATGTATCATCGACTTGGTTTTGCTGCCTTGGGCTCGAGCGTAAATTGAATAGCCACTAGATTCAAACCTAGCAACCTGATTCATATAGTCAATTTTTTCCTCGTCGCTCAAATTTGCCAATGAGTCCACGTGTCGTTTCGGTATCACCATCAAATGGTCGTCCACGCCGCAGCCATCCCAAAAATCATAGCCAAATCGATTTTTAATGATTAGGCAATGCGCAGTTTCACCAACGACCTGATCTGTGTGATGTTTTACCAATTGACAGAAGTCGCAACTTTCAGATCTATTACTTTTCTTATGATTCTTATATTCTTTTTCTTTTGTCCGCCAACGGAAAATTGAGCCAGTCATCATCACAAAATCCCCTCGCTTAGACCTGGAATTTCCATCGGTTTATGCCGATTATCCTTAAACGCCCGCGGCAACATCATTTCTGGACGCCAAGTTTTTATCAATTCGTCCAAATCGTCAGTGTGCTGATATTTGCCGCTCATTCCGTCGCGTCCGCTAGCATATCCACCATCAACCTGACCAGTATGATGAAAAATCAATTGCCCAATTCTCTCGCCGACGGGTAAAACTACACTCTCGTGCTTATTCAAATTGTAAATCTCAAGCGTAATCCGATTGATATATCCCGGATCAACCCAGCCAGCATCAAAACACACCGCTACGCCGTTTCGCCCCCAAGAGCTACGACTTTTCACCTCAGCCGCGCCGCCATGCGTCCGAATTCCAACAAATTCGTGCGTGTGTGCCAAAATTCGCTCACCAGGTTTCAGTACGATAATCGGATGATCTGGCGGAATATTCTTAAATTCCCGAAAACCGTGCCGCTCACACCATTCGGCGTGCGGAATTGCCTTAAGCGGACCCTTGAAGTATCGATTGACGTCAGACTCGTCAAACGGATTATAAACTCGCGAAATATCGTCATATTCCTGCTTATAAAAATTAAAGCCTAGCGTAAAATCTAAGCTGGCTTCCGATACGTTTTTTGGGTTGAACGGCGTACAGACAATTGTCCCGTCTTCAATCGCCGCTAATATATCTTTATTTGAGTACACGCTCACTAAACACCTCCCATTGCGTGATTTTTCTACCAAATCTTATTATGGCAAGTTTACGCATTCCTATCAAGCTTTCAGTAAATTTTACAGCATGTTAAACTGAAATTATGGAAAAAGCCATTATTGTAGCTTACGACAAAAACCGCGCCATCGGACAAAATGGCGATATGCCGTGGGGGCGAAGTTTGCCAGCCGATTTGGTGAATTTTAAGCGCTTGACGAGAAATAGCAATGTCATCATGGGCAGAAAAACGTTTGAGTCAATTGGCTCGCGACCGCTTCCAGACAGAGAAAATATTGTCATTTCATCCAAGCCAACTGGCGTCAAAAAAGTTCTGACGGCCATGAATTTACGAAGCGCTCTGGCTTTTATCGCGATATCCGACTTTTATTATTGGCGGCTCACAAGTTTATAAAGACGCGCTAGATATTCCAGAAATTGACACTATTTACGCCACAGAGATTGACGCCGAGTTTCCCGATGCTGACACTTTTTTCCCAGAGATAAATATGAACATATGGGAGGAAGTGAATCGAATACATCACCCAGCAGATGCTGAAAATAGTTACGATTTTGATTTTGTGACGTATAAAAGAAAATAGCCTTCTTAAATTGACAATATTTGATGTTTGTGGTATGATAAAGCGTATGAATGAGCAATATAATCTATGGATCCTAGATCCCAAAAAGATTGACAATCTTAAGATTACAGATATACCAGAATATCAGAATTCAGTGCACACTCTCGTCGCGATACTTGTCGATAATCCTACCTATAATGATGACGGAACGGTCAACCGCAAAGCATTCTTACTGGAAAGAGGAACATCCGAAGACGGCTATCCTACGTCACGAGGAGAGTATAGAGACATACAGATTGATCCCGACACCAGACGATGTATACTTCTGCCGAAGAAAAATCTCCGTAAAAAATAAACCTTAGCCACTCAGTCCATAAGGGCAAATCACACTACACAGCGATCGGCGCTTTTATCGCTGGATGACACTCATAATTCTCCAGGCGGATATCATCAATCGTGAAATCGTCAATATTCTTGATGTCTGGATTGAGCCACAGTTTCGGTAGTGGCAGTGGACGGCGCGATAATTGCTCGTCAACTTGCGCGCGGTGATTATTGTAAATATGTGCGCTATTTAAGGTATGGATAAACTCGCCAGGCTGTTTGTCGGTAACTTGAGCGACAATAGATAGAAGCAGCGCGTAACTGGCAATATTAAACGGCACCCCAAGGAACATATCCGCCGAGCGCTGAGTCAGCGCCAAATCCAGTTTATCCTTCTCGCCGTTTTTACCAGGTCTTACGTTAAATTGAAACATCGTATGACACGGAGGCAGCCCGCCGGCTTGAACGATATCATCAATTTCCGCCACATTCCACGCACTCACGATATTCCGACGCGACTCTGGATTTGTCTTTATCATGTCAATGGCGTTCTGAATCTGGTCAATAGTTCCGCCCTTCCCGTCCGGCCATTTTCGCCATTGAACACCATAAACAGGACCCAAGTTTCCCCATTCTTCAGCAAACGCGTGATCCGTCGCAATCTTATCAATAAATTCCTTCATTCCAGCGCGCCACTCGTCGCCGTTAATTTCTGGTATTTTCTGACCAGTTTTTTCTAGATAATTTTTATATGGCCACTCATCCCAGATATGAATGCCGTTTTGCGCCAAATATTCAATATTGCCCGTACCCTTAAGAAACCACAAAAGCTCATGAGCGACACTATTAAAATACAACTTCTTCGTGGTCATAGCCGGAAATCCGTCTGCCAAATTATATCGCGTCTGAATACCAAAAACTTCTGTCGTCCCCGTTCCCGTACGATCACCTTTTTGCACACCGTTATCACGAACGTATTTCAATGCATCTAAATATTGCCTCATAAGCCCTCCTTGCTTACTTCAAATTATGACAATATCCTCCAAAAACCACAAGCAGAATCACTAGTAGTTTTAACAACAAACACGCAAATTTTTACGACAATTTAGTCAAGACTTTGTCGATTAGACCGTATTTTACGGCTTCATCTGGCGTCATCCAATAGTCACGCTCCATATCGGATTTAACCTTAGCCAACTTCTGACCGGTGTTTTTCGCCATAATCTTCGCTAGCATCTCCTTAACTTCCAAAGTTTCCTTCATGTCAATTTCCATGTCGGTCACTTTTCCGTGCGTTCCAGAAGACGGCTGATGAATCATCACCTTAGCGTGCGGCAAGCAAAACCTCTTGCCCTTAGCGCCAGAGCTGAGCAAAAACGCCCCCATGCTTGCCTGCAAACCAATTCCATACGTCGCCACATCAGGCTTAATAAAATTCATCGTGTCATAAATTGCCATACCGTCATAAACGCTGCCGCCTGGACTATTGATATATAGCGATATATCAGCTTGCGGGTCAACATACGCCAAATGCAACAATTGCGCCACTACGCTGTTCGCGGTATGCTCGTTAACGTCTTCGCCAAGGAAAATAATTCTCTCATTCAATAATCTCGAATAGATATCAAAAGCACGCTCGCCGTCAGCCGACTTTTCAACGACAGTTGGAATGAGATATGATTTTGGCATATTTACCCTATTTCTTCGTGTTTAGTTCAACCAATTTAGCAACGGTCTTATCTGTAATCATTCGGTTGGCAATATCGCGGTGAACGTTTGGATTGTCAAATTGCTCTAATATTTTCTTATCTTTGCCGTATTGCTGCTTAAAGAAATTAATTTGCTCTTGAATCTCATCACGAGAAGCGTCAATCTTCAATTCCTTCGATAGTTCTGCCAATACCAGACCAGCCTTAACGCGCTTTTCCGCAGCTGGACGAGCCTCTTTCTTTATCCACTCTTCTTTATCCTTGAAGCCCTGAGTCTTCAAATAGCTATCCAAACTCAGTCCGCTGTACATCAAATTCTGAGTCAAGTCACGCTCGATTGATCGCAATTGATCCTCAACCAAAGTTCTGGCAGCGCCGCCTTACTCTTTTCCGTCAATTCACCAACCAATGCGTCCTTAAACTTCTCGTCAGCTTCACGCTCTTTTTGCGCAGTAAGTTCACGCTTGATGTCCGCTTTTACTTCTTTCATCTCTGTAAATGGACCGCATTTTGCAGCAAATTCATCGTTTAGTTCCGGCAATTTCAATTCGTTAACCTTGTGAAGTTTCACGGTAAACACAACGTCTTGACCTGCCAAATTCTCAGCATGATAATCCTCTGGGAATTTCAGTTTCAAATCGAACTCTTCACCAGCCTTATGACCAATCACACCTTCTTCAAATCCAGGAATGAATTGACCTTCGCCAAGCTTCAAGCCATATTCCTTAGCCGAACCGCCGTCAAACGCCACGCCGTCTTTCTTTCCCGTAAAGTCAATCACAGCCTCGTCGCCGAGCTTAGCGGCACGCTTGACCTCTGATTTTTCAGAATAGTTTTTACGGATTCGCTCAATAACCTCGTCGACATCTTTATCCTCGACCTTGGCTACTTCTTTTTTCGCTGTCAATTTTTTATAATCGCCCAATTTTACTGGCGGAATAACTTCAACTTCAGCCGTAAATTCCAACTCAGAACCAGGTACAAACTTCTTCACCTCAACACTTGGTCGATCCAAAGCTTGCAATTTTTCCTGCAAAAACGCCTCAGCTACAGCCTTTGACAAAGCGTTCTCTAAGATCTGCTCCTGTAAAGCATTCGGATCAATATGCTTAGCGGCTATGTTTGCGGGAACTTTTCCTTTACGGAAACCTGGAACTTTGATATCGCGCGCCAACTTCGTCAAGGAAACCCTGCTCTGCGTCAGCCAATTCGCTAGCACCCAAAGAAATCGTCAATTGAACTTTAGTATCTGATAGTTTTTTTACAGTAGTCTTCATAAAGACTAATTATAACAGATATCAGACTATACCTCAAACAGAGCGTCTTCATCGCCATCGTATCGACGATCTTTGACAATTGTCACGATTCGTTCAGCGCCAACTTTCTGCTCATCAGACTCCACCAAATTTCGAACCGTGTATGCGCCGCTAGCAATTTCATCCTCACCCACGAACACCGCAAACGGAATTTGCTTTTTAGCGCCGCTTTTATCTGCTTGTCAATCTTTCTACCAGTGATATCCAACTCCGCTCGCACGCCTTCGCTGCGCAATTTTCGCGCCAAATCGTCCGCGCCAGCCATAGATTCCTTTGACACCGGAATTATGTATACATCTGTTTTAGACGCTAATTTAGGCAACAAGCCGTGCACCTCCAAAAATTGTTCCATCGTTGTTGCGCCCATACCAACGCCGACCGTAGCAATCGGTTCAACGCCAAATAGCCCAACTAATCCGTCATATCGTCCGCCACCGAACAACGCTCGGTTATTCTCTGGTGAATTGTCAAAAAGCTCAAAAACCATGCCCGGTAATAGTCCAGACCGCGCATCAAAGTAACGTCAAACACTGCATTCGTAATGCCTTTTTGGCTAAGCAATTTCATCACTTCGCGAAGCTGCTTGACGCTTTCATCTTCCATCAATTCGCTCGGCAAATCATCAACAGACTTCATGCTGATCATTTTTGCCAGCTTCGGCAGACCTTCCGACGCTTGACTACCAAAAATCTCAATCGCCTGACGCTTAAATTCTTCGGCAGGAATCTTATTTTTCCTATCAAGCAACTTCATCATCATCGTCGAACCAACAATATCAAGCTTCAAAAATTGGCTCATCAAACGATTGATCAATTGGCGATTATTAACCCTGACCGTAAACATTTCCTGCTTGGCGCCAAAATTCATCACGCTAGCGTGACTCAGCTCAATAATCTCCGCGTCCGCCGCCGCGCCGTCCACGCCGAATAAATCCGCATTCAATTGCCAAAACTCACGCTCACGCCCACGTTGCGGTCGTTCATAGCGCATAAAATTAGCAATTGAATACAGCCGCGCAGGCATCGCTAATTCCTGACGTTTAGCCGCCACCATTCGAGAAATCGACGGCGTCATCTCAGGACGAATCGCCACCATTCGACCGCCACGATCTTCAAAAGCGTATGTTTGCTCGCCCGCCAATTCCTGACCAGACTTCGCCAAATAAATATCTAGCGGCTCCAACAGCGGCGCGCCATATTCTTCGTAGCCAAAACTCTCAACCGTCTTGTGCCAAACATTAAAAATGTAATTCTGCAGACGCTTTTCCTCTGGAAAATAGTCTCGCGAACCTTTATAACTTTGTGTAGATAAACTGCTCATGTTAGCTCCATTATGTCATTATTTCTTATTTATAGCAATCAAAAACGCCGAGGCAGAACTCGGCGCGTACAATCAAAAATCAGAGTCCTACCTCGGCAACACGTGTGAATGATGGAATTTAGGTAAAATCATACGCCTATTGTAGTAAATTTCATGCTTTTTGTAAAGTAGGAACTGACGGAGTTATTGCGAGAAATAATGGTGTATCATTAATTTTATGGACAACATCACGCATCGTATCGCCGAATCTATTCGCGCTAACGATTTTTTCCGCTCTACCAACGCGAGCGCTATCCCGCCATTCAAGAAGGTGAGTTTGTTCGCTTTACGGATGAGGATTTTTCTGGCGTTGATTTCGACCAGTTTGTCATGGGCTTTTTCGTGTTTCAGAATTGTAATCTGGACGACGCAAAGCATATTTATGGGCAACCGATTTATTTTACCGATTCGTCGGTTCGGAATGTGGATTTTCGCGGCGTAAGCTATTATTGAAGCGAGTTGCGACTTCCGTGGTGTGAATTAGAATGATGAGAGCGCAATTTGTCTCTGGCGACGAAAATTAGTTCGGTCATGCGCGTAATTGTGAGCTAGATGCGGCAATTGTTTAAGACAACAAGGTGTGCAAAACCAGCTAAGGTTTTATTATTCCCAATGCATGTTGTTGACAACCATCAAAGACCTGAGTCGATGTCTATAAACCGACTCTTTTTCTTGTTAAACTGTTCGCCGCCAGTATTTTGCAATAGTTAAATATCACCCTGACGATTCGGCTAGCCGCCTGTGAGCAGCATTTGTTGTGTCTACGGTTACGAATATCTTTACCAGCACCAATAGATATAAGCTATTAGACTATTCGCTAAACCGGCAAAGACACGAATCGGGCGTAATAGTCATTAACGGTGAATATTGTAATAATGAATCTGAAAAATTGTTAAATAATATGGCAACCATGAAAAGCCGATTTGGGTCCGGAGAAATCTGGATATCGCCGATTTGCGCAAGCGATATCCCAAATAGGCGCCGAAGAACCCGTGTGCTTTTATATCGGCAGCCCAGAAGGGGTAATTAAAGGCTGAAGCTCAACACGAAATCACCGGAAGAAATATAGACTCAGTTAGCTACTGCCGGAAGAGCTGGAAGCGAATATTGTCGTTAATATACCCGACAATCAACTATCAATATTAATTCCCTTTAAATTAAACATCTGAGATCAAAGACCGGCCTCTACAAATCTGCGCATTATGGTGCGAGCTAGCTAGATTTATAGGACTATCAGTTGGGCAGAGAATTTGTCATAATTTCAATTTTGTATTTTTAGTATTGAACATGTAAACAGCGACGACACAACCATGACCTATACCCTTCACTTTTCCCGTCAATAGATATTCTCAATCGAAATAAGATTTGAAGAAGTTGCTTTATTGTCAGAAAAACCATAAATGAGATTATCACGCCGGACGTGATGGGGTTTTCTACGTATTTGTCTTCCGCATCATCATTCTCACCGTCCACTTTACTGGATATGTCTTATACAGCCCAGAATCTTGGGTTCTAATAAAACTCACGGGTGGAAAAATCGCTACTTCAGATAACATGAAAAAAAAATATTAAAACGGTATCAATACAGCTACTCTACGGAAATAGATCAATTGATCATAAATACACCCCTCGACAACGTCAGCATTTGCTGCAACCAACAATACAGCATCGCCACAGTTGCTGCCGCGCCGACGTTTATGGAGCAGGTCAGGCAAATTGCTCAATCGCCTGATCGATCCGCAGCGCCAGCCAGCTCCATAAATCACCTGGCCCTTCTTGCTAAACACCAAAACCGCACGCTACCGGTGGCTCGTCGACATATTCACGCCAGGATATTATCAATCGCAATAATTTCCCTGCCTTCAGTCCGCATTTTTCAACAAAACTCTTCCGTCGTCGCCAGATACGCGTAATATACGAATATTTATCGTCATCATCGCCGCATATTCCATTGCCTGCGCCCAATCATAAATCTGCCCGCACGCCAAACGCATTAGCACTCCCTGACAATTGTCCCCATATTAAATCTCGCTGTTGTTCCAGCGCAATCACCGAACCATGATCTTCAGGAATCCAACTCACCCACAATCTCCAATTCGCTCCGACCATAAAACTTATCAACTGACATTTCTTTTATCTTCCATCTCTGTTGGCTATCAAATTCCTGAATAAATAACAAAAATCGAGAACTTCTAATGACTTTTTTACACAAGTGTGGTATAAGTAAGTAGCTTTAGTTGATGGTAGGTAAATCCTTGTCCGAGTGAACTTTGACAGCAATCAGGCACAAGATGGTTTTACTATTTTTTAACCCATCGCCAGAGAGAAACTAAGATCTCATCTTGTGTTATTCAGGACAACCACACCAATTCCACCAAGATGAAAGTGGAGGAGCGTTCAATGTTACGACTTCTACGTTGAACAACTGAAGACTTCGGATCCCGGACCGCGGAAAGACGCCAAAAGAGCATCAGGGCCGCTAGACCACCTCAGAGCTCTGAAACGAATAACCCGGAGCGTCAAACAGTGTTGAAAGCTGGACCAGTTGGTTGAACTCCATATGAACCGTCTTCTGGGTTAAAGCAACCTTCTAGCGCGGTACTAGACGAGCTTAAGAAAGAGCTGAGACCAAAATGCCTCCAACGCTTTTTTCAGCTTGGTTTTACCGTCTCTACCTTACTATCGATAAAGATGAAGAAGCAATCGCGATAGTCGTGAATCTGTCGGCAAACACGTCGCCAACATGGAAGAACGAGGGCGGTCTCTTGTGGGATTTACATGAAGAGACTGACAGTCCTTGTGGACTGACGGGTCCAGCACGCCTCTACATGGCGGGTGATTGTTCTTTTTACGATTGCCTGTCATGTGACTCTGAACTTATGATATTAAAAATCACCCTGAGCATGGGTGATTTTTCTTTTATATCGATCTCAATTCTTGGTGCGGATGAAAGGACTTGAACCTTCACGTACTTGCGTACACTAGCACCTGAAGCTAGCGCGTCTACCAATTCCGCCACATCCACATGGGCTACGCGTCAATTGATAGCTAATTCTCACCCAGTATCAAGCTTGATTACGGAAGCTTACACCATGCGTTTAATTCCGCCGCCAGCTCCTTTGGTTGAGCCTCCGCTTTAATTCCTGGGTTAAAAATTCCAGCTGGATCAAAGATTTGTTTCACCTTCGCGTATAATTGTTTTTCATCATCTGGCAGATTTTTATAGATAAAGTTAGTCTTCAATCTTCCGTCGCCACCAAATCCTGCAAACGAACGCCTTCGTACTTATTAACAATCTGAGAATTTCCGCCAACTACTGAAGAATCTTTCTGGCGTTCACTCACCTTTTTACTATCAAACGTCGGATGTAGAGAACATATAATCGCTTGAAAAGTCAACAAAAACTGGCAAATCCACGCCGTACTTAGCCTCCAGCGACTTCAGCTCGCTAAGAAAAACTATCAATCTTTTCTGGCTGCCATTAAAATCCCTGAGAAAACACGCGGCGTAATCATATGCGGCTCGCTCTGGAGTTTCCGCCAAAGCCAAAACAGAATGCAAAGCTGAACAAATCCTGCTCTTCCAAGTGCAGAGTTTTTATGTCAATTGCTTCGAGTGGTCCAATTTCTCAAAGTCAATTTCTTCGCGGCTTTATTACGCGCTCCTGTCGGAAAAATCATCAAAGATAGCCAAAGACTACCGCACCCTTAAAGCATTCTTTTCGGCGCCCACTCGCAACTTTTACCGACGACCGCAGCCTGACGGAAGAATCGCCCGTCGATTATTTCCACCGCCGACGCCTTGACTCATCGCTAATTCCACGGCTGATTGCGCGTCTGGCAACTTGTATGATGCGGCAACAACTAGAATATTCTGGACGAATAAATTGCGCCTTCATAATAACTTCGCCAAATCACGCCCAGACTTTCCTGACTACCAATAAACAGCGGCGTCAAAGTCAGACGAGCCCGTCTTTTTGCTTCACTCGAGAAATCGCTGTAACCAACCGTATCTCGGCAAGCTGGATCCATTTGCGAAAATCGGCTCGGCGTTATCTGAGATTAAATTATCAATCTCTCGATAAACTCTCGCCCTCAAACGTCGATAAAGCCTTTTTCTTGCTCAATTCGCGTCGAGATATGCGACCAGTCTGGATCACGTCGCCATTACTTTCGGGAACAATCTCAAGCTGCTGAATCGTCGTCAGCAAAACGACCATACGCGCCAGATAATACCCGGACGGGCTGTGTTAGTGCGCCACCAATCGTGCCTTCTTCCGCACATACGAGGTTCGCGGCAGAGCCCAAGCCTTTTGAGTGTAGACAAAGTTGCGTTGATTGCCGAAGAAATTCCCGCTTGAGCGCGAGATCAGTTGCTGGCGAGGATCAATACCAATCCACGATTCGTACGTTTTTCGTCAATTGCAATGCCTTTGTTCGTCGCTGCGCCAGTTTTCATCATTGCCACAACCACGAACAAATACAGGTAAAACATGACCTTTCTCTGCCGAGTGAGAACAAAATCGCATCACTTTCCTGATGTCGTTCATATTAGCCGCACGAACAATCATTTCTGGTCGGCGCGCCAAAAGTCCATTATCAACTTCAACTGACTCAATGCAAAATCCTGCGACGCGACTTCGCCACAGATGTTCATTCAAATATTTTCGCAACTTTATTCATCAATCCTCCTTGGTATGTTACTTCAATTTTAGCATATAAGCGACAGTTGATAAGTAGAATTTGTTTTGATATAATCGAGGTTATGCGGATGTGGTGAATTGGTGATACGCATGCCTTAGGGAGCATGTGCCTCACGGCGTGAAGGTTCAAGTCGCTCATCCGCACAAGAATCCGCACCAAATTGAAATTTTCTATAAGAAAATCACCCATGCTCAGGGTGTAATTAATCTTTAGCGTTGATCAGTTTCGCCTCTACTGAACTTATTTTTGCTGCAACCACTGTGCTAACTCCTTCCATACTACAGATATCATGTCGGTCTTTTCATCGTCACTCATCTCAGCTATCGTCTTGTTTGCGCAATCAACTTTGAAATATTTATCGTAGTCACGACCATTCTCGCCGCGTGGTTCGCTGAGTAATTTACCATGCACTTTGTACGTAAACGTCTTGATTTCTAGTCCATCTAGATACGTAACCGCTGGTGTATCCCTCTGTCATCTCTAACAATTTACTATGTTTTCTATGCCGATAGTATCAAGTGCGTACTTTATAAACCCTGGAAAACCTTGAGGCTTTTGATGAACAGTCCAGAATCCATAACAACCAGCGGGCTCTTTAGTAGTTCGTAGTATTTTTGAGCTTTATCAATGGATACTTCTTCTTGGCTATCTGATTGAATTTCCGGTACATCAGGTAGTTCCCTGTCGGGAGCTGTGAGTGTTAGACCCGCCCCCAACAATGCCTGGTTTGCTCCAGCTAATTTATATTTGTTGGTTGTGGCGTAGGTTATATTATAAAGCCCTCCTTTATTAATTATTCTTTCTTTGCCATGCAACTCGCATAAAACATTCTTCAACCACTAGTACAGGAATTAGTATTGGAACAGACCATGATCAGTGTATCAGCAACGAGGGACGATAGGCCCATATCTGGATATTCGACGACCCTCAGGAAATCACCCTTTTCTGCGGCTATTATCACCGTTCGTATAGTCTCCTCTTGTTTGACTCAACTCGTCCCAGCGAAAGCTACTTCACTTTATGTACCACACTTGTATAAAAAGTAAATAGGATATACACTCAGTACGACTTGTCAGGACTCTGAAGGCCTGAGACTATAATTAGCCTCACACTCACCGAGTTCGTTAAATAGGCGACAGATGTAATTGCGGGAAATTAGCCCAGCTGGCTGGGAGCGCTTTCGATTCACATTCATGTGAGTGTCACGGTTCGAGCTCCTGCATTTCACCACGCCCACGTTAGGTATAATGTGGACTTTTACGTTACGTCAACTCCATCTTGACATAGCTATGGCGACTAGACCCTCATCCGTCTGGGCTGGTTATATTCATCGCGAGAATTATCTCTACAGACAGGGAGCCGAGCTGAGCACATAACAATATCTCCTGAGAACCATCATACAGATATATATTGTGATTACTGAGAAGAAATGAAGTTTCTTTTAGTAGCAGAACTGATTATTGAACGTTGGGAGGTAAAAATTCGCAGGACAAGATTGCAAAGTACTGCGAACAGAACCTAGCTATGGATATGCGTCGGTTAGAGACAGCATGCCAAACTATCCTGAACTGCTAATAGCCCATGCGGAGAATAAACGAAGGCAAGAGATTAGCCGTCAAGAGGTAAAGAGTAGACTCGACGCAAGTTAAATTGTGCAACTGTAAAGCCCTCGCATAGTAAATGGCTGATCTAGATATTTTAGCCTTAGAGCCGAGATGGCAAAAACTCGGCTGATAAATTTTGCACAAAAAGACCAACTTGACGAACAGCAAAGTACAGTATGTTAAACATTTAAACACAACTTTCACTCTTTTTATTTTCCCTTTATCGTGGTAAAATTTTTATATTAAGAGGAAGGTCTGTGTCAATATCAGACCATATTTTTATGAAGGACGCTAGCAGATTCGAAACATTGCCATTATTGCACGTCGACCACGGCAAAACGACCATGGTTGATGAGGGCTATTAAAGCAGTCGCGAACATTCCGCGACAACAAGCCGAGATGAGCCGGGAATTGATTATGGATTCCGGCGATCAAGAGCACGAGCGCAGCATCATCACCGCCAAACAAACGTCAATTTTTACGGCGACTATAAAATAAACATCATCGACACGCCGGGACACGCCGATTTCTCTGGCGAAGTTGAGCGAACCTCTGAATATGGCTGATGGCGTTCTGCTAATCGTGGACGCACAGGAAGGTCCAATGCCTCAGACCAAATTCGTATTAGCGAAGCGCTTGAGCTGGGACTGAAGCCTGTTGTGATTATCAATAAGATTGACAAGCCAGCCAGGCGAATTGCCGAAGTTGAGGACGAGTTGAGCGATCTGTTTTTGGGCTAGCAACCGACGATTCTCAATTGCAATATCCAATTTATTACGCAATCGGACGCGACGGAAAGTCATGGAAAGAAATTCCTGCAAACACCGACGAAGACGCAGATTTGACGCCAATTTTTGACGCGATCATTAACGATATTCCAGCACCAGACGTGACAGAAGATGGCGCGTTTCAATTGCTTGTTACCAGCTTGCAATATGACACATTCCAGGGGAAAATACGCGATTGGGCGGATTGCTCGCGGATCTGTTAAGCGTAGCTTGCAAGTCAGTTTGATGAAAAAATGGCGAAGTCGCGGGCTCGGCGCGAATTGAGAAAGTTTTTGGCTATCGCGGCTTGAATCGCGAAGAACTTGACGAAGCTTTTGCTGGCGACATTGTGGCGCTGGTTGGCGTAGCTGACGCGCATATTGGCGATACGATTGCCGACAAAGAACAGCCTGAGGCGCTACCAACAATTGACATTGAAGCTCCGACTTTGAGTATGTATCTCGGACCAAACACCAGCCCAATGAAAGGTCGCGAGGCGAGTTCACGACATCCAGGGCAAATTGGCGATCGATTGAAGCGAGCTTGAAACCAACGTGGCGCTACGCGTTGAGGAAAACGGAATTGGCTTTACAATTTCTGGACGCGGCGAGTGCACGCGAGGCGTTTTTAATTGAAACCATGCGACGTGAAGGCTTTGAGTTTGAAGTTGGACGACCGCAAGTTGTTACAATTACCGAGGACGGCGTCGAAAAAGAACCGATTGAAGAATTACCAAATTGAAGTCGGAAGCGAATTTATCAGCGCGATCAGCCAGGAGCTTGGCGCGCGACACGCTGAAATGAAATCCCAGGAAACGACCACCTCTGGCGCTGCTCGTTTAACTACATTTTGCCAACAAGAGCTCTGATTGGTCTGCGCAATATTTTTATTGACCGCCACCAGAGGTACGGTGATTATGAATTCCCTGCCTCACGGATATCAACCGCTTGGCGGAAAAACTGCCAAAAACCCGCAATGGGTTTTGATCGCATTTGAAGCTGGCACGACAACACCTTACGCTTTGCAAGCGGCGGAGGCTCGCGGCGAACTATTGGTCGGACCAGGAACGAAGTTTACGCCGGAATGATTGTCAGGATTTACAATCGCCAGAAGACATCGAAAATCAACGTTTGTAAAGCCAAGCATTTGACCAACATGCGTTCCAAATCATCGGATGGAACTGTGCAATTGACGCCATTTACGCAATTTGGCTTGGAGCAATGTATCGACTTTATCGAAGATGACGAGCTTTTTGGAAGTTACGCCAAAATCATTACGACTTCGCAAGCGATATCTGGACGCAAACGAACGAAAACGCCGCGAAAACAATAATTGCGTTAAACCACAAAAATAACCGCCCCGTAATGGAGCGGTTTATTTTTACTACGCATACAGGAAATTAGTTGACAAGAGTTTCTTTGACTCGGCGAGAAGCAAAGAAGTACAAGATTACCAATCCTTCTACTATTAACAGTTGTAACGATTCCGGTAATAAATGCTGGGGCATCTACTTCTGACCTTCCGGATGCATATATAACTACCGCATTTGCAACATTGCCCCAATCCAGCTGTGGCGATCGTAGCAACTAGCTAGCCACTCACCAAGACGCTTCTGCATCGTTATAAACACAACTGCACAAATAGCCAAGACTACTGGTACAGGTGAAAAATATCAAAGAAATGACGTTCTCTGGCTGACTAAGATTCATTATTGCCTGGAAAAAAATACTGCTGTGTTAACAAGGCTACCGATAACGAAACAAACCACAAAAGAACATTAACCAACCCTTAACACCCTTCAGGATTCTGCCATCACGACATATTGCACTGGCGCTGCTGAGGGTTGTGCAAAATATTGTTAGCTAACTGGTTGTTGCTCATACGGCGTGTTCTGCGGTTGCGGTGCGGGACCGTATTGTGCGTTTGGATCGGGCTGTGGCGCATATTGCGGCTGCTGAGGTTCTTGTTTTGGCATGTAACTTCTCCTTTTAAAGAATATTGGTAATGCCAATTATACCACATCCTTAATTTCCTCTGGTAAAATCCCTTTGCTCGTAGCTTAAAGCCGGCTTGCCACTTATAATCCTTGTATATGCCAAATCTTTCATCAATTTGGTCGAGCGTTCCTGAGATGCTAACGGCACAGGGAGAATTCGGATATTTACGCGCCAGCTCAAAAGCGCCGTGCATTAAATCGGTAATTTCACGCGACTTCTGGCTGCGAGCCAACGCACATGGCGCAATGGAACAAATTATACTTCGCCTCCGGAAGACCGACGCGCTCGACGGCCTCAAACGTTGCAGTTGCCAAGCTCAGCGCACCATTACCCGCCAGCCGATGTCTTCTGATGCAAAAATCACCATTCGCCGAGCAATAAACTTCGGATCCTCGCCCGCGTCAATCATTCGCGCCAAATAATACGTCGCAGCCGTCGTGTCACTGCCCCTGCAATGACTGATAAAAGCGGAAATCACGTCGTAATGCGAATCGCCTTTTTATCATGGCCGGAAGTCGCTTCTGAGCCGCCGCCTTAACACTTCCGGCGTTACTTTTTCATTAAAACTCAGCGCCAGTCAGATTGCCCAGCGCCACCCTTGCATCGCCATCTGATAATTCCGCCAAATAGTCCAGGGCTTTGGGCGAAACTTGTTGGACTTTTCAGAACTTTCAGTGCTCTCTTTTAATACGATATGTGATTTCGTCTTTGTCAATCGCTGAAGAACCAGAACTCGTGAACGCGACAATAGCGGCGTGATGACTTCAAAAGCTCGGATTCTCGGTCGTCGCACCGATTAACGTAATTAGCCCGCTCTCAACGTGCGGCAAAAACGCGTCTTGTTGAGCTTTATTAAATCGATGGATTTCGTCAACGAATAAATTGTCCTAAGCCCCTAAATTCCAATTTTGGCGGGCGTGCTCAATGACCTGCTCAACGTCTTTTTCCGCTTGTAACTGCCGACAGCTCAATGAAACTCCGCTTCACCTGCGCGCAATAATCCGCGCCAACGTCGTCTTTTTCCAGTCCCCGGCGGACCCCATAATATCAAACTGACCGGCTCGCCATTCTTAACGATTCGCCTCCAATAACTCGCCCTCACCAAGCAAAGATGACTCTGCCCTATCACCTCGTCCAGCGTCTGCGGTCTCAACTGCTCAGCCAGCGGCTGTCTGTTATCACTCACTCCCATTATATCGCGAAATCCATCAAAAGCCAAAAAGTCTCCGCCGTTTACACTTTCCTCGCACAAAAATGCTAGCAATAGATCTGATATAAATAGGAGAAAAATGGGAGCATTTGTAGTAATAATCTTAGTATCTATCGGGCTTTATGTGCTGGTAGCATTAAAATTGTCAATCAATATCAGCGCGGGTGGTTTTAACGCTTGGTCGATTCACCGGCGTTCGCGAACCAGGATTAAGTCGTCATTCGGATTACAGACAATGATGTTGGTCGATATTCGTTCAACTCCAATTGATGTTCCAAAACAAGAAGTCATCACAAAAGACAACGTCACAGTCGGCGTTGATGCGGTGGTTTATTTTCCGAGTTATCAACGCGCCAAAAAGCCGTGCTGAAACCACGAACTATATTTACGCGACTAGCCAATTTGCCCACAGCGACTGCGCGACGTCACCGGAAATATTGATATGGACGATTTTGCTGCCAGCGAAACGAAATTTCCCAGCAAATCAGGAAATTGTTGATGCTGAAACCGACAAATGGGGCATCGATGTCGAGAACGTGAGATTCAGAATATCGAACTTCCTGGCGACATAGGCGCGCCATGGCCAAACAAGCCGAGGCAGAACGCGAGCGCCGCGCCAACATCATCAATGCGTGACGGCGAAAAAGCTGCAGCCGAGACATTAGCCCAAGCCGCAGAAATCTTAGCAAAAACTCAGGCGCCATCAATCTGCGAACATTGAACACATAGAGCGAATCTCCACAGGCCAAGCCAAAAAGACGATGATGCTGTTCCTATCGAACTCATCGATGCAGATCGCGGCGGCATAAACCACCCATCAGTGAAAATGACGCACGCATGTTTTGCAAGGTGCAGCAATTCTGGTGGAATGTGGCTCCGCTAGAACCTATTTTTAGTACAAATGTTTATCAGAGCCACTGTTGCAAAAGTGACACGCCCTATATATTAAATAACCAGTAAAGAATGATTGTTATAGCAGTAAATCCAGCAATCAGTGTATTTCTTATATTCTTGTTTTCAACATGTCCTAAACCCGTCCTCTGTAAGCCAATGCTTTTTGAAAGTCTGCTTCAAAAAGTACATGGCAAACTCCTGATAATTAACCACAAAGAGTGGTACTTTTCTAAAATTGTTCTTTTCTTGCTATAAATCTTCAATACCTTTAGTACGGTAATAATCAGAGCCTTTGTATCTCGTAGAACAATGTCTTTATTAACAACAACTTTGTAGTACAAATAATCGCCTAGTTGTATATACTGGCGCGCGCGCCAGCCGAATCAACAACTTCCAATCCATTAACAAAAGTGGCAACATCATAATTTTTCTGGTGCTGGTGACTCCTCTTTTTATATTCTTTCTGCTTGCCATACTCCGTATGGCTCGCTCATGCTTTTTATATGACCCTATAAGCTGTGCTCTCATCATACGATTTCCGTCTATAGGGTTTGTTCAAAATTGAGTAGATAAACTGAAGTCTTTTGAAAAGTTCATCATCTTTTTCTGAACCTGTATCAGGATGATACTTGAAAGCAAGCTTTCTGTAAGCTTTTTATTTCATCTTGCGACAATAGGCTCAACGCCCAAGAACTCATAATAATTATCTGAATTAGCCACTAATTGTATCTCCAATAGCGGTAAACGTTATCAGTAAAATCGGAATAATTAACGATACGGCTATACTGATTAGCACCTGTAAATACTGTGTGCATTTTCTGTCTTGCCAAAGAACGTCTCTCACAGCTTTATTAAGTGAAAAATTACGACCGCAATTAAATGCAAAAAGGCAAAAGCTCCAAATGAGAGAACTAACACTGTTATTATGCGTACTGTCTGTATTGCCGCCTAAAAGGTCGCCCCAGTTGAAATTAGCAAAAATGCTCTATTGCGGGTATAGTCAAATAGAATAGAATGAAAGATTGAACATATATGCTATGGCTGGCGAGCCATAGTGAGTACCATTTTATTCTAATAACCGCCCTTATCGTCCTCCTCAGATTTACCCTACTAATTTTTGTCATCTGTGTGTACCAACAAACGTTGGGACGCCAGCGACCAATAAACTGGAAAACAATAAAGAAAGCCATGTATAAATTATCTTGTCTGATAACATCTCTCATGCGCTGGCTTTCGTGTAGTGCGTCGATTTCCTCACTCTTGCAATAATCAGGAATAAAAATGATAACATACCCAAAAATACCAACAATGGCATTAACCATGCTTATCGTGACTTTATCGCTTGCCTGATTTTACGCCGCATGGCAGATATGCGACACCGAATATAAAGCAAGCCCACAGATAATGGCGGAGTTGACAATCTCCATAGCGGCTCATCGGTCAAAATAAATTGCTGGGATTGAAAATTCTTACCGAGGATTAACAACACCCCTGTTATTAAGAATAGTAATAAAACTTTCCTATAGCGTCTTGTAAAAACAAGCCAGACAAGCAGATAGCACGCAATAAAATACGCGGAGCTTAGCGTTAAAGTCTGAGCTTCTGTTGAAAGTATCTTGCCATTTATTCATTGAAAGCTCTTTACTGCACTCTCAGCTAAGTCCTACCAATGATGCGTGCCATGCGTCAATATAACGTTAATTAGTAGTACGAAAGATATGCTCAACGACCGTTAAATGTCGCTGCCGCCATTTCCGGTAGGCACTACCAATACCGCCCATGAAATAGACCAATAATCACAACGCGGCCCCAAAATGCCAACGCGCAACGACAGTAATCCAGTCTGCAAACCATAAACATACGATGATGGGAAAATGATAGATGCCTACAACACCACGGGTTTTTACGTGATATAGCTATCAGTGAGGCAATGTGACTGCCGCAATATACCCGTTAGCCAGCTAACGGAACGGTAAATATAGTTACACCTACTGTTGCGCCTGTAAGAATAGTATAGAGCAATGATGCTGCACAAAAACGCTATGCCTGTTACACCACCGATAGATTCTAGTATTTCCGTGTAATCTCCTCTTATATTGCATCGTGCATCATTAGTGAAACACAAAAAGCTCCTACGAGCAATAGCCAAAGCTTCACCCGATACCGTTTCCAGTACCGACTATGAAAATAGCGTCATGACGAGCTTTTGTTATCCGTAATTCAGTAAACCATGCCAAGCATTGTTTTGGTTTAGGGTTTTATGGTAGTGATCTGTTTACACCCGCATTTTGCCATATCTGGCAAAAGCGCATCCCGACAGAAAAATCCGACCTTTTCATTTTAAAAATGAGGGAATTGAGCGAGAGATCTAAAAATGTTTTCTGGTGCGGATGAGGAGGTCGAACTCCACTCTCAGCCTTGGGAAGTGCATAATGCGCGCTATGACGACACCCGCTTTGCTGAAAATTATAACACCCTTGCCAGATAGCGACAACTTTAGTACAATTAAATAGCAAGTTTGTGGCTCTTTAGCTCAGTTAGTAGAAGCAGAGCCTGAAGAGCCTTGTGTCCCCAGTCCAAGTCTGGGAGCCACCAAATATTGCATTTCATTCACGACTTTGCTACAATAAATCGTGAACAACATGCAGAGTATAAGCTCAGTTGATTGAAGGCGCTTCCCTTGCCATGGAAGAGTGGGAGTTAGTCTCCTTACCCGCACCAATTTGATGTGTAGCCATCCGAATTGGTTTTCGTATCGTAATCCTTAGATAGCTAATTACATTGACGCCAGCCCCTGGGGGTACGCGTTATTTTATGGATACAGCAGACATCAGGCGACAGAGCCTGCATCGTACAAAAGATCATATTGGGACAAATGCGCGGACTCGAGAAACAAATTACCGACGACGCGTATTGCGCGATGTTTTAACCCAAAGTCTGTAATACAAAAGTCATTAGCGTCGCTTAATAAAACTTATTCTGGAGCGGCATCTCCGCACGCATTGCCGATAAAATGGCGTCGGCGACAAAAGCTCAACAAAAAGTAAAGCGATAGAAGAATTACTCAATCTATGAATTAAATAACATAGGACAAAATAATGAGATCACGAATCTCATAATCATTGCAATACAAAAATTTAATCAAACGTATATGGCGCTGTCGGCAAGTTTACACTGCCTGGCGGGATGATGATCGGTGAGATGATCAGCGTTACCATCCAGCACGCACGCTGGATTTGAGCCACATACTACGGTCATTCTAGCATCAGTCTTAGCTTTCATCTCCAGCTGCACCCGCATCAATCATACCATTAGTACGCGCCAAAGGTGTCGCTCATAAAAATCCTTAAAGTTAGTTTTTCGCCGCTGACACACTATCCATGTTGTCAATGACCGTCGTAGACAACATAATCATGCCTAATCATTCCGGGCGCCATGGATAAGAACTTAGCTCGTCCGATTTATTGGGTTAGCCGGCTAATTTGTATGTTCGTCGCGTTTGCGTATCATATCTCCGTCAGTGTTTACGTGTTACGTCCCGAGGTAAAGGGTGCACGCATTGACTCATCGTATCCATCACATGTAATTTATTTGTGATTTTCCTGTTATCTCCTTATACTTAATAGCCGCAGAAAAATTAGCGGGTGTCGCTTCTCTTTATCAGATTTATCCGCGCAACTTTCTAGATACGAATGGCGATGGAATTGGCGAGTTGAACGGCGTGCTGAGGCTGGATTATTTATCATGGCTGGGCGTTGATTCGATGGATGATTCCCCATTCTTAGTATCACCGCTGACGGCTTTTGGTTATGATACTCGCATAGGTATCGAGCAATTGATCCGACTTTCGGAAAAATGCACGAATTTTCAGGCGCTGCTCAGGGCTCAGCAAAATTCTTGCACAAACTGGCGCAGACCGTTGCTTCAGTCAAAATAACTTGCTAAATCTGCCAAGTTGTTAACAGAGTTCGACCACGCGCCGCATTTTTCGGTGTAGCGCATATCTTTCTGCTGCCGCCCGACCAGGATTCGTACGGCTCGTACCACTCAAAATAGCGGCAAATGCCACCACGAAAATAGCCCTGAGATTAACCCTGAAGGCTATTTATCAGTCTTATTCAATAACCCACCATGAATTATGCGGCGACGAGATTTGTCATTAATAAAGATCGGATGAAGTAGGAGTTTTCACTCCTATTTCCTCTGCCAAAACTCTGGTCAGTGGCTGGAATGCTCTTAGTGCCTGATCAAGATTCAACCTCGTTTTATCACTCCAGAGTCACATCCGATATACAAAGCGAAACTTCTCCACCTCTGGAGTCGCCCAGGCAATCAGCAGTTTCTTTCGTCAACAAGCATTTGCAGCTTCTGGCGCCAGATTTTCATCATTCAACCTGCTCTGCGCGCTAATTTCTATCGACACGCAATTTGGCGCATACTTATTTATACAATCGCCGTCTGCCACAATCACCGAAGGCGAAACCCAATGACGCCATGACGCGCCAGCAGCTCTTCATTTGCACCTTCCCCGACAAACGTACAATCATTATCTGGGCAAAACGTATTCGCCGAAAGTCAAAGCACAATATCATATTCCTTGCACGATTTTCAGTAGCTCAATCGGGCGCTGCTGCTCTCGTATATGCCGCTTGATTTCACGCCGAGGAAATGACCGTTTCAAGTCTTGTTCGGCTGAGGCAACTTATTTGTGCCAAGCTTCTCTCATTCGCTCAGTACGCTGTCAATATTTTCCAGCGGATTTTCCTGTAAACTCTTGACCAGATCAATGCGCATTTTCATTCCCGTGCATGCCGCCAGTGCTAATATTTTCATATTCTTATCACTCCTTATATATATTATACCGAGATAAATCAATTGATGCAAAATTCCGCCAATCAGGAACATCAGATTTGGCTTTATCAATGAGTCGCATCATCGCCAAAGTCTCTCATAGCCACGCGCGTCATCGCTGGCACAATAGTCCGATAGGCTATCTTCGTCTGATCTAGGCGACTGGAAAACCCGTATACCATTGAGCGAAAATTTACTAGATTATTACGTCTCGAGACTTGGCGGTCAGCAAAAACTTCGTCCAGCCACAATGTCTCTGGGTTAGGAGTAGCGGTTGGCGCGTGCTTCTACTTAAAGCCACGCTGCCATCTCTGCGACCAGGATATTTTCCGCCGCAATCTAGCATTGGGTCAGCCGTCCAAGCGACCGCCGCCAATGCCAGTCGCTGGTGTCTCCTCGATGCTCACCAACACGCTGGGCGTCGTCGCCGATAGCATCAAATTTCTCGGTCAATTCCTGTTCTGTATAAACTTCGTCTCCAGTCACGCTGCTACAAGCTTGACATATATCACCAGGATTTTGACGAGAATAGCCTGACGAGCAGCCGCCGCATTTACTTACTTCATACCAAGGCTCTGCCGCGAACGCCGCTTGATACGCGGGAATAATCGTGTCGTACTTCTCTCTCGCCTCATCTGGCGCAACGAACCTCGCTGTTCTTATTTCACTCATAAATATCCAAAATTAACTAAATTGACTTTAAAAATCAAAACGCCAGCGTCGCGCCGACATTCATTTGGTTATTCAAACTACTCAGCGCTAGCTGACAAACGTAGAATGATGCTTGAAGATTTTATAACCGCCAGTGCCGTTTTGCATCCAGTCGCTAATCCTGGCAACCGTACGACTACTGAGCTTCGTTGCCGCGATGATGTCGGCGTATTTTTCGCCTTTTGACAACATTTTGGCGGCTTGCAGACGTGCGCCAACTTCAATAATCTCCTTCTGGGTCATGACATCGCGAAGAAACGCTCGTATTTCATTAGGATCACTTATACTACAAGAACATCCGCCAGCTGACGCAACTGTTCATCTTTCCAAATATCGTTCTTGCTATTCATATCTTCAGTTTACCAAAGTAAAGTAGGAATGTCAACAATCTTCATATCACCATCTAAAAACTGGAATTTTGCTCTCATCTCGCTTATA